>Ga0164241_10000008_pt1 | contig 548245 bp, 536 predicted proteins | sample OricomyardsoilBY_FD_108780 | JGI IMG/M metagenome (GOLD analysis project Ga0164241, IMG submission 108780) | Backyard soil microbial communities from Emeryville, California, USA - Original compost - Back yard soil (BY) | ecosystem: Environmental > Terrestrial > Soil > Unclassified | place...
GATGTCGAGGTGCAGGATTGCTACCACGACAAATATGGCCGCGTGTTCAAGCCGACCGAGATCAAGATGATGCTGACCGCGTTCAGCAACATGGAGACGGTCCACATCGCCGCTTATTCGCACCTGCTCGACACGATCGGCATGCCCGAAAGCGAATATGGCGCCTTCCTCCAATATAAGGAGATGAAGGACAAGCACGATTACATGCAGCAATTCTCGGTCGACACCGACGAGGATATCGCCCGCACGCTCGCCATGTTCGGCGGCTTCACCGAAGGCCTGCAGCTCTTCGCCAGCTTCGCGATGCTGATGAACTTCCCGCGCTTCAACAAGATGAAGGGCATGGGCCAGATCATCTCCTGGTCGGTGCGCGACGAAAGCCTGCATTGCGAGGGCATCACCCGCATGTTCCACGCCTTCGTCAAGGAACGCGGCTGCCTCACCAAGGCGGTGAAGGAGGACATCCTCGATTGCTGCCAGAAGACGGTGCGATTGGAGGACGCCTTCATCGACCTGGCGTTCGAGATGGGCCCGGTCCCCGGCATGACGCCCAGGGAGATCAAGAAATATATCCGCTACATCGCCGACTGGCGCCTCGGCCAACTCGGCTTCGCCCCGATCTACATGATCGAGGAACACCCCCTCCCATGGCTCGCCCCTCTGCTCAACGGCGTCGAGCACGCCAATTTCTTCGAACAGCGCGCCACCGAATATTCCAAGGCCGCGACCCGGGGGAACTGGAACGAGGTCTGGGACAATTTCGACCGGCGCCAGAAAGCCAAAGGCGACGCCGCCAACGACGCGCCGGAAGGCGAAGGCGGGGACGATATGTTCACGCGGGCTGGCGTGGCAGCGGAATAGGACCCCTCTCCCGCCCGCGGGAGAGGGTTGGGGTGAGGGTCCGTCAACAAGGCCGCTCCGGCGAACGCGCCGGCATCATGCGCGCCACCCCAACGGAGGAGCAGCTCAGTGCCCGTCGTCTTCCGCTGGAACGGCTACCGTTTTCACTTCTATTCAGACGAAGGCGACCCGCGCGAGCCGGCCCATATCCATGTACGCAAGGGCAGGGACAATGCAAAGTTCTGGCTGTATCCAGAGGTGACGGTCGCCTATAATCGGGGCTTCTCTTCGCGTGAGCAGACCGAGTTGGCTCGCGTTGTCGAGCAGCATAGAGATGAAATCGAAAGCGCCTGGAATGAGCATTTCTCCTGAACCCCTGTCGGTCCGGTTCGACGATTACAGCTTCTGGGTCGATCTCGAAGACGGCCGCACGCTCGGCGTGCCGCTCGCCTGGTTCCCCCGCCTCCTCCACGGCACGCCCGAGCAGCGCGCGGCGGTCGAATTGAGCCGCGCCGGCCTGCACTGGGAAGAACTCGACGAAGACATCTCCATCGCCGGCCTCCTCGCCGGCCGCGGCGACATGACGCGCCCGAAGCAACAGGCGGCGTGAGGGAAGCGGAACGAGGTGGCGGAGTAGGGTGAACATTACGGTGCACCCGTAAGCCATGGGACTCAAGATATCGGAGAAATTGCGGTTGGCCCGCGATTTCTGAACTGCTAGGGTCGCGTTATGTTCCCCTCCGCCGCCGATCTCTCCGAAGCCGGAATCGACCTCCTCGCTTCGGCGCGTGGGAAGCGGTTCGGGACCATCCTCGCCGATCCGCCGTGGCAGTTCCAGAACCGGACCGGCAAGGTCGCGCCGGAGCATAAAAGGCTCTCGCGCTACGGCACGATGACGCTGGACGAGATTTGCGCGCTCCCTGTCGCCGACATCGCCGACGATCCCTCGCACCTCTATCTCTGGGTGCCGAACGCGCTGCTGCCCGATGGGCTGCGCGTGATGGAGGCGTGGGGCTATCGCTATGTGTCCAACATCGTGTGGCACAAGGTGAGGAAGGACGGCGGATCGGACGGGCGCGGCGTCGGCTTCTATTTCCGCAACGTCACCGAGCTGCTGCTGTTCGGCACGCGCGGCAAGAACGCCCGCACGCTCGCGCCGGGCCGCAGCCAGGTCAACATGATGCAGACCCGCAAGCGCGAGCACAGCCGCAAGCCCGACGAGCAATATAAGATCATCGAGGATTGCAGCTGGGGCCCCCGCCTCGAAATGTTCAGCAGGGGCAAGCGGCGCGGCTGGACCGTCTGGGGCAACCAGGCCGACGACGATTACAAGCCGACCTGGGACACCTACAGCTACAACAGCACCGCGATCGCGGCAGAGTAGCCGTCCCCATCACCGTCATTCCGGACTTGATCCGGAATCCAGCCAACCTTCCTCGCTTTAGCCCGGGTCAGCTATAGGGCTGTCCATTCCATGTCGCCTCCGTCGCGGCGACGATCAGCACCGGGCATGAGCCCATGACGCCTCTGCGAACGCGCAGCTGTGCCTTGTCAAATGCCGTCACAGTAGAACTCGTGAGATCGATGGGCAGTTTCGGGTTTCGTGCCTCTTCAACGAGTGTCGTCTGATAGTCCGCCCAAATCCTCCGCGCTAATTGAAGCAGGGCCCGGCGGTCCTTGGTGATGATCACGCCAGCCGAAATCACCCCAGCCTCATACCAGGACCGATAGGACGCCAGATCTCGATCGAGATTCCCGTCCTTCGCATTCCATTCAACGTCCAGAACGACGCGGTTCTTGAAATTGTCTACCAGATAACCTTCCTGATAAACTGGTGGCAATTCGCCGGCCTTCTCGCCGCTCTTCAAATAGAGAATGCCCTTGGTCTCCAGATCCAGCCGCGTCTCGCGCCAGCCTCGCCGGGCGAATTCCCCATCGATTTGCTCGGCAATGTCGCCCCGATTTCCGCCGGGCTTCAGCCATGAATTTGGGTCGAGACGATAGGTCGAGAGCACGTCGACGATGTCGCTCCATTCGTCTGGGCAGACGGCCTGCATCACCGCCGCAGCCGAATTGGACTCCATGAAGGCCCAATGATTTCTCGCCGCCGGGGGAAGAACCGCAGGAAGATCGTAGGTGAAGGTCTCGAACATCCCGGGGATTATGTAGGATCAACCGATAAACGCCAAGTCTGGCCGGCTAGGGATCGAACATCATTTTGCCGGCGCCGGCAAAATGGTCCAACTTGAGGTGCCCGAGCCATTGCTTGGCTCCCCGACTCCTCCGCGTCTCCGCGCAAAAAACCACTTTCCTACACGTACCCATTTGGTTCATTCTGCGCGACTCATTGAGAGGAGAAGGATCATGACACGCGGAGCGACAAGGGAATGGAGCCTTGAGGAATATGACGAATGGGTCGCGGCGAGCGACCGCCACGAGGCCGTCGCCGAGGCGGCGGACGAGGAGGGCGGGCCGCGGCTGTCGCTCGTGCCGCTGCCCGATCGCCAGGAGGTCTGGCCGACCGACCTGCTCCCGCCCGCCGGCGCGGCGCCATCCGCCGAAGCGGATGGATCGATGCCCGCCCCGCTCCCCGCCACCCCGTTCGACGGCGTCGCGCTGGACGACAGCCGCAAGCGCCTCGCCGGCTGGTGCGCCGATCGGCAGCGCCTGTTCCTCGCCAACCTCGCCGAGACCGGCTCGGTCCATCTCGCCAGCGTCGCCGCCCGGCTGACGGCGCGTTCGGCCTATCGGCTCCGCACCCGCTCGCCCGCCTTCGCCGCGGCCTGGGACACGGCCGAGCAGCTCGCCGTCGGGCGGCTCGCCGCATTGGCCTTCGATCGCGCGATCCACGGCCGCACCGAGCAGGTCTGGCAGGGGGGCGAGCTGGTCGCGGAGAAGCGCGCGCCGAACGACAAGCTCCTGATGTGGCTGCTCGCCCGGCTCGATCCCCGCCGCTTCGCCGCGCCGTGGGAGCTGCGCAAGGACGGCGCCGCCGATCCCCAGGCCGACGCGCGGACGTCCTTTCCCGCGCAGCTCGACGCGCTTGCGGACATGGCCTCCTGATCGCCGTCCCTCGCATGCGCGGTCCGGCCCGCTTGGTCACCGCGAACATTCGGGAACATTCGCGCCGGTCGCGCCGCCGCAGTCCGTTCAGCACCATGGCTCCCGCCGCCCGGTCCAGGTCCGCGCCAGGCCTTCGCCGACCAGTTGGTCGCCTAGGCTGCGGCCGGCGCGGGTGACGATGCGGAGCTTGCGGCCATAACGGTCGGTGTCGCGGCCGTCGGCGATCGGGTGAAGCTCGAACGGCCCGGCCGCGAGCAGCGCGCGCATCCGCGCCGTCGCCCGGTTGCCGAGATCGGCTTCATGGGCGCAGCGCGGCGGATGCGTTTCCGGCGCGTCGATATCGGCGATCCGCACCCGCATGCCGCCGGTCACGAACGTGTCGCCGTCGATCACCCGCACCGCGCCGGGCGAGATCGTGACGGCGGCGCCATCGCGGCGACCGCTTCGGGCCGATCCGGCGAATCGGACCGGCGCCGGCGCGCCCTCCTGCGCGGCGAGCAGCGCGCGCGAGCGCCTGGCCTCGGCATAGGGATCGGCCGCCGGGCCGGCCTGGGCAATGGCGGGCGACAGCGTCTGGCGCGGCGCGAACGGGCTGGTGAGGAGCGCGACGCCGAGCCCGAGCGCCACGCCTGCATTGGCCATGAGCGCGATATGCGCCGCGCCGATCCGGCCGGCGCGCCGCGCCCGCCCGCCGCGCCGGCCGGAACGAAAGCGCCCTATCCGGCCGAAGCCGGCGCCGCGCGCCTTCTCGGGAGCCCAATGCCGCATCTCACCGCTCTAACCCGGCGATCCTGCGGTTTCGTAAACCGACCGCTCCGGATTGGCGCCGGATCGGAGGCGTTCGCCGCGTTCCGCCCTAAACGCCCCATGAACGCCGCCTTCGCGCCCGGTTCAGGCGGACCGGTTCATCCTCGTCGGCGTTGTGTCCGAGTCCCGATCGGGCCAATCGTCACGAGGAGGGTTGTCTCATGCGTAACATCATCATTGCCGCCGCGGGGCTTGCCGCGGCCGTGCTGCCGATCAGCGCCGCTTCGGCGCAATATCATGGCGGCCATTATCGCTACGACCGCGTCCGCGCCGAGCAGCGCGAGTGCCGCCGCGAGCTGCGCCGCGCCGACAATCGCTGGGAATATCGCCGCGAGCTCGCCGAATGCCGCCGCGAGATCGCCAGGGCGCGCCATCGCGACGGCTATCGCCACGATCGCTATCGTCACCGCGGCTATCGCTAGACCCGGCGGGGGCCGTCCACGGGCGGCCCCCTTTTCTTCCGCGAGGCCGTCAGCGGCCGACGAACATGAACGCGACCGCCGCCAGGATGCAGGCGAAGGCGGCGGCGAAGCGCCAGGTGATCGGCTCGCCCAGGAACGTGATCATGAAGACGCCGAACACGGTCAGCGCGATCGCTTCCTGCGCGATCTTGAGCTGGCCCGGCGTCCAGCCGTTGAGCGTCCCGATCCGGTTGGCCGGCACCGCGAAGCTATATTCGACCAGCGCGACCGCCCAACTGATCAGCACGACCGCGACGATCGGCTTCGACAGCGCGCCGCCCTTGATGTGCCAATACCAGGCGAAGGTCATGAAGCCGTTCGAGATGATGAGCAGAGCGATCACGGGCATGGCCGGGCTTTCGTGACTGTCGCGGGCGGGATCGCCACCCGCCGTTCTTGGCTCCGGCGCGCGGCTGTGCCAAGCTTGCGCGATGCCGCGCCGCCGCGCCTCCGCCCGCTCGATGCTCCGCGCCTTCCAGCGGATTCGCGGCGCGCGGCCCGATCCCGGCTTCGCCGCCGATCTCGGCTTCATGCAGAGCAAGGATCTCGATCTGTCGGTGCGGATCGGCGCCCTGCTCGCCTTCGATGCGCTGCTCATCACCGCCGGCATCAATCCGCTCACCGCCTCGCCGGGCGCGCCGCTCAGCATGGACGCGGCGGCGCAGCGGCCGGCGGCGATCGTGATCGCGCTCGGCATGCTGATCCTCGCCGCCGCCGCTCTGGCCTGCGTGCGCGCGATCCTGATCGGCGAGGAATTCGCGCCGGACGGGATCGAGGACGATGCCGAGGCGCTCGCCCAGCGGCTGCTCGCCGTCTATGCGGCCTCGCTCGACGCGCAGGCGCGCCTCGTCGCCCGGGCGGGATGGCTGACTTTGCTCGGCGGCCTCGTCACCATCGCCGGCTGCGCCTGGGTGCTGATCGCCAAGATGATTTAGGGGCGGTCGCCCGGCGGCGCGCGGCGATGCAACCGCGCCGGCCCTGCATCGTTGTCCTCGAAGCGCCAACTTCGTGGCGCCCTCAGGAGAGGAGGGACTGATGAAAAGCTTGATCCTCGCCCTCGCGGCGAGCGCCAGTGTGGCGGTCGTGATTCCGCTTGCGGCTCCGGCCGACGCGCAGGGCCGGCATGAACGCGCGGCCCGGCAGGATTGCCGGCACGATCTGCGCCATTCCGACAATCGTCGCGAATATAATCGCGAGCTGCGCGATTGCCGGCGGGATGTCCGCCAGGCCCGCAATCGCGACTGGCGCACCTACAATCGCTACGATTGGAACCGGCCGCCGCGCGGCAGCACCTATTATGCCGACGATTATTATCGTGACGGGCGCTATTATCGCGAGCGCCGGCTGTCGCGCAACGACCGCGTCTATCGCGGCCGCGACGGGCGTTATTATTGCCGCCGGTCGGACGGCACGACCGGTCTCATCGTCGGCGCCGCGGTCGGCGGCCTGATCGGCAACGCGGTCGACAATGGCCGCTCGAGCCTGCTCGGGACGCTGATCGGCGCGGCGGCGGGCGGCGCGATCGGCCGCGAGGTCGATCGCGGCGATCTGCGCTGCCGCTAGAGCGATTTCTAGTCAGATGGACTCACCTGACGACTCGGAAATCGCGTAAAAATAACGGCCTAGGGGGTCGGCGGCGCTCCGGCGCCGCCGGTCCCGCGCCGGTGGTGGAGGGCCGCTGGTTCCGGCGCGCCGGCCTGCCGATCGAGGATCTGCCGCGACAGGCGGGCCTCGGCATAGGGATCGGCGTTGACCGGGCGGCGCTGTTCGATCGCCGGATTCGGCCGCTGCGACGTCAGCCGCGGCAGGCCGAGCGTTCCGGCAAGGAACAATCCGCCCAGGAAGAGTCCGGCGAGCAGCATCCGCGCGACATCGCGCGGACCGATCCTGCCCGACGCCTTGCCGCGCGCCTTGGCCACGTTCGCGCTGCGCAGGCGGCCGATAACGAGCTCGCTATTGCCTTCGGGTTCCCACAGGCTGGTCATTAACCAACCGTAGCGCGCAACCCTCGCCATTTCCTTAACGCGGCGCGAACCGCGCGGTCGTTCTATCCGGCCGATTGGTTCGTTCCATTTCATCGTTTATGTAACATTAAAATGGAGTTCGTGTATTTACGGACTCATCGGGCAATTGCGTCCGAAAGGGAGCAATACCGATATGATGACTTTCGCCTCCCTGTCGTTACTTGGAACAAACGGAGGTACGACGCATTTGGAGTCCTGATATCGTTGCCTGATCCTTGCACTCGAAGGGAAGGAGCGCGGATGACGACCGGAAATCCGGACGGAGAATCCCCGGCTTGCACAGAGCGGCGCGCGATGCACCGTTATCGCACCGTCTATCGGGTGGCGAAGGTCGCGCGCGGCGCGGATGCCGGCCTCTGGCGCGTGCGGAACATCTCCGACAACGGCATCATGCTGCTGACCTCGGTTGCTCCCGCCATCGGCGAACGGCTGTCGATCGCGCTTTCCGAAAAGGTCGCGCTCATGGGCACGGTCAAGTGGCGCGACGGTGAACGGTGCGGTGTCGCCTTCGATACTCCGATCGATTGCGCGGCGCTGCTAAAGGGACTCGCGGCCGAGCGCCAGGCCGAGACCTATCGGCCCCCGCGGCTGGCGATCAGCACCGGCGCGATCGCGCATGCCGGCGGACGCGCCACGCCGGTTCGTGTCGTCAATATGTCGCAGCACGGGATCGCTTTCGCCCATGGCGGTGGGTTCGAGGCCGGGATGCGGGTCAAGCTCCTGTTCGACGGCGGCACCGAACGGCACGGCATCGTCCGCTGGTCCAGTGCGGGCAAAGCGGGACTCGCGCTGTCCGAGCCGTTCGCCTGCGCCGATCTCGAAAGCGCGGCGCGCTTCTGACCGGCTATTGGACGAGGATCATGTCAAAGCGCGCGATCCGCCGGCCACCGCAATAGACCTCGCCATGGCGATAGGGCGAAACGCCGCCGCGCTGGTAGCGCGCGAGATCGGTCACCGCCGCCCCCGCGACGGGCGAAAGCGCAAGATCGAAGGCGATCGTATCGGCCGCCGACGAGCGCCGCTCGGTCAGCGTCGGTTGGAAGCCCGCCATCTGCAGGTCGACATGGCCGGTGACGTTCAGGCGCCCGTTCTCGATCGAGCCGATCCAGTTGCTGGTCGCCTGGAACGGGCAGGGCGGCAATGCCGGCGCGATCGTGGCGCCGTTGAGCGCCGCCGCCGCGGACGCGGCTCGGTTCGCGGAGACCTCGCCCACCGCCGCGTTGTTCGCCGGCATATCCCGACCGCCGCCGCCACAGGCGACAAGGCAGAGCCCGAGTGCCGCCGACGCCCGATGCCACATGCCCATCCTCGTCTCCCCTGTCATCCGCCTGCCGCTGAAAACCGTGGATCGTCAGCCGGTTCCCCGGACGCGCCGGGACGGGCGTGGCCGAAGGCGCTGTGATCCGCAATGGTTTGCGAACGCACCCGCACGCGCCGATTTGCCGATCAGCGGATTTTCGGCGCGCGCTGCACCAAGTCTTAACCCACGCGCGCTAAATGCGCGCCCATGTTCGGACCAAGCCTCACCTCGGTCTTCCGCAACCGCTGGATGGCGCTCATCTGGGCCGGGATGGTGATCTGGTTCGCGGTCGACGTCGTCGGCGCCGCGCCCCAGCCGGCCGCGAACACGGCCAACGCCTCCGCCGGCGCGGCCACCGACGCGACCGGAAATCCGATCACCAAGGAGGATATCGAGACGCTGCGCCGCTTCGCCGAGGGGCATTAGCCGCTCCCCGTCTCGATCCGTCCGCAAATCCGTGCCATTCCTCCCCGGCAACGAGGAGACCGACATGGCATCGAACCCGACCGACACAACCGGCCGCGTGGTCGCCCGACCGACCGGCAAGGGCCGCTTCCAGACCGAAGTCCAGGTGCGCGGCGGCGCCCTGCTGCTCGACGAGCCGCGCGAGGCGGGCGGCGACGGCACCGGCCCGACGCCCTATGAATTGCTGTCGGCGGCGCTCGCCGCCTGCACCGCGATGACGATCCAGCTTTATGCCACGCGCAAGGGCCTGACGCTGCCGCCCTATAGCGTCGAAGCCGCGCATTCGATCGTTCCCGCCGGATCGAGCGGCGCGGCGCCGCACGACCGATTTGAACGGCACGTCAATTTCGCGGGGCCGATCCCGCCTGAAATCAGGGAGAAGGTGCTCGACATCGCCGAAAAATGCCCGGTCCACCGCACGTTGATGCGTGGATTCGAGATCGTGACCCGCGCGGAGGAGTCCGAGGCGCCCGATCATGTCGAGGGCGAAGCGCCCCGGCAGCATGCCGACGATATGGACGCGGCCTGCCGGGAATAGGCAACGGTGCTTGGCCGATGCCGGCCCGCCGCCTATAGCGCGGACCGAAAAGGAGAATTTCCGCGATGAACAGGGTTTCCCCGGGCGCGCGTCATGCCTGGCGGCTCGTCGTCCACGGCGGCGCGGGCCAGATGGCGCGCGGCCGGCTGAGCGCCGAGCAGGAGATGGCGGTCCGCGCCGGGCTCGATCGCGCGCTTGCCGCGGGGGCCGAGTTGCTCGCCGGCGGCGGCGAGGCGCTCGACGCGGTCGAGGCGGCGGTCCGCGTGCTCGAGGACGATCCGCAGTTCAACGCCGGCCGCGGCGCCGTGCTCGGCTATGACGGCCGGGTCGAGCTCGACGCGGCGATCATGGCCGGCGCGACCCGCGCCGCCGGCGCCGTCGCGGGCCTTTCGGGAAGCCGCCATCCGGTCAGCGTCGCGCGCCGGGTGATGAGCGCGGGCCCGCACGTCTTCCTGCGCGGCGACGGCGCCGATCAATTCGCGATCGCGCAAGGCATGGAGCAGGTCGCGAACGACTGGTTCGTCACCCTGGAACGCCGCCGCCAGCTCGACGAATTGCGCGAGCGCGCCGGCGACCGGTTTTTCGACGCCGATCTCAAATATGGCACGGTCGGCGCGGTCGCCCTCGACGCCGCCGGCCATGTCGCGGCGGCGACCTCGACCGGCGGGCTGACCGGCAAGCGTTGGGGCCGGATCGGCGATTCGCCGGTGATCGGCGCCGGCACTTATGCCGACGATCGCGCCGGCGCCGTTTCGGCGACCGGCACCGGCGAGCAGTTCCTGCGCGCCGCCGCCGCCCATGAAATCTGCGCGCGGATGCGGCTGGCGGGCGAATCGCCCCAGGACGCCGCCGACGCGGTGATGGCCGAGGTGCGCGCGCTGGGCGGCACCGGCGGGGTGATCGTCGTCACCCCGAATGGCGATGGGATCTACAGCTTCACCACGCCCGGAATGTATCGCGGCGAGGCGTCGCCCGCGGGACGTTCGACCGCGATCTTCGGCGACGAAAGCTAGACTTCGGCGCTTTCAAAGAATTCGATCAGCCGGTCCATCCGCTCGATGATCTGGCGCTGGCGGTTGGCGCTCTTGGCGGTGATGTCGCGCAACGGAGCGTCCGCGCTTTCGGCGGCATGGAAGGCCCATCCCTCCTCTTCGATCCGCCGTAGCATCTCGACCGCGCGATCGCGCTCGTCGCGCAGCAGGGCGAGCGCGTCGCTCGAGACGAGTCCTTTGGCTTTCCCGATCATGGCACGATCATAGCGCGAGAACGATCGCGAGGCGACCCGTGCCCACGGGGTAGGGCGACAAACGGGGATCGTCGCGCGGCGGCGCGCCTAACGCGCGGCGCCGGCGCGCCAGGCCTTGAGATCGAACAGGCTGCCCGCCGAGCCCGACTTCATCACCGTGCGCTGGAACAGGCGCGAGGAGATGCGGACGATCACCACCACCCAGGCGAGCTGCCACAGCAAAGCAAGCAGATGCGGCCACAGGCTGTCCGATATCGCCGCATAGCCGACCATCGCCATCGGCGAGCTGAACGGCACCAGCCAGGCGACCCAGGCGATCCAGCCGGCATCGTTGCCGGTCGCGCTGACCGCGAGCAGGAAGACGAGCAGTTGCAGCATCGTGACCGGCATCGAGATCGTCTGGATCTCGCGAATGCTGCCCGCCTGCGCGCCAATGCCGAGGAAGAGCGAGCCGAGCAGCAGGAAATTGGTGGCATAATAGACGATGATCAGGACGATGAAGGCCGGCCAGCCGATCGCCGGCGACACATCGGGCATGTTGACCCAGTCCGAGACCGCCTGCGAGAAGACATAGGCGGTCGCCCCGATCGCGCCCCACAGAACCAGCCCGACCGTCGAGATCGCGAGCATCGCCAGGAGCTTGCCGAGGAAGACGGCATCGAGCGGCACGGCGGCGGCGAGCACTTCGATGACCTTGTTCGATTTCTCCTCGACCAGCGTCGACAGCAGCAGGGTGGCGAGCAGGACCGTGACCGCGAAGATGAGCGACTGGCCGGAACGCGCGAACAGCCGGCGCAACATCTGGAGATTTCCGGCCGCGGCGGCGGTCACGACCCGTTCGACCGGCGCGGCGGCCATCGCGCGGTTCGCCGCGGACAGCGCCGCCGACTGGCGGGCCTCGTCGATGATGAGTTGGATGCGCTGGCCGACGAAGCCGTCGACGCGCGCGGGGCCGGTGAGCACGGGACGGTCGAGCGTGCCGCTGAGGACGGCGGAATAGCCGCCCCGCATGTCGGCGAGGAGTTGCCCCGCCTGCACGCCGACATGCTCGGCCGGCGCGACGACGCGAAGGATCGGAAAGGCCTGCTCGGAGGTGCCGGCGGCGAGCTGCTGACGCGCGTCCGTAATCTGTCGCGCGGTCGCGCTGTCGGTCACGACGGCGACGACGGGCTGGGCCGCCCGCGCCTCGCGCCGCGCCGAGATCTGCGTGACGAAGCCAGCGAAGGCGATGACGATCAGCGGCGCCAGCAGGAAAAGGACGAAGGTGCGCGAATAGACGGTGGCGACGAAGTCGCGCCGGGCGATGACCCACACCGATTCCCACAGGCTCATCATGCCGCAATCCCCATGTCGCCACCCGCGCCGGGCGGGTCGATCGCATGGCCACCGGCAATGGCGACGAACGCATCGTGCAGGCCCGGCCGCTCGATCGACAGCTCCTCGATGCCGGCGCCGCCTTCGATCAGCGCCTTGAGCAGCGGCTCGACCCCGGCGACCGGCAGTTCGAACGTCCAGAAGCCGTCGGCGCGCGCCGCGTCGGCCGGCAATGCCGCGCGCCACGGCCCGTCGGCCGCGCGCGTCTTCAGCCGGACATGCGGGCGCAGCCGATCGCGCGCTTCGGCGACCCGGCCCTCGAAGCGGATTTCGCCGTCGGCGATGATCGCGACCCGCTCGCACAGCCGTTCGGCATGATGGATGACATGGGTGGAGAAGATCACGCTGGTGCCCGCCGCCGCTTCCTCGCGAATCATATGTTCGAGCCGGCCCTGGTTGATCGCGTCGAGGCCCGAAAAAGGCTCGTCGAGGACGATCAGCCGGGGCTTGTGGACGATCGTCCCGAAGAGCTGGATGGTCTGCGCCATGCCTTTGGAGAGCGACTTGATCGGCTTGTCGACATAGTCGCCAAGGTCGTTCTCGCGCAGCAGGATCTCGGCGCGCTTGCGGCCGATATCGAGCGGCAGGCCGCGCAGCGCGCCCATGAAGGCGATCGCATCGCGGGTCGTCATCGCCGGATAGAGGCCGCGCTCCTCCGGCAGATAGCCGACGATCCTGGCCGCTTCGAGCGGCCGTTCGTGGCCGAGCAGGGTGCGCGTGCCCCGGTCCGGCTCGATGATGCCGAGCAGCATTCGCAGCGTCGTCGTCTTGCCGGCGCCGTTCAGCCCCAATATGCCGTAGATGGTCCCCTCCGGCACGGCGACATCGATGCCCCGGACCGCGGTCTTGCCCTCGAACGACTTGAAAAGGCCCTTCGCTTCGATCGCTAAGCCACTCACTTGCGCTCTTATCACCCCCGCCCCAAGTAAAGCGCCGTTAAGCGGAGAATAGATTGAAAAGCAAGAAAAAGCTTAGCGAAGACTTGCGTCGCGCGGCCGAAGAACTGGGCTTCGCCGCATTTGGAATCGCCGCCGCCGGCGCGGCGCCCGAAGCGGGCGCGCGGCTGCGCCAATGGCTGGCGGAGGGCTGCCATGGCGACATGATCTGGATGGAGGAAAATGCGGCGCGCCGCGCGGCGCCGACGGCGCTCTGGCCGGAGGTCGAAAGCGTCGTCGCGCTTGGCATGAGCTACGCGCCCGCCGGCGATCCGCTGACGCTTGCCGGCGCGCCCGATCGCGGCCGGATTTCGGTCTATGCCCAGGGCGCGGACTATCACGACGTCGTCAAGAAGGCGCTGAAGGCGCTGGCGCGCTGGCTGATCGATGCCGCCGGCGGCGATCTCAAGGTGTTCGTCGATACCGCGCCGGTCATGGAAAAGCCGCTCGCCGAGGCGGCCGGTCTCGGCTGGCAGGGCAAGCATACCAATCTGGTCAGCCGAACGGACGGGAGCTGGCTGTTCCTCGGCGCGCTCTACACGACGCTGGCGCTCGAGCCCGACACGCCGCACGCGATGCGCTGCGGCTCCTGTTCGGCCTGCCTTGCCGCCTGTCCCACCAATGCCTTTCCCGCGCCCTTCAGGCTCGATGCCCGGCGCTGCATCTCCTATCTGACGATCGAGCATAAGGGGCCGATCCCGGACGAATTTCGCGCGGCGATCGGCAACCGCGTCTACGGCTGCGACGATTGCCTCGCGGCCTGCCCGTGGAACCGGTTCGCCGATGCGGCGCGGGCCAATCGGGCATTCCTGCCCCGCGCCGAGCTCGCCGCGCCGTCGCTCGCCGATCTGCTCGCGCTCGACGATCCCGGCTTCCGCCAGGTCTTCGCCGGGTCGCCGATCAAGCGGATCGGCCGCAACCGGATGGTGCGTAATGCCGCCATCGCCGCCGGCAATAGCGGCCGGCCCGAGCTGATCCCAGTACTCGCGACGCTTGCCGCCGACGCCGATCCGGTCGTCGCCGATGCCGCCGGCTGGGCGCTGGCGCGACTCACCGCGCCGCGGGACGACGGCTGAGCGCGGCGACGCACGAGGACCGATCCATCTCGCGCCCGTCGGGCAGGCGCGCATCGATATGGGTGACGACCGGCTCGCCACCGCCGCGCGGCGGATAGAGATAGGCATCGAGCACGCAGACCGGGCTCAGAAACTGGAGCTTGCGCGCCGGCCCCTCGCGCGAATCGAGCTGCGGCGCCCCGAATTCGCCGATCAGGGTCCGGGCGGTCCGGCCCATCACGCTTTCCAGCCCGACATTGGTGTAAGGCCGCGGCGCTGGCGGCGGCGGCACCGCCGGCCGTTGCGCCTCGGGCGCGGACGTTTGCGGCACGCATCCGCCGAGCGCGAGCGCGCCCGCCAGCCAGAAACCACGTCCGCGCCTCATCCATCTCTCCCTTGAACCGGCGCCTAGGAATCACGGAACCGCGCGCGCGGCAAGGGGCCGTAAGGATGTTCAGGCCGGGACTCCCATCGCGCGCGGCCGCGCGTTAGGAAGGCGGGATGAACCTGCCGCCATTCCACTTCGCCTTTCCGGTCGACGATCTTGCCGCGGCCCGCGCCTTCTATGGCGGTCTGCTCGGTTGCCCGGAGGGACGAAGCGCCGCAAGCTGGGTCGATTTCGACTTTTTCGGCCACCAGATCGTGGCGCATCACGCGCCCGATTATGCCGCACGGCGCCACGAAAATCCCGTGGACGGCCACGGCGTCCCGGTCCCGCATTTCGGCGCGGTGCTGGCGATGGCCGATTGGGAGCGGCTGGCCGACCGGCTTTCGGCGGCCGGCACCCAATTCGTGATCGAGCCGACGATCCGCTTCGCTGGTCTTCCCGGCGAGCAGGCGACGATGTTCTTCCTCGATCCTTCGGGCAATGCGATCGAGATCAAGGCCATGCGAAATCCCGACGATCTTTTTCGTTCCTGATCCACATCTCTCCCGGACATGGAAGACATGCGGCGCACGACTGTCCCGGATTAGAGTCCGTCCGGCCAAATAAGGACTTGCGGACTCGCCCGATATCGGACCATTTTTCATCCGATACGGGGGGAATTCATGGAATTGGCGAAACTGATCGCCGATGCGGCCGGGATCGCATGGCACGAAGCGGCATTGTTTGCCGCGGTCGGCTTTCTCTTGCTTGGCATCGGCGATCTCATCGTCGACTTCATCTGGATCGGCATTGCCGGATTACGTCGCTTGCGCGGGCGGGGCGCGGCGCGCGCCTGTGTCGCCAGCCTCGCCGCCCCCGCCACGCCCGGCGCGATCGCCATCTTCGTGCCCGCATGGGATGAGTCGACGGTCATCGCCGGCATGCTCACCCATGCGACCAGCGCCTTCGCCGGATTCGACCACCGCCTCTATGTCGGCTGCTATCCCAACGATCCGGCGACGATCGCGGCGGTGCGCGCGCTGGAGGCGCCGCGCGTGCGGCTCGTCGTCGGGCCGGCGCCCGGGCCGACGAGCAAGGCCGACTGCCTCAATCGTCTTTGGGAAGCGATGCGCGCGGACGAGGCGGCGGAGGGGCGCCGGTTCAAGGCGGTGGTGCTGCACGACGCGGAAGACGTCGTCCATTCCGCCGAGCTCAGGCTGTTCGAGTCGCTGATCGAGCGATTCGATCTCGTCCAGCTTCCGGTCCTGCCCTTGATCGATCCCAAAGCACGATGGATCGGCGCGCATTACGCCGACGAATTCGCTGAATCGCACGGCAAGGAGCTGGTCGTGCGCGAGGCACTGGGGGCGGCGGTGCCGTCGGCGGGGGTCGGCTGCGCGATCTCGCGCGATGCGCTCGATCGGATCGCGGCGGCGCACGGCGCGCCGTTCGATCCGGCGAGCCTGACCGAGGATTACGAGCTCGGATTGAGGCTCGGCGCGATGGGCCGTCCGGCTGCCTTCGTGCGCCTTCCCGCCGGCCCCGGGCGCCCCGGCGTCGCGACGCGCGGCTATTTCCCGGCGCGGCTCGGCGCCGCGGTCAACCAGAAGGCCCGGTGGATGGTGGGAATCGCGCTGGCCGGCTGGGATCGGCTCGGCTGGTCGGGCGGCCTCGCCGAGCGATGGATGCGGATGCGCGACCGCCAATCGGTGCTCGCGGCGCTGATCCTGGTCGCGGCCTATGCGGCTCTGCTCTTGTGGGCGGGTCTCGCGCTCATCGAACTGGCGGGCGGCGCGGCGATGCCGCCGGCCGCGCCCGGGCTCGTGCTGTTGATGCAGGTCAATTTCGGCCTGCTCCTCTGGCGCCTCGCCATGCGCTTCGGCTTCGTCGCCCGCAGCTATGGCTGGCGCGAAGGATTGCGGTCGATCCCGCGTGTCGTGATCGGCAATGCGATCGCGATGCTGGCGGCCCGGCGCGCGCTCGTCCTCTATTTCGGATTCCGCCGCACCGGCGGCGCGGCGTGGGACAAGACCGCGCATGTCTTCCCGCGCGAGCTGCCCGCCGAATGAGTGGTCCGGCGCCGCCGCTGCGCTTTCTCGGCCTCGTGGTCGGCGGCTGGATCGGCTTCAGACTGGTCGTCCTCTTCGGTCCGGCCTTGTGGGCGAGCCAACCGCCGTCATCACCGGTTCGCCATCTTGTTCGGCATGTCACGCGGGAGGCGACGCCGCCTATGTCGGCCGCGCCGGTCCCCGCATCCCAAGCCCGCGCCGCGACGACACCGGCTCCCGCATGGGTCGAACCCTCCATTGCCCGCGCACCGATAGCCCTCACGGGTGTCGAACGCCTCACCGCCGTCGCGCGTGACGGTGACGTCCCCTTCATTGCCCGCAGCCCGATTCCGCCGGCCGAGACGACGAACGAGCGCGCGCAGATGATCGCGCCTCCGGCCTTGGCGCCGGTCCGGGCGCGGCGGCGCTGGTCGGCCAGCATCTGGCTGCTCGCGCGCGGCGGCGAGGGCGGCGGCGCGCTGGCGCCCGGCGGCACGCTTGGCGGCAGCCAGGCGGGCGGGCGCCTCCTCTATCGCCTGAACGAGGATGCCCGGCGCCCGCTCGCGCTTGCGGGACGGGTCTATGCGCCGCTGCGCCGCACATCGGGCGCCGAGGCCGCGATCGGACTCGACTGGCAGCCGCTCCCGGCGCCGGTCCACGCCCTTGTCGAACGGCGCGTGGCGATCGGGCGGGATGGTCGCTCTGCCTTCGCGCTCACCATCTACGGCGGGCGCAGCGTCGCGCTGCCGCGCCGGTTCCGGCTCGATGCCTACGCCCAGGCCGGGTTGGTCGGCGCCCGCCGGCGCGATGCCTTCGCGGACGGCGCCGCGCGGCTGATCGCGCCGCTCGGCCCGGTCGAGCTCGGCGCCGGCCTCTGGGGGGCGGCCCAGCCGGGCGTCGCGCGGCTCGATGCCGGTCCGGCGACGTCGGTGCGCGTGCCGCTTCGGAATATCAACCTGCGCCTCTATGCCGACTGGCGCTTCCGCCTCGCCGGCGATGCCGCGCCAGGCTCCGGCCCCGCGCTGACGCTGGCGAGCGATTTTTGAAAGAGGCCGATGCTTCCGAACCATGGCGGAAGTGAGTAGGGTCGCGGGCCGATGGACATCTACCTCCCGATCGCCGGCCTTTCGGTCAACGCGCTGGTGATCGTCGGCCTGGGCGGGCTCGTCGGCCTGCTCACCGGCATGGTCGGTGTCGGCGGCGGCTTCCTCATCACCCCGATCCTGATCTTCTACGGGATCCCGCCGGCGGTCGCGGTCGCGTCCGCCAACACCCAGATCACCGGCACCAGCATTTCGGGCGTGCTCGCGCATCGCGCGCGGCGCGGGGTCGATGTCCAGATGGGCGTGGTGCTGATCGCCGGGGGCATCGTCGGCTCGCTCGTTGGCGGCTTCATCTTCCGCTGGCTCCAGCAGGGCGGGCAGATCGATACGGTGATCTCGATCCTGTACGTCGTGCTGCTCGGCGGTATCGGCCTTCTCATGGCGCGCGAGGCCGCGACGGCGCTCGACATCCTGAAGGCGCGCCGGCGCGAGCATCCGGGGCGCCGCCACAATCCGCTGATCGCGGCGCTGCCGATGCGGTGGCGATTCTACCGTTCGGGCCTCTACATCTCGCCGCTCGCGCCGCTGATCCTCGGCTTCTTCACCGGCATCATGACGGTGCTGCTCGGCGTCGGCGGCGGCTTCATCATGGTGCCGGCGATGATCTACCTCCTCGGGATGTCGGCACAGGTCGTGGTCGGCACGTCGCTGCTCCAGATCCTGTTCGTGACCGCCGTGACGACGCTCGTCCACGCGACGACGACCCGGTCGGTGGACATCGTGCTCGCGGTGCTGCTCCTGCTCGGTTCGGTGATCGGCGCGCAGGTCGGCGCCCGCCTCGCGCAGAAGCTGAAGCCGGAGCTGCTCCGCATGATCCTCGCCATCGTCATCCTCGGCGTCGCCGCGCGGCTCGCGGTCCAGCTCGGCTGGCGGCCAGAGGAGATCTACACGGTGCAGATGCTGTGAGACGGCTCGGCGCGCTCATCCTCGCTTTCGCCGCCCCGTTGCTGCTGGCGCAGGCGCAGCCGCATCTCGTGCCCGACGTGTCCAACCGCAATGTCGAGATCCGCTACAGCTTCGCCGGCGAGGAGCTGCTGCTGTTCGGCGCGATCGTCTATCCCGACGGCCGCCCGCCCGAGGGCGCGACCGACATCGCGGTGGTGCTAAAGGGGCCGGTCGAGCCGATCGTGGTGCGCGAGAAGCACAAGGTGGCGGGCATCTGGGTAAACGCCGATCGGGCGCGCTTCCGCTCGGCGCCGAGCTTCTACGCGGTCGCCTCGTCGCGCCCGCTCGGCCAGTTGATCGACGATCGCACCGCATCGATCTACGAGCTGGGGCTCGACAATCTCCAGCTTTCGCCGGGCGGCGGCGCCGATGCCGCGACGCTCCAGCGGTTCGAGCGGGGCCTGATCGACCTTCGGCGCCGCAACCAGCTCTACGCCGAATATCCGCACGGCGTCGAGATCAGCGAGGGCGTGCTCTACCGCGCCCGGATCGGCATCCCGGCGCGCGTGCCGGTCGGCACCTATACCGCCGAGACCTTCCTCATCCGCGACGGGCGCGTCGTCGCCGGCGCGACCCGCGAGATCCGGATCGAGAAGCTCGGCTTCGAACGGTTCGTCGCGCAGGCGGCGCAACGCTGGTCGTTCAGCTACGGGATCGTCGCGGTCGCGATCTCGCTCCTGCTCGGCTGGGGCGCGAGCACTCTCTTCCGCCGCCGATTCGCCTGACGCGCAAGAATACCACTTGTTTACTCCGGCCGGGTTAAGTCCCGCCGGAAGAATAAGCGCGCGAGGAAGGGACTTTCATGAGCGACGCGATCAACGTGCATGAATTTCCCGCGTCCGGGACCAACATGGACGGCCCGGTCCATTTCGCGCCGCAGCGCACGCTCGTCGCCAAGCATGAGGCGATCGGCGAGATCGTCGAGATCGGCGGCAGCGGCGCCCGCGTCGAGATCAACGGCCGCCGCCTCGGCGAGCTCGCCGTCGATCCCGATCCCTCGGTCGCGCTCTCCGGCCAGGTCGGCAGCCAGATCAAGATCGACAGCGGCCGGCGCTGGCTGCTCGCCAACGTCCGCAACCTCAAGGTCACCGACGCCGAAGCCGGCGCGGTGACCGCCGAGATCGATTTCCTGGGCGAGGGCGACGAGGATCCATCGACCGGCAAACTGATCAACTTCAAGCGCGGCATCACCGGCTATCCGATCCCGGGCAGCCGCGCCTATCCGGTCACCGGCGACGATCTGAAGCAGATGTTCGCCGCCGACGAACGGCCCAATATCGAGATCGGCACCGTCTATCCGACCAAGGACGTGCGCGGCGCGCTTTATGTCGATGCCTTGCTCGGCAAGCATTTCGCGCTCCTTGGCTCGACCGGCACCGGCAAATCCACCGCCGCCGCGCTGATCATGCACCGGATCTGCGCGCTCGCGCCCGAAGGCCATATCGTGATGGTCGATCCGCACGGCGAATATTCCGCCGCGTTCAAGGGCCATGGCGAGCTCTACAATGTCGACAATCTCGCCATGCCTTATTGGCTGATGAACTTCGAGGAGCATTGCGAGGTCTTCATCACCAGCCAGGGCGCCGACCGTCAGCAGGACATGGGCATCCTTTCCAAATGCCTGCTCCAGTCGCGCGCCCGCAACCGCGCCGCCGAGGGGCTGAACAAGCTCACCGTCGATTCGCCGATTCCCTATGCGCTGTCCGATCTCACCAACGCGATCACGCAGGAGATGGGGCTTCTCAACAAGGCGACCGACACCGCGCCCTATATGCGCTTGAAGAGCAAGATCGACGAGATGAAGTCCGATCCGCGCTACCAGTTCATGTTTTCCGGCATGCTGGTCGCGGATTCGATGAGCGCCTTCATCTCCAAAATCTTCCGCCTGCCCGCGCGCGGCAAGCCGATCTCGATCATCGACGTCTCCGGCGTACCGTCGGACATCGTCTCGGTCGTCGTCGCGGTGCTCTCGCGGCTGGTGTTCGATTATGCGATCTGGTCCAGGAGCGAAGTGCAGCGCCCCGTCCTCCTCGTCTGCGAGGAGGCGCATCGCTACGTCCCGGCCGACAAGAACGAGGCCGGCCAGGCGGTCCGCAAGGTGCTCGAGCGGATCGCCAAGGAAGGCCGCAAATATGGCGTCTCGCTCGGCCTCATCACGCAGCGACCGTCGGACCTTGCCGAGGGCGTGCTCTCGCAATGCGGCACGATCATCTCGATGCGCCTCAACAACGATCGCGACCAGATGTTCGTGAAGGCGGCGATGCCCGAAGGCTCACGCGGCTTCCTCGACGTCATCCCGGCGCTCAGGAACCGAGAGTGCATCGTGTGCGGCGAGGGCGTGTCGATCCCGATCCGCGTCGCCTTCGACGATCTCGAGCGCGATTTGAGACCCGCCTCGTCCGACCCGCTCTTCTCCGAGCTGTGGCGGCAGACCGGCGACGAGGAAGCGATGGTCGGCCGCGTCGTCAAACGCTGGCGCGCCCAGGGGCGGTAGGAGCGCGCACCCGGCGCGAATGTTCCCAATGTTCGCGGTCGCCAAGGAGCCGAAGACCCGCCCTCCGCCTCGTTCGCCGGAGCCGCGCGCGAGGCCGGGGGCAGCCGCGGTGAAATAGCCGGCGAAAAGAAAGAGCGCAACGCGGGCCGAAGCCCGAGTCGGCACGAACGTGCCAGATGAAATCCTATTTGTATCCAACAATCGCAAGCAGCTGCGAGCCCGGCGCGGCTGTCAGGGCGCGGCGCGGTGGGCGTTCGCGCCGGTCGCCGCCTCGGCGCGCTGGCCGCCGAGCGGCGTGGCGAGGAGGCTGCGGAGGCGGGTGCGGAAGCCGGCGAGGTCGGCGCCGCTGAGCTGGGCCCTCGTGGCGAATTGCGTGGTGAGCGGGTTCACCCGCGTGCCGTTGCGGAACATCTCGTAGTGAAGGTGCGGGCCGGTCGCGAGGCCGGTCGCGCCGACATAGCCGATCACCTGGCCGCGCCGCACATGTTGCCCCGCCGACACCGCGAAACGGCTCATGTGCGAATAGGAGGTGACGATGCCGCCGGCATGGGCGAGCATCACCTGGTTGCCATAGCCGCCGGCCCGTCCGGCGCGGGTCACCCGGCCGTCGGCGACCGCGACGATCGGCTGGCCATAAGCGGCGTGGAAATCGACGCCAGTGTGCATGCGGGTATAATGAAGGATCGGATGATAGCGCGCGCCGTAGGGCGAATTGACCCCGCCCGGCACCGGCCGCAGCATGCCGCCGCTCCGGCGGCCGACGCCCGAGGCCTCGAACCATTGCGTCGTGCCGCCGCTCGACCATTGCATGATCTGGAGATCGCGGCCGCGATCGCGCTTGAGGCCCGCGAAGAGCAGGTCGCCCGTTTCGGTCTCGCCGGTGGCGGCGCGGCGATGCGCGACGATGATGTCGAAGCGATCGTCGGCACGAACCCCCGACGGCACGCCGATCTGGGTCGCCAATGCGCGCAGATAGGTCTCGACGACCCGCGCCGGCACGCCGGCGGCGCGCGCGGAACGATAGAGGCTGTCGCCGACGCGGCCCTGGATCCTGAGCGGGGTGTCATCGACCGCGATCGGGATCCGCGTGACATGCAGCGCGCCGCCGACGCGCGCGACCTCCAGCTTGAGATCGAAGCGCGCGCGCATGGCGAGCCGATCGAGCGGGCGGGCGACGAGGCGGTTCGGCCGGCGGCCCAGCGTCAGGTTGATGACGCCGCCGGCCTGCATGTCGCCGGGCGGCACCACCGCGCCGATCATCGCCGCGACCCGCGCCGCCTCCGCGCCGCCGACACCGGCGCGCTGGAGCGTCGCGGCAAGGCCGTCGCCCTGGCCCAGGGTCGCGGTCAGATCGACGATCGGCCGTTCGGGCGCTTCGGGCAGCGGCACGACCGCTTCGGTCGGCGCCATCCGTCGGCCGGTGTCGCCGCCATAGGCCAGAGGGGCGATATCGAGGGTGCGCGCCTGCGCGGCCTCTGCATCCGAGAAAGGCGCCGGCGCGGCGCCGGGCAAGGGCGCGAGCGGCGGCACCAGCGACAGGATGGCCCAGCAGAGCGCGCCCAGGGTGACGAGGCCGCGCAGCCATTCGCCCGATCCGATGCGCTGGCCGAGATCGACGACGAGATCGAAATTGCCGGCGCGGCGATAGCTGAGCGTCGCGGCGCGCTGGCCGAAGCGGCGCCGCGCCAGGCCAGGGCCGTCGCCGCCGAGCCGAAGCGCCGCGGCGCCGCCGGTCGGTCCGCCGTTCATCTCATGGCTTTGATACAAGGCCGGTTCGTCCCCGCGCGCCGGGCCAGAAGGCCCGCTCCATCCGCCGCGCAACCACCCCGCACGGCAGGCGCCAAGGACTGTGAAGAAAAGAGGTTAAAGTCAAATTACGGTCGGTGCGCGCGCCCTTTGCTTGCGCCGAAGCGAGTCGCGGACCGGACGAAAGGTGACGCGGTTGCGTTTCGCGCGCGCCCACCCGATCTTGACCATCATGCGTGACGATGCCGCCGTGAAGGCCGTCCTTGGCCCGACCAACACCGGCAAGACCCACCTCGCCGTCGAGCGGATGTGTGCTCATTCCTCCGGACTGATGGGCTTTCCGCTGCGGCTGCTGGCGCGCGAGATCTACGACCGGATCGTCGCGATGAAGGGCGCGAACCAGGTCGCCCTGCTGACCGGCGAGGAGAAGATCATCCCCGACAAGGCGCGATGGTATTGCTGCACGGCGGAGAGCATGCCGACCGGGCGAGGCGTCGACGAGAATGCCCGCGACTTCGCCTTCGTCGCATTGGACGAGGCGCAGCTCGGCGCCGATCCCGAGCGCGGCCATGTCTTCACCGATCGGCTGCTCCATGCCCGCGGCCGCGAGGAGACGATGATCCTCGGCTCGGAAAGCCTGAAGCCGATGGTGCGCGCGCTCCTGCCGAGGGCCGAGATCATCGGCCGGCCGCGTTTCTCGACGCTTTCCTATGCCGGCGCCGCCAAGCTGTCGCGCCTGCCGCCGCGTTCGGCGATCGTCGCCTTCTCCGCCGAGCAGGTCTATGCGGTGGCCGAGATGCTGCGCCGGACGCGCGGCGGCGCGGCGGTGGTGATGGGCGCGCTTTCCCCGCGCACGCGCAATGCCCAGGTCGCCATGTACCAGGCCGGCGAGGTCGATTACCTGGTCGCGACCGACGCGATCGGCATGGGGCTCAACCTCGATGTCGGCCATGTCGCCTTTGCGGGTCTCGCCAAGTTTGACGGCAAGCGCCGTCGCAGGCTCACCATCGCCGAAATGGCGCAGATCGCCGGGCGCGCCGGCCGCCACCAGCGCGACGGCACGTTCGGGACTTTGACGCTGGAAGGCGAGCCGCTCGCCGAATTCCGGCCGGACGAGGTGGAGGCGATCGAGCAGCATCGCTTCGCGCCGCTCGATCATCTCTACTGGCGCGAGAGCAGGCTCGACTTCGCCGGCATCGACCCGCTGATCCGCAGTCTCGAGCGCCGCCCCGTAATCGCCGGCCTGCGCGCCGCGCCGGAGGCGATCGACCTTGCCGTGCTCCGGCTGCTCGCCGCCGATTCGCTGGTCCGCGATCGGGCCAAGGGCGGGCTGGTCGAGCGATTGTGGACCGCGTGCGGCCTGCCCGATTTCCGCAAGACCGGGCCGGAGCAGCACAGCCGGCTCGTCGCGCGGCTGTTCGGGCATCTGAGCGAAGGCCACGGCCATCTGCCGCAAGGCTGGTTCGCAAGCGAGGTGGCGCGGCTCGACAACGTCCAGGGCGACGTCGACACGCTCGCCGACCGGCTCGCCGGCATCCGCACCTGGGCCTATGTCGCCCAGCGCCCGGACTGGCTCGCCGCGCCGGCGGACATGGCCGCGCGGGCGATGGCGGTGGAGGAAAAGCTGTCCGAGGCCCTCCACGAGCGGCTCACCCAGCGGTTCGTCGATCGGCGCACCTCGCTGCTGCTGCGCGATCTCGGCAAGGATGCGGCCCCGCCCCCCGTCGCGATCGACGCCGAGGGCGAGGTCAGCGTCGGACCCTATCCGATCGGACGGCTCAATGGCTTCGCCTTCGAGGTCGATCCGGCGGCGCGCCACGCCGACCGCAAGATGCTGCTCGCCACCGCCGAGCGCCGGCTGGGCCAGGAATATGAGCGCCGCGCCACCGCGCTTGCCGCCGACGCGGATCAGCATTTCTCGCTGCGTTCCGAGCCCGAGGAGCCGATCGCATTGCTGTGGCGCGGGCATGAGGTGGCGCGGCTCGCGCCGGGCAAGAACCTGCTCAGTCCACGGCTGACGCTGGGCCGGGGGCTGGACGCGGTATCGCTGAAAGGCCGCGCGCGGGTGATGGAGCGCCTGACCGACTGGCTGCGCGCGGGCATCGAGGCGCGGCTCGCGCCGCTGCGCGCCGCCGGCCACGCCGCGCGCGATCCGGCCGCGCCACCGGCGATGCGCGCGCTGCTCGCCTTGCTGGTCGACGAAGGCGGGATCATCGCGCGCGAAGCGGTCGCCGAACCGCTGGCCGCGCTCGATCGCGACCAGCGTCGCGCCGTCGCCCGTCTGGGCGCCAGGATCGGCGCGCTCGATCTGTTCATGCCGGCCTTGCTCAAGCCCGAGGCGATGCGCTGGCGCGCCGCCCTGCGCGCCGCGGCAGCGGACGAGGCCATGCCGGCACTGCCGCCACCCGCCAGCGTCGTCCTGCCGCCACCCGGCGACCCGGCGCTGCTCGTCCGGCTCGGCTTCCGCGCGGCGGGGCCGCAGATGATCCGGGTCGATGTCGCCGAGCGGATCGCCCACCGCGCCCACCAGGCGCGCGCGGGCAAGGCCGCCGAAGCGGTCGATCCGGCGCTGATCACCTCGCTCGGGCTCCAGCCCGCCGCGCTCGCGAAACTGATGCGCGACATCGGTTTCCACCCGGCCCGCGACGCGGGCACATGGATCTGGCGGGGCCGCGAGCGCCGCCGCCGCGAACGGGAAGCCCCGCACAGCGGATCGGCTTTCGCCGCGCTTGCGGAGCTGAAGCGTGGCTGAGAGCCTGCGGCTCGACAGGTTTCTCTATTATGCGCGGATCGTGAAGACCCGCGCGCTTGCCCAGGCGATGGCGCAGGCCGGCCATCTGCGTCTGGACGGGCGAGTCGCCGATCGCGCCCACGTCCCCGTCCGGATCGGCAGCGTGCTCGCCTTCGCGAGCCGCGGCGTCGTCCGCGTGATCCGCGTCGAGGCGCTCCCCACCCGGCGCGGCCCGCCGGCGGAAGCGCGCGCGCTTTATTCCGAATTGACGAGCGAAGGCGGCGACGCTTAGGGATTCGTCGGGGAGAAGAAAAGCGCCATGACCTACGTCGTCACCGATGCCTGCATCCGCTGCAAATATATGGACTGCGTCGAGGTTTGTCCCGTCGACTGCTTCTACGAAGGCGAGAACATGCTCGTCATCAATCCCAGCGAATGTATCGATTGCGGCGTGTGCGAGCCCGAATGTCCGGCCGAGGCGATCCTGCCGGATACCGAGAACGGGCTCGAGAAATGGCTCGAGCTCAACGCCAATTTCTCCGCCGAATGGCCCAACATCACCCGCAAGAAGGATTCGCCCGCCGACGCCGACGAGCACAAGGGCGAGGAGGGCAAGTTCGACAAATATTTCTCGGCCGACCCCGGCGAGGGCGACTGAGCGGCGCGGCCCGCGGGCCTCGGCACCTTTGAGGGAGGGGAACGCGAATGAACAATCTTGACCGCTACCGGCCGACGATGCTCGGCATCCTTCGCATCCTTGTCGGCCTGCTCTTCCTCGAACATGGCATGCAGAAGTTCCTGAGCTTCCCGGCCGGCCAGATGGCCGGGATCGGGCCCGCGCTCGGCAGCCCCATCGCTTATGCCGGCATTTTCGAGCTGATCTGCGGCCTGCTGGTCGCGATCGGCCTGTTCACCCGCGCCGCCGCCTTCGTCGCTTCGGGCGTGATGGCCTTCGCCTACTGGATGGTCCATGCGCCGCAAAATCCGTTTCCGCTCAACAATGGCGGTGACGCGGCGATCCTTTATTGCTTCATCTTCCTCTATTTCGTCTTCGCCGGCCCGGGGGCGTTCAGCATCGACGGCGCCCGTCGCCGCGGCCCAAACGTGTCATAGGGCTGGATTTTCTTCCGTTTTGCGGTTATATGACGTTCATCGAAGCGGGTGCGCCACGCATCCGGGCACGGTGATCAAAGCGAATTGCCGCACATTCCACGCCTGAGCCGCGTCCCCGGGGGACGGATGCGGTCGATCTGGATTTGGATGCGGCCGTTTCCATGGGAAGGTCTCAATTGATGGCAACGAAGGCGTTGAGCTTCGACGTTGGCGATTATGTCGTTTACCCCAAGCACGGCGTCGGCCGCGTGGTCGAGCTACAGAGCACCGATATCGCCGGAATGGCGCTGGAGCTCTATGTGCTGCGTTTCGAGAAGGAAAAGATGACGCTGCGCGTTCCGACCAACAAGGCGGAAAGCGTCGGCATGCGAAAGCTGTCGTCCGACAAGACGATGCAGGAGGCGCTGACCACGCTCAAGGGCAAGCCCAAGGTCAAGCGCACCATGTGGTCGCGCCGCGCCCAGGAATATGAAGCCAAGATCAATTCGGGCGATCTCGTGTCGATCGCCGAGGTGGTGCGCGACCTGTTCCGGCCGGACGACGCGCCCGAGCAGAGCTATTCCGAGCGGCAGATTTTCGAGGCCGCCTCCACCCGCCTCGCCCGCGAGCTTGGCGCGATGGAGCAGATCGACGAGAAAGCGGCGCTCGAGAAGCTGCTCGAGATCCTCAACAAGGCCGCCGTCCTCCACCACAAGGTGGGCGTCGACGCCTGACGCCCACAAGGGTGCGACAACGAAAGAGGCGGCCTGGCGACGGGCCGCCTTTTTCGTTGCAAAGACGCGCCCTTTCCGTATTATAGAAATAATACACCCAGGAGGATGCGATGCGTAAAGCTCTCTGGATCATCCCCGGCCTGATGATCGCCGGCGCGTGCTCGGCGAATGGCCGCCAGGCCGCCGATAGCGGCGATACCAGCCCCGGCCAGCGCCAGTTCCAGGTCGGCGCCTTCCAGGCGATCGACCTCGCCGGCACGCCCGATGTCATCGTCGCGGTCGGCAGCGCGCCGTCGGTGCGCGCGGAAGGCCCTCGCGACGCCCTCGCGCAGCTCGACATCCTGGTCGAGGACGGCACGCTCAAGATCGGGCCGCGCCGCGAGGGTTGGTTCTCCCACGGCCACGATCTCGGCCATGTCATCGTCCATGTGACCGTGCCGTCGCTCAACGCCGCGAGCCTCACCGGCACCGGCGACATGCGGATCGACCAGGCCCAGGCGAGCGCCTTCACCGCCGCGGTCACCGGCACCGGCGACCTCGAGATCGGCACTTTGAGGGCCCGGCAGGCGAGCTTCTCGATCACCGGCACGGGCAGCGTGCGCGCGGCGGGCAATGCCGATCACGCGCGCATTTCCCTGACCGGCAGCGGCGACGTCCGGCTCGACGATCTGCAAACCGGCGATGCCAGCGTGTCGCTGCTCGGCACCGGCGACGTGAGCCTGCGCGCGAGCGGCGCGGTCACCGGCTCGATCATGGGCACCGGCGACGTCAATGTACGCGGCACCACCCGCTGCACGGTCTCGAAAATGGGGCCGGGCGACCTCCACTGCACCGCCTGACCGGCGCGGCCATTGACGCTTAATCTTTTGGCGTCATGGTCGGCGCCATGAAAAGCCTGCTCGTCCTTGCCCTGCTTGCCGCCGCGACGCCGGCGGCGGCGGCTGATCGCACCTATTCGGTCACCGATTTCGATCGGGTATCGATCGAGGGGCCTTATGTCGTCCATCTTGTCACCGGTCGGCCGTCGTCGGCGCGCGCGAGCGGATCGACCGCGGCGCTCGATCGGGTGCTGATCGACGTCAATGGCGAGACGCTGCGGATCCGCCGCAACCGCGATTATTGGGGCGGCAATGACGGCGCGCAGGAAGGCGTGCTCACCATCGAGCTTGCCACCCGCAACCTGCGCTCGGCGCGCGTGATCGGGCCGGGCACGCTCCAGATCGATCGCGCCCGGGGCCTGCGCGTCGATCTGGCGGTGGAGGGCAGCGGACGTCTTGGCGTCGCCAATGTCTCGGCCGACACGCTTTCGATCGGCCTTGCCGGATCGGGCCGGATCGCGCTTGCGGGGACGGCCGGCACGCTGACCGGCGACATCCAGGGCACGGGCGACGTGGACGGATCGCGCCTCACCGCGCGGGACGCGACGCTGACGACGACGACGAGCGGGACGATCGCGATCGGTGCCGCGCGCGCCGCCAGCGTGACCGCGCTCGGCGTCGGCAATGTGACGATCACCGGCCGCCCCGCCTGCACCGTGCGCGGCCCCGGCGCGGCCCAGGTCCGCTGCGGCGCCCCCGGCGCGCTGCCGCGCTAGAGCGGGTTTCGAATCGTCAGGCGATGCCGCCTGACTTGAAAATGCGCTAGCCGCCCAACCCCCACAGGGTGGCGAGGCCGAGGAACGAGAAGAAGCCCATCACGTCGGTCGCCATCGTCACGAACACGGCGGAGGAGACGGCGGGATCGACATCGAGCTTTTCGAGCGTGACCGGCACGAGCACGCCGAAAATGCCGGCGACCAGATTGTTGATCACCATCGCCAGCGCGATGACGATGCCGAGATCGGGGCTGCGGAAGACGAGGCTGACGGCAATGCCGAGCAGGAGGCCGAGGCAGGTGCCGTTGACCAGCGCGATCCGGAATTCGCGGACGAAGACCCGGATCGCGTTCGAGCTGGTGAGCTGGTTGAGCGCCAGCGCGCGCACCGCCACCGCCATCGTCTGCGTGCCCGCATTGCCGCCCATGCCCGACACGATCGGCATCAGCACCGCGAGCGCGACGAGATGGCTGATCGTCCCCTGAAACAGCCCGACGACCCCGGCCGCGATCACCGCCGTGCCGAGATTGACGATCAGCCAGATGAGGCGGCGGCGCACGGTGCCGGCCAGCGGCTCGTTGATGTCATCCTCACCCGCGCCGGAGAGCCTGAGGATGTCCTCGCTCGCTTCCTCCTGGATGATGTGGACGACATCGTCGGCGGTGATCATGCCGACCAGCCGGCCGCCCTGATCGACCACGGCGGCCGAGATCAGCGCATATTTCTGGAAGCGGAGCGCGACCTCTTCCTGATCCATCTCGACCGGGATCAGGGTCTGTTCGCGCTGCATCACATCGGCGATCGCGATCCGCCTGGGCGTGCGCAGGATCCAGGAGAGCAGGCAGGTGCCGACCGGCCGGTGCGCGGGATCGACGACGAAAACCTCCCAGAAATCGGTGGTGATGTCGTCGCCGGCGCGCAGATAATCGATGACCTGGCCGATCGTCCAATGTTCGGGGACCGCGACCGTATCGCGGCGCATCAGGCGGCCGGCCGATTCCTCGGGATAGGACAAAGCCTCCTCGATCGCGGCACGATCGTCGGGATCGAGCGCGCGCAGCACCGCGCGCTGATCCGCTTCCTCCATGTCCTCGATGATCGCGACGGCATCGTCGGTGTCGAGCTCGCCGGCGATCTCGGCGACCTGATGCGGCTCGAGCTCGTCGATCAGCTCGTCGCGCACCCAATCGTTCATCTCGGCGAGCACCTCGCCGTCGATGAGCCCGGTCAGCGCCTCGGCGAGCGCCGGCCGGTCCTCGCGGCCGACCAGCTCGAACAGATCGGCGATGTCGGCCGCGTGCATCGGCTCGACGAGGCCGCGAACACCCTCGACATCGCCGGCATGCAGCCGTTCGACGACCTCGCTCACGAATTCGGAGCGCAGCCGATCGTCCTCGTCGTGACGGGTTTCCGGGGGCGGCGGCGCAGATTCTTCGGCCGTGCCGGATTCGACGGGGGGCGCTTCGAAATCGCTCTCGCTCATCGCCCTCTCCTGGTGCCGGTGCAGCGGCCATCCCTAGGCATGTCGGGCGATATTGCAAGGCGGTGGCGCTTGGGCGGCGACGCTCCTAAATGGGGTCCGAACCCCCTGTCCAAGGAGCCCTCATGGCCGACGATCTCAACACCCTCGTCCTCAATCTCGACAGCGGCGGCGACGTCGTCATCCGGCTGCGCCCCGATCTCGCGCCCGGCCATGTCGCGCGCATCCGCGAGCTGGCCGGAGAAGGCTTTTACGACGGCGTTCCCTTCCACCGGGTCATCGACGGCTTCATGGCGCAGGGCGGCGATCCGACCGGGACCGGCGCCGGCGGATCGCCCAAGCCCGACCTCAAGGCCGAGTTCAGCCGCGAGCCGCATGTGCGCGGCACCGCATCGATGGCGCGCACCAGCGATCCCGACAGCGCCAACAGCCAATTCTTCCTGTGCTTCGGCGATTGCGGCTTCCTCGACGGCCAATATACCGTCTGGGGCAATGTGATCGAAGGCATGGAGCATGTCGACGCCTTGCCCAAGGGCGAGCCGCCGCGCGTGCCCGGCAAGATCGTGAAGGCGAGCCTCAGGGCGTAGCGCACGAAAAGGGGGAAGGATGCACGAGACCCTCGCGGTCACGACGATCGCGCACCAGATCCAGCTCGCGGTCGCGCCGGTCTTCCTGCTCGCCGGGATCGGCTCCTTCCTCAACGTCATGGCGGGGCGGCTTTCGCGCACCGTGGACCGGGCCCGCGATCTCGAGCGCGACTTCGTCTCGTTCGAGGCGGAGACGCTTCGCCTCGCCACCGCCGAGCTCTACATCCTAGACAAGCGGATGACGCTGGCCAATCTGGCGATCAGTGCCTGCGTCGGCGCCGCCTTCTTCGTGTGCGTGCTCGTCGCCTTGCTGTTCCTCGCCGATCTTGCCGATGTCGGCTTCGGCCGGCCGATCGCCTGGCTGTTCGTGATCGCCATGGCCCTGCTCATCCTCGGGCTCGTCCTGTTCCTGTGGGAAGTGCGGCTCGCGATGAGCGCGCTGCGGCTCCGGCGCGACGCGATGCCGCACCGGCGCGCCTGAACCTTCGCCTGCGCCGTTGCCATTCGCGCCCGCCGGGCCCAAATGGACCCGGACATGCTTTCTCAACGAACGCGGTATACAATCCGGGCCTTGCTCCACCTCGCCGATCGCTATGGCGAGGGGCCGGTCCAGCTCGGCGAGATCGCCCAGGCGCAGAACCTGCCCGCCAAGTTCCTGACCGTGATCCTTTCCCAGATGCGCCGCGCCGGGCTGGTCGAGACGCTGCGCGGCCGCGAGGGCGGCTATTGGCTCGCCCGGCCGCCGGCGCAGGTCAGCTATGGCGAGATCGTGCGGCTCACCCGCGGCTCGCTCGGCCTGCTGCCCTGCGCCAGCCGGCTGGCGCACGAGCCGTGCCGCAACTGCATCAGCGAGGACAAATGCCGGCTTCACCGCGCGATGTTGCGGGTCCGCGACGAAACCGCGCGCATTCTCGACGGCCTGACCCTGGCCGATATCGTCGAGGTCGAGGACATCGAATGAAGGAGCGAAGGCGAACGTGACCCATGTGGCCATTATCGGCGCCGGCCTGTCCGGCGCATTGCAGGCGATCCACCTTGCCCGCGAAGGCGTCACGCGCATCACCCTGATCGAGCGCGAGCGCATTCCCGGCCGCGGCGTCGCTTATGGCACCGGCCGACCCGAGCACCTGCTGAACGTGCCGGCGCGGCGGATGACGGCCTTTCCCGAGCAGCCGGATCATTTCGTCGACTGGTTCGGAAGGACCGCGGGCGGCGATGCGGAGGATTATGCGCCGCGCATGGCCTATGGCGATTATGTGACCGGCCTGCTTGCCGAAGCCGGCGACAAGGTGACGATCGTGACCGGCGAGGCGGTGGACATCGTCGCCGGGCCGGACGGCGAGCATGTGAAGCTGGCCGACGGGCGCGAGATCGTCGCCGACAAGGCGATCCTCGCCCCGGGCAATCTCCCGCCGGCGCCACCGGGCAGGATCGATACCGCGGCGCTTGGCGCGGCCTGGGTCGGCGATCCATGGTTCGACATGCGCGCCGGCGGGCTTGGCGCGGACGATATCGTCGTGCTGATCGGCACCGGCCTCACCGCGGTCGATGCGATTCTCACCCTCGACGCGCTCGGCTACAAGGGCCGCATCCTCGCCATTTCGCGGCGTGGCCTGGCGCCGCGCGCGCACGAGCCGCGCGAGCCGATGGTTGCGCCGCGGGAGACGCTGCCGTCGAACTGCGTCGCGCTGCTGCGACGAGTCCGGTCCCGCTCGGCGCAGGTGGGCTGGCGCAGCGCCGTCCATGAGCTGCGGAGTATCACCCAGGCCATCTGGCGCGCCGCCAGCGAGACCGAGCGGCGCCGCTTCCTGCGCCATCTGCGTCCGTGGTGGGACGTCCACCGCCATCGCATCGCGCCGGCGATCGGCGCGGCAGTGGACCGGCTGGAACGCGAAGGACGGCTCGTCTTCGCGGCGGGCAAGATCGTCGCGGTCGCGCCGGACGCGGGCGGCGCCAGGCTCGACTGGCGTCCGCGCGGCAGCGACAGGATCGAGACCGTCCATGCCGCGCGGATCGTCAACTGCACCGGCCCCGAGCTTGACATCGTTCGCGCCGGCGAGCCGCTGTTCGACGCGCTTGTCGGCTCCGGCCGCATCCGCCCCGATCGCTGCCGGATCGGAATCGACGTCGATCCCGACAGCCTCGGTGCGATCGACCGGGAGGGCGGCGTTTCCGACAGTCTCTTCGTGGTCGGCCCGCCGACCAAGGGCGCTTTCTGGGAAAGCATCGCCGTTCCCGACATCCGCGGCCAGACCGACGCGCTGGCGAAGCGGATCGCGGCCTAGATCAGGATCCGGAACAGGGCGCCGCCATCGGGCGCGGACTCGACGCTGATCACGCCGCGATGGGCGAGGACGATCTGGCGGGCGAGGCTGAGGCCGACGCCAGTGCCCTTGGCCTTGGTGGTGAAGAAGGGCAGGAAGACATCCTGCCTCAGATTCTCGGGAATGCCCGGGCCGTTGTCGATGACATCGATCTGGGTCCGGCCGGATCGCGACCGGCGGAAGGAGAGCGCCACGCGCGGCGCGTCGGCATGGGCATTGGCGGCCTCGGCCGCGTTGCGGAGCAGGTTGATGAGCACCTGGCTCATCAAATCGGGATCAGCCTCCAGCGTCAGCCCGGGATCGACGGCGAGGTCGAGCGCGACGCCTTCGGCCTTGTCGCCGGCGCGGAACAAGGCGGCGAGCTCGTCGGCCCAGGCGGCAGCGTCGATCGCCCGCGCCCTCACCTCGGGCGCGCGGCTGATCTGGCGATAGCTTTCGACGAAATGCATGACGCCGTCGGCACGCCGGGAAAGCGTCTCGACCGCGCCCCGGGCATCGGCGACGTCGCGATCGGCGCCCTTGTCGGCCGCGCGCATCAGCGCCGCCGCGCTGTGGGCGAGCGAGGTCACCGGCGTCATCGAATTCATGATCTCGTGGGTGAGGACGCGGATGAGGTCGCTCTGCGCGGCGATCTCGATCGCGTTCAATTCGCCCTGGATCGGCTGCACCGCGACGACGCGGACGAGCCCGCCGAGGCGATGGACGACGGCGCCGCTCACCAGCATCGTCTGCGGCACGCCGTCGCTGAGCAAGGGCACGAGTCGCGGCCGGCCAACCAGGCCGCCCTCCAGCGCGCGCACGAACGCATCGCCATAGTCGCGGAAATCCTCGATCCGGACGCCCTTGTGGCGCACCAGCAGGCGCCGTGCCGCCTTGTTGGCGAGCTCGACCCGGCCGTCGCCGTCGACGGTGAGCAAAGCGGTGGGGGCATCGTCGAGCACGGCTTCGTAGAAGCGGTTGGCGTCGATCAGCTTGTGCTTGTCGTCGCGCAATCGCTTCATCGCGCCGTCGAGCACCTGGCCGAGCTCGGAAAAGCCGCTGCCCTCGAAACGGTGGATGAAGCCCTGGCTGAAATCCGCGTAACGGACGGCGTCGATGAACCGCGCCAGCTCGCGATTGGTGCGGGTGACGTGACGCAAGAGCAGGGCGCCGGCGCCGATCAGCGCCAGCGCCGCGACGATCCGCGTCGCGCCGAGATCGGATCGCGCCAGCGTCGCCGCGAACACCAGCGCGGCGAGGACGAGCAATGCGAGCCGCCAGACGAGCCCGACCAGGTAACGCGACCGGATCATGCGGGATGGCCGCCAGGCTGCATCGCCGTCCGGCGCGAACTCCCTCTCCCCAGCGGGGAGAGGGGGCTCGGCCTCCACAAGCAATTCCCGACGCCCGACACCCTCACCCTACCCTCTCCCTCAAGGGAGAGGGACCGGGGCGTGAATGTCGGCGCACCCTAGAGCCCATGCTTTTCCATCCGGCGATAGAGCGAAGCGCGGGTGAGGCCGAGCTCGGCGGCGGCGAGCGAGATGTTGTAGCTGTGCTTCTTCAACGCCTCCTCGACCATCTGCTTTTCGGCGCGTTCGAGATTGAGGTCGTCGTGCCGGGCCGGCGCCGGCGCGCTCGGCCGGGGCGGAGACGCGATCCGCGAGAGCGAGAAATCCTCGGCGCGGAAGGCATCGCCCTCGGCCAGGATCACCGCCCGCTCGGCGGCGTGGCGGAGCGCGCGGACGTTGCCCGGCCAATCATAATCCTCGAGCGCGCGCATCACGTCCGGCGGGATCAGGCGGACCGGCTTGCCATATTTGCGGGCATAGAGGCCGACGAAATGGTCGACGAGCAGCGCGACGTCCGCGCGGCGGTCGCGCAGCGGCGGCAGCTCGATCTCGACGGTGTTGAGACGAAACAGGAGATCCTGCCGGAACCGGCCTTCGTCGGAGAGCTGATCGATCGGGACGTTGGTCGCGGCGATCACGCGCACGTCGATCGGCACCGACCGGTTGCCGCCGACCGGAGTCACCTGGCGCTGCTCCAGCGCGGTCAGCAATTTGGGCTGAAGATGGAGCGGCACGTTGCCGATCTCGTCGAGGAACAAGGTGCCGCCGTCGGCGGCCTGCATCCGCCCGATCCGGTCCGACTTCGCATCGGTGAACGCGCCCTTCACATGGCCGAACAGCTCGCTTTCGAACAGGCTCTCGGCGACCGCGCCGAGATCGACCGAGACGAGCACATGATCGGCGCGGCGCGAGCGGGCGTGGAGCGCGCGTGCGACGAGCTCCTTGCCGGTGCCGTTCTCGCCCAGGATCAGGACATTGGCGTCGGTCGGTCCCGCCCGCTCGACGAGCGACCAGACCCGCGCCATCCCCGGCGATTCCCCAAGCAATGGCGTTTCGCCAGGCGGCGCGGCGATGGTGGCGGCACGGCCGCGTTCGGTGTCCGCCTCCGCGCGCGAGGCGCGCAGCGCCGCGGCGGTGCGGACCGTGGCCAGCAGCCGCTCGTTCGACCAGGGCTTGGACACGAAATCGGTGGCGCCCCGCTTCATCGCCTCGACCGCGACGCCGACGCCGGCATGGGCGGTGATCATCACCACCACCGCCTGCGGATCGCGACGCAATATCTCCGACAGCCAATGCAGTCCTTCCGCCGCATCGGTCGCGCCGCGCCCGAAATTGGCGTCGAGCAGGATAACGTCGGGCCGCTCCTGCTCGATCGCCGTCATCGCCGCGTCGGGCGACTGGAAATCGAGAACGTCACCGAACATGTCGCGCAGCAGCAGCTTCGCCGACAGCAGGATGTCCTGATCGTCGTCGATGATGATGCAGCGCCCGAAACGCTTTGCCTGCGTCACCTTGTCCTCCGCTGATGCCCGAATAGCCGCCAATCAATTTCCGTGCCAGCGGCGGCGCGATCCGTTCGCGGGCGGACACCGTCGTCCGAAAGCGGACATTCGCGGGCCGGCCGCTCCCGCGATTCCGTCTTCGCCACGGAGGCGCCGCCGAATTGGCACGGCTCATGCTGGGAAGGAGGCACAGGGGAAACATCCTCGCAGGAGAAAGACGATGCAGAAGTTCGAAACGCTGGCGTTCAGCGCCAGCTTCATCCTCACCGGCTTCCTCGCGCTCGTGGCGCTGCCGCTTGCGTAAGATCGGGCAAGTGTACGGCGGCGGACAGCGTGTGTCCGGAAACGGACAATCCGCCGCCGCCCACGAGGGGGGCAAGAAATGAGCGTGCTCAACATCCGCCAGCGCCAGGCGCGACCGGAAAGCGGCGACGGAATGGACCGCGTCGTCGAACGCAAGGGCATCGGCCTGCGCCTCAAGATCGCGCTCGGCGTCGCCGCCGTCCTCCTCCTCGCGATCCTGTTCTACATGTTCGCGCCGTCGGCCAACAGCCAGACGATCGACGCCTCGCGGGTCACCGTCTCGACCGCGCAGCGCGGCCGCTTCGACGATTTCCTGCCGCTGCGCGCGCGGGTCGAACCGCTCCTGACCGTCTATCTCGACGCGGTCGAGGGCGGCCGGGTCGAGCGGGTCCTGGTCGAGGACGGCACGGTGGTTCGGCAGGGCCAGCCGCTCGCCATCCTGTCCAACCCGGAACTCCAGCTCAACGTGCTCGCCCGCCAGACCGAGGTCGCCGAGCAGATCAACAACATGCGAAGCCAGGAACTGTCGCTCAACCAGACCCGGCTCGCCAACGAACGCGCGGTCATCGAGGCCGATCTCGCCACCCAGACCGCGCGCCGCCAGTACGACGTCCAGCAACCGCTCGCCGCGCGTGGCTTCGTCGCGCGCCGCACGATCGACGACAGCCGCGACGCCTATGAATCGAACCGCCGCCGCAGCGAGCTGCTGCGCCGTCAGCAGGCCACGGACGAGCGGCTCCAGTCGAGCCAACTGGCGCAGCTTCGCGCGTCCGCCACCTCACTGAACCAGAGCCTCACCATCGCCCGCTCCAGCCTCGATTCGCTGAACCTGCGCGCGCCGGTCGCCGGTCAGCTCACCTCGTTCGAGATCCAGGTCGGCCAGTCGCTCCAGCGTGGCGAGCGGCTCGGGCAGATCGACAGCGCCGGGCGTAACAAGCTCAAGGCCGATGTCGACGAATTCTATCTCGGCCGCGTCGATGTCGGGCAGATCGCCAGCGCGGAAGTCGGCGGCCGGACCTACCGCCTGCGGGTCTCGAAAATCTATCCGCAGGTCCGCAACGGCGTCTTCCAGGTCGATCTTCAGTTCCTGACCCAGGAGCCGGCCGATCTCCAGCGCGGCCAGACGGTGCAGATCCGTCTGACGCTCGGCGATCCGGCGCCGGCGCTGATGATCCCCAACGGCGCCTTCTACGACGAGACCGGCGGCAACTGGATCTTCGTCGTCGCCCCCGATGGACGCAGCGCGATCAGGCGCAACGTCCGGCTCGGCCGGCGCAATGCCGATTTCGTCGAAGTGCTCAGCGGGCTCGACGCCGGCGAGCGTGTCATCACCTCCCCCTATACCGGCTTCGCCGAACGCGATCGGCTGAGCCTCAGCGGACAATGAAGGGAACCCACCGATGCTGAGCATGCGAGAATTGTCGAAAGTCTATCGCACCGACATGGTCGAAACGACCGCGCTCGACGGCATCATGCTCGATGTCGCAGACGGCGAGTTCGTCGCGATCATGGGGCCTTCGGGCTGCGGCAAATCGACCCTGCTCAACGTCGTCGGCATGCTCGACAGTCCGTCGAGCGGCTCGTACGTCTTCAACGGCACCGAGGTGGCGGGCCTCACGGAGGCGAAGCTCGCCGATTTCCGCAAGCGGAACATCGGCTTCATCTTTCAATCGTTCAATCTCGTCGACGAGCTTAGCGTCCGCGAGAATATCGAGCTTGCGCTGCTCTACCATAACGTCCCCTTGGGCGAGCGGCGCACCCGGGTCGACGAGGTGATGGACAAGGTGGGTATCGCTCACCGCGCCAAGCACCGCCCGTCGCAATTGTCGGGCGGCCAGCAACAGCGTGTCGCCGTGGCCCGGGCCCTTGTCGCGGCGCCCAAGCTGATCCTCGCGGACGAGCCGACCGGCAACCTCGACACCGCCCATGGCGAGGAGGTGATGAAGATGCTCCAGGCGCTCAATACCGAGGGCGCGACCATCGTCATGGTCACCCACTCGCCGGCCCATGCCGATTATGCCGGGCGCGTCGTCAACATGCTCGACGGCCGCATCCTCCAGGAACATCGGCGCGCCGCCTGATCCGCATACGAATGAGGAGCTTCAGCCATGTGGCGTAACTATGTGACCGTCGGAGTGAGGGCGCTGGTCAAGAACAAGACCTATGCCTTCATCAACATCTTCGGCCTCGCCATCGGCCTCGCCGCCTGCCTGATGCTGCTCATCTACGTGCGCTACGAGACGAGCTACGATCAGTGGGTTCCCAATGCGGCGAACACCTATCAGTTCCAGAGCCACTACCGGAATCCGCAGACCGGCGAGATCCGCCACCTGCAGATGACGTCCTACACGGCCGGGCAGCATTTCCGCGCGAGCTTCCCGCAGGTCCAGAGCTCGGTCTATGTCTGGTCCACCGGCGCCACCGTGCTGCGCGACGGCGAGGCGCTGTCGATCGACGACGCGAAGCTGGTCGACAACCGGTTCTTCGACGTGCTGCAATTCCCCCTCGTCGAGGGCGATCCGAACCAGGCCCTCGCCCAGGCCGGGTCCGCCGTCCTCTCCCAGCGCGAGGCACAACGCCTCTACGGCACCGAACATGCGATCGGGCGCACGCTTACCGTCGTGTGGGACGGCAACACGATCGATTACCGGATCACCGGCATCATGCGCGATCTGCCGCACAACAGCCATGCCGACATGTCGATGCTGCTGCGGGTCGATCCGGCGACGGCCTTCGCGACCACGCCGCAGATGCTGACGTCGTGGGGATGGCAATCGGGCTGGTTCTATTTCACCGTCCGGCCCGGCACCGACATCGCCGCCATGCAGGCGCGGATTCCGGCGTGGAAGCGGCGCAATATCCCGGACGAGCAGTTCGGCAACCGCACCACCAACCAGGGCGACAACCAGGACTTCAAGCTCGCCAATATCCGCGACATCCATCTTGGCGGGGCGGATATCGGCGCGATGACCCCGGTCAACGATCATCGCACGATCGCGACCTTCACGATCATCGCCTTCCTGATCCTGGGCATGGCGTGCGTCAATTTCACCAATCTCGCCACCGCCCGCGCCGGGCAACGCGCGCGCGAGGTGGCGCTGAGGAAGGTGCTCGGCGCGACCCGCCGGCAGCTCGTGACGCAATTCCTCGCCGAATCGATCCTGATCGCCGGGATCGCGATGCTGCTCGCGCTCGCGCTGGCCGAGCTGCTGCTGCCGGCGCTGGCGCATTTCCTCGATGCCGACCTCGCCATGCATTATTTCGGCGGCGACGGCATGCTGCTGCCGATCCTCGCGCTGGTCGTCCTGGTGGGCGCCGCCGGCGGCCTCTACCCGGCCTTCTATCTCAGCCGATTCCAGCCGGCGCGGGTGCTCAAGGCCAACAAATCCGCGGCCGAGGCGGGCGGATCGGGCGCGCTGCGTAACGTCCTGGTCGTCGCCCAGTTCGCGGTATCGATCGGCCTCATCATCTGCACGATCGTGGTCTATGCCCAGACCGTCTATGCCCGCACCGTCGATCCCGGCTACCACCGCGACGGCCTGATCCAGATCCAGGGGGTGGGGCGCAGCCAGTTCGTCGAACGCGCCGACGCGGTGATGGACGCGATCCGGCGCGTGCCCGGCGTCGTATCCGTCGCCCGATCGACGATCGGCGTTTCGACCGGCAGCACATCGAGCAGCAGCATCGAAGTGCCGGGACGCAGCGATCCGATCGATATCGGCACCTATACCGTCGATCCGGCCTTCTTCACCACGATGGGGATCGACCTCGTCGCCGGCCGCCTGTTCGATCCGAACCGGCCGGCGGACAATCTCGACCAACCGTTCGTCCAGACTCCCGAAGCGTCCCGCGCGCTGGTCGCGCGCGGCGCGAACGTCGTGATCAACGAGCTCGCGGCCGCGCGGCTCGGCTTCGCCAATCCGGCCGACGCCGTCGACAAGACGCTGCGGGGCGGGTTCGTCGATTCGGGCGAGGGCCTCCTGCCGCTCCACATCATCGGCGTGGTCAAGGACTCCCGCTTCCGTTCGATCCGCCTGCCGATCGAGCCGATCATGTTCGCCTGGGACGAGCGATCCACGACCACGCTGCTGATCCGCGACGACGGGCGCGATCCGCGTGCCACGCGCGACCGGATCGAGCAGGCATGGAAGCGGATCGTGCCGCAGATTCCGTTCCAGGCGCAGTTCAGCGAGGAACGCAACGCCAAGCTCTACACGGCGGAGGAGGCGCGCGCGAAGGTGTTCGCGGGCTTCGCGGCGCTCGCGGTGGTCGTCGCCGCGCTCGGCCTGTTCGGGCTCGCCGCCTTCACCGCCGAGCGCCGCACCAAGGAGATCGGCATCCGCAAGGTGCTCGGCGCCCGGACCCGCGACATCGTCCGCCTGCTCGCCTGGCAATTCTCGAAGCCGGTGGTGATCGCGAACCTGATCGCCTGGCCGCTGGCCTGGTGGGTGATGCGCGGCTGGCTGAACACGTTCGATACGCGGATCGACCTGGGGCCGCTGCCCTTCCTGATCGCCGGTCTGGCCGCGCTCGCCATCGCGATGGCCACGATCGCGGGCCATGCCTTCAAGGTCGCGCGGGCCAATCCGATCCAGGCGCTGAGATACGAATAGCAAACGACCCGGTCGAAGAGGGAGGGCGGGGCAATGTGGCGCAATTACGTGACGGTCGGCCTGCGGTCGCTGGTCAAGAACAAGACCTATGCGTTCATCAACATCTTCGGCCTCGCCATCGGCCTCGCCGCGTGCCTGATGATCCTGCTCTATGTCCGCTACGAGACCAGCTACGACCGCTGGATCCCCGACGCGGACCGCGTTTTCCAGGTGCAGAGCTGGTACAAGTCGTCCGAGACCGGGCGCGAAGACCAGCTCCAGATGACGCCTTACGCCGCCGGCCGGTCGCTGCGCGACAGCTTCCCGCAGATCGAGCAGGAGGTCTACGTCAACAACAACACCCCGGTCTTCTACCAGGGCGGCCAGGCGACCGCGACCGAGAATTATCTGTGGGTCGACGGCAATTTCCTTGATGTCGTTCCATTGCCGCTGGTGCGCGGCGACGCGCGCACCGCGCTCTCGCAGGTCAACAGCGCGGTCATGACCCAGTCCGAGGCGCGGCGCCGCTTCGGCACCGACAATGTGGTGGGCCACACGATCACGCTGATCACCCGCGGCCAGCGCCGCGACTTCCGGATCACCGGCATCCTCCGGGATCTTCCGCGCAATTCCCATTTCAAGATCGACGCGCTCGCCCGGATCGATTTCGTCGCCTATAATTCCGACCAGCCCGGCGTCCTCACCTGCTGGGGCTGCCAGAACGGCTGGGTCTATGTGAAGCTGCGGCGCGGCGCCGATGTCGGCGCCATCGCGGCCGGGCTCCAGGGCTGGGAGCACCGCTCCATCCCCGACGAGAATGCCGGCGAGGCGCGCTTCAACGCGGGCGACGACCAGGACTGGCATTTCGTCAATTTGACGGACATCCACCTCGGCCGCGCCCAATCCGGCGCGATGACGCCGGGCAACGACCGCACCACCATCGTCACCTTCGCGATCGTCGCCCTTCTCATCCTCGGCATGGCGGTGGTCAATTTCACCAATCTCGCTACCGCCCGCGCCAGCCAGCGCGCCCGCGAGGTGGCGCTGAGAAAGGCGCTCGGCGCCAGCCGGCGCCAGCTCATCGTCCAGTTCGTCGGCGAATCGATCATCATGGTCGCGGTGGCGATGCTGATCGCATTGGCCCTGGTCGAATTGCTGATGCCGCTGTTCGCCGGCTTCCTGGAGGCCGACATCCGGGTTCATTATCTGGGGAAAGGCGGCATCCTGATGCCCGTCGTCCTGCTCGTTCTCGGCGTCGGCGTACTCGGCGGGCTGTACCCCGCTTTCTTCCTGTCGCGCTTCGAGCCGGCGGCGGTGCTCAAAGCCAACAAATCGTCGTCCGAGACGCCGGGGACGGGGCGATTGCGTAGCCTGCTCGTCGTCGCCCAGTTCGCGGTCTCGATCGGCCTCATCATCTGCACCGCCGTGATCTACGGCCAGACCGTCTATGCGCGCACGCTCGACCCGGGTTACGAGCGCAGTCACATCCTCCAGATCGGTGAGCTTTCGCGCTATCAGTTGCTCGACAAGGGCGAGACGCTTGCGGAGCGGATGCGGCGGATTCCGGGCGTCCAGGCGGTCGGCCGGACGACGATCGGCGTCGCCACCGACAACGAGAACAATACCAGCGTGATGGTCCCCGGCCGCAGCGATCCGGTGCTGATCGGCACTTATCAGGTCGACGAAGGCTATCTCGCCGCGATGGGCCTGCGCCTCCTTGCCGGCCGCTGGTTCGACGAGCGTCGGCCGATGGACGACATGACCCTGCCTTTCCCGCCCGATCCCGCCGCCGAGCGCGCGATCGCGGCGCGCGGGATCAATATCGTGGTCAACGAGCTGGCGACCCGGCGGCTCGGCTTCCGCAACCCGGCCGACGCGGTCGGCCACAGCTTCCGCGCCGCTTTGGTGGACAACGAGATCGGCCTCGTCCCGGTGACGATCATCGGCGTCGTCCGCGACGCGCGCTTCCGATCGGTGCGGCTGCCGGTGGACCCGATCATGTTCAGCAATACAAACAGCGGCCACACGACGATGATCGTGCGCTTCACCGGCAACCCGGCGGAGATCCGCGCCGCCGCCGAGCGGGTGTGGCGCGGCGTCACCACGGAAGTGCCGTTCGACGCCACGTTCAGCGACGAGATCATGCTGAAGCTCTACAAGGCGGAGGATGCGAGGGCGCGGGCCTTCGCCGGCTTCGCCCTGCTCGCCATCGTCGTCGCCTGCCTCGGCCTGTTCGGCCTGGCCGCCTTCACCGCCGAGCGCCGGACCAAGGAGATCGGCATCCGCAAGGTGCTCGGCGCGCGCACCCGCGACATCGTGCGGCTGCTCGCCTGGCAATTCTCCAAGCCGATCATCATCGCCAATCTGATCGCCTGGCCGGTCGCCTGGTGGATGATGCGGGGCTGGCTGAACGGCTTCGATGCACGCATCGACCTTGGTCCGGCGCCGTTCGTGCTCGCCGGTCTTGTCGCCCTCGCCATCGCGATGGGCACGATCGCCGGCCATGCCTTCAAGGTCGCGCGCGCCAACCCGATCCTTGCGTTGCGCTACGAGTAGGAAGACGCGTGATGACCGATTTGATCCTGGCCGGCACGGCCCTGAGCGTGACCCTGACGATCTGCGTCGCGGCGCTGCGCGGGTGGAGCGGGTGGCTCGAGCTCAGGCGCCTGGAGCTTGGCCGGCAGATGCCGCGCGAGGGCGGCGGCGAGACCGGCCTTCGCATCGAGCTCGCCGACGTGCGCGAGCGGCTCAGGAAGCTCGAGGCGCTCGCCGACGACGTCGAGCTTTAGCGCCTAATCGACGTGCGGGCTGACCGCCGGCGGATCGCTCGCCGGGAAGCTTTCGTCGGCCGCCTGATCGACCGGATCCCATTCCCTGGGCGGATCGCGCATCGCGTCCGGGCCGGCCGAGCGGGCGCCGCCCGGCGTCGGCTCGGCGGTGCCGCTGGCATGGGCAGCGGCGTCGACGGCATCCGCATCGCGGGGCCGCCACCAGCGGCGGGTAAGCACCGCCGCGGCGACCCCGGTCGCGGCCGCGGCGCAGGCGGCGAGCATTTTCTGCGTCTTGTTCAATGCCATGATCACGCTCCCTTGAGTGATTTCGAGCCGGATGGACCTGGCGACTCGGAAATCACGGCAAACAAAACTGCCGACGCGCCAGCCCCACGGCACTGGAATCAGCGGCGGGGCTTGGGGCGCGGCGAATCCATCCCTATTGTTCTCACGATTGCGGATCAGGAACAATCGGCGCAGGGGCGCGGTTCCCGACCCGGCCACGGAGGCGATTGATGGGCGACATCCCGGCGAAATTCGCGGCGATCCACCGCCATGGCTTCGTCCGCGTCGCCGCCGCGACCCCACGCGCGTCCGCCGGCGACGTCGCCTTCAATGTCGATCAGGCGCTGCTGCTCGCGCGGCAGGCGCATGACCGGCATGTCGATCTGGTCGTCTATCCCGAGCTCAACCTGTCCTCCTACGCGATCGACGATTTGCTCCTGCAGGACGCTTTCCTCGACGCGGTCGAGCAGGGGATCGCGCGGCTTGCGGCCGAGACGGCCGAACTGACCCCGGTCCTGCTCGTCGGCGCGCCGCTCCGGAAGAATGGACGGCTCCATAATTGCGCGATCGCGCTGTCGCGCGGCGCGATCCTGGGCGTCGTCCCCAAGACCTTCCTCCCCAATTACCGCGAATATTACGAGAAACGCTGGTTCGCCTCCGGCCTCGGCCTCGACGGCCAGAAGATCGCGGTGGCGGGGCAGAACGCGCCGTTCGGGCCCGATCTCCTGTTCGCCGCCGACGAAATCGCCGACTTCGTCTTCCATGTCGAGATTTGCGAGGATTTCTGGGCGCCGACGCCGCCATCGACCGCCGGCGCGCTGGCCGGGGCGCTGATCCTGGCGAACCTTTCAGCTTCAAATATCACCATCGGCAAGGCCGACGAGCGCGCTTTGCTCTGCGCCAGCCAGTCGCAACGCTGCGCCGCCGCCTATGTCTTCTCGGCCAGCGGGCCGGGCGAAAGCACCACCGATCTCGCCTGGGACGGGCAGGGCATTATCTACGAGCTTGGCGAGCAGCTCGCCGCCTCGTCGCGCTTCGAGGCCGATCCGGAACTGTGCGTCGCCGACATCGACGTCCAGCGCCTGCGGCTCGAGCGGATGCGGACCGGCACCTTCGCCGACGCCGCCCGCGCCGCCGGCTTGCCCGAGACGCGGTTCCGGCGGATCGCCTTCGCGCATCCGCCGGCCGCGCAGGATATCGGGTTCGAGCGGGTGCTGCGCCGCTTCCCCTACGTCCCCGACCGACCCGAGAAGCTCGACCAGGATTGCTACGAGGCATTCAACATCCAGGTACAGGGCCTGGCGCGGCGCTTCCAGGCGACGGGCGGCGCCCATTTCGTCATCGGCGTCTCCGGCGGCCTCGATTCCACCCACGCGCTGATCGTCGCCGCCAAGGCCTGCGACCAAATCGGGCTTCCCCGATCGGCGATCCTCGGCTTCACCATGCCCGGCTTCGCGACCGGCGAGACATCGAAAGCCAATGCCTGGGCGCTGATGACCGCGCTCGGCGTCACCGCGGCCGAGATCGATATCCGCCCGGCGGCGCGCCAGATGCTCGCCGACATGGGCCATCCCTTCGCGCGCGGCGAGGCGGTCTATGACGTGACCTTCGAGAATGTGCAGGCGGGGCTTCGCACCGACTATCTCTTCCGCCTCGCCAACCAGCGCGACGGCTTCGTCGTCGGCACCGGCGACCTTTCCGAGATCGCATTGGGCTGGTCCACCTACGGCGTCGGCGACCAGATGAGCCATTACGGCGCAAATGCCGGGGTTCCCAAGACGCTGATCCAGTATCTGATCCGCTGGACGATCCGCACCGGCCAGCTCGATCCCGAGACCGACCGGGTGCTCCAGGCGATCCTCGACGCGAAGATCACGCCGGAGCTCGTCCCGGGCGCGGACGTCGAAGGCACGGAGGAGCGGATCGGCCCCTACGCGCTGCACGATTTCTTCCTTTATCACATTCTCAGGAGCGGCCAGCCGCCGTCGAAGGTCGCCTTTCTCGCCTGGCAGGCGTGGAAGGATCGGGACGCGCATCTGTGGCCGTTCGACTATCCCGACGCGCTGAAGCGCGACTACGATCTCGCCACGATCCGCAAATGGCTGGAGGTCTTCCTCTTCCGCTTCTTCCAGCTCTCCCAGTTCAAGCGCAGCGCCAGCCCCAATGCGGCCAAGGTCTCGGCCGGCGGCGCCCTCTCGCCGCGCGGCGACTGGCGCGCGCCGAGCGACGGGACGGCGGGGCCGTGGCTGGATGAGTTGAAGGCGGCGTTCGGGGATTAAAGCGGCAGCTCAAGCGCAGGCTCCTCCGCTCCCTCCTCGGTCTCACTTAGCTTGGAGAGCGTGAGGCCGAGCAGCCTGATCCCCTTCGCGACCGGCACCAATGTCCGCAGCAGCGCGCAGCCGATCTCCAGGAACTCCTCGCGGCTGGCGACCGGGCGGTCGAGGCTCTTCGCGCGGGTGACGATCTGGAAATCGCGATATTTGACCTTGAGGGTGACAGTGCGGCCGGAAAGGCCCTTCTCCGTCACCCGGCGCCACACGGTCTGGCTGATCCGGTCGAGCTCGGCGACGAGCGCATCCTCCTCGCTCAGATCGTCGAAGAAGGTGTCCTCGGCGCCGATCGATTTCCACGGCCGGTCCGGCTTCACCTGGCGGTGGCAGATGCCGCGCGCGAGATCGTGATAGGTCGCCCCGGCGCTGCCGAAATTGTGCTGGAGGAAGGCGAGGCTCTGGGCGTGGAGGTCGGCGCCGGTCTCGATGCCCAGGCGCGCCATCTTCTCCGCGGTGCGCGGGCCGATGCCGTGGAAGCGCGAGACCGGCAGGCGCGCGACGAACGCCTCGCCCTTGCCCGGCGGGATGACGCACAGGCCATCGGGCTTGTTCTGGTCGCTGGCGAGCTTGGCGAGGAACTTGTTGTAGGAGACGCCGGCGCTCGCGGTGAGCCTGGTTTCGGCGCGGATGCGGGCGCGGATCTCCTCGGCGATGCGGGTGGCGATGCCGATACCCTTCAGATCCTCGGTGACGTCGAGATAGGCCTCGTCAAGGCTCAATGGCTCGACCAGCGGCGTATGTTCGAGGAAGATCGCGCGGATCTGCCGCGAGACCTCGCGATAGGCGTCGAATCGCGGCTTTACGAAGACGAGGTCGGGGCAGCGGCGAAGCGCGGTCGCCGAGGGCATCGCCGAGCGGACGCCGAACCGGCGCGCCTCGTAGCTTGCCGCCGCGACGACGCCGCGGTGCATGCCGCCCACCGCAACCGGCTTTCCTTTGAGCGCAGGATCGTCGCGTTGCTCCACCGACGCATAGAAGGCATCCATGTCGACATGGATGATCTTGCGGACAGGCGGGCTTTCGGGCACGGCGTTCACGCTTTGTGCTTATAACGGGCCAGAATGTGCCGCACAGTCCCAAAATGGAGCGCGGGACCGGTGCGGCGCCATGGCGTCGGGCCGGCGCGATGCGCTAAGGGCGGAGGGTTATGCCGAGGGGAATGAGGGACGGCATCCTGATCGCCGGTGGTGGCGTCGCGGGCTGTCTCGCCGCATTGGCGATGGCGCGCCTGCGCCCCGACGTGCCGCTGCTGATCGTGGAGGAGCAGGTCCGCTTCGGCGGCGCGGCGGCGCAGCTTCTGTTCGCTGACGGGATCGGCGATGAGGCGCGCGCGCTGGCCGAAGGCGCGGCGGAGGCGTGGTGGCCCGGTTTCTACCTCGCCTTCCCGGGGTTCAGCCGCAAGCTGAAGTCAGCCGTCGCGAGCATTGGCGGCGAAAGCCTGCATGCGACAATGATCGCGGCGCTCAGGCCGGATCAATATCGGCTGGGCGCGAAGGTGGTCGCGGTGCGCGACGACGCGCTCGTCCTCGACGGCGGCGAGACGATCAAGGCCGAGGGCGCGATCGACGCGCGCGGCGCCGCCAATCTGTCGATGCTGGAGCTGCTCTACGAGGCGCGCACCGAACGCGATCTCCGGCTGAAGGCGCCGCACGGGATCGACCGGCCAGTGCTGATCGACGCGACGACGTCGCAGGGCGGCCTCGGCTATATCCAGATCGCGCCGCTCGCGGCCAATCGCCTCCGGATCGCCGATGTCGGCATTTCGGAACGCGCGCAGAGCGACGGCGAGGCATCGGGGCGGATCGCGGCTTATGTGCTGATGCGCGGATGGCGGGGAGCCGAGATCGAGGCCGAGCGGACAGTCTCGCGGCCGCTGCCGATCGGCGGCGACTTCGCCTCGTTCTGGCGGATCGGCGGGGCGCGTGTCGCCAAGCTCGGCCTGCGCGGCGGTTTCGTCGATCCGCTGACCGGGACCAGCGCGGCGGATGGGCTTCGCAATGGTGCCCTGCTCGCCGCGCAGCGCGATTTTTCGGGCCCCGCGCTCCACGATTTGTTCGAGACGGCGGCGCGGCAGGCCTGGCGAAAGCGCGAGCCGCGCCGGACGTTCAATGCCGCCATCGCCGCCGCGAATCCCGACGAACGCCGGGCGCTGATCGAGCGGCTCTACGGGCTCGACGTGGGTACAGTGACTCGCCTCCTCGCCGAGCGGACGGGGCTCACCGACCGGCTCCGGGTGCAGCGCGCGCTGCGCGGCTGAGGCACCGGACCACCGACCGATCAGTTCAGTTTCGGTTCAGGGCGACTCGCGTGACAATGTAACATTGTCGCATGGAGGGAGGGACGCATGCGCGCACTGGCTTTCGCAACCATCACCGCCTTGCTGCTGAGCGGGCTGCCGCCGGCCGCGCCCGCGCCGCTCGCCGCGCAGCGCGCCGAACGCGGCAGTGCGATCGACGATCCGGACACACTCTGCCGGCCGTTCCTGGAGGGGGCCAGCTACGGCAGCGACGCGCGGTCCTATGGCGGTGGCCGTGTCGGCGGCGTGCGTCCGCCGCTGACCGTCATGCCGACGCCCACGTCCCCACCACCGCCACCACCGCCACCGCCACCGCCACCAGTCGCCCAGAGCGAAACGGCGCGCGGGATGGTGGTGACCGGCAACCGTATCATGCAGCCCAATTTTGCACCGCCGCAGCAGGATCGCGAGCGATACCGGGGTGAGGCGGTCGCCAATGTCCAGGCCGTCGCCGACGCGCCCGTGTCGACCTTTTCGGTCGATGTCGACACCGGGTCCTACGCCAATGTCCGGCGGATGCTGAACGCGGGCCAGATGCCGCCCGAAGCGGCGGTGCGGACCGAGGAGATGCTGAACTATTTCGGCTACGATTATCCCGTGCCGCAGGACCGTTCGCGGCCGTTCAGCATCACGACCGACATGACGACGACGCCGTGGAATGCGAACAGCCGGCTCCTGCGCGTCGGCCTGCGCGGCTATGATCTGCCGCGCCAGGGCCGCCCGCCCGCCAATCTCGTCTTCCTCGTGGACACGTCGGGATCGATGATGAGCCGCGACAAGCTGCCGCTCGTCCAATGCGCGCTCGCCTTGCTCGCGCACCAGCTCGGGCCGCGCGACCGGGTCGCGATCGTCGCTTATGCTGGCTCGGCCGGGCTCGTCCTGCCGGCGACCAGCAATCGCGATCGGATATTGAATGCCCTCAAGCGCATGCAGGCGGGCGGATCGACCGCCGGCGCGGCGGGCATCCAGCTCGCCTACCAGGTCGCCCGGGAGAACAGGATCGAGGGCGGCGTCAACCGCGTCATCCTGGCGACCGACGGCGATTTCAACGTCGGCGTGTCGAACAATGAGACGCTGGTGAACATGGTCGAACGTGAGCGCGATTCCGGGATCACGCTGACCACGCTCGGCTTCGGCACCGGCAATTACAACGAGGCGATGATGGAGCAGATCGCCGATCACGGGAACGGCAATTACGCCTATATCGATACCCCGCGCGAGACGCAGAAGGTGCTCGAGGACGAGCTTGCCGCGACGCTCTTCACCATCGCCCGCGACGTGAAGATCCAGGTCGAATTCAACCCCGCCTATGTCAGCGAATATCGCCTGATCGGCTATGAGAACCGGGCGCTGCGCGAGGAGGATTTCTCGAACGACGCGGTCGATGCCGGCGATATCGGGGCGGGGCATCAGGTGACCGCGCTCTACGAAATCGTGCCGGCCGGCGCCGAGGGCTGGCTTCCCGACCGCCGCTATGCCGGCAATCAGCGGGCGCAAGGCGAGGGCATCGGCAATGACGAGGCCGCGTTCCTGCGCCTGCGCTACAAGTTGCCCGGCGAGGACCAGTCGCGCCTGATCGAGCAGCCAGTGAATGCGAACCTGATCCGCTCGGCGCGGGCACCGGCGGGCGACAGCGCCTTCGCCGCCGCGGTCGCGGCCTATGGCCAGCTCCTGCGGGGCGACACCAATATGGGCCGCTTCAGCTTCGCCGACGCAAGGTCGCTGGCGGCGCGCAACGCCGGCGGCAATTACTGGCGGCGGGAGTTCCTTGGGCTCACCGAAATGGCTCAGCGCCGGCAGATCGCGATGGCGGGAGGGAAGTAGAAAACCGATACCGGCGCGGCCATCGCGCGGCCGCGCCGCCGATTACACGTCCAAATTAGCCACGTTCAGCGCATTCTCCTGGATGAAGTCGCGCCTCGGCTCGACGACGTCGCCCATCAGCCGCGTGAAAATCTCGTCCGCCACGTCGGCCTGGTTGACCTCGACCTTGAGCATCGCGCGATTTTCCGGGTCGAGCGTCGTTTCCCACAGCTGCTCGGCGTTCATCTCGCCCAAGCCCTTGTAACGCTGGACGGAAAGGCCCTTGCGGCCGGCGGCGAGGATCGCTTCGAGGAGCTGGGTCGGTCGGGTGACGATCGCGCCACGCGGATCGGGGGCCTGGGCCTTCACCGCGCCGCCCTCGCTCTCTTCCGCCTCCTCGGCCGCCTCGGTCTGGACCGACGAGGATTTGAGCGACACCAGCCGCGAGACGCCGGCATAGGTCGCCGCCTCGGGAATGGCGAGGCCATGCAGCTTGCGCGCCTCGGCCGAGATCAGGAACTTGTGGTCGATCACATGGTGATCGGTGACCCCGCGCCACAGCCGGCGAAGCACATAATCGCCGTCGGCGCCGATCTCGGCGGACCAGCGGCCTTCCTCGTCGATCGTGTCCAGCCATTCCCGGGTGAGCGCGAGCGCATCGCCGCGTCCGGCCACGACGATCCGCGGATCGAGCGCGCCGGTCAGCGCCAGCCCCTCGATGATCGCCGGATCGTAGCGGCGCGGCACATAGGCCATGAGCGAGCGCACCTTGCGGGCATGATCGGCGAGCGCCTTCAGATCGTCTCCCGAGCGCGGCCCCTGTGCGGTTTCCAGCGCGCTCAGCCCGACGCCGGCGTCGATCAGATAATCGTCGAGCGCGGCGTCGTCCTTGAGATAGACTTCCGAGCGGCCCTTGGCGACTTTGTAGAGCGGCGGCTGCGCGATGTAGAGATGGCCGCGCTCGATGATCTCCGGCATCTGCCGGTAGAAGAAGGTCAGGAGCAAAGTGCGGATGTGCGCGCCATCGACGTCGGCGTCGGTCATGATCACGATCTTGTGGTAGCGCAATTTCTCGATGTTGAACTCGTCGCGGCCGATGCTGGTGCCGATCGCCTGGATCAGGGTGCCGACCTCCTTGGACGAGAGCATCCGATCGAAGCGGGCGCGCTCGACGTTGAGGATCTTGCCCTTCAAGGGCAGGATCGCCTGATAATGGCGGTCGCGGCCCTGCTTGGCCGAGCCGCCGGCGCTGTCGCCCTCGACCAGGAACAGCTCCGACTTGGCCGGATCGCGCTCCTGGCAATCGGCGAGCTTGCCGGGCAATGAGGCGATCCCCATCACGCTCTTGCGGCTGGCCTCGCGCGCCTTGCGGGCGGCCTCGCGCGCGGCGGCGGCGTCGATGATCTTCTGGATGATCGTCCTGGCGTGGCCGGGATTTTCCTCCAGCCATTCGGCGAGCTTGTCGGCCATCAGGCTTTCGAGCGGCTGGCGGACCTCGGAGCTGACCAATTTGTCCTTGGTCTGCGAGCTGAACTTGGGATCGGGAAGCTTCACCGAGACGATCGCGGTCAGCCCCTCGCGCATGTCGTCGCCGGTGAGGCTCACCTTCTCGCGCTTCATCATGCCGGACTTGTCGGCATAATTGTTGAGCGTGCGGGTCAGCGCCGCGCGGAAGGCGGCCATGTGCGTACCGCCGTCGCGCTGGGGGATGTTGTTGGTGAAGGCGAGAACCTGCTCGTAATAGCTGTCGTTCCATTCGAGCGCGACGTCGATGCCGACATCGTCGCGCTGACCGCTGACCGAGATCGGATCGGGAAAGAGCGGGGTCTTCGCCCGGTCGAGATATTTGACGAAGGCCGCGATGCCGCCCTCATAATAGAGCTCGTGCTCCTGCCGCTCCTCGTGCCGCGCGTCGGCCAGGATCACGCGCACGCCCGAGTTCAAAAAAGCAAGCTCGCGGTAGCGATGCTCGAGCTTCTCGAAATCGAACTCGGTGATCTTGAAGGTGGCGGGGCTCGGCAGGAAGGTGACCTTCGTCCCCTTCTTCTCGCCCGCTGGCCCCACGACTTTGAGCGGCGCCACGGCGTCGCCATGGGCGAAGCGCATATAATGCTCCTCGCCGTCGCGCCAGATGGTGAGATCGAGCCATTCGGAAAGCGCGTTCACGACCGAGACGCCGACGCCGTGGAGGCCGCCCGAGACCTTGTAGGCATTGTCGTCCGACGTGTTCTCGAATTTCCCGCCGGCATGGAGCTGGGTCATGATGACCTCGGCGGCCGACACGCCTTCCTCGGGATGGATGCCGGTCGGGATACCGCGGCCATTGTCCTCGACGCTGACCGATCCATCGGGGTTGAGCGTGATCAGAACGCGGTCGCAATGACCCGCGAGCGCCTCGTCGATCGCATTGTCGGAGACCTCGAACACCATGTGGTGGAGGCCCGATCCATCGTCGGTGTCGCCAATATACATGCCGGGCCGCTTGCGGACCGCATCGAGGCCTTTCAGCACCTTGATCGATTCGGCGCCGTAGCTGTTTTCATTGGGGGAGGATGCCATAGCGATTATATAGGGAATCGCACCTCGAAACCCAAGGAAAAACGGCCCGATTCCGCGCCGTTGGCATGACTTGCCCGAGCGCCGTTCAACGGCCTAGATCGAATTGTTCCGGGAAGGCTCTTTCGATGATTCGCCCGCTGTTTGTCGTCGCCCTCGTCCTCGCTGCGCCAGCCGCGGGGCAAACCGCGACGCGCACCGCGGCTGTGGGACAGAATATCGATTGGTCGGCCGAGCACGATCCGCGGCCGGTGACCTATGAAGTGGGGGGCTTCACCCTGGCGATGCGCTCCCAATCGGGCGGGGACGATTCGCCCGACATGATGCATCTCGCGCTCACCGTCTCCATGCCCGGCATGGCGCCGGTCACGGTCGACGGCAACGACACGCCCGCCAGCTACGAACATCGCGTCACCATCGGCAACTGGGATGCGGACACCCGCTATGTTCTCTTCCAGAGCTTTTCGGGCGGCGCGCATTGCTGCACGAACTTCAAGGCGATCATCCCCGAAAACGGGCGGCTCCACGTGATCGACCTCGGCGATCATGATGGCGACTATCTCGACCGGATGCCCCGCGACATCGACGGCGACGGGCGGCTCGACTTCGTCTTCCCCGACGGAAATTTCCTCTATGCCTTCGCCAGCTACGCCGAGAGCTACCCGCCGCCGATGGTGCAAAATATCGTGGACGACCGGCTGATCGACGTCTCGGCCCGGCCGGGCTTCCGATCCTTGTTCGAGAGCGCGCTCGGCGACGCGCGGACGGGCTGCCTTCATTCCGAAGCCGACACCAATCCCAACGGGATATGCGCGGCCTATGTCGCGGTCGCGGCGCGGCTCGGCCGGTTCGACGCCGCCTGGGCGGAGATGCTGAACGCCTACAAGCGCGATTCCGATTGGGAGCTGCCGTCGGGGTGTCGGCGCACGATGCCCGAGAACGAGGCCTGCCCCGACGCCGATCAGATCCATTATACCGACTATCCTGACGCGCTTCGTCACTTCCTGATCGAGCAGCACTATATCGCGCGATGATGAACGAAGCTCGATTCGAACCGGCCGTGTTCCCTTTATGTTCGAAATAAATTGCCAACATGCGACTCGCGGTGGCCGGGTGTGACGGTTACGAGGCGGCGGTGACCACGCCGCTTTCGATCCTGCACGAGACCTTTGGTTTCGCCACCTTTCGCGGCGCGCAGGAGACGGTGGTGGATCGCGTCATGGCGGGCCGCCACACACTCGCCGTGATGCCGACGGGCGCGGGCAAGTCGCTCTGCTACCAGGTGCCGGCTTTGGCGCGCGCGGGGACGGCGCTGGTCATCTCGCCGCTGATCGCGCTGATGCACGATCAGATCCGCGCTGCCGAAGGATTCGGCATCCGCGCCGCGGCCCTCACCTCGGCCGACGCCAATCGCGAGGAGACGATCGCGCGGCTGAAGGCGGGGCAGCTCGATTTGCTCTATGTGGCGCCCGAACGCGCCTCGGGCGAAGGCTTTCAAAATCTGCTGCGGCAGATTCCGCTCGCTCTGTTCGCGATCGACGAGGCGCATTGCGTTTCCGAATGGGGGCATGATTTCCGGCCCGATTACCGGCTGCTGCGGCCGCTGCTCGACACCCGGCCGGACGTGCCGCGCCTCGCGCTGACCGCGACCGCGGACGACCACACCCGCGCCGACATATTGAAGCAGCTCGGCATTCCCGAAGACGGGCTGATCGTCGCCGGCTTCGACCGGCCGAATATCCGCTATGCGATCACCCCGCGCACCAATGGCCCGAAGCAGATCGCCGAGCTGATCGCCGGGCAGCCGGGGCCCGGCATCGTCTATGCGCCGACCCGCAAGGCGGCGGAGCAGCTCGCGGAGAAGCTCGGCGCGAGGGGCCGGCCGGTCCGCGCCTATCATGCCGGGCTCGATCCCGAGACGCGGCGGCGCAACCAGGCCGCGTTCGTCGAATCGGAGGAGATGGTGATCGTCGCCACGGTCGCCTTCGGCATGGGCATCGACAAGCCCGACGTCAGGTTCGTCGCCCATGCCGGCATCCCGAAATCGATCGAGGCCTATTATCAGGAGACAGGCCGGGCCGGGCGCGACGGCGATCCGGCGCTGGCGCATCTTTTCTGGGGCGCGACCGATTTCGCGCTGGCGCGCCAACGGATCGGCGAGGTCGAGGAATCGCGGCGCGACGGCGAACGCACCCGGCTCGATGCGCTGGCCCGGCTGGTCGAGACGCCGGGCTGTCGCCGCGCCATATTGCTCCGCCATTTCGGCGAAGACCCGCCGGAACGCTGCGGGAATTGCGATAATTGCCTGACGGCGCCCACCGTGATCGACGCGACCGAGCTCGCCCGCAAATTGCTCTCCGCGGTCTATCGCACCGGCCAGTCCTTCGGGGTCGGCCATCTCGAAAAGGTGCTGACCGGGGGCAGCGACGAGCGCGTCGAGAAGCTGGGGCACGATCGGCTGTCGGTGTTCGGCATCGTCGATGGTGAGGAGGCGCGGCTGATCCGTCCGGTCGCGCGCGCGCTCCAGGCGCGCGGCAGCCTCGCCTTCACCGAGCATGGCGGGATGAAGCTCGCCGGCGATTCGCGGGCGATCCTGAAGGGCGAGAAGGGTCTCGAGATCGTCGCGCCCCCGCCGAAGGGCCGGCGGCGGCGGGCCGAGCGCGCCGGCAATCCGATCGGCGACCCATTGTTCGACGCGCTGCGCGCGCGGCGGCGGGAGATCGCGGCGGAAGCGGGGGTTCCGCCTTATGTCATCTTCCACGATTCGACATTGCGGGAGATGGCCGAATTGAAGCCGGCCACGCTCGACGCCTTGTCACGCCTCACCGGCGTCGGCGCGGCCAAGCTGGAACGCTACGGCGTCGCCTTCGTCGAGGTGATCCGGGCGTCCGAGTGAGAAAAGGCAGGATTGGTTCAGAGAAGGCGCGAAGGCGCGAAGAAGGGAAAGAAAAAGCGGGATGCCCGCTTTCGCGGGAATGACGATAAAGGGCGGCGAGATGGCATTCATAAAACTCGATGATTCCGTGTTCGTGGCCGGCCAGATCGTGCCTGAGGATGTCGCCGAGGCGGCGCGGATGGGGATTGTTTCAATCATCAACAATCGGCCCGACGGCGAGGAATCGGGGCAGCCTTCGAGCGTCGAGATCAAGGCCGCGGCGCAAGCGGCGAACCTCGCCTACATTCACATTCCGATCGCGGGAGGCTTTTCGGAAGACCAGGTCGCGGCGATGGCGGATGCGCTCGAACATGGTCCGGTGCTGGCCTTTTGCAGGAGCGGGACGCGATCGACCTATCTCTGGGCGCTGGCCCGCGCCGCCGAGGGCGCGGACGGCGAGGCGCTTATCGCCACGGCGAGCGCGGCGGGCTACGATCTTGGACCGCTGCGTCCTCATCTGGTTCGCTGAGCACGGCCTGCGCCTCGATCAGGTCTTCGTCGTCGACCATCAGCCGCACCGGGACGACGCCGAGGTCGAATCCACCCCAATTCATGTTGGTGTCGAACAGAATCGACACGATCCCCGCCGCCTCCAGCCGCCCGCGCGCCAGCGCGGCCTCGAAGGCGGTGAAGAATTTCGCGGCCTCGACCAGAGCCATGACTACCAGGGGAAGACGTCGCCAGCCGCCGCCTCGATCGCGGTCGGCTTGCGGCCCAGGATGGCGTTGCGGTGCGGGAAGCGGCCGAACCGTTCGATCAGGTCGTAATGCTTGCGGGCGAAGCCGACGAGCTCGGCATCGCCGAGCGCGGTGAACAGCAGCAGCGACTGGCGCTGATCGGCCATGTCCTCACTATGCTCGAACGGCAGATAGAGGAAGCAACGCTGATCGGGCGTCATGCCGTCATCATAGCCGCGCGCCACCGCGCCCTTCGCCACCGCGAGCGCCAGCGGATCGGTGGAGAACTGATCGGCATGGCCCCGGAACATGTTGCGCGGGAACTGATCGAACAGGATCACCGCGGCGAGCGCGTCCTCCGCCGACCCGAACAACTCCTCGGGCGTGTGATGACGCTCGGCGCGCCACAGATCCTCGAACCGATCGCGGATCTCGGCATCGAATTCCGGCGGTCCGCGCCACCATTCGCCCTTACCCCTTGAGAACCAGAAATCGAGGACCGGCTTCGTCCAGGGAAAGGTCATGCCGCCGTCCCGCCGACGGTGAGCCCTTCGACCAGCAAAGTCGGCTGGCCGACGCCGGCGGGAACCGACTGGCCGCCCTTGCCGCAGATGCCGACACCTTCGTCCAAGGCCATGTCGTCGCCGATCGCGGCGACCCTGGTGAGGACGCTCGGGCCGTCGCCGACCAGGGTGGCGCCCTTCAGCGGCGCGCCCAATTTGCCGTTCTCGATTGCGTAGGCCTCCGTGCAGGAGAAGACGAACTTGCCCGAAGTGATATCGACCTGGCCGCCGCCGAAGCTCTTGGCATAGATGCCGTTCTTCACCCGGCTCAGGATCTCGGCCGGGTCGTCCCGGCCGCCGAGCATGAAGGTGTTGGTCATGCGCGGCATCGGCGCATAAGCGAAATTCTCGCGGCGGCCGTTGCCGGTGGGTTCGACACCCATCAGCCGGGCGTTCATCCGGTCCTGGATATAGCCTTTGAGGATACCGTCCTCGATCAGGACGTTGCGCTGGGTCGGCGTGCCCTCGTCGTCGATGGTGAGCGAGCCGCGCCGGCCGTCGATCGAGCCGTCGTCGATCACGGTGACGCCGGGAGCGGCCACGCGCTCGCCGATCCGACCGGAGAAAGCACTGGTTCCCTTGCGGTTGAAATCGCCTTCGAGGCCGTGGCCGATCGCTTCGTGCAACAGGACGCCCGGCCAGCCGGGGCCGAGCACCACATTCATCTCGCCCGCCGGCGCGGCGACCGAGTCGAGATTGGTCAGTGCCTGCGCGAGCGCGATGTCGATCGCGCGGTTCCAGCTCTCGGGTTGGAAGAGGTCGTCGTAGAGCCAGCGCCCGCCGAGGCCATGATAGCCGCTCTCGCGCCGGCCGTTCTGTTCGACCACGATCGAGACGTTGAGCCGGACGAGCGGCCTTACGTCATGCGCGACGAAGCCGTCGGGGCGGACGATCTCGACCACGCTCCAGGTGCCGGCGAGCATCACCGAAACCTGGGCGACGCGCGGATCGCGGGCGCGGGCGGCGGCGTCGATCTCCTGGCAGAGCGCGACCTTCTTCGCAAAGGGAACAAGGCTCAGTGGATCGGAATCGGTGTAGAGCCTGGCGTTGGTGCGGCGCGGCGGCGCCTGACGCGCGCCCCTGGCGGGATCGAGCACCTGCATCGTCTCGCCGGCGCGGCGGATGGCGGCTTCGCTGAGCTCATTCGCCTGCGCGAAGGCGGTGGTCTCGCCCGAAACGCCGCGCAGGCCGAAACCGGCCTGGGTGTTGAAATCGGCGGTCTTCAGCCGTCCATCGTCGAAGCCGAAGCTCTCCGAGGCGATATATTGCAGAAAGAGCTCGCCATCGTCGCACCCCTTGAGCGCATCGGCGGTGAGGCGAAGCGCCGCGTCGGGATCGAGGCCGTCGGGGCGATAGAGGAAGCGGCGGGGATCGGTGATCATCGGACCGATATAGGCGGAGGTGCCGCGAAAGTCGAAGCACCCCATCGTCATTCCAACGCAAGCTGGAATCGCACTGGCTTCGGGCGGTTGAAAGGAGAAGAAAGAACCCAGCTTTCGCTGGGATGACGGGAAGTGGTCAGGCGGCCCTATCCGCCGGGCCGCCCTTCAGGACGAATCTCTTGTCGCAATAGCCGCAATCGACATAGCCCTTCTCGTCGATCTGCAGATAGACGCGTGGGTGGCCGAGGGCGGGCGAGATGTGGGTCGCGCCGTCGCAGATGCAGCGGCGGCTCTCGGTATAGGCGATTTCGGGCAGATAGGGGTCGGTCGCGGCCATGGCGCTGCTCTAGCAATGCGGCGCGCGCGGGACAATCCGGCTTCGCGGCACGGCGATCAGGCGCTATGCGCTTCGCCATGACCGAAGCCGCCATCTCGATCCGCGACCTCCAGAAAACCTATGAGGGCGGCAAGCGCGCGCTCGACGGGATCACGCTGGACGTGCCGCGCGGGGAGATATTCGGGCTGCTCGGGCCGAACGGCGCCGGCAAGTCGACATTGATCAACATTCTCGCCGGACTCGTGACGAAAAGCGCCGGCGCCGCCGAAATCTGGGGCTTCGACATCGACGCGCATCCGCGCAACGCCAAAAGATCGATCGGCGTGGTGCCGCAGGAGATATTGTTCGACCCCTTCTTCACGCCGAAGGAGGCGCTTGAGATCCAGGCGGGGCTCTACGGCATTCCCAAGGCCGACCGGCGCACCGCGGAGCTGTTGAGGGCGGTCCATCTCGAAGACAAGGCCGACGCCTATGCGCGCACGCTTTCCGGCGGGATGAAGCGGCGCCTGCTCGTCGCCAAGGCGATGGTCCATTCGCCGCCGATCCTGGTGCTCGACGAGCCGACCGCCGGCGTCGATGTCGAGCTTCGTCAGCAGCTCTGGGATTATGTCCGCTCGCTCCACGCTCAGGGCGTGACGGTGGTGCTGACCACCCACTATCTCGAGGAGGCCGAGCAGCTCTGCGATCGGATCGCGATCATCAACCACGGCCGGCTGATCGCCCACGAGACGACGCGCACTCTGGTCGGGATGGCGCAGGAGAAGGTCGTCGATATTGTCACGGATCGCGACATCGCCCATGCCCCTGACGCGACGCCGTTCGAGAAGGTGGAGCTGAAAGGCGAGCGGATGCTGTCGATCACGTATCGCAAGGATCGCGTGAATGCCGGCGATGTGCTCGCGGCGCTCCAGAAGGAAGGGCTCGGCATCGTCGACGTCTCGACCCGCGAAGCGGACCTCGAGGACGTGTTCCTGAACCTGACGCGCGCCAGCCCGGCATGAGCACCCAGCCTTGCCCGATCTGCGGCGCGGAGGTTCCCGAAAATCCACGCTATCCGCGCCGGCTCTGCGCCGCCTGCGCCGGGCGCGCCGTCGCCGAGGATGGCCGGGCGCTCATATTCGCCAATGTGGACATGAGCGGCGGTTTCGAAGCCCGCTATGCCGATACGGGCGAGCTGCGCGACAGCTCGCTGTGCTTCGTGGACGGTACGCGCTGCCGGGCCGGCGAGGCGCGGTTCGGCGGTATCGTCATCGAGCCGGACGCGCCGTCCCCGCGCATCTGAGACTCAGCGCGGGCGCAAGGGGCTGTCGGCGCGCCAGGCAGGCGGCGCATCGGCGTTCGCGACCCGTTCGACCAGCGCATAATAGAAGCGGTTGAAGGCAGCGGCCGCGGTCCAGTCGATCGGCTGCTGGAGATCGTCCTGCGGGCGGTGGTAGCCGGTGCGGTACCACTGACGGTAAATCCGCTCGCTCTCCGTCTCCGGACGATAGCCGAAGACGAAGTTCACCGCCGGCACGCCGGCTTGCATGAAATTCCAGTGATCGGAGCGGTGCAGGAGATTGCGCTCCGGTTCGGGATCGTTCTGGACCGCGATCCCCTGTGCGGTCGCGATGGCGCGGGCGTCGGCGCCGAGGCTGGAATCGTCGAGGCCGTGGACGGTCAGGAGCTCGAGCGGGAAGATCGGGCGAAGCTGATCGAGATTGATGTCGCCGGCGAAATGCGGCGCGGTCGCCGGGCGGTGCGCGACCAGCCATTTCGAGCCCAGGAGGCCCTTCTCCTCCCCGGTCACCGCCGCGATCAGCAACGGGCGGCGGAAGCCCCGGCCGTGGCGGCGTTCGATCATGCGGATGATCAGCGCGACATAGGCCGCGTCGTCGAGCGTGCCGTTGTAGAGCCGGTCGCCATCGACCGCGCGGCCATAGCCATAGCCGTCGAGATGGGCGGTGAGGACGATCGGTTGATCGGCGAACGCCGGATCGGTGCCGGGGAACAGCCCCACCACGTTCTTCGACGAATAGGCGCGCCGCGCCAACGTGAAGCGCGCGGTGAAGCGGCCCGGCGCATCGAAGGACGGCAGCGGCCGGCCCGCGCTCCCCGCCGCGATCAGCGCCGCCGCGTCGCGGCCGCTGCCGGCGAGCAAGGCACCCAGAGCATCGGCATTGAGGGTGAAGCCGGGCATCGGCGAATGCGGCGGCATATCGCCCGCGATCCGCACCGTGCGCGCATAGGCATAAGGCCAGCGCGGCGGCTCGACCGTGAATCCCGGGTCGGCGATCACCGCCACCGCCGCGGCGCCGGCCTGGACCAAAGCGGCGGTGCGCGCGCCCGCCTCGGGCATGCCGTCGCGGCGCGAGCCATGGCAGATCACCAGCTTGCCGCGCACGTCGCCGAGCGAATCGGGCGCGCAATAGCCGCGATAAGCGATGGCGAGATCGAGCGGCGCATCGACGCTGTCGGGCGAAACCGTGATGTCCTGGAGGAAATCGAGCGGCCGGCCATCGACCGCGATCATCGCATCCCGAACCGCGACTTCCTCCAGCGGCACGGCCTGGAACCAGCCGCCATTCTCACCCGCCGGCCGCACGCCCGCCGCGCCGAGCCGCTCCGCGACCAAAGCGGCGGCGCGGTCGTAGCCCGCCGAGCCGGTGTCGCGCCCCTCCATCCCGTCGTTCGAAAGAGCGGCCGTCGTGCGCCACCAAGCCTCGGTATCGGCATCGCGGACGGGCGCGGCGGCGATGGTCACCAGAAGCAGCGGAAGCATAAGGATTTTCATCGGATCGGCTCTCCCCGCCCGGCGCTATAGCATGGCGGGCTGCGCTGCCCACCCGGCCCGGGACGGCTTTGACGCCCCTCCGCCGCTCGTTTACGCCAAAGCCTGAACGGCGGAGCGAGCGGACTTGAGCAAGGCGGCAACCGAATTCGATGTCCTGATCATCGGCTCCGGCGCGGCGGGGCTGACGGCGGCGCTCAACCTCGCCGGGCGGTTCAGGGTCGGGGTGATCGCCAAGGGGGCGCTGAACGAAGGATCGACCGCCTGGGCGCAGGGCGGGATCGCGGCGGTGCTGGAGCCGGGCGACACGTTCGAGAGCCATATCGAGGACACGATGATCGCCGGCGCCGGGCTCAACAACCGCGCCACGGTCGAGTTCGTCGTCGAGAACGCGCCGCGCGCGATCGAGCGGCTGGCGGAGCTGGGCGTGCCGTTCAACCTCGCCGATGATCGCAATTCCTGGCACCTCACGCGGGAGGGCGGACACAGTCACCGCCGCATCGTCCATGTCGACGATGCCACCGGCTGGGCGGTGCAGGAGGCGCTGGAGCGCGCCGCGCGCGATCATCCCAACATCACCCTCATTCCCGACATGGTCGGCATCGACCTCGTCACCAGCCGACACGGCGAACGCTATTCGGGCGACGGCCATGTGTGGGGCGTCTATGCGCTCAACCGCGCGCGCGGGAAGGTGGAGACATTCACCGCCCGGGCGACCATCCTCGCCACCGGCGGCGCGGGCCGCGTCTATCTCTTCTCGACCGCGCCGCGCGGCGCGACCGGCGACGGCATTGCGATGGCGTGGCGGGCGGGATGCCGGGTCTCCAACATGGAGTTCATGCAGTTCCACCCGACCTGCCTCTACAATCTGGAGGTCAAGAACTTCCTGATCACCGAGGCGGTGCGCGGCGAAGGGGGGCAGCTCAAAATCCCCCCGAGAGATCCAGCGACGCCCGGCTATCGCTTCATGCCCGACTTCGACGAGCGCGCCGAATTGGCGCCGCGCGACGTGGTGGCGCGCGCGATCGACCATGAGATCAAGCGATTGGGCCTCGATTACGTCCATCTCGACATCAGCCACCAGCCGCCGGACTTCGTGAAGCATCACTTCCCGAACATCTACGAGAAGCTGCTCGGGCTCGGCATCGACATCACCCGCGATCCGATCCCGGTCGTGCCGGCGCAGCATTATACCTGCGGCGGGGTGGTGATCGATCTCGACGGGCGGACCGATTTGCCCGGCCTTTATGCGGCGGGGGAAGTCAGCCAGTCGGGCCTGCACGGCGCCAACCGCCTCGCCTCAAACTCCCTCCTCGAATGTTTCGTGTTCGGCGAGGCGGCGGCGCGCGACATCGCCGCGCGCTGGGACGACATGCCCGCGCCGCCACCGATCCGGCCCTGGGACGAAAGCCGCGTCGCCGATTCCGACGAAGAGGTGGTGATCAAGCAGAACTGGACCGAGATCCGCCGCTTCATGTGGAATTATGTCGGCATCGTCCGGACCACCAAGCGGCTGGAGCGCGCGGCCCACCGGATCAAGATGCTGACCGGCGAGATCGAGGATTATTACGGCCATTTCCGCGTCACGCCGGATCTGGTGGAGTTGAGGAACCTGCTCCAGACCGCCGACTTGATCGTCCGCTCGGCGCTGCATCGGCACGAGAGCAGGGGGCTGCATTACACGCTGGATTATCCCAAGACGCTGGCGAAGGCGGTGGATACGGTACTGGCGCCTTAGCGCTCGTCGCCCGCAAGGGGCGCGCGCTCGGGAACCCGCGCCAGAACATTGAACGCCTTGTCGAAATCGGCACGGGCGGCACGGGCCTCGATATGAGCGAGCGCCTTCATTTCGCCGACCCGCTCCGCGATCAGGGTCGACAGGAACTGGTTGAGCGACGTGCCGCTCCGCGCCGCAAGCGCCCTGACCTCGGCCATGATATTGTCGGGCAGGCGCAATGGATAATTGGTCATTTCTCTTCTCCTTTCAGACGGCTCAGAAGCGCGCCGGGCCCAATCACATCCATGCGATAGCGCGCGCATGCGCCGCGAAAGTCCCTGATGTTCATCGTCACGATCGCCTCCGCGCCCGCTTGAATCGCGCATTCGAGCACCATCTCGTCCGCTGGATCGGGCAGAGCCGGCCGCAGACGGGTCCGGATCGGCATGATGCGACGCGCCCTGGCCAACAATACATCCAGAACAACATCCAACTCGTCCGCGCTGGCCCAGCTGGCCTGCGCCATCACGTCGCGTTTCAGGACATCCTCATATTCCAGCGCCAGCGCCACCGAGACGGCGATGGCCAATTCTCCGGCAATCGCGCGCTTTACCAGCTCGAACGACGCACCCGTTCGCGACCACAGTGCCGCGACGAGGATATTCGTGTCGAGAACATACATGACGTCATATATAACGTCATTCGGCTCAGGGTTCAAATTATTCCGTGACTTCGACGAGTCGTCCGGTGATTCGATCCGGCGGTCAGGCGATGAACGTGTTCTGCGACGCGAGGATCTTCCATTCGCCGGCGCGCTTTTCCACGACATGCTTCAGGTTGGAAAATACGCGCCCCTGCGCGTCGGCCCGCGCACCGGGCGGCAATCGCGGAAAGCCGGCAACCGTGGTGGTGATGTCCACGACCATCAATGTCGGGGACAAGGGACGAACCCGCCTCACCACTGCTGTCGCGGTCGTCGCGCCCCGCGCCCATAGCTCCCTGTGGGTCTGGATGATGGCCGCGCGCCCGTTGTAGATGCCCCCCGAGGGATCGACCAGCTCCGCATCCGGCCAATAGGCGCTGCCATAAGCCTCGCCGTCCCTGGCGTTCCAGCTCGCCGCGAAGCGCCGCGCGAGATCGGCGGCGGCATTGTCGAAATCGGGCGAGGGTGCCGGGGTGGCCGCCAGGACCGCCGGCGCCACCCCGGCCATTCCCGCGAGCCCGAAGATGAATGTCCGCCGAGTGCCCATGATCGCGTCCCCCCTGAGGAAGCCGTAGCAGCGAATGCCGCCGCGGGGAACAATCCTGTCGTCCTAGCCGCCCAGGAATGTCCTCAGCGCCGCCTGGAACCGTCCCGGCTGGTCCAGCATCACCATATGGCCGCTGCCGTCGATGCGGATCAGCCGCTTGCTGCGTGCGCCGGTATAGGCGCGGGCGAAATCGCGGTCGAGCGTGGCGCGAGCCTGGGGCGTCGGCGAGGCGTAGACGACGGTGAGTGGCGCGGCGATGCGCGGGAGCTGGGGGGTGAGATCGATCGCGGCGAGCTCGTCCATCGCGCGGGCGACGACATCGGGGTCGCTGCGATGGCCGGGATCGGGCGGGCTCAATGCGCCGATCACATTGGCGAAGAGCTGACGGCCGCTGGGAGTCGCGATCATCGCGCGGAGCTGATCGGCGAGCGGACCGAGATCCGTGTCGCTGCCGAACAGGCCGGCGGGGCGGGGGAGCATGTCCACCACCATGACCCGTCCGGCCAGCCCGGGATGACGCGCGGCGAGCATCATTGCCAGCGTGCCGCCCATCGAATGACCGACGATCGCGGGGCGGTGAAGGCCGGCCGATGCGATGTAGCGCGCGATCTCCTCCTCCAGCGGGAGCAGGATCGGGCCGCCTGCGTTGCCGCGCGCGGGCTCGCCGGCGAATCCCGCGACCTGGATCAAATGGTAGCGATGGCCGGGAAGCGCCCGGACGGTCGAATACCAAACGTCGCGGCCCGAGGTGAGGCCGGGGATCAGCACGACGTCCGGCCCGTGTCCGCTGACCTGGACCGAGAATCGGGTCGGCCGGAACGGCGCGCGCTGCGCCAGCGCGGGCGCGGGCGCGGCGGCGAAAGCGAGGCCGGCGAGGAGGAAAAGGCGGCGGTCCATGCCTATATAGGGTAGCGGCTTCGGTTGAACCGCACCTGACCTTTCTCATATCCGCGCGGTTTTCAGCCGCGCGGCCTTCGTCTAGACCTTGAGCCCTATGCCCGCACCGCACCTCTATCTCGTCGACGGTTCGTCCTACATCTTCCGGGCGTTCCATCGGTTGCCGCCACTCACCAACAAGTTCGGGCTCAATGTCGGCGCGGTCTATGGCTACACGACGATGCTCTGGAAGCTCGCCGACTCCCTGAACAGGACGGACGGGCCGACCCATCTGGCGGTGATCCTCGACGCCTCCGAAAGCACGCATCGCAACGTCATGTACGACCAGTACAAGGCGAACCGGCCGCCGCCGCCGCCCGAGCTGGTGCCGCAATTCCCGCTGATCCGCGATGCGACGCGGGCCTTCTCGATCCCGTGCCTCGAGGAGGAAGGGCTGGAGGCGGACGACATCATCGCCTGCTACGCCAGGGAAGCCGTGCGGGCGGGATGGCAGGTGACGATCGTCTCGTCCGACAAGGATCTGATGCAGCTTGTCGAGGACGGGCGCGTCGACATGCTCGACACGATGAACGACCGCCGGATCGGCGTGCCGGAGGTGGTCGAGAAATTCGGCGTCGGGCCGGACCAGGTCGGCGAGGTGCTCGCGCTGATGGGCGACAGCGTCGACAATGTGCCGGGCGTGCCGGGGATCGGTCCGAAGACCGCGTCCAAGCTGATCCAGGAGTTCGGCAATGTCGAGGCGGTGCTCGCCGCCGCGCCCGAAATGAAGCCCTCCAAGATGCGCGACAATCTGATCGCCCATGCCGAGATGGCGCGGCTGTCGCGCAAGCTGGTCGAGTTGGTCTGCGACGCGCCGCTGCCGGAGCCGCTCGAAGGGCTGGCGATGCGGGGGATCCCGGAAGCACCATTGCGCGAATTTCTGGAGCATCACGGCTTCCGGTCGCTGCTCGCGCGGCTGGGCGCGCAGAGCCAGGCCGCCGCGCCCGCGCCGGCGCGAACCGCGCGGCCCGAGGCGCCACCGGAGCCGGCGATCGACCGGTCGCTCTATGAGACGGTAGCGGACGAAGCCGCGCTGGAGTGCTGGATCGACGCAATCCGCGCGAAGGGCCTGGTCGCGATCGACACCGAGACCAACGGCCGCGACTGCGTCACCGCCAAACTGGTCGGGATCAGCCTCGCGACCGAGCCCAACCGGGCCTGCTACATTCCGCTGGACCATGGCGGCGGCGACATGTTCGACGAGCGGCCACCGCAGCTCGACACAGCATTGGTGCTGGCGCGGCTCAAGCCGCTGCTGGAGGACGAAGCGATCCTCAAGATCGGCCACAATCTCAAATATGACTGGGTGATCTTCGCGCAGCGCGGCGTCCGCGTCGCGCCCTATGACGACACTTTGGTGATGAGCTTCAACCTCGATGCCGGCGGGCTCAATAGCCATGCGCTCGACGATCTGGCCAAGAAGCATCTCGATCACGAATGCATCCCCTACAAATCTTTGTGCGGCACGGGGCAGAAGCAGATCACCTTCGATCGGGTGCCGGTCGACAAGGCGACCGAATATGCCGCCGAGGATGCCGACGTGACGCTGCGCCTGTGGCACCGCTTCCGGCCACGGCTCGCATTCGAGAAGGTGACGCGGGTCTACGAGCTGGTCGATCGGCCGATGGTCGCGGTGATCGGCGCGATGGAGCAGGGCGGCGTCAAGGTCGATCGGGCGGTGCTGAGCGACCTTTCCGCCACCTTCAACACGCAGATCGCGGCGCTGGAGGCGCAGGTCCACGACGCGGCCGGCGGGCCGTTCACGATCGGATCGCCCCAGCAGCTCGGCGAGATATTGTTCGGCAAGATGGGGCTGTCGGGCGGCCGCAAGGGCAAGTCCGGCACCTGGTCGACCGACGTCAACGAGCTTGAGCGGCTCGGGCGCGAGGGTGTGCCGATCGCGCGGCTGGTGCTGGAATGGCGGCAGCTGACCAAGCTCAAATCCACCTATACCGACGCCCTGCAGGAGCAGATCAACAAGGCGACGGGGCGGGTCCATACCAGCTACAGCCTCTCCGGCGCGCAGACCGGGCGGCTCGCATCGACCGATCCCAATCTCATGAACATCCCGATCCGGACCGAGATCGGCCGCCGCATCCGCGACGCCTTCATCGCCGATCCGGGATTCGTGATGATGGCGGCCGACTACAGCCAGATCGAGCTGCGTCTCGCCGCCCATATGTGCGATGTTCCCGAACTCAAGGCAGCCTTCGCCGCCGGCGAGGATATCCACAACCGCACCGCGCAGGAGCTGTTCGGGACGATCGACCGCGATACCCGGGGCAAGGCCAAGACGATCAACTTCGCGATCCTCTACGGCATCTCGCGCTGGGGGCTGGCCCAGCGGCTGGAGACGACGCCCGAGGAAGCGCAGGCGATCATCGACCGCTATTTCGAGCGATTCCCCGGCATCCGCGCCTATATCGGCGAGACCCTGACGCACGCGAGGGAGACCGGATTCACGACCACCCTGTTCGGCCGCAAGACCCATTTTCCGCGCCTCGATTCGAAGGTCCAGCACGAGCGCCAGGGCGCCGAGCGCGCCGCGATCAACGCGCCGATCCAGGGCACGGCGGCCGACATCATCAAGCGCGCGATGGCACGAATGGGGCCCGCGCTCGACGCCGAGGGGCTGGGTGAGGTCCGGATGCTGATGCAGGTCCATGACGAGCTCGTCTTCGAGGTTCCCGAGGACAAGGTCGAGCTGGCCCGTGCCCTCGTCCGCCGTGTGATGGCGGGCGCGGCAGAGCCGGCGGTGAAACTCTCCGTGCCCCTTGGCGTCGAGGTCGGCGTCGGGCCGAACTGGGGCGCGGCGCATTGACCGGCGCCGGGGGGGCGCCCGCCGACGATATCGCCGCCCTCGCGAAGGGCGGGCGGACGAATTTCTTCGGGTTCCTGCTCCGTCTGGTGGCGCGGCTGCCATTCCTGTTCATCGCCGGGCGCTTCTATGGGCCGGCTTTGCTCGGGCGCTTCGCTTATGCCGTCATCATCATCGAGTTCGCGGCGACTTTGGCGACGATCGGCCTGAAGCGCGGGCTCGCCCAGCAGCTTTCGACCACCGATCGGCCGCATGTCCAGGTCGTCTGGGACGGGCTTGCCGCCGCCTTCATCGCCTCGGCGGTGGCGAGCGCGCTCTTGATGATCTTCCCGCAGGCGATGTTCCCGGCCGACGACACGCATGGCGCGGAATGGCTGCTGCCGCTCGTCATCTTCGCGATCGCCGGCGCGGACGTGGCGCTGGCGGCGCTCGCCTATCGCCATGACGTCGCCTCGACCGTCCATGCCCGTGCGATCGTCGAGCCGTGGACGATCAGCATCGCCGCCGGCGCCTTCGCGCTCGTCGATTCGCGCGACGGGCTGATCATCGCCTATGTCGTCTCATGTACGGCGGGGCTTGCGACCGCACTGTGGAAGCTCGGGCGGAGCTACGGCATGCCGCGAGGGTGGACGCCGCGGCCGACGCAGGTGATGGGGATGGCGCGTCGCAACGTGCCGCTCGCCGCCGCCGACGCGATCGAATGGGGCTCGCGCCGGCTCGACATCGCCATCCTGGGCCTGTTCGTGGCGCCTTATTATGTCGGCGTCTATTATGTCGCGCAGCAGGTCGCGTCGCTGCCGCAGAAATTGAAGACCAGCTTCGACCCGATCCTGGCGCCGGTGATCACCCAGCGGCTCGCCGAGGGCGACACGGCGGCGGTGGCGAAGCAGGTCCGGCAGGTCGGCTTCTGGATCATCGCGGCGCAGACCGGGATCGCGCTGGCGCTCGGGATACCGGGCGAGGCGGTGATGGGCCTGGTCGGGCCGCAATTCGTCGGCGGCACCGCCGCGCTGGCCTTCCTGCTCGCCGCCGAGGCGGTGGCGGCGACGGCGGCGGTCTCCGAGGCCGCGCTCGTTTATGTTGCGCGGCACCTCAACCTGCTGATCTCGCTGGCGATGATCGCGGTACAGGCGGCTTTGACCGTCGCGATCATCCTCGCGATCCGGGCGTTCGGCTGGCCGCAGGCCTTCCAGGCGGCCGGGGCCGCGCTGGCGCTCGGGCTCGCGCTGGGCCTCGCCTCGATCGTCAAGGCGCGGCTGCTGGCGCGGCTGCTCGGCGCACCGGTGCAGGGCTGGCGCTGGCCCTTGGTCTGGGCGGCGGCGGCGGCGATCATCGTCGGCGCCCTCTTCACCGCACTGCCGCACCGGTTCGAGTGGGTCGAACTGGTGTTCGGCGTGCCGGTGATCCTGCTCGTCTTCGGTGCGATCGTGTGGCGCAAGGGCTTCACCGCCGAGGATCGCGTGCTGTTCCGCATGGGCAAAAGCGAGACGGCGACGCTGCCGGCCGGGGACATGCCCTCCCCTTGACCCCCTCCCGCAAGCGGGAGGAGGGAACGGGTCAGTGCCGGAAGTGGCGCATGCCGGTGAAGACCATCGCCAGGCCCGCTTCGTCCGCCGCCGCGATCACCTCGTCGTCGCGGATCGAGCCGCCGGGCTGGATCACCGCCGTGGCGCCGGCTTCGGCGGCGGCGAGCAAGCCGTCGGCGAAGGGGAAGAAGGCGTCGGAGGCGACCGCCGAGCCGATCGTGCGGGGCTCGGTCCAGCCGGCCTTGTCCGCCGCATCCTTGGCCTTCCAGGCGGCGATGCGGGCGGATTCGAGGCGATTCATCTGCCCCGCGCCGATGCCGGCGGTCGAGCCGTCCTTCGCATAGACGATCGCGTTGGACTTCACATGCTTGGCGACCGTCCAGGCGAACAGGCAGTCGGCCAGTTCCTGAGCCGCCGGCGCGCGCTTGGTCACGACCTTGAGATCGTCGCGGACGATCTGCCCGAAATCGCGGGACTGGACGAGGAAGCCGCCGGCGATCGACTTCATCGCCTTGACCTTGCGTGTCGGATCGGGGAGCGCGCCGGTCAGGAGCAGACGCAAATTCTTCTTCTTCGCGAACACCGCCTTGGCCGCGTCGTCGGCATCCGGCGCGACGACGACCTCGGTGAAGATGCCGGAAATCGCCTCGGCGGTCGCGCCGTCGAGCGGGCGGTTGACGGCGATGATGCCGCCGAAGGCCGATACGGTGTCGCAGGCGAACGCCGCCGCATAGGCTTCGGCCAATGTCGCGCCGGTGGCCACGCCGCATGGATTGGCGTGCTTGACGATGACCACCGTCGGCGGCCCGTCGCGGAACTCGCTGACCAGCTCCAGCGCCGCATCGGCATCGTTGTAATTGTTGTAGCTGAGTTCCTTGCCCTGCACTTGTTCGGCGGCGGCGATGGTCCCCGCCGTCGCACCGCCGGCCGGCACGTAGAGCGCCCCCATCTGGTGCGGGTTTTCGCCATAGCGCATCTGCGAACGCCTGGTCATCGCGATCGAGATCCGGTCGGGGAATCGTTCGCCCTGATCGACATGGGCGAACCAGCCGGCGATCGCGGCATCATAGGCTGCCGTCGCGGCGAAAGCCTTTGCGGCGAGGCGCTTGCGAAGATCCAGCGACGTCATGCCGCCGCCCGCGTCGAGCGTCTCGATCAGCTCGGCATAATCGGCCGGATCGGTGACGATCGCCACGTAAAAATGGTTCTTGGCGGCCGATCGGACCATCGAAGGGCCGCCGATGTCGATATTCTCGATGATCTCGTCGCGGCCGGCGCCGTTCGCCACCGTCTGGGCGAAGGGATAGAGATTGACGACGACAAGATCGATCGCGCCGATATCGTGATCCGCCATCGCCGCGGCATGTTCGGGATCGTCGCGAACGGCGAGAAGGCCGCCATGGACCTTGGGGTGGAGCGTCTTGACCCGGCCGTCCATCATCTCGGGAAAGCCGGTCAGGTCCGAAATGTCGCGCACCTCGAGGCCCGCCTCGCGCAGCGCCTTTGCGGTGCCGCCGGTCGAAACCAATTCGACGCTGCGGCCGGCGAGGGCCCGGCCCAATTCGGCGAGGCCGGTCTTGTCGGAAACGGAAAGCAGCGCGCGCGTGATCTTCACGTCGGTCATGTCGGATCCTGCGATGTGGAGTCGCTGCGGCCTTAGCTTCCAGGATCAGGCCCGTCACCCTTCCTTTCCGTCATTCCCGCGAAAGCGGGAATCTGGCTTTTTCGGAGACGCCGAGGATGGAAGCTGGACCCCCCTCTTTCGCTGGGGTGACGTAAACGCGTTACGAAGCCCGCTTCAGCTCCCAGGAGATGGTCATGCCATCCGGCGGGGTTTCGCCGATCACCGCGAGCTGGAGCGTAGCGTGGGGGCGGGCCTCGCCGTCGATCCAGAGGCTGTCCTCGACCGAGAGTCGGCCGCCGCGGCAGCGGAATTGCCAGACGATCGCCCCGCGCAGGCGAAGCAGCGCACCCTGACCATCCGCCGTCGGCGTGACTTCCACATTCGGCGCGAGGTGGAAGCGGGCGGTGAAGGGTACCGGCCCGGCCTTGCGGCGGCGCTGGGCGGCGGCGATCAGGCGGTCCTCGCCGGTGAGCGTGCGGCCATCGGGCGAAAGGACGAGGCGCCGCTCATGGACGAGGCCGTAGCGGCGGACATAGCCGTCCTGGCTAGCCTCGACACGCAAGATGCCGGCGGTGTCGTCACGCGACATTTCGACCTCGGCGACGCCGCGCCCGAGCGAACCGTCGGGATGGATGGCGGTGGAGTTGCGGTCGCCGAGCGTCAGCGTCGAATGAGCGGCGGTGGTCCTGAGGCCGAAGACGAGCTCGGCCGGAAGCGTGCCCGCCGCATCGCCGACGCCGCCGCAATTCACGATCAGGCGGTTGGGGCCGTCGCTCAGCTCGAACGCAAGCGTTGAGGCGCAGCCGCCCGACAGCGCGCGCGGCGGCGGCGGCGGCGCGGCGTCGAAGACGAGCACGCTCTGCCTAGCATGGAGACGCTGATAGCCCCATCCGCGCGCCTGCCGAAGCGCGCGGCTGTCGGTGCCCGAGGCGGCGACGGCGGCCAGGACGCGGCGGCGATTGGCCATATTGCCGCCTTGCCAGCTCGACAGTTCGTCGTCGCCGAGCGTGACGCAAAGCAGGGCGCCCAATGCGGCGGCGAGCGTTTCGGCCAGCAGCTCCGGCACATCGCGGCGCGATCCGATATAGACGGCACGCAACTGCGAGAGCGTTTCGACGAGCGCCAGCTGCTCGGTCGGCGATCGGCTGACGAGGCCGCCATCGTCGTTGAGCGCGAGCGAGACCGCGCGCGCAAGGCCGGCTTCGCCTGTCCGCAGCCGCGCCGGTCCGCCCTGCACGACCAGGGCGGCGGCGATCACTCCGCACCAGGCGATGATCCGGCCGAGGCCCGGCGCGACCTTGTCGGCGCCGCGATCGAGATGCCGGGCGCCGCGCGCCAGCGTGTAGAGGACCGATGATCGGTAGATCGGATCGCGGCTCGACAGGATGTAGGGCGCGTAGGCGGTCCAAAAGAGGATGCGGCGGCCCCACAGGTCGGCGCGCCAGGCAGGCTCGCTCACCGTCTCGCCGTGGGCGGCAATCCAGCGCGCGGTCAGCGTCTCGGCGACCTTGGCGCCGCGTTCCCGCGTGGCGGCGGCGGCGAGATCGCGAAGCCAGGCGAAGCTGTGGAGATAGAGGTCGAAATCGGCCGGGCGGCCGAGCGCGGCGAAATCGAGGTCGGCGACGGGAAGCTCGGTGCCGCCATGACGTATCGTCCCGGCGAGCAGCGCCTCGCCGGCGCCCTTGTCGCCCCCCACCGGGTCCTTGGGTACGGCGAGCAGGCGCAGCGGCATCCGCCCGCGCAGGCGCAGCCGGTGGAGCGGCGTCCGCCAGGCCATGCGGTGAAGCCGGTAGCCCATCCGCTCGAACAAGGAGAGGCCGCGATCGTCGCCGACCCGGATCAGGCGCTTGCCGGGTTCGATCTCGGCCTCTTCGCCCCGGGCGTCGATCGGGTCCATCAGGCTCATCCGCCCCTCAGGGCACGGATGTTCGCGGCGTAGGCGGAGGGGCCGCCCTTGAACGTCGCGGTGCCGGCGACGAGCGCGTCGGCGCCGGCTTCGATCACGCGGCGGCAGTTGGATTGATCGACGCCGCCATCGACTTCGAGGTCGATGGCGAGGCCGAGCTTGTCGATCCGATTGCGGATCGCCTCGATCTTGCGAAGCTGGCTCTCGATGAAGCTCTGGCCACCGAAGCCGGGATTGACGCTCATCACCAGGACGAGATCGAGTTCCTCGAGCAGGTAATCGAGCGCCTTGGCCGGCGTCGCCGGATTGAGCGAGACGCCGGCGCGCTTGCCGAGCTTCCTGATCGCCTGGACGGTGCGGTGGACGTGCGGGCCGGCTTCCGGATGCACCGTGATCGTATCGGCACCTGCCTCGGCGAAGGCTTCGAGAAAGGAATCGACCGGCGAGATCATCAGGTGGACGTCGAACGGCTTGGCGGTGTGCGCGCGCAGCGCCTTCACCACCGCCGGACCGATCGTGATGTTGGGGACGAAATGGCCGTCCATCACATCGACATGGATCCAGTCGGCGCCGGCTTCGTCGATCGCGCGGATTTCCTCACCGAGACGCGCGAAATCGGCGGAGAGGATCGAAGGCGCGATGCGGACGGGCTGTTGCACGGCGGCGAATCTAGCACCCGCGCGACTCACCCGGCAAGGAAGGGCCCGGACTTATCCCCGGCTAATTGCGCCGGAAACGGGCCAGATAGAAAGCATCGGCCCCACCCGATTCCTCATGAGCGCCCGGAAGGATGCGTTCGGATTCTTCGAGGGTGAAATCGGGGTGGGCTTCGCGGAAGCGTCCAACGACCGCCTCGCCCTCCTCCGGCTCCAGCGAGCAGACCGAATAGACGAGCAGTCCGCCGGGCTTCAGCCAGGCCGAAGCGCGGGCGAGCATCGCTTGCTGGGTCTCGGCAAGCGCCGCGATCGCCCTGGGACGGACGCGGTGAAGCACGTCGGGATGGCGGCGGAAGATGCCGGTCGCCGAACAGGGCGCGTCGAGCAGGATCGCGTCATATGGCGCCGGCGGCCGCCACTTCATCGCGTCGGCGGTGACGATCTCGGCGGCAAGGCCAGTGCGGGCGAGATTGTCGGCAAGTCGCGCGAGACGACTTTTCGAGGAATCGAGCGCGGTCACGCGCCAGCCGGCGGCGGCGAGCTGCATCGTCTTGCCGCCCGGCGCGGCGCACAGATCGAGCACGGTCCGGCCATGGCCCTCGCCGAGCATCCGGGCCGGGCGGGTGGCGGAGATGTCCTGCACCCAGAAGCGGCCCTCGGCGAAACCGGGCAGCTCGGCGACGTGGGTGCCGCGCGGGAGACGCAGATGGCCCGGCGCAAGGCTGACGCCGTCGAGCGCCGGCGGCGGGCCGGGCAGCGGGAATGAGAGATCGACAGGCGGCGGCATCGCGATCAGGCGGCCGGCGGCCGCGACCACCGCGTCGCCCCACGCCTCGCGCCAGCGCGCGGCGACAGGTTCTGGGAGCGCCGGCACCTCGGGCAAGGTCCAGCCGGCGCGCATCACCGCGCCGAAGACGCCGTGGACGAGGCGGCGCGGGCCGCCATCGACCAGCGGCAGCACCGTCGAAATGGCGGCGTGCGGCGGCGTGCCGAGCGCGAGCGGCTGGACCAGCGCGATCCAGAGCGCGAAACGCGCCTTGGCATCGTCGGCGAGCCGCTGCTTCGTCGCGCGATCGATCAGCGCGTCGAGATCGGGAAGGCGCCGCAGCGTCTCGGCGGCGATGGCGTGAGCCAACGCGCGATCGTCGAGGCGATCGAGGTCGCGCGCGGCGGCATCCAGCGCCGATTCCAGCGGCAGCCCCCGCCGCAACACCGCGTCGAGCAGCCGGAGCGCCGCGCGGCGGGCGCCGGTTCCGGGCGGATCGACGGGAGTCAGCCGCGCCGCCCGAGCGGATCGAGGGCGCTGGCGCGGGGCATGGCCGGACACTGCTGCGGACCGCCCATCTCGGCGGCCATCGCCTGGAGCGCGGCGATGCGGTTCTCGGTCGCCGGATGGGTCGAGAACAGGCTGTCGCCGCTTTCGAAGCCGGGGACGATGTAGAGCGAAGCGACCGCCGGGTTGCGCGCCGCGACCGGGTTCGGCACCTGTGCCGCACCCTGCGCCAGCTTGGCGAGCGCCGAGGCGAGCGCGCGCGGATTGCCACTGATGAGGGCGCCTCCGCGATCGGCCGAATATTCGCGGGTGCGGCTGATCGCGAGCTGGACGATCATCGCCGCGAACGGCGCGACGATCACCGCGAGCAGGAGAGCCAGCCAGTTGCGATCGCGCCCGCCGCCGAAGAACAGGCCGAAATTGGCGAGCATCGAGACTGCGCCGGCGATCGTCGCGGTCATCGTCATGATGAGCGTGTCGCGATTCTTCACATGGGTCAGCTCATGCGCCATCACCGCCGCGACCTCGTCGCGGTCGAGGATCCGCAAGAGACCAATCGAGGCGGCGACCGCGGCATGATCCGGATCGCGGCCGGTGGCGAAGGCATTGGGGACCGGCGAATCGATCAGATAGACGCGCGGCATCGGCAGGCCCGCGCGCGCGGCGAGATCATGGACGATGCCGACCAGCTTGGGGCAGCTTTGCGCATCGACCTCTCGCGCGTCGTGCATCCGAAGCACGATGCCGTCGGCGTTCCAGTATGTGAACAGGTTCATTCCCGCGGCAACGACCAGCGCCACGATCGCGCCGCCCATCCCGCCAAGCGTGTAGCCGAGCCCCATGAACAAGGCGGTCAATGCCGCGAGCAGCATTGTCGTCTTGAAGCCGTTCATCTTGCCTTTCGATCCTCCACGGCCGAAATGTGGGAAGAAGCGCCCGCTTATTCAAATGGAAAGCCCGTCATGGCCGATCGCCCCGCGCACTTGAAGCCGCCCGCCTATCTCACCCCGAGCCCGCCCGTGCCGGAGCCGTCGCCCGCCGTGCCGAGCGCCGAGCATGGCGGCCCAAAGGGCAAGGAGCCGACGCGCTACGGCGACTGGGAGAATAAGGGGATCTGCTGGGACTTCTAGGCGCGCTCGGCCCGCAGCGGGCGCGAGAGCAGCTCCCCAACCACCTCGTCCACCGATGCCTCGCCCGCCAGCAGCGCGCAGACGGCCGCGACGATCGGCATATCGACTCCGAGCGTTGCGGCGGCCTGCCTCAGCACCGGCGCGGTGAAGGCGCCTTCGGCGACCGTGCGGCGATCGGCGAGCAATTCGGCGACGGAGCGGCCCTCGCCAAGGCCCTTGCCGAGGCTGAAATTGCGCGAGGCGGTGGACGAGCAGGTGAGGACGAGGTCGCCAAGACCGGAAAGGCCCGCCAGCGTTTCGGGCCGGGCGCCCTTGGCGAGGCCGAAGCGGGTCATCTCGGCGAAGCCGCGCGAGATCAAGGCGGCGCGGGCGTTCTGGCCGAGGCCCCTTCCCTCGACCACGCCGCAGGCGATGGCGAGCACGTTCTTGACCGCGCCGCCGACCTCGGCGCCGGCGACATCGTCGGAATAATAAGGCCGGAAGTGCGGGCGGGCGATGCGGGCGATCAGCCGCTCGCCGAGGTCGCGATCCTCGGCGGCCAGCGTGATCGCGGTCGGCAGGCCTCTTGCCACCTCATGCGCGAAGGTGGGGCCGGAGAGGACCGCGACCGGCGATTCCGGCTGCGCGGCGCGGGCGACCTCGTGCATGAGCAGCCCCGTCCCCTCCTCGATCCCCTTGGCGCACAGCACCAGCGGATGACCGCCCGCGGGGAGCTCCGAAAGGACGGCGCGCAGATGCTGGGCGGGAGCAACGACGAGGAATGCGTGGCAATCCGCGAGATCGGCGAGGTTTCCAGTGGCGCGGATCGAGGCATTGAGGGGAATGCCGGGGAGAAAGAGGCGGTTTTCGTGGGACGCGGTGATCGCCTCGACGACCTCGGCCTCGCGGGCCCAGATCAAGGTCTCCTCGCCGTCCGCCGCGGCGACTTGAGCGAGCGCCGTACCCCAGGCGCCGGCGCCGACGATCCCGATCCTCATGCCTTCACCCCCGCGCCGCGCGCCTTTTCTGCGTCCGGATCGAGCGGCCAGCGGGCGCGGGCCGGGGCGTCGAGGCCGTCGATCAGGCCGGCTTCGAACCTGAGCGCGCCGGCCCAGCCGATCATCGCCGCATTGTCGGTGCACAGCCACAAGGGCGGCGCGACGAAGGGCAGATCGTGGGCGCGGGCAAGATCGGTGAGCGCGGCGCGGATCGCCTGGTTGGCCGCGACGCCGCCGGCCACCACCAAGGCGGTCGCGCCGGATGCGGCGCCGATCGCGCGGCGGGTGCGATCGATCAGGCAATCGACCACCGCCTGCTGGAACGAGGCGGCAATGTCGGCGTCCGCGTAACGGCCGGACTCCTTCGCGCGCAGCACCGCGCTCTTGAGGCCCGCGAAGGAGAAATGGGGTTCGTCCGCGCCAAGCAAAGGGCGCGGTAATGGGACCGCCATGGCATCGCCGGAGGCGGCGGCGCGCTCGACCGCCGGGCCGCCGGGATAGGGGAGGCCGAGCAATTTCGCGGTCTTGTCGAACGCCTCGCCGGCGGCATCGTCGATCGTCGTGGCGAGCCGGCGATAGCGGCCGACGCCCTCGACGAAGAGCAGCTGGCAATGGCCGCCGGAGACGAGCAGCAGCAGATAGGGGAAAGCGAGATCGGGCGCGTCCAGCATCGGCGAGAGCGCATGCCCCTCGAGATGATTGATCGCGATCAGCGGCTTGCCCGAAGCGAGCGCCAGCCCCTTCGCGGTCAAAAGGCCGACCATCACGCCGCCGATCAGGCCGGGGCCGGCGGTGGCGGCGATCGCATCGACATCGGCGAGGGCAACGCCCGCCTCGGCCAGCGTCTCCTCGACGAGACGCGGCAATATCTCGACATGGGCGCGCGCCGCGATCTCCGGCACGACGCCGCCATAAGGCTGATGCGCCGCCTCCTGACCGGCGAGGCGGTGCGCGAGCACGCGCCTGTCCGAGGAGACCAGCGCCGCCGCCGTCTCGTCACAGCTCGATTCGATGCCGAGGATCAGGCTCATCACAGCTTCCCTGCCATTCACTCTGCCGCTAGCACAAGCGCCGCATGACCAAGTCCCTCCGGATCGGCACCCGCGGTTCGCCGCTCGCGCTCGCCCAGGCGCATATGGTGGCGGATGCGCTGCGCGCCACCCACGGCCTCGATACCGAGATCGTGCCGATCACCGCCAGCGGCGATCTGATCCAGGATCGGCCGCTCGCCGACGTCGGCGGCAAGGCTTTGTGGACCAAGGAGCTCGACCGCTGCCTGATCGATGGGCGCACCGACATTTCGGTCCATTCGATGAAGGATGTCGAGACGGTGCGGCCCGCCAGTCTCGTCATCGCCGCGATGCTGAAGCGGGCCGACACAAGCGATCGCCTGATCGGGGCGGCGCGCATCGAGGCCTTGCCGCACGGCGCGGCCATCGGCACATCGTCGCCGCGCCGGGCCGCGCAACTGCTGGCGCGGCGTCCGGACCTGAAGCCGGTGACGCTGCGCGGCAATGTCCAGACCCGGCTCGCCAAGCTGGAGCGCGGCGAAGCCGCCGCGACGTTGCTCGCGGCGGCCGGGCTGGCGCGACTTGGACTCGACATCGGGTCACCGCTCGACCTGCTGCCGGCGCCGGCGCAGGGCGCGATCGGTATCGAGTGTCTCGCCGGGCGCGCCGATCTCAAGACGCTGCTCGCGGGAATCGACCATGTCCCGACGCATCGCTGCGTCGATGCCGAGCGCGCCTTCCTGCTGGCGCTCGGCGGCGATTGTCATTCGGCGGTCGCGGCATTGGCCACGAACCGGAATGGCGCCATCCACCTGCGCGCCGAGATCCTGAGCGCCGACGGGCGCGAGGTTCGGGTGGGCGAGAGCGACGATCCGGCCGGGCTGGCGGCGCGACTGCTGGCGGCGGCGAGCCCAGAGCTGCGGGCCATGTTCGCCGGGCCGTGACGCAGATCCTGATCCTTCGCCCGCAGCCAGGCGCCGACGCGAGCGCCGATCGTGCCCGGGCGCGCGGGCTGGAGCCGATCGTCGCGCCGCTCTTCACGGTCGCGGCGCTGCCCTGGACGCCTCCCGAAGGCAGCTTCGACGCGGTGATGCTGACCAGCGCCAATGCGGCGCGGCTCGCGGGCGGCGGCATGACGCCATTTTTCCGCCTGCCCTGCTACGCCGTTGGCGCGGCCACGGCGGACGCCGCGCGCGCCGACGGCTTCACGAACGTGCGGACCGGATCCGGCGACGGCGCCGCCCTGCTCGCGGCGATGCGCGCCGACGGCGTTGCCGCCGCTCTTCACCTATGCGGCGCCGACCGGACCGATCTTCCGGACGCCGCGATCGAGATCACGCATGTGGCGGTCTATGCCGCCTCGCCCGTCGATCGCCTGCCGGCGGTGGCCGAAGCCGCGCTCGACGCCGGGGCGCTCGCCTTGCTCCATTCGCCTCGCGCCGCGTCGCTGTTCGGCGAGCTGGCGGACGGACTTCGCGCGCGCATTCGGATCGCGGCGATCAGCGCGGCGGCGGCCGAGGCGGCGGGGCCGGGCTGGGCGACGGTTGCGATCGCCGGACGGCCGCGCGACGAAGCGTTGCTGGAGCTTGCCGCCAAGCTGTGCCAGACTGGCGGCTGAAGCACGAGGTCCGGGCACGCATGAACGGCGATTACGAAGCGATCGACAGCGCGCCGCCGACACGGCGGATCGGCCTTTATGCGCTGCTCGCCTTGTTCTGCTTCCTGCTCGGCATCGCGGTGATGGGCTGGCTGCTCGCCCATTGGCAGGCCGGCGCGCAGATGCTCGGCATCGCACCCGAGCCGCCGCCCGCGGCCCAGACCCCCGCCCCGGCACGCCTGACGATCACCCCGCCGGCGGCGACCCCTCCCACGACAGCGGCGCCCGGCGCGAACGGGGACGACGAGCCGCAGCGCGTCATCATCGATCCCGAGGTCACGCGCCGCGTCAGCGCGCTCGAGCGACGGATGAGTGAAACCGACCTTCAATCGCGCTCGGCGGTCGGCAATGCTGATCGGGCGGAGGGGTTGCTGGTCGCCTTCGCGGCACGGCGCGCGCTCGATCGCGGGGTCGGCCTGGGCTTCCTCGAAGGGCTGCTGCGCCAGCGTTTCGGACAGTCCCAGCCACGCGCCGTCGGCATGATCATCCTTGCCGCCCAGCGTCCGGTGACGCTCCAGGAGCTTCAGCTCGAGCTCCAGGAGCTGTCACCGCGGCTGATCGGCCCGTCGGCCAATGCGGGATGGTGGCAGGCGTTCACAGCCCAGCTCGGCACGCTGATCACGGTCCGTCGCGCCGGATCGCCGTCGCCCGAACCAGCGGAGCGGGTGCGCCGCGCCAGCCAGCGGCTGGAGGCGGGTCAGGTCGATGTCGCGCTCGCCGAGGTGCTGCGCCTACCGGGCCGGGACCGCGCCGCCGACTGGATCCGCAAGGCGCGGCTCTACGCCGATGCGCGCCAGGCGCTCGACACGATCGAAACCGCCGCCTTGCTCGAACCGCGTTCGGGCGAAGGGCCACCCGCAACTCCCGCGCCAGCCGCGGCGCAGCCCGGGACGCCGGCGCCGGCGCCGGCGCCCTCCGCCGCCCCGGCGCACCGCTAGATTTCGATCAGCGCGTAAGGTCGGCGCTGCTGCCGCTATCCGCGCGTGGCGGGAGTCAGATCGACAAGCGTGACGATGAAGGTGAGATCGGCATTGGGCGGAATCGCGCCGCCGGACCCTTCGGCGCCATAACCGAGGTCGGCCGGGATGAAGAGCCGATAGCGGCCGCCCTTCTGCATCAAGGCGAGACCTTCGTTGAAGCCGGGGACGAGATCGCCGACCGTCATCGAAACGGGCTCGGTGCTCGAATCGAACAAGGTGCCGTTGGCGAGACGGCCTTCGTAAGTCACCATCACCTGATCGCCCATGCGCGGATGCGGCCCGGCGCCGGGCGTCAACGTTTCGACGGCGACCCCCGAAGGCTCGGTGACGATATTGCTGGCCGCCGCCGACGCGGCGTTGGCGTTGGAGCCGGCATCCGCCGCGATGCTCCCGTTTGCGGAATCGGTGCGGTGGCAGGCGGTGAGGGCGAGGAGGCTCGCGGCGACGAGGAGGCTTTTCATGCACGCGTGCATAGAGCCGGTTCCCGACCGCGCCAACCGAAGATGAGAGATCGGAAATCTGGAGCGGGCGAAGGGATTCGAACCCTCGACCCCAACCTTGGCAAGGTTGTGCTCTACCCCTGAGCTACGCCCGCTCTGGCGGGACCGAAAGAGGCCGGTCCGGGTAAGGCGGCGGCTGCTAGCATGGGCCTTGCACCGCCGCAAGCCCCCCGCCACAACGCTCTTGGCAGGGGCCCCGACGATCCCACATAGGGCCATGAACACCAGCTTTCGGAGAATCTGACGTGGCGACCCTGGGCCTCAGCGAAGCGGACCGCGCGGCGGTCGAGAAATTCAGGCGCGACGTCGTCGAGCCGAGTGCGGACAAGCTCGTCATCGTCGATTTCTGGGCCGAATGGTGCGGGCCGTGCAAGCAGCTCTCGCCGGTGATCGAGAAGGTCGCCGCCGATTATGCCGACAAGGGCGTCGCCCTGGTCAAGATCGACGTCGACGAGGACAAGTTCATCGCCGCGCAGTTCCGGATCCAGTCGATCCCCACCGTCTATGCGATCTTCCAGGGCCAGCCGGTCGCCGACCTTTCCCAGGCGCGCACCGAAGGCGAGCTCAAGCGGCAGCTCGATCATCTCCTTTCCCAGATTCCAGTGCAAGGAGAGGCCCAGCAGCTCGAAGCTCAGGTCGAACCTTTGATCGAGATGGCCGAAGATGTGCTGGCCGGCGGCGACGCCCCGCGCGCCGCGACCATCTTCCGCCAGATCGTCGAGATGGCGCCGGAGCATCCGGTCGCCGTCGCCGGGCTTGCCCGCGCGCTGACCGCATCGGGCGAAGCGGCCGAAGCGAAGGCCGCCCTCGATGCGCTGCCCGAGGAGGCGGCGAAGGATCCGGCGGTGCAGCGCGCGCGATCGGCGCTGGCGCTGGCCGAAGCGGCGCCGGCCGCGGATACGGGACCACTGGAGGCGCGGGTCGCGGCCGATCCCGACGATCTGGAGGCGCGCTATGAACTTGCCGGGGCGATGATCGGGCGCGGAGATCGCGATGCCGCCGCCGATCATCTGCTCGAGATCGTGCGGCGCGAGCGCGACTGGAATGAGGGCGCGGCGCGCACCCGTTTCCTGCAGATGCTGGAAGCGGGCGGGCTGGAAGACCCCTGGGCCGCGGCGCAGCGCCGGCGGCTCTCGCAGATCCTGTTCGGCTGATGGCCGAAGGGGGCGTCCACATCCCCGTTTTCCCGCTCGCGGGCGCGCTGCTCTTCGCGCGCAGCCAGTTGCCGCTGCACATTTTCGAGCCGCGTTACCGGGACATGATCGCCGACGCGATGACCGGCGATCGGCTGATCGGCATGATCCAGCCCAAGGACGCGCGCGAGCCGCCGGGACTGTTCGACGTCGGCTGCCTGGGCCGGATCGCCGAATGCGAGAAATTGAAGGACGGACGCTACAATATCGTGCTGCACGGACTCGGCCGCTTCCGTGTCCTGCGCGAGCTGCCAGTGACGACGCTCTACCGCCAGGTCGAAGCCGACCGCGGCGATTATGGCGAGCCGGAGGACGAGGTGCTGGGCCTTGCCGAGCGGGCCGAGATCGAGCGCGAATCGCGCGCCTATGCCGATTCGCTCGGTTACATGGTCGATTGGGATTCGGTGGCGCGACTGGACGACGAGCAGCTCGTCAACGGCATCTGCCAGATCGCGCCGCTCGACATCGGGTCGAAGCAGGCGCTGCTGGAAGCCCGCGGCCTCGCCGATCGCGCGGACCTACTCGTCCAGTTCATGCAGTTCCAGCGCATGGCCCCCGGCGGCGCCGACGGGCCGCAGACGCTCCAGTGATCGGGCAATGAGCCTGGATCCGAATTTGCTGGCGGTGCTGGTCTGCCCGGTGACGCGCGCACCGCTGCGCTATGACGAGGCGGCATCCGAGTTGGTGTCGGAAGCCGCCGGCCTCGCTTATCCGGTGCGGGGCGGGATGCCGGTGATGCTCGTCGATGAAGCGCGGCGTCTAGATGGCGAGGCCGCGCAGCAATAAGGGCATGTCGCCCGATTCCCCCCGCGCCTCGGCCATCAGCCGGTCCTTGACCGGGCCGATCCGCTGCACCGCGGCCATGCCGAAGCGGCGGATCGCGGAGGCCGTCCTGCCGGGGACGCCGTAGAGTCGCGTCAGGCTGTCGGTGGCGAGCGCGACCATGAAGGTGTCGAGGCTGCGCCAGCGTTGATAGCGCGCGAGAAGCTGGGCGTCGCCAAGATCCATGCCGAGCCGCGCGCCTTCGACCAGCACCTCGGTGAGCGCGGCGGCATCGCGAAAGCCGAGATTGAGCCCCTGGCCGGCGATCGGATGGATACCGTGGGCGGCATCGCCGACAAGGGCGAGGCGGGTGCCGGTGATCCGCGCGGCATGGTGGAAGCCGAGCGGATAGCTGAAGCGCGGACCGGCAAGCGCAACCGCGCCGAGGAAGCCGCCCATCCTCTTCCCGATCTCATGGACGAGCGCGCGTTCGGGCAGCGCCAGCATCGCCGGCGCCTCCCCGGCCTTGACCGACCAGACGATCGCCGAGCGCGGCCGGCCGTCCTCGCCAGCGCGCATCGGCAGGATCGCGAACGGACCTGCGGGATAGAATATCTCGTAGGCGGTCTCTTCGTGTGGGCGTTCATGGGTGATCGTCGCGACGATCGCGACATGATCATAACGCCAGCGCGCAAGCGGGATATCGGCCGCCTCGCGGATCGGCGAATTGCGACCTTCGGCGCCGACGACGAGCGGCGCGGCGAGAATCTCGCCATCCGCCAGCGTCACCCGCGCTCCGCCGGCATCGCGCGCGATCTCCGCCGGGCGCGCCGGCATATGGAGCGCGACATTCGGCTCCGCGAGCGCCGCTTCGCGCAACGCCGCGCGGAGCAGCCGATTCTCGAACATCATCCCGAGCGGGTCGTCACCTTGCGGCGGATCGAACAGGATGCCGCCGGGTTCGAGCCCGTCGCTGACCCGGATCGCATTGATCGGCGCGCCCTTGCCCTCCAGCCGCGCGCCGACTCCGATCGCCTGGAGCATCCGCCAGGACGAGGAGGAGACCGCCGTGGCGCGGCCGTCATAGGCCGGCGCGAGCTGGGTTTCCGGCTGGGCCGGATCGACCACGTTTACGGTCAACCCATGGCGCCCGAGCGCGATGGCGAGGCTGAGCCCGGTCAGCCCGCCGCCGAGGATAATCACGTCGCTTCGCCGCATTTCCCCCCTCTAGCCGTGGCCCGGAGCGGCGCCAAGTGCTTGACCGGAGAGTCCGCGCGGGGGCATGACAAATCGCGGGAACATTTGGGGCACGAATATGGCGGCGGCAACGGCGCGAAAGAGCGGCGGCGGAAGGGTCGCCCGGTTGAAGGAAAGCTCCAGCCGGGCCGCCCGCCGGCTGCGCGATCTTGGCGTCGGCGCCCTGCTCAGCCTGGGCGCCATCGCCACGCTTGCCGCGCTCGTCAGCTATCACCCGAGCGATTCGTCGCTCAACACCGCCGCCGGCGGCGCCACGCTGAACTGGCTCGGTCCGATCGGCGCTTGGGGCGCGGACGGCCTGCTGATGCTGTTCGGACCTCCGATCGGGCTGGTCCTGCCGCTCCTGTTCCTCTTCGGCATCCGGATCGCGCGCGGCGTGGAGCCGGGGCGCTGGATCCGGTCGCTGCTGCTGACCCTGATCGGCATCGCCCTGATCGCCGCCGCGGCCGGGCTGCTCGTCGGCGGCGCGGTGGCGGGCCTGCCCGCCGGCTGGGGCGGCGCGATCGGCCTCGCGCTCGCCGGTCTGGTGCAGTGGGGTCTCGCCGCGATCGGCGATCCGGCGATCGTCCAGCCGTTCCGCATCGCGCTGATGGCGCTTGCCGCCGCGGGCGGCCTGGCGCTCTGCCTGATCGGCCTCGGCCTCACCGTCGAGGAGCGGCGCTGGATCGCGACCCGCAGGCTGCCGGCACCGACCCAGCGCGAGACGGCCGGGGCACCCGAACCGAAACCCGAAGCGCGCCCGGCCCGCGCGGTCGTGACGCCGCCGCAGGAAAGCCGCGTCCCGGTCATCGCCGACCGCAGCCGCCCGACCGAGGGCGGACGCCGGCCACTGCGCGAACGCCAGCCCTCGCTCGCGCTTGGCGACAGCTACGCCTTGCCGTCGATCGACCTGCTCACCCCGCCGCCCAAGCAGGCCAATGTCCAGCTCGACAAGACGGCGCTGGAACGCAACGCGCGGCTGCTCGAAAGCGTGCTCGACGATTTCTCGGTGAAGGGTGAGATCGTCGAGGTCCGCCCCGGCCCCGTCGTGACGATGTATGAGCTCGAACCCGCCAGCGGCATCAAGGCGAGCCGGGTGATCCAGCTCGCCGACGACATCGCCCGCAACATGTCGGCGCTGTCGGCGCGCGTCGCCACCATTCCCGGCCGCAGCGTGATCGGGATCGAGCTGCCCAATGCGAAGCGCGAGATGGTGAGCTTTTCCGAGCTGGTCGCGAGCCCGGCGTTCGAGGAGCAGGTCGCCTCGCTGCCGATCATCCTGGGCAAGAACATCGCCGGCGACCCGGTCGTCGCCGATCTCGCGCCGATGCCGCATCTGCTCGTCGCCGGCACCACCGGATCGGGCAAGTCGGTCGGCCTCAACGCGATGATCCTGTCGCTGCTCTACCGGCTGACGCCCGAGCAGTGCAAAATGATCCTGATCGACCCCAAGATGCTCGAGCTCAGCATCTATGACGACATTCCGCACCTGCTCGCGCCGGTCGTCACCGAGCCCGCCAAGGCGATCCGCGCGCTGAAATGGACGGTCGAGCAGATGGAGGACCGCTATCGGATGATGGCCTCGCTCGGCGTGCGCCAGCTTTCCAGCTTCAACGCCAAGGTGCGCGAGGCCAAGATGAAGGGCCAGTCGCTCGGCCGGCGCGTGCAGACCGGCTATGATCCCGAAAGCGGCCAACCCCAATATGAGATGGAGGAGCTGGATTACGACATCCTGCCGCAGATCGTGGTCGTCGTCGACGAGCTTGCCGATCTGATGATGACCGCCGGCAAGGAGGTCGAGTTCCTGATCCAGCGCCTCGCGCAGAAGGCGCGCGCGGCGGGCATCCATCTCATCATGGCGACGCAGCGCCCGTCGGTCGACGTCATCACCGGCGTCATCAAGGCGAATCTGCCGACCCGCATCTCGTTCGCGGTCACCTCGAAGATCGATTCGCGCACCATCCTTGGCGAGCAGGGCGCCGAGCAGCTGCTCGGCAAGGGCGACATGCTCTACATGCCCGGCGGCAAGCAGATCGCCCGCGTCCACGGCCCGTTCGTCTCCGACGAGGAGGTGCGGGCGGTTGCCGAACATTGGAAGGGCCAGGGTTCGCCCGATTATGTGATGGCCGTGACCGAGGAGCCAGAGGATGGCGGCTATATGTTCGAGGGCCAGCCGACCGGCGAGGACGACGCGGAGACCCAGACGTTCCGCAAGGCCATCCAGATCGTGGCGGAAAGCCAGAAGGCGTCGACCTCCTATCTCCAGCGTCAGCTCCGCGTCGGCTATAACAGCGCCGCGCGCCTGATCGAGCGGATGGAGAAGGAAGGCGTGGTCAGCGCCCCCGACCATGTCGGCCGCCGCGAGGTGCTGGTCGACACCGACGGCCGGCCGATTTGAGTCGGTCGCTTTCGGATCATTCTCCCCGATCGCCGAGTTTCAGGTTCACCCGCCATTAAAGGCCGCGCCCGCAAAGGCCGCCGCCAGCAGTATCGGAGAATGACGATGTCGCGCTTCAGCGCCCTGGCTCTGGCTTTCGCCCCGCTCACGTTGGGCTTTGCCCTCATGCCCGCGCCGGTGGCGGCGCAGACATCCGGCCTCGCCCAGGTGCAGGCGCATCTGCGGGCGATCCAGACGATGACCGCGACCTTCACCCAGACCGGGCGCGGCGGGCAGACGCTGTCGGGCACGCTGACGCTGAAGCGGCCGGGCCGGATCCGCTTCGATTATGGGCGCAGCGCCAACATGCTGGTCGTCGCCGACGGCCGCGCGCTCCATTTCATCGATTATGACGTCGGTCAGCACCAACGCTGGCCGATCGGCGATTCCCCTCTCTCGGTGCTGCTCAATCCCGATCAGGATCTGGCCCGCTTCGCCCGGGTGACCCGCGACGACGATCAGGTGCTGATGGTCGAGGCGCGCGATCCCCGCCGGCGCGAATATGGCACGATCACGCTTGCCTTCGCCAAGGTGCCGAGCGGCCCGGCCGGGCTGATCCTCCAGGGCTGGAACCTGGTCGACGCGCAGAGCAATCTGACGACCGTCCGCCTCTCCGGCCAGCGATTCAACGTGCCGGTCGCCGACAGCGTCTTTTCGTTCCGCGAGCCGGCGCGGCGCGCGGGGCCACGCGGCTGAACCTTACCGCGGCTGAACGGGCCGTTCATCGCGGCGACAGGTCGCCAGCACTAAATTGGCCTTCGCAATTGCGCGGATGGCGCCCGGGTTTTCCCCCTGTTGCCCGGCCCGTTCGAGCAATTGACCTCGCGTGACAACGCTTGGTGGGCCCTCGCTCCACGCCCCCGGAGCGGGGGCCCTTCGCGTTTCCGGCCGGCGGAGGTGGCGAAGGCGCCGCAGGCTCGCTACATCGCCTCCATGCCGAACCTCAAGATCGCCTCCTGGAACATCAATTCGATCCGCGCACGCGTGGAGATCGTCGAGAAATTTCTCGTCGAGGAAGGGTCCGACATCCTCTGCCTTCAGGAGACGAAGGTCCGCGACACCGAATTCCCTGAAGGGCTGTTCCGCCGCCTCGGCTACAATCACCTGATGATCTGCGGCCAGCCGATGCACCATGGCGTCGCGATCGTCTCGAAGGTGCCGATGCGCGAGGACGACCGGTTCGACTGGCAGGCCAATGGCGAAGCGCGCCATATCGGCGTGCGGCTCGATTGCGGCGTGCGGATCGAGAATGTCTATGTGCCCGCCGGCGGCGACGTTCCTGACCGCGATCTCAACCCAAAATTCGGCCAGAAGCTCGACTTCCTCGAGCGGATGACGCGCTGGTCGGAAGGCCTGAACCAGCCGACGATCATGGTCGGCGACTTCAACGTCGCGCCGCTTGAATCCGACGTCTGGAGCCACAAGCAACTCATCAACGTCGTCAGCCACACGCCGGTTGAGGTCGCGGCACTGACGACGCTGCAAGAGAGCAACGACTGGATCGATCTCGGCCGTCATTTCCATCCGGCGCCCAAAAGGCTGCACACCTGGTGGAGCTATCGCTCGCCGGACTGGACGAAGAACGATCGCGGCCGCCGGCTCGACCATATGTGGGCGACCAAAGATGTCGCCGCGCTGGCCACGGCGCACAAGGTCCACGAGCCCTGCCGCAACTGGACGCGGCCGTCGGACCATGTCCCGATCGTGACGGACTTCGCGCTTTGAGCGGGGCGCGGGATGTCGCCCGCGCGATCGACGCCGTCCGGCGCGGCTGGCCGGTGGCGATCGACGATCTTTCGTTTCTCGCGATCGAAACCGCCGATGCCGGCGGCCTCGCCGCGTTCGACGCGGACGCTCCCGCCGATCTGCTGATCTCCGGCAACCGCGCGGCCACGCTGAAGCTCACCAACCAGCGCGAGGCCCGGCCGGCCGATCCGGTGCTGATCCGGCGCGAGGGGTGGATCGATTTCGACATGGCGACCGCGATCGCCGATCCGGCGCTCGACCTGTCGGCGCCGTTCAAGGGGCCGTTCCGGGCCGCGCCGCTGGCCTTCGCCGAAGCGGCGATGGCGGCGCTCAAGCTGGCGCGGCTGGCCGGACTGCTGCCGGCCCTGTTCGCGCGGCGCGGTGGGCCGGCCGAGGCCCGGGTGACGACGGATGACGTCATGGCGTTCGGGACCGGCGCGGACCTTCGCATCGTCTCGCGCGCCAGGCTCCCGACCCGCTTCGCCGAGCAGGCCGAGATCGTCGCCTTCCGCGCCGACGGCGACACCGACGAGCACGTCGCCGTGATCCTCGGCACGCCCAACGACGATCCGCCTTTGGTCCGCATCCATTCGGAATGCCTGACCGGCGATGCGCTGGGCAGCCTCAAATGCGATTGCGGACCGCAGCTCGCCGCGGCGCTGGAGGCGATCGCCGGATCGGGATGGGGCATTTTGCTTTACCTGCGGCAGGAGGGGCGCGGGATCGGGCTGATCAACAAGTTGCGCGCCTATGCCCTCCAGGACCAGGGGTTCGACACCGTCGATGCCAATGTGCGCCTCGGCTTCCAGGATGACGAGCGCGATTTCACCGTGGCGGCACGGATGTTGGCGAAGCTGCCCCGCACGAGGGTCAGGCTGCTCACCAACAATCCTCGCAAGGTGGCGGCGCTGGAGGCGCAGGGGATCGACGTGGTGGAGCGCGTGCCGCTGAAGGTCGGCGCGAATGCCCACAACCGGCGCTATCTCGACACCAAGCGCGACCGCAGCGGGCACCAGCTTTAGGCGAGCAGCGCGGCGACCTCATCGAAATCATGCGCGATTTGCGTGACGCCAAGCGCGCGCAGACGCTCCTCGTGGCCGTCGAGGCAGTGGCGCCCGCCGACGAAGCCGATCACGGTGGCGCCGCTCGCCAGCGCGCCGGTGACGCCGACCGGGGAATCCTCGATGATCGCGCAGTGTTCGATCGACACGCCGAGCGCGGCGGCGGCGTGGCGATAGAGATCGGGCGCCGGCTTGCCGTTGGCGACATGCTCTCGGCCCGAAAAGATCATGTCGCCGAACGCATCTTCGAGCCCGAGATGGGCGAGATGGCCACGGATCCAGCGGGTCGAGCTCGACGAGGCGATCGCCCTGGGCAAATCGCGCGGCAGGCTTCGGATGAAGGCGACCGCGCCGGCCACCTCCTCCACCCCCTCGGCAAGCGCGCGGGCATCTTCGGCAGCGCGGGCGTGGCGAAAGCTTTCGGGGAGCGGGCCGCCGATCCAGCCTTCGATCGCATCAAGGAAATCCTTCCCGGCCAACCCCATGAAATTGTGCATGGATTCGGCGACCGTGGTGGGGTGGCCGATGCCCGTCAGATAGTCGGCGATCTGCCGGTTGCCGGCATATTCGCTTTCGACCAGCACGCCGTCGAAGTCGAAGATGAGGCCGTCGAACCTCATTGTCGCGCGCCGAACAGGGCGGTGCCGACGCGCACATGGGTGGCGCCGAGCATGACCGCCGTCTCATAATCCGCCGACATGCCCATGCTGAGCCCGGTGACGCCATGACGGCGCGCGAGCGTGGCGAGCAGCGCGAAATAGGGCGCGGCCTCGACATCGGCCGGCGGGACGCACATCAGGCCGGCGACCGGAAGGCCAGTCTCCCGGCAGCGGGTCAGCAGATCCGGCAGATCGGCGACCGCGCAGCCCCCCTTTTGCGGCTCATCGCCGATATTGACCTGAACGAAGCAATCCGGACGCCGCCCCGTCTTCGCCATTGCCGCGGCGAGCGCGGCGACCAGCGAACGCCGATCGACCGAATGGATCGCATCGAACATGGCGACGGCCTCTTCGGCCTTGTTGGACTGGAGCTGGCCGACGAGGTGCAGGCGCAGGTCGGGATGGGCTTCGCGCAGCGCGGGCCATTTCTCCCGCGCCTCCCGCACCCGATTCTCGCCGAAATCGCGCTGTCCGGCGGCGATCAGCGGCGTGATCGCATCGACAGGCTGGGTCTTGGAGACGGCGATCAGCGTCACAGCGGCCACGTCGCGGCCGGCGCTCTTCGCCGCCCTGGCGATGGCGGCGCGGACGGCGGCGAGGCGTTCGGGCGCTGATGCATCGGTCATGGCGGCTGCTATAGGAAGCGCCATGCCCGCCTTCCAGCCCTTGCCGCGCCTCTGGCTGATGACCGACGAGCGGATCGGCGATGGCCTGATCGCCGCCATCGGCCGGCTGCCCACCGGCGGCGGGATCGTGTTTCGCCATTACAGCCTGGCGGAAGACGAGCGGCGGGTCTTGTTCGAGGCGGTGACGGCGGAGGCGCGCGCGGGCGGCCACATGCTGCTGCTTGGTGGACCGGCCGCGAAAGCGCGTGCGTGGGGCGCGGACGGGAGCCATGGCCGCGGGCCGGGCCAAGGGATGAGGAGCGCGCCGGCGCACGACCTTGCCGAGCTTCGCGCCGCCGAGGCGGCCGGAGCCGATCTGGTGTTTCTGTCGCCCGTTTTCGCGACGCGCTCTCATCCCGATGCCCGGCCGATCGGCGTCGAGGGCTTCGCGGCCCTTGCCCGCGCGACGCGGCTGCCCGCCATTGCGCTGGGCGGCATGGATCGGCGCCGTGGCGCCAAGCTCATGACGCGGGGCGCCCATGGCTGGGCCGGGATCGACGCCTGGCTGCGGGACGACTGAGATTGCGGCGTTCGCGCGGATGACGCGAAATCGACCGGATCAGAAGTGGAAGGCGGTGCCGATATAGACCGTCTGGCTGTCGCGGCGGGCGTCGCGGGACAGCGGATCGATCCGGTCGCGGGCGATGCGATAGCGGGCGCCGGCGGTGAGATCGATATGACGGGTGATCGAAAAGGCCGCGCCGGCATCCAGCGAATAGGATTCGTCGACCGCGATCACGCGCTGCGTGCCCTCGTTGCGCTCGGCGGCGACGGCGACCCGGCCAGTGATGCGGCGGTTGGCGCGATAGCTCACCCCGACCTGGGCGGCCTCGCGCCGGCCGGGAACGATCCCGCCATTGTCCGATTCGGCAACGTCGCCGGAAATGGCGAAACGCCGCCAGCCGACCGAGACGCCGAGATTATAGCTGCTCGGCGTGATCGCCATCGCCTGGGGCGCCGCGGTGGCGGCGATCGGATCGCGGATCGGATCGGTCGGCGCCGCATCGTGCAGCCGCAGCGACACGCGGTTGCCCCGGTGCTCGCCATTGGCGATCTGGCTGGCTGGCGTGAAGCGCACGTCGTTGACGTTCATGCCGCGCCGGGCGAGGGCGGCCGCAAGGCGCGGGTCGGTGACAGCGGGGGTGAATGCATCGGAGAGCGAGAGGCCGGTGGACGCTGTCATGCGCGCGGCCGGACGCGCACCGCCCGATGCCGCCAATGCGGGCGCAAGCAGAAGCGCGGCCGCAATCAGCGTCCCGCTCCCGATCACCGCATTGGTCCGAGCCCTCTTCAAAGATCCGACTCCCGATTGAACCGCATGTAGTGCGAGTCCGGTATCTTGCCTAGCGTCCCAGGGTTCATGCCGGTCCTGAATCGTTTCCGCCTGTTGCATCTTTCACACAACCGGCTCCGGATGCCGTCCGGCGCGCGCCAACAGACGGCTTGCCGGACGCGCGCGCCCCTCTATAACGGCCGCTTCGACGAGACAAAATTTCCAAGGACATGTTGATGGCGCGCGTTCACACAATCGGTCTGGCCATCGTCGTGGCCACGTCGCTGGCCGGCTGCCAGGCGATCAGCAACGATCTCGACCGTACTTTCCATCCGAGCCGCCATTCGCACCACGGCCGGACCCAGGCCGATCTCGCCGCGCGGCAGGTGACGACGATCGGCGTCAATGCCTATCTGTGGCGCGCCGCGCTCGACACACTGGCCTTCGCGCCGATCGCGCAGAGCGATTCGAACGGCGGCGTCATTTCGACGGACTGGTATTCCAACCCGAACAATCCGAACGAACGGGTGAAGGTGACCGCGACCATCCTCGACCGCGATCTGCGCGCCGATGCGCTGCGGGTCACCGCCGCGCGCCAGACGATGACCAATGGCCAGTGGGTCGAAGCGCCGGTCACCGCCGCCACCGTCCAGCGGCTTGAGGAGATCATCCTCACCCGCGCCCGCGACCTGAGGCGCCAGTCCTCCGTCCACTAAGTCTTGTAAGGACCGTTTCCCGCGATGGCATCGCGATTCAATCCGCGCACCGCCGATGCCCGCTGGCAGCAGGCATGGGACGAAGCGGGCACGTTCCACGCGTCCGACGAGTCCAACCGGCCCAAGGCCTATATCCTGGAGATGTTCCCCTATCCTTCGGGGCGCATCCACATGGGCCACGTCCGCAACTACACGATGGGCGACGTGCTCGCCCGCTATCGGCGGATGAACGGCATGGAGGTGCTCCACCCGATGGGATGGGACGCCTTCGGCATGCCGGCCGAGAACGCGGCGATGGAGCGCAAGGTCCATCCCGGCGAATGGACCTGGGCCAATATCGCCACAATGAAGGCGCAGCTCAAGCGGCTCGGCTTCGCGCTCGACTGGAGCCGCGAGCTCGCGACCTGCGACCCGGCTTATTACGGGCAGGAGCAGGCTTTGTTCGTCGATCTGTTCGCGGCCGGGCTCGTCTATCGCAAGGAAAGCGAGGTCAACTGGGATCCAGTCGACATGACCGTGCTCGCCAACGAGCAGGTGATCGACGGGCGCGGCTGGCGTTCGGGCGCGCTGGTCGAGCGGCGCAAGCTTAGCCAGTGGTTCCTCAAGATCACCGATTTCGCCGAGGAATTGCTCGACGGGCTCGCAAGCCTCGATCAATGGCCCGACAAGGTCCGGTTGATGCAGGAGAACTGGATCGGCAAGAGCCGGGGCATGCGCTTCCGCTTCGATCTCGCCGCGCCGGTGGGCGGGATCGAGAGTTTCGAAGTGTTCACGACGCGGCCCGACACGATCTTCGGATCGAGCTTCGCGGCGGTATCGCCCGATCATCCGATCGCGGCGGCGCTCGCGGCGGGGCGGCCCGAAATCGCCGACTTCATCGCCGAGTGCAAGCAGGGCGGCACCACCGCGGCCGAGCTCGAGACGGCGGAGAAAAAGGGCTTCGACACCGGTCTCGAGGTCCGCCATCCGCTTGATCCGGAATGGGAACTGCCGGTCTATATCGCCAATTTCGTGCTGATGGATTACGGCACCGGCGCGATCTTCGGCGTGCCCGCGCACGACCAACGCGATTTCGAGTTCGCGACCAGATACGGCCTGCCGATCCGGCGCGTGGTCGCCGCTTCGGCGGACGAGGCGGCGAGGCCGGTCGAAGGCGAGGCCGAGAATGGCGATGGCGTGATCGTCAATTCGCGCTTCCTCGATGGGATGAGCGTGGACGACGCCAAGGCGGCGGTGATCGCGCGCGCCGAAGCGGAAGGCTGGGGAGAGGGAACGACTGCCTGGCGCCTGCGCGACTGGGGCGTCTCGCGCCAGCGTTATTGGGGCACGCCGATCCCGATCATCCATTGCGCGACATGCGGGCCGGTGGCGGTGCCGAAGGACCAGTTGCCAGTGGTGCTGCCGAACGACGTCACCTTCGACGTCCCCGGCAATCCGCTCGAGCGGCATCCGACCTGGAAGCATGTCGATTGCCCGGCCTGCGGCGGCGCGGCCGTGCGCGAGACCGACACGCTCGACACATTTGTCGATTCCTCATGGTATTTCATCAGGTTCGCGAGCCAGCCGGCGGACCAGCCGTTCGACCGTCAGGTCGCCGAACGCTGGCTGCCGGTCGATCAGTATATCGGTGGGGTCGAGCATGCGATCCTGCATTTGCTCTACGCGCGCTTCTGGACGCGGGCGCTCCAGCGGATCGGCAAGATCGATATCGCGGAGCCGTTCAAGGGCCTGTTCACCCAGGGGATGGTGACGCACCAGACCTATCAGGACGCGGCCGGCAACTGGCTGCTGCCCGAGGAGGCCGAGGCCGCGCGCGACACGGGCAAGCCGATCGTTGCCGGCCGCGTCGAGAAGATGTCCAAGTCGAAGCGCAACACGGTCGATCCCGAGCCGATCGTCGACCAATATGGCGCCGACGCGGTGCGCTGGTTCATGCTGTCCGATTCGCCGCCCGAGCGCGACCTGGAATGGAGCGAGGCCGGGATCGAGGGGGCCTGGCGGTTCGTGCAGCGCCTGTGGCGGCTGGTCGATGCGAATGCGGAGGCGGAAGGCGAGGACAAGGCGATCGACCGCAAGCTCGCCCAGACCATCGCCGGCGTCGCGGAGGATATCGAGGCGCTGTCGTTCAACAAGGCGGTCGCCAAGCTCTACGAGCTGGTCAATGCGATCGAGCGCGCGTCGCCCTCGGCCTCGCGCGCCGAGGCGACGCGCAAGCTGGTGCGGCTCGTCGCGCCGATGGCGCCGCATCTCGCGGAGGAGGCATGGGCGGCGATGGGCGGGGCCGGGATGGTCGCCGATGCGGACTGGCCCACCTTCGATCCGGCCCTGCTCGTCGAAGACGAGGTGACGATCGCGATCCAGGTGAACGGCAAGCTGCGCGACACGCAAAGCGCGCCCAAGGGCACGCCCAGGGACGCGCTGGAGGCATTGGCCGTCGCCAATGCGAACGTGCAGCGCGTCCTTGGCGGCGCGGCGCCGAAGAAGGTCATCGTCGTGCCCGACCGGCTGGTGAACATCGTCGCATGAGGCCGTGGATCGCCTGTGGAGTCGCGCTGGCGCTGGCGGGATGCGGGCTTCACCCGCTCTACAGCGGCGGCGCCGGCGGGACGATCGCGCAGTCGCTGCGATCGGTCGCGGTCGCGCCGATCGAGGGGCGTGACGGCTGGCTGGTCAGGACGGCGCTTCAGGACCGGCTTCAGCATTCGCAGAGCGAGGCGACACGCTACCGGCTCGAGGTCGAGCTCCAGGACAATATCGCCGGTTTCGGCATCCGCTCCGACGATGCCGTGACCCGCGAGCGGCGGACGTTGCGCGCGCGCTTCCGGCTGGTCGAGGCGGAGCGCGGCACGGTCGTGCTCGATGCGACGGCGGGGTCCGATGCCGGCGTCGACGTGGTCGGATCGGAATATGCCACCGTCGCCGCCGAACAAACCGCGCTCGAGCATCTCGCGACCGAAGTGGCCGACCAGATCGTCTCGCGAATCGCCCTCTACACCGCGCGCACGACCGGGCAGGCCACCGCCGCGCCGCAGGACCGGTGAAGGCCAATCGCGCCGAGATCAAACGCGCGCTCGCGGCGCCGGGCGAGATGCGGCTGCTGCTGCTCTATGGGCCCGACGAGGCGGGCAGCCGCGCGCTGGCGCGAACGTTGGGCGTGGCGATGGGCGAGGGGGCCGAGCGGGTCGATCTGACCGGGGCCGAGCTCAAGGGAGACCCGGCACGGCTGGCGGACGAAGCGGCCGCCTTCTCGATGTTCGGTGACAAACGCTGGATCCTGGTCGATCCGGCGGGCGACGAGATCGCCGCGGCGGTCGATGCGCTGCTGGAGGCGCCGGCGGCGGGCAATCCGGTGGCGGTGGTCGGCGGGGCGCTGAAGGCGACCTCGATACTGGTCAAGCGGGTGCTGGCGGCGCCGAACGCCTTTGCCTTTGCGAGCTACGCGCCGGAGGGGCGCGATGCCGAGCAACTGGTCGGCGAGATCGGCCGCGGGCTGGGCCTCGAAATCGGTGGCGACGTCGCCCGGCGGATCGCCGAGGATTGCGGCGGCAACCGCGCGCTGATCGCACGCGAGCTTGAGAAATACGCGCTTTATCTCGATGCCGCGCCGGACGCTTCGCGGGTGCTCGATCATGATGCGCTGGACGCGCTGGGTGCCGATTCTGGCGGCGGCGAGGGCGCGTTGAACCGGTTGATCGACAGCGTGATCGAGGGCAATCCGACGGTCATGGAGGCCGAGCTTGCGCGGCTGCACAGCGAAGGCGTGGAAGGAATCGGCCTCACCCGGCCCACCCTCAAGCGGATGAGCCTGCTCGCACGGCTGCGGGCCGAGGTGGAGGAGGGCAAGAGCCCCTCCGCCGTCATGACGTCATCCGGCAAGTCCTTGTTCTGGAAGGAGAGGGGTAAGATAGAGCGGCAGATCGGCCGCTGGCGCTCCGATCTCCTCGCCAAATCGATCGGTCGGCTGATCGATGCCGAACGGGCGGTGATGAGCGAGGCTGGGCCGATCGCGGCGGACGCCGAATTGCTCGCGATCTGCCGGCAGGCGGCGCGGCTCCGGCCCTAGACCGATTTCTCGTCAGATGGAATCATCTGACGACTCGGAAATCGAGTAAAAACAATGGCCTAAAGCGACCGACCCGATGCAATCGGATCGCAAGCCGCTCTAGAATTTCCCGCCGCTGAGGCGCTGGCAGATCATGTCGAGCTGATCGAGGCTCGAATAATTGAGCGTGACCGTGCCCCCTTTGGGGCTGTGCTTGATCGCGACCTTGAGTCCGGTCATGTCGGCGAGCTGACGCTCCAGCGCGGCGATGTCGGCATGAGCGCCCTTATATTCGATCGGAAGCGGGCGCTGGCGCGTGGGTTTGCCCGATTGGACCAGCTTCTCGGTCTCGCGCACCGAAAGGCCGCGGCGCACGATTTCTTCGGCCAGCTCTTCGGGATCGGCGGCGGTGACGAGCGCGCGGGCATGGCCCATGGAAAGCTGCCCCGCCCCCACCATGACCTGGACCTGCGCCGGAAGATCGAGCAATCTCAACAGGTTGGCGACATGGCTCCGGCTTTTGTTGACGACTCGGCCGAGCGCCTCCTGGGTATGGCCGTAATCCTCGACAAGCCGCTTATAGGCCTGCGCCTCCTCGATCGCGTTGAGATCCTGACGCTGGATATTCTCGATGAGCGCGACTTCGAGCGTCTCGGCGTCGCTGAATGCGCGGACGATCGCAGGAATCTCGTGCAGCCGTGCCTTCTGCGCCGCGCGCCAGCGCCGCTCGCCGGCGACGATCTGGAAGCGGTGGCCATGGGGCCGCACGACGATCGGCTGGATGACGCCGCGCGCCTCGATCGACGCGGCGAGTTCGGCCAGCGCCTCCTCCCGGAAGATGCGGCGCGGCTGATCCGGGTGCGGCTCGATGCTGGCGACCGGGATCTGACGCACGTCGCCGCGACCCGGCGCGCCATCGACCGGCGCTTCACGTGAAACCTCGCCGAGCAGCGAGGAGAGGCCGCGGCCGAGGCCGGTCGGCCGCTTCGCGCGCGGCTCGTCGCTCATGCCGCTTCCGCCTTGCGCGGCAGCCGCGCGATCAGCTCGCGGGCGAGCGCGATATACGCCTCCGACCCCGGGCAGCGATGATCGTAGATGAGCGCCGGAATGCCATGGCTCGGCGCTTCCGAGAGGCGGACGTTGCGCGGGATCACCGTCTGGAACACCACATCGCCAAGGCAGGCGCGAACATCGTCGTGGACCAGCCCGGACAGGTTGTTGCGCCGATCGAACATGGTGAGCGCAACCCCGAGGATCGACAGCTCCGGATTGAACCGCTCGCGCACCCGTTCGACGGTCTGGAGAAGCTGGCTGAGCCCCTCTAGCGCGAAGAATTCGGCCTGCAGCGGCACCAGGATCGAATGGGCGGCGACCAGTGCGTTGATCGTGAGGAGGCCGAGCGACGGCGGGCAATCGATCAGGCAGATGTCCCACCGCGCCGTCGCCACGCCCTCGAGCGCGCTGTCCAGGCGATGCGTTCTTCGTTCAAAATCAATGAGTTCGATCTCAGCGCCGGAGAGGTCCACCTTGGCCGGGACGATGTCGAGCCGGGGCACCCGGGTCTGGACCACAACCTCGTCCAGGGTCGATTGACCGGTGAGCAATTCGTAGCTCGAACAATCGCGCAGCGCCTGGCCGATGCCGAGGCCGGTCGAGGCATTGCCTTGCGGATCGAGATCGATGAGCAGCACCCGCATGCCGGTGGCGGCGAGCGCGGTGGCGAGGTTGATCGCGGTGGTCGTCTTGCCCACCCCGCCCTTCTGGTTGGCGACCGCGATGCGGATCATATGCGCCGTCCCTTGGCCCTGTGGACGCCGTCGGCGACGATGATGCGCGCGTCGGCGTCGGTCACGCTTGCATGAAGCTCGAATCTACCCTGCCACGAAGAATCGAGCGCCGCCAGTTCGGTTTCGGCATTTCGGCCTTTGGGAAGCACCCACCGACTCTTTCTTGTGGACAAAGCTGTGCCCAGTGCGAGCAGCCGGTCGAGTGGCGCGAAAGCGCGGGCGCTGATCATGTCGAAGGACCGGGGCGGGACGCGCTCCACCTTAGTCGGCATGATTTCGACGGCGACGCCCAGCATTTCCGCCGCGCGCCGGAGAAAATCGACGCGCAAACGCCGTTCCTCGACGAGAGTGACCGGCCCCTGATGGAGGAGCGCGACGACGAGGCCGGGGAATCCGGCGCCGCTGCCCAGATCGACCCAGCTCGCCCCGCGATGACCAAAGCGAACGAGCTGCGCCGAATCGGCGATGTGGCGCAGCCAGAGCGCGTCGAGGCTCGCCGCGGAGACCAGATTCTGGCGGCCGTTCTCATGCCGCAGGAGAGCGGCGAAGGCGTCCAGGCGCGCCATTGTTTCACGTGGAACATCGAAGCTGCGCTCCACCCAGGATCGAGCGTCCTCCTCGGTCATCACGCCGCCTTGCGGCGCGAATGGACGAGTATGGCCGCCAGTGCCGCCGGGGTGATCCCGCGTATCCGCGCGGCCGCGCCCATGGTGGAGGGCCGGGCGCGCGCGAGCCGCTCGACCATTTCGTTGGAAAGACCCGCGACGGCCGCATAATCGAGCTCGGCAGGAATTCTGACAGATTCATCGGAGCGGATGCGGGCGATTTCCTGCTGCTGACGGGCAACATAAGGCGCGTAGCGGTGGTCCTGAACGGCTTCCTCCAGGCGGCCCGGGAGGGGCCTTGCCAGACCCGGGGCGAGTCGCAGCAGCGCGGGGATATCGAACTCCGGGAAGCGCAGCCATTCGGCGAGGCTGCGCTTGATGCCGTCGTCACGCACCTCGGCGCCAGCGGCGCGAAGTTCGGGAGCGCCGGCGGTCCGGGCCAGCAGCGTCTCGATCCGGTCGCGCTCGCGCCGCGCCGATTCGAAATGGCGGCACCGTTCAGCCGACACACAGCCCGAGGCGATGGCCTTGGGCGTCAACCGTGCCTCGGCGTTGTCGGCCCGCAGGCGCAAGCGATATTCCGCGCGCGCGGTCAACATCCGATAGGGCTCGGTCACGCCCTGAAGGACGAGGTCATCGATCATCACCCCGATATAGGAATCGGCGCGGTCGAACAGCACCGGCGGTCTGCCAAGCGCCCAGGCGGCGGCGTTGAGGCCGGCGACCAGCCCCTGCGCGGCGGCCTCCTCATAGCCGGTCGTGCCGTTGATCTGACCGGCGAGATAGAGTCCATCCATGTCGCGCACGCCGAGCGTCGGCTCGAGAATGCGCGGATCGACATGATCATATTCGACCGCATAGCCGGGTTGAAGGATCTCCGCGCGTTCCAGGCCCGCCATGGACCGAACCATGGCAAGCTGCACGTCTTCGGGCAGCGAGGTGGAGATGCCGTTGGGATAGACGGCCGGATCGTCCATCCCTTCGGGCTCCAGAAAGACCTGGTGGCCGTCGCGATCGCCGAAGCGGTGGACCTTGTCCTCGATCGACGGACAATAACGCGGCCCGACGCCGCTGATCTCCCCGGCGAAGAGCGGCGATCGGTCGAGACTGGCGCGGATGATCTCATGGGTCGCGGCGTTGGTCCGGGTGATGGCGCAGAACAGTTGCGGCGCGACCCGGCCTTTGCTCATCGGCGACATGGTCCAGCCTTCGGCGTCCGAGTCCTGGCGCTCCAGCGCCGACCAGTCGATCGTGCGACCATCGAGCCGGGGCGGCGTGCCCGTCTTCAACCGGGCGAGCGGGAGATCGAGCGCGCGGAGTTGGGCCGCCAGCGCCGTCGCGGCGCGCTCGCCGACACGGCCGCCGGCGCGGCTCGTCATGCCGAAATGCAGCTTGCCGCCGAGGAATGTCCCGGTCGCCAGGATCACTGCCTTCGCCGCAAGCTCCCGTCCGTCCGCGAGCGTCAGACCCGTCACGCGGCGCCCCTCCAGCGCGAGTTTCGCCGCTTCCCCCTCGATCACATCGAGCCCCGCCTGGGCGTCGATCAGCGCGTGGATCGCGGCCTTGTAACGCCTCCGGTCGGCCTGGATACGCGGGCCGCGCACCGCCGCGCCCTTGCTCGCATTGAGCATGCGATAGTGGATCGCGGCGTGATCCGAAGCGCGCGCGATCAGGCCGTCAAACGCATCGACCTCACGAATGAGATGGCCCTTGCCGAGGCCGCCCATCGCCGGATTGCACGACATCGCGCCGATCTGGTCGCGGGTGAAGCTCACCAGCGCCACGCGCGCGCCCATGCGGGCCGCCGCCGCGGCCGCCTCGACGCCAGCGTGTCCGCCGCCGACCACGATGATGTCGTAATTCTCGCGCATGGGCCGCGCCTCTAGCGCATTTGTTCCACGTGGAACATTCACTTTCCGATGCAGAACCGCCCGAACAGCGCGTCGAGCATGTCCTCGACACCCGCGCGCCCGCTGACCCGGTCGAACGCAACCCGGACCTGCCGGAGCGATTCGGCTGCGACCAATGAATCAATCGCCGCTTCGCCCTCCCGCAGCCAGGCCACTGCTTCCGAAAGCGCGGTTCGATGACGCGCGTTGAGCGCGACCTCGCCCTCGGCGGGCAAAAGACGCGCGGCGCGATCCTGGATGATTCGGGTCAACCGGTCGAGGCCCTCGCCAGTGACGGCGGAGACCTCGACATCGGCCGGCGACGACGATCCGAGATCGCTCTTCGGATGAACTCGTAGCGCGCCCGGGGGCGCCTCATCGGGCTTGCCGAGCCACAATACGATGTCAGCGGCGTTGAGCGCCCGCCGCGCGCGCGCGACACCGATTGCTTCGATCCTGTCGTCGCTTTCGCGGAGCCCGGCGGTATCGATCAACAAAAAGGGCGTTCCACCGATCGCGACGGGCGCCTCGATCAGATCGCGGGTCGTGCCGGCGATTTCCGACGTGATGGCTGCCTCACGCCCGACTATAGCGTTGAGAAGGCTAGATTTTCCGCTGTTTGGCGGGCCGGCGATGGCAACCCGCACGCCCTCGCGCAGCCGTTCCGCGCTCGGGCGTGCCAGCCAGGCCTCGATTTCGTTCGCCAGACCAGCAAAGGCGCCCGAAAAGTCGTCTGGCGCGACATCGTCTTCGTCGGAGAAATCCAGCGCCGCCTCGACGCGGGCGGCGAGGCGGAGCAAATCCTGCCGCCATGTCTCGATCTGCCGGCCGAGCGCGCCACCGGCCAGAGCGATGGCGGCGCGGCGCTGCGATTCGGTTTCGGCCTCGAGCAGGTCGGCCAGCCCCTCGGCCTCGGCGAGATCGATCCGGCCGTTGTCGAACGCGCGGCGGGTGAACTCACCCGGCGCGGCGGCGCGCAGGCCCGGCATCGCCGCCAGCGCGGCCTGGACGGCCGCCACCACCGCGCGGCCACCATGAAGGTGGAGCTCGACGAGATCCTCGCCGGTCGCGCTGTCGGGGCCGGGAAAACGCAGGATCAGCGCCGTATCGAGAACATGGTCGGCATGTCGCAACGTCGCCAGCGTCGCGCGGCGAGGTTCGGGCAGGCGGCCCGCGAATCGCTCCAGCGCCGTCTCGGCCTGTGGCCCGCTGATCCGCACCACCGCGATCGCGGCCGGCGGCGCGCCGGACGACAAGGCATGGATCGTGTCGGTCAGGCGCTCTTGCCGCCCATCTGGTCCAGCATTTGCCGCCACAGGTTCATGCCCGCTTCGTTCATCGGTCCCCAGGTCTTCATCATGTCGCCGAACATTTCGGGGCTCACGCCCTCGCTCACCGCCTTCTGCATCTTTTCGATATAGGCCTGATGGACCGGGGTGAGATCCGGCAGGCCAAGGAAGCGGCGCGCCTCCTCCGGCGTGCAATCGACATCGACGGTGACCTTCATATGTCGCTCCCTGTTCCGCGGCGCGCCCAATGTCTATAGCCGAGACGCAGGCTGGCAAGGAGGATGATCATGAGCTGGATCCAGATCGACACGCTCGCGGGCGACAACAGCTTCAAGGCCTGGCTGGCCGAGCCCAAGGGCACCCCGCGCGGCGCGATCGTGGTGATCCAGGAGATTTTCGGGGTCAACGAGGGCATCCGCCGCAAATGCGATCATTGGGCCGGGCTCGGCTATCTTGCCCTCGCGCCGGACCTGTTCTGGCGGCTTGAGCCGGGCATCGAGCTCGATCCGGATGCGCCCGACGAGTTCCAGATGGCGCTCGGCCACATGCAGAAGTTCAACCAGGACCAGGGCATTCGCGACATCGAGGCGACGATCCGCGCCGCGCGGGCGCGATTGCCGGAGGGCGGGAAGGTCGGCGCGGTCGGCTACTGCCTCGGCGGGCGGCTCGCCTATATGACCGCGGCGCGAACCGACGTGGATGCCAGCGTCGGCTATTATGGCGTCGGGCTCGAGGGCTTGCTCGGCGAGAAGCACGCGATCGCGCGGCCGTTGCTGCTGCACCTCGCCGGCGCCGACCATTTCTCGTCGCCGGAAAAGCAGGTCGAGCTCCATGACGGGCTCGACGATCATCCCCGGGTGACGATCCTGGACTATCCCGGCGAGGATCACGGCTTCGCGACCGAGATGGGGAAAAGGCGGAGCGACAAGGCGGCAAAACTCGCCGACGGCCGGACCGAAGCCTTCTTCGCGGAGACTATCGGCTAGCGAGCGATCAGCGCAGCCGCGCCCGGCGCGTCGCCCACAGGAGGATGTGCAGCCAGAAGGCGCATTGCGCGCAGGTGCCCTCGCGTGTCGGTGCATGCCCTGTCATGGCGACATGTCATCATGACACGGTTTCACTTTCATGACCAAGAGGCGTCCGCGGACGAATGTGCCAGGCCGTGGCCGCCTTGCCACGGTCCGGCCCCATGAACGTCAGGTCATGCTGGCGAGGAGCGGAATCACCCCCGTTTCATGCCCCACCAGGCCGTCATGGATCATCCGCAGCGCCACCCAGAGGATGACCGCGAGGCCGATCCAGCCGATCCAGCGGTAGCGGTCGATATATTTCGCGATGAAATTGGCGGCGACGCCCATCAAAGCGACCGAGAGGACGAGGCCGGCGGCGAGCACCCAGGGATGCTCGCGCGCCGCGCCGGCGACGGCGAGGACATTGTCGAGGCTCATGCTGACATCGGCCAGCGCGACCGCCCAGGCGGCGCCGGCGAAGCTCTTGGCGGGCCGGATCGCGGTCGTCTCATGCGCGGCGGTCGCCGGATCATCGGGTTTGTGACGCAGTTCGCGGAACATCTTCCAGGCGACCCAGAGCAGCAGCAGCCCGCCGGCGAGGATCAGCCCGACCACCTGGAGCAACTGGCTGACGATCAGCGCGAAGGCGATCCGCAGGACGAGCGCGGCGACCATGCCGATCAGGATGACGCGCTTGCGCTGATCGGCGGGGAGGCCGGCGGCGAGCGCGCCGACCACGATCGCATTGTCGCCGGCGAGCACGAGATCGATCATCACGACCTCGGCGAAGGCGGCAAGCGCGGCGGTGGAGAAGAAGGCGGCCGGATCCATGCGCCCGGCTTACAGGATCAGGTGCAGGATTCCATAATGCTGATCGACGACGCCGTCATAGATCATGCGGACGGCGACGTAGAGGATGAGCAGCAGGCCGGCCCAGCCGATCCAGCGGAATCGCTGCACGAGGCGGGCGACATAATTGGCGGCGAGACCCATCAGGGTGACCGAGAAGGCGAGGCCGAGGAACAGCACCGCCGGGTGCTCGCGCGCGGTGGCCGCGACCGCGAGCACATTGTCGAGGCTCATCGAAAGATCGGCGAGCGTCACCTGGATCGCGGCGCGCACGAAGGACTTGGTCCTCAGCGGTCCTTCGACCGCTTCGGTGTCGGGATCGTCGAGCGCCGGCAGCTTGGGCGGATGGCGGATCTCGCCATACATGTTCCAGGCGACCCACAGCAGCAGCAGCCCGCCGCCAAGGATCAGGCCGGTAACGTGGAGCAGCCGGGTCGCGATCAGCGCGAAGGCGATCAGGAAGACCAGCGCGACGCCGACGCCGAGCATGATGACGCGCCGGCGCTCCTTGTCGGGAAGGCCGGCGGTCAGCGTCCCCATGATGACGACATTGTCGCCGGCCATGGTGAGATCGATCAGCACCACCTGGGCGAGCGTCGCCAGCCCGGCGGCCGTGAAGATGTCGGCGAAGTCGAACATCACCGGCGAACGCGCACGGCGGCGTTACTGGTTCATCGAGGCGAAGAAATCCTCGTTGGTCTTCGAATCCTTCATCTTGTCGAGCAGGAACTGCATCGCATCGACCGTGCCCATCTGCATGAGGATGCGGCGGAGCACCCACATCTTCGAGAGCGTGCCCTGCTCGACCAACAGCTCCTCCTTGCGGGTGCCGGACTTGCCGACGTCGAGCGAGGGGAAGATGCGCTTGTCGCTGACCTTGCGGTCGAGGACGATCTCGGAATTGCCGGTGCCCTTGAACTCCTCGAAGATGACCTCGTCCATCTTGGAGCCGGTATCGATCAGCGCGGTCGCGATGATCGAGAGCGAGCCGCCCTCCTCGATATTGCGCGCGGCGCCGAAGAATCGCTTCGGGCGCTGGAGCGCATTGGCATCGACGCCGCCGGTCAGCACCTTGCCGGAGCTCGGCACGACCGTGTTGTAGGCGCGGCCAAGGCGGGTGATCGAATCGAGCAGGATGACGACGTCCTTCTTGTGCTCGACCAGGCGCTTGGCCTTCTCGATCACCATCTCGGCGACCTGGACGTGACGGCTGGCGGGCTCGTCGAAGGTCGATGAGATGACCTCGCCGTTCACGCTGCGCTGCATGTCGGTCACTTCCTCCGGTCGCTCGTCGATGAGCAGCACGATCAGGAAGACCTCGGGATGGTTGTCGGTGATCGCCTTGGCGATATTCTGCAGCAGCACGGTCTTGCCGGTGCGCGGCGGCGCGACGATCAGCGCGCGCTGGCCCTTGCCCTGCGGCGAGATGATGTCGATCACCCGCGCCGATTTGTCCTTCAGCGTCGGATCGAGCGTGTCGAGCGTCAGCTTCTCGTCGGGATAGAGCGGGGTGAGATTGTCGAAATTGACGCGGTGCCGGACGGCGTCGGGATCGTCATAATTGATCTGGCTGACCCGGACGAGGCTGAAATAACGCTCGCCGTCCTTGGGCCCGCGGATCTCGCCCTCGACCGTATCGCCGGTCCTGAGGCCGAATTTGCGGACCTGGTTGGGCGAGACGTAGATGTCGTCGGGCCCCGCGAGATAATTGGAATCGGCCGAGCGCAGGAAGCCGAAGCCGTCCTGAAGAACCTCGATCGTGCCCAGGCCCATGATCTCGTCGCCATTTTCGGCGCGGACCTTGAGGATCGAGAACATCAGCTCCTGCTTACGCAGGGTCGATGCGCCCTCGAGCCCCAATTCCTCGGCCATGGCGACCAGATCGGCGGGGGTTTTTTGTTTTAGATCGTTGAGATGCATGATTTTTCTTCTGTTGAAAGTCGCGGATTCCGGGCGCTGGAAGCTCAGAATGTGTCGGATATTTGTGCGGCTTGAATGCCCGCGCAGGCGCGGCGGGCAACGACTGGAATCGCCGTATGCGCCGGCCCGATTCAAGTCAAGCGAGAGGGAGAAGCCCTAGAAGGGTTTTACGACCACCAGCACGACGATGATCGCGACGATGATCCCCGGCAGCTCGTTCATCATCCGCAGCGTCCGGCCGCTGACCCGCTCGCCGCCGCGCGCAAGCTTTTTGCCGTAGCTGACCAGCCAGCCGTGATAAGCGGAAAGCAGGACGACGAGCAGCAGCTTGGCGTGGAGCCAGGGCTGCGCCCACCAATGACCGACGGTGGCGAGCGTCAGCCCGAACACCCAGACCAGGATCATCGAGGGCGTGATGATGATGTTCCTGAGCTTGCGCTCGCGCTCGATCCACCTCTTCTCTTCCTCGGATCCGGGCGCCGATTCCTGATGATAGACGTAATAGCGCGGCAGCATGAACAGGCCCGCGATCCAGAAGATCACGAAGATGATGTGGCCGGCCTTGAGCCAAGCATAGGTCACGGTCAGCGCGGCTCCCAATTCATAGATCAAGCGCGGCCTCCGTGGGCCCGGACCAGAGACAGGAGATGCTCGACATGGGCGATCGGCGTTTCCTTGACGATGCCGTGGCCGAGATTGAAGACGTGCGGCCTCCCGTCGAACGTAGATAGGATGCGACCCACCGCATTTTCAAGCGCCGCGCCGCCGGCAAGCAGGGCGAGCGGATCGAGATTGCCCTGGATCGGCAGATCGGGGGGCAGCACTTTCGCCGCCCAGGCCGGATCCACCGTCTCGTCGAGCCCGAGCGCATCGACGCCGGTCTCGTCGGCATAAGCGCGAAGCTTGCCGCCAATGCCTTTCGGGAAGCCGATGATCTTCAGTCCCGACCGGCGCGAGCGAAGCGCGGCGACGATGCGCGCGGTGGGGGCAATCACCCATTGTTCAAACGGGTCGGGAGCGAGGCTCCCCGCCCAGCTGTCGAAAAGCTGCACGGCTTCCGCGCCGGCATCGGCCTGACCGACGAGATAGTCGATCGTAACCTCGACGATCGCATCGACGATCGCCGCGAACGCGCCGGGATCGGCATAAGCGAGCCCGCGCGCCTCCGCCTGATCGCGGCTGCCCTGGCCGGCGGCCATGTAGGTCGCGACGGTCCAGGGGCTGCCGGCAAAGCCAAGCAGCGTCGTTTCCGGGGGAAGCGCCGCTTTTACTTTCTCCACAGTGCGATAGATCGGCGTCAGGCGCTCCGGAACGCGGCTCAGCGCGGCGAGCGTCGCATCGACAAGCGGCGGCGAGAGGCGCGGCCCTTCGCCCGCTTCGAACGCCAGATTCTGGCCGAGCGCATGCGGCACGATCAGGATATCAGAGAACAGGATCGCGCCGTCGAACCCGAACCGGCGGATCGGCTGGAGCGTGATCTCGGCGGCGGCGTCGGAATCGTAGACCAGCTCGAGAAACCCGCCCTTTTCCGCCCGAAGCGCGCGATATTCGGGCAGATACCGCCCCGCCTGACGCATCAGCCAGAGCGGAATAATATCAGTTTTTCCGCCACTTAGGATGGTCATCAATGGTTTGGACGGGCCATTCATGAAGATCGCAAGGCTCCCGCTCTCTTCTAATCATATTTAAGATTCTAGGGATGGTAGATGATGGTAGTCCCCGGCATTGCGGGGTTTATGGGCTTGGGCCGATTTTGCCAACAGCTTGACTCGGTCGCGCACCGCGGACTCCTACGGAGTCGCCGTCACCGTCCCCATGATCCACAGGCAGGGGACAAAAATTCTCCCCTGTTCGCGCGGTTGTGGACGAATCGGATGGGTTGGTGGGGTGAAACCTGTCCTTGCTCGCGCGCCCAGGCTTCAGCTAGCGATTTCCCCATGTTTTTCCACAGGCGGGATTTGGTGCTTTGACGGTCGGCAAGCAGCTCCACCTCCATCTTCTCTCCGATTCCACCGGCGAGACGCTCGACATGGTCGCGACCGCCGGGCTCGCCCAGTTCGACGATGTTGAGGCGGTCCGGCATCTGTGGCCGATGGTGCGTTCGGAAGGACATCTGGAGCGCGTGCTCGACGATGTCGAGGCACGCCCGGGCCTTGTCCTTTACACCCTGGTCAACCCGCAGGTCCGACGCGCGCTCGAGCGGGAATGCCGGCGGCGCGGGATCCATGCACTGTCGGTGCTCGATCCGGTGCTCGATGCGCTGGCGGCGGTCAGCGGGGAGCAGGCCAAGGGCCGGGCCGGTCGCCAGCACGCGCTCGACGCCGCTTATTTCGCGCGGGTCGATGCGATTCAGTTCACGATCGCGCATGACGATGGCGTTGGACCAGAAAACTGGGAGGAGGCGGACATCGTCCTTGCCGGCGTCTCGCGCACGTCGAAGACGCCGACCAGCATCTATCTCGCCAATCGCGGTTTCAAGGTCGCCAATATCCCGCTGGTGCCGACCTCGCCGCCGCCGCCGGCGCTCTATGCGCTCAAGCATCCGCTGGTCGTCGGGCTCACCGCGAATCCGGAGCGGCTGATCCAGATCCGCCGCAACCGCCTGCTGTCGCTCAACCAGGCGCCGGAGACCGATTATGTCGATCAGGATGCGGTCAATGCCGAGCTCGCCTTCGCGCGGCGGATGTTCGCGGACAATGACTGGCCGGTGATCGACGTCACCCGCCGGTCGATCGAGGAATCGGCGCTCGCGATCGTCAAGCTCTATGGCGAGCGCATGGAGCAGGTGGGCTCGTGAGGCTGCTGCTCGCCTCGCAGAGCCTGGCGCGGCGGCGGATGCTTGAGGCTGCCGGCGTGCCGTTCGCGCTTGCCGCCGCGCCGTTCGACGAGGAAGCGGCCAAGGCGGGGCTTGCCGGCCTCGATGCGCGCGAGACCGCCGAACGGCTGGCGGAGATGAAGGCGACGAGCCTTGCCGAAACGGACGCGTTGGTGATCGGCGCCGACCAGGTTGTCGAACTGGCCGATGGCACGATCCTTGGCAAGCCGGGATCGCGCGAGGCGCTGGCGCGCCAGCTTCGCGCCATGCGCGGTGCCACCCACCATCTCCATTCGGCCGCAGTGGTGGCACAGGCAAGCGCACCGGTGTGGCGCGGCTGTGAGAGTGTCGCGATGACGGTGCGGCCGTTCAGCGATGCGTTCCTCTCCGCCTATCTCGACGCCGAATATGAAGCGGTGCGCTGGAATGCGGGCGGCTACCGGATCGAGGGGATGGGCGCGCAGCTCTTCGAGCGGATCGAGGGCAGTCATTTCGCCATTCTCGGCCTGCCCTTGCTGCCCTTGCTCGATTTCCTGCGGACGCGCGGAATCCTGGCGAGGTGATAACCGCGCCCTGGGCAGAGGTGATCGGCGATCCGGTCGCGCAATCCAAATCGCCGCTGATTCACCGCCGCTGGCTCGCGATGCTCGGGATGGACGGCGACTATCTGAAGACGCGAGTCGCGCCGGACGCGCTGGCGAGCTTTCTGGCGGCGCGCCGCCAGGCGCCCGGATGGCGCGGCTGCTCGGTCACGATCCCGCACAAGCTGGCCGTGATTCCGCTGCTCGATGCGATCGATCCGGCGGCGGCGGCGACCGGTGCGGTGAACTGCATATGGCGAGACGAAGATCGGCTGATCGGCACGAACAGCGATGTCGATGGCGTGCTCGCCGCCCTGGCCGGCTGGCACGGCGGGCGCGCGGTTCTGATCGGCGCGGGCGGCGCCGCGCGGGCGGCGCTGGCGGCGCTGCGACGGCTTGGGGCGGCCCGAGTCGCGTTGATCGCGCGCGACGAGGCGGCGGGCGCGGCGCTGCTCGGCCGCTTCGGCCTCGCGGGAAGCGTCCATCCCTTCGCCGGGGCGCGGGAGGCGATCGCCGGCGCCGACCTTGTCATCAACGCCTCGCCGCTTGGCATGGCGGGCGGCGCGCCGATGCCGCCCTTGGTGCTGGACGCGCTTGGCGAAGCGGTGGATAATGCGCTCGTCTTCGACATGGTATATGCGCCGGTCGAGACGACGCTGCTGAGGAGGGCCGGATCGATGTCACTGGGGGCGGTGACTGGATTGACGATGCTCGTCGGGCAGGCGCGCGCCGCCTTCCGGCTGCTCTTCGGCGCGGCGGCGCCCGCCGATGATGACGCCGCGCTGATGCTGGAGCTTGGACGATGATCCTCCTCGGCCTCACCGGATCGATCGGCATGGGCAAGTCCACCGTCGCGCGGATGTTCGCCGAGGAGGGCGTGCCCGTGTTCGATGCCGACAAGACGGTGCGGGTGCTCCAGGGCCCTGGCGGCGCGCTGGTCGGCGCGATCGAGGCGGAATTTCCGGGCTCGACCGGGCCGGAGGGGGTCAGGCGCGCGGTGCTCGCCGAAAAGGTGCTGCATGATCGCGCCGTGCTGCGGCGGCTCGAGGAGATTGTCCATCCGGCGGTGAACGAGGCGCGCGAAGTCTTCATCGCGGCCAATCGCGGTGCGCCTTTGGTCGTGCTCGACCTGCCCTTGCTGTTCGAGACCGGCGGCGACAAGCGGGTCGACAAGGTGGCGGTGGTCTCCGCCGACGCCGACGTCCAGCGCGCGCGCACGCTTTCGCGGCCCGACATGACGCCCGAAAAGTTCGTCCGGATCATGATGCACCAGATGCCCGACGCCGAGAAACGGCAGCGCGCCGATTATCTGATCCCGACCGACTGCTCGATCGACGAGACGAGGGATGCGGTCCGCAAGATCGTCGCTTGCCTCTCCGGCGGTGGCGATTCATAGGCGGATTCATGCGCGAAATCGTCTTCGACACCGAAACCACGGGCCTGTCGCCCGCCAATGGCGATCGACTGGTCGAGATCGGCTGCGTCGAGATCGTCAACCGGATCGAGACCGGGCGGACCTTCCACGCTTATTTCAACCCGGGCCGCACGATGCCGAGCGAGGCGGAGGCGGTGCACGGCCTCACCGACCGTTTCCTCGCCGACAAGCCGGCCTTCGAGGAGATGTGCGAGGATCTGCTCGAATTCATCGGCGATTCGCCGCTGATCGCGCACAATGCCGGGTTCGATTTCGGCTTCATCAATCATGAGCTCGGCGCATGCGGCCGGCCGACGGTGTGCACCACCCGCATGATCGACACGCTCGCCATCGCACGGCAGAAATTTCCCGGCGCGAAGCACAGCCTCGATGCCTTGTGCACGCGCTTCGGCGTCGATCGCTCGCTGCGGGTCAAGCATGGCGCCCTGATCGACGCGCAGTTGCTGGCGCAGGTCTATGTCGAGCTGACCGGAGGGCGGCAGATCGGACTCGGCCTGGTCGCCGAGACGATTGTCGACGCGCCGGCGGCTGAAACGCCGGTGCTGACCGCGGTCACGGTGCGCCCGCCGCGCCCGCATGGCCCGAGCGAAGACGAGCTCCAACGACATGCCGCGTTCCTTGCCGCGATGGCCGATCCGATCTGGCATCGGCTCGAGTCGCGCGGTTGACCTCTTGCCGGGCCGGGCCCACATGGCCGGTATGGAGAGAGACTGGAGCAGGTCATGGATATCCGGGTTTCCGGTCATCAGATCGATACCGGCGAATCGCTGCAAACCGAGGTCGATGCGCGGCTGAACGCGATCGCCGACAAATATTTCACGCGGGCCATCTCCGCCCAGGTCACCTTCGGCAAGGGACCTTACGACCATAGCTTCACCTGCGACATCGTCGCCCACGTGCCGCCCGGAGTCGTGCTCAAGGGCCGCGGCGCCGGGACGACCGCCCATCCCGCCTTCGACCAGGCGGCCGACCGGATCGAAAAGCAGCTCAGGCGCTACAAGCGCCGGCTGAAAGCCCGCTCGACCCAGCAGGCGATCGCCGAGGAAGCCGAATCGCGGGCGATCGACGCCGCTTATACGGTGTTCGCGCCGCCGCCCGAGGAAGAGGAGCCGGTCGACAATCCGCCCGTGGTCGTCGAAACCAGTGTCGACATTCCGAGCGCGAGCGTGTCGGATGCGGTGATGCTGCTCGATCTTCGCAACACCAATGCGCTCATGTTCCGCAACCGCGCGTCCGGCGCGTTCAACATGGTGTACCGACGAGGCGACGGGACGATCGGCTGGGTCGAGCCGCGACATTAAGCGCGTTCGCGCTTCCCCGTTTTTCCGACAATCCAACGGGCCGCCGCGGCCCCTCCGGTGCATTTATGAACGATCTTTCCGAACTGCTTTCGATCGAGGCCGTCGTCGACGATCTCGTCGCAACCAACAAGAAGGGCCTGTTCCAGCAGCTCGGCGCGGCCGCCGGCCGGCTGACCGGCCTCGCGTCCAAGACGATCGTGACGGCGCTTTCCGATCGCGAGAAGCTGGGTTCGACCGGCTTCGGCAATGGCAGCGCGATCCCGCACGGCAAGCTCGCCGGAATCGACGCGGTGTTCGGCTATTTCGCGCGCCTGCAAAGTCCGATCGACTTCCAGGCGGTGGATGGGATGCCGGTCGACCTCGTCTTCCTCCTCCTTTCCCCGATCGATGCCGGCGCGGACCATCTGAAGGCACTCGCCAGCGTCAGCCGCACGTTCCGCGACAAGCAGATCCTCGCCAAGCTGCGGGGGGCACGCTCGCGCGATGCGCTCTTCGCGCTGCTCGCCGGGGAGGAAGCCCTGAATGCCGCCTGAGGCGGCCGGCCAGGAAGCGCATTTCAGGGCGCTCGAGTCGCTGTACCGGCACGCGCCGATCAATGATCTTTTCCGGTCGCGTATCGAGATTCCGGCACCGGGCCATGCCCGGATCACCTTCGATGTGACGCCCGAGACCTTCCATGCCGCCCGCGCGGCGCACGGCACGCTCTATTTCAAGATGATGGACGATGCCGCTTTCTACGCCTGCAACAGCCTGGTGAGCGACCGCTTCCTGCTCACCACCGCGTTCAACCTGGTCTTCACCAGCCCGATCCGCGACGGACCGATCATTGCGGAGGGGCGCTGGGTGAGCGGCAAGCGTCGGGTGTTCGTCGGCGAGGCGCGGCTGATCACCGCCGATGGCGAGGAGGCGGGGCGCGGCACGGGCACCTTCATGCGCTCGCACATTCCGCTCTCGAGCCTGGACGGCTACCGGCCGGACGCATGAACGCGCGGCTGACCAGCGCCGTTCTCGCGTCCGCGCTGCTGCGGCTCGCGGAACGCGAAGGCGGGTTCGGCGCGGTCCTTGCCAAGGGCGATCCGACTGCTGGCGCGATCGGCATCATCCTCCTCGAAAAGGGCGCAAATCCGCGCTTTTTCGAGCGCCTTCTCCAGCTCGACGGGAATTATGCCTGGACCGAATCGTGGCAAGACATTGAAAATGAAGATGATTTACGGAACCGGCTGGCGCGCCGCCGCCGATCCGATCCCGATTTATGGCTGATCGAACTGGATATCGCATCCGGCGAACGGTTCGCCGCTGAAATGAACGCGCTTTGTTGACGCTACCGAGAGCGCGCGGCTAGCCCGCTCAAGCACTTCGGGCAAGGTAGCGCGAGCCGGGTTGATCCCATGTAAGGGGACCGGTTCAAGCGAGACGGGGGGCGATCGGGATGGCTTTTCCATCCGGCGTACGATCGGCGGACCGCACGAATCAGAGTTTCAATGCGATTTTCCCTTCGCGCCGCGGCTGCGACCGCGGTGGCGCTTTCCGTTTGCGCCGTGGCCGGCCTCGCCGCGCCGTCCAACGCTTATGAATCGGATGCGACGCCCAGCGTCCCTTATGCCGAACATGCGGCGACCGAACTCACCACCGGCGCGATCGGCCTCAACGACCTTCGCGATCAGGCTCCGTCCGATCAGTCCAACGCGCCGGCGCCGGTTGCGATCCACGCCATTGCCCGGATCCCCGACGCCGATGACGATGCACAGGCCGATTCGGTCGTTCCGCAACGCTCGCTCGCCGATCTGGTCGGCGATTATACCGCGACCGACACGCCCGATGCGGAAACCGACTGCCTGGCCCGGGCGGTCTATTACGAATCCAAGGGCGAGCCGTTGACCGGCCAGCTCACCGTCGCCGACGTCATCCTCAACCGCGCCCATTCGGACGGCCGTTTTCCATCGAGCATCTGCGGCGTGATTCGCCAGGCCGGCCAGTTCTCCTTCGTCCATCACGGCGTCATCCCGACCCCGCCCTCGGGGTCGCGCGACTGGCGCGTCGCCGTCGCGATCGCGCAGATCGCGATGCAGGATCTGGCTGAAGGTGGTGCGCCGCGCGCCCTCTTCTTCCACGCGCGCTCGGTGCGCCCCGGCTGGCGGCTGACCCGCGTCGCGTCCATCGGCAACCATGTCTTCTACCGCTGACCTTCGGGCAGCGGATGGCACGTCTTCTACCGCTGAGCTCGCATAAGCGGCTAGACAGGCCCGTCCTCCAGTGCCCGGAGGGCGGGCCTTTTTCCGTCCGGCTTCCGCTCGTTCCCGTTTCATTCTAGGTTCGGACGATGGCGTCCGCCCGTTCCGATTCGCTTGCCGATTGCTTCGCCGACGCGCCGATGGCCGCGCTCGACGTGGCCCGCGGCGTGACCCGCTTGTTCTACCGCCAGGATCTTTACGCCATGTGCGAGGTGCCGCTGCCCAACGGGCGGCGCGCCGACATGATGGCGATCGACGCCAGGGGCGTGCTCACCATCGTCGAGATCAAGGTGTCGCGCGCCGATCTGCTCGGCGACGGCAAGTGGACCGACTATCTCGACTATTGCGACCATTTCTACTGGGCGGTGCCGGCCGGCTTTGCGCTCGATCCGTTCGCGGATGCGGCGCGCGGGCCGGACCATGCCGGGCTGATCGTCGCCGACCGCTACGACGCGGCGGTCGTGCGCCTCGCCGCATGCCGCCCGCTCGCGCCCGCCCGGCGCAGGGCCGAGACGCTGCGCTTTGCCCGGCGCGCCGCGCGCCGCCTCGCCGGCGGCCTCGACCCGGGGCTGGAGGGGCTGGATTAGCGCGGCTGCGGCGCGGGCCGAACCGCCGTCGTCGCCGTGGACGGGGCGCCGGCCGGACGACGCATCACTTGCAGGATCGTGGCGGCGCGCCGATCCTGCTGGGCATAATCGATTGCCGAATAGCCCTGGACATTGTCGGTCTGATTCGGGTCCGCATGGTGGTTCATCAGCAGCCGGACCATCCCCAGATTGACCCCGCGGACCGCGAACATGAGCGGCGTTTCGCCGCGCGAATTGGCGAGATTGGGATTCGCGCCGTGATCGAGCAGCGTGCTGGCGCCCTCGATCCAGCCGATCTGCGCGGCGATCGCGAGCGGTGTCATTCCCTGTCCGTCCTGGATGTCCGGCCGGGCGCCGTGGGACAGGAGATAGCCGAGCCAGGTGCTGTCGCGCCCCCGCACCAGGATATGAAGCGCCCCCTGGCCGTCGTCGCCGCGCGCGTTGACCGCCGTCGAGCTCGGATTGGCGAGGATTCCGTCCGCGGTCGCACCGTCGCGCTCACGCACCGCCTTGAGAAAGGTATAGGATTCGGAAAAGCCCATCTGCGCGATCGCGGGCACCGCGACGGCGGCGATGAGGGCGGCGACCAGAATCCCGATCTTCCTGCCAGCCATGTGCTTGATTTTCCCTTTGCCCAAACGACTTGATTGACATCGCTTAGCAAAGCAAGGCTGATCCTGCCATGATCATAAGACGAGCATTTCGCGCTCTTGCCGGATTGAGCCTCCTGCTCGCGGTCCCGCTTCTCGCCGGCTGTCATCGCGAGGCCGACCAGCCGCCGCTCCAGGGCGCGCGCATGGGCGGGCATTTCACATTGACCGATCAGGACGGCCGCCGCGTGACCGACACGCAGTTCGCCGGCAAATACCGGCTGGTCTATTTCGGCTACAGCTTCTGCCCCGATGTTTGCCCGACCGATCTTGCCCTGATCGGCGCCGGCTTGCGCCGCTTCGAGGCGCGCGACGCCGCCCGCGCGGCGAAGGTCCAGCCAATCTTCATCAGCGTCGATCCGGCGCGCGATACGCCGGCCGCGCTCAAACGCTATGTCGCCGCCTTCCATCCGCGCCTGATCGGGCTTACCGGCAGCGAAGCCGAGATCGCCCGGGTCGCGCGCGAATATGCGGTCTATTATCATGCCCAGCCGCCGGCGCCGGGCGCGCCCGCCAATGCCTATCTCGTCGATCATTCGCGGATGATCGTGCTCTACGGACCGCAGGGCGAGCCGATGGCGATCCTGGCCGAAGACCAGGGGCCGGACGGGATCGCGAACGAGCTCGATCGTTGGGTGCGATGAGAGCGCGTTTCTGGGAATTGCCGATCGGCGCGCTCGATCGGAAGGAATGGGAGGCGCTGTGCGACGGCTGCGGCAAATGCTGCATCCACAAGCTCGAGGACGAGGTGACGGGCGAGCTGTTCCCGACCAACGTCGCCTGCCGATTGCTCGACCGCCATTCCTGCCGCTGCACCAACTACCGCTTCCGCAAGGCCTATGTCCCCGATTGCGTCCGGCTCGATGCACGAAGCCTGGGCACGATCGACTGGCTGCCGACGACCTGCGCCTACCGGCTGCGCGGCGAGGGCAAGCCGCTTCCCGAATGGCATTATCTGATATGCGGCGACCGCGAGGCGGTGCACGACGCCGGCATGTCGGTGCGCGGCTGGACGGTCGGCGAAGATGAAGTGGGCGATCTTGAACATCACATCGTCGACCGCACCCTCTGAGGCGCGCGTCGGCGACATAAAGGTGACCTTGCGCGTCTCGGCGCGGGCGCGGCGGCTGCGGCTGCGCGTCGATCCCCGGACCCGCGCGGTGTTGCTGACGATGCCCAGGCGGACATCGCGCAAGGCGGCGCTCGCCTGGGCCGCCGGCCATCGCGAGTGGCTGGAGGCGACGCTGGCGGCGATGCCGCAAGGCGCGCCGATCGTGGCGGGCGGGAGCATCCCATGGCGCGGCGGTACCCTGATTGTCGATTGGGCTCAGGCCAATCCGCGCCGCGTGACGATCGAGGAAAGCCGGTTGCTGGTCGGCGGCGCGCGCGAAAGCCTCGATGGGCGCGTGCTGCGCTGGCTCAAGGCCGAGGCGCTTGCCCTGCTCACCCGCGAGACGCACGAATTCGCCGCGAAGGCCGGTGTCATGGCGTCGCGTGTCGGCGTCGGCGATCCGGTGTCGCGCTGGGGAAGCTGCGCCAGTTCCGGGGCGGTGCGCTATTCGTGGCGGCTGTTGATGGCGCCCGATTTCGTCCGCCGCGCGACCGTGGCGCACGAGGTGGCGCATCTCGTCCACATGAACCATGGGCCGGACTTCCACGCGCTGGTGGCCGAATTGCTCGGGACAGACCCGGCCCCGGCGCGCGACTGGCTCAGGCGCGAGGGCCCGGCGCTCCACCGGGTCGGACGCAAAGCCTAGAAATCGCCGCTTTCGTCGGGCGGACGGCGCGGGCGCGTTCGCAACGTCCGGTCCAGCCAGGCGTCGTCGAGCCGCTGATCCGCCCGCGGCTTGTCGGCATCCTCATTGGCGGGCGGCGTCGAATCGTCAGGTCCGGGACCGGGGCCGACCCCCTGATCGTCGGCCGGCGGCGTCCCCACAGGATTGCCGTCCTCGTCGACCATGGGCTGGCTCATATTGTCGGCCGGCGGCGCGAGCCACATCTCCTGGTCGGGATTGACCTGCCAGTCGGGCGCGCTCTGATCGGTGGCGAACGGCTCGACCGCGCGGCCCGCGACCGCGGTCGTCATGAAGTCGTGAAATGCCCGCGCCGGCGCGCGGCCGCCATAAAGGCCGCCGACCACTCGCGAATCGTCGCGGCCCATCCACACGCCGGTGGTGACGCCGCTTGAAAAGCCGACGAACCAGCCGTCGCGGTTCGACGAGGTCGTGCCGGTCTTGCCCGCGGTCGGCCGGCCGAGCTGGGCGGCGGTGCCGGTGCCGTGCTCGACGACCGCGGCGAGGAGCTGGGTCATCTGTGCCGCGACCCAGGGCGGCAGCAGCACGCGATTGTCGTCGGCCGGGTGCGAATAGAGCAAGGTGCCGTCGGTCGTCGTCACCCGGCGGATGCCGTAGGGCGCGACCGCGACGCCGCCCCGTCCGACCGCGGCATAAGCGCGGGTCATGTCGATCAGGCGCACGTCGGCGGTACCGAGCGCCATTGAGGGATAGGTGCTGATCCGGGTGGTGATGCCCAGCCGCTGCGCCATGTCGGCGACGGCGCGGGTGCCGACCTGCTGGGCGAGGCGGGCGGCGACGGTGTTGATCGAATAAGCGAAGGCGACCTGCATCGGCACTGGCCCGACATAGCGGCCATTGTCGTTGCGTGGGCTCCAGCCGTCGATCGTGATCGGCGCGTCTTCGAGCACCGTGTCGGGACGGAAGCCGGCCTCGAGCGCGGTCAGATAGACGAAGAGCTTGAAGGCCGATCCAGACTGGCGCGTCGCCTGGGTCGCGCGGTTGTAGATCGAGGTCACGTAATTGCGGCCGCCGACCATCGCGCGCACCGCGCCGTCGCGATCGAGCGCGACCAAAGCGCCCTGCGCGCCGGCCGGCGTGTCGGCGTTGATCGCGCGGTCGGCGGCGCGCTGCATGGGCAGGTTGATCGTCGTCCACACGTCGATCGGCTGGCTGGATTCGTCGATCAGCGTGTCGAGCTGGGGCAACACCCAATCGGTGAAATAGCGCGCGCTGTCCCGGCGGGTCGTCGGCCGGGCGAGCTGGACGTCCGCGGGATCGGCGGCGGCGGCTTGCGAGGCGGTGATCGCGCCGTTTCGCACCATCAGGTCGATGACGACGCCGGCCCGGCTGCGCGCCGCTTCGGCGTCGGCGGTCGGCGAATAGTTGGACGGCGCCTTGACCAGGCCGGCGATGATCGCCGCCTCGGGGATCGAGAGATCGGTCGCGCTATGGCCGAAGAAGCGGCGCGAGGCGGCGTCGATGCCATAGGCGCCGCCGCCGAAATAGACGCGATTGAGATAGAGTTCGAGGATCTGGTCCTTGGAAAAGCGCCATTCGAGCGCGAGCGCGAGGATCGCCTCGCGCACCTTGCGGCCGAAGCTGAAATCATTGTTGAGGAAGATGTTGCGCGCGAGCTGCTGGGTGATGGTCGATCCGCCCTGCGCCCAGTGGCCCCGCGTCGCGCGCACTTCGAGCGCGCGCGCGATGCCGATCGGATCGACGCCGGGATGATAGCGGAAGCGCCGGTCCTCGGTCGCGACGATCGCATCGCGCATCATCGGCGGGATCTGGTCGTAGCGCAGCCATTCGCCGAACACGGGCCCCATCGTCTGGATGATCGTGCCGTCGTCGGCGCGCACCCGGACCATCTGGCCGAGATTGGCGCGGCGCTGGAGCTCGCTGAAGCTCGGCAGCTGGTTGACCGCGACCGCGACCGCGACGCCGAGCGCGACGCCGCCGATCAAAGCGAGGTAGACGAATATCTTGAGGGCGCCGACGACGAAGCGCCGGATGCGGGATCGAGGGGCGGCGCTGGCCATGATGGGTCAGGGATAGAGGGGGCGAGTCATCGCTTCAAGCAGAAGCGCGGATCGGCTGAACGCAGCCTTGCCGCGCCTTGCCGCCGCCCGTCCCGGCGACAGCGGCCTTGCGATTGTCGCGGATCGCAGCCTACAGCGGTGCGAACGAGGGAGCAGCGGATGAGCGAAGGCAGCAACGTCAAATTCTCCGAGCAGGAGGCGCTCGATTTTCACTCTTGCGGCCGGCCCGGGAAGATCGAGATCATCGCTTCCAAGCCGATGGCGACCCAACGCGACCTCAGCCTCGCTTATTCGCCCGGCGTCGCGGTGCCGGTGCGCGCGATCGCGGAGGATCCCGGCACGGCCTATGATTATACGGCGAAGGGCAATCTCGTCGCGGTGATCTCGAACGGGACGGCGATCCTCGGCCTCGGCAATCTCGGCGCGCTCGCCTCCAAGCCGGTGATGGAAGGCAAGGCCGTCCTCTTCAAGCGGTTCGCCGACGTCGATTCGATCGATCTCGAGGTCGCGACCGAGGATGTCGACCGCTTCATCCAGTGCGTCGAGCTGCTGGAGCCGAGCTTCGGCGGCATCAATCTCGAGGATATCAAGGCCCCCGAATGCTTCATCATCGAGCAGACGCTGCGCGAGCGGATGAACATCCCGGTGATGCACGACGATCAGCACGGCACCGCGATCATCAGCGCGGCCGGCCTGATCAACGCCTGCTATCTCACCGGCCGCGAGCTCAAGGACGTGAAGGTGGTGGTGAACGGCGCCGGCGCGGCCGCGATCGCCTGCACCGCGCTGATCAAGGCGATGGGCGTCCGCAACGACAATGTCATCATGTGCGACCGCAAGGGCGTGATCTACGAGGGCCGGACCGATGGCATGGACCAGTGGAAATCGGCCCATGCGGTGAAGACCGAGGCGCGCACGCTGGAAGAGGCGTTGAAGGGCGCGGACGTTTTTCTCGGTCTGTCCGCCGCCGGCGCGCTGAAGCCCGAGATGGTCAAGGACATGGCGCCAAAGCCGATCATCTTCGCCATGGCGAATCCCGATCCCGAGATCACGCCGCCCGACGCCCAGGCGGTGCGGCCCGACGCGATCGTCGCCACCGGCCGCTCGGACTATCCCAACCAGGTCAACAACGTGCTCGGCTTCCCCTTCATCTTCCGCGGCGCATTGGACGTGCGCGCGACCGCGATCAACGAGGAGATGAAGATCGCCGCCGCCCGGGCGCTCGCCGAGCTGGCGCGCGAGGCGGTGCCGGAAGAGGTGGCGGCCGCTTATGGGCGCACGCACAGCTTCGGCGCCGACTATATCATTCCGGCGCCTTTCGACCCGCGGCTGATGGAGGTGGTGCCGGCCGCCGTCGCGCAGGCGGCGATGGACACCGGCGTCGCGCGGCGTCCGATCGCGGACATGGAGGACTATCGCACGCGGCTGCGCTCGCGGCTCAACCCGACGACCTCGGTGCTCAGCCTCGCCTATGAAGCGGCGCGCAACAATCCGAGCCGGGTTCTGTTCGCCGAGGGCGAGGAGGATGTCGTGCTGCGCGCGGCCGTGGCGTTCCGCGACGGCGGCTACGGCATTCCGATGCTGGTCGGCCGCGACGACGTCCATGAACGGCTGCGCGCGCTCGGCGTCGATGATCCGGAAAGCTTCACCGTCTTCAACAGCCGCCATTATCCGCGCGTCCCCGAACTGGTCGATTTCCTCTACGAACGACTCGAACGGCGCGGCTATCTGCGCCGCGAGATCGAGCGGATGGTGAACCAGGACCGCAACATGTTCGCCGCGCTGCTGCTCGCCGCCGGCGAGGCCGATGTGATGATCACCGGCATCACCCGCACCTACGCGCAGAATCTGCGCCAGATTCGCCGCGCGCTCGATCCGCAGCCGGGGGTGACGCCGTTCGGAATCCATATCCTGGTCGGCCAGTCGCACACGGTGTTCATCGCCGACACGACGGTGACCGAGCGGCCGACCGGCGCCCAGCTCGCCGAGATCGCGATCCAGACCGCGGCGGTCGCGCGCCGCATGGGGCACGAGCCGCGCGTCGCCTTCCTTTCTTATTCGACCTTCGGCAATCCGGAGGGCAGCTATCTCGAGCGGATTCGCGACGGCGTGAAGGCGCTCGACCAGCGCGACGATGTCGATTTCGAATATGAAGGCGAGATGCCGCCGGACGTCGCGCTCAACCCGGCGATGCACAAGGTCTATCCGTTCAGCCGCCTGACGGGACCGGCCAATGTGCTCGTCATGCCGGGGCTCCAGACCGCGAACATCTCGGCCAAGCTGCTGAAGGAGCTCGGCGGCGAGGCGATGATCGGGCCGCTGCTGGTCGGCATGGAGCACCGCGTCCAGATCGCCGCGATGACCGCGAGCGCCTCCGATCTGGTGACGCTGGCGGTGCTCGCGGCCGGGCAGGTGGTGCGCTAGGCCGTTAAATCCGCGCTATTGCGGGTTGTCGGCGGTCTGGCCGCCCTGGGCGCCGGTGCCGACCGCGCCGATATTGCCGAACAGCTCGCGCAGCAGGTTGCTCTCGGTGCCCGGCGTCGGCGTCCTGTTGCGGTCCGGCGAGATGTTCTGGACCAGCTCCATGCCGGTGCGATCGACCCTCTGGACGTTGCCGGCCTCGTCGAAACGGACGTGAAGCACGGTCGAGCCGGTCGGGTGCGGCGAGCGGAAGGCGAGCTGGCTCGTGTCGCGCGATACATAATACCAGTCGCGCTGGTCGAACTGGCCGACGAAGGTCGGACGCCCGAGCGTCCCGGTGACCGACTGGCGATTGTCGACGCCGGGCTGGATCGCCTGCGACAGCGCCGGATCGAGATAATAGCCGTTATGGACGCGGATCTGGGTGCAGCCCGAAGCTAGGAAAGCGCCGCCAAGCATTGCGGTGGCGAGGAGGGCGCGGGCGCCATGCGGCAAGCTCATCTTGATCTCCTGAACGTCCATGCGGGCGCGGCCCGGACGGACTTGACGTAGCCGCACCAATATGAACATCGCCAGAGCGGCGCAAGCCGCCCGAGACCAAGAGAAAATGCTGTCCGTCCTCCACCGCTTGTTCGGCACGGCCGATCCCCGCGATTCCTGGCTCCCGCTGTACGAGGCGATCGTCGCCCGCGGCCGCGAGCCTGTCTGGTATCGCGACGGCCGCGTGCCCGACACGCTGGACGGCCGGTTTGATATGATCGCGGCGCTGACCGCGCTGGCGCTGCTCCGCCTCGAGGCGGAGGGGGAGGACGGGCGCGGTCCCGCGGTGCTCCTTGGCGAGCTGTTTGTCGCCGACATGGATTCCTCGCTGCGCGAGATCGGCATCGGCGATTATGTGGTTGGCAAGCATATCGGGCGGATGATGAGCGCGCTCGGCGGCCGGCTCGCCGCCTTTCGCGCCGCCGCGCCGCACGGCGATCTCGCGCCGGCGGTCACGCGCAACATCTTCCACGATTCGCCGCCATCGCCGGAGGCGCCGGGGCTGGTCGCCGATCGCCTCGCCGCCTTTCGCGCCGCGCTCGCGGCGACGGCGCTCGCCGATCTCAAGGCCGGCCGGCTGCCGTGACCGGGCCGGAATTCAGCCGCCCGGTCGCGCTCGATTCGCTAGGGTCCGCCGCCCGGCAAATGTCGATCGAGGCGGATGAAGGGGAGCGCGCCGCATTGGCCCGCCGCTTCGATCTCGTCGCGCTCGACCGGCTCGCCGCCGAAGCGCGGGTCTGGCGCGAGGGCGAGGACGTTCGCGTGGAGGGCCGAATCGACGCCAAAGCGGTGCAAAGCTGCGTCGCGACCGCCGAACCTGTGCCCACGATTGTCGACGTGCCCTTCGATCTTGTCTTCCGCCAGACTCGGGACGAGCGGTCGGACGAGGCGGTCGAGCTCGGCGAATCGGAGCTGGACATCGTCTTCTTCGACGGCGGCGCGATCGACCTTGGGGAGGCCGCGGCAGAGACGCTGGCGCTCAGCCTCGATCCATTTCCGCGCGCACCCGGCGCGGATTCGGCGCTCAGGGCCGCCGGCGTGAAAAGCGAGGAGGAAGCCGGCCCGTTCGGGGCATTGGCCGAGCTCAGGGACCGGCTCAAGCCTTAAAAGGGCACGTCGTCGTCGAGGTCGCTGTCGAAGGCCGGCTGCGGCCGCGACGGTTGCGAGGAGCGCGATCCGCCGCCGCCGCCGAAGCCGCTCGACCCTTCATAGCCGCCGCCGGCATCGTCGCCATAACCACCGCCGCCGCCACTGCCCCGGCTGTCGAGCAGGACGAGCTCGCCGCGGAAACGCTGGAGCACGATCTCGGTCGAATAACGGTCCTGGCCCGACTGGTCCTGCCATTTGCGGGTCTGGATCTGGCCCTCGAGATAGACCTTCGAGCCCTTCTTCAGATAGGATTTGGCGACGCGGCCGAGATTCTCGTTGAAGATGACGACGCGGTGCCATTCGGTCCGCTCCTGGCGGTTGCCGTCGCGGTCCTTCCAGTTTTCGGACGTGGCGACGCGCAGATTCACCACCTCGCCGCCATTGTTGAGGCTGCGCGCCTCGGGATCGTCCCCGAGATTGCCCACCAGAATCACCTTGTTCACGCCCGCCATTCTACGTTTCTCCTATACCGCTTCGGCATAGGCCAACGCCGGGCGTCCGCCAACCCTAGGCGGCCTCCGAAGTGGCGGCTGCCTCGATCCGCGCGTTGCGCCGATCGGCATAGAGATAGCCGGCGATCAGCAGCACGATCATTGCGATCTGGGCGCCGACGCTTTCCAGCGTCGGGAACAGGCCGATCATCGTGATGCGCGGGAAGCTGTCGAGCGGCGTGACCCCGACGAAGCCCGCCTCCTGCAGCGCCGCGACGCCCTTGCCGATCAGCACGATCGCGAGGATCGCGATGAGCAGCGCGCTATAGGCGAAGAACTTGCTGATCGGCAGCTTCCTGCTGAACCGCAGCATCGCCCAGGCGATCAGGGCGAGCAGCACAACGGCGCACAGGAAGCCGCCGAGCAACGCCGTGCCCTGCCCCTCGGCGCCCAACGCGGCGTAGAAGATGATCGTCTCGAACACCTCGCGATAGACGGCGATGAAGGCGAGCAGGAACAGGAACCAGCCCGAGCCCTTGGAGAGGGCATGGTCGAGCTTCTCCTTGACGTAACGCTGCCAGGCGCCGGCCTGTGCCTTGCCGTGCATCCAGACGCCGACGAAGAGCAGGATCAAGGCGGCGAGGACCGAGCCGAATCCTTCGGTCATCTCGCGGCTGGCGCCGCTGATCGTGATGAATCGTTCGGCCACCCACCAGGTCGCGGCGCCGGCGATCAGCGCGATCACCCAGCCGGCATTGACCCAGCGCAGCAGCGGCCGGCGATCGGCCTTGATCAGGAAGCCGATCATCGCGACGACAATGAGTAGCGCCTCCAGCCCTTCGCGCACCAGGATGGCGAAGGCGCCGACGAAGGTCGAGGCGCGATCCGAGGCGGAGGGCGCCATCGCGCTTTCGGCCTGGGTGAAGAGGCCCTGGATTCGCTGCGCGCGCGCCTCGACATCCTCGATCGGGGCGCCGCGGCCGATCGCGGCGCGGATGCCACCCATCTCGCGCTCGACCGAGGCGACGAGGCTGCCGTCGCGGGCATTGAGCACGCCCTCGACCGGCTCGAAGCCGTCGAGATAGGCGTGGAGCGCGAGATCGCCGGCACGGTCGTGGTCGCCGGCGCGATAGGCCTCGAGCGCCTGGCGCAGCAGCGCGTGCGAGACCGCGAGCGAAGAGACGCCGCGATTCTGGTCGAGCGCGTCGGGGTCGGAGCGCAGGAAGGCGAAGACCGCGTTGGCGCGCGCCTCGCCGATCTCGCCGGCGAGCTGGGCCGGGGTCAGGCCGACCAGGGTCTGGAGATCGGGGATGCGCCGGCGCAGCCGGGGATCGCCGGCCCATTGATTTTCACCCTGCTTGCCGAGCGAATCGGGGTAAGCGAATCGGCCGATATAGAAAGCGAGCGCCCAGCGGTCCTGCGAGGACAGGCTGGACCAGCTCTGCATCGCCGTCCCTTCGATGCCCTGGCTGATCACCTGGTAATAAGCGAACAGGCTGCGCTCGCGCGCCCGCGTTCGATCCGCGAAGGCGATCGGATGCGGATCGAGGGTTCCGGCCATCGGCGTGTTCGCCATGCCGTCGACGCCGTGGCACGACGCGCAATCCTGCGCATAAAGCTGCGCGCCGCGATCGAGATCGGGCGGCGTCGCCGGCGACAGCGGCACCGGATAAGCGGCGAGGAGATGGTCGCCGAGCGCATGGGCGCGGCGCAAAATCTCGTCCGCGCCGACCTTGCGGCCCACCGCGCCCTGGAACTGGCGGGCTTCGGCAACGAGCGCCGCCTGCTGCGGCTTGACCGGAAGCGCGGCGATCCGTTCGACCACCGAGGCGGAAAATTCGACCTGTTCGTCATATTCGGTCTGGCTGACGACGCGGCCGTTCTGGACCGCGCCGGGATAGTCCACCGCCATATAGTCGAGCAGCCGCCACGCGGTCTGCACCGCCGCGTCGTCGGCGCGCGCCGGGCTCGCGAGGAGCAGGGCGGAGAAGATCAGGGTGAGGACGAAGGCGGGCAGGCGGGCGAGACGAACGGGCATGAATCCCTCGCGAACGGACGGAGGCATGGACCTAGCTTCCATGCGACTGATTATCAATAGCGGGTGGAACCGCCTCAGATCGCCGGATAGCGCAGGCGCGCCAGGAACCGAGTCGGCGACGGCAGATGCTTCGCGGTTTCGCGCCAGCGGCCCTTGGCCTTCTCGAAGCGCATCACCCCTTCGATCCGCCGGTCGAGGAAGGCGCGGGTCAGGGCGAGGTCCTCGCTGTCGTCGTCGAGGAAGACGAGGCTGGTCGCGCCATAGACGCCGATCAGAATCGCACGCTTGCTATAATGATTGAAGTCGGTGGCGGTATCGCCGGCGACGCGCCAGATGCGATCCGCGCCGCGCCAGGCGAGCCTGGTCCCGGCGAGCGCGTTTTGCGGCATCGCCAGAACGGCGAGCGCGCGGCGCAATGCCTCGCGATGCGGTCGGATCGATTCGAGCCGAAACAGGACGAGGTCGCGGATGCGGGCGCGGATCTTCATCGCTGCGATTCGATCGGGCGGGAAGGCGGCGGCCATGGCGCGATCGATCGAATCGAACCAGGCGTCGATCATCTGGGCCGCCCCGTCGGGGAAGGCGAGCGCGGCGCGGTCCGCCGGCACGCCGAGCTCGGCCGCGGCCGACGACAAGGCCTTCGAAGACCAGCCGTCGAACGCCGCATGGGCCGGCAGCAACGGCGCCAGCGCGTCGCGAAGCTCGTCGAGATTCATGTCGAGCGGTTCGGTCACGCCCGCCTCATTGGGCTTCGATCGGAGGGCTGGCAAGCCTCCGGTCGGGCAGCCGGATCAGCACCAGCGCCGCGCAGATCAGCACCGCGCCGCCGACGTCGATCGCCGCGAGCTGCTCGCCGAACACCGCCCAGCCGACCGCCGCCGCGGCGATCGGCTGGGTGAGGAAGCACAGGCCGACGACGAGCGGCGGCTGATGCCCCATCGCATAGACGAGCAGTCCCTGGCCGATCAGCTGGCTGCTGACCGCGAGCAGGATCACCGGGGTCCAATCGTCCGGCATCACATGCTCGCCGATCTGGAGCGCGAGAACGAGTAAAGGCACCGCGCCGGCCGCGGTCGCGATCGCCAGCACCGGCAACGGCGCCATCGACTGGCGGGCGCGATCGACCGCGATCAGGTAGAAGGTGTAGAAGACGCCGGCGAGCAAAGCGAGGAGATCGCCGGCGAAATGTTCGGGCGAAAGCTCGAACGAGCGGCCGAGCAGCAGCGCCGAGCCGAAGACCGCGAGGGCGAGCGCGGCGCCCTGGAGCCGCCCGGGCAGGCTGCGCATCAGCACCAGGCCGTAGATAACGAACAGGAAGCTCGCGAAATTGCCGAACAGGGTCGCGTTGGCGAGCTTGGTCCGAAGGATGCCGGCATGCCAGGCGGCGAGATCGGCGGCGAAGAAGATCCCGCCCACGACGATCGCCGCGACCAGCGGCCAGCGCGGCAACGGCCGGCCCTTGTTCTGCCGCCAGGCGATCAGGACGAGGACCGGGGCGGCGAGCGCCATCCGCCAGAAGCCCGCGGACACCGGGCCGATATGCGATTCGGTGCGCGCCAGCCGGACCATCCACGGCCCGATCGCCAGCACGAGATTGGCGATGATCAGCGCGGGAAAGGCGAAACGATGCGCGGTGGGCTGTTCAATTTCGTTTTGCAACCCTATCTCCTGCGTCCCGCCCGCTCTCGCAGGGAATTTGCCCATGCCGTCTCTGTTCGACCCGATCAAGCTTGGCGCCGTCGAGGCGCCCAATCGCATCCTGATGGCGCCGCTCACCCGCGGCCGCGCCACGCGCGATCATGTCCCGACCGACATCATGCGGACCTATTATGCCCAGCGCGCCGGCGCCGGGCTGATCATCACCGAGGCGACCGGGATCAGCCGGATCGGGCTCGGCTGGCCCCATGCGCCGGGGCTGTGGACCAGCGAGCAGGTCGAAGGCTGGAAGCCGGTGACCGACGCCGTCCACGCGGCCGGCGGGCGGATCTTCGCCCAGCTCTGGCATATGGGGCGGCTCGTCCATCCCGGCGTCGGCGGCGGCCAGCCGGTGTCGTCGTCGGCGACCACCGCGCCCGGCAAGGCGCATACCTATGAGGGCCGCCAGCCTTACGAGACGGCGCGCGCGATCGGGCTCGACGAGATTCCCGACCTGATCGACGATTATATCCGCGCTGCCCGCAATGCGATGGCGGCTGGATTCGACGGCGTCCAGCTTCACGCCGCCAATGGCTATCTGATCGATCAGTTCCTGCGCGACGGCCCCAACCGGCGCGACGACGATTATGGCGGGCCGATCGAAAATCGCGTGCGGTTGCTGCGGCAGGTGACGCAGGCGCTCGCCGACACGGTCGGGGCCGGCCGGACGGCGGTGCGGCTCTCCCCTAACGGTGACACGCAAGGCGTCAACGACAGCGATCCGGTGGCGACCTTCACCGCCGCGGCCGAGGTGCTGGACGAGATCGGCATCGCCTTCCTCGAGCTGCGCGAGCCGGGCTTCGACGGCACGTTCGGCAAGGCCGAGGTGGCGCCGGTCCACCCGCACATCCGCAAGGCATTCGCGGGGCCGTTGGTGCTCAATTCCGATTACGGCCTTGCCGCCGGCCAGGCCGCGCTCGATGCCGGCGAGGCGGACGCGATCGCCTTCGGCCGCACCTTCCTCGCCAATCCCGATCTCGTCGCGCGGTTCAGGGCAAAGGCGCCGCTCAATCCGGACGAGATGGCGACCTGGTACACGCAAGGGGCGGAGGGCTATACGGATTATCCGACGCTGGCGCAGGCGGCCGTCTAGGAAGCGAACTCCCGCTTCAGCGCCAGCATCGCGAGCGCGGCCTTGGCCGCCTCGCCGCCCTTGTCCTTCCGGGCGGGATCGGCGCGGGCCAGCGCCTGATCCTCGTTCTCGACGGTGAGGATGCCGTTGCCGATGGCGAAGCCGTCGAGGCTCAGCGCCATCAGGCCGCGCGCGCTTTCGCCGGCGACGATCTCGAAATGCCAGGTCTCGCCCCGGATCACCACGCCGAGGCCGACATAGGCGTCGTAGCGCATGCTCTCCGCCGCCGCGGCGATCGCGCCCGGCACTTCGAGCGCGCCGGGGACGGTGATGGTCTCGTGGCTGTGCCCGGCGGCCTCGATCGCGGCGCGGGCGCCGGCGAGCAGCAGGTCGTTCAAATGCGCGTAGAATCGCGCCTCGACGATCAGGATGTGGGCCAATTCTATTCCTCCGCGCCCGGAATCGGCTGCTCGCCGACGATGGCGAGGCCATAGCCGGCCAGTGCCACCGGCGTGTGATGGCTGTTGGTGAGCAGGATCATGTCGTGGACGCCGATCGCCGCGAGGATCTGCGCGCCGACGCCATAGTCGCGCAGCTGCTCGCTATCGCTCGGCGCGGCCTGGCCGCTGCGGACCCTGAGCGCCTGCGCGAGCACGCCGGGCGCCGGGCGGTTGATGACCACGATCACGCCCGATCCGTGCGCCTCGATCGCCTTCATCGCGCCTTCGAGCAGGCCGCCGCGCGGCCCTGCTTCGGCGAAGGCGTCGGACAGGAGATTGAGCGCGTGCATCCGCACCAAAGTCGGCGTCTCGCCGTCGATCACGCCCTTGACGAGCGCGATCTGCTCCAGCCCGGACGCCTTGTTGAGGAAGGTCTTGGCGATCCACGAACCGCCCCAGCGGCTCTCGAAGCGCGCCTCGGCGGTCTGCTCGATCACCCGGTCCATCCGCAGCCGATAGGCGATGAGATCGCGGATCGTGCCGATGCGCAGGCCGTGGCCGCGAGCGAAGTCGATCAGCTCGTCCATCCGCGCCATCGTGCCGTCGTCGCTCATGATCTCGCAGATCACGCCCGACGGGTTCAATCCGGCGAGCCGCGCGACATCCACCGCCGCCTCGGTATGGCCGGCGCGGACCAGCACCCCGCCCTCGCGCGCCGCCAATGGGAAGACGTGGCCGGGCGAGACGATCTGCTCGGGGCCGTTCGCCGCATCAATCGCGACCGAGATGGTGCGGGCGCGGTCGGCGGCGGAAATGCCGGTGGTGACGCCCTCGCGCGCTTCGATCGAGGTGGTGAAGGCGGTCTCCAGCTTGGTGCCGTTGGTGCGGCTCATCGGCTGGAGCCCGAGCTGGTCGACCCGCTCGCGGGTCAGCGCGAGGCAGACGAGGCCGCGGCCATGCTTGGCCATGAAGTTGATCGCGTCCGGCGTCGCCATCTGTGCCGGGATGATGAGATCGCCCTCATTCTCGCGGTCCTCGTCGTCGACGAGGATGAACATGCGGCCGTTGCGCGCTTCGTAGATGATCTGCTCGGCGGTGGCCATCACGTCGCGATTGCCGGCGGACAGGAATTTCTCGAGCTTGACCAGGGTCTCGGCGGTCGGATTCCAGTCCGGCTCGCCGACCGCGCGCAGGCTGTTGGGGTGGAGGCCGGCGGCGCGGGCGAGGCCGGCGCGGCTCATCTCGCCGGCGGTGACGAGGTCGCAGACGCGATCGATCAGTGCAGTGCTCATGGCGGACGCAAATATCACATCATAATGTGACCGCCTATTGCGAAATTCACATCCCGCTGTTGCGGGCGTCAAGCATGCGGCCGAGATAGCGGGCGAGGATGTCGATCTCGACATTGAGCGCGCGGCCGACGGCGAGATCGTCGAATGTTGTCTGCGAACGGGTGTGCGGGATCAGGTTGATCGAGAACAGCGCGCCACCGCCGGGCCGGTCGGCGACGTCGTTGACGGTCAGCGAGACACCGTCGAGCGCAATCGAGCCCTTGGCGGCAAGATAGGGGGCGAGCGCGGGCCCGACCGCCACGCCGATGCGCGTCGAATCCCCGATCGGCTCGACCGCGTCGATCGTACCGATGCCGTCGACATGGCCGGTGACGATATGGCCGCCGAGCTCGTCGCCAACCTTCAATGCGCGCTCGAGGTTGAGCCGCGTGCCTTCGGTCCACATGCCGGGCGCGGTGCGCGCCTGGGTCTCGGCCGAGACATCGACCGCGAACCAGCCCGTCCCCTTGTCGACCACGGTGAGGCAGACGCCCGAACAGGCGATCGAGGCGCCAAGATCGACGGTCGCCATGTCATAGCCGCAGGCGATGCGCGCGCGGGGGTCGCCGCGCGTCTCGATGGCCTCGATCCGGCCGATATCGGTGATGATCCCGGTGAACATGCGTCCTTCTATCGCATCATCCGGGCGGAAAACCGGTTCCCGCTTTTCCCGATGATGCGCGCGTCCGCACGTAGACTTCGCGCAGGTCGTTGCCAAGCGGCCGCGCTTCGGTGCGGCGCCAGCGGCCATGGGCGTCGGCGAGCGCGGCAAGGCCGATATCGGCAATGCCCGCTTTGCCGTCGCCGATCAGGATCGGGGCGCGATAGACGATCAGCCGGTCGATCAGGTCGGCGGCGAGGAAAGCGGCGGCGGTTCGCGCGCCGCCTTCGACCAAGAGGTCGTTGACGCCGCCGAGTTCCGCGATCGCCTCGGGCCGGTCGAGGCCGGTCCAGCCGGCCGGCGCCGTGCCGCGCGTGAGCAAGCCGCGCCGGGGCGAGCGGTCCTCCAGGCCGGGCAGGCGCACGTCGAGCGCCGGCGCGTCCGTCTCATACGTGCCGCGCCCGACCAGGATCATGTCCGCGCGGGCGCGTTCGAGATGGGCGTCGGCGCGCGCGGCCTCGCCGGTGATCCAGCGGCTCTCGCCGGATGCCAAAGCGATCCGGCCGTCGATCGACAAAGCGAGCTTCAGCGTGACGAACGGCCGGCCAAGGCGGATTCGTGAGAGGAAACCGGCCATCGACGCCGCCGCGGCCTCGGCGCCGATCCCCTGCGCCACCGCAATTCCGGCGGCGCGCAGCCGGGCGATTCCCGCGCCGTCGGTACGCGGATCGGGGTCGCCGAGCGCGACGACGACGCGCGCCGGTCGCGCGGCGCGCAGGAGATCGACGCAGGCCGGGCCGCGCGCGCTCTGATGCGCGCAGGGCTCCAGCGTCGCATAGACGGTGGAGCCGCGCGCATATTCGCCGGCTTCGGCGAGCGCCATCGCCTCGGCATGGGGTCGCCCGCCCGGCTGGGTCCAGCCGCGCCCGACGACGACGCCCCCGGCCTGCGCCGGGGCAGGCTGGACGATCAGGCAGCCGACATTGGGATTGGGAGCGGTCCGCCCCCGTCCGCGCTCGCCGAGCGCGATGGCGGCGTTCATCCAGGCGGCGTCGGTCAAAGACCCATCCGGTTCATGCTCGCGTCGAGCCGCTGGAATTCCTGCCGCCGCCGCTCGCGCGCCGCGTTGAGCCGATCGAGATCGGCCTTCTGCTGGGCGCGGATCTCGGCATCGGTCCGGCTCGCCGGCCAGCTTTTGAAATAGACGATCTTCTCGCGCGGGGCGAGGCCGTGGCTGCTGTCGATGAAGAAGGCGACGATGATCCCGGCCGGGATCAGCACGGCGGCGACGGCCACCAGCCATTGATGGCGCGGCCGATCCTTCCAGAAGGCGCGAAGGTCGTTCCAGACGACGCGAGGCGAGGCGGGCCGGGGGAGAGGCATGGCGGCAAGATAGAGCGCGCCGGACGAGATCGCTAGGGCCCGTGCCGGCGCCGGTCCCATCCGTTTCGTCAGCCCCGCATCGACGGACGCCGCTGCCCCGACGAAATTGAGCAGGCGGCGGCGCCGCGTCGGACGGCCTCAGACGTCGGTCAGCCGGAACGTCACCGTCATCGTCATCACGGCCTCGACCGGCCGGCCGTCCTCGGTCGCCGGACGAAAGCGCCAGTGGCCCAGCGCCTGCCGCCGCGTCGCTTCCCAGAAGGCGTCGCTGGTCGCGGACAGGCGCTCGATCGAAACCACGCGGCCCTCGGGGCTGATCACGATCCGCACCTGGACGCTGCCCTCATGCTCCCGGCGCTGCTCCGCCGGCGGATAAAGCGGTTGGAGCGCGTCGCGGAAGCGCGGATCGACCTGCGCGGCAAGCCGCACCGGCCGATGGACCGGCTGGGGCGGATCGATCGGGCCGACCTGGCCGGCGCCTTCGGTCGGGATCACCCTATCGTGATTCTCGGTCGCGGTGGTGGCCAGATGGTCGTCCTCGTTCGGGCGGGCGGGCGGCCGCGGCGGCACGTAGACCGGGGTTTGGCGCTGGCGTGTCGGATTCGTCTGATGCCGCGGTTCGGGTGGAGGCTCCTGCCGGGGCGGCACGAAGAATGCCTCTGTCGGGGGATGAAATTCCGGGATGAAGACCGGCCCCTTGATCAGCATCACCGCCGCCAATGCCGCCGCATGCAGTGCGATGACCGTCGCGAAACCCGTCGGATGGACCTGTCTTTGTTCGAAGAAACCCGCTCCTGCCATGGCTCGTCTCCTTGTCACGCCGTGTCGCGCACCCAGTCGATCCGCGCCGACCGATGAATGATACATCATATCGAGACGTTATACTATAGCAACGAATTGGCCTTTTGGGGCGCGGCTGGCTTCGCGGGAACCGCTATCGAGCGCGAATCCTGTGCCTAGGCGCCCGCGGCCGATGTCAGGCGCGCGATTGCTTCGTCCCTGCCGATCAGCGGCAGCAGGGCCGCCATTTCGGGCCCGCTGTCGCGTCCGGTGAGGGCATGGCGCAGCGGATGGAAGAGGGCCTTGCCGCTCCGCCCGCTCGCGGCCTTGAGCGCGGCGACCAGCGCCGGCCAGGCCGGGCCGGTCCAGTCGATGGCCGCCGCCGCTTCGGCCGCCTGGGCGAGAAAGGCGCGGTCCTCCGCGGGCGCGGCCGTCTCGACATGACCGTGGAGGATCGCCCACCAGTCCGCCGCCTCCGCGACGGTGCGAAGGTTCGGCCGGATCGCGGCCCAGTCCCCAGCGGCCATGCCGGTGGGGAGCCGGTCCCGGACCTGGTCGAAATCGAGCTGGTGGACGATCCGTGCGTTGAGCGTCGCCAGCTCGTCGAGGTCGAACCGCGCCGGCGCCCGGCCGAAGGTCGCGAAATCGAAGCTTTCGATCAGCGGCGCGGCCTCGGCGATCGGCTCGACCGGCAGGCTGGTGCCGATCCGCGCCAGCTTGGCGACCAGCGCCCGCGGCTCGATTCCGGCTTCCTCCATCGCGTCCCGCCCCAGCGAGCCGAGCCGCTTGGAAAGCTTGCCCTCGGCACCGACGAGCAAAGCCTCGTGCGCGAAGGCGGGCGGCATGGCGCCGAGCGCCTCGAACATCTGGAGCTGGAGGCCGGTATTGGTGACATGATCCTCGCCGCGCACGACATGGGTCACGCCCATCTCGATATCGTCGACCACGCTCGGCAGCATGTAGAGCCAACTCCCGTCCTCGCGCCGCACGACCGGGTCGCTGAGCAGCGCCGGGTCGAGATACTGGGGACCGCGGATCAGGTCGTTCCATGCGATCGGCGTTTCGTGATCGAGCTTGAACCGCCAATGCGGCCGCCGTCCCTCCGCCGCCAGCGCGGCGCGATCGGCGTCGGTGAGCGCCAGCGCGGCGCGATCATAGACCGGCGGCTTGCCGCGCCCGAGCTGGATCTTGCGCTTGAGATCGAGCTCCTGGGCGGTCTCATAGGCCGGATAGACGCGGCCCGCCGCGATCAGCCGGGCGATCGCCGCTTCGTAATGGGCGAAGCGCGCCGACTGGCGATATTCCGAATCCGGCGTCAGGGCGAGCCAGGCGAGATCGTCGCGGATCGCGGCGACGAACTCCTCGCGGCTCCGCTCGGCATCGGTATCGTCGATCCGCAGCAGGAACCGCCCGCCATTCTTCTTCGCCCACAGCCAGTTGTGCAGCGCGGTGCGGATGTTGCCGATATGGAGCCGGCCGCTCGGTGCCGGTGCGAAACGGGTGACGACGGGGGCAGCGGACATGACGGCGGCTCTATTCGCACCCGGTCCCCCGGGCAACGCTCTTGCCTTCGCGGCTTCGGCCCGCCAGAGGTTTCAGCATGAAATTGCTCTCGGGAAATTCGAACGCGCCCCTCGTCGAGGCGATCGCCTCCTATCTTGAGATCCCGATCACGCGGGCGAACGTGCGGCGTTTCGCGGACGAGGAGATTTTCGTCGAGATCCTGGAGAATGTGCGCGGCGAGGACGTGTTCGTCGTCCAGTCGACCTCCTATCCGGCCAACGACAACCTCATGGAGCTCCTGATCTGCATCGATGCGCTCCGGCGCGCGTCGGCGAAGCGGATCACCGCGGTGGTGCCCTATTTCGGCTATGCGCGGCAGGATCGCAAACCCGGTCCGCGCACGCCCATTTCGGCGAAGCTGGTCGCGAACCTGCTGACCACGGCGGGCGCCAATCGCGTTCTTTCGGTCGATCTCCACGCCGGGCAGATCCAGGGCTTCTTCGATATCCCGACTGACAACCTCTTCGCCGCCCCGGTCATGTCGGCGGACATCCAGGCGCGCTTTGCCGGCAAGCCGATCACCGTCGTCTCGCCCGACGTCGGCGGCGTGGTCCGCGCCCGCGCGCTCGCCAAAAGGCTCGACAATGCCCCGCTCGCAATCGTCGACAAGCGTCGCGAGCGGCCGGGCGAATCGGAGGTGATGAACATCATCGGCGACGTTTCGGGCCGCTTCTGCATCCTCATCGACGACATCGTCGATTCGGCCGGGACGCTCTGCAACGCCGCCGCCGCGCTCAAGGAGGACGGCGCCGAGGGGGTCGTGGCCTATTGCACCCACGGCGTGCTTTCGGGCGCTGCGGTGTCGCGGGTGGAAGGCTCGGTCCTGTCCGAACTGGTCATCACCGATTCGATCGCCGCTTACGAGGCGGCGGAGGCGAGCAAGCGCATCCGCCTCCTCACCATCGCGCCGCTGCTCGCCGAGGCGATCAAGCGGATCGCGGACGAGACCAGCGTTTCGAGCCTGTTCGACTAAGGCGAAGCGCCTTGCCTTTTCGGAGGTGCGCCCATATAGGCGCCTCCTTTCCAGATCCTGGAAACAACGAACGGCCCGGCCATCAAGGGCTGCCGTGGCCGTTCACGAACGTCGGACAAGCGCCGAAGAGGAGACAAAATGCCCAAGCTCAAGACCAAGAGCGGTGTGAAGAAGCGCTTCAAGCTCACCGCGACCGGCAAGATCAAGCACGGGGTCGCCGGCAAGCGCCACCGCCTGATCAGCCACAACGCCAAGTACATCCGCCAGAACCGCGGCACCGAAGTGCTCGCCGACGCCGATACGGCGCGGGTGAAGCTCTGGGCGCCTTACGGCTTGAGATAAGGAGGTACTGAGGCATGTCACGCATCAAGCGCGGCGTCACGACGCGCGCCAAGCACAAACGGATTCTGGATCAGGCGAAGGGCTATTACGGCCGCCGCAAGAACACGATCCGCATCGCCCGCCAGGCGGTCGAGAAGGCCGGCCAATACGCCTATCGCGACCGCAAGGTGAAGAAGCGCAGCTTCCGGGGCCTGTGGATCCAGCGCATCAACGCCGGCGTCCGCGCCGAGGGGCTGACCTATTCGCAGTTCATGCACGGCCTGAAGCTCGCCGGCATCGAACTCGATCGCAAGGTTCTCGCCGACATCGCGATGCACGAGGGCGACGCCTTCAAGGCGATCATCGCCCAGGCGAAAGGCGCGCTGCCCCAGGGCTGAACGACCGATCGTCGATGAATTCCGGAAGGGCGCGGCAGGCTTCGGCGGGCCGCGCCCTTTCCTATTCGATCGCGCGCGGCACGTCCGGCCGGCCGATCGCGCATTCGATCGCGGCACGATCCCAATGGGCAAGATCGGCGGCGGCGGCATAGGTCGATTCGAGAAAGGCGAGCAGTGCCGCATCGGGATCGGCGGCGGCGCGGACGGCCTCGTAATCGAGCACGAACTCGCCGAGCGCCGGATCGAAGCGCGCCGCCTCCGGAGCCGCCTTCGCTTCGGCAAAGCCGCCGGGCGCCGGATAAGCGTAGGAATAGAAGAACGGTCCGCCCGCGCCGCCGGCGCCGCCGGGCCAGAAGCCGGCGCTCGACACTTCGTGGCTATAGGCTTCGCGCGTCACATCGTCGGGCAGGTTCGGAATGCCGCCGGGATGGCGCGGCGCGCGCCGGCCCGAAAAGCGGGTGACGGCAAGGTCGAAGCTGCCCCAGAAGAAATGGACCGGGCTGACCTTGCCGAGGAAGGCCGAACGGAACAGGCGGAAGACGCGGTCGGCGGAGGTCAGCGCGCCGAGCAGGCGGCGGGCCGCGTCCGGATCATAAGCGCGCGGCGCGGTGTCCTCTGCGAACGGGATGGCCGGATCGATCTCGTTGGGCGCGGGGTGGATGCGGATGTCCTGGCCCGCTCCGGCGAGCAGGGTCATGACCGCCCGATGGAAATCGGCGACGGTCATCGATCCGATCGGCAGCGCCCGCCGCCCGCTCCGGTCCTCGAGCAGGACGAGGCCGTCGACCAGATCGAGCGCCAGCGTGAACGCGCCCCCTGGGCCATGGACCGGCTCGGTCGCCAGCCCGCGCGGCGTGACGTGCAGCGTCAGATGCCAGCCATGGTTGCGCCACGGCAGGATCGCGGTCGGCACCTTGCCAAGCACCTGGGCGAAGAGGTGCAGCGCGACGATGGTCGGGCGATCGTCGGCGGTGAGCAGGGGCCAGCTCGTATCCATCGCGGTCTCCGGACGGCCCGCCGATTCTAGACGGCTTCAAACCGGGCCGAAAGTCATTTAGGGCCGCCCGACGATGAACGACGATCTCGATCAGAAGAAAGCCGACTGGCTCGCCCGCATCGAAGCGGCGGCGGATTTGCCGGCGCTGGAGGCGGCGCGGGTGGCGGCGCTCGGCAAGCAGGGGGCGGTGACGGCGCTGCTCAAGACCCTGGGCGCCATGAGCCCGGAGGAGCGGCAAGCGGCGGGGCCGCGCATCCACGCCCTGCGCGAGGCGGTGACCGGGGCGATCGCGGCGCGCAAGACGGCGCTCGACGATGCCGAGCTGGAACGGCGGCTGGCCACCGAGACGCTCGACATGACGCTGCCGGTCGATGGCGGACCGCGTGGGACGGTCCACCCGGTCAGCCAGGTGATGGACGAGCTCGCCGAGATTTTCGCCGATCTGGGCTTCGCCGTGGCGACCGGGCCGGAGATCGAGGACGACTGGCGCAATTTCACCGCGCTCAACATCCCGGAGACGCATCCGGCGCGGGCGATGCACGACACCTTCTATTTCAACCGGCTCGATGACTCCGGGCGGCCGATGCTGCTTCGCACCCACACCTCGCCGGTGCAGATCCGCACGATGCAGGCCGAGCCGCCGCCGCTGCGCATCATCGCGCCGGGACGGACCTATCGGTCCGACAGCGACGCCACCCACACGCCGATGTTCCATCAGGTCGAGGGGCTGGTGATCGATCGCGGCATCCACATGGGCCATCTGAAATGGACGCTTGAGACCTTCCTCAAGGCCTATTTCGAGCGCGACGACATCGTGCTCCGGCTGCGGCCCTCTTATTTTCCCTTCACCGAACCGTCGGCCGAGGTCGATGTCGGCTATACCGTCCAGAACGGCCGGCGCGTGCTCGGCGGGAGCGAGCGGTGGATGGAGCTGCTGGGCTCGGGCATGGTCCACCCCAGGGTGATCGCGGCGTGCGGGCTCGATCCCGACGAATGGCAGGGCTTCGCCTTCGGCTGCGGCATCGATCGGCTGGCGATGCTCAAATATGGCATGGACGATCTGCGCGCCTTCTTCGACGGCGACGTGCGCTGGCTGAAACATTACGGCTTCGGCGCGCTCGATGTGCCGACCCTGAGCGGCGGGGTGGGCGCGTGAAGTTCACTCTCTCCTGGCTGAAGGTGCATCTGACGACGGATGCCGCGCTCGACGAAATCACCGAAACGCTGACCCGTATCGGCCTCGAGGTCGAGGGCGTCGAAAATCCCGCCGAGCGGCTGGCAGGCTTTCGCGTCGCGCGCGTGCTGACCGCCGAACCTCACCCGCAGGCCGATAAGCTGCGGGTGCTGACGGTCGACACCGGCGATGGTTCGCCGTTGCAGGTCGTCTGCGGCGCGCCCAATGCGCGCGCCGGGCTGATCGGCGTGCTCGGCCTCCCCGGCGCGGTCGTGCCCGCCAACGGCATGGCGCTCAAGGTCTCCGCCATTCGCGGCGTCGAATCCAACGGCATGATGTGCTCGTCGCGCGAGCTGGAGCTGGGCGACGACCATGACGGCATCATCGAGCTGCCGACGGACGCGCCGGTCGGCGCCGGCTTCGCCGAATATCGCGCGCTCGATGATCCGGTGATCGACGTCGCGATCACGCCCAACCGGCAGGATTGCATGGGCGTGCGCGGCATCGCCCGCGATCTCGCCGCGGCGGGGCTCGGCACGCTGCGGCCGCTGGATGAGATACTCGGCGACCTGCCGGCGATCCGCGCCCATGGCGCCGGGCCGGACGTGCGGACCGACGATGACGCGGGCTGCCCGGCCTTCTACGCGCAAGCGGTGAGCGGGCTCGCCAATGGCGCGTCGCCCGAATGGATGCAGCGGCAGTTGGCGGCCGTCGGGCAGAAGCCGATCTCCGCTTTGGTCGACATCACCAATTTCGTCATGCTCGGGCTCGGCCGTCCGCTGCACGTCTATGACCGCGCCAGGCTGAACGGCGCGCTCGTCGCCCGCAAGGCCGAGGCCGGCGAGGACGTGCTGGCGCTCAACGGCAAGACCTACGCGCTCGATCCGACCATGACGGTGATCGCCGACGATGCGGGCGTCCACGACATCGGCGGGATCATGGGCGGCGCGCATTCGGGATGTTCGGAAAGCACGAGAGACGTGCTGATCGAATGCGCCTATTTCGATCCCGATCATATCGCCCGAACCGGCCAGAAGCTGGGGCTGACCAGCGATGCGCGCGCGCGTTTCGAACGCGGGGTCGATCCCGCCTTCCTCGACGAAGGGCTGGAGATCGCGACGCGGCTGGTGCTGGATATCTGCGGTGGGACGGCGAGCGAGGTCACGCGCACCGGCGCCCCACCACTAACGCCGCGCGCCTATCGTTACGATCCGAAGCGTGCCGAGACGCTGGGCGGGCTCGCGGTCGCCGAGGCGCGGCAGAAGGCGATCCTCGAAAGCCTTGGCTTCATCGTCGATGGCGATTGGAACGTGACAGTGCCGAGCTGGCGGCGCGACATCGACGGTCCGGCCGATCTGGTCGAGGAAGTGATCCGCATCGAAGGCATCGACAAGGTGCCGAGCGTGCCGCTCGATCGGCTTCCCGGCGTCGCGCGGCCGACCGCGACGCCGATGCAGAAGCTCGAACGCAAGGTCCGCCGCGCCGCGGCGGCGCGCGGGCTCGACGAGGCGGTGACCTGGAGCTTCATTCCCGAGGCCGAGGCGGACCTGTTCGGCGGCGCGGCATGGACGCTCGCCAATCCGATCAGCGAGGAGCTGAAGGCGATGCGGCCCTCGCTGCTGCCCGGCCTCTTGAGCGCGGCGCGGCGCAACCTCGCGCGCGGCGCGGAGGGCGTGCGGCTGTTCGAGGTCGGCCGCCGCTATTTCGAGGATGGCGAACGGCTGACGCTCGGCCTCGTCCTCGCCGGCGGCAAGGGGCGCGACTGGCGGCGCGGCGGCGGCGCGTTCGACGCCTTCGATGCCAAGGCGGCAGCGGCGGCCCTGCTCGCGGCGGCGGGCGCGCCGGACAATCTCCAGATCCTCGGCGATGCGGCGGCCGGCGTCTATCATCCGGGCCGGTCGGGACGGTTCGCGCTCGGGCCGAAGAATGTGCTCGCCGAATTCGGCGCGCTTCATCCCCGGCTCGCCAAGGCGTTCGATCTCGACAATGCGGTGGCGGCGGAGATTTTCCTCGACGCGATCCCGGCGCGGCGCGCGAGCGGGCATATGCGCGGCGCCTATACCCCGCCGGCGCTCCAGAGCGTGACCCGCGACTTCGCCTTCCTCGTGCCTGCGGACCTGCGCGCGGGCGATCTGTTGCGTGCGGTGAGGGGCGCCGACAAGGCGGCGATCACCGACGCGCGCCTCTTCGACGTCTTCACCGGCCAAGGCGTGCCGGAGGGCCGGAAATCGCTCGCGATCGAAGTCGCGCTCCAGCCGGGCGAGAAAAGCTTCACCGATGAGGAGCTGAAGGCGATCTCGGAAAGGATCGTCGCGGCGGCGACCAGGCTCGGCGCGGCGCTGCGCGCATAGGCGCCGCGATCCGCGCGGGGCGGGGCTTTCCTATTCCTTTTGTTTTTGTTATGTTCTTCCTCTCGCGGGGGGAAGCGGGCGCGCCGCGCCGATTGGCGGCGATCCCTATTGCCGCCTGATTTCAAGGACTTAAGGATATAAGCGCGATGGGAACATGAGATATCCGGGCCAAATATCTCCAGACCGTCACGATCCTTGGCAAAGTTCACGAAAAAGGCGGCGCACTCCAGGCACTTCGTGAACTTCGACGGATTTCCGCGCCTTTCGCGCCCTCATTGCGTCTGGACGAGCTGGTCGGTGACGCTCCAATGCCCATCCAGCCAGGCGCATATCTCGCGCGCGGCGGGATGATCGAAGGCGGCGTAGTGGGCCTTCAGCGTTTCGACCCGCTCGGCGAGCCGGTCGAGCCCCCGGTCCTGGAGCGTCAGCAGGTCGCGGCGAATCCTCTCCGCCAATTCGTCGCCCAGCACCGCCCGCGCGGCGCGTTCGAAGGCGGCGGCATATTCATAGGCCTCGCCCGCCGCATAGCTTTCCGCCAGCGTCAGTGCCGGGATGCGGCTCAGCACCGGCTGCGAGGCGAGGTTGATGCCGTGCGCGGCGACGAGGCTTCCCATCGCCGCCGGGCGCCCGGTGAAGGCGCGCAGGTGCAGATGGCGCGACATGTTGGCGCCGTCGTTCACCGGATAATTGTCCCACAGGAACGGCTTGCGGCGGAGCTGCTCGGCGACGCGGGCGAGGTGGCCGGGCGTGAACTGGCGCGCGCAGACCTCCTCGCCGGTCCACATGATCTCGATCGCCGGATCGAGCCGGCGGCCGAGCGTTTCGAGATAATGATCGGGCCGCGCGCCGAACGCGACGTCCAGGATCGGATCGTCGGAATAATAAGAAGGGCACAGGATGATCCGGCTGGCATTGCCGCGTTCGGCGACAAAGGCGGCGATCGCCGCCTGGCGCTCGGCAAGATCGGGGACGTCGCCCTTCATGTCGTCGAAGAGGATCGCGAGATCGTCGGGTTTGAACTCGGCGATCTCGGCGAGCTTGCGCGCCAGGCCGTCCTGCCAGTCGCGGCCCTCCTGGAGATGAATCTCGAACGGGCTGAGCCCGATGCCGAAACGCAGCCCCGCGGCGCGGCACTGGCGGGCGAAGAGGCCGAGCGAGTCCCGTTCCTGCTCGGGCCAGGGCTCCTGCCAGCGCCGCCGCAGCCAGGCGTCGGCCTTGGGCGCGTAGAGGTAGAAGCGGTAGCCGCGCGGGGCGAGGAAGGCGATCGCCTCGCGCCGGTCGGTCCAGCTCCAGGGCAGGCCGAAAAAGCCCTCGATCAGGCCGAGCTCCGGCGTCACCCGCCGGTCTCCAGCACGTTGATCGCCGCGTGGACGCGGGCCTCGATCTCGCCGCGCTTGAGGCCGGCGGGGATCGGATCGGCGAAGCGCATCGTGACGATGCCGGGCCGCTTGACGAAGCTGCCGCGCGGCCACAGCCGGCCGCTGTCGAGCGCCACCGCCGCCACCGGGAGCTTGAGCACGCGATAGAGGCCGGCGAAGCCGGGCTGGAGCGGCGGCGTCTCGCCGGGGCGGACGCGCGTGCCTTCGGGGAAGATCAGGATCGGCCGCCCCTCCGCGATCGCCGCCTCGGCGGCGCGCATCATCTGCCTCAGCGCGGCGGCCCCGCCGGACCGGTCCACCGGGATCGCGCCATAAGCGGTGACGATCCGGCCCCAGAACGGGATGCGGGAAAGCTCGCGCTTCAGGACCATCGCCGGCTCGTCGAGCATCAGCACGATCTCGATCGTCTCGAACATCGACTGATGCTTGGCGGCGACGAGCACCGCGCCTTTGGGCGGCGTGCCTTCGATCCGGCTCCGGATGCCGAGGATGTTGGCGCAGCACCAGCGATGGTAGCGCGCCCAGCCATGCGCCCAGCCGCGCGCGGCGCGCGCGCCGAACAGGCTGATCGGATAAGCGAGGAACACCGCGAACGCGGTCCAGCCGTAGAAGGCCAGCGCGAACAGCGCCGAGCGCAGGACGTTCATCAGATGCCGACCAGGTCCGCCGCGCGGCCGAGCAGGTATTTGTTATATTCGCTGAACATCTGGCCGAGGCTCGGATCGGTCGGCACCGCGTCGGGCAGGATCGAAAGGGCCGCTCCGGCGCGCTTCCTGATCTCGTAACGGGCGCGGGCCATGTGAAGGTCGTTGGTGACCAGCCGGATCGACCGGACATGATGGCGGGTCACCCAGCGCGCGACCTCGTCGGCATTGGAACGGGTGTCGAAGGCGTCGCGGCCAAGCGTCACGCAGCAATCCATCAGCGCCGGCCGGACATGATAGACCCGCTCGAGATCGGCCTGGCGGACGGCGCGGTCGACGCCGGAGATCAGCATCTTGGGTGCGATGCCCCGATCGAGCAGGGCGAAGCCGCGCTCCAGCCGACCGGTCCCGCCGGTCACCACGACGATCGCGTCGCTATGCTGGTCCCCCGCCGGCCGCGCGAGCGTGACCGCGAAAACGGCATAGCCGAGGATGTAGGCGAGCAGCACGAGAGCGGCGAGGCGGATGAGCCAGCGGATCACAGCATCCGCCCCAACGCCCTGAGGATCGTCACGCGCGCCATCAACATGGCGAGCAGGACGCCGAACAACGGCAGCGCGACCAGCGCGCCCCAGGCGAGCGGCGGCAGCGCGGCCGATCCGATCAGCTCGGATCCCAAGGCCGCGACCTGCCGGCCGAGCAGGATCAGCACGATCCCGGCAAGGATGAAGCCGACAAGCCCGCCGAACAGGGCGTCGAGCGCGATCCGGCGCTGGAAGAGTCTCGCGACCTGAACGTCGGTCGCGCCCATCAAATGAAGGATCTCGATCGTGCCGCGATGCGTGTCGAGCGCGGCGCGCGCCGCGAGCACGACCGTCGCGGCAGTCGCCCCGACCATCAGGACAACAAGCCCGACGGCGAGCCATTTGAGCGCGCCGATCAGCCGGGCGAGCGGGGCGAGCCATTGCGCGTCGTCGTCGACGCGGGCGGCCGGCGCCGCCGCCGTCACCGCCGCGCGCAGCCGGGCGAGCGCGCCGGCATCGCCGGCCGGCAGGTCGACATCGACGAGCGCGGGCACCGGCAGGTCGCTTTCGAGCCCGCCGGCGCCGATCCACGGCTCGAGCAGGGCATGGACATCGGCCTCGGGCACGATCCGCACCGCGCCGACGCCGGGCAAGGCGCGCGCGGCGCGCGCCGCCGCATTCGCCTGGGCGACCCGCGTTGCCGGATTCGCATCGACGACCTGGATGGTGACCCGTCCGCCGACCTGTGCCTTGAGCCGTGCCGCCGCGCCGCCAAGGCCCAGCCCGGCGGCGGCGGCGAGCACGGTCAGGAACATCATGATCGCGATCACCCAGGGCATCGGCCCCGCCATCCGTCCCTCGGGCAGGAGGCCGCGCTCGGCCGCGCCGAACCGGCGGACCCCGGCCTTCACGCTTCGGGCCTTTGCGGCGGATGCCTCAGCGCGCCGGTCGGGTCGGCGAGCTGGCCGCGATTGAGCCGCAGCATCTCGGCCCGCTGGACGCGCGAGAGCAGATGGAGGTCGTGGGTCGCGACGACGACGGTGGTGCCGAGCTTGTTCAGCGAATCGAACAGATGGAGCAGGCGCTTGGCCATTTCGGGATCGACATTGCCGGTCGGCTCGTCGGCGACGAGCAGCTCGGGCCGGCCGATGACGGCGCGCGCGATGGCGACGCGCTGCTGCTCGCCGCCCGAAAGGGTGGCCGGGCGCGCGCTCGCGCGATCGGCAAGGCCGACCCAGGCGAGCATCTCGCTCACCGGATGGTGCAGATCCGATTCCTGCACCCCCGACACGCGCAGCGGCAGCGCGACATTGTCATAGGCCGAAAGATGCGGGACCAGCCTGAATTCCTGGAAGACAACCCCGATCCGCCGGCGAAAGCCCGGCAGCCGGCCGCGCGGCATGGTGACGATGTCCTCGCCGAACAGCCGGATCAGGCCCCGGCTCGGGCGGAGCGCGAGATAGAGCAGCTTCAGCAGCGAGGTCTTGCCGGCGCCGGACGGGCCGGTGAGGAAATAAAAACCGCTTTGCTTCAGCGAGAAGCTGAGATCCGACAGCGTCTCGGCGCCGGTGCCATAGCGCAGGCCGACATTCTCGAACTGGACGATCGAACCGCTGGCGTTCAAGACGCTCCCGCTCCCAAGAAACCTGACCCCCGCCCCGCAATGCCACGCCGCCCGCGCGCGCGTAAAGCCCGTCCGAAACGGCACGGAAATCCGCCGACTCTTGCATGTTGCGCTCCGGCCATGTTTAGAGTCGCGAAAGAACAGGCAAGGGAACGCCGATGATCCTCATCTGCCCTTCGTGCCAGACCCGCTATGTCGTCCCCGACAGCGCGATCGGCCCGAACGGGCGCAAGGTCCGCTGCGCCGGCTGCCGGCATAGCTGGTTCCAGGAAGGGGTCGCCGCCGCGCCGCCATCGCCGCCGGCCGCGTCCGAAGCCGGCGCGCCATCGCCTCCTCCCCCGCCGCCGTTCGAGGACGTGGTGCCGGCGCCCCCGGTCTCGTTCGCGCCGGAGAGCCAGGACGCGGCGGACGGATCGTTCCTCAATCCACGCCCCCGGCGCAACCCGGCCCGGCGCTGGACGATCGCCGCGATCGTCTTCGCGCTCCTCGTCACCGGGGCGGCGCTCGCGGTCAATTATTTCGGCCTGCCCGCCTTCGCGCAAAGGCTGCTGCCGGTGCAGGATGCCGACGCGCTCGGCATTTCGGGCACGGCGACGCCAAGCCAGCTCGCCAGCGGCAACATGCTGCTCGAGGTCCAGGGGGAGATCGTCAACCGCACCGCCGAGACCCAGCGCGTGCCGCAGATCCGCGCCGAATTGAAGGACAATGGCGGCCGCATTGTCTATAGCTGGTCGATCGCGCCGCCGGTGCCGGAACTTCGTCCCCATGCTCGCGTCACCTTCAACAACGCCAATGTCGATGTGCCGAGCGGCGGCCACATGCTGAGCCTCAGCTTCGCGCCATTGTCCTGACGCCGCGGGCGAGGAGAGGGAATGCGGATCGGAATCCTGACCGGGGGCGGCGACGTGCCGGGCCTCAACGCCTGCATCCGATCGGTCGTCCTTTCGGCGGACGATCTCGGTTGGGAGGTCACCGGGTTCCGGCGCGGCTGGGAGGGCGTGATGCGGATCGATCCCGCCGATGCCGCCAGCATCGCCGAGAACAGCGTCGCGCTCGACCGCGAGGCGGTGCGCGGCATCGACCGGACCGGCGGCACCATGCTCCACACCTCGCGCACCGATCCGCGCACGCAGAAGGACGGCGACGAGACGCCGCACGTGCTCGACGTGCTCCAAAGGCTCGGCATCGACGCGATGGTGACATTGGGCGGCGACGGCACGCTTCGCTTCTCCGCCCATCTTTGCGCGCAGGGCGTGCCGGTGATCTCGGTTCCCAAGACGATGGACAACGACGTCTTCGGCACCGATTACTGCATCGGTTTCTCGACCGCGGTCAGCCGGTCGGTCGAGGCGATCAATGCGCTGAGGACGACGATCGAGAGCCACGAACGGATCGGCGTCATCGAATTGTTCGGCCGGCGGAGCGGCGAGACGGCGTTGCTCGCCGGCTTCCTCGCCCAGGTCGATCGCACCGTGATCGCCGAGGTGCCGGCCGACCTCGACGTGCTGCTGCCGCTGCTCGCCGAGGACAAGGCGTCGAGCCCCGATCATTATGCGATGTGCGTGATTTCCGAAGGCGCCAGGATCGAAGGCGCCGATGGCGGCGAGGGCGACATCGCCAAGTCGGCGATCGACCGCGCCGACGGCGGCGTCGGCCAGCGGCTCGGGCGCGCGATTACCGCGCGGACCGGCAGCGGCGTCGTCGTCCAGGAGCTCGCCTATCTGATGCGCGCCGGCGCGCCCGACGCGATGGACCGGATGGTCGGCTTCGCCTTCGGCGGTCTTGCGGTCCAGCTCCTCCATCGCGGCGACGGCGGGCGGATGGTGACGCTGACCGACGGCAATTACGATCATGTGCCGATCGACACTTTGCTCAATGGGAAGAAATCGGTCGATGTCTCGGCGCTCTACGATCGCGCCAGCTACCGCGCCCGGCTGATGCGGGTCGAGGGCATGCCGATGTTCCTCTATTGAGGGCCGTTGCCTTCGTCGAAACGCGCTGCTAGAGGCGCCGCTTCCTACCGGCCCCCGGTTTCAGGGGGAGATTCACGTGCGGTCGTGGCGGAACTGGTAGACGCGCAGCGTTGAGGTCGCTGTGGCCGAAAGGCCGTGGAAGTTCGAGTCTTCTCGACCGCACCAAAGACCATTGATTTTGAAGGCATTTTTGGCCCGCCGGCGCCGGGAAGCCCGGCGCGTCGCACGTGTTTCCGGCTGTCCGGCGAACCCGCACCAAAAGAAATTTGCGCGACGATGTCGATTTCCGGCAAGCTCGTTCGTCGTCCCGATGAGCGGCCAAAGGGGCCGGCTCTGACAAGGGAGACGTTACGATGCGCGTGATGGTATTGGTGAAAGCCACCGAGGATACCGAACAGGACATCGCGCCCACGCCCGAGATGATCGCGGCGTTCGAGGCGATGGACCGGTTCACCGAGGAACTCGTCCAGGCCGGCGTCTTCGTGGCCGGCGCCGGCCTCAAGCCCAGCGCCGAGAGCAAGCGCATCGCCTTCGAGGGCGCCAGCCGCACGGTGATCGACGGGCCGTTCGCCGAGGCGCGCGAGCTGATCGCCGGCTTCTCGATCTGGGAGGTCCGGGACATGGACGAGGCGGTGGCCTGGGCGAAGCGCAGCCCGAATTGTATGCCGGGTCGGAGCGAGATCGAGATAAGGCCGTTCTTCGAGGCGGCGGACCTGGCCGATTTCGTGACGCCCGAGGAGCTCGCGGCGGGCAGGCGCGACGGCGAGCGCGGCAAGCTCGGCGTCGCCTGACGCCCTCGGCTGGAACAAGCCGCCATCGGGAGGTCCACGACGATGACCATCACCATCACCGCCTTCGAACAGTCGCCCGATGGCGGCAAGGGGCTCGCGCGCGACACGCGCGTTCGCTGGGCGCTCGAGGAAGCGGGGCTGCCTTATGAGGTCCGCCTCGTCTCGTTCCAGGCGATGAAGGCGCCCGCGCATCTGGCGCTGCATCCCTTCGGCCAGATTCCGACCTATGAGGAAGGCGATCTCGCCTTGTTCGAGACCGGCGCGATCGTCTTCCATATCGCCGAGCATCATGCCGGTCTGTTGCCTGGGGAGGCCCCGGACAATGCCGGCGCCCGGGCGCGCGCGATCATGTGGATGTTCGCCGCGCTCAACACGGTGGAACCGCCGATCCTCGATCTCGTGACCGCCAGGATATTCGAGCGCGACAAGCCCTGGGCCAGGGATCGCCTGCCGCTGGTCGAGGAGCGTCTTCGCGCGCGGCTGGACCAGCTCTCCGCCCGGCTGGGCGATGCCGACTGGCTGGACGGCGGGTTCAGCGCGGGCGACCTGCTGATGGCATCGGTGCTGCTCAGGCTGAGGATGTCGGGCATCCTCGACGAATATCCGGACCTCGCCGCCTATGTCGCCCGGGCCGAGGCGCGCCCCGCCTACCAGCGGGCTTTCGCCGCGCAACTGGCGGTCAACGCCCCGTAGGCGCGCCGGCTGCTTGCTTCGCTGGAGCCGCTGGCCGAAAAGACGGTGTGACCGCGGGCGAGACGCATCGGGCGATCGAGGCGACCTTTCGCATCGAACGGGCCAGGCTCATCGCCGGCCTGGCCCGGATGACGCGCGACATCGATCGGGCGGAGGAGCTGGCGCAGGATGCGCTCGTCGTCGCGCTCGCCGAATGGCCGGGAACCGGGGTTCCGGCCAATCCCGGTGCCTGGCTGATGGCCGTCGCCAAACGCCGCGCCATCGACGCGATTCGCCACGACACGATGCGGAGGCGCAAGCACGAGCAGATCGCGCGCGAGCCGGACGAGACGTTCGACGGCGAAGCGCGGGCGTTCGCGGCGATGGACGACGATCTCGGCGACGAGCTGCTGGGGCTCATCTTCACGGCCTGCCACCCCCTCCTGTCGCCCGATGCCCGCGCGGCGCTCACGCTGCGGGTGGTCGGCGGGCTGACGACCGGCGAGATCGCCCGCGCCTTCCTGTCGAGCGAGGCGACGATCGCGCAGCGGATCGTCCGCGCGAAGAAGGCGATCGCCCAGGCGGTGTCCGGCGCCGGTTTGACCTTCGGCGTGCCGCGCGGCGCCGAGCGGGCAGCGCGTCTCGGCTCGGTGCTGGAAGTCGTCTATCTCATCTTCAACGAGGGCTATGCGGCGACCGCCGGCGACGCGCTGGTCCGCCCGGACCTGTGCCGGGAGGCGCGGCGGCTGGGCCGCATCCTTGCCGGGTTGATGCCCCAAGATGCCGAGGTGTTCGGGTTGCTGGCGCTGATGGAAATCCAGGCGTCACGCCTGCCGGCACGCACCGGTCCGGACGGCGCCTTGATTCCGCTCGATCGGCAAAATCGCGCGCGCTGGGATCGACTCCTGATCCGCCGCGGCCTCGATGCGCTGGCCCGGGCCGAAAGGCTCGGAGGCGATGGGCCGCATGTGCTGCAAGCCGCGCTTGCCGCCTGCCATGCCCGCGCGCGCCGCGCCGAGGATACCGATTGGCCGCGCATCGCCGCGCTCTACGATCGGCTGCGCGTCGCGATGCCCTCGCCGGTGGTCGATCTCAATCGCGCGATCGCCCACGCGATGGCCTTCGGGCCCGAAGCGGGCCTGGCGCTGGTCGACGAGATTGCCGGCGCCGCCGCCCTCGCTGATTATGCGCCGCTGCCGGCGGCGCGGGGAGATTTCCTGTTCCGCGCCGGTCGGCTGGCCGAGGCCCGCGCCGAATTCGAGGCCGCGGCCAAGCTCACCCGCAATGCGCGCGAAGCCGCCTTTCTCCGCGCCCGCGCGGACGCCTGCGCCGCTTAGCGCCGCGCCGGGTCAGGGATCCGGCAAAGCCCAGTCGATCGGTTTCAGGCCCTTCGATTCGAGGAAGGCGTTGGCCTTTGAAAAATGCCGGCAGCCGAAGAAGCCGTTATGGGCGGACAGCGGCGAGGGATGCGGCGCCTTCAGCACGAGGTGGCGGCTCGTATCGACGAAGGTGGCCTTGCGCTGGGCATAGGCGCCCCACAGCATGAACACGACCGGATCGGGCTTTTCGTTCACCAGCCGGATGATCGCGTCGGTGAACCGTTCCCAGCCCTTGCCCTGATGCGCGGCGGCGCGGCCCATCTCGACGGTGAGGACGCTGTTGAGCAGCAGCACGCCCTGCTTCGCCCAATGTTCGAGGAAGCCGTGGCGCGGGCGGGCGATGCCGAGATCGCTCGCCAGCTCCTTGTAGATATTGTCGAGGCTCGGCGGCACCCGGACGCCCGGCTGGACCGAGAAGCACAGGCCGTGCGCCTGGCCGAGGCCGTGATAGGGATCCTGCCCCAGGATGACGACGCGCACCGTGTCGAGCGGCGCGAGGTCGAGCGCCCGGAAATATTCGCCGCCTTTGGGAAAGATGCGCGCGCCGCGGGCCTTCTCGGCGAGCAGGAACTGCTTCAATTCGGCCATGTAGGGCGCGGCGAATTCGCCCGCGAGGGAAGCCTTCCAGCTTTCGTCCAGCTTGATCGTATCGCTCATCGCTGGCCGCGACCATAAACGCGCCCAGGCGTCGCCGCCAAGCCATTGCGGATCGCGCGGGGTCAGCGCATAATCGTTGCGTGGGCGATACGGAATCTTCGGGCGGAGCCGACGCACGCGCGCTCGGCTTCTGGCTGTGCCTGGCGCTGGTTGTCGGCAATTTCATCGGATCGGGCATCTTCCTGCTGCCCGCCCAGCTCGCGCCTTATGGCTGGAACGCCTTTTTCGGCTGGCTGGTGACGATCGGCGGCGGCCTGTGCCTTGCCTATGTCTTCGCCCGGCTTGCGCGCGGCCTGCCCTTGGCCGGCGGCCCACATGATTATGTCGAGCAGGCGTTCGGGCCGGTCGTCGCCCATGGCGTCTCGTGGAGCTATTGGGTTTCGGTCGTGGTCGGCAACACCGCGCTCGCCACGGCGGCGATCAGCTATTTCTCGCCATTCGCGCCGGCGCTCGCCGAGGTGCCGGGGCTTGGCGCGCTCGGCGCGATCGTCCTGGTGTGGCTGCTGACCCTGGTCAACTGCGTCAGCGTGCGCGCCAGCGGCGGGGTCCAGGCGGTGACGGTCGTGCTCAAGCTGGTGCCGCTCGTCATCGTGATCGGCGTTGCCGCGCTCGCCTTGCTCCAGCACCGCGCCGCCGCGCCGCCGCCGCTGCGCGGGGCCGATCTCAGCCTCGGTTCGATCAACGGCGCGGCGGCATTGACCTTATGGGCCATGCTCGGCGTCGAATGCGCCGCCTGGGCCGCGCGCCGGGTGAAGAATCCGACGGTGAACGTGCCGCGCGCGACGATGGCGGGAACGCTGATCGCGGGCATCGTCTATATCATCGTGTCGAGCGCGGTCGCGATGCTGCTTCCGGCCGAAGAGGTCGCGCGATCCAACGCGCCGATCGCCCTGTTCGTCAGCCATTACTGGACGCCGGCGGCGGGCCTCTTCGTCGCCCTGTTCGCGGCGGTGAGCTGCCTTGGCGCGCTCAACGGGTTCACGCTGCTCCAGGGCGAGATGCCGCTCGCGATGGCGCGGCGTGGCGGGCTTCCCGCCTGGTTCGCGAAGACGGCGCGCGGCGGCGTCCCGGTGCGCGCGCAGATCGTGTCGAGCCTGTGCGCCACCTTTTTGCTCGCCGCCAACGCGAACCGGACGCTCGCCGGCCTGTTCCAGTTCATGATCCTGCTGTCGACATCGGCGACTTTGGTCCTCTACCTCGCCTGCGCGCTCGCGGCGTTGCGGCTCCAGCGGATCGGGGCGTTGATCCGATCGGGCGGGCTCTCGATCGTGGCGGCGATCGGCGCGCTCTATTCGGTCTGGACGCTCTACGGCGCCGGTTATGACGCGCTTGGATGGGGCGCGGTGCTGCTGCTCGTCGGCGTGCTGATCTATGCGGCGATGCGATTCAGCCCCAGCGCGCGGGCGGCGCGTCCAGCCGTGTCTCGGGAATGATCCGGCGGAGCTTGCGCGCAAAGCTCCTGAGGCAAACCTCGCTCCCGCCCAGCGGCCCCGGCCGGTAGAGCGACGATCCCATGCCCTGCTGGACGCGGCGGATGAGAATGGTGTCCTCGTCATTGACCTGCCGGTTGATCCGCCAGTTGAGATAGCGCGCCGCCTTCATCTCGCGACTGCCGCCCGGGACGGCATAGCTGATCTCGCGGATCAGGGTCTGCGTCGGCGAGACCGGGAGGAAGTGCATGAAATCGACCTGGTCGGGATAGATGTCGAACGCGACGTTCGGCCACAGCTTGAAATAGAGCCAGGTCCGGCCCGCGCCCTCCGGCAGGAAATGCTGATAGGTGCGCTCGGAGAGGTTGGAGGACGGCTTCTCGACGAGCGCGCCGCTCATCCGGTCGACATGAGCGCCGGCCTCGATCGTATAGCTCTTGCCGAACAGGCGGGTGAGGCCGGGATGGGCGACGTCGATGTGGAGGCCGTCCGAATAATTGTCGGCGACGTTCTTCCAGTTGACATCGCGCGGCCGCATCGTGATCCGGCCGAGCGCGCGCAGTTCCTCGAAATTGTGCGGGGCGATTTCGGCGTCATAGGGCGCCATCATCTCGGCGACACTCGGGCCGCCGCTTTCCAGCCGGACGAACAGGAAGCCGCGCCACCGTTCCAGCTCGACCGGGATCAGGCCCCAATCGGCGGGATCGAAACCGGGATAGTCCTCGCGGTGCGGCAGCGCGATCAGGCGGCCGTCGGTGGCATAGGTCCAGGCATGATAGGGGCAGGTCAGCCGCTTCGCGCAGCCTTCATGGCCATCGACCAGCCGCGAGCCGCGATGGCGGCAGACATTGGCGAAGGCGCGCGCCTGACCGTCCTGCCCGCGGATGACGAGGATGCTCTCGCCGAGCAGCTCGAGCGTCCGCCAGTCGCCCGCGTTCGGCATATCGCTGTCGTGGCAGACGATCTGCCAGGAGGGCCGGATGACGCGCTCCATTTCAACCTTGAAATAATCGGCGTCCCAATAGGTCCAGCCGGGCAGGCTGAGATCGTCGGTGCGATCGGCTTCGCGCAATGGCAGGCGGGCGATGTCGGACATGGACTGATCTTAGCACAAGCCCGTCATTCCAGCGAAAGCTGGAATCTCATTTCCCTTCCCCCCTTTCCTTCGCGCCTTCGCGTGGAAAGAGCAGAATTTGGTTCACGCGAAGGCGCGAAGGCGCGAAGAAGGAAAGGGGATACCAGCGTTCGCTGGAATGACGCAGAGGGCATTTGGAGTCGGTCCCGACATGATCGCATCGAAGAGAGCCAGCATGTCTCCAACCGCGCGGCTCGCCGCCGCCATCGTCGCGATCGTCTGCTGGGTCGGCCTCGCCGTGCAGCTCCAGGCATCGACCGCGCTCATGGGCTCGCTCGGCGGTGCGATCGTTGCGATGCTTCGCTACTTCACCGTCATCGGCAACCTCTTTGCCGCCTGCGTCTACAGCGCGGCCGCGCTCGGCAGTCGACGCGCGGCGACTCCGTTCGTCATCGGCGGGGTCACGCTGACCATGCTGCTGATCGGGATCGTCTATGCGCTGCTGCTCAACGGACTGCTCGAACTGAGCGGCGGCGCCGCGCTCGCCGATCTCCTGCTCCACAAGGTCACGCCGGCACTGGCGGCACTCTACTGGCTCGTCATCGGGCCGAAGGCGGGCCTCAAATGGCGCGATCCCTTGCTCTGGGCGCTGCTGCCGCTGGTCTATTTCGTCTATGCGCTCGCGCGTGCCGGCGTCGAGGGCATCTATGCCTATCCATTCCTCAACGTCGCCACGCTCGGCTGGGGCCAGGTTCTGCTGACCGCGCTTGCGATGGCGATCGGATTCCTCGTCGTCGGGGTCTTGCTGGTCTGGATCGGCCGCTTGATCGATCCGCGTCGGCGCCAGGCCTGAAAACGGTTCCGCTCGGGGCCAACCACCTCTATCCCTGCGGCGATGGCGCGCGAGGACAAGACCAGCACAGGCGAAACGGCGACGCCGATGATGGCGCAATATCTCACGCTCAAGGCCGAGGCGGGCGACTCCTTGCTCTTCTACCGGATGGGCGACTTCTTCGAGCTCTTCTTCGAGGATGCGCGGATCGCCGCCGCCGATCTCGACATCGCACTGACATCGCGCGGGACGCATGAGGGCCAGCCGATCCCGATGTGCGGCGTCCCCGTCCACGCCGCCGAAGCCTATCTTGCCCGGCTGATCCGCGCCGGCCGCCGCGTCGCCATCGCCGAACAGGTCGAAAGCCCGGCCGAGGCCAAGAAGCGCGGGTCCAAATCGGTGGTCGCGCGCGCGATCGTGCGGGTGGTGACGGCGGGCACGCTGACCGAGGAGGCCTTGCTCGATTCGCGCGCGGCCAACTGGCTGGAAGCGGTGGCGAAGGTCGGCGATCGCTACGGCATCGCCGCCGCGGATGTGTCGACCGGGCGGTTCGAGCTGAGCTCGGTGCCATTGGGCGCGCTCGATGCCGAGCTGGCCCGGCTGGGCGCGGCGGAGGTGGTTTCGGCCGAGCCGATCCCGGGCGCGCGCGAATGGACGCAGGGCTTCGACAGCCTCGACGCCGAGTGCAAGCTTAAGGCGCGGTTCGAGGTGGCGACGCTCGACGGGTTCGGGTCGTTCGACCGTGCTGCCTTGTGTGCCGCCGGCGGCCTGCTCGCTTATCTCGACGAGGCGGCGCGCGAGTCGCTGACCTTCCTGCGGCCCCCGATCATGGTCGCGGCCGGCGATCACATGATGATCGACGCGGCGACGCGCGAGAGCCTGGAGCTGAGCCGCGCGGCCTCGGGCGGGCGCAGCGGAAGCCTGCTCGCCGCGCTCGACCGCACCGTGACCGGCGCCGGCGCGCGCCTGCTCGGCGCCGATCTCGGCGCGCCATTGCTCGATCGGGCGAGGATCGAAGCGCGGCTCGATCTCGTCTCCGCGCTGGAGCGCGACGGCGGCACGCGCGACTGGCTGCGGCGGCAGCTGCGCGCGCTTCCCGACATCGGGCGCGCGCTCGGGCGTCTCGTCGCCGGGCGTGGCTCGCCGCGCGATCTCGGCCAGCTTCGCGATGGCCTCGGCGAGGCGCGACGGCTGCACGATCATCTCGAACGCGCCGCCGAGCCGACGCCGTTGCTGAAGACGCTGCTGCCGGCTTTGATCGGCCATGGCGCGCTCGTCGATCTGCTGAGCCGCGCGCTCGTCCCGTCGCCGCCGATCGACGCCGCGCAGGGCGGCTATATCGCCGAGGGCCATGACGCCGCGCTCGACGCCCTGCGCGCGACCGGTGGCGATGGGCGCCGCGCGATCGCGGCGCTGGAGGCGCGCTACCGCGCCGAAACCGGGATCGCCGCGCTCAAGATCCGGCACAACAATGTGCTCGGCTATCATGTCGAGGTGCCGGCGCGGGCCGCCGACAAATTGATGGCGGCGGAGTCGGGGTTCACCCATCGCCAGACGCTCGCCGGCGTGGTCCGCTTCAACGCGCCGGACCTGCACGAGCAGGCGATGAAGGTCGGCCAGGCCGGCGCCCATGCGCTCGCCGCCGAGGCCGCGCATCTGGAGGAGCTGACCGAAGCGGCGCTGAAGCAGGCCGAACCGATCGCGGCGACGGCGGATGCGCTGGCCCGGCTCGATGTCGCCGCCGCGCTCGCCGAGCGCGCGGTCGAAGGCGGCTGGTGCCGGCCGCATTTCGAGGCGCGCCCCTGTTTCGAGGTCGAGGGTGGACGCCATCCGGTGGTCGAGGCGGCGCTGCGGGCGTCGGGCGTCCCCTTCGTCGCCAATGATTGCAAACTCGACGAGGGCGCGCGGCTGTGGCTGGTGACCGGACCCAATATGGGCGGCAAATCCACCTTCCTCAGGCAGAACGCGCTGATCGCGATCCTCGCCCAGGCGGGGAGCTATGTGCCGGCGGCCAAGGCGACGCTCGGCCTGGTCGACCGATTGTTAAGCCGGGTCGGCGCTTCGGACAATCTCGCGCGCGGCCGATCCACCTTCATGGTCGAAATGGTCGAGACCGCCGCGATCCTGGCGCAGGCCACCCCACGCAGCTTCGTGATCCTCGACGAGGTCGGGCGCGGCACTTCGACCTATGACGGCCTCGCCATCGCCTGGGCGGTGGTCGAGGCGATCCACGACGTGGCCGGCTGCCGCTGCCTGTTCGCGACCCATTATCATGAGCTGACGCGGCTCGCCGAGCGGCTCGACGCGCTCTCGCTCCACCATGTCCGCGCGCGCGAGTGGAAGGGCGATCTCGTGCTCCTCCACGAGCTTGCCGAAGGACCGGCCGACCGCAGCTACGGGATCGCGGTCGCCAAGCTCGCCGGCCTGCCGCCGGCGGTGCTGGCCCGCGCCGGATCGGTGCTGGTCAAGCTGGAGGAAGGCCGCGCCGCGACTGGCGGCATCGCGGCCGGGCTCGACGATCTGCCCTTGTTCGCCGCTCTCGCCGAGGAGCCAGCCCCCGCCGATCCGCTGCGCGCGGCATTGGACGAGGTCGAGCCGGACAGTCTCGCGCCGCGCGAGGCGTTGGACATCCTCTACCGGCTGAAATCGCTCAGCCGCGTCTGAGGATCGTGTAGCGAAGCGCGCGCCGGGTTCGGAAGCCGAGACCCTCGTAGAGACGGATCGTCGGTTCGGCACCGGCGACGACATGGAGGAAGGGTATGTCGCCCTCGTCCTGGATGCGGCGCGCGACGATGCGGGTCAGAGCGGCAGCGAGGCCGCGGCCGCGATGATCGGGGTGGGTGCACACGCCGCTCACCTCGCGCATTCCCGGCACGGCGAGCCGCTCGCCGGCCATCGCGATCAGCCGGCCCTCTTCGCGCACGCCGATGAATCGGCCGAGGCTATGGGTGCGGGCGTAGAAGGGGCCGGGCTTCGTCAGGTGGGCCAGCGCGATCATCTCCGGCGCGTCGGTTTCGGTGAGCGCAATCGCCTCGAACGGCGCCGGTGCGTCGGCGATCGGGCCGGCGATCATCTGGCCGAGCATGATGTCGAGCTCGATCGCATATCCGTCGGGCAGCGGCATCGGATCGGCCTCGACCAGCGAGATCAGCCCGTCCGGTTCGGCCAGCGCGGCGAGCGCGTCGGTGCTGTCCCGGCCGGCGTCCGCCGCCGCGGCGAAGGCGGCGATATCGGACGGAAAGCGCCACGCGCGGGCGTCGCCCTGCGCCAGATGCGCCTGCCGGGTCGTCAGCGCGCTCCAGAACGGGCGGTCGAGCACATGGTCCATCGCCTCATTCTGGCGGGCCGTTCGGGCTCCGTCATCCCGTTTGTTGCGCCTGAACTTGCCGCTTGACCCGTCCCCCGGGGCCGGCCGTAATCGAGTCGATGTCGAAGAAGGAACGGCGATGCGGCAGTGGCTGGGGCCTGGTGAAATGGCGGCGCGGCTCGGGATCAGCGTCAAGGCTTTGCGCGTCTATGAACGCGCCGGGCTGGTGACGCCGGACCGGAGCGCCGCCAATTATCGTCAATACGGCCCCGTCCACGCGGCGCGGCTCCACCAGGTGCTCGCGCTGAAGCGTCTCGGCCTGCCGCTGGCGAAGATCGCCGGGCTGCTCGCCGGACGGCTTGCCAGCCTCGATGCGGTGCTTGCCCTCCAGCAGGAGGTGCTGGCGGCGCGCGCGGCGGAGGTGCGGGCCGCGCTGGCATCGGTCGAAGCCGCCAGGAAGCGGCTGGCCGAAGGCGCCGATCTTTCGCTCGACGATCTCGTGACCCTCACAAGGATGACAGCGATGAATATGAAGAGCGACGAAGCATTGGCGGCGGCCCTCAGGCCCGCCGTGGACCGCCATTTCAGCGCGGCGGAGCAGGCGAGGCTTGCCGACAATGCGCCTTATTTCGACCGGGAGCAGGTCAGCCGCGAATGGGACGATCTGATCGCGGAGGCGAAGGCGCTCCACGAAAAGGGCGATCCCGAAAGCCCGGCCGCCAAGAACCTCGCCCGGCGCTGGTTCGCCCAGATCGCGCGCTTCACCGGCGGCGATCCGGCGGTGACGGCGAAGCTCGGCAAGGTGTGGAGCGAATCGATGCGCGATCCGGCGCTGGCGCCGCAGCTGCCGATGACGCCCGAGCTGATGGCCTTCGTCGGCGCGGCGAAGCGGGCGGCGGACGCGGAGCAGGCGTGACGCGGCGGCCATGAGGACCTATTTGCGGTCCTCATGGCCAGCCGTTCCGACGCGATACCCAATCGCCGCGCGATCATCGACCGGCGCGTTCTCGATGAGACGCTGGCCGATGCCGATCGCGCCGAAGCGGCGCGGCGGCTCAAGGCGGCGCTGGCCGAGGGCCGCGCCGAGATTGCGCGGCGGCTTGACGAACGGCCTTATGCGGGGACCGAGACCGCGGCGGCCTACGCCTTCCTCACCGACCAGATCGTCCGCCTGGCCTTCGACCATGTGACGCTGCGGCTCCATCCACTCGCCAATCCGACCACGTCGGAACGGCTGCTGCTGCTTGCGGTGGGCGGCTATGGGCGCGGCGAGATGGCGCTCCACTCGGATGTCGATCTCGCCTTCGTGACGCCGTGGAAGGACACGCGCTGGACCGAGACCGTGACCGAGGAAATCCTCTATCTGCTGTGGGATCTCGGCCTCAAGGTCAGCCAGTCCTCGCGCAGCGTCGACGAGATGATGCGGATGTCCGCCGCCGATCAGACGATCCTGACCGCGACGATGGAGGGGCGTTATGTCTGGGGCGATGAAGCGGTCTACGACGACGTGCATGCGCGCTTCTGGAAGCGGGTTGGCGCGGCCGGGATCCGCGCCTTCGCCAAGGAGAAGCTGGACGAGCGCGAGGCGCGGCACCAAAGGATGGGCGACAGCCGCTATGTCGTCGAGCCCAATGTCAAGGAAGGCAAGGGCGGGCTGCGCGATCTCCACACGCTCTTCTGGATCGGCAAATATGCCTACCGGCTGCAAAATGCGGCGGGGCTGGTCGATGTCGGCCTGCTCACCTCGCCGGAATGGCGCGCCTTCCACCGCGCCGAGCGGTTCTTCTGGGCGGTGCGCTGCCACCTCCACATCATCGCCGGGCGCGCCGAGGAACGGCTGACCTTCGACGTCCAGCCCGAGATCGCGCGGCGGATGAACTATGCCGATCGTCCCGGCAGCGCCGCCGTCGAGCGGTTCATGCGCCACTATTTCCTGCACGCGAAGACGGTCGGCGATCTCAGCGGCGTCTTCCTCGCCCATCTCGACGAAAAGTTCGCCCGGCGCGGCCAGCGTTACCTCTCGCTGCCGTCATTCCGCCGCCGTCCGTCGCGGCTGGAGGGCTTCCTGCTCGATCGCGGCCGGCTCGCCGCGCCGGACGATCCGGCCTTCTTCGCCGAACGGCCGGCGCGGCTCATCCGGATGTTCGCGCTCGCCGACAGGAACGGACTTGAGATCCATCCGCTGGCGATGCGCGCCGCCGCCGCCAACGCCAAGCTGATCGACGCATCGGTCCGTGCCGATCCCGCCGCCAATGCCGTCTTCCTCGATGTGCTGACGAGCCCGCGCGATCCCGAGGCGGTGCTTCGATGGATGAACGAGGCCGGGGTGTTCGGCCGCTTCGTTCCCGATTTCGGCCGCGTCGTCGCGCAGATGCAGTTCGACATGTACCACCATTATACAGTCGATGAGCATACGATCCGCGCGATCGGCCTGCTCGCGCGGATCGAGCAGGGCGCGTTCAAGGACGATCATCCGCTCGCGACCAGCCTGTTCAAATATATCGCCTCGCGCCGCGTCCTCTATGTCGCGGTCCTGCTCCACGATATCGCCAAGGGCCGGCGCGGCGATCATAGCGAGCTCGGCGCCGAGATCGCGCTGTCGCTCTGTCCGCGCCTGGGGCTCGATGCCGCCGAGACCGAGACGGTTGCCTGGCTGGTGCGCTGGCATCTCCTCATGTCGGCGACGGCGCAGAAGCGCGATCTTTCCGATCCCAAGACGATTCAGGATTTCGTCGCGCGGGTGAAAAGCCTCGAGCGCCTGCGGCTGCTCTACATCCTGACCGTGGTCGACATCCGCGCCGTCGGCCCCGGCACCTGGAACGGCTGGAAAAGCGAGCTGCTGCGCGCCCTGTTCGAGGCGGCCGAGGAGCAGCTTCGGCTCGGCCATGTCGAAAAGGGACGCAAGGAGCGGATTGCGGCGGTCAAGGCCGAGCTCGTCGATCGGCTCGGCGGCAATGCCGCGCGGCTCGCGCGCTTCGTCGCCGCGCTGCCGGACAGCTACTGGCTCGCCGAGCCGATCGAGGCGATCGAGCGCAATGCGCGATTGCTCGGCTCAGGCGCGGCGGAGCCGGGCCGCATCGAAACGGCGGTGCTTGCCGATCGCGGCGCGACGCTGGTTTCGGTTTATGCGAACGACCGGCCGGGCCTTTTCTATCGCCTTGCCGGCGCGATCAGCCTCGCCGGCGGCAACATCATCGACGCGCGCATCCACACCACGAATGACGGCATGGCGCTCGACAATTTCCTGGTCCAGGACGCCGATCGCGCGCCCTTCGCCGATCCGCACCAGCTGCGCCGGCTGAAGACCGAGGCGATGCGCGCGCTGGCGGGGCAGGAGCCGGCCGCCGATCGGCTGGCGGCGCGGGCGCTGCCGCTGCGTCGGGCCGAAGCCTTCGCGATCCAGCCCGCCGCCTTCGCCGACAACCGCGCGTCGAACCGCTACACGGTGATCGAGGTCAATGCCCGCGATCGCGCCGCGCTTCTCTTCGATCTCGCTCAGGCGATCACCGAATCGAAGGCGCTGATCCATTCCGCCCATATCGCGACCTACGGCGAGCGCGCGGTGGACGTCTTCTACCTGACCGGCCTCGACGGGGGAAAGATCACCAATGTGCTGAGGCTGAAGGGTCTGCGCGCGCGGCTGCTCAAGGCCGCCGCCGGCGCGGCGCAGCGCCGCAAGGCCGCATAAGGAAAGCCCCGCCCCCGGAGATCGGGGACGGGGCCTTTCGATCCGCCGCGCGGCCGGGTCCGCTAGAAGCGGAAGCGGCCGGTGACGCCGAAGGTGCGCGGCTCGGCGAGGTATGACGCGAAGACCTGGTCCGAAATCGCCGCCCCGGGCGCGCCGAACTGGCGCACCTGGGCGATCGTACCGTTGGTCGGACCGCTGCTCTGGAGCGGCGCGCTGAACGCGACCTGCTGGTAGTTCTGGTTGAACAGGTTCTGCGCCCACAATTCGATCGACCAACGCTCGTTGCGGCCGCGGATGCCGATCCGGGCATTGACCACCGCATAGCCGTCCAGCTCCTTCTCGGGGAAGAGATCGGAGCCGGTATTGTAGTCGGAGGTCATGCGGCCATCGACATAGACCAGACCGCTGAGCCCGCTCGATCCGATCGCCGGCGTCCAGGCCATCGAGGCGGTGACGACATGCCTGGGCGCGTTGGAGAGATTGTCGCCCGAAAGCAGGAACAGCGCCGGATCGAGCGGCTCGCCCTGCGAGCTGCCGACCAGATTGTGCCGGTATTTGGTGTCGGCATAAGTGTAGCCGGCGGTGATGTTGAGGTCCGGCGCCGGCCGGAAGGTCGTTTCGATCTCGATGCCGGTGGAGGTGACGCCGCTGCGCGTGTCGCCCGGATCGCAGGCGCCGGTCGCTGCGGACAGATCCTGGTCGGCGCCGCCGAGGTCGGTCCCGCAGCTCTGGATGTTCTGGACGATGAACACCGTCCCGTTGAACGTGTTGAGCTGGAAATCCCGGAAACTCTCGCGGAAGGCGGCGACGTTGAAGGTGAAGTTGCGCCGGGTCAGCTTCAGCCCGACCTCGAACGAATTGACGATCTCCGGCGCGAAACGCAGGCCCGCGGCGTCCGCATTGCTGCGCGGCAGGTAAGCGGGGCCGAGATCCGACCGGTCGAGATTGTAGCCGCCCGCCTTGTAGCCGCGCGAATAGCTCGCATAGATCAGGCTGCGCGGATCGAGCTGCCAGGACAGGACGCCGGTCCCGGTCCATTCGCCCTCGCCGAAGCTGTCGCGCAGGTCGAGCGAATTGAGCAGCGAGCTCGCATTGCCGACGCAGGTGAGGGTGATGATGCCGGCGACGGTGGTGGCGAGCGCCGGATTGGCGAGCAGCGGGCCGAGCGCGGCCTGCTGCTGCGGACAGATCGTGTTGTTGTTGTTGAAGTCGCCGGCGAAGCTCTTGCGCTCGTGGGTGTAGCGCACGCCGAGGGTGAGGCTGAGCGCGTCGGTCAGGTGGAAGATATTGTGGGTGAACAACGCCCAGTTGGTGCTGTGCTGATCGTAGAGGCTGCTGACGTCGCCGACATTGTTGACCGTGCTCAATCGGTCGAGCCCGCCGAGCACCAGCGGCGCGGCCGCGCCGAACTGGCCGCCGAGCACCGCGCGCAGCGTCGGCGTCATGCAGCCCGGCGCGGTGGGATCGAGCAATGCGGCCGGCGTCGGCGCGACGCCGGAGCCGGCGATCGCGCGGCAGGCGGCGAATTCGCCATATTGCGAACCGAACTGGAGGTTGTCGCTGACCTCCAGACTCTCTCTCGCGAAATAGCCGCCGACCAGCCAGTCGAGGAATCCCGCCCGGCCCTGAAGCCTGACTTCCTGCGTGAAGGTGCGGAAGCGGCGGTAATTATTGCCATCGTCGGCGCGCGAGAGCAGGTCGACATTGCTGTAATCGACATCGCCGGCGCCGCCCGATTTATAACCGCGATAGGCGGTGATCGAGGTCAGGTTGGCATTGCCGAAATCATAGTCGATCTGCCCGGAAAAGCCCCAGTCCGTCGTGAGGTTGCGGTAGGTGGTGCCCGGCGTGACCGCGATGTCGCGATTGTAGGGATCGCCGAGCGACGGGAAGATGCCGCCGAATCGCGAGAGCAGGTCGACGATCCGGTTGCTCGCCGCATATTGGGAATCGCCGGGAATGCCCGGCGTCGGATCGAACGCTTCGCGCGCCTCGACGATGACCGCGCCGCAGCAGCTCTCGTTGCGCCGCGTATAATCGCCGATCAGGCGCACCGAGAGCCGGTCGTTCGGCTGATAGAGAAGCTGGCCGCGCGCGAAGATGCGGTTGCGGTCGTTGACGTCGTTCTCGGTGCCGTTCGCGGCATTGACGACGTCGTAGAAGCCATCGCGCCGCACGTAGACGGCGTCGAGGCGGAAGGCGAGGCTCTCGCTGATCGGCCCGGTGATGCCGCCGGCGGCGCGGACATAATTGTAATTGCCGTAGGTCAGTTCGGCCGATCCGCCGAAATCGAAGTCGGGCCGGCGGGTGAGGATGTTGATGAGACCCGCCGATGCATTGCGGCCGAACAAGGTGCCCTGCGGCCCGCGCAGCACCTCGACATGGTCGATCTCGCCGAGCTCGTTGAGGCCGATGCCCGAGCGGGAGCGATAGACGCCGTCGATGAACACCGCGACCGAGCTTTCGAGGCCGGGATTGTCGCCGACCGTGCCGATGCCGCGGATACGGGCGGAGCCGTTCGCCTCCGACCCGGTCGAGGAGACGAGCAGCGACGGCGCGAGCTGATTGAGCTGACGGATGTCGTTGGCGCCCGAATTCTGCATCTGCTCGGCGCCGACCGCCGAAACCGCGATCGGCACGTCCTGCAGGATCTGGCGGCGGCCCTGGGCGGTGACGATGATCGTGCCGGGCTCGTCGGCCTGGGCCGGTTGCGCGTCGGCGGCCGGTTGGGCCTGGTCGGCGCCCTGATCCTGGGCGTGGGCCGGTGATGCGAGTGCCGCGATGCCGGCGGACAGAAGCCAGAAGCTCTTCATGTTTCCCCTCTCCCAAATGCTTTGTTTTGCCGGAGAGGTAACCGCAATGTGACCCGGTGACCAAAGAGAAAACCGCAGTTTCCCGTAGGTTTGAAGACGCTCATTGCAAATCCGCAACAGAATAGTTGCAGCTTGAAACCAAGTTGAAACGCCTTCCGCTACGGAAAGCGCGCTTTCTGGAAAGGGGTCTGAAATGGTATCGGCCGACGGTATTTCACCGCCGGCCGGCGACGGCGCGAATCAGCGCGGCGCGAGCACCATCAGCATCTGGCGGCCTTCCATGCGCGGATGCTGCTCGACCTTGGCGATTTCGGCGACATCGGCCTGGACCCGCTGGAGGAGCCGCATGCCGAGCTCGCCATGGGCGAGCTCGCGGCCGCGGAAGCGCAAGGTGACTTTCACCTTGTCGCCCTCGCCGATGAAATCGTTCACCTTCTTCATCTTCGTATCATAATCATGATCGTCGATGTTCGGACGCATCTTGATCTCCTTGATCTCCTGCGTCTTCTGGCTCTTGCGGGCGAGGTTCGCCTTTTTCTGGGCCTCGTATTTGTACTTGCCGACGTCGAGATATTTGGCGACGGGCGGATCGGCGTTGGGCGAGACCTCGACCAGGTCGAGCCCGACCGCGGCGGCCTGCTCGATCGCCTCGGCGGTCAGCAAGACCCCGATATTCTCGCCATTCTCATCGATCACGCGCACCTTCGGCGCGGAGATGAATTCGTTGAAGCGGGGGCCGTTCATCGGCGGGGCGGCAAGGCGCCGGTTCATAGGCGGACGTATGTTCGTGTCTCCTGAGGCCAAAGGGCTCCCCCACCTAGTCGTTCGGGCGAGGGATTGAAAGATGCGGCGGCCCGCGGCGGCAAATTTGGCTGATCCGTCACGCGATGAAGGTCAGCGCCGAAGTGCCGCCATCGACCGACGCAGTCGAAAGCCGTCGATCGAACGTCGCCAGCTTTCCATTCCGATACACCGCGAGGGCAAGCAGATAGGTATCGGTCACCTGGCCGGCCGTGGCGATGGCGTCGGTGCGGACCAGCGGCGAGGAGAAGAGGCTGAGTTCCTCGGGCCAGAAGGAATGTCCGGCAAGCCGCCGCACGCCATCCAGCAGCCGCGCCGCCGCCGCCGGCGTGCCCGGACCCTTGGGATAGCTCGCGCGTCCGAGGACGCGGATGAAGCCGTTCTCGGTGATCGGGCAGGTCGCCCAGTCATCCCCGCCTTCCGCCAGGAACCAGGCTTGCGTGGCCTCGTGGAACACATGCTCCTGATCGAGCAAGGCGACGAGCACGTTGACGTCGAGCAGATAGGTCACCCTTCGTCGTCGCGGAGCGCATTCACAAGCTCGGGCGTCACCACGACGCCGCGGCGCGGTAACACCGGGAACCCGCAGCGGGATTTCGCGGTGCGAAGTTCGCCCTTGAGGCCCTTGCGCGCCAGATCGGACACGATCTCGCCAATGGGTCGCCGATCGCGCGCCGCAAGCGCGCGGGCGGCGGCCAGAACATCGTCATCAAGGGCAAGGGTCGTTCGCATCCACCTAATATAATGCATCGCGCATCGCGCATCACGCATCAAGCATCACCGCAAATCCGGCGGCAGCGCCTCGGTCTTCAGCCGGTCGATCAGCGCGTCCAGACCGATCACCTCCTGCTTCGCGTCGGCGCCGAGCGGGCGAAGGGCGATCGTGCGCTCTTCGGCCTCGCGCTTGCCGACGACAAGAAGGTAGGGAACGTGGGCAAGGCTGTGCTCGCGCACCTTGTAGTTGATCTTCTCGTTGCGCGTGTCCGCTTCGGCGCGGATGCCGGCGGCCGCCAGCTTCGCGACGACCTCGCGGGCATAATCGTCGGCATCCGAGACGATCGTCGCCACCACCGCCTGCACCGGCGCGAGCCAGAGCGGGAAGCGGCCGGCATGATGCTCGATCAGGATGCCGATGAATCGCTCGAACGTGCCGAGGATCGCGCGGTGGAACATGACCGGGCGGTGCCGCTCGCCGTCCTCGCCGACGTAAGAAGCGTCGAGCCGCTCCGGCAGGACATAATCGAGCTGGAGCGTGCCGCACTGCCAGGTCCGGCCGATCGCGTCGGTCAGGTGGAATTCGAGCTTGGGCGAATAGAAGGCGCCCTCGCCCGGCAGCTCCTCCCAGCCATAGTCGGCCGTCGCCCGGCCGGTGAGGCGCACGGCCTCGCGCAGGTCGCTCTCTGCCTTGTCCCACATCTCGTCGGAGCCGAATCGCTTCTCGGGTCGCAGCGCAAGTTTGATCGCGTAATTGGCGAAGCCGAGGTCGCGATAGACGCTGTCGAGCAGGTCGCAGAAGATCCGCGTTTCCTCGATGATCTGGTCCTCGCGGCAGAAGATGTGGGCGTCGTCCTGGGTGAACTGGCGCACCCGAAGGATGCCATGGAGCGCGCCGTGCGGCTCGTTCCTGTGGCAGCAGCCGAACTCGGCGAGCCGGAGCGGCAGGTCGCGGTACGACTTGATCCCCTGGCGGAAGATGAGGACGTGCGCCGGGCAGTTCATCGGCTTCAGCGCCATCAGGTCCGATGTGCCGGACAGGATCGGCCCTTCCTCCTCGGTGCCCGGCACCTCGTCGGGGACGACGAACATGTTCTCGCGATATTTGCCCCAGTGGCCGGACTGCTCCCACTGGCGCGCGTCCATGAGCTGCGGCGTCTTGACCTCGTCATAGCCGCTGGCGTCGAGCCGGCGGCGCATATAGGCCTCGAGCTGCCGCCAGACGAGATAGCCCTTGGGGTGCCAGAAGACGCTGCCATGCGCCTCGGCCTGGAGGTGGAACAGATCCATCTCCTGGCCGATCTTGCGATGGTCGCGCTTGGCCGCCTCCTCGAGCCGGACGAGATGCGCGTCGAGCTGCTTCCGGTTGAGCCAGCCGGTGCCGTAGATGCGGCTCAGCTGCGGATTGTTCTGGTCGCCGCGCCAATAGGCGCCCGACACGCGCGTCAGCTTGAACGCCTCGGGATCGAGCTTGCCGGTCGAGACGAGATGCGGGCCTCGGCACAGATCCATCCAGTCGCCGGTCCGGTACATCGTGATCGTCTCGTCGGCGGGGAGCTCCATCACCCATTCCGCCTTGAACGCTTCGCCATGGTCGAGGAAATATTGGCGGACGCGGTCGCGGTCCCACACCTCGCGCACCAGCGGCGCGTCGGCGCGGATGATGCGCCGCATCTCCTCCTCGATCGCCGGCAGGTCTTCCTCGGTGAAGGGCCCGCGTGCCGCCGTCGGGGCGAAATCGTAATAGAAGCCGTCGTCGGTCGCCGGGCCGAAGGTGATCTGCGTGCCCGGAAAGAGGTTCTGCACCGCCTCGGCAAGGACATGGGCGTAATCGTGGCGGACGAGCTCCAGCGCGTCGGCCTCGTCGCGCGACGTGACGATGGCGAGGCTGGCGTCCCGCTCCAGCGGCCGGCCGAGATCGCGGAGCTCGCCATCGACCTTGGCGGCGAGCGCGGCCTTGGCGAGACCGGGGCCGATCGCGGCGGCGATGTCCGCGGGCGTCGTCCCCGGCGCCACCTCGCGCACCGAACCGTCGGGAAGCGTGATCGAAAGCATGTCCATATGTCGTTCCTGTCTCTCGCGCGCCTAATGCACGGCTCGGCGCCTGAGGAAAAGAGCGGAACGGGGAAGCGGACGCCGGCTCACCCGTTCCCGGGCGGGCATCGGCCGGTCGCGTCAGCCGGTGACGCGCGCGCCGATCGCCCCCGGGAGGCCCGGGGTGGTCGTAGTCGTCTTTGCGAGGCTGCGCTGCATGCGGCGGATATAAGACGGGCGCAGCGAGGCGGCAAGCGTCGCGCGGGCCGTGGTGCCAAGCGAGCGCGACACATGGTCAATGGTGCTTGACACACTGCTTTTCGGCACGTAAAGCTTCCTTTACTGACTGAAAAGGGGATTTGACATGGCCGAGGCCACCGATATTGCCCAGGTCCGCATCGGCCCGGCCGTCGTCACCTATGTGCTGACGATGATCGGCGCGATCATGGTGTGGGCTTTCCTCCATCCCCAGGGGCCGTGGCTGGTCGCGACGATCGCGGTGCCATTGATCGCCCTGTTCTGGCTGGCGCTGCAGGCGTTGAAGCGGCGCCGCGCGGTCGGCGCGCCCTCGCCGGCCGAGCGCGCCTATAGCTGGCGGGTGCTGCCGTTCATGGGAGCCTATGTCGCGCTGCTGTTCGCGGCGAGCTGGGCGGCCGGCGCCTGGCATCCGCAAGGCCCGTTCGCCTGGTTCCTGGCCCTGCTGCCCGCATTGCCGCTGGTCGGCGTGATCTGGGCGATGGGGCGGCTGCTGGTCGAGGAGACCGACGAATATCTGCGGATGCTTTACGTCCGCCAGAATCTCGTGGCCGCCGGGTTCACCCTCACCGTCACCTCGGTCTGGGGCTTTCTCGAGCAGTTCGATCAGGTTCCGCATGTTCCGGCTTACTACACCTTCATCATCTGGTGCGCCGGCCTCGGCCTCGGCGCCTGCGTCAACGAGGCGCGGTCATGAAGAGCCGCCTCAAGGTGCTTCGCGCCGAACGCGACTGGAGCCAGAGCGATCTGGCCGCACGGCTCGGCGTCTCGCGCCAGAGCGTCAACGCGATCGAGACCGGGAAATACGATCCCTCGCTCCCGCTCGCCTTCAAGATCGCCGGCCTGTTCGGCCAGCCGATCGAAGCCATCTTCGAAAATCCTGAAACGGAGTGACCCCGATGAAAATGTACCGACTCCTCGCTTTCGCCGGCCTCGCCTGCATGATGCCGCAGATCCTCCACGCCCAGGCACCGGCACCGGCCGCCGCCAGCACCGCCATCGAAACCCGCCTGCCGCACATCTCGGTCCAGTCGATCGGCAGCGGCGATCCGGTCGTGCTGATCCCCGGCCTCGCCAGCCCGCGCGCGGTCTGGGACGGGATCGCGCCCGACCTCGCGCGGCATCACCGGGTGCTGCTCGTCCAGGTCAATGGCTTCGGCGGCGACGATCCGGGCGCCAATGCTGGCGCCAATTCGAGTGGGGGCGTGCTGCCCGGGATCGCCGCCGATATCGTCCGCTATCTCGACGACAATCATATCCAGCGCACCGCCGTGATCGGCCACTCGATGGGCGGGCTCGTCGGCATGATGCTGGCCAAGGATCATCCCGACCGGCTGTCGAAGCTGATGATCGTCGATTCGCTGCCATTCTTCGGGGTGCTGGTCGGGCCGAACGCGACCGTCGATACAGTGCGGCCGATCGCCCAGCAGATGCGCGACGGCCTGGTGAACTCGCACGGGACGCAGGCCTCTCCTCCCAACATGTCGGTCACCGACGCCGGCCGGGCGCAGATCGGGGCCTGGCTCAACGCCTCGAACCGCGCCGCCGTCGGTCAGGCGCTTTACGAGGACATGACCACCGACGTGCGCGGCGACGTCCCGGCGATCGGCCGCGTGCCGACGACGGTGCTCTACGCGGTGCCGGATCCGGCGATGGCGGCGATGTTCCGGAACGTGTTCCAGGGCGCCTATGCCGCCGCGCCGTCGATCCGCCTCGTGCCGGTGGAAGGCGCCGCCCATTTCATCATGCTCGATCAGCCGCGGCGTTTCCGCGAAGCGGTCGATACGTTCCTCGCCGATTAGCCGGCCTGTCGGTCGTGGCGCGGCGCTGCTAAGCCCGCGCCATGACCGATTTCTCCTTCCTCGCCGGCGCCGATGGCCGGACGCTCGCTTATCGTCACCGTGCCGGCAATGGTCCGACGCTCGTCTTCCTCCCCGGCTACATGTCCGACATGGAGGGGACGAAGGCCCTCGCGCTCGATGCCTGGGCGGAGCGCGCGGGCCGGGCCTTCCTCCGCTTCGACTATGCCGGCTGCGGCAGGAGTGGCGGCGCGTTCGAGGCGCAGACGCTGGCCGGCTGGCTCGGAGACGTGTTCGCGATGATCGATCAGGTCGCGGGCGGCGACGTGGTTCTTGTCGGCTCGTCGATGGGCGGTTGGCTGATGCTCCATGCCGCGCTGGCGCGGCCGGGGACGGTGAAGGGTCTGATCGGCATCGCGGCGGCGCCCGATTTCACCGGCTGGGGCTTCACCGAGGCGCAGAAGATGACGATCCTGCGCGAGGGCCGGCTGGTCGAGACGAGCCCTTATGGCGGCGCGCCTACCGTCACCACCCGCGCCTTCTGGGAGAGCGGCGAGGCGATGCGGATGATGCACGCGCCGCTGGCGATCGACTGTCCGGTCCGGCTGCTCCACGGCCAGCGGGACAAGGACGTGCCCTGGACCTGGGCGCCGGAAATCGCGCGGCTGGCACGTTCAGCGGACGTGCAGGTCACGCTCGTCAAGGACGGCGATCACCGCCTTTCGCGCGACACCGATATCGCGCTGCTGACCGCGACGGTCGCGCGCCTGATGGAGCAGCTCGGCTAGATGCCCTTCCTTCCCCTGATCTTCCTCGCGGGCCTCCAGGCCATGCAGAATCCCGCCCCCGACGCAGAGACCCGCGCCCGCTATCGCGCCTGCGTCGATCAGGTCCGCGCCGCGCCGGAGGCGGGCTTGCAGATGGCCAATGGCTGGCGGATCGTCGGCGGCGGCGTCTATGCGCGCCAGTGCCTCGGCCTCGCCTATGTCGCGCTCGGCCGTTGGACGGAGGCCGCGCGGGATTATGAGGAGGCGGCGCGCGAGACCGGCGCCGCCGATGCCCGCGCGCCGGATTTCTGGGTCCAGGCGGGCAATGCCTGGCTCGCCGGCGGCGAGGCGGCGCGGGCGATCCAGGCGTTCGATTCGGCGCTGACCAGCGACGCGCTCACCGATCAGCTGCGCGGCGAGGTCCGGCTCGATCGGGCGCGGGCGCTGGTGTCGGTCGGGAGCCTGCCCGCCGCGCGCGCCGATCTCGATCTCGCGCTCGGCCTCGTCGCGGACGATCCGATGGCCTGGTATCTCTCGGCCGCGCTCGCGCACCGGCAGCATGATGCCGCGCGCGCCGGGGCCGACATCGCACATGCCCGGCGGCTCGCGCCCGACAATCCCGACGTGCTGCTGCTCGCCGGGACGGTCGCCGGCGAAGCGGGGCATATGGACGAGGCCGAGCGGCTCTACCGCCAGATCGTCCAGGCCGCGCCGGACAGCGAGGCGGGCCGTGCGGCCGCCGCCAGCCTCGCGACGGCGCACGAGGTCGAGGTGCCGGCTTCGAGCGCAAATGCGCCGGCCGGCACCCCGGCGAACCCGGCCGCTCCAAACCCGGCCGCGCCCGTTCCAGCGACGCCGGCGCCACGGCCGGCGCAACCGCCTCATTCGAGATAGAAGTCGATCGTCGTCACGACGCGCACCTTCTGGAGCGGCGAACTGTTGTCGCCGCCGCCTTCCTCGCTGGCGCCGTCGCGCGCGCCGATCGAGAAATAGCCCTGGGTGGCTGATCGGATCGCGCCGACCTGGCTTCCCGAATCGCGTGCGAACTGCTCGGCGGCGTGCCGCGCGTCGCGGGTCGAATCGGCGATCATCTGCGGCTTGACCTGATTCAATCGGGTGAATGTGTAGGTCATGCCCGATCCGCTTTGGATCGGGACGCCCTGGCGGATGAGATCGAACTGGCGGGCATAAGCGCGCTGGGCGCGCATCACGTCGTTGCTGCGGAACTGGAGATTGCGGCTGATCGAATAGATCTGCGCCTGTCGGTCGCGGTCGTAACGCGAATTGATCGAACCGCCGCCGTCGCTGATCGTATCGGCCGGAAAGCCGGCGGCGCGGAAGAAGGCGCGGATCTTGGCGGTGTCGCTTTCGATGTCGGTCTGGACGGCCGCGAGATCGGTCCCTTCGCGGCCGAAGCCGATCGACCAGGTGGCGAGATCGGCGGTGACGTCGCGTTCGGCGAGCCCGCGCATGGTGACCGCGCGATCGGCCATGCGGGCGCGTCTCAAGCCGTCACCGAGCAGATAGCCGCCGACGACGATGCCGACACCGAGAATGGCGGCGGCGACGATGAGCGCGGTGCGATTGCCGCGCAGGGTTTCGGTCATTGGTCCCCTCCTTCTTGCCCGGCCGCGCACCACGCGCGACAGGCGGAGGGATCAATCGCCTATCGACGATGAACCGTGCATTTATAGCGGCGAACCGTTCAATGATCGACGAGTTGATCGAGGATCGCGATCCGTCGTTCGGTGAGCACCGTGGCGAGGCTGTCGCGGCTCACATTGGGATAGCGGACGGCCGCGAAGGCAAGGAAGGCGTCGCGATAGCCGATCCAGGCGCGCTGGGTCTGCTGGACATCGCTCCAGGTGACCGTGCCGCCGGCATCGCCGATGCCGCGCCGGACGGCGGCATAGGATTGGTTGAGCCGCCGGTCGGCGAGCGCGAACTGGGCGGCGGTGGCAAAGCGAACCTGCCCGGCTTCGAGCCGGCGAAGCAGCTGGATGAAATCGTCCCGCGCCTCTTCGATCGCCCCCGTCGCCAGCGCGCCGCGCGCGGTGCCCGACATGTCGGTCTCGCGGGTGCCGCGCTGCTGGGCGTAGTCGTCGCGCGCCGTGCCGAGGTCGGCAAAGATGCGCCGTGCCGCGGGCGGCCAGCCGGCGCTGATCCGTGCGATCTCGGCATCGCGATGCGCGTCGGCGATCGATGCGTCGTGCCCGGCGCAATAGCCCATGGCGAGGCCGCTGGTGATGTCGTCGCAGAAGCTGAAATCGCTGCCCTGCCAATTCTGCGCCTTCAGCTCGGCGAGGTGGGTGACCCTGCCGTCCATCTCGGCCGGCGCGCCGTCGATGTCGCAGGCGAAACCGGTGGCGAGATCGAGGTCGCGATGCGCGCCGACGCCGTTGGCGTAGATGGTCATCAGCATGACATTGCCCGAAAAGGGCGCGTCGGCGCGGTGCTGGGCGATCTCGGCGAAGGCGCACAGGCGTGCGCGCTCGGGGTCCACCGGCACGCCGATTCCGTAATAAAGCGACTCCGAATTGCAGCCCCGAAGCGATGCGAGCCGCTCGGCGTCGGGTTCGTCGGCAGCGGGCGGCGCGCGCTCGTTCAGCCGGCGGCACAAAGCGCGCGACTGGGCGAAATCGGCCGCGAACGGGTCGTCCGACGCGGGATTGCCCCAATCCTGCGCGACGGCGATGCCCGCAACGGCCAGGCCGGCTGCGAATGCGACGGCGGCTTTGATCTTCATGCCGGGCCCCCATCTGTGGCAAAGCGCCGCGAGCGTAGAAGGCGCGTGCCCGAGTCACAATCGGCGAGAGTGCAGCACATGAAATATCTCCACACCATGATTCGCGTCACCGATCCCGAGGCGACGGTCCGCTTCTTCAACCTGCTGGGGCTTGAAGAGACCCGGCGGATGGAAAGCGAGGCCGGCCGCTTCACCCTCATCTATCTCGCCGCGCCGGACGACGAGGCGGAGGTCGAGCTCACCCATAATTGGGACCATGAAGATTATGCAGGCGGCCGCAATTTCGGCCATCTCGCCTATCGGGTCGAGGATATTTACGAGACCTGCCAGCGCCTTCAGGCGGCCGGCATCACCATCAACCGCCCGCCGCGCGACGGCCACATGGCGTTCGTGCGCACGCCCGACGGTATTTCGATCGAATTGCTCCAGGACGGCTATCTCGAGCCCGCCGAACCCTGGGCCTCGATGCCGAATACGGGAACGTGGTGATCCGATGCGGATCGCCACCGATGACTATGAGCCGCTGAAAGCGTTCTTCGCTTGGGCAAGCGCCCATATCCTGCCGGGCGCTGAGCTGCTGCCTCTGGAGAGGCGGCCGCTTGCAAATCTCGAAGCACTCGAACGCAAATCAGCGGCGAAGGCCCGCCTCGGACTGGGCATGGCGGTAGGCGACATCGTCGAAGTGACGGAAGGCCTTTCGGAGCAGCAGCTGCGCGAGATCGATGCCGCACTCGCCGCCGAAGGGCTGTTGACGCTCAGCATCGTTCGGGCGCGCTTCCTGTGCAAGACCCGGCAGATCATGGAGCGGGGACTCGTTAAAGACGAGGCCGAATATCATGCACTCCGCAACGTCGTGGACGATCTGCCCGACGAGGATCGCAAACAGGGCCGGCGCCTCTTGGCAGCCTTCGAGGCGCGCGCCGGCGGGAGCGCCGCGTGACGATCCAACCCCCTGCGCCGGCGCTGCTCGGCGGCTGGGCGTAGCACATGGCCATGCTCGACATCGCGCGCGTCCCGGTGCTTTCGGACAATTATGTCTGGCTGGTCCACGATCCCGCCAGCGCCGAGACGGTCGTCGTGGATCCCTCACTCGCCGATCCGGTGCTCGACGCGGCGGCGGCGCGCGGCTGGCGGATCACGCAGATCTGGAACACCCACTGGCATGGCGATCACACCGGCGGCAATGCCGGGATCAAGCAAGCCACCGGCTGCGCGATCACCGGCCCCGCGGCCGAGGCGGATCGCATCCCGACGCTCGATCGGCGGGTCGGCGAAGGCGATGTCGTCCGGATCGGCGATCATGAAGCGGCGGTGATCGCCGTGCCCGCGCATACCGCCGGCCATATCGCCTATCATCTCGCCGCCGAGCGCGCTTTGTTCATCGGCGACACCCTGTTCGCGATGGGCTGCGGCCGGTTGTTCGAGGGGACGCCGGCGCAGATGTTCGCGAACATGCGAAAGCTCGAGGCGCTGCCGGGCGAGACGCGGGTCTATTGCGCCCACGAATATACGCTCGCCAACGCCCGTTATGCCCGCGTCGCCGAGCCGGACAATGCGGCGATCGCCGAACGCCTGGTGCGGGTCGAGGCGGCCCGTGCCGTCAACGAAGCGACCGTGCCGACGACGATCGCGCTCGAACGGGCGACCAACCCCTTCATGCGCGCGGCCACGATCGGGGAATTCGCCGCGCGGCGCGGCGCCAAGGACGAATTCCCCGGCTAGAACGAAAGCCGCCCCGATGCGTTGGGGCGACATGTGGGATGGAGGCGAAGATGAAGACATTTGCCATGATCGCAACGGCCGGGCTCGCGCTCGGCGGGGTGGCCGCGGCCGCCGTCTCGCAGGGGCCGGCCAGTCGGTCGCAGGCGCGCGCCGAGGCGATCCTCGCGGGCCGCACCGCCGAACCGGCCGTGCACTGCGTCAACCAGCAGCGGCTGCGCGGCAACCGGTCGCTCCCCGACGGCGGGATCTTGTTCGGCGGCAACGATGCGGTGGTCTATGTGAACCGTCCGACCGCCGGTTGTCCGAGCCTCGACGGCGGGCGCTTTCTCGTCACGCGCGCGCCTTCGGGCCAGCTCTGCTCGGGCGACATCGTGACGGTCCGCGACACCGGGCCCGGCCCCGAGGTCGGCTCCTGCGCGCTCGGTGAGTTCACCCCGTATCGGCGCGCGCGCCGCTAGCGCCGCAGCCGCTCGACATTCAGCCGAAGACTCTCCGCCCCGTACGCAGGGGGGGAGTTGGGCACGGGCGCGTGTCCGCGGGCCCTTGTTGCGCGGTTCGGACGCTGTATGCTGCGTTTCGTCGAGTTCGTTCGGCCTGTGGGACTTCGCTTTCCATATCGGGGCCGGCGCCGATCATCGATCGCATGCCCCGCGACGAGGGGGATGGCATGGCGACGGTGGCGATCGGCTCCGCGCGGGACAAGGCCCGCTTTTTCTACGTCTGGATGGCCCTGGCCTGCCTGGTGACGGCGTTCGGCGGCTTCGCGCCGACCTACTGGCTTCAACTGCCCGCCGGCACCTTCGTGGGCAGGCCGCTGCTGCATCTGCATGCCGCGCTCTTCTCCAGCTGGACATTGCTGCTGCTGAGCCAGACCTGGCTCGCCGCGAACGGACGGCTGCGCCATCACCGGGCCTGGGGACTTGCCGGCATCGCACTGGCAACGGCGATGGTGCTGGTGGGGCTTGCGGTGGCGATCGGCAGCATGACGGCCGGTCTGGCCACCGGCTATGGCGATCGATCGCGGGCCTTTCTGATCCTTCCCGTGACGTCGATCCTGGTGTTCGCCGCCTTCTTCGCGGCGGCCGTCGCCAATATCCACCGCCCGGAATGGCACAAACGCCTGATGTTCGTGGCCACGGCATCCTTGCTGCAGGCGGCGGTCGCGCGCGTCTTCTTCATCCTGGCGACCGGCGGCGGTCCCGGCATGCGGCCTGGCCTTGGTCCGCCGCCGCCGGTCGCGATCGGGCTCGGCGGCGGCCTGGTCGCCGATCTGGTGATGGTGGCCGGCGCCGCGTTCGACTGGCGAACGCGCGGGCGGCCGCATCCGGCCTGGTTGATCGGTCTGGCGGTTTCGGTGACGGTGCAGGTGCTGCGCGGCCCGCTCAGCACCACGGCGCCGTGGCTGGCGATCGCGCGCGGCCTCGCGGCCTTTTGATCCCGAACCGGGGAATATGGGTCACTTCTTGTAGAGCGCGTCGAGCCGTTCGCCATAAATGCCCTTGATGACGTGCCGGCGGATCTTGATCGATGGCGTCAACTGGGCGTTTTCGACCGTGAACGGCTCGTCGGCGACGATGAAGCGGCGCACCTTCTCGATCACCGAGAGGTCGGCATTGACCCGGTCGACCGCGGCGGAAAGCGCGCGGATATAATCGGGATCGGTCTTCATCTCGTCGAAATGGCAGCTTCGCTTGTTGGCCGCGCACCAGTCGGCGGACCATTCGGGATCGGGCACGACGAGGCCGACGACATAGGGCTTCTTGTCGCCGACCACCATCGCCTGGAGGATTTCGCTCTGGAGGGTCAGCATCCCCTCCACCTTCTGCGGCGAGACATTGTCGCCCTTGTCGAGGACGATGATGTCCTTCTTGCGGTCGGTGATGACGATCCGGCCCTTCTTGTCGAGATGGCCGACGTCGCCGGTATGGAGCCACCCGTCCTGAAGCGCGCGCTCGGTCTCCGCCTCGTTGCGCCAATAGCCCTTCATCACCAGCTCGCCGCGCACCAATATCTCGCCGTCCCCGGCGATCTTCACCTCGGTGTTGAGCAATGGCGGGCCGACCGTGCTCATCTTGAGCCCGGCCTTGGGCCGGTTGCATGAGATCACCGGCGCCGCCTCGGTCTGGCCATAGCCCTGGAGCAGGGTGAGGCCGAGCGCGTGGAAGAAGATGCCCACTTCCGGATTGAGCGGCGCCCCGCCCGAGACCAGCGCCTTGATCCGCCCGCCGAAGCGGGCCGCGATCTTGGGGCGCACGGTGCGGCTGAGGAACAGGTCCATCGGCCGATCCCACAGCGGCACGCGGCCGGCATAATCCTTGGCGCCGATCGAAAGCGCACGATTGAGCAGATAGGTCTTGAACCGCCCCTCCTTCTCGACCGCCTTCAGGATGCGCTGGCGCAGCACCTCGAACAGCCGCGGCACGACGACCATGATCGTCGGGCGCACCTCCTCGATATTGGAGGCGAGCTTCTCCAGCCCTTCCGAATAATAGATCTGCGCGCCGAGCCCGATCGGGAACATCTGCCCGCCGGTATGTTCGTAGGCGTGGCTGGCCGGAAGGAAGGAGAGGAACACCTCGTCGTCCCAGCCGAAATCCTCGCTGATCAAGGCGGCGCAGGCCTCGACATTGTGGAGGATCGCGCCGTGATGCTGCATCACCCCGCGCGGCGCGCCGCCGGTACCCGACGTGTAGATGATGCAGGCAAGGTCGTCGCGGGTGAATGCCGCCTCCGCCGCGCAGGCCTCGGCGTCCGCCGTCTCGCCGGCGATCAGCTGGGCGCGGTCGTGGAAGCGGACGGTGCCACTCTGCCCGGCCGGCAGCGGATCGATGCCGATCACATGCTCGCAGGCATTGGCGCGGATCGCGGCGGGCAGCAGCGGCTTGGCCAGCTTCGTCGTCGAAACGATCACCGCGCGCGCGCCGCTATCGTCCAGGATATGCTGATGATCGCGCTCGGTATTGGTGATGTAGGCGGGCACGGTGACGCAGCCGGCGGCCATGATCGCAAGGTCGCTCATCAGCCATTCGGGCCGGTTCTCGGAAACGAGCATCACCCGGTCGCCGGGTTGCAGCCCGAGCCTTTTCAGCGCCGCCGACAGCCGCGCGACCTCGGTCGCCGCATCGCGCCAGCTGGTCGATCGCCATTCGCCGCCATGCTTGGCCCACAGGAACGGCGCATCGCCCTTGTCGCGGGCGCGCTCGAAGAACATCGCCACCAGGTTCGCAAACCGTTCGAGCAGCCGCATCCTTGTCCCCTTCGGGCGCGTGGGATTCCCCTTACGTCACCCGAATCGGAGCGTAGTGCGGATTGAGGCCGAACGGAACCGGGGATGCTTTCTCGAAACCTCCCCTTCGAGGGGAGGTGGCAGCCCGAAGGGCTGACGGAGGGGTGTCAGCGTCCGAGGATGAATCTAGGAGTCTGACACCCCTCCACCACGCCGCTGCGCGGCGCGGTCCCCCTCCCCTCGAAGGGGAGGATCGATCAGGCAGTGAGATTCCTGAAAGGAACGGGGTGATATAAGCAGGTGCGCTTGGGAGATCGTATTCGTGACGAAGCTTGATTGGGGAAAAGCATCATTACGCGAAATCGATCCGGCGAGGGTTCAGAGAACCAACGATTTTATCGAGCCTGATCCGGTAGTTGTCGTCGTTCGAGATTTGACGCCGAAAGAAAAGAGGTTGGCGGCAGATCGAGCGCGCCGTCGCCAATCGCAGGCTAAGCGGAAGGCGGCTTCGGAGCCGATCAGGAAAAAGCAGAAGGATCAAAAGGCGACGCCGCAGGACATCGAAAAGAAGCGCGCTGCGGCAGAAGCTCGCCGGGTAGCTCGAATCGAGCACCAGAAAAGATTTCTCGCAAAGGCCGAGCGCCGGGCCACCGAAATGGTAACGAAGAAGAAAACGCATCTGCAAGCGTGGGCAGAAAAGCAAACGGGTTTCTCGACCGACCGAGAGAAACTTCATGAAATATGGCGGTCCAAACTTCTTCGCCAAAAGAGCGCAAAATAGGCACCAGGTCGCCCAATCTTATTCCGCGATCGCCACACCTTCGCTCCTGGGATCGGCGGCGCCGACCCAATGGCCGTCGACGCGCTCGATCGCGTTCGCCTTGAAGAAGGAGGGCATCGGGACGATCTCGGCGTGGCCGAGCGCGCGCAGTTGCGGCGCCATCGCCTCGAGCCGGGTGCCGCGCTCGATGATCACCCGGTCGTTCCAGCCGAGGATGAAGGGCTGCGCGATCGCCGCCTCGGCGCTCATATGCCAGTCGACCACGCCGATGATCGCCTTGGCGACCTGTGCGATGATCGTTGGGCCGCCGGCCGCGCCGATCGCGATGCGGACGCTGCCGTCGGGATTGTAGACGATGGTCGGCGACATCGAGCTCATCGGCCTTTTGCCGGGCTCGACCCGGTTGGCGACGGGGGCGCCGTCGCGCATCGGCGCGAAGGTGAAGTCGGTCAGCTCGTTGTTCATCACATAGCCGCCCGTCGTCAGCCCCGATCCCCATGGCCCTTCCACCGTCGAGGTATAGGAAGCGACATCGCCGGCGCGATCGACGACGACGAAATGGGTGGTCGAATGGACCTCGTCCGAAGGCGCGGTGGTGCGCGGTGCGGCGCCCGGCGGGGTGCCGGCGGCGACATGCGCCATCGTATGATCGGGCGAGATGAGCTGCGACCGTTCGGCGAGATAATGGTCGTCGACCAGGCCCGCGATCGGCACGCGGACGAAATCGGGATCGCCGACATAGGTGTCGCGATCGGCATAAGCGAGCCGCTCCGATTCGGCGATCAGGTGCCAGGCGACGGGATTGTCGGGGCCGAGCGCCGACATGTTGAACCGCTCGAGCTGCTTCAATATCTCGAACACCGTCGTCGCGCCCGACGAGGGCGGGCCCATGCCGCAGATGCGATAGCCGCGATAGGTGCCGCACACCGCCGGCCGCTCGTGGACCTGATAGGAAGCGAGGTCGCCGGTCTGGATCACCGCCGGGTTGCGCGGCGAATTGCGCGCGGTGTCGACCAGCGCGCGGGCATTCGGCCCGGTGTAGAACCAGTCGGGGCCGCGCGCGGCGATCTGCTCCAGCGTCTGGGCGAGTTCGGGATTGCGAAGGATGGTGCCGACCGGCTTGGGCGTCCCGTCGGCCTGGTAATAATGATTGCGGCTCCACTCGGTCATCCGCGCGCCGGCGGTGGGCGACGCGAGACTGCCGTGCATCCGCGGCGTCATCGCGAAGCCATCGCGGGCGAGACGGATCGCCGGCTGGAAGAGCTGCGCCCAGGTGAGGCGGCCATGCTCCTCGTGGAGCCGCTCGATCAGGCGCAGATTGCCGGGCACGCCGACGCTGAGACCGCCCGGAACCGCATCGGCATGGGCGCGCGGCTGGCCGTTGGCGTCGAGGAAATAGCGTTCGGTCGCGGCCATCGGCGCGGTCTCGCGGCCGTCGAGCGTGGAGACCTCGTGGCTCGCCTGATCGTGATAGACGAGGAAGCCGCCGCCGCCGATGCCGGAGCTTTGCGGCTCGACCACGGTCAGCGCGAGCATCGTCGCCGCCGCGGCATCGGCGGCGCTGCCGCCGGCGCGCAGGATATCGACGCCCGCCTGGGCCGCGCGCGGATCGGCGGCGGAGACCATGCCGCCCGGGCCGGCCTGCGTCGCGGTCTGGGTCGCCGGCGGCTGGGCGGGGCCGGCAATGGCAACGCCCGACAAGGCGACGGCAAGAAGGAATCGCTTCAGCATCGACTAAGCCCTTTCAACCCCGATCGCCTCCTCCAAGCGCGCAAAACCGTCGCGCGCAAGCAAATCCTTCAATTCGCGCGTGATTCGGCGCGCGATCCCCGGCCCCTCATAGACCAGAGCGGTGTAGAGCTGGACCAGGCTCGCGCCGGCGCGGATGCGGGCATAGGCGTCGGCGCCGCTCGCGATACCGCCGGCGGCGATCAGCGGCAACGCGCCGCCCGTCGCCCTGGCGAAATCCCCGAGCCGCGCCAGCGCCAGCGCCTTCAGCGGCGCGCCGGAGAGCCCGCCCGCTTCCTCGCGATAGGGCGATTTGAGATGCGGCCGGCTCACCGTCGTGTTGGCGACGATCAGGGCATCGATCCGCCGGTCGATCGCGACCCTGGCAATGTCGTCGATATCGTTCGGCAGGAGATCGGGCGCGACCTTGAGGAAGACCGGCGGCCCGGCCCCGCGCGCCTCGACCACCGCGCCGAGCAATTCGTCGAGCGCCGCCTTGTCCTGGAGCGCGCGCAGGCCGGGCGTGTTGGGCGAGGAGATGTTGACGGTGAGATAATCGGCGACCCCGAGCAGGGCGCGCACGCCGGCGGCATAATCGGCGATCCGATCCACACTGTCCTTGTTGGCGCCGATATTGGCGCCGACGAGGCCCGGTCCGGTCGCCGAAAGCCGCGGCACCGCGTCGGCCTGGCCGCGATTGTTGAAGCCCATACGATTGATGACAGCGCGGTCCTCCGCCAGCCGGAACAGGCGGGGGCGCTCATTCCCCGCCTGCGGCCGCGGTGTCAGCGTGCCGACCTCGACGAAGCCGAAGCCGTAGCCGAGCATCTGCCGCCAGACTTCGGCGTCCTTGTCGAAGCCGGCGGCGAGCCCGACCGGATTGGGAAAGGCGAGGCCCGCGATCCGGCTGCCCAGCACCGGATCGCGCGCCGGCGGCCGCGCCGGCGGCAGCCGCTTCAGCGCCGCGATCGTCATTCGGTGGGCGCGCTCCGCGTCCAATGCGAAGGCGAGCGGCCGCACGAGTGGGTAGAGCGCCATCGCGCGCGGCTATGGCACAGAAAAATCCTCCCTGCGAGGCGCGGGGAAATCCTCCCTGTGAAGCGAAGCTTCATGGGGAGGGGGACCGGCCGAAGGCTGGTGGAGGGGCTTTTCGGACTCAGCAAGCCCCTCCACCGCTCTTCGAGCGGCCCCCCTCCCCATCCGCTGCGCGGACAGGGAGGATTGGTGCTTGATTTCGACCGTCCGAAAGACCAGATGCCCAATCGGAACGAATCGCTCCTATTTGGCTGTGCAGGGGAGATTCGTGCGCTGGGGAGCGCGCTGGAGACATATGCGACTGACGAGCCTTGCCGATTATGCGGTCGTGATGATGGCCGCCGCCGCCCGCCGCGACGCGGGCGCGCGCCTCTCGGCGACCCTGCTCGCCGATGAGACCGGCATCCCGCTGCCGACCGCGCAGAAGCTCACCGCCCGTCTCGCCGCGGCGGGCCTCCTCGAAACCGCGCGCGGCACCGGCGGCGGCCTCAAGCTCACCCGCACCGCCGCCGAAATCAGCCTCGCCGACATCATCGAGGCGGTCGAAGGGCCGATCCAGATGACGAGCTGCGTCGACGCCGAACGCCACGATTGCGCGCTGGAGCAGGCCTGCCAGGTCCGCCCCCACATGGGCGTCGTCAACGGCGCCGTGCGCGGCGCGCTCGCCTCCGTCTCCCTCACCCAGCTCGCGGAGACCCGCCCATGAGCCGCGCGCAGCGCCATCTCCTTTCTTCTCCGCGCCTCCGCGTCTCCGCGCGCATAAAAAGAAGTTGGTTCGCGCGGAGACGCGGAGACGCGGAGAAAGAGAATAGCCGCTGCGCGGCGGGAGGGCTTCGATGAGCCCTCCCAATGATTTGAGCGTTCGCAATCGCGAGGCGATCGAGGCCGCCGAACGCGCCGCCAAGTACGAATGGGGCTTCTCCTCCGATATCGAGCAGGAGTTCGCGCCCAAGGGCCTCAATGAGGACACCGTCCGCTTCATCTCGGCCAAGAAGGGCGAGCCGGAGTGGATGCTTGAGTGGCGCCTCAAGGCCTATCGCGCCTGGCTGACGATGGAGGAGGTGGGCTGGGCCAAGCTCTCCATCCCGCCGATCGATTTCCAGGACGCTTATTATTACGCCGCGCCCAAGGCGAAGCCGACGCTCGCCTCATTGGACGAGCTCGATCCCGAAATCCGCCGCACCTATGAAAAGCTCGGCATCCCGATCGAGGAGCAGAAGGTGCTCGCCGGGGTCGCGGGCGCGAAGAAGGTCGCGGTCGACGCGGTGTTCGACAGCGTCAGCGTCGCCACCACCTTCAGGAAGGAGCTGGAGGCGGCCGGCGTCATCTTCCGCTCGATCAGCGAGGCGATCCGCGAATATCCCGATCTCGTCCGCAAATATCTCGGTTCCGTCGTGCCGCAGCGCGACAATTATTATGCCTGCCTCAACAGCGCGGTCTTTTCCGACGGCACCTTCGTCTATGTGCCGGAGGGCGTGCGCTGCCCGATGGAGCTTTCCACCTATTTCCGCATCAATGCCGAGAATACCGGCCAGTTCGAGCGCACGCTCATCATCGCCGACAAGGGCAGCTACGTCTCCTATCTCGAAGGCTGCACCGCCCCGCAGCGCGACGAGAACCAGCTCCACGCCGCCGTGGTCGAGCTCTACGCGCACGAGGACGCGGAGATCAAATATTCCACCGTCCAGAACTGGTATCCCGGCGATGCCGAGGGCAAGGGCGGCATCTACAATTTCGTCACCAAGCGCGCGTTGTGCGCGGGCGCGCGGTCGAAGGTGAGCTGGACCCAGGTGGAGACCGGCTCGGCGATCACCTGGAAATATCCGTCCTGCATCCTCAAAGGGCAGGACAGCGTCGGCGAATTCTATTCGGTCGCGCTCACCAACAACAGGCAGCAGGCCGATACCGGCACGAAGATGGTCCACATCGGCGCCGGCAGCCGCTCGACCATCGTCTCCAAGGGGATCAGCGCGGGCCGCTCGAACAACACCTATCGCGGGCTCGTCCGGGTCAATGGCGGCGCCGAGAATGTCCGCAACTTCACCCAGTGCGACAGCCTGCTGCTCGGTGACAAATGCGGTGCCCACACGGTGCCCTATATCGAGGTCCGCAACCCGACCGCGCAGATCGAGCATGAAGCCACGACGTCGAAGATTTCGGACGACCAGCTTTTCTACGCGATGTCGCGGGGCCTGAACGCCGAGGATGCGGTGGCGCTGATCGTCAACGGCTTCGCCCGCGAGGTGCTGCAGCAGTTGCCGATGGAGTTCGCGGTCGAGGCGCAGAAATTGCTGGGGATCTCGCTCGAAGGATCGGTGGGATGACCGGGCGGGAAGAACGGCTGAACGCGGTTGATCCGGCTTGGGAACCCATCCCTTGGGATGCGCCGGAGGAAACTGTCGAATCCATGTATGAGGGTTATGCCGAACGTTCCGGAAGGGCGATCAACTGGCGCACTGTGCCGTTGCTCGATTTTCCTGAAGAGGGTCTCTTCGACCAGGATCGGCAATGGTTCATCGACCACGAAATTGCCTTCTTCGTTTCAAGCGAGGGCGAAGACCTCCTGCTGATCGACAATATTTGGTTCGGCTGGCCGGACCCCCCTCGGTGGGGCTTGGCATCGCGGCCATCCGGCCGGCCAGACCTGACTTGGAGGATGTGGGGCCACTTCCCTGACCTGCCCCCGACTTGGACCTTGCCTAAAGAGAACGCCCCGCATGCTCAGAATTGAAAACCTCCACGCCACTGTCGCGGACAAGCCGATCCTCAAGGGGATCGGCCTCGCGCTGAATCCGGGCGAAATCCATGCGATCATGGGGCCGAACGGGTCGGGCAAGTCGACGCTCGCTTATGTGCTCGCGGGGCGGCCGGGCTATGAGGTGACCGGGGGGTCGGTGACCTACTGTCCTCCCCTCCCTGCAAGGGAGGGGCTGGGGGTGGGTGCCGGTGCGCCAGCACCGGCTTCTGCCTTCGACTCCCCCGCTCGCGCTAAAGCGCTCGCACCCACCCCCGACCCCTCCCTTGCAGGGAGGGGAGTGGATCTCCTCGCGCTCGATCCGCACGAGCGCGCGGCGCTCGGCATCTTCCTCGGGTTCCAGTATCCGGTCGAGATCCCCGGCGTCTCCAACGTCCAGTTCCTGCGCACCGCGCTCAACGCCCAGCGCAAGGCGCGGGGCGAAGCGGAGCTTTCGGCGGGGGATTTCCTGCGCCTCGCGCGCGCCCAGGCCGATGCGCTCGGCTTCGACATGGACATGATGAAGCGCGCCGTGAATGTCGGCTTTTCGGGCGGCGAGAAGAAGCGCAACGAGATGGTGCAGATGGGGATCATCGATCCCACCCTCGCCATCCTCGACGAGACCGACTCCGGCCTCGACATCGACGCGCTGCGCGTCGTCGGCGAGGGGATCAACCGGATCATGAGGAAGCCCGACAAGGCGGTGCTGCTGATCACCCATTATCAGCGGCTGCTCGATCTGGTGGCGCCCGATTTCGTCCACGTTCTCGCCGGCGGGCGGATCGTCCGTTCCGGCGGCCCCGAACTCGCGCTGGAGCTGGAGCGCGAAGGCTATGGGGAGCTGGCGGCGTGACCCTCTCCCGCGCCGCCGGCGCAGCCTCCTTTCTTCTCCGCGCCTCCGCGTCTCCGCGCGCACAAAATGGGTTCGCGCGGAGACGCGGAGGCGCGGAGGGGCAGTGCGGCTCATGAGCCAGCTCACCCTCCCTTCCGCCCGTGAGGAAGCGTGGCGCTGGAGCGATCTGTCCGCGCTCCAGAAGTTCACCGAAGTTCACGAAAAAGGCGGCGCACTCCAGGCACTTCATGAACTTCCGTGGATCGACACAGACGATGAAGGCCCGCGCCTGCTCTTCATCGACGGCGTTCTGGATGAGAAAAGCAGCCGATTGGGCCCGATTTCCATCGGAAATGTCCCCATCGAGGCTGTCGACCACCCTCTCGGTCGCCATGCCGGGCGACGCGGCTGGACGCTGCGGCTCGGCCGCGACCAGGCGGCGGCGGGGCTTATCCAGATCGTCCACGTCTCGACCGGCGGCGCCGATCATCTCGCGGCAAAGATCGTGCTGGAGGACGACGCCCAGGCTTCGATCGTCGAGACCTTCATCGGCGATGGCTGGACCAATCGGCTGACCGGCGTGACGCTGGGGCCGAGCGCGCGGCTGATGCACGATCGGCGGCTTTTGGGCGATTCCGGCTTCATCAGCCTCACCGACCACGCGACGCTGGCCACGGGCGCGAGCCTGGTCGTCACCAATCTCGCCGCCGGCGGGCGCGACAGCCGGCTCGACGGGGATTTCGATCTCACCGGCGAGGGCGCTTATGCCGAAGCGGCGGGCGCCTTGATGGCGCGGGGGCGCCAGCGCCATGACGCCAATCTGGTGCTCCGCCATCTCGCGCCCGGCGGGATGAGCCGGCAGGTGTGGCGCTCGGTGGCGGACGATAGGGCGACCTGCTCGGTCGCCGCCCGCGTCGAGGTCGCCCGCGCGGCGCAGAAGACCGATGCCGAGCAATCCTTAAAGGGCCTGCTGCTCGATCGCGGCGCGACAATCAACGCCAGGCCCGAGCTGGAGATTTTCGCCGACGACGTGAAATGCGCCCACGGCGCCACCGTCGGCGAGCTGGACGCGCAGGCGCTGTTCTATCTCGAAAGCCGCGGCATCGCGCCCGGTGAGGCGCGGGGCCTGCTGACGCGCGCTTTCGTGGCGGCGGCGCTGGACCGGATCGGGGAAGGGGCGGTGCGGGGTGCGTTCTATGCGGATGCCGAGCAGTGGTTTGCGACATCCCCCTCCCGCTTGCGGGAGGGGTTAGGGGAGGGCCTGTCATGATCCGCGCCCTTTCCGAACAGGCCCTCCCCCGGCCCCTCCCGCAGGCGGGAGGGGAGGCTCGCCCCCTCGATCGCCTCGCGGATTTCCCCGCAATCCCCGCCGGCTGGGCTTATCTCGACAGCGCCGCCACGGCGCAGAAGCCGCAAGCCGTCATCGACGCGATCGCGCGCGGCTATGGCGAGACCTATGCGACCGTCCATCGCGGCGTCTATCAGCGATCGGCCGACATGACCCTTGCGTTCGAGGCGTCGCGGGCGCGGGTGGCGTCGTTCATCGGCGCGGCGTCGCCCGAGGAAGTGGTGTTCGTGCGCGGCGCGACCGAGGGGATCAACCTCGTCGCGCAAAGCTGGGGCGGTGCCAATCTTAAGGCCGGCGAGCGCATCCTGCTTTCGACGCTGGAGCACCACAGCAACATCGTCCCGTGGCAGATGATCGCCGAACGCACGGGCACGCAGATCGATGTCGTCCCGCTCACCCCCGATCACCGGATCGATCTTGACGCCATGGCGTCGATGATCCGGCCGGAGCACAAGCTGGTCGCGCTCGCCCATGTCTCGAACGTGCTCGGATCGGTGCTCGACGCCCGCCGCGCCGCCGCCATCGCCCATTCGGCCGGCGCGAAGCTGTTGCTCGACGGCTGCCAGGCGGTGCCGCGCATGGCGGTGGACGTCGCCGCGTTCGATTGCGATTTCTACGTCTTTTCAGGGCACAAGCTCTACGGGCCGACCGGGATCGGCGTGCTCTGGGCCCGCCGCGAGATTCTCGATTCCATGCCGCCATGGCAGGGCGGCGGCGCGATGATCGACAAGGTGAGTTTCGAGCGCACCACCTATCTCCCGCCGCCGGCACGGTTCGAGGCGGGAACGCCGCATGTCGTCGGCGTGATCGGGCTCCATGCCGCTGTCGATTATGTGACCGGGGTCGGGCTCGACGCCATCGCGGCGCACGAGGCGGCGCTGGTGCGCGAGGCGCGCGATGCCCTGCGCGGCATCAACTCGGTGCGCCTGTTCGGGCCCGAGGATTCGGCCGGCATCGTCAGCTTCGCGGTCGAGGGGGTGCATCCTCACGATGTCGGCACCATATTGGACGAGGGCCGGGTCGCGATCCGCGCCGGCCACCATTGCGCGCAGCCGCTGATGGCGGCGCTCGGCGTGGATGCGACGGCGCGGGCGAGCTTCGGGGTCTATAACGGCCCCGGCGGCATCGAGGCGCTGGTTGCCGGACTGGAGCGGGTGAGGAAGATTTTCGGGTGAACGAGGAACGCAGGATCGAAACCGAGGACGTGGCCGGCGTCGAGGCGCCCCCCAAGGCGCGCGTCTCCGGTGTCGCCGACACTTTCTCGCGCAAGCGCGACTATCTCGAAGGCTTCCTCGCGCAAAAGCCCGCCGCGCTTTCCGGCGCTGAGCCCGGTGGCGACCTCTATGAGGCGGTGATCGACGCGCTCAAGGACATTTACGACCCCGAAATCCCGGTCAACATCTACGATCTCGGGCTGATCTACGGCGTCGACATCTCGCCCGATCATCATGTGAAGATCGCGATGACGCTGACGACGCCGCATTGCCCGGTCGCGGAATCGATGCCGGGCGAAGTCGAGCTTCGGGTCGGCGCGGTGCCGGGGATCGGTGATGCCGAGGTCGAGCTGGTCTGGGATCCGCCCTGGGATCCGCAGAAGATGAGCGACGAGGCCAAGCTCGAATTGGGGATGCTATGACCGCTGAAACCAAAATCCGCGCCCGCCCCGCCGCGATCATCCTGACCCCCGCCGCCGAGGCGCGGATCGCCGCTTTGATGGCGAACGCGCCCGAAGGCGCGGTCGGGGTGAAGCTGTCGACGCCGCGCCGCGGCTGCTCGGGCCTCGCTTATTCGGTGGATTACGTGACCGAGGCCGATCCGTTCGACGAGAAGATCGCGACGCCGGGCGGCGATTTCTACATCGACGGCGCCTCGATCCTCTATTTGATCGGTTCGACGATGGACTGGCGCGAGGACGATTTCACCGCCGGCTTCGTCTTCGACAATCCCAACGCCAAGGGCGCCTGCGGCTGCGGCGAGAGCTTTACGGTCTAGAGCATTTTCAAGTCAGGCGGCTTCGCCTGACGACTCGGAAAATGCGGAAAACAAAAGATAAAAGAGCAGGTTTCGATTCAATCCAATCGAAACCTGCTCTAGCTACATCGCGAAGGCGATGCGGACCGCGACGCCGGCGTCGTCCGGCATCGTGGCGATATTGCCCGGATCGGTGCGGTAATAAGCGTTGGCGCTGAGCCAGGCGCGGTCCCGCAGCACGCCGACGCCATAGGCCGCCTCGTAATCCATCTCCCGCCCGGTCGGCGCGAGGCTGAACAGCCGCCTTTCATAGCCGACGCCGAGATCGGCATAATCGTAGGAGACAGGCAGGTTGAGCGCATAGCCGCCCGATCGCACCCGTAGCGGCTGCATGACGCGCAGCGCGAGCCGGTCGCCGGGGCGCAGCGCGTTGCGGCGGGTGACGTCGAACGCCCAGGCGTCGGTCTGGAGCGATCCGTTGCTGACCAGCCCGTTGCCGCCCGGCATCGATGTCCAGCCGCGCCGCCAGCGCGCGCCCACGGTCCAACTGCCGCCGAGATCGAGGCGCGCGGCGGTGTCGAGGAACCAGCTCGTCGCCCCGCCCGGCGCGAGCGAGAACTCGCCGCCGAGCACGGTCTGGTCCTCGGCGAGGCGGGAGACGCCGGCCGACAGCCAGGCCGGGCCGAAGCGGCGGTCGAGCGCGACGCTCGCGACAGTATAGGCGGGCGCGCGCAGCCCCGGACGCAATCCCGCCTGCTCGACATGGCCGCGCTCGCCGGTGAAGGTGAGGCCGAATGCGTCGAGCCGCTGGCGGATGCCGAAGCTGGTGCCGCTGTCCGCGTAGAAGCCGGCGCGCTCCATCGGATCGCGCGCGATCAGGAACGGGCTGCCCTCGGCGTCCTGGAGCCGCTGCTGAAGCGTGCGGCCGCTTTCGGAAATGCCGAAGGCGATCGCGGTGCGCGGGCCGATCCGGCTCAGCGCATAGCTCGCCAGCGCCCGCGCCGAGCGCGCCTGATCGAAGGAGAGGCCGGTGCGCGCGAGATTGCCGGGCGTCTGGCCGGCGAAGGGGCGGCGCAGGGAAACCGACAATGTCGTTGCGCCGATCCGCGCGGCGCTGCTGGCAACGTCCTGGCGTAGGGCCTGCTCGAGCGGGCGTTGTTGCGGCGCGGCGGCGATCCGCTGGGCGACGTCCGCGACATAAGCGCGCGCTAAGCCGTCGAGCACGACGACACCGGCCATTTGCGGATGGGCATCGCCCATCGCGCCCGACAGGCTGCCGGTGTCGATGTCGGCGATCGGCGTGCCGCTGCCGGCAAGCGTGACCGTGCCCTGCGGCTGGAAGGCGCGGGCGATGTCGAGGATGCCGTTGCCGAAATCGGCATCGACGCCCGCCGCCCCGGCATCGTCGGCGCTCGACAGCAGCAGCTGGACGATCTGCTGGCCGGTGAGGTTGGGGAAGGCGCCGGCAAGCAGCGCCGCCGCCCCGCTGATGATCGGCGCCGAAAAGGAGGTGCCGTCCCACAGGAAGATCGTGCCGGTCTGATCGGGCGCGCGCACCGAGACGCCGAGCGCGGCGAGATAGACGGCCGCGCTCGTGCCGGCGCGGTTGGAGAAGGAGGCGATCTGGCCGGCGCCGTCGACCGCGCCGGCGATGATGACCTGGCCGCCGCCCGCTTGCTGGGCGATGGTCGCCGCGAACCCGTCCGGATTGGCCTCGCTTTCATTGCCGGCCGAAATCACGATCACCATGCCGGCCTGGACGGCGCGGTTCACCGCCGCGAGCATGACGCCGCCGACGCCGTCCCCGCCAAGCGAGATATTGACCACGCGCGCGCCGTTCGTCCGCGCGATATCGAGCGCGCGGGCGATGTCGGTGTCGCTGTGCGAGCAGCCGTCGTCGGGATCGCAATCGGTCGGGTCGGCGGTGTTGAGCGAGATGATCGTCGAGCTGAAGGCGACGCCCTCGATGCCCTGGCCATCGCGATTGGCGGCGATCACCGCGGACACGGCGGTGCCGTGCCCTTCGTTGTCGGTGATGCCCCGGTTGGCGGCAACGTCCTGGCTCGCCGCCAGGTCGATGCGGCCGGCGAAATCGGGGAGGTTCGGGTTGATGCCGGTGTCGATGACGCCGACCTTCACGCCCGCGCCCGTCGCGCCGGCATTCCAGGCGGTGATCGCGCCCGATGAAGAGGCGCCGTTCGATCGCCTGAACTCCGCGTCGTTGAAGCTGGTCGGCGGCGGGGGCGGCGGGGGTGGTGGCGGCGGTGGTGGAGGAGGCGGCGGCGGGGGTGGTGGCGGCGTCGCGATCGGCTGCGGACGCGCGCCACCGCCGCCACCGCAGCCGGAAACGGCAAGCGCGACCGCGCAGACGGTAAGGATGAGGCGAATGCGGACGGGGCTTGGCTTCATGTCGTCCCCTTTAGGCTAAGCGCGTTCGTGGCGTCCCAACATATGTCATGACCCGCGGGCATTCGCCATCTGCGCGCATCATGCTTTCGTTTTGTTTAAGCGAGCCCTAAGCGCGACGCCATGATGGCAAGCCTGGCCCATGTCGAAAGCTGGATCTTCGATCTCGACAACAGCCTCTATCCCGCGTCGTGCGATCTCTTCGCTTTGGTCGATGCGCGGATCGGCCAATATGTCGCGCGCCGGCTCGATCTCGATCCGGTCGCGGCGCGGCGGGTGCAGAAGGGCTTCTTTCGCGATCACGGCACCACGCTCGCCGGGCTGATGGCGCATCACGGCGTCGAGCCGCGCGAGTTCCTCGAACATGTCCACGATATCGACATGGCGCGGCTCACCGCCGATCCGGCCCTGGTCGCGGCGCTCGATGCCCTGCCGGGGCGCAAGTTCGTTTTCACCAACGCCGACGAGAGCTATGCGCGCCGCGTGCTCGACGCGATCGGCCTCGCCAACGCCTTCGATGGCTTCCACGACATCCACACGATGGATTATGTGCCCAAGCCCGATCCCTCCGCTTATGCGAAGCTGTGCGCGCGGCTCGACATCGATCCGGCCCGCGCCCTGTTCGCCGACGATATGGCGCGCAATCTCGCGCCGGCCAAGGCGATCGGCATGGCGACCTTGTGGGTCGACAACGGCTCGGAGCAGGCGGGCGGGCTCGCCCGGCCGGCCTTCGTCGATTACAGGACGGACGATATCGCCGCCTGGCTCGGCGCGCTGACGAGGAAAGAGACGGCATGACCGAACAAATGAGGGATGTGATCGACCGCGCCTGGGACGATCGCGACGCGATCGGCACCGAGACGGGGGGCGAGATCCGCGCCGCCGTCGATCGCGCGCTCGCCTTGCTCGATTCCGGCCGGGCGAGGGTCGCGCAGAAAGGGCCGGACGGTTGGACCGTCAACCAGTGGCTCAAGAAGGCGGTGCTGCTCTCGTTCCGCCTCAATCCGATGGCGCCGATCGCCGGCGGCCCCGGCGGCGCGATGTGGTGGGACAAGGTGCCGTCCAAGTTCCTTGGGATGACCGAGGCCGATTTCGCCGCCGCCGGCTTCCGCGCCGTCCCCGGCGCGATCGTCCGGCGCGGCGCCTATGTCGCGCCGGGCGCGGTGCTGATGCCGAGCTTCGTCAATATCGGCGCTCATGTCGGCGAGGGGACGATGGTCGATACCTGGGCGACGGTGGGAAGCTGCGCGCAGATCGGCCGCAACGTCCATATCTCGGGCGGCGCCGGCATCGGCGGCGTGCTCGAGCCGCTCCAGGCCGGCCCGGTGGTGATCGAGGACGATTGCTTCATCGGCGCGCGCTCGGAGGTCGCCGAAGGCGTGATCGTCGAGCAGGGCGCGGTGCTCTCGATGGGCGTCTTCCTCGGCGCCTCGACCAGGATCGTCGACCGCGCGAGCGGCGAAATCTTCATCGGCCGCGTGCCGAGCTATTCGGTGGTCGTGCCGGGGACGCTCCCCGGCAAGGACGGCGGCCCCGGCCTCGCCTGTGCGGTGATCGTCAAGCGGGTCGATGCCCAGACCCGCTCGAAGACGGCGATCAACGAATTGCTGCGCGACTAACCCGCGTCCGCTTCCCGCAGCAGCGTGGCGACCCGCGCGCTGTCCCATTCGGCGCGACCGGTCATCCGCCAGACTTCCTTGCCGTCGGCATCGTAGAGGATGGTCGTCGGCAAAGTGTCGAGGTGGAGGCTCGTCATCGCCTGCATCTCATTGTCCTGATAGGCGGCGAGGTTGCGGACATTGTGCTGGGCGAGGAAACCGGTGACCTGATCGTGGCTGCCGGTATCCTGGCTGACCGCGATGACCTTGAGGCCGTTGGGATGCGCCTGTCCCGCGAGCGCGTCCAATGACGGCAGCTCGATCACGCAGGGGCCGCACCAGGTCGCCCACATATTGACCAGCAGCGGATGGCCGCGAAAGTCGGCGAGCCGCACCGGCTGCCCGTCGGGACCGGCGAAGGCCTGGTCGGGCGCGCGCGTCCCCGCATGGCTGCGGTCGAGCACGCCGGTCGGATAATCCGCGGCGGATTCGTTGCCGGCGGTCGGAGCCGCCGCGTTGGCGACGTTGCCTTGCGGCGCGGCGGCGTTCTGCCTATCGCATCCGGCCAGCGCGAGGCCCATCATCAGGCCGGGGAGAATCAGGATCGAAAGCCGCAAGGATCAGCACTCCAATGCGATGTGGGGCGGGCGCTTCGCCGAGGGCCCCTCGGCGCTGATGCGCGAGATAAATGCCTCGATCGGGTTCGACAAGCGTCTGTGGCAACAGGATATCGCGGCCTCGAAGGCGCATGCGGCGATGCTGGCGGCGCAGGGCATCGTTGCGCAGGCCGATGCCGATGCGATCCTCGAAGGGCTGGAGACGATCGCCGGCGAATATGAAGCGGGCGGCGTGCCCGAGGATCCGGCGCTTGAGGACATCCACATGCATGTCGAATCGCGCCTTGCCGAATTGATCGGCCCGGCGGCGGGACGGCTGCATACGGCCCGCTCGCGCAACGATCAGGTGGCGACCGATTTCCGCCTGTGGGTGCGCGATGCGATCGACGAGACGGAGGCCGGCCTCGCCGCGCTCCAGCGCGCGCTGGTGATCCGCGCGGCCGAGCATGTCGAGGCGATCATGCCAGGCTTCACCCACCTCCAGTCCGCCCAGCCGGTGACGCTCGGCCATCATTTCATGGCCTATTACGAGATGCTCCGGCGCGACCGCTCGCGCTTCGCCGATGCCCGGACGCGGATGAACGAATGCCCGCTTGGCTCCGCCGCGCTCGCCGGCACCGGCTTTCCCGTGGATCGCGAGGCGACGGCGCTGGCGCTCGGCTTCGATTTGCCGACCGCCAATTCGCTGGACGCGGTGTCGGACCGCGATTTCGCGCTCGATTATCTGATGGCGGCGACCCAGTGTGCGCTCCATCTGTCGCGCCTCGCCGAGGAGTTCGTGCTGTGGGCGAGCCAGCCATTCGGCTTCCTCGCGCTCTCCGACAGCTTCTCGACCGGTTCCTCGATCATGCCGCAGAAGCGTAATCCCGACGCGGCCGAGCTGGTGCGCGGCCATTCGGGCCGCGTGACCGGGCTGATGGTCTCGCTGGCGATGACGATGAAGGGCCTGCCGCTCGCTTATTCGAAGGACATGCAGGACGACAAGGAGCCGGTCTTCCAGGCGCACGACCTGCTCATCCTCTCGCTCGCGGCGATGGCCGGGATGGTCGAAACGAGCGGCTTCGACACGGCAAGAATGCGCGCGGCGGCGTCCGCCGGCCATGCCACCGCGACCGATCTCGCCGACTGGCTGGTGCGCGAGGGCGACGTGCCGTTCCGCGAGGCGCATCACATTACGGGGCACGCGGTCCGCCTCGCCGACGCGCGCGGCGGCGCCTTGTGGGATTTGCCGCTCGATGCGCTTCAGGCCGTCGATTCCAGGATCGACGCGCGTGTTTTCGATGTGCTTTCGCTGGATGCTTCGGTTAGAAGCCGCACCAGCTTCGGCGGCACCGCCCCGGCGGCGGTCGCCGAGCGGATCGCCGCGGCAAGGAAGGCGCTTGGGATGACGGAATGAGGCGTTCGGCTCTTCTCCTGTTTGCCATCCCCGCCCTCGCCGGCTGCGGCCACGAACGGCCACTGGAGCCGCCGCAGGGGCGGTCCATGCCGCCGGCGCCGCGCATGGCGGAGCGCGCCCCGACCGTCGACGAGATGCTCGCCGTCCCGACCACCGCCCGCCCCGACCGGATCGACGAGCTGCTGCGCCGTTCGGAGGAGCGCGAGGACGACCATTTCGATCTGCCGCCGCCGGACCGCCCGGCCGAGCTGGTCAACGACATGGGTGCCGCCCCCCGATGAAACCCCTTCGCAAGGCCGTCTTTCCGGTTGCCGGGCTCGGCACCCGCATCCTTCCCGCCACCAAGGCGATGCCGAAGGAGATGCTGACCATCGTCGACAAGCCGCTGATTCAATATGCGGTGGAGGAGGCGCGCGAGGCCGGGATCGAGCAGTTCATCTTCGTCACCGGGCGCGGCAAGGGCGCGCTCGAGGATCATTTCGACATCGGCTACGAGCTCGAGGCGACCATGAACGCGCGCGGCAAATCGCTGGCGCCGCTCGACGGCACCCGCTTTCCGCCCGGCGCGATCGCCTCGGTCCGCCAGCAATCGCCGCTGGGGCTCGGCCACGCCGTCTGGTGCGCGCGTGAACTGGTCGGTGACGAACCGTTCGCGGTGCTGCTGCCGGACGATCTGATGGTCGGGAAACCGGGCTGCCTCGCGCAGATGGTTGAAGCCTATAATGATGTCGGCGGGAACATCGTCTGCGCGCAGGACGTGCCGCGCGAGCGGACGTCGAGCTACGGCATCGTCACCCCCGGCGCGGCGCGCGGCAGGCTGACGGAAGTGAAGGGCCTGGTCGAAAAACCCAGGCCCGAGGAGGCGCCATCGACGCTCGGCATCGTCGGCCGCTATATCCTCCAGCCCGAGATCATGGACGTGCTCGCAAGTATCGGAAAGGGCGCGGGCGGCGAGATCCAGCTCACCGACGGCATGGCCGCGATGATCAACCGCCAGCCGTTCCACGCGGTGACATTCGACGGCGACCGCCACGATTGCGGTGATGCCAAGGGCTTCGTCATCGCCAATGTCGCGCTTGCTTTGGCGCGCGACGACCTCGCCTGCCCGCTGCGCGCCTTCCTCGCGGAGCGCGCGTGAACTGCGAGACCCTGCTCGTCGGCGACGGCGCGCCGCGCCGCCTGACGCTGGAGGAAGCCGAACAATATAAGGGGCCGGGATTCCTGTGGGCCCATGTCGAGAATGCCGGGCTCGACGAGCTGCCCCATCTCGTGCGCGCCGATATTCCCGAGGTCGCCGCCAATGCGCTGACCGCGACCGAGACGCGGCCGCGCTGCGACCGGATCGATCAGGGCGCGATCGTCAATATCCGCGGCCCCGCCGCCACCGACACCGACGATTCCGACCGGCTGGTCTCGATCCGGATGTGGGTCAGGCGCGGCAAGGTCGATTCGGTGACGCGCAAGCCGCTCGCCGCGACCGCGGCGGTCATCCGGATGATGGAGGACGGGCAGATCCTCGATCCCGGCGATCTCGTCGCCGCTTATGCGCGCGAGATCAGCGCCACGCTCGATCCGCGGGTCGCGGACCTCGGCGACCAGCTCGACGATTGCGAGAGCATGCTGGAGAGCGGCAACAAGTTCCGCCTGCGCGCCAGCATCACCGGCATCCGGTCGGAGGCGATTTCCTTCCGCCGCTTCGTCGCCCCCGATCGCGACGCGCTGCTGACCCTCGCGAGCCACGGTTTCGAATGGCTGCACGACGACGATCGGCTCCACATCCGCGAGGCCGCCGATCGCTTCGCCCGCATGGCCGAGGAGCTGGAGGCGGTGCGCGAGCGTTCGGCCCTGCTCCACGAGCAGCTTACAGACCTTCGCGCCGAGGAGATCGACCAGCGTTCGCTGCTGATCTCGGTCGTCGCCTTCATCTTCCTGCCTTTGACCTTCATCACCGGCCTGCTCGGCATGAATGTTGAGGGCATTCCCGACGCCCACGATCCCTGGGCGTTCTGGGAGATCGTGATCCTGTGCATCGTCCTCGCCGCCGGCGTCCTCGCCTGGTTCGTGCGACAACGGTGGATCCAAAGGTGAAGTAATCCTCCCCTCCCGCAAGCGGGAGGGGAACTACGCCTCCAGCTCGATGTCCCAGTAGAGATAGTCGTGCCAGCTATCGTGGAGATAGCCGGGCGGGAAGGAGCGGCCATGGTCCTGGAGCTGCCAGCTCGTCGGCCGGTAGGGCTGGCGGTGGATGTGCATATGCGCTTCGGCCGGCGTCCGCCCGCCTTTCCTCAGGTTGCACGGCGCGCAGGCGGTGGTGACGTTCTCCCAGGTCGTCCGTCCGCCCTGGGCGCGCGGCACCACATGGTCGAAGGTCAGCTCGCGAAGATCGCCGCAATATTGGCAGGCGAAGCGGTCCCTCAGGAACAGGTTGAACCGGGTGAAGGCCGGATGTTCGGACGGGCGCACATATTGCCTGAGCGCGATCACGCTGGGCAGGCTCATCTCGAAATTGGGGCTGTGCACCTTGCGCTGATATTGGGCGACGATATCGACCCGCTCCAGGAACACCGCCTTGATCGCGGTCTGCCAGGGCCACAGGCTCAAGGGGTAGTAGCTGAGCGGCGTATAGTCCGCGTTCAGCACCAGCGCGGGGCAGCTTTCCGGATGACGAAGGAGATCGGGGTGATACAAGGCCAAATGACTCCCGTTTCGCGGAAGAATCCGGAAACGCCGTCCCCGAGCCTGTTCGCACCCAGAACGAGGAAGAAAGCGGTTGCCCGTTTCTCCTGTCCGTCACGCCCATGACTTGTCGCCGTGACGCCATGATGACACCATAGCTTGTGACTCGCGGTCAAGACTTCACATGCAGCCGGTGACCCGCTTCGCGCCGAGCCCGACCGGACGGTTGCATCTCGGCCACGCCTATTCCGCCGTGCTGGCGCATGATTTCGCGCGGGCGCGGGACGGCGCGTTCCTGCTGCGGATCGAGGATATCGATCCCGTCCGCTCGCGGCCCGAGCATGTCGACGCGATCCTCGAGGACATGCTCTGGCTCGGGCTCGAATGGGAGGACGAGATCGTCTATCAGTCCGAACGGCTGGCGCTCTACGCCGAGGCGCTGGAGCGGCTGAAGGCGATGGGTCTCGTCTATCCCTGTTTCTGCACCCGTGCCGACATCGCCGCCAGCGTGAGCGCGCCGCACCCCGGATCGGGGTCCGGGGCAGGCGGCCCCGACGGGCCGGCCTATCCAGGCACATGCCGGGGCCTCGTCGCTCCCGATCTGTCACGGCCGCATGCCTGGCGTCTCGACATGGCGAAGGCGCTGGAGATCGCCGGAACCGGTTTGCGGTGGCGCGACAATGGCGTGGACATCGCCGCAACGCCTGGGCCGTTCGGCGACGTCGTCCTCGCCCGCAAGGATGCCCCGGCGAGCTATCACCTTGCCGTCACCGTCGATGACGCCGCCCAAAGCGTGACCGATGTCGTGCGCGGCCGTGATCTCTTCGCCACGACCCATGTCCATCGGCTGCTCCAGGCGCTGCTCGGCCTGCCGACGCCGCTTTACCGTCATCACGATCTGCTCGCGGACGCTTCGGGCGGGCGGCTCGCCAAAAGGCGCGGTTCGCCGTCGCTCGCCGATCTGCGCGCCGCCGGGACCGATGTGGCGGCGCTGGTCGCAACGCTTCGGCGGGGCGAACTTCCGGCTGGATATTCGCTCTCGACATCCTAGATAGGGGCGCATGACCCCGCTTCTCGTCATCCTCATCGTCCTCGCCGCCGGCGCGACCCTCTTCGTCCTGGTCAAGGGCGTGGTCGGCATGGCGCAGGGCAAGGATCTCACCGGCCAGCGGTCGCAGGAGCTGATGCGAAAGCGCGTCATGTTCCAGGCGCTCGCCATCCTGCTCGCCGTCATCCTGATGCTCGTCGCCGGCGGCGGCAGCCACTAGAAACCGCCGGGTGGTCAAGCTCAACAAGATCTACACCCGCACCGGCGATGCCGGCCAGACCGGGCTGGTCGATGGCTCGCGCGCGTCCAAGGCCGATCCGCGCCTGGCCGCGATCGGCGATGTCGACGAGGTGAATTGCACGGTCGGGCTCGCCGTCGCCGCGCTCGCCGACACCGAGGCAAAGGCGATGCTGTCGCGCATCCAGAACGAATTGTTCGATCTCGGCGCCGATCTCGCCACGCCCGGCGAGAGTTTCGAGCCGAACGGGATGATTCTGCGGATCGTCGCCCCCCAGATCGACCGGCTTGAGCGCGAGATCGACCGGATGAACGAGGATCTCGCGCCGCTGAGGAGCTTCATCCTCCCCGGCGGCGCAAATGGGGCGGCCGAGCTCCACCTCGCCCGCGCGGTCGCCCGCCGCGCCGAGCGCACGGCGGTGGCCGCGATGCGCCATGTGACGCTCAACCCGCTTGCGCTGACCTACCTCAATCGCCTTTCGGACCATTTGTTCGTGCTGGCGCGTTGGGTGGCGCGCGGGGACGGGGACATTCTCTGGACGCCGGGCGCGACCCGCGAAAGCTGATTTCCGTTCCGCTTTTGTTCGCGTCATGCTAGGGATGCGGCAGGGAGACACGAAGATGGCGACATTGGCGCGGCCCGAACGGTCGCTGAGCCTGGCCGACCGCTTCCGGGCGGTGCGCGCGCTGAGCCGCGCCATCGCCGCCCCTTTGTCCGATGCCGACGCGACGATCCAGCCGATGCCGGACGCCTCGCCCGCCAAATGGCATCTCGCCCACACCACCTGGTTTTTCGAGACCTTCGTGCTGCGCGACCATGTCGCCGGCTACCGGCCGCATGACGAACGCTGGGCCTATCTCTTCAATTCCTATTATGAAGGCGAAGGCGAGCGCCACGCCCGGCCGCGCCGGGGGATGCTGAGCCGGCCCTCGCTCGACGAGGTGCTCGGCTGGCGAAGCGCGGTCGAGGAGGCCTTGCTCGGCGCGATCGACAGCCTGCCGCCGGCGGCGCTCGAGCTGGTCGAGCTCGGCCTCCATCACGAGCAGCAGCATCAGGAACTGATGCTGATGGACCTGAAGGCGACCTTCTTCGAAAACCCGCTCCGCCCCGCAATCTGGCCGGCCGCGCCGGCACGCCCCGCGCCTGTGCCCGACACGCATTTCTGGATGATCGACGAGCCTGGTCTTATCGAGATCGGCCATGACGGGGTCGCCTTCGCCTTCGACAGCGAGACGCCACGCCACAAGACCTTCCTGGACCGCTACGCCTTCGCCGACCGGCCCGTCACCAATGCCGAATGGAGCGCGTTCATCGCCGACGGAGGCTATCGCAATCCATTGCTCTGGCTCTCCGACGCCTGGGCCTGGGTCGAGGCGGAGCGCATTTCGGCGCCGCTCTACTGGATCGAGGAGGATGGCGGCTGGGCGCGCTTCGGGCTCGACGGCGTCCGTCCGGTCGATCCGGCCGCGCCGGTCTGCCACATCAGCTATTACGAGGCGGACGCCTATGCCCGCTGGGCCGGCGCGCGGCTGCCGACGGAAGCCGAGTGGGAGCATCACGGCGCCGGCTTCGATCCGCGGGACGGCAACCAACTCGACGCCGCCGGCCCGGTCGATCCGCGCCCGTCGCCCGAGGGGCCGGGCCTGCGCGATCTGTTCGGCAATGTGTGGGAATGGACGGCCAGCGCCTTCCTTCCCTATCCGGGCTTCACCCCGGCCGAAGGCACGGTCGGCGAATATAATGGCAAGTTCATGAGCGGGCAGATGGTGCTGCGCGGCGGCTGCTGCGCCACCCCGCGCGGCCATGTCCGCGCCAGCTACCGCAATTTCTTCTACCCCCACCAGCGTTGGATGTTCTCCGGCCTGCGGCTTGCGAAGGACGCCTGATGGATGCGCCCCGGGCGGTCACCGCCCCCGATCCCGCTTTCGAGGCCGATGTGCTCGCCGGGCTTGCCGCGCCGATCCCGGCGGTGCCGGCGCGCTGGCTCTACGATCATCGCGGCTCCCGCCTGTTCGAGGAGATCACCCGGCTTCCCGAATATTATCCGACCCGCACCGAAACCGCCGTCCTCGAAGAACATAGCGCCGAAATGGCCGCGCTCGCCGCGCGCAATGCCGCGGTCGTCGAATTCGGCTCGGGCTCGTCGACCAAGACCCCGATCCTGCTGCGCGCGGTGCGGCCCGCCGCTTATGTGCCGATCGACATCAGCGGTGATTTCCTGCGCGAATCCGCCGATGCGCTGCGGGCCGAGTTCCCGGACCTGCCGGTCTATCCGGTCGAGGCCAATTTTCTGGATCCGATCGCGCTTCCGGCCGAGATCGCGGGCCTGCCCCGGCTCGGCTTCTTCCCCGGATCGACGATCGGCAACATGGTCGCGCGCACCGCGGTCGATCTGTTGCGCGCGATGAAGGAGACGCTGGGCGAAGGCGCGCGCCTGCTGATCGGCATGGACCGGATCAAGGAGGTCGAGGTGCTGCGCGCCGCCTATGACGACGCCGCCGGCGTCACCGCCCAATTCAATCTCAACCTCCTGCATCGGATCAATGCCGAACTGGGCGGCAATATCCCGGTCGACGCCTTTCGCCATCGCGCGATCTGGAACGACGATCTCAGCCGGATCGAGATGCACCTGGAGGCGGTGCGCGGGGTCGCCTTCACCGTCGCCGGCCACCGCTTCACGTTCCGCGAGGGCGAGACGATCCACACCGAGAACAGCCACAAATACGGCCATCGCGACAGCCGCATCCTGCTGCGCGCCGCCGGCTGGGGCGTGATCCGCGAATGGACCGATCCGAAGCAATGGTTCTCGATCCTCCTCGCCGAAGCCGAGCCGCCCCGCTTCGCGCCGTGATGACCGCGTCGCGAAACCGGCGTCGATTTTCCTACAGCGCCGGTTTCTGCCATGTTCGGCGCGATGGTCATGCTCCTTGCCCGAACCGCGGCACGCTCCGGGCAGCCGGTCGCGGGGCCGAGACTCCCCGCTCTTGGTGACCGCGACCTTTGGGACCTTTCGCCGCGCTTTGCGCGCCGGCGGGGCCGCGAATCGCCGCCCCGTCCGCCATTGCCGCTGTGCCGCCGCATCGCTACATCGGCGGCGACCTGCTTTCGGAGAAATTGATGCTGCTTGCGCTGTTCCAGATCGTCGACCTCCTGCTGACGGTCGTCATCTACATCATCGTCGCGCAGGCGATCCTGTCCTGGCTGGTGGCGTTCAACGTCATCAACACGCACAATGATTTCGTCCGCGCCTTCCTCAATGCGCTCGATCGCCTGACCGCGCCGCTCTATCGGCCGATCCGGCGCATCCTGCCCGATTTCGGCGGCCTCGATTTCTCGCCGATGGTGGTGATTCTGCTCATCATCGTGCTGCAGATGCTGCTCCACGGCGCGATGCGCGACGTGCTTCTCGCCGGCTATTGAGAGGGGCCTGGGATGAGCGGCGCGATCATCGACGGCAAGGCATTCGCATTGGATCTGCGCGCCCGCGTTGGCGCGGCCGTGCCCGTCTTCGCCGCCGCCATGGGCCGTCCGCCCGGGCTCGCGGTCGTGCTCGTCGGGGAGGATGCGGCGAGCCAGGTCTATGTCCGCGCCAAGGGCAAGGCGACCGAAGCGGCCGGCATGGCGAGCTTCACGCACCGGCTTCCCGCCGACACGCGCCAGGCCGAACTGATCGATCTCGTCGCGCGGCTCAATGCCGATCCGGCGGTGGACGGCATCCTCGTCCAGCTCCCGCTGCCGCCGCGGATCGACGAGACGGCGGTGATCGATACGATCGATCCGGCCAAGGACGTGGACGGCTTCCATATCGAGAATGCGGGGCGCCTCGCCGCCGGGCTGCCGGGGCTGGTCCCCTGCACGCCATTGGGCTGCCTGATGCTGCTCAAGGATCGTCTCGGCGATCTCTCCGGCCTCGATGCGGTCGTGATCGGCCGATCGAACATCGTCGGCAAGCCGATGGCGCAGCTCCTGCTCAGAGAAAGCTGCACCGTCACCGTCGCCCACAGCCGCACCCGCGACCTGCCGGGCGTGGTGCGCCGCGCCGACATCCTCGTCGCCGCGGTCGGTCGCCCGGAAATGGTGAAGGGCGACTGGCTGAAGCCCGGCGCCACCGTGATCGATGTCGGCATCAACCGGATCGACGCTGGCGAGGGCAAGACGCGGCTCGTCGGCGACGTCGATTTCGCGAGCGCGATCGAGGTCGCCGGCGCGATCACGCCGGTGCCGGGCGGCGTCGGGCCGATGACGATCGCGGTGCTGCTTCGCAACACGCTGGTCGCGGCGCATCGCCGCGCCGGGCTGGAGCCGCCGGCGGGCCTGTGAGCGCGCTTTTCGCCTCGGCCTTCGTCACCTTCCTGCTGGTCATCGACCCGCCCGGCTGCGCGCCGATCTTCGCCGGCCTGACGCGCGGCGCGGCGGCGAAGCACCGGCGGACGATGGCGGTGCGCGCGGTGCTGGTGGCGAGCGCGATCCTGGTCTTCTTCGCGCTGCTCGGCGAGGATCTGCTGCGCGCGCTCGGCATCTCGCTCTCCGCCTTTCGCATCGCCGGCGGCATCATGCTGTTCCTGATCGCGGTCGACATGGTGTTCGAAAAGCGCACCGAGCGCCGTGAGAACCGCGCCGAGGAGGTCCGGGCAAGCGAGGTCGAGGACATCTCGGTCTTCCCGATGGCGATCCCGATGATCGCCGGGCCGGGATCGATCGCTTCGGTGATGCTGCTGATGGCCCGATCGGAAGGGCTCGCCGAAACCCTGGTCGTGCTCGCCGCGCTCGCCGCGACGATGGCGCTGACGCTCCTCGCCCTGCTGACCGCGGCGCCGCTGATGAAGCTGCTCGGCCGCAAGACCGAGGCGATGATCACCCGCGTGCTCGGCGTCCTGCTCGCCGCGCTCGCCGTCCAGTTCGTGCTGGACGGCCTGCATCAAAGCTTCAGTTGATCACCCGCCACATCCGGTAGGGCGATCCGGCCGGAAGCGGCACCCGCGCCAGCCAGCCGGGCACCTTGCCGCTCGCGAGCTGGGCATAGAAGCCGTCGGGCGTCTCGGCCCGATAGATGGTCGATTCCGACATGTTCGGGCAGATGAGGACATAGTTCACATGGTAGCGCGCGACCGTCGCGTGGGCGTTGTCGGCCGTGCCGCGCCAGGCGTGCATCACGTCGATGATCTGCCGCGCATTGCGATGATAGGGGCCGGCGATCGCGTCGTGGTGGGTGACGGTGATCAGCCTCGGGCCGAGATCGACGAAGGTCAGCACCAGCCCGCGCGGCTGCCGCGCGACGGGCGCCAGCGCCGCCAGCGTCGGGCACTGGCCGTTGGCGAGATTGACCCCGCGACGATAGGCGTCGAGCTTCTCCGGGAAGAGGCTCGCGACATAGGCGGTGGCGAGGCCGGAGACGATCAGGAAGGCCGCGACCGCGCCGAACACCCGCACCCACATCCAGTTGCGCCGCTGGATCCAGGCGAGCACCGCCCAGGCGAGGGCGGCCGCGCCCGGGATCGCGAAGACCTGCGCGGCCGGCGCGGCGCGGGTCTGCCACAGCAGCAGCGCGGCGGCGACCAGAGCGGGCGCGGCGACCGAGGCCCAGGGGATGAAGCGGGCCGCGTCGCGCCGGTGCGTCCACAGCATCATCAGATAGCCGAGCAGGCCGAAGATCGGCAGCGTGACGATCAAAGCGGCGGTGCGCGCGCCGTGGCGATAGACCGGCATCGCCTCGCGCACCTTGCTGAGCCACAGCCGGTCGAGCTCGGGCGTCGAATGTTCGAGCCGGCCGAGGCAGTCCGGCCAGGTCAGGGCGAAGGCCGCGCCGATCGCGATGCCGGCCGCGATCGCGAGCGCGAAGCGCCGGCCGCGCGTCGCCGGGTCGATCCGCGCGAGCAGCACCGCCAGCGCGCCGGCGAACAGCATCGCCGAGAGCCAGACGGGCGAGAGCGCGTCGCACATCGGCCGCGCGTTCGAATAGGAGGTGAAGACGAGGTAGCCGATCGCGCAGCCGCCCGCGAGGCTCGCGCCATAGGCCGCCATGCGCGGCGCCTCCTCGCGCTGCCAGACCCAGCGCAGCACGATCGCGGCGCCGGCGACGGCGAGATAGGGCAGCATCTCCATGCCGATGACGAGCGAAGCGGTCGCCGCGAGGCCGGCGGTCAGCCCGCCGCGCGCGGCCTTCGGATCGGCAAGCCCCATGATCGTGACCGCGAGCGTCGCGAGCTGCCAGCCATGATGATCGATCCTGAGCGGCGTCCACATGCTGAGCGCGGTCGGCGAGCAGAGTACGAAGGCGATCGCGACCGGATAGGCATAAGGCGCGATCAGCCGCCGGACGGCGGCCGCGAGCGCGCCCATCGCGACCAGCATCGGCAGCAGTGGCGCCACCGCGACCGCGATCTGCTCGGCATTGCGACCGCCGACGAACGGCGCGAACAGGAGCTTGAGGCCGGCGATCGGCAGGTCGACGAGCCGCGACCAGTGGATGTCGGCGCCGTAAGGCGGGTTCATCCGGTACTGGCGCAGGTCGTACCAGCCCTGGCCGTCGAGCAGCGCGCGCACCTGCATCATCCGCATGTTGTCGTCGGTGTCGCCGAGCGCGAAGCCGCGGATCGCGCCCCAGCGGTCGAACAGCATATAGGCCGCCGCGGCGACCCAGAAGAGCAGCACGAGCAGCCGCCAGCGCCGCTCGACCAGGTGCCTGACCTCGTCCGGTACCTCCGCCATCCCGCCCTTCTTCGCTTTTCAACGCCTTCCGGGGGCATTAGTCGCTCCCAAGCAAAGGGCAAGCGACGGACATATGAACTTTCCTTCACGTTATGGCGAAATGAGCTTGCAGCTGGTCCGCTTCGGGCTGACCGGAGTGTTGCTGACCCTGCTGGTGGCGGCCGGCTACTGGATCGCCGCGACGGAATTGCGCATCGAGCCGATGCTCGCCTTCACCTTGAACTTCCTCGTCTTCACCGGCCTCGGCTATATCCTCCACAGCAGGTTCAGCTTCCGGGGCCATGGCGCGCGCGACAATCCGGGGCAGCGCACCGTGCGCTTCTTCGCGGTCAACAGCCTTGGCTTCCTCACCAGCCAGTTCTTCATCTGGCTCCTGATCAAGCAGCTCGGCGGCCCGGTCTGGTGGTCGTTGATCCCGATCGTGTTCGTGACGCCGCTGCTCACCTTCTCGCTCAACCGCTGGTGGGTGTTCGCCTGATGGAGCGGATCGTCTACGACCGCATGGCCGAGCTGGACGAGCGCCACTGGTGGTATCGCGCGCGGCGCGACATCCTCGCCGACCTGATCCGGCGCAGGATCGCGCTGCCCGCGAATGCGCGCATCCTTGAGATCGGCTGCGGCACCGGCCACAATCTCGAAATGCTCGGCCGGTTCGGCACGGTCGACGCGATCGAGATCGACGATGCGGCGCGCGCGATCGCCACGCAAAGGCTCGGCCGGACGGTGATGACGGCGCCGCTGCCCCGGCTCACCGGGGTCGCCGAGAGCGCCTATGACCTGATCGCGATCCTCGACGTGCTCGAACATATCGAGGCCGATCGCGCCGCGCTGGCCGCGATGGCAACGAAGCTGAAGCCGGGCGGCCACATCCTCATCACCGTTCCGGCTCATCCCTGGATGTGGAGCGCGCACGATGTGGTGAACCATCATCAGCGCCGCTACACCAGGCAGACGCTTCGCGAGGCGGTGGCCGCGGCCGGCCTGAGGATCGAGATGCTGAGCTGGTTCAACAGTCTGCTCTTCCCGCTCGCCGCCGGGGCACGGCTCGCCGGCCGGCTCACCGGCAACCAGGACAGCGACGACAAGCTGCCGCCGGCACCGGTCAATGCTTTGTTCGAACGGATATTCGGCCTCGAACGCTATGCCCTGGGGCGCTTGCCCTTCCCGCCTGGGGTTTCGCTCGCCGCGATCGTCTCGGCCGGCTGAGCGACGTGACCGAGCCGGGCCGCGCCCTCGGCGCGGCCGGCGATCTCGGCGACGATATAGAGCGGCCGGCGCTTCGATTCCATGTAGAGCCGCCCCAGATATTCGCCGATCATGCCGAGCACGAACATCTGCGCCGCGCCGAGGATCACGACCACCAGCATCAGCGAGGTCCAGCCCTGGATCGCCGAGCCGGTCAGGAAGCCGAAGACGATATAGCCGACCAGCAGCACCGAGGCGGCGACCAGCCACAGGCCGATATGGCTGGCGAGCCGCAACGGCGCGGTCGAGAAGCCGGTCACCGCATCGAGCGCGAAGCGGACCATCTTGGCGAGCGGATATTTGGTCTCGCCGGCAAGCCGCTCTGCGCGGTCATAGACGATCGGCACCTGCCTGAAGCCGATCCAGGCGACCATGCCGCGGATGAATCGCGCCTGCTCCGGCAGCGCGAGCAACGCATCGAGCGCGCGCCGGCTCATCAGCCGGAAATCGCCGGTGTCGACCGGGATTTCGATCTCCGCGAGACGCGAGAGGAGGCGATAGAAGAGCTTGGCCGAGCCCAGCTTGAACGCGGTCTCGCCGGCGCGCGCGCGGCGCACCGCATAGACGACGTCCGCCTGCTGCCGGTCCATCTCGGCGATCATCTCGGGCAGGAGCTCGGGCGGATCCTGAAGATCGGCGTCGATGATCAGGATCCGCTCGCCCGCGCACAGATCGAGCCCGGCGGTGAGCGCGAGCTGGTGGCCGTGATTGCGCGACAGGTTGATCGCGGTCAGCCGCGGATCGGCCGTGGCAAGGCCCTGCATGATCGGCCAGGTCCGATCGCGCGAGCCGTCGTTGACGAGGAGGATCTCATAGGCGCCCGGCGCCGCCGCGCGCGCCGCCGCGGTCAGCCGCGCGTGGAGCTGCTCCAGGCACGCTTCCTCATTGTAGCAGGGCACGACGATCGAGAGCGTGGGCCGTGTCATCCATGGTCCTTCAGGCCCGCCAAGGGCGGCGAGCGATCGACGACCCTATAGAGGACGCTCGATCCGCTGCGCCAGATGGGCTGGAGTCCCTGGGCGAGACGCGGATCGTAAGGCGGCGGCCGGATCAGCCAGACATAATCGAATGCCTTGCGCGGGAAATCGTCGAGCGCCTCGCCGATGGTCCGCCAGCTTTCGCCATGGCAGGGGACGAGGGTGACGATCTGCGTGGGATCGTGGCTGAAGCCGCGGCCGGCGGGATAATCGGCGATCAGGAGCTGCGCGCCCGCCATCGACCATTGATCGTTGGAAAAGGCCTCGCGGCGGACCAGGGCGAGGCCCGGCAGATGCTCGAGCCGGGTCATCGGCCAGGCCGGCACGCAGCGGGTGCCGACGAAGGAAACGAGCCGCGCCCCGTAGGGCAGGCGATCGACCGCCGTCAGCTCGCGGTCGTAGCTCCCGTCGTAGAGGTAGAAGCTCCACGTCGTCGCGCCGGTGCGTAGGAGGAAGAAGGCGAGGCCGGCCATGGCGATGGCACGCCGCGCCGTCACGCCCAGCGAGGGGCGCATCCGGATCGCAAGCACGCCGACCGCGATCATGTAGGGGACGAGCCGCATGTCGGCATAAGCCGATCCGAAGACGACCCTCGGCAGCACGACGAAGACCAGCGCCAGGAACAGGGCCGAGGCGGCAAGGTTGCGCGAGAAGCCGATCCGGCGGCTGCCGATGGCGGCGAGGATCAGCGTCAGGAGCAACGCGACCGCGCCGAGATCGAACCACCGCCAGCGGTCGCGCAGCGCCATCACCACCCACTGGAACTTGGCCATCAGGTTGAACCAGTCGCCGGTCGATCCGCTGACCGCGCCGTTGCGCCACAGCAGCATCAGGATGAACGGGATCGACATCGGCAGGCAATGGCACGCGGCATTGATCCCTGCGCGCAAGGGGCTGCGGCCATGATCGTGCTGGCGGACGAGCTCGGCCGAAAAGGCGAGCACGCCGAGCGTGCCCCAACCATAGGTATGGGCGATCCAGATCACGAGCGAGATCGGCACGAACAACGCCGCGCGCAGCTTCAGCCGGCCGAGCCGCGCCAGCCTCAGCCAGAGCGCGAAGGCGAGAAAGGCGAATGCCATCGACAGCGCGAAATTGACGAAGCCGAACAGGAACGGGAAATTGTAGGCCAGCGGCAGCGCGAACAAAGCCGTCGGCGGTATCCGGCCATGGACCTCGCGCGCGACCCACAGGAAGCCGGCGGCGGTCATGACCGGGATCGCCGTCACGATCAGCTTGACGCCGAGCTCGAGCCCGAACAGCTTCGCGAACGGGATGATCAGCAGGTCGATGCCGAGATTACCGATCAGCGCCCAGCTGAAATCGTAATAATGCCGCAGCGTCGGCGAATGGGCGATATCGAGCTGGACGCGATAGCGCCCCATATGGCCGGGCAGGTCGACGAGCGGCGGGATGTTCGGCCACAGCAGCGGCACCGCGCTCGCGATGACGAGCGCGGCAAGAAGGGCCGGATGGGCCCAGAAGGGACGCGGCGAGGCGTCCTCCAAATGTCGTTCTCCCCGTTGCGTCCTGCGTCCACTCGACTTGCCGAGTCCGCGCGCGCTTTCAACTTAAAAAGCGTTCAGATGGCGCGCCGGGCGTCCGGACGCGGCGGCGCCTGCTCCTGACTCCTGAGCCGGGCCTCCGCCTCGAACATATAGTCGCGGGTGATCGGCAGCGCGTGGCGGTTGCGGATATATTGGAACTGGTAGTTCACCATGCTGGATTCGCTGAACATCGTCATCGCGCCCGCGAGATAGAACAGCCACAGCCGATAGAGCCGCTCGTCGAAGGCGGCGACGACGTCGCTGTGGCGCGCCCTGGTGCGCTCATACCATTCGCGGATCGTGTAGTAATAATGGAGCCGCAGCGTCTCGCAGTCGGAGAGGATGAGCCGTTCCTGCTCGCTCGCGCCGAGCACTTCCGAAAGCGCCGGGATATAGCCGCCCGGGAAGATGTATTTCTGGGTGAAGCGGTCGGTGGTGCCGGGCTTGCCCATGCGGCCGATCGTATGGAGCAGGATGACGCCGTCGCTGGCCAGAAGCTCGCGGCACTTGCGGAAGAAGGTGCGGTAGAAAGGCGGGCCGACATGCTCGAACATGCCCACCGAGACGATCCTGTCGAACGGGCCGGTGACGTCGCGATAATCGATCAGCTCGAACTTCACCTTGTCGGCGACGCCGGCCGCCTCCGCGCGCGCCTTGGCGGTGCGGATCTGTTCCTCGGACAGGGTGACGCCGAGCACTTCGACGCCGGCGACGCGGTTCAAATAGAGCGCCATCCCGCCCCAGCCGCAGCCGATGTCGAGCACGCGCTGGCCGGGCCTCAGGTCGAGCTTGGCGGCGATATGCGCCTTCTTGTCGAGCTGCGCCTGCTCCAGGCTGTTCGCCGGATCGGTGTAATAGGCGCAGCTATATTGCATGTCGGCATCGAGGAAGAGCTCGTAGAGCGCGTTGCCGATGTCGTAATGGTGGGCGACGTTCTGCTTCGATCGCCGGTGCCAGTTGATCCGGTCGAGCCGGCTCTTGATCGCGCTGCCCTTCTTGAGGAAGCCGCCTTTGCCGGGCGCCTTGTCCTCCCACCGCGCGTTGCGCCGGATGATGAGGATGAGATCGAGGATGTCGCCGGCCTCGAGGATCAGGCGCCCGTCCATATAGGTCTCGGAGGCGCCGAGCCCCGGATCGCGGGCGATCTCGTTTGCGACCCGGCCGTCCGCGAAGCGCACGGTGACCGGATTGAGATCGGGCTCGCTCGCGCCGTAGCGCCACGATTTGCCCTTCTCGTCGATGATGGTGAGTTCGCCGCGTTTGACGAGGCGCTGCAAGCCTTTGTCCAGGAGCCACATGGCGCGGGACCATAGCCAAGTCGCCGCCCCGCGCAACCGCGAGGGGCGGGATCAGGCGAGTGCCGCCTGCTTTTCCTCGGCGATCCGGTCGAGCTCGGCGCGGCTCTTCTTCTCGGCGGCGGACTTGAGCTGGCCGCAGGCGGCCATGATGTCGCGACCGCGCGGGCGGCGGATCGGGGCGGAGATGCCGGCCTCGAACACGATCTCGGAGAAGCGGCGGATGCGATCCTCGTCCGAGCATTCGTAGGCCGCGCCGGGCCACGGATTGAACGGGATCAGATTGACCTTTGCGGGCAGCTTGTACTTGCGGATCAGGCGGACGAGCTCGCGCGCATCGGCGTCGCTGTCATTCTTGTCCTTCAGCATCACATATTCGAAGGTGATGCGCCGGGCATTGTTGGCGCCGGGATAGGCGGCGCAGGCGGCGAGCAGCTCCTCGATCCCGAATTTGCGATTCAAGGGCACGATCTCGTCGCGCACCTCCTTGGTCACCGCATGGAGCGAGACCGCGAGATTGACGCCGATCTCCGCGCCCGCGCGCGCCATCATCGGCACGACGCCCGAGGTCGAGAGCGTGATCCGGCGGCGCGAAAGGCCGAGCCCGTCGCCGTCCATGACGATCTTCAGCGCATCGCGGACATTCTCGAAATTATAGAGCGGCTCGCCCATCCCCATCATCACGATGTTGGAGAGCATCCGGCCTTCGGGCTGGGACGGCCATTCGCCAAGGCTGTCGCGGGCGAGCATGACCTGGCCGACGATCTCCGCCGGCTCGAGGTTGCGGACCAGGCGCATCGTGCCGGTGTGGCAGAAGCGGCAGTTCAAGGTGCACCCGATTTGGCTCGAGACGCACAAAGTTCCCCGGTCCGCATCGGGAATGAAGACCATCTCGTAATCGTGGCCGTCGGGGGTCTTCAGCAGCCATTTGCGGGTGCCGTCGGTCGACACCTGCTCGATAACCACCTCCGGCCGGCCGACGACGAAGCGTTCGGCGAGCCAGGGATGCTGCGCCTTGGCGATGTCGGTCATCGCGGCGAAATCGGTGGCGCCGCGATTGTAGATCCAGTGCCAGATCTGCTTGGCGCGCAGCTTCGCCTGCCGCGGCTCCATCCCCGCCGCCTCGAGCGCGGCGCTGATCTGGGGCCTGGCGCGGCCGACCAGATCGACGCGCCCGTCGGCGCGCGCCGCGCGCGGACGCGGCACGGGCACGGGATCGACGTGCCCTGGGATGGGCATCGGGGCGGCTGAAGCTTCCTGCATCGCGCGCATGTAGGCGATCGCGCGCGCCTTTTCCACTGTTGCCGCTCAGCGCCGGCGGCAGGCGATGGCGGCGGCGTCCATCGCGGTGGCGGCGCCGCGCAGGTGATAGAGGTCGCGGATCATGCGGCCGCCCTCCGCGCGGGATTCGGCGCTCATGTCGATCCCGGTGCGAAGGGCGTCGGCGATCTGCTCGTCGGCGCGCGCATCCGGAGCCCAGGCGTTGGCGCCGTTGCCGGAAAGCTGGAAGACGCGGCCGTCGATCCGCAGCAGCACCGCCGATCCGGGTCGCGCGGCGCGGCTGAGCCGGACGTAGAGCTGGCCGGCGAGATGGCGCTCGGGCCAGTGGCCGATGGCGACGAAGGGGCGCGATCCCTGCGCGGGCGTGGGCCCGTCGGGCGCCGAAATGGCGTAGCAACGGCCGTTTCCGCCGAACGCGCCCCACGTGCCGAAGACCCCCAGATTGCGTTGCTGCGCTGCAACGGAAGTCGGAAAAACGGCCATAAACAAAGGAAAAAGGGCGAAAAGCACGAAGAAGCGTGCGGCTCGCCTTGCGGCGCGGCGGCCACGACCCACCTCGTTTAATGGCGGTTCAGGCAACCGGGCGCAGGTCCACGCGCTCGGGAGCGATCCCGCGGGGCCCGAAAGCAGGGGGTCCTTAAGTGAAGTCAAGGAGTTGTTATGTCCAAGTATCTCGTCGCCGTCCTTTTCGCGGGTGCGCTCGCCGCCCCGGCTTACGCTCAGGACGGCCCGAATTTCTCAGGCCCGCGCGTCGAAGGCATCGTCGGCTATGACCGCGCGCATGTCGAGGGCGAAAGCACCGACGGCGTGCTCTACGGCGCCCGTGTCGGCTATGACGTGCGCGCCGGCCGCGCCGTGCTCGGCATCGATGGCGAAATCACCGATTCGACCACCGACGAATGCATCCGCGACTTCACCATCGCCGGCGACCGGCTGTGCGCCAATGCCGGCCGCGATCTCTATGTCGGCGGGCGTGTCGGCGCGGTCGTGAGCCGCAACGCCATGGTCTATGGCATTGCCGGCTATACCAATGGTCGCATCACGCTCGACTATGACGACGGCGCCACCGGCGCGGCCGACTTCCACGACGGCCGTAATCTGGATGGCGTCCGCGTCGGCGCGGGCATTCAATATGCGCTCGGCCGCAACGCCTTCGTGAACGCGGAATATCGCTATTCCAACTATGAGGACGGCGTCAGCCGCAATCAGGTGCTCGGCGGTTTCGGCGTGCGCTTCTAGGCCCGCCGAAATCGGTCCGACGAAGGGTCGGAGCGCATGCGCTCCGGCCCTTTTTCTTGCGCCCCTACTGGCGGGCGCGATCCGAGCCGCTATAACCGATCGTCCAACCGGCATGCGGGCATTCAGGGGCAAGAGATGAAGGCGACGATCGAACGGGCGACCCTCCTCAAGGGACTCGGCCATGTCCATTCCGTGGTCGAACGGCGCAACACCATCCCGATCCTGTCGAACGTGCTGATCGAAGCCGACGAGGATGGCGGCATCCGGCTGATGGCGACCGACCTCGATCTGCAGATCAACGAGCGGGTCGAGGCCAATGTCGCCGATCCGGGCGCGACGACGGTTTCGGCGCACACGTTGTTCGACATCGTCCGCAAGCTTCCCGAAGGCAGCCAGGTGGAGCTGATCGCCGCCGAGGGACGGATGCAAATCAATGCCGGCCGCGCGCGCTTCCAGCTCGCGACGCTGCCGCGCGATGATTTCCCGGTGATCGCGGAGGGCGATCTGCCGACCCGGTTCGAACTGCCCGCCGCGACACTGAAGCAGATCATCGACAAGACCCGTTTCGCGATCTCGACCGAAGAGACGCGCTATTACCTCAACGGCATCTACATGCACGTGTCGGACGAGGCGCAGCCGGTGTTGAAGGCCGCGGCCACGGACGGCCACCGCCTCGCCCGCGTCACCGTGCCGCGGCCCGAGGGCGCGCAGGCGATGCCCGGCATCATCATTCCGCGCAAATGCGTCGGCGAATTGAGGAAGCTGCTCGACGAGGTCGATGGCACCGTCCAGCTCTCGCTCTCCGACACCAAGATCCGCTTCGATCTCGGCAGCGCGGTGCTGACCTCCAAGCTGATCGACGGCACTTTCCCCGATTACAGCCGCGTCATTCCGACCGCGAACGACAAGCTGCTGCGGCTCGATCCGCGCGGCTTCGAGGAGGGCGTCGACCGCGTCTCGACCATCGCCAGCGAGCGCACCCGCGCGGTCAAGATGGCGCTCGACCGCGACAAGATCACCCTGTCGGTGACCTCGCCCGAAAACGGCACCGCGGCCGAGGAGATTTCGGCCGATTATGCCGCCGATTCCTTCGAAATCGGCTTCAACGCGCGCTATCTGCTCGACATTCTCGGCCAGATCGAGGGCGACATGGTCGAGGTCCATCTCGCCGACGCGGCGGCGCCGACCCTGCTGCGCGAGAACGACAAGGCGCCGGCGCTCTACGTGCTGATGCCGATGCGGGTCTAGCGCCCCTCTGGTAAGCGCCGGACCCGCTCCTTACATTGACTCAGATAAGGGGCGCTGCTAGGCGCCCGCCCTTTCCCGCAAGGCGAAGATTCAAAGCTGGAGCTGCCTCATGGCGCGCGTGACCGTCGAAGATTGCGTCGACAAGATTCCCAACCGTTTCGACCTCGTCCTCCTGTCCGCGCAGCGCGCGCGTCAGGTGTCGGGCGGCGCCGAGCTCACCATCGATCGCGACCGCGACAAGAATCCGGTCGTCGCGCTGCGCGAGATCGCCGAGCAGACGGTGCGGCCGGGCGAGCTCGAGGAATCGCTGATCGGCGGCCTTCAGCGCGTCCAGATCGACGACGACGATGTCGCGGACGAAGTCGGCTCGCTGTCCGCTTCGGCGGAAGCTTTGCGTCTGACCGCCGCGGCGCCGCAGCGAAACAATAATAGTGGTGCCGATTACGACGGCTGATCTATTATTCCGGGCCCGGAATAAGTAACAATTCGTTGTCATTCTGTCTCCGTAACCATAGGAGACGGAGTTGGCTGTTGCCGTTTATCGTGACTTGATCTAAGCGGATCTTCTCTTCTTGGGTTCTGGAAAGGAATTCGCGTGAAGAAGATTCTCTCGATCATCGCAGCCGCCAGCATGGCGCTGGCTCCCACACTCGCCACCGCGGCATCGCCGGCGGGCGGTTCGGCGGCGTCGCTGTCGCTCGGCGGCATGGCCGTTGCGGCGCAGGACGACGGCGCCGATGCGGCCGCCGCGAGCACCGGCGGCGGATCGACGGCCATCGCGCTCGGCTTCCTGCTCATCGTGCTGCTCGGCGTCGCCGCGATTTCCGGCGACAACAGCCAGCCGAACAATACGCCTGCCAGTCCCTAGCCTTGTCTGCCGTCCCGCCGCCCCCGGGCGGCGGGACGCGAGCCTTTGTGGAAATGCCTTGCCGGCGTTCGATCGCGGCTATTGGTCCTGTCGTGCGGCGCGAAGATCGGCGCGGTCGATCCATTCCATGTCGCCACGCGCCAGCACGCGCCCGTCGGCAGCGCGGACCGCCATCGGCGCGACCGGCTGGCGGCTCAGCCGATCGACCAGCACGGGATTGCTCGGCCGCTCCGACACCCAGCGTTCTCCCCACTGGCGCAGCGACAGCAGCACGGGCAGCAGATCGAGCCCCCTTTCGGTCAGCCGATAGGTGACCTTGCGCCGGTCCGAGGCATCGGGAACGCGCTCCAATATGCAATGTTCGACCAGCCGGGCGAGCCGGTTGGACAGGATGTTGCGCGCGATGCCGAGCGTCGACTGGAATTCCTCGAAATGCTGGAGGCCGTTGAAGGCGCCGCGCAGGATCAGGAACGACCAGCGTTCCCCCACCGCCTCGAGGGCGGCCGCGATCGAGCAGTGCCGCAGCAGCTCGCGATGATGTTCGACGTCGAGCACCTTGATCCGATCCTACGCCTTTTCCCGCCGAGGTTAAGGGGGCAAACGACAGCGCAGCCTACACCAAGATAGGTTGCGGATCGAAATTAAAAATGAGAGCCTGCGGGTTTCGCGCCGCAACATTGCCGACGGCTGACGACCGCCTTGCGCCTTTTAGGTTGATCGAAACGCCGCCGCACCACATCTGTATCGGGTGCTCAGGCAATATGAACTGGTCGAGAAGGTCAAGGGCTATGACCCGGACGCCGACGAGGCGCTGATCAACCGCGCCTATGTCTTCTCGATGAAGGCGCACGGCAACCAGACCCGCGCGTCGGGCGATCCCTATTTCAGCCATCCGATCGAGGTCGCGGGCATATTGACCGATCTCCATCTCGACGACGAGACGATCGCGACCGCCATCCTCCACGATACGATCGAGGACACGCTGGCGACGCCGGCGGAAATCAAGAAGCATTTCGGGGCGAATGTCGCGCGGCTGGTCGACGGCGTCACCAAGCTTTCCAAGATCGAGGCGCAGAGCGAAAGCCAGCGCGCGGCGGAGAATCTACGCAAGTTCCTGCTGGCCATGTCGGACGACATCCGCGTCCTTTTGGTGAAGCTCGCCGACCGGCTTCACAACATGCGGACCCTCCATTTCATCGGCAACGAGGAGAAGCGCCGGCGGATCGCCAGGGAGACGATGGACATCTACGCGCCGCTCGCCGAGCGGATCGGCATGTACGAGTTCATGATCGAGATGCAGACGCTCGCCTTCCGCGAGCTCGAGCCGGCGGCTTATGAATCGATCGCCAAGCGGCTCGGGCAACTCAACAAGGAGGGCGGCGGCGACCTCATCCAGCGCATCGGCCGCGGGCTCAAGGCGCATCTGGAGGCGAACGGCGTCGAGGCCGAGGTGACGGGGCGCGAGAAGCACCCTTATTCCATCTGGCGCAAGATGGCCGAACGCCATGTGAGCTTCGAGCAATTATCCGACGTGATGGCGTTTCGCTGCATCGTCGGATCGATCGAGGAATGCTATCGGACGCTGGGCCTCATCCATCTGCGCTGGCCGATGGTGCCGGGCCGCTTCAAGGACTTCATCTCGACGCCCAAGCGCAACGGCTACCGGTCGCTCCACACCACGATCATCCACGACGAGCAGATGCGGATCGAGATCCAGATCCGCACCCGCGAGATGCACGCCCAGGCCGAGAACGGATTTGCCGCCCACTGGGCCTATAAGGAGGGCGCGAGCGAGGTCGCGACAGACCATCCGTGGATCAGCGACCTCGTCGAGATCCTCGAACATGCGGCGAGCGCGGAGGAGTTGCTCGAACATACCCGCATGGCGATGTACACCGATCGCATCTTCGCGTTCACGCCGAAGGGCGAGCTCATCCAGCTGCCCAAGGGCGCGACTCCGGTCGATTTCGCTTATGCCGTCCACACCGACCTTGGCGACCAGACGGTGGGCGCCAAGATCAACGGCCGGGTGATGCCGCTGCGGACGCCGCTCAACAATGGCGACCAGGTCGAGATCCTGGTCTCCAAGGCGCAGCATCCGCAGCCGACCTGGCTCGGCTATGTCGTCACTGGCAAGGCGCGCGCCAAGATCCGGCGCTGGGTCAAGTCCAAGGAGCGCGAGGAGACGATCGCGCTCGGGCGCAAGATTTTCGACGAGATCGTCGCCCGGCTGCCGCAACCGCCGGGCTGGGAGGCGATCGCCGAGGCGCTGCGGCGGCTCAATTTCGCCAACGACGAGGCGCTGATGGAGGCGATCGCGCTGAAGCGGGTCGACGACGTTGCGGTCATGGAGGCGCTCAATCCGGGCTCGACCACCAGCGCGGGCGCCAAGCCGCCGCCCCAGCGCACCGCCATCTCGATCAAGGGCCTGACGCCCGGCGTCGCTTTCCAGCTCGCCGAGTGCTGCCATCCGATCCCCGGCGACCGGATCGTCGGCCTGAGGCGCGAAGGCGAGGGGATCGAGGTCCACACGATCGGTTGCGATGCGCTGGCGAGCGGGATCGATGCCGACTGGGTCGATCTCGCCTGGGGCGACGAGACCGACGGCGGCAATGCCCGGCTCGCCATCGTCATCAAGAACCAGCCCGGCGCGCTCGCCGCCATCGCCGGTGTCCTCGGCAGCCATGGCGCCAATATCGTCTCGATGGATCAGACCGCGCGCGACGGATCGTTCCACACCTTCCAGTTCGACATCGAGGTACACGATCTCACCCATCTGATGCGGATTCTCGCGGCGCTGCGCGCGAACGAGGTGGTTTCGACGGCGGAGCGGCTCTAGCTGGGCTCCGCCGGGCGGCAACCAGCCCCGGACCGCCGCAACGGGCTTTCCATCGCCACTCGTCTCGACGACGGGCATCGCGCCGGGGGGCATGGAGCCCGTGCCGTGCCCAAGCAGATCCTGTGCGTGATCAACTCGCTCGCCGGCGGTGGCGCCGAGCGGGTGATGGCCACCTTCCTGAATCACTCGGCGGACTGGCGTGATCGCTATGCGCTCTCATTGGCTTTGCTCGATGACGAGCCCGCCGCCTATGCGCCACCGGACTGGGTATCGCGCATATGCCTCAACAGCCGCGGATCGATCGTCGGCAGCGCCTGGGGGCTGCGCCGGCTCGTCGGGCGCGCCCGCCCGGATCTCGTGCTCAGCTTCCTCACCCGGGCGAACGTCGCGGCGGCGTTCGCGTGCGCCGGGCGCGGCACGCATCTGGTGATGAGCGAGCGGGTCGATACCGCCGCGCACTTTCCCCGGACCTGGGCTGGATGGGCGAGCGGTAAGATGGTGCGGCTCGCCTATCCGCGCGCCGACCGGATCATCGCCGTCTCCCAAGGCGTCGCCGACGGGCTCGTGCGTGATTTCGGGGTGTCGCGGGCGCGCCTGGCGGTGCTCTCCAACCCCACCGACGGAGAGGCGATCCGCGCGCGCGCGGCCGCGCCGGGAACCGATCCGCCCGCGCCGCCTTATGTCGTCGCCATGGGCCGGCTCGTTCCCAACAAGAATTTCGCCTTGCTCATCGAGGCGTTCGCGCGCGCCGGCGGCGACGAGCGTCTGCTGATCCTCGGCGAAGGTCCGGAGCGGCCGGCGCTCGAGCGGTGGATCGCCGCCCTCGGGCTCGCGGACAGGGTGCGGCTGCCCGGCTTCGTCGCCAATCCCTTTCCGCTGATCGCCGGGGCCCAATGCTACGTCCTGCCCTCGAACGCGGAAGGATTTCCCAACGGGCTGGTCGAGGCGATGGCGCTTGGCGTGCCGGTGATCGCGACCGACTGTCGATCGGGCCCGGCCGAAATCCTTGCCGACGGGGCGCAAGGCGGGCGCACCGGCGTCGAAGCAGCGGCCCACGGCCTGCTCGTGCCCTGCAATGCGCCGGATGCGCTGGCGGACGCGCTGCGCCGCTATCGCGATCCGGCGACGCGCCGCCATTATGGGCGCGCGGCGCGGGCGCGGGCCGACGATTTCTCGGTGGCCGCATCGGTCGCGCGCTACTGGGCGGTGATTGAGGATGCGCTAGACGGCAATGCGCCGCCGGCACGAACCCACGCCCGGTGGCGCATGGAAGATCAAGGCGCGTGCGACCCCGCTCGATCCTGATCGCGGCCGGGCTCGCGTCGCTCGCGCTCGCCGCGGCGCCGCGCGCGGCGTTGGCCCAGGAGGGCGACGTCCTCACCGATTTCCGGCTGCCCACGCCACGCCTGCCGCGCGACGGCTTCGTCACGGTCCGCGAACGGCCGCACCCGCTCTACGATCCGGTGCCGATCCGGATCGGCAAGCTCGAGCTGCTGCCGAGCGCGACCGCCGATGCGCTCTACGACAGCAATATTTTCGCCACGCGCGATCCGACCGGCGATGTCGCGTTGAGGGGCCGGATCGGCACCCGCGCCTCCTGGATCTCGGGGCCGGCGACGGTCCGCGCCGATGCCGCGCTCGACCGGCGCCAATATCTCGACCATGGCTCGCAAAGCACGACCGACTATCTGCTATCCTCGAATCTCGCTTATGCGGTGCGCCGCGACACCGGCCTCTTCGCCGGCATCCGCGCCGCGCGCGAGACCGAAAGCCTCAACGATCCAGCGGCACCGCTCAACAGGCGAGAGCCGAGCCAATATACCAGCCTTTCGGCCTATGCCGGCGCGGCGCATGCCTTCGATCGGCTGCGGATCGCCGGGCGCGTCTCGGCCGAGGACCGCAGCTTCAGCACCGGCATCGATCAATTCGGCGAACCGATCGACCAGAGCTTTCGCGACCGCACGCTCTATACCGCCGAGCTTGGCGCCGAATATGCGGTGAGCGATGCCACTTCGCTTTATGCCGAAGGGTCGCTCAACCGCCGCGACTATCGCAACCGCGTCGCGATCGAGCCGGCGCGCGATTCGCAGGGGTTCCGGATCGAGGCGGGGGCCGGGTTCATGCTGACGCCGCTGATCCGCACCCGCATCGGCCTTGGCTATTTCCGCCAGGATTTCGACAGTCCGGCTTTCTCCACCATCGCCGGGCTCGCCGTGCGCGCCCGGCTCGATTATGCGGTCACCCAGCTCCTGACGCTGAGCGTCACGGGTTCGCGCGGTGTCGAGGAGGCCTCGACGATCGGCACCGGCGGCTATGTCGCCAGCCGCGTCGGGCTGAGCGCCGATTACGAGCTGTTGCGAAACCTCATCATCAGCGCCTCGGCCGGCTACGAGCGCGACCGGTTCGACACGATCGATCGGCGCTATGCGATCAAGCGCGCGGCCTTGTCCGCGACCTGGCGCCTGTCGCCGCGGCTCAGCCTCAACGCCGGCTATGAGGGCCGCGACCAGGATACGTCGGGGCTCGCCCCGGGCCGCGACTTCGTCCGCCATCAGTTCACCGTCGGCATCACCCTGGAGGGACTTTGACATGGACCGCAGCTTACTGACGCGCCGGGGCTTGCTTGCCGCCGGAATCGGAGGGCTGATCGTGCCCGGCGCTCTCGCCCAGGCGGGAGGCCGCCGCCAGATCAGGGGCCGGACCTTCCGTGGCGACCGGGGCAATGGCATCGGCGGCGCCGGCGGCGAGGGGCTGCGCGCGGCGAGCGGAATGCGCGTCCAGAATTGCCGCTTCTTCGATCTCGGCAACGGCGCGATCCGTATCGCCGATCCCGTGCGCGGCCTCATCGTCGAGGGCTGCGAGGCATCGAACATGTACCGCTTCCTCGAAGACGCAACCGAAGAGGGGCAGGCCGAGGCCTCGCTCAGGGATTTCGTGATCCGGCGGATCAATGCGACGCGGCTCGAACGCGGCTTCCTGCACCTGCGCTACCAGTCGTCGCGCGGGCTGATCGAGGATGTGACCGCTTTGTGCAAGGATAGCGGCGGCGCGCGCTATTGCGTCGGCTTCGCGCTCGACGATACCGCGCACGACATCACCTATCGGCGCTGCGTCGCGCAGGGCTTCCGCGAAGTGACCCGCGAAGCCTCGAGCTACTGGAACGGCGACGGCTTCAGCGACGAGCGCGGCAACAGCCAGATCCGCTATGTCGATTGCCGCGCGAGCGACTGCACCGACGGCGGCTTCGACCTCAAATCCACCGACGTCGTGATGATCAACTGCATCGCGCGCGGCAACAAGCGCAATTTCCGCTTGTGGAGCAGCGGCCTCCTTCAGGGCTGCGAGAGCCATGAGCCGGTCTGGCGCGGCGGCAGCGGCGGCAAATCGCATTTCTCCTTCCACGGCGATGTCGGCACCTACATGCTGCGCCAGCCCAAGGTGACGGCGCCGGCCGGCAACACCGCGCCCGTGCTCTACTTCTCGACCAACCAGCCGGCCGAGGTGGTCATCATCGACGCCCAGATCGACGCGCCATCGGCCCCGCTGATCCAGGTCGAGGGCGGGCCGCAGCCCGTCGTGCGGTTCATTCCGGACCGCGGCCGTCAGCGGATCCGCACCGCGAGCTGAGCCTGCGCGGCGGGCCGTGCCGGACACGCGATGCTGCGCTGCACAACGATTGCCGGAGGCGCGGCCATATTCTAGATTGAGGGCATGAAGACCCCCCTGTCCGACATGGCCGATGTCGATCTCGCCGAACTCGCGGCGCGGCCGGCCGATCATCCCGGCTACAGCGCCAGCCTCTCTTTGGGCGCGCGCGAGGAACTCGCTATGCGCGCCGCCATGGCCGAGCGCGCCCGTGCCGTCCTTTCCATCCGCACCCAACGCTGATCGTCGCGCGTCGCGGGCGTTCGGCCCGGCGCGCGACGCCCGGCCATTGCCAGTTCCCCACGGCCTGTCTAAGGGCGAGCGCGGTTGGGGGGTGCTTCCGATCGCCGATCGGCGGGAGGGTTTATGCGCCCAATATCCTCTTCGGCCCTGATTGTTGTCCTGGCCGTCCTTCTTGCCGGTTGCGTTTCGCGAGGCAGCTTTCCGGTCGGCGCCGAAGCCGCGCCGGCGCCCGCCGAACATGCGCTTCAGGCCGGCGAGCGGCTCCACATCACGACCTATGGCGAGCCGACGCTGACCGGGGATTTCAACCTCGGTTCCGCCGGCGAACTTTCCTTTCCGCTGGTCGGGACCGTCCCCGCGGCCGGCAAGACGCCGCGCCAGCTCGGCGCCATGCTCACCACCGCGCTCGGCAACGGATTCCTGCAAAATCCGAGCGTCGTCGTCGAGGTGCTGAACTACCGGCCATTCTATGTGCTGGGCGAGGTCAACCAGCCCGGCGAATTCCCCTATCAGCCGGGCCTGACCGTGCTCGCCGCGATCGCGCGGGCGGAAGGCTTCACCTATCGCGCGCGGCAACGCACCGTCTTCATCAAGCGCGCCGGCGAGCCGCGCGAGGAGGAGGTTCCGCTCACCAGCGATCTGGTCGTCAATCCCGGCGACGTGGTGCGCGTCGGCGAACGCTATTTCTGATCGGGGATTGGCCGGATCCCCCGGCAAAGATCGGGCGAGACCCGGCGATTGACGTAACCGGCCGATCCCTCGGTCGAGATGATCTTGGCCGGTATGCCGCCGACCACCCCGTCGTCGGGCACGTCCTTCGTGACCACGGCATTGGCGCCGATCGCGGCGCGATCGCCGATCCGGATGCGGCCGATCACCTTGCAGCCGGCGGCGAGGAAGACTTCGTCGCCAAGCACCGGCGAACCCTGGCGCGGTCCGCGATTGAGCTGCCCGAGCATCGATCCATGGGTGAGGTTGCAGTTCGCGCCAATGATCGCATCCCCGTTCACCATCACGCCGCCGAACCGGTTGATGAAGAGGCCCGGCCCGATCCGCGTATATTCGGGGATGGCGATGCCATATTTATAGCGGTGCCGGAGCAGCAGCAGCTTGAGCGGCGGATAGAGGGTCCATTTCGTCAGCCGCCCGCCGCGCGCATAACCACATAGCCGCATCACCGCCGTATATTTGAAGCCCGGCGTGAACAGATAATGTTTGAGGAAGGCGCCGGTGCCGACGCGGCCGGCATAACGGTACAGATCAGACTGGATCAGCAGCAGGGCCAGTCTCAGCGAGCGGTGGTTCGGTTCGGTCGGCATGGCGCCCGGAACGAACCGGCGGCGAGTCGGTTGCCGCTGCTGCGCCGCAAAAATCCGGCGCTGATCCCCCGGTCCGGCAAAACCCGTAATAACCACAGGAGACGGTCACCGGAAGATTACGGCACTATTTGCCCAGCGCGCTTCATCTATCGCAATTATCACAGAATTCAGCCGTAAACGGGAACATGCGCGGCACTGCTCCATTGCGACTGTCACGAAAATTGGGGATTCGGGGCGAGCGACGTTGCTTCCATTCCGAGGGGTGCCTGAAGCTTGTGCAACGCACAATAATCCCTGACCGCGGCGAGACCTTCCGCAAGAATTGAGGGCCGCCCGTTTACCGGTGGAGCGACTGAAAATATGACCGTCCATGCCGACTCGTTGCAGCTCGACATGCAGGCGAAGCCCGCCGATCTTCCCGTCGGCTGGCCTTTCGAGCTGCCCAACAAGCAGCGCCGCCGCCTCGGTCTCTACGCGGCGATGGCGGGCGCCGATATCGCCGCTCTGATCCTCGGCTTCGCGCTGGCGAGCTGGCTTCTGTTCGGCCAGCCGATAGGATGGCAGAGCGCGCGCCTGACCGGCCTCGTCCTGCCGCTCTTCGCCGTGCTCGCGGTCAGCCAGCGCGCTTATGGCGTCGATGCGCTCACCGAGCCGCCACGCGGCGCGGCGCGGGCCATTTTCGCGCTGAGCCTCGCGCTCGGCATCGTCCTGATGATCCTTCACCAGCTCGGCTTGCTGCGCCTGTTCAACGGCTGGATCGTGGCTTACGCGGTCGCCTTCACGGTGCCGCTCGTCATGCTCGGCCGCGGCGCGATGCGGCGGGTCACCGCCTGGGCGCTGCCCGATCACCCGGTGAGCGAGCTGGTGATCGCGGACGAGGTCGCGGTGCGCGGCACCTCTCGCCAGCTCGTCGTCAATGCGCGCGGGCTCGGTATCGCGCCAGACGTCTCCAACCCGCACATGCTCGACCGGGTCGGCAAGCTGCTCAAGAATGTCGACCGGGTGACCGTTGCCTGCGCGCCCGACCGCCAGGACAGTTGGGCGCTGATTTTGAAGGGTGCCGGCGTGTCGGGCGAGGTGCGGACCGCCCAGGGTTCGACGCCCTTCGGCGCCGAGCCGGTCGACATCTTCGCCGATCGCTATGCCGTCTTCGCGCCGCCGGGCGCGCTCGGCCTGTCGCTGAAGCGCGGGATGGATCTGGCGATCGTCGTGCCGACCCTGGTCTTCGTCGCGCCGCTGCTGCTCGTGCTGGCGATCGCGATCAAGATCGATAGTCCGGGCCCGGTCTTCTTCGTCCAGGACCGGATCGGCCGCGGCAACCGGTTGTTCCGGATGTACAAGCTGCGCACGATGCGAAGCGAGGCGACCGACGCCGACGGCGCGGTTTCGGCCAGCCGCGAGGATGGGCGTGTGACCCGGATCGGCCGGACGCTGCGCGCGACCAGCATGGATGAGCTGCCGCAGCTCCTCAACATCCTGCTCGGCAGCATGAGCCTGGTCGGCCCGCGCCCCCACGCGCTCGGTTCGACCGCGAGCGAGAAATTGTTCTGGGATATCGACCGGCGCTACTGGCTGCGTCATGCCTGCGCGCCGGGGCTGACCGGCCTTGCCCAGGTCCGCGGCTTTCGCGGCGCGACCCATCATTCGAGCGATCTCGAGAACCGGCTCGCCGCCGATCTCGAATATATGCGGACCTGGTCGCCGTGGCTCGACGTCAAGATCATGCTGATGACCTTCGGCGTCGTCGTCCACCGCAACGCTTTCTAGGCCGCGGCCGCTTCCCGATAGACGGCGAGCGTGCGTTCGGCGATCCGATCCCAGTCGAATGCCGCGAGCAGGGCGGCGCGATCGATGGCGTAGCCGGCGGCCGGCCGGGCGAGCGCGGCGGCCAGCGCATCGACATCGCCCACGGGAAAATAATGGCTCTCGGCAAGGCCGATGTCCCGATTCGGCTGGATGCCGCTCAGCAGCATCGGCGCGCCGCAGGACGCCGCCTCGAGCGCCGCGATCGGCAGGCCTTCGTGATAGGAGGGCATGACGAACAAAGCGGCCTGTTCGAGCAGCGCGCGCAACGTCGCGCGATCCTGCTGGCCGACGAAGCGGACCTTGTCGCTCGCCCGCGCCTGGAGCGCCGTCGCATAGGCGCTGCGGTGGTCCGCGCCGCCGGCGATGACGAGCATGCGCGGATCGCCGGCGCGATCATGGGCATCGACGAGGTCGTGCAGGCCCTTTTCTGGGACGATGCGCGCAACCGCGAGGATATAGGCCCCGGGCGTGAGGCCGAATCGGGCGAGCGCGTCCGCGGGCGCCGCCGGGAGTTTCGGCACACCGTTGGGAATGAACCGGATCCGCGCGGCAGCGGCGGGATGCGCCGCGCGCAACCGCTCGGCGAGCGAGGGCGAGACCGCAATCAGCCGATCGGCGGCGCGGCAGGCGAATTGCTCCCCCAGCCGCAACATCGTGCGCGCGACGCGGCCCCATTTGGCGCGGCGATAATCCTCGCCATGATGGGTGACGACGACGCGAAGGCCGAGCAGACGCGCGAACGGCGCGAGCAAGGCCGGGCCGATCGCATGGATGTGAACGATATCCGCGCGGGCTCGCCGCGCGGCAAGAAGCCCGTTGAAGGTGCCGATGATCGCCTCGAACGAACGCGACCGCGTGCTCGCGACCGGGACGATATGCACGCCCGCATGATCGCGCGCGCCGGCGGACACATAGGGTGCGCGGGCGAAGAGCGTGATCGGCGCCTCGGGGGCGAGCCGTCGGACGCGCGGCAACAGCTCCTCGCAATGGGTCTCCACCCCGCCCATCACGCCAGGAATGCCGCGCGGGCCGGTGACGGCGATCTTCATGGATTTGCCTCGATCGGTTGGAGGAATGCGAGCGCCTTGCGCGCCGCCGCTTCGGGCTCGCTCGCGGTCCGCAGGATGTCGAGACCGGCGGTCCAGGCGTCGATGAAATTGCCGATCTTGCGATAGCTGTTGTCGAGCGCGACATGGGGAATGCCGGCGAGGGTCGAGAGGATGTGGCCGTGGAGCCGATCGGTGACGACCGCGCGGCCCTTCGACAGCAAGGCGATCCCCCGCCGCAGCCGCGTTTCGGCCCGGCGCTGATAGGCTTTGAGCCGCGCCGCCTCCCGCCCGTCCAGAAGGGTGAGCAGGCGGGTGCCGGCGGCGGTGCGGCGAAGCGCGGCGCGATCGTCCTCGAGCCAGTCGGCGAGGATTGCGCCAAGCGGCCACGCGCCGTCCCCGGGGCCAGCCTTCTCGTGATCGGTGCGAAGCAGGCACAAAAGATCGGCCACCGGACCCCCGCGCGCAAGCGGACCGATGGCGAAGGCCATGTCGGGTACGAGGCGGGTCTCGCAGGGCAAGTGGCGCCGGGCGAAATCGAGCGAGGGCCGATCGCGCACGAGCAGGGTGAAGCGGCCGTGCCGCTCGATCGCGCGGGCGCAGGCCGACACCGCGCCCGCATCGTCGAAGAAGAGCGACTGGGGGAGCTGGATCACCGGCCGGTCGGGAAAGCGCGCCAGAAGATCGAGCCGGAACGCCTGGTGCGTCGGCCAGAGCGTGCCGAAATTGCCGCCGCCGTGGAGCAGGATCGTGCCTTCGGGCTGCGCGGCGGCGAGCGCGTCATGATCGTGCGTCCGAAGCGCACTGACATAAGCCGGCTTGAGCCCCCGGGCGCGAAGGAAAGCGGTCTCGCCGAGCCAGATCGCCGAATCGCCGACATTGGCATGATCGGGATAGTCGACGAGCGAGACCGGGCGGTCATCGAGCAGCGGCGCGAGCGCCGCTTCGATCTCGGCGCCCAGGCGGGCGATGCAGGCCTGTCCGGTCTCGCTCATCGCCGCCGCCTTGGCAGATAGACGCGGTGCGCGGGTGAGATGGCGAGAAGGGTGCCGGCATAGACCGCGCCGCCGGCGACGATGAAGAGGATCAATGCGCGCGCGTCGAACGGCAGCGTCCGCTGCCACGCCGCCTCGCCGATCCAGAGCAGCACGCCCATCACCATCGAGGCGGCGAACGGCGCGCGCACCGCCCGCCAGGTATCGGCGAAGCGGATCGAGGAGGCTTGGCGAAGGAAGCGGATCTGGAGCGGCAAGGTGAGGTAGGAGCGAAGCACGTAGGCGGCCGCGACCCAGAACAGGCCAAACGGGAGCGCGGCCAGGGTCAGCGCCACCGTGCTGGCGAGCTGGACGAGCGCGAGCGAACGCTGCTTCTTCGAATCGCCCATCGCGCCGAGCACCGGCGAGGCGAAATAATTGAGCGAATAAGGGATGCCGATCAGCGCGAAGATCTGCGCCAGCGCCCCCGCCTCGTGCCATTTGGCGCCGAAGATCATCGGGATCGCATGGGGGGCGAGCACGCCGAAGCCGACCAGCGCCGGGAAGGACAAGGTGACGCTGGCGCGCAGCATCGTCCGATAGGCTTCGCGCAGCGCCGGCAGGTTGGTCTGGAGCCGCGAATAGGTCTGGAGGCCGACGGTGGCGAACGGCTGGATCGCGCCGTTGCCGATGATCTCGGTGGTCCGCCAGGCGACCCGATAGACGCCGACCGCCGCCGCCCCGAGGCTCGCGCCGATCAAAAGATCCTGGAGCCGCACCAGGAACAGGAAAATGAGCTGGGCGATGGTGAGGTTGCCGCCGAACGCGAGATTCTCCCTGAGCTGCTTCCAGGCGAAATCGGTCCCCGGCACCCAGCGCCAGGCGCCCCAGGAGAGGATCGTGCCGATCACCTCGTTGACGATGCGCTGGATGACGAGGCTCCACACACCGGCGCCGAGAAAGGCCGCCGCGATCGCGGCCGAGCCGCCGATCAGCCCGGCGAGCAGCGATCGCAGCGCGATCGCGCGATGGCCGAACTCGCGCAACCTCAGCGCCATATGCGTGGCGCCGAGTGAATTGATCACGGCCGCGATCGGCAGGATCTGGAGCGGCAGCCGCGCCGCGGGCTGATGGAGCAGCCCCGCGATGAACGGCGCCGCCACGACCAGCAGAGCCGCATAAGCGATCGCGATCGCGACATTGGACCAGAACACGGTGTCGATGAAGCGGTCGTCGATGCGCGGCGCGCGGGCGATGAGCTGGGTGAGCCCGCTGGTGGCGATGATCCGCCCGATTTCGGCGAAAACATAGGCCATGGCGAAGACGCCGATATCCTCGCGCGAGAGCAACTGGGCGAGGACGACGAAGACGAGGAACGAGAAGAACTGGTCGCTGAGCGTGCGCGCCGTCGTCCAGCCGATCGATCGGCGCGTCTTGCCGCGCAGCTCGCTGTCGAAGGCGACGTCCGGCGCGTCGCCGCCGGCGTTCGCCGCCACGTGGCCGGTGCGCGCGTCCATCGTTCAGCGCGCCTTCGCCCTGACGCGGCCCAGCAGATGGAAGGCGAGGCGCTCGCGCTGGCGCTGGAGCGCGCGCCTGAATTTGAGCCGGGGCGGAACGGCATGCGCCTCGAAGCGGGAGAGCCCGATCGCGCTCTCCTGCGCCCGCTCGACGATCGGGAAGGGGAAGACGGCGAGATTGGGGATGCCGTGGATCCACGATCGGTCCATCTCGTCGTCGATCGGGCGCCGCATCTGGCGGAATCGCTCGGCGAAGAGACGCGCGCCGCGCCGGGTGATCAGATAGCCTTGGGTACCGAAGCAATAGCCGGTCAGCTCGGTCAGCCAGCGCGCGCGCGCGCCGAAATCGCGCTCGAGGATGCGGGTCGGAACGGGCCGTTTGTAATAGAGGCGGATATAGTCGTGGCCCGCCGCTTCATGGTCCATGGCGGCGAGGGCGGCGAGATAGTCCCAGTCGGCGATGACGTCGTCCTCGAGCACGACATATTGGTCGTGATCGTCCGCGAGCAGTTGCTTCCAGGCCTCGAAATGGCTCGAATAGCAGCCGATCTCGCCTTTGGTCAGCGGCCGGCCCTTGGCGACGACCGCCTCGTCCTCGTCATAGCGAAGATCGGGATGGAGCTGCTCGCTCGCATCGAGGAACGACCAGGGCAAGGTCGCCTCCTGCGCCGCGGCGGCAAAGGCACGGCGCCGCGCGCTCGCCCCCCGCAGGCTGATCACGACGATTCGGGTTTTCGGTCGGGGCTGGATCATGATTCAGGCCTTTCGGGCCGCTTCGGCACCCGCTTCGCGTTCGGGCGTTTCCCCAAGCCGATGGACGCCGCCCTGCTGCATTGCACCCCAACCAACGCCAGCCCTATACGCTCCCACGCACGATCCGGAACCCGCACGAGCGTCGGTTCGCCACCGCAAAGTCACGGATCGTCGGATGAAGGAGCGGAGGCCTTGGCGCCGCGATTTTCCGTTGTGATTCCCGTGCATAACAAGGCGCGCCATGTCCGCGCCGCGATCGAGAGCGCGCGCGCCCAGACCTTTCGCGCGCATGAGATCATCGTCATCGATGACGCCTCGACCGACGGCAGCGGGGCGATCCTCGCGGCGATCGACGACCCGCTGATCGTGCGTCTGCATCGCGAGACTCCGGGGCCGGGCGGCTATGCCGCGCGCAACCTCGGCATCGCCAATGCGACCGGGGACTGGATCGCCTTCCTCGACGCCGACGATCGTTGGCATGGCGCGCATCTTGCCGACCTGGCGGCGGCGACCGACCGCCATCCCGAGGCCGGCTGCGCGGCGACCCGCTACCTTCATGTCCATGCCGATCGGCAGGTGCCGTCGAAAACCTCTGCCGGGCTCGCGGAGGCGGCGAAGCGCCCGGTCGACCTCGCCGGCTTCCTGCGCCTCTGGCTCGAGCTTGGCGAATGCCCGATCTGGACCGGCGCCGCGGCCTTTCGCCGCGACGTGCTGGCGGCGGCCGGCCTGTTTCCAGCGGGGCGGGCGCAACGCGGCGGCGACAAGGATCTGTGGCTACGCGCGGTCGCGCGCGCGCCGTTCATCCACGTGCCGAAGATCAGCGCCGAATTCTGGCGCGATACCGACAACAAGGTGAGCAAGACGACGACAACGACCGGGCTGCCGGTGCTGGTGCCGACGGCGCGCGGCATGATCGCGCACGCCGCGCCGATCGAACGCCGCCTGCTGCGCCGCCTCGTCAATCAACAGATCGGGCTTTATGCGCGCTTCGCCTTCAAGGGCGGCCGGCTATCGCCCGAGCTGCGCGCCGGCCTCTATCTGCCCGAGGGATGGCGGACCTTGCTGACCATGTGGGCGGTGGGCGCGCTGCCTGGAGGTCTCAGGCGCCGCATTCATGACCGGATGCGGCCGGCGGGGCCCGCTCGGCTTGCGGCGGGCCGCTGATCATCCCCGAAAAGGAGAGCAAGATGCGCAACGAGCAGTTGGCGACCGAGCCGTTCGGCGAGATCGCGCGCACCGCCGAGCGCGACGAGTTGCTCGATCTCGCTTTGATCTGGGGCGCTCTGCGGCGCAACTGGCTGCTGATCCTCATCGTCTCCGCGGTGACGCTGGTCGCCGTCGGCTTTCTCTACATGGCGACGCGGCCGACCTATGTCGCGACCTCCTCGCTGATGGTCGAGCGGATCGCCGACGATGTCCTGTCGGCGACCAACGAGGCGCAACCGGTGATCCCGGCCGATTCGCCGACGGTCGATACCGCCGTCCAGGTGCTCCAGTCGCCGGCTTTGCTCGGCCGCGTCGTCGATCGGCTCAACCTGACGCGCGACCCCGAATTCAATCCCGATCTGGCCGATCCGCGGCCGGCGCGCCCGGCGACCCCGGCGGGCGCGCGCGACCGCGCCATCCGCCTCCTCGCCGCCGCGCTCGAGATCAAGCGCGAGGGTGTCTCCTACGCCATTTCGATCAATTACGGCTCGCACAGTCCGCGCACGGCGGCGCGGATCGCCAATGCCGTGCTCGCCGCCTATCTCGATCAGCAGCGCCAGGCCAAGACCGACGTCACCGAGCGCGCGGCGCGGCTGCTCGGCGCGCGGCTCCAGGAACTGCGCGGCCAGGTCGTCGCCGCCGAAACCGCGGTCGCCGATTATCGCGCCCAGCATCATCTCTTCGCCGCATCGGACGTGAGCTCGATCACCCAGCAACAGCTCTCCGTCCTCGATACGCAGCTCGCCGAGGCCAGGGCCGGGCAGGCCGCCGCAGACGCGCGGCTGGGCGCGGCGCGCGGCCATTCGTCCGATTCGCTGTCCGAGGCGCTGAGCTCGGGGGTGATCGGCGGCCTGCGCCAGCAGCGCGCGCAGCTCGCCGCGACCGTCGCCGATCTTGCCGCGCGCTACGGCCCGCGTCATCCCGAGCGGGTCCGTGCCCAGCAGCAACTCGCGGCCGTCGACCTGCAGATCGGCGCCGAGCTTGCGCGGATCCGCGCGAGCATCGCCACCGAGGCCAATGTCGCGCATCAGCGCACCGCTTCGATCAACGGCTCGATCGAGGCACTGCAAAGCCGGCTCGCCACCGACAATACCGCCTCGGTCCGCTTGAACGAGCTTCAGCGCAATGCCGATTCGGTGCGCGCGATCTATCAGGCCTTCCTCGACAATTACCGCCAGGCGCTTGCCCGACAGGGCACCGAATCGAGCGGCGCCCGGTCTATTTCGGAGGCGCAGGTACCGGTGCTGCCGGCGCATCCCAGCCCGTGGGTGTTCCTGCTCGCCGGGCTCGTTGCCGCCGGCATTCTCTCCGGTCTCGCCGTGCTGATCGCCGAGGCGCGGAGGCGCGCATGAGCCACGCCGCCCCGCCTGGCGCGGCCGGCTGAGCGATGGGCGCAGCTTCGGCCGCCGGCGCGCCGTCCTTTCCGCTGCCGATCCTGATCGCGGTCGCGCTGCTGATGGCGGTGCCGCTCTTTCTCGCGGCGCGGCGGCTGGAGGGCGATGCGGCGCGCTTCCTGATCGGAGCGATCTGGCTGCGCTACATCATGAGCGTCTTCCATGTGATCACGTTCAAGCCGCTGCTCGCGGGGCTCAGTCTCAACGCGGTGGGGTCGATCCTGGTCACCGCATTCGGCCTGGCGCTGCTGAAGCAGCGGCATTTGCTGCTGAAGCCGCTGTTGCCCGTTTATCTGCTGATCGCGCTCGCCTTGTTCAGCGCGCATTTGAATGCCGGCCTCGCCACCGCCCTCAACGCACTCGTCAAATATCTCTATTTCTGCGTGCTGTTCGTCGCGACTTACGAGGCGCTGCGCGACAATCCGGCGCCCCGCCTCTTCCGCCTGATCCTCGTTGCTTTCGCGCCATTGCTCGTCTTCCAGGCGCTGTCGATCGTGACCGGCGTCGTGAAGGCCTCCGAGCTCGATGGCTCGCGCTCCTATATCGGCGGTTATGACCACGAAGCCGCCTTCTCGGTCGCGCTCGCGACCTTCTTTGTCGCGGCCGCCTTCGCCGGGGGGATCAACCGATGGCTCAAAAGCGCGCTGCTCGTCGCCCTCCTCGTCGGCATCGTGCTCGCCAATTATCGTACGACGATCCTGGCGATGGTGCCTTTCGCCGCCTGGCTCTTCGTCAGCCGGGGCGCCCGCCGCTTCCTTCCCGCCCAGCGCCTGCCGCTGCTCGCCGCGGGCGCCCTCATTGCCTGTGCTTTGTTGTTCGTCGCCGCGGGCTTGGCCGGGGACCGGTTCGCCGATCTGGGCCGGTTCCTCGGCGATCCCTCGCACTACATCAAGCCGCAGGACGAGTTCAGCCTCGACGACCGGCGGCTGCTGTCCGGCCGCGCCTATATCTGGTCGGGCTATATCTTCATGTGGATCGACGGCACGCCGGCGCAGCATCTATTCGGATATGGGCCCGACAGCTGGTCGGACTGGTTCAAGGTCTATCCGCACAACACGATGATCGCCTACCTCTTCGAGCTCGGCCTTGCCGGGCTCGCCACCCTCGTCTGGTGGTGGACGGCGATGGTGGCGCTGGCGATGCGGGCGCGCCGGGGGCTTCGCGCCGACCTGCTCTTCGCCTTGTGTTCATTCATTCTTTTGAATTTGGCGACTATGGCATTATGGCAGGTGGAGGGGCTGATCCTGTTCGCGCTCGTCTGCGGCTATGCCATGTCCTCCGCATTGGACGCGCGAATCGTCCGGCTGGACGGGCGCGAAGGACGAAAGAGGCGTTTCGGTGGCGGGGAAGATGTTGTTCGGGGGCCTTTGGCGCCTTCATGAGGCCGGCGCCGGTTTCGCCGCGCAGCGGCGCGGGCGGGCGATGATGCCCGCGTTGACGGGCGGGGGGGCACTCGGCCTCGCCCAGAGCCGACATGATGGATCGCTCGAGAGCGATGCCGATCCCGAAAACGGACTGCGCCGCGCCCGCGACGCCGACGGCGCGCCCCGACGGGCGGCGTCGGGCATGCCGCTGCCGGTCCGGGCCTGGACCATCGTCCTCGCCGCCGCCGCAATCTGGGTGGCGATCGCGCTGGCCGTCCTCCTCGTCTTCTGACGCCCGGCGCCCGCAATGACCGTAGAGCGTGTTCACCTGATCGCCGCCGCGCGGCCCAATTTCATGAAGGTGGCACCGCTCTGGCACGCTTTTTCGGAGGCAGCGGATTTCACCCCGGTGCTCGTCCACACCGGCCAGCATTACGATCCCAACCTGTCCGACCGGATCTTCGCCGATCTCGGCCTGCCGCGGCCCGATCATCATCTTGGCGTCGGATCGGGCAGTCATGCCGAGCAGACCGGCCGGACGATGATCGCTTATGAAGCCGTCCTCGCCGCCGACCGACCCGATTGGCTGATCGTCGTCGGCGACGTCAATGCGACGGTGGCGGCGGCGATCGTCGGGGCCAAGGCGGGGGTCCGCGTCGTCCATCTCGAGGCGGGGCTACGCAGCCGCGACCGCGCGATGCCCGAGGAGATCAATCGCCTCGCGACCGATGCGATCGTCGACGTGTTGTGGACGCCGTCGAGCGATGCCGATGCGAATCTCCTGGCCGAGGGCGTCGATGCCGCGCGGATCACGCGCGTCGGCAACATCATGATCGACAGCCTCGAAATGGTGCGCCGGGACATCGAGGCGGTAGATGTGCCCGGCGAACTCGGCCTGGCTCCCGGTTATGTCCTTGTCACGCTTCACCGCCCGTCGAATGTCGACGATCCGGGACAGCTCGAACGTCTTGTCGTCGCGCTGGAGGCGGTGGCGAGGGAGCGTGAAGTGGTCTTCCCCGTCCATCCGCGCACCGCCGCGCGGCTCGAGTCATTCGGATTGCGGGGCCGGCTGGACGCGGCGGGCGTCCGGCTGACCGAGCCGCTCCCTTATGTCCGCTTCATGAGTCTGGTCATGGGCGCCGCGGCGCTCGTCACCGACAGCGGCGGCATTCAGGAGGAGACGACCTATCTCGGCGTTCCGTGCCTTACCCTGCGCGAGAATACCGAGCGGCCGATCACCGTCACCGAAGGAACCAACCGGCTGGTCGACGTTACCACATTGCTGCCCGCCTTGCGCGCGGCGCTCGCCGATCCGCCGCGCGGCCGGTGCCCGGACCTGTGGGACGGCCGCACTGCCGGGCGGTGCCTCGAGGACTTGCGCCGCCGCCGATCGCGGCGATGAACGACACGGTGGATTTGACGCGAGATTGTGAGCTAAGTCTCTCCTACAGGCATTCTCCGAACGCTCCATGAAACATCGCATTCTTCTTGCCCTTCTTTTCGTCGTCGCGCCGGTGGCGGCCCATGCGCAATTGCTCGACGACCGCATGGACGGCATCAGGCGCGTCTGCGTCTATGCGGGCGAGACGCGCGATCCCCGCAGCGCCCTCACCAACGACGCGATGGACAATGATCGGCGGCGGGGAAGGCAGGATCGGCGGACCATAACGGTGGGCGCCTGGGAAAATTGCCCTCAACAATTCCCGATCGAGCGTGAACAGGACGTGCTCGACGGGCCCCCGCCACCACCGCCACCGTTTGCGATGCTCCGCGATCAGCGTCTGGCCGTCGATCACAGGGAATGTATCTATTCCTATCTGGGGCAGGATTATACGCGCGTGGTTCCTTCCAACGCTGTTTGCACCCTCACGCCGAATTGACGATGCCCTCAAGCGGGATCGGTTCGAAAATTTCGCGGTCCGGATCGGCGATGCAGATCGCCGGACTGGTCGGAGCCGACGCCATCTCGGCGCAATGACGGGTGAGCGCGCGCGAAACGGACTTTGGATGCGGCTTTCCCCATGCTACCAGCCGCCGCCATGGGCGCGCCCGACGACATGACCTATGGCAGCTATCTGTCGCTCGACGCGCTGCTATCCGCCCAGCATCCGGTTTCGGACCACCATGACGAATTGCTGTTCGTCATCATCCATCAGACCAAGGAATTGTGGCTCAAGCAGATCCTGCACGAGCTTGGCCTCGCGATGGCGCTGGTCCGCGGCGACAAGCTGATCGAGGTCCACAAGAATCTCTCGCGCGTCTGTCGGATCCAGGCGGTGATGACCCTGTCCTGGGATGTGCTCGCGACGCTGACCCCGACCGATTACATGACCTTCCGCCATGTCCTCGGCTCGTCGAGCGGCTTTCAGTCGGCGCAGTTCCGCACCTTCGAATTCCAGCTCGGGCTCAAGGAGGCGGGCCATCTGCGCTTTCAGGAGGAAGGATCGGCGGCGCGCGGCATGCTGGAGGCGGCGCTGGAACACCGGAGCCTGTGGGATGAGACCAATGCCGCGCTCGCCCGCGCCGGCTTCGCCATCCCGGCCGAGGCGCTGGAACGCGACTGGAGCCAGCCTTATCGCCCCTTCGAAGAGGTCGAGGCGGCCTGGGCCGATATCTACCGCGACACCGAGCAGCACTGGCCGCTCTATCAGCTCGCCGAAAAGCTGATGGACCTCGACGATGCGCTTGCCTCGTGGCGGCACAAGCATGTCGTTACGGTTGAGCGGGTGATCGGGTTCAAGCGCGGCACCGGGGGCACGCCGGGCGTGCCTTATCTCCAGTCCACCCTCGCCAAGCGCGCCTTTCCCGAGCTGTGGAGCGTGCGGACGCGGCTGTAGGCAGCGAACGAATCCGCCTTCGCCTGCGAACCATCCGCGGTTAAGGCCGGTGCATGGCAGAGCGGCTCGTCATTCCCGTGATCCTGTGCGGCGGCGCTGGCACGCGGCTCTGGCCGCTCTCGCGCGCCGCGCGGCCCAAGCATCTGCTTGCGCTGGCCGGGGCAGATTCGCTCTTGAAGCAGACTGCCGCGCGGGTCGCCGATCCGGCATTGTTCGCCCCGGCGATCGCGGTGGGCGGCGCGGCGCAGGTCGAGGCAATCGAAGCCGAGGTTCCGGGGCTGGACGCGCTCATCCTCGAGCCGGCGCCGCGCAACACCGCGCCCGCGATCGCGCTTGCCGCCTTAAATGCCGCGCCGGACGATCTGCTCCTCGTCCTGCCGAGCGATCATCTGATCGGCGATGCGGCCGGCTTTCGCGAGGCGGTGCGCCGGGCGCTGCCGTTCGCGCGCGACGGCTGGATCGTCACCTTCGGCATGGCACCCGACCGGCCGGAGACCGGCTACGGCTATATCCAGCGCGCCGACGCGATCGGCGACGGCGTGTTCCGCGCCGCGCGGTTCGTCGAGAAGCCCGACGCCGTCACCGCCGCGCATTATGTCGCCGAGGGCCGCTATGACTGGAACGGCGGCATCTTCCTGATGCGCGCGGACACGATCGTGGACGGGCTCGCGGCCCATGCTCCCGACCTCCTTGCGGCGGCGCGTCGCGCGGGCGAGGGCCAGGCGCGCGACGCTATGCGGATCGTGCCGGATGAGATGGCGTTCCGCGCCGCGCCGGCGCAGTCGATCGACTATGCGTTGATGGAAAAGGCGCGCAAGGTCGCGGTGGTGCCGGTCTCCATCGGCTGGTCCGATATCGGCAGCTGGGACGCGCTGCTCGATTGCGCGGCGCGGGATGCGGACGGAAATGCCGTCGTCGGCGATGTCGTCGCGCTGGATGCACGGGGCTGCCTGATCCGCTCCGATGGCCCGATGATCGCCGCCGTGGGAGTCCGCGACTTAGTGATCGTCGCGACCGGCGATGCGGTGCTGGTCGTCCCGCGCGATCAGGCGCAGCGGGTGAAGGAGATTGTCGCCCGGCTCGAAGGCAGCGGCCGCGTCGATCTTATTTGAAGCAGCAAATATCGGCGCGGACTTGGCCGCCAGGATAAGCGGCGAGCAAATCCATGCCGGGTTCCGGTACGAGCGTGGCCGCGCCTTCGATCCGCCAGACCGATCCGGCCGCCAGGGGTTCGCCATCGAGCGCGCCGCCATCGGCGATCGGGATCAGCAACAGCTCGCCGGTCGGATCGAAAAGCCGCGAAGGCGCCGCGAAGGCCCACCACTCGACGACGAAGGCGCCGCCGGTCACCAGAACCTGCCGGCCGGCGGCGCGTTCGAAGGGCTCGAATTGGAAACGATACGGTCCGGGATCGGCGACGGAGAGCGCATCGTCGAGGTGCAGTTCGCGTGGTCGTCCATAATCGTAGAGCCGGTAGGTGAGATCCAGATTCTGCTGTACCTCGATCAGCGAGATGCCGCCGCCGATCGCGTGGATCGTTCCGCCCGGCGAGTAGATCAGCTCGCCGCTACGGACCGGCCGCCAATCGATCAGCCGTTCGATCGAGCCGTCGAGCGCGGCGGCGCGAAGCGCCTCCTTGGAAACCTCCCGCGTCAGGCCGAGGCCGATGACCGCATCCGGCTCGGCATCGAGAATGAACCACGCCTCGTCCTTCCCGCGCGCCAGCCTGCGGGCATCGGCGGCCGCATCGTCCGGATGGACCTGGATGGAGAGGCGTTCGGCGGTGAAGATATGTTTGACGAGGAGGGCGGGGTTCTCGGCCGTCAGATCTTCATGCCAGATCTCTCCGATCACGCAGTCGGTTCGCGGAGGGATGATCGCGCCCGCCCAATTTCCCGGTCGCCCCCAAATTCTTTCGTGAGCGGTTGCTGCAAGTTGGTTGGCCGACACGGTCTATTCTTCTCTCAGGCGCGACGCACGTTTCGAATAGCGATGGCTCGAAATCCCGTCCAGCCGGTGTTGGTGATGCCGGTCGAGTCTCGGCCGAAAATCACTCTGCGCGACGGCATGCTCCTTGCGGAGCGCGAGTGCGGATTCGGTCGCGCGCCGCCGGCCTGCTCGAGCCGGCCGCCGGGGTTGGCAGGAGCGGGGAGCTAAACTAGGAGGTCGCGTCGCGGAACGAGGGAAAGCAAGCCATTTCGATGGAAGTCGTAAATAAGATTGTGGTGGTGGGCTTGGGCTATGTCGGACTGCCGCTAGCCGTTGCGCTCGCGCGACATTTCGAGGTTGTCGGTCTCGATATCGATTCCGGAAGGATTCGTGAGCTTCGCGAGGGACATGATAAAACTGGCGAGGTCGAACAGGACGACCTTGCGGCCTCGAACCTAGTGATGACTGACGATCCGGATCAGTGTGCCGGGGCCGACATCTACATCGTAACCGTGCCGACGCCGATCGATGATGAGAATTGTCCCGATCTGAGTCCGGTCCTTGCCGCTTCCGCGACCGTGGCGCATCTATTGGATCCCGCGCGCGCTCCGATCATTGTCTATGAAAGCACGGTTTATCCGGGCGTTACCGAGGAGATTTGCGGACCATTATTGGCCCGAGAATCGGGATTGATCCCTGGTCGCGACTTCTTTCTCGGCTATTCCCCCGAGCGCATCAATCCGGGAGATCGTACTCACAGGATTGATAATATTGTCAAAGTGGTTGCCGGCGAGAGTGCCGAGACCCTCGAGAAGCTCGCCTCGGTTTATGAAAAGGTGACGGGGGCGGGGGTATTTCGGGCGCGTTCGATCAAGGCGGCGGAGGCGGCGAAGGTCATCGAGAACGCGCAGCGTGACATCAACATCGCTTTCATGAACGAGATCAGCCAGATTTTCGCACGCCTCGATCTTTCGATCTGGGACGTTCTCGACGCGGCGACGACCAAGTGGAATTTCTTGCCGTTTCGGCCCGGTCTCGTGGGCGGCCACTGTATCGGCGTCGATCCCTTCTACCTGAGTTTTCGGGCTCAGCAGCTCGGTCACGAGCCGCAGGTTATCCTGGCCGGGCGCAAGACCAACGACGACATGGGGCGATTGGTCGCTGACATGGTGCACGAGGCTCGTCACGGAAGGGTAGGATCGGTCCTGATCCTCGGCCTAACATTCAAGGAGGATGTGCCCGACCTTCGCAACAGTCGCGTTGTCGATGTGATCCGGCGCTTCGAGTCGCTCGGCTATGAGGTCGGGGTTCATGACCCGGCCGCGGACGTTGCCGAGGCAGCCAGGGAATATGGAATTAAACTCGACGCGGACGCCTTTGATCGGCAATATGACGTTGTTTTCGGAGCCGTTGCTCATGCGGCCTATCGGTGCCTCGATCCGGAGGCGATTGCCTCTCTGTTGAAACCGGACGGCCTGTTGGCCGACCTCCGGGGTATGTGGCGGGGCGTGGATTTCGGGCCGGACGTGCGACGGTGGTCTTTGTGAGGCGGGGCGGAGCCGGCTTGCTTGATATGATCTTCGGGTCCGGCCGGACCGGCGAAACCGGAAGGGCGAACAAGCGCGCGCGCGCGCGTTTCGCGATCTTTTTGATTTTCGTCGGATGTTGCTTTCTGGGCGGCGGCGGCGCGCGCGACGACGTTATGTCGCTGCTCTATCTTCGCCCGATTGCCGCGCTGAGCTTGGTCGCGATTGTCGCGATTTCTGATCGTATTGATCTGAGGCCGATAGCTGTTCCACTCATACTGCTCGCCGCGGCTGCAGTCCTTATGGTTTGCCAGCTGATACCCCTGCCTCCGCAAGTCTGGACAGCGCTGCCTGGACGTCAGCCTTTCGCCGAGGGCGCTGCCGTGCTCCAGATTGGACAGCCTTGGCGGCCTTTGAGCTTGGCACCGGATCTTACTTTGAACGCATTGACATCCCTGATCGTGCCTCTGGCGACCTTGGTGGGCGTTTCGGCATTGAGCACGGGTCAGCGCAGGCGGCTCGTATCCGTATTGCTCATCGGCATAGCTGCGAGTGTCATGCTCGCTGTCGCGCAGCTCTCGGGCGGTCCCGATAGCCCGTTCTATCTTTACAAAATCACAAATGCCGGCGCGGCAGTGGGCTTGTTCGCCAATCGCAATCATCAGGCGATGCTTCTTGCACTGTCACTGCCGTTGCTGGCGGTCGCGGCTGCTTCGGTGGGCGGCGATCTTCGCGCTCGTCAAAGCAAACGGCTTAGCTTGGCCGCTTTGGGCGCGATCATTTTTGTAATGATTCTGGTCACCGGCTCTAGGGCGGGTCTGGCACTCGGCATCGTTACTGCTTTGTGGTCGGGTGTTCAGTATATCGAAATCGCGCGTACGCGGGCAGGAGCGCCCCCCCGGGCTCGCGCCATCATTGCCGCGGCTCTGGTCACCTGCGTGGCATGCATTCTGGTTGCCCTGTTCACTTATTCTCGGGCGGAGTCTCTCCGGCGATTGCTCGGCGAAGATCTTTTGCGGGAGCAGCGTGCTCGCAGCTTCTCATATCTCGTCGAGCTAATTCGAAATTATTTTCCATTCGGATCTGGGCTTGGGACATTTGATCCTGTTTATCGCGCGACCGAACCCTTTGGGCTTTTGAGCACCGCTTATTTCAATCACGCCCATAACGATCTCTTCGAGTTGATGATTACCGGCGGCCTGCCGGCGACCCTGCTCCTGATTGGGTTTGTGGTTTGGTGGGCGCGCAGAAGCATCGCCGCTTATACCGCCGCCTCGGCCTTCGCGATGCTCGGTTCGATGATCATTTTCGTGCTTTTCGCCGGGAGTCTCGTCGATTATCCGCTACGAACGCCGGCGTTGGAGATGGTTTTTATGATCGCCTGCGGCTGGATAGCTCGACGAAATGACCATCAGCAGGGGGCAGACCGAGAAACGGCTTCGTTGCGGCTCTAGCGGCGGCATTCTATGGGATTGCGGCGGGAAAGAAAGCGTTCAAGAATGAAATTACATTCAGGCCTTGTTGTGGCGCTAGGCGCTGTCGTAGCCGGCTGCTCGACGCCCTCCTTGCAAAGCAGCGAATATGTGACCGTTGCGGATAGCGGCGCCTTGCCGCCGCCGACGACCGCGGATCTGTCGATGCCTGCCCATCCTCAGATCATTGGCTCTTTCGATCGCATCGCGATCGACGTTTACGGCGTCGATACCCTGAGTCGCACGGTTCAGACCGATGCGAACGGAAAGCTGCGTTATCCGCTGATCGGAGAAATCGATGCGCGGGGACTGACGCCGACGCAGCTTGCGGCGCGCCTCGAAACCTCGCTAACCCGATATGTGCGGCATCCCCAAGTCTTGGTCAGCATCGTAGAAAGCGCCAATCAAGTCTTCACCGTCGATGGCGAAGTGCAGCAGGCGGGAATTTTCCCGCTGTCCGGCAGGATCACCTTGATGCAGGCGATTGCGAGAGCGCAAGGCGCGACCGAATTTGCACGTCTGAGTCACGTGGTCGTTTTCCGGACGGTAGGCGGGCGCAGAATGGCAGCCCTTTATGATTTACGCTCAATCCGAGCCGGGATCTACCAGGATCCGGAAATATACGCGCAGGACGTTATCGTCGTCGGTGAATCGCAGGCCCGACGGATATTCCGAGATGTACTGCAGGGATCCACCTTGCTGACGACACCAATTATCGCGTTGATTCAGAGATAGGCCCAAGATGAACGAGCTCAATTTCTCGCGTACAATGGGGGCTGAAACTCTTTCCGAAAAAGGCGCCGACGTACCGTTGACCACGCCCTGGCGGCAACGGCCGGAAGGCCTTTTCCCGATGCTTGGCTATTATCTAGCGGTTGCGCGGCGGCGTCGGTGGCTGATTTTCGGTGTGTTGGCCGCGATGATCATCGTGGCCCTGATCGTCACCATTATGACGACCAGAATGTACACGGCCCATTCGACGATCGAGATCAGACGCGAAAGCGATAATATCGTGCGAGTCCAGGGCGTCGAGCCGGAAACGGGGCTCGCCGACATGGAGTTTTACCAAACTCAATACAGTCTTTTGCAGTCGCGAACCCTAGCCGAGCGGGTGGCATCGGACATGAGGCTGTTCGACAACCCACATTTCTTCGAATTGTATCGTGTCAAGGCCGCCAAGGATTGGTTCAGCAACGGCCAGGTCATTCCTGGCGCTTCGACGCGCGAGCAGCGGCTCAGAAAGGCGACTGAAATCCTTTTGTCGAACATCTCGGTTTCGCCGATCCGTATGTCGCGGCTCGTCGATATCTACTACCGTAGTCCCGACCCGCAATTTTCGGCATTGGTTCTCAACAACTGGGGCCAGAGATTTATCAGGTTGACACTCGAGCGACGATTCGACGCGACATCTTATGCACGCCAGTTCCTTGAACAACGCCTTGGTCAATTGCGAACGCGCCTCGATCGGTCGGAGCGTCAGCTTGTCGGTTACGCCGCACGCGAGGGCATCGTCAGCATTCCGGGGGCCACCGGAACGGCGGATCGCTCGCTGGCGGCCGATGATCTCGCCTCGATGAACCGTGAGCTTGCACAGGCGACCTCGGATCGACTTCGCGCGCAGAGCAGGCTGAACGCGCCGCCGGGGGCGTCAACGGAAGCACTTGAGAATCAAGCGATTACGGGTCTGCGTCAGCGGCGGGCACAGGCGGGGGCCGAATATGCGAGAATGCTGGCGCAGTTCGAGCCCGACTATCCACCGGCCGTTGCGCTCCGCGAGGAACTCGCCCAGCTCGATCAGGCGATCGGGCGCGAGGAAACGCGCGTCAGCAGCGCCATCCGGAATGCCTATCAATCAAGCAGAACCCGCGAAGCTGCGCTTCAAACGGAGGTGAACGGGCTAAAGGGCGACGTCATCGACATGCGCAGACGCAGCATTCAATACAACATTTACCAGCGCGAGGTCGATACCAATAGCCAGCTCTACGATGCCTTGCTGCAGCGTTATAAGGAGATTGGCGTCGCGGGCGGTGTAGGCGTCAACAATATTTCCGTCGTCGACCGGGCTCTCGCGCCGGATCGGCCATCGAGCCCGCGGGTTCTCGTCAATCTCGTGCTGGCTCTCATTGTGGGGACCGGCCTTGGCTTCGTCCTGGCGCTGGTGTTCGATCAAATGGACGAGTCGATCTCCGAACCTTCCCAGGTCACGAACGTCCTAGGCATACCCCTTCTGGGCGCCATTCCGAAGTCGAAGGGAGATTCCCCCTCGAATCTTCTCGAGGATCCCAAATCGGATCTGGCGGAGGCTTATATCGCTGTCCAAACAAGCCTCGCCTTCTCCAGCGAGCAAGGAACGCCCCCCACCATCGCGGTGACGAGCACGCGCCCTGGCGAGGGCAAATCGACAACCGCTTACGCCATCGCGCGAGCTCTGGGGCGAACCGGCAAGTCAGTTCTCCTCCTCGATGGCGATATGCGTTCGCCGTCGATTCATCACCTCATCGGAATCGAGAACGGAGCTGGATTGAGCAACTTCCTGGCTGGAGAAGACCATCTGAATGAAATGATTCACCGACCGCAGGGCCTGGGCATTTCGATTCTCAGCGCGGGCCCGCAGCCACCGAGCGCGGCCGAATTGCTTTCGGGTGACCGCTTGCCAACTCTTCTGTCCCTGTTGCGCCAGTCGTTCGATCAGATCGTAATCGATACGCCGCCGGTCATGGGGCTCGCAGACGCGCCCTTGCTGGCGAGCCACGTGCAAGGCATCGTGTTCGTGGTTGAATCGAACGACACGAAGATCGGTCAGGCACGGCAGGCGTTGCAGCGGCTTCTTGCGGCGCACGGACATCTGGTGGGAGCCGTGCTCACCAAGTTCCAGGCGCGGCGAACGACCTATGGCTATGAATATGGATACGGCTACGGGCGGCAGGTGGAGGACGCTGCTTGATCGACGTCGCCGACAGGTTCGGGCCACCAATTTCCAGCTGGAGCCTGAAGAGACGCCTAATCGTCGCTGGCGTCGCCTTCCTCGTTCTGATGGCCGGGATCACCCCGGTGACTGTCGCCGGCGTGTTCCGCTTTCGTGCACCGGAGTTGGTCACCCGGATCGCGCCCTACGATGCGGATGCACGCGCGACCGCAGCGCAGAATCTTCTTGCTCGCACCCACAACCCGGCCGCCGCTTCAGCGGCACGCATCGCGGCGCTGGCAGCCTATCGCCGGGATCCGACGAGTGTGCGCGCTCTTTCTGTAATTGGTCTCGCCGACGCGCTCGCACCTCGAACGCAGCCTGCGGCAAGCCGAATATTCCATTATGTGGAAGCACTTTCGCGGCGCGATAGAGTCGCGCAGCTTTGGTTGATCGAAGAAGCGGTGGCCGCGAACGACATCGCAGGCGCCCTTCGTCACTATGACACGGCGATGCGGACATCAGAAGATATGTGGGCCCGCCTCTTTCCGATTTTGACCGCGGCCAGCGCCGATCCGGCGATTGCCCTGCCTCTCAACCATCTGCTCGCGAACAAGCCAATCTGGGGCCGCTACTTTCTCGCTTACGCGGTTGGCGCAAGCACCAACAGCCGGTCGCTCGTGCTGCTGTTTCATGGCCTGCTCGATCCCAGGCAGGAGGAAGACCGATTGTTGGCGAGACGGCTGGCGAACCAGTTGATCACCTCGGAACAGTTCGACCTTGCATGGCGATTCCACGATGGCCTATTCGGCAACCGGGGCCGGGTACATATCAATGACCTCGATTTTCGCGATCATGGCGACCTGCCGCCTTTCGACTGGGAACTGGCGGACGCATCCGGCGAGCTGCCTGATATTCGCCGGCGGGGCGGAGGCTCCTATGCTATGTATCTCCCGGCGGCGCCGCAGGGTGACGGTCTTGCCGCCCGCCGGTTGCTCAGGCTGGCTCCGGGCGCTTATCGTTTCCGCGCACTCACGGGGAGCGTACCGGCCGATGCCGACCGCCGGCCCGGCATCAGGATATTCTGCACCGCTGGCGGAAATCTGGCGCAGATGCAGTTCCCTGAAGGTGGCGGGCGCTTGGATGAGCATTTCGTCGTCGCGCCCAATTGTCCTTATCAATGGATCGGCGTCTCCGTGCGCGCCTCTTTTGGTGAGGCCGGGGGAGACAGCCCATGGATATCGTCGATTTCGGCCGATCCAGCTTGACTCTTGTTTGCTAGAAGCGGTCGAGCGTCTGGGCGAGATAGGATGAAGACTTTTGTTCTTGCCCGTGAAGGGGCGATCTATTTTCTGGCCCGGCTGCTGCCGGCATTGCTGAATCTTCCAACCTTTTATCTACTGACCAACTATCTGTCTGGCGCGGAATATGGGCGCTATAGCCTGATATTTTCCACGGTTGCATTCCTGCAGATCATTTTCTTCTCCTGGATCAATCAGGGCTTCTACCGCTTCTATTCGACCCATCCGATCGAAGCGCGAAAGCAATTGCTATCCACCACGATCGGCTGCTTTGCCATCTCCCTGGTGCTTTCTCTCCTCATTGGAGCTGCGATTGCGAACACCGCGGACATCCCACCGACGGGCCTGCTCTTTGGGGCCGCCGCAGCGTTGCTGGGCTCGCTGGCGGCGATCGAGTTGCTCAGCGTGCGTCGCAACATCGAAGAGCGGCCCTTTGCTTATGCCGGTGTCCAGATTGGCCGCGCTCTTTGCGCGCTGCTCGCCGGCGGCGCGGCCGCTTACTGGACGGGATCCGCGGTCGCCGTCATCCTTTGCTCCGCCCTTGCTTGGCTTTTCCTGGCCTTCGTTGCGGGGATCGGGAACTGGATCGCCAGCATCGCTCGCACCCGTATCGACCGCGACCTTACCATTCAGTTGTTTCGCTACGGGTGGCCGCTGACCGCCGCCACGGCGCTGATGCAGGCGGTGGCAACACTCGATCGCGCGATGCTTGCGATCTTCCGGACGCCCCTTGCCGTCGGGGAATATTCTTCAGTCTTCGATCTGGCGCAATTCTCGCTAGGCACGCTCGGCAGCGCGATCGGGCTGGCTTTCTATCCCAGGATTCTTCGCGCCCATTCTGGAGATGGCGATACGCTTCCCGGTTTGCTGCGGCAAAACGCGGGGATCCAGCTTGCGATTCTGCTCCCGTCGGCCGTTGGACTTGCAATCGTCGGACCCGATCTCACAGCCCTCCTCGTCGGTCCTCAGCTAAGTGGCGGCGCGGCCGCAGTGATGCCTTGGGTCGCGATCGCGATGTTTCTGGGTGTATTCAAGGCATATTATTTCGACCTTGCCTTCCAGCTTTCCAAATGGACGATGGGGAGCCTGATCGTCGCTGCCGTGACATTGCTGGTGACTGGAATAGCGAACCTTCTGCTGATCCCCTCTCTGGGCGCGGTAGGGGCCGCCCAAGCCAGTTTGATGGGATTCGCGATGGCTACCTGCGTTAGTGTGCTCTTGGGCCGAATGCACGCGATGCCAATGCCGTTTCCATGGAGGGACGCCCTCAAGATCGGGTGCGCGACGTTGATCATGATCTTATCGACGGTGGCGATCCCGGCCCAGCCAACTATAGCCGGGCTGACAATCCGAGTCTGCGTTGGCGCGATGACCTATTTTGGAATCATGATGCTTGTTGACGCCTGCGGCCTTCACCGACTGGCCGTCGAGGTCAGGCAACGGTTGGGTGAGAAACGTGCGAATGGGTGACGGAATGATCTTCACCGTTCTGACATCGACCCACAATCGATGCGACACCTTGGAGCGGGCGTTCGACAGTTTGAGGGCGCAGGACTTTCCAGCGTTCGAGTGGTTGGTTGTCGATGACGGCTCGCAGGATAGCACCGGCGCGTTAATCGAGCGGCTGAGGGCTCAGTCCCCATTTCCCGTTAGGTATTTACACCAGGAAAACCTCGGGAAACATGTTGCGTGGAATCGTGGCGCGGTCGCAGCGCATGGCGAACTGATCGTGAACCTCGATTCCGATGACGCGCTCGCCCCGGGCGCGCTGTCCCGGCTTTGGTCATTGTGGAACGATATTCCGGAAAGCGACCGGAGTTCCTTTGTGGGAGTTACGGGCCTTTGTGTCGGAACTGATGGGCAGGTCATGGGGGATCGATTCCCGCGCTCGCCTTTCGATTCCGATTTGGCAACGGTTGGCCTGAAGCTGAACATCAAAGGCGACAAAGCGGGCTTCGTCAGGCGTGAGGTGGTCCTAGAGCATCCCTTTCCAGAGCCCTCGCACACAAAATTCATGCCGGAAGGTCGAACCGGGATCGAGATCGCTCGTTTCTTCAAGACTCGCTTCGTCAACGACGTAATTCTCGTCATCCATGCGGACGGGGGTGCGCGCCTGAGTGCGCTCGGGCGCCTCAACCGCGCATATGGCGATCTGGAATATAATCGCTATGCACTGAACCAATATGGCGATGAGCTTACCGGTCACCCATTCACTATCGCGAAGCTGGCCGCGCTCGTGGTCCGAGCCGGGCTGCTGCTCGGATTACGGCCATCCGAAATCGTCCGATCAATGCAAGGTGGGCGTTCGCGAATTGCGGCGACTCTCATGTTGCCACTCGGGGCCGCGCTTTACGTGCGAGACATGACGAGAGCCCTGGGCGAACTCGGGCCTCTAATCGCGATCAGCCGTGGCCTGCCCCGACTGCGCCTTGCCCGGCGCGCCGCCAACGCGATTCGGCGCTTTTACGTACGAAAAGAACGTCCGGTGATCGAAGTTCCGGTACTCGACTTCATTATGGCGCTTGAGCCAAATGAGTGCGTTGACGGCTGGGCTCTGTTTTATCCGCAATTGTTCGATTGGCGGGAAATCGACTTCCTCGTAAAATCTACTCCGCCAGATGGGGTGTTCGTGGATGTTGGCGCCAATATCGGCTTTTATTCACTCAGGCTTTCAAGGCACTTGCGCTCCGGCAAGATCCTCGCGATCGAAGCCGATCCATATAATGCAAAAAAGCTCGGCCGGAACGTCAGTCTGTCGAACGCCCGGAATGTTATGGTGTTCGAAGGTGGCGTCGCGGATCGCGAAATGACCTTGTCGCTCAACATCAATACGACCGGGAATCGCGGCGGCAACAGTTTCGCCGTAGATGGGCGGTCGGATTCGGTCATGGTTCCATGCCGGCCATTAGGAGAGATCGTCGCGCAATACGGCTTGAGCCATATCGACAGTATGAAATTGGACATCGAAGGTTTCGAATTTCCGGTCCTTCGCGCGTTCTTCGAAGAAACCCCGCGAAAATTGTGGCCACGCGCGATGGTGATCGAGGTCGAGCCGAGCCTCGCGATCGCCTCCTCGGGCGATGTCCTCGGCCTCCTTTGCGACCGAGGCTATCGAGAATGTGGCCGCGCGGACGCCAACGTAATGCTGGTGCTGGAATCTTGACGGCGGCACGCTCAAGCTCGGTTGATCACGTCCTCGTGCATGTTCACAGACGTTTTTCCGGCCGGCGCATCGAGGAGCGCCAGGTACATGTTGATCGCCCGCTCGTCGCCGAAATCAGCCGCTCGCCGAACAACGTCCCATAGCGCCTCCCCTTCCAGCGTTGCCTTGAGAGCAAGGGCGAGCGCCTCGGGATTCCCAACGGGTACCAAATGGCCCCAACGACCATTTTCCAATATCTCCGCGGGCCCGGTCGGGCAGTCCGTGCTCACGACCGCAGTACCCACCGCCATCGCTTGAATGAGCGTTCCGGGCAATCCCTCGTAGCGTGAACTCAATGCGAAGACCTGAGCGTCGCGCATGGCGGAAAACGGGTTTGACGCGAAGCCGGGCATGGCGACATCGTTTTCCAGTTGTCGTTCCCGGACCAGGGCCTCAAGCATTGGGCGGTCCTCGCCTTCCCCGAGAATGAGTAATTTCATCGGGCGCTGCCTGCGTAGAAGCTCGAACGCCTTGATCAGGCTGACGAAATCCTTCTGAGCCGAGAGGCGGCCGACACCGAGGATCAGCGGCTCGGAGCCGCGACGCACAAACGGATGGGTGGGCGGCTCAGCGGCGCGGGCGAGAAGGTCGGAGGTGACGACCGGATTCGGCGCATAGGCGATCCGCTCGGGAGCGAGCCCGAGATCGTTTTGCAATTCCTCGATCATCGCACGGGCGACCACCGTGATCGCGTCGGCGCGTGGATAGGTCAGCCGCATCATCGCGCGCAAAAGGCGATAGCCGCCGCCTCGCTCGTGCGCGTCCGCCGCTCGTAGACTGACGCGCTCGCTAATCACCAACCGGTGCGGGTATCCGGCGATTGAGCGCGCGATGATTGCCGCGACATTGGCATGGCTCAATGCTGAGAGCAGGGCCGCCGGACGGACCGTCCGTAAATAGCGGGCAAGACGCGGGATGCTGGTCAGGACGCGCTTCGCGCCGAGATCGACGAGGCGGACGCGCGGATCCAGATCCTGGATGTAAGGCCCGCGAGCATCGACCAAGACGAGGTCGACAGGCCGGCCGCGGCGGACGAAGCCATTGGCGAGCGTTTGCATATTGCGCTCCGCCCCCCCGCCGCCAAGCGAAGGCAGAAAGATGGCAATGGGCGCATCTTGCGCCTTTCCGCCCATGTCCCGTGCGGAAATCATGAAAGCCCACGCATCCCAGCAGATATGGCAATAGAATAGGTGATTTCAAAGGTACAAAACAAGCGGCCGAGTCGGCTCGCACTCAGGGGATGTTCTCCTCTGGCTGGAGGAATCCTGTTGTGCGGTTGCGCGCCAGGACGGTCGCCGAAGAGGCCACGATCGCATATCTCGCAACCGACCGACCTGAAGCACTGACGACGTTGTCGATAATTTGCGCTCCCGGACCTCGTACGAAAATACATCCCCTCTCATCGCCGAACCGGGGGTCGATGAGCTGGTTTCCGGCCGCAATGAACTCCGGCGCCTCGACATAGATGGCCGCGCCATAGAAATCGCTGATGCGGTTGCGAAGAACTCGGCAACGCGCACCGTAAACCAGAATCGCGCCATGAAATCGCGCCTGATCGGATACAATCCTCGGTGAATCCCTCAGCGAGCAATCCGCCGCCCAAAATGCGACGACCGCAGCGCAGCTGTCGACGTCGAGCCTGTCGACGGTGACATGCCCTCCACTCGCGCCGTGGACGTAGATCAGCGGATTACCGGCGCTATCGGCGGTGACTTCACGGAAGACCGGCGCTTCGATCGTCAGCGCCTCAACGCCGGCTCCCACGGGCACGTCGATCGCGCCGCGAACGGCATGCGTGTCAAAGCCAGTGATCGAAGATCGCACGATCGAGCCGGTCTGCGCCCCCCATGAAATCGCGCCAGACCGGTTGTTGATGAACCGGCAATCGGTCGCCTCGATGTTTCGCGGGGCCAAGACTGCGGCGACGAGCAAGCCGAAGCCGGCGTTCGCCTCGAATCTCACGTTCCTGAAACGGATCGATGTAACGCTGTGGAGAGGATTCCCGCCATCGGCCTCTAGATCAACACCCGCTTCCGGGGCCGTGCCGTTGGAACGGCTGTACGATCCGCCGTCGAAAAGCCCTGAATGGCCATGCGCCACCGTGCAACCTTGCCTGAAGCAATTATCGGCTTCGCAATTGATCATCTTGAAGTCGACACAATGAGTCTCGGGATCGTTCGGCGTCTCCGACAGCAGCATGAAGCCGTCACACACGGCGTTGCTCGATCGAACGCCCTGGCACGTGAACCGAGCGCAGGATTCGAAGATCACATTGTGGGCCGGCGATTCATGGGGGGTTCGCATCCCTCGCCTGCCATCGAAGGACATATCGCTTAATACGAATTCGTCGCAATGGATGAACCGGATCAGCCCGAAACCCCATCTGACAGGCATATCGGCGCTCGCTTCGATATGGCCGCCGCCGTTGATCCTGAAGCCGCGGCGATGCTGGATCGAGAGTTCGCGTACGACGCGATGTTGATCCGCGATCACGGCTTCGTAACCGGGCAAAAGGTGATCGAGAAGTGCTTGCAGGCTCGCCGTGTCGTCAACGTCCCCGCCAGCCGCCCCAAACATTTCCGGCCGCAGCCGCCGGCCGGCCCGCATCCAAGCGCCCTCCCTCCCCGAAGCGTCCCTCCCAGGTACGTAAACGCCCTGAAGCTGGTCGCCTGAAACCTGCGCGCTGAGATCGCCATCGTGCCAAGTGAACATCCCCTCGCGGCCCGCCTCCCGAAGCGTGGCACTGGAATGGCGGCGCGGGTCGATATCGGATAGCGCGCCGCGGGTGGGCGCGATTGCCGTGCTGCTTCCCGATTCGGGGGTCGCGCTTTGAGCGAACGGGATCGTCCCGGCGATGAGCCCGCCAACCAGAACGTGGCGCCGGGAGACGACGTTGTTCCAGCTTTTCATGTTGGCCTGCGCGGCGCTGGGCGATCCGGCGAGCTCGGCCGACCGCGGATCATTGGTTCTGGCCGGCCGGCCGGTCGCGACGACGCGGGGCTGCGATAACATCTCCCACCTCAATCTGCCGATATCGTCCGCGCCAGCTGAGTGAGACGGGCGCGTCGTTGCCCGAGAGCTGGATGCCACCGACTCGAATTGGCGCCGCTTCCGTGATGTTCCGCGACGGCTCTTCCCGCTCCGATGCGTCGCCCTCCCGCTCGGCGGAGCCGCCATAAGCATCGCCAGCAACGGATGAGGGTGGGCCTACGACGAAGACAGCGAGAGTTACCGCGCCGCTGCTACGGCTGCGCGCGGTCAGACGGCCTTCGGAGCCGGACAGATCATAAACGACGGTGATCGCGCCGGTCACGATCGGCGACACACGCTGGAGACGCGGATGGATATGTCCGGGGGTAAGAATGAATGTCGCGCTCTCGCCCGGACGAAGCGTGATCCGTTCGCCTAATCCCCCCGACTGGGCGTTCGAGGGCCCGGAAAAAGCGAGCAGAGCCGTAGCGAGCGCGGCGAAGCAGAGTTCGCGCGCCGCAGCGCCGCACGAGAAAATCCTTATCGGCTTGTGCATGGCTGGCCTCAGCGGAACCAATAAAAGAAATAGATTGCCGTAAACGCAATATATTGAAACAGGAAAAGGGCCCGATAGCGCGGATCTATGTTCGTAGCCATCACGGCCAGGGACGGGATTGCGATGGCGGTGAATCGGGTGCCGTATTCGCTCAAAAGCGCGGAAAAGAAGGCCATGGTGAGATTGAATGTCAGAAATGCGACATCGAACGTCACGCGGTCCTTTATCCGAAACATGAGGTAGGAGACGATGAATGTCAGCCATGCGGCGCACAGGAGGATGTTGGAGGCGTAATCGACCACGAGCGATGCGCGCTCGTCGCCGATGGCAGCCAGCACGACGCTGCGAAAGATCGTAACGAGGAGCGCCGCGAAAGTAACAGCGGCCACCCCCACCCATGGCCGGTCAAAAAGTGCCCGCGTCGGCCGCGTCATTTTCATTAGTTCGTAGACGATCAAGAATCCGCCCATGAGAAAAAAGGCCGTGTGTATCGAGGCTGCGAACAGGACAAGTGCGATACGCAGCGGCCAATTCTTTGCAAGTGCAGCCGTCAAAAAAATTCCGATAGCCAATCCGGATCTTATCTGTTCGATGGTGAGGTTGATATATGCCGGATTTATGAAGAATAAAAGAGGCCAAGACTTTGAAGATCTGTTGACTACGTACAAACTCGTCAGAAAAATTGCTGAAATAGATATGAAAGAAAAGGTGACATCCATGTCGCCTGTTCTATCAAGTATGAAATTAAACAGATATACCCACGCGCCCTCACTGATAAAAAAATCGATAGGGGACGTGTTTACAACCAGGTAATAATACCATCCGCTAGTAAATCCCTCCCGGTATCGATCGAGATCGGGAAAGGCGAATGGATTGATTGAGCGCCAATCGGCCGCAAAGAAAAGCAGGGTGAAAAGCGCTGCCAAGAGAAGATTTAAGACGCGCCTACTGGTGAGCATGGCCTCTGTTCGATACCCCAAGGCCGTCGGCGCCGGGATTCGCTTTCCGTGTATGACAACTCGCGAGCCGCCTTAGCAGCTTCTTGCACCGCTTCAATCGGATGTCGGCCGGAGACGGGTCACGGGCGACCAGCGGGCAACCGAGTGCCGGTCGAACTCGCATATTGGCGCGGCTGCCTTCCGCGCCTATCCGGGTGCCATGCAATCAAAATCGGTTAATGGGCTTGGCGACCCAGCCCCTTATATCTGCGTCATGACGTCATCGGCGCCTGTGTGATCCCGCTATGATGTGCCCTTTCCGGCCCGCTCTCATCACGCTATGTGCCGCGCTGGATCGTTATGCGAGTGCTCCATGTCATTACAGGCCTTGGCAGCGGCGGGGCCGAGGCGATGCTCGCAAAGTTGGTGCGCGCGGGGGGGCGTCATACGCATTCGGTGGCTTCGCTCGCCGGGCTCGGCGCGGGGGGCGCGGGGCTCGTCGAGGCCGGGATCAGCGTTCATCCACTCGACTTCGACAGCGGCCCAGGTATCGTTCGCGGGTTCGGGCGTCTTCGTAATCTGATCCGTCGTGGCGAATACGATATCGTGCAGGGCTGGCTCAATCACGGCAATCTCGCCGCGACTCTTGCACACGCAACCAGCGGTTCGTCGGCCTCCCTGCTTTGGAACATCCGACAATCCCTCATGGGCGGCAAGTATGACAATTGGCGTACCCGCCGCATCATTTCGATCAATGCGCGCTTATCGAATCGCCCGACCGTCATTCTCTACAACTCGCGCGCCGGTGCCGAGCAACATGAGGCCGCGGGCTATTCCCGCAAAAAGCGGCATATCATACCCAACGGGTTCGACACGGAACGGTTCGGTCCCGGTCGGGACCGCCGCGAGCGCGTGCGGGCGGAACTCGGAATGTCGCAAAACGAGATTTTGATTGGCCTTGTTGCGCGCTTCGACCCGTGGAAGAATCACCGCTCGTTTTTCGAGGCCGCCGCTTCGCTCGTTGCGGACGGCAGGCCGGTTCGCTTCCTATTCGCGGGTCAGGGGATGGAGGCCACCAATGCCGAACTGATGCGATCGATTGCCCATCCGCAAGTCATGCAGGACTCGCTCTTCCTCGGACAGCGCAGCGACATACACGCCCTCACGGCCGCCCTGGATATTGCCTGCAACGCATCGCATGGCGAGGGCTTTCCCAACGCGGTGGGCGAGGCGATGGCCTGCGCGGTTCCCTGCGTCGTCACCGATGCGGGTGATTGTCGTGACATCGTTGGTGACACGGGTATCGTTTGCGAAGGCCGAGATTCGGCCGCGCTCACGGCGGGTCTAAGGACGATGATCGATCTGGGCGAAGTGCAGCGGACGCTGCTAGGAGAACGCGCGCGGGCCAGGATCATCGCCAACTTTTCGCTTGGGGAAATCGTGCGTCGTTATGATGAACTTTATGATGTCGCGGCCTCCGGTGAGGCTTAAGGGTAAAGAATGACGAAAGTTACGGCGGCGCCTGCCGAGCTGAATCTCGACACGAAAACCGTCGATGGTTTCGGTGATGAATGGAGTCGATTTGATCAAAGCGGCCTCTCGACCTCCGAGCGGGAGGCGATTTTCGAGGCCTATTTCCGGATCGTCCCGGCCGGCGTGCTCCATGCGGGCGCGCGCGTCGCTGACTTCGGAGTCGGTAGTGGTCGCTGGGCGATATCGGTAGCACCCAGGGTCGCATCCCTGATTTGCGTCGATGCCAGCGCGGAAGCCCTCGCCGTCGCGCAAAGGAACCTCGCGTCGTTCCCGAACTGCATATTTCACAATAGCAGCTTGGATGAGGTGGCGATTGAGGAGGCGAGCCTGGATTTCGCTTATTCTCTAGGGGTGCTCCATCACATTCCCGATACCGCGGCGGCAATGGAATCCTGCGTTCGCCGTCTCAAGCCTGGAGCCCCGTTTCTCGTCTACCTCTATTATCGTTTCGATAATCAGCCCCGTTGGTATCGCTGGATCTGGCAAGCATCGGAGACCGCGCGGCGGATCGTCAGCAAGCTTCCCCATGGTCCGCGATATGTCGTCAGCCAAGTGATCGCGATTTGCGTTTATTGGCCGCTGGCGCGCCTTGCCAGAGCCGCGCGGGCGGCGGGTTTGCCGACGGACCATATGCCCCTTTCGCAATATGCATCCCGTTCGTTTTATGTGATGCGGACAGATGCCCTCGACAGGTTTGGCACGCGCCTGGAGCAGCGTTTCACGCGCGCCGAGATCGCCGCTATGATGGAAGAGTGCGGCCTGCGCGATGTTCGTTTCAGCGCCTCGGCACCGTTCTGGTGCGCGATAGGCTGGAAGCGCGATTGAAGGCTGCGATGGATCGGCATGACAGCCGTCCTCCGAATGGCAGGCGGCGCGATGCCGGAGGGAAGGTCTGCTTATGTGTGGTATAGCCGGGTTTGTCGTTGACGGAGGCTTGGCCTCCGACGCCGAATCTGTCCTGAGGGCGATGACCGATGCCATCGCGCATCGCGGGCCGAATGATTCGGGGCGGTGGCTGGAGCGCGCGGGCGGAGTCGCGCTCGGCCATCGGCGCCTTGCAATCATCGACCTTTCCGATGCTGGGCATCAGCCCATGTCGTCGCATTCGGGCCGCTACATCCTCGTCTACAATGGGGAAATTTACAATTTCAGAGCCTTGCGCGCCGAACTCGACTCTCTCGGTGGCGAGCGAGCCTGGCACGGTCACTCGGACACGGAAGTTTTTCTCGCCGCGATTGATCAGTGGGGCATTGCGCCAACGCTTCGACGTCTCAACGGCATGTTCGCCTTTGCGCTTTGGGATCGCCAGGAGCGCGTGCTGAGTCTCGGACGCGATCGCCTGGGCGAGAAGCCTCTATATTTTGGAAGGGTTGGCGCGACCTTCCTTTTCGGGTCGGAACTGAAGGCGCTGGAGGCGCATCCTTGCTTCCAGGCTGAGGTAGATCGCGACGCGCTCGCCCTGTACTTGCGTCACAATTATTTTCCAGCGCCTTATTCCATTTGGCGAGGCATCCACAAATTGCCCGCGGCGCACTATGTCGAAATCCGGGCCAATGGCCGCGAAATCGGCGATCCGATCGCTTATTGGGATTTCCGAGCGATCGCGCGCGAAGGCGCTGCCGCGCCCGTGCCGGACACGACGGATACCGTCGATGCGCTGGACACGCTGCTCGGCGATGCGGTCCAGCTTCGCATGGAAGCCGACGTACCGCTGGGCGCCTTTCTCTCCGGGGGCATCGATTCTTCGATGATCGTCGCCCTTATGCAGGCTCGGTCAAGCGAGCGAGTCCGGACCTTTACGATCGGCTTCGATGAGGTCGCCTTCAACGAAGCCGAACATGCCAAGGCCGTGGCGGCTCATCTCGGCACTGACCATACCGAGCTCTATGTCACGTCGGACGACGCCCTCGCTTTGGTGCCACGGCTGTCTTCGATCTGGGACGAGCCTTTTTCCGATTCTTCTCAGATTCCGACCTATCTGGTTTCCGAGTTGACGGGACGTCATGTGACGGTGAGCCTGTCGGGCGACGGCGGCGACGAGCTGTTCGGCGGCTACAATCGCTACGTCCACGGCATGCGGATTTGGGACGCCATCGGGTGGGCCCCTTATCCTGCTCGCTCGTTCATCGCCCGCGCGCTTGCCGCGCCGATTACCGGCAAGGCGGCGGCCGCCGCGCTTTGGCCCATTCCGCGCTATCGCACGCTACAACTCCCCGATCGTTTGCCGAAGATCGCCGAGGTGGTGGGCGAACGGTCCCCGCAAAGCGTCTACAAAATGCTTGTGTCGCATTTCAAATCGCCGGAACGGCTCGTGATCGATTCAGAGGAGCCGCCGACCTTGCTGACACGGGAAGCTCCCGCGTTCGGCGATTTTCGTCAAACCATGATGTATATCGACACCCTCACCTATCTGCCTGACGACATCCTCGCCAAGGTCGATCGAGCAAGCATGGCCGTAAGCCTGGAGGCCAGAGTGCCCTTTCTCGATCACCGCGTCGTCGAGTTCGCCTGGCGACTGCCGCTGTCGGCCAAAATTCGCAATGGTCAGGGCAAGTATATTCTGCGCGAAGTGCTCTCGCGCTATGTCCCGCGCAGCCTCTTTGCTCGGCCGAAAATGGGCTTCGGCGTGCCGATCGCCGCGTGGCTGCGTGGGCCTCTGCGGGATTGGGCCGAGGCGCTGATCGATCCAACGCGGCTCCGTGACGAGGGTTATCTGAATCCGGATGAGGTTCGCAGGCTCTGGAACGAGTTTCTTGCCGGCAGCCGGCATCATTACCGGCTTTGGAATATCTTGATCTTTCAAGCGTGGTTGGCGGAGCGCGGTGGTGCGGTGGCCAGCGCACATAGCAGGGAATTGCTACGTGCGTGATATTGGGATTGATGAGCCGTCATCCATTCGATCCATTGCGATCATCGCCAACTCAGCCTTTTCCATCCACAATTTCCGTGGCCCATTGATCAGCGAAATGGTGGCCCGCGGGATAACGGTCCATGCTCTGGCTCCGGATTATGACGAGACCAGTCGGGACGCGGTACGTTCGATCGGCGCGACGCCGGTGGACATCAGCTTGGACAGGACCGGACTTCGGCCGCTGCGGGATCTTGCCGATCTGATCGGTCTCGTCCGCACATTGCGAAGGCTCCAGCCGGACGCGACATTCGGATATTTCATAAAGCCGGTGATCTATGGGAGCATGGCTGCCCGGATCGCTGGAGTTAGGCGCCGTTTCGCGATGGTGGCCGGGCTTGGCTACGTGTTTACCTCGGATGGAAGCTATATGACGAGGCGCCGCAGCTTGCTTCGTTGGCTCACGCTGCGTCTCTATCGCGTCGCTTTCTCACTCTGTGAGCGGGTTTTTTTTCAAAATCCCGACGACATCGATCATTTTGTTTCGGCCGGTACGCTGCGCCGGGCGAAGGCCGTCCGGCTAATGGGCACGGGCGTGGACCTGGAGCGGTTCGCACCAGCGCGACCCGTTCTGCGGCCAATCCGGTTCCTGCTCGTGGCGCGGCTTCTGCGCGAGAAGGGCATATCCGAGTTTGTGGATGCGGCCCGGCTAGTTGCCGCGCGCCACCCTGAATGTGAGTTCATACTCGCCGGGAACTTCGATCCCAATCCAGGGGGCATTCCGAAGCAAGTCGTCGAAGAGTGGGTAGCCGAAGGCTCCGTCCAATGGCTCGGCCATGTTGACGACATTCGCCCGGTGATCGCGAATAGCAGCATATTCGTCCTCCCTTCCTATCGCGAAGGATCGCCTCGTAGCACGCAGGAGGCAATGGCGATGGAGCGTCCAATCATCACGACGGATGCGGTCGGCTGCCGGCAAACGGTCGAAGAGGGCGTGAACGGCTTTCTTGTCCCGGTTCGCGACGCCTACCTGCTGGCGCAGGCCATGCTCAAGCTTGTCGAGGCGCCCCACCTCATTCCCGAAATGGGGAGGCAAAGCAGGCGCTTGGCAGAGGACCGCTTCGACGTTCGCCGCGTTAATGCGACGATGCTCGCGGCGATGGGGATTCGCCATGAGCGGGCCGCGGCCGCTTCCGAATGAATATGAAGAAGCCTGTTCCAAGCCTGCTCGGGAGCAGCCAGTGAAGGAGCCGAAGTAGTTGGAATATAACGATGCTACCGAAGTGATAAGACGGCACTGCTGATTCGCGATAGGAGAAGATGTCAGATCTCTCGCCAAAATGATGTCGGATAGCCCGGGGGGTATTGAGGAGATATGCTGTCGGAAAAACATCGCGCTCCTTACGGTGCGGCTGAATCAGCCGAAGCAATTTCGCGTGCAGCCGATTGGGGACAAGCCGTGATGCCAGTGCGACATATCCATATTTGTTCGGAGTCACCGCACATATCCAGCCGCCGTCACGGGTCACCCTCAACAGCTCGGATGCGGCGTGGGCGGGATCTTGCAAATGTTCGAAGACATAGCGGGCAATGACAATGTCGAACCGACCGTCCTCATATGGGAGCGATGCACCTGCCTCGAAGGTCCGCGCCGCATCGAGGGTGTCGTTGGTGAGCACTACGGGATCGACATCGCAGCCATCGACATGGGCGCATCTGCCTCGAAAATTCTGAATATAACGTCGATAATGGACGGCATCGTCATGATACCATTCGCCTCGACCAGCTCCAAAATCGAGCACGATGTCGCTGGGCCGCAACAGGGCGGCGACCTGCGTGTAAAATGAAATCTCCTGGTCGCGATGTGAAAACCCGGTGGCCCGGGCCTCGGGATAAACGCGCATTTCGATCCGGGTTTTCGACGTGAGGCGCGATTCGTCGAAGGTGAGGTGACCGACGCCCTTCGCACTTGCGCTCGCGTCGCCATCATCTTGCGAGATATCGGTCATCCGCTATTTTGCTCCGAAGCCGGACACGACGATCGAGGCGGTTCGCGCCAGGATCAGCAAATCGAGCCAGGCGGAGAAATTCTTCACGTAGTAAAAATCGTAATGAAGCTTGCCGAGCACGTCCTTGAGTTCGGCGACGTGCCCCTGATTGACCTGAGCCCAGCCGGTGATGCCGGGACGAACGATATGTCGATAGACGTAGAACGGCAGCTCCGCCTCATACCAGTCGGAAAGTCGCAGAGCCTCGGGGCGCGGACCGATCCAGCTCATCTCTCCTTTTAGGATATTCCAGATCTGGGGGAGCTCATCGATGCGCTTATGGCGAAGGAACCGGCCGACACGCGTGATACGCGGATCATTATCGCGCGTGATGGCCTGGTCCCTGGCGCCGCATGCCGTCGCATCATGCATCATCGTCCGAAATTTCAGCACGCGGAAGATGTCGCCCCGATAGCCGCGGCGCTCCTGACGGAAAAAGACTGGACCGGGTGAGTCAAGCTTGATCACGACGGCGACGACCAGAGCCGGCAATGCGAAAACGGGGAAGGCCACCAGAGCGGCCGTCAAATCGAGAAGCCGCTTGATCTTTCGATAGCTGTGGTTGGGAAGGAGAGAGCCGAAACTGTTTTCGGACAAATGCTCGATCTCAACGCGGCCAGTCAGTGACTCCTGAACCTGCTTGACGTGATAAACCGGATGCCCGGCGACGGCCGCTTGGGCAATAAGCTTTTCCCACTCGGGATCCAGGTCGGCGCGAAGATCGGCGATCAGGATCAACGAAGTGTCGCGCGGAAGGCGTGGCTCCGCGAGGAGTATCCAGTGAGCGCCTTCGACCATGGACAGTGCTTGGGTTGCTGGTGAAGGGACCAGATGAAATGAGCGGCCCCTGCCGCGCCGCAAATCCATCGCGACCGCGAAGAGAAAAACCCCCGTTCCCGCAAAGCTCATCCCAAAATTGGCGCGGCTGTAATCGAGTCTCAGAGCCAAAAATGCCGCCAGAACAATCCCGAAGCCCGCAGTGATCGCCGGTAAGACATATCCGATGAGGGCGACGCCCGGAAAGCTGGCAACGCGCCGGAACAATATCATCGCAATCAGGAATGCGACCAAAGCGCCTCCGGCACTATATGCACCGCTGGCTTCCGTCCAAACGCGCGAAGGCGCCGCATAATTGTATAGGAGCGGTGGCAAAAGACAAACGAGCAATCCGATCGCCATCTGGATCCGCAGCTTGCCAAGAAACCTCGCCGGCAGGAGCGCGGCAAGACCGCTACCGCTAATCGGTGGCTCAGGCGTGGCTACGGCCGCGCGAGGTTCAGCCGCCTCGCCACCGGCCGGTCTTCTCACACCAACAGACATAAGCCGTGAAGTCGAACCCTTGTTACGTTCCGCCCCGCCTTATCAGCGCATCCCCTCCGCGTCAGCCCTTGCTGTCGCAGCGAAACAACGGATCGTCATCGATCCACATAATCCCGGTACCAATCGACAAAGTTCACGATCCCGACGTCAATCGGCGTCGTCGGCCTGAAGCCAAGATCGCGCCGAATCGCCTCAATGTCCGCATAAGTTTCGGGGACGTCGCCCGGTTGAAGAGGCAGCAGCTCGCGGTCGGCTTTTCTCCCGCAGACCTCCTCGAGAATTGAAATCATTCGCATCAGATCCTCGGAACGACTATTGCCTATGTTGTACAGCCGATGCGGTGCCTCGCTACCCCCGGCCTTTGGACGACCGTCATCAGGGGGCGGATTATCGAGGCATGTCACGATGCCGTTCACGATATCGTCGATGTAGGTGAAGTCGCGCCGCATATTGCCGTGATTGAAAACCTGAATAGGTTCCCCTGCCAAAATCTTCTTGGTGAATATCCACATGGCCATGTCAGGCCTGCCCCATGGGCCGTAGACAGTAAAGAAGCGTAAGCCCGTCATGGGAATCCGATAGAGATGAGCGTATGATTCGCTCATCAACTCGTCCGCTTTTTTTGTCGCAGCGTAGAGGGACACCGGTCGATCGACTCGATCTTCCACACGGAATGGGAGGGTGCGATTGCCTCCGTAAACAGAAGAGGACGATGCATAGACGAGATGATTGACACGCCGCGCCCGAGAAAGTTCGAGAATATTCAAGTGACCTACTAAGTTCGCTCTCGCATAGGCGCCAGGATTCTCGATGGAATATCTCACACCCGCTTGTGCGCCGAGGTGAACGATGTTCTCAAAAACTGTCTCCGAAAGCTGCTCATCCAGTTCGTGTGGGTTGGAAAAATCCAACAATTTAAATGAAAATCGGCCGGAGTTGAGCTTAGCTATTTCCTGAAGTCTGTCTTTTTTGAGAGACACATCATAATAATCGTTGAGATTATCGATCCCGATAACCTCCTCCCCCCGCTGCAATAAATTTCGCGCGACATGGTGGCCGATAAAGCCAGCGACACCGGTAACGAGCGTCGTCACAAGGTCGCTCCATCAAAGCGGCATGGCTCGGAATGATTCATCTTAAGTGCCTAATTCCGTTCTGATTTCAGAGGTCAAGGCGCCGCCTTACCCTTCACAGCCGTCCAAGACAAAAAAATAGCGGCCTAAAAGGCCGCTATTCTTCTGTTTGAGTGCAGCCGACTACGGGCTGGTCGGATGATCGCCACCGTTGCTCGCGAGGGCGAGCACGCCGCCGATCACCGCGAGGACCGCGAGCAGCGGGATCAGCCATCCGCCGGCAAGCTCATTCGCATCGCTGGCGGTAGCGCCAGCGCGGGCCGACGGTGCCGTGGCAACCGACAGCTTCGAGGCCGAGGTGGCAGTCTGCGCGAGAACCGGCGTGCCGGTCATGGATACCGCGAGCATCGCCGCCAAAGATGCCTTCTTGAAACTCATGTCGAACTCCCTGTTGAGCTGGCGGTTGCCGGACTGCCACACCGCCTCATCCATGACAACCCCCCAAATTGACCGTGTCGAGAGAAGCCCGCGTCACTGTTGCCCTTTTGCAAAGGTGTGGCAAACACGATGCTTCCTTCCAACGCAGAACTGGGATGTTGGCGCACAAATGGTTTACATTTGCCTGCCGACGCCCAACGGAGACGGGGCGAATCAGTTCCCGAGATCTCCGCTTGCCTTTTCGTTTGCTCATTGTCTTGCTCGTTTCGGCGCTCGCCGCATCGCCAGCGCCCGCCGAAAGCCCGCTCGCCCGGTCGCTCCTCGCCATGCGCGGCTTCGACCAGCGCGTTGCGACGACGGGCTTCCGCCTTGCCGTCGCCAATCGAGACTGGTGCGACGATCCGGTCTGGCTGCCGGGCCTCGAGCTTCATGACATCACCCAATATGGCGCGGATTGGCGCCAGGCCGCAGCCGAGGCATTCGGCCTGGACGACGATCCCGCCGTGCTCGCCCTCGCCGCGACCGGCCCCGCGGTTCGCGCCGGCCTTCGGGTCGACGACCATGTCACCAGCCTGGATGGAGCGCCACCGCCGACCGCGGCCGGGGTCGCCCAGGGCAGTTTCGACCGCGAATCGCGCATCCTGGACGCGCTCGACATCGCCTTTGCGGACGGGCGGGCCGCGATCGGCATCCGGCGTGACGGCGTGGCGTCCACGGTGGACGTGCGGGCCGATCGCGGCTGCCCAACCCGCTTCCAACTCATCCCCTCGACCCGGCTCAATGCCTTGGCCGACGGACGCTATGTGCAGGTGACGACGGCGCTCGCGGATTATGTCGCCGACGACGACGAGCTCGCCGCCGTCCTCGCCCACGAATTCGCGCACAATCTCCTGCATCACCGCGCCCGTCTCGATGCCGCGCACGTGTCGCGCGGTTTGCTCGGCAATTTCGGCCGCAACGCGCGGCTGATTCGGGCGACCGAGGACGAGGCGGACCGGCTCAGCGTCTATCTGATGGACCGGGCGGGCTATGATCCCGAGGCGGCGGTCCGCTTCTGGTCGCGCTTCGGCCGCCGCGGCCTCAGCTTTCTGTCCGCGCCGACCCATTCGAACTGGCGTCGCCGCATCACCCTGTTCGAAACGGAGATCGCCAGGATCCGGCAAGCCCGGACGGCCGGGCGGCGGCCCGTCCCCGATTTCGTCCAGCCTCCCGCCGGAACGGGGAACTGAACCGCGTCAGGGCGATTGCCCGCCGATCCCACAAGAGACCTCAACCGATGAACCTGCCGCACCTCTACCAACAATTCATCCAGTGGATCGGCGACGGCACCGGCGCGCCGGATTCGTTGCTTCACGTCCATGCCGGTATGGCCGTGCTGTTTCTCGCACGACTCGCCACCCGTCGGTCGCTCGCGACTCCCGTCCCCTTCGCGATCGTCTGCCTTGCCGAACTCGGCAACGAGGTGATGGACAGGCTCAATTATGGCTCCTGGCGGTGGCCGGATACGTCACTGGACATCCTCAACACGTTGTTCTGGCCGTTCGTGCTGATGATCGGCCTGCGCTGGCGCCGCGCTCATCCATTGCCCGCGGCCGGACGCCGCCGCCCGGCTTTCGGTTGAGCCGGGGAGTCGCTATGCGCCCGTCCAAAGGAACGACCCCGAATGACTGAGACCAAATTCCCGGTGCTCGTCACCGGCGGCGCCGGTTATATCGGCAGCCACGCCGTGCTTGCCCTGCTCGATGCCGGCTGGCCGGTCGTCGTGATCGACAATCTCACCACCGGCTTCAGATGGGCCGTCGCGGACGCCGCGACGTTCGTCGAGGGCGACATTGCCGATCGGGCCCTCGTCGCGCGGCTGATCGCCGAGCACAAGATCGGCGCGATCATCCATTTCGCGGGATCGATCGTCGTCCCCGAATCGGTCGCCGACCCGCTCGGCTATTACGAGAACAACACGGCGAAGAGCCGCGCGCTGATCGAGAGCGCGGTTCGCGGCGGCGTCACGCGGTTCATCTTCTCCTCGACCGCGGCGACTTATGGCATTCCCGAGCATGTGCCGGTCGCCGAGGATGCGCCGACCCGGCCGATCAACCCCTATGGCTGGTCGAAGCTGATGACCGAGCAGATGCTGCGCGATGCCAGCGCGGCGCACGATCTCGATCATGTCGCGCTCCGTTACTTCAACGTCGCCGGCGCCGATCCGCGCGGGCGATCGGGCCAGTCCACCGACGGCGCGACCCACCTCATCAAGGTCGCGGTCGAGGCGGCGACCGGCAAGCGCGGCCATGTCGATATCTTCGGCACGGATTACGACACGCCCGACGGCACCGGGGTGCGCGACTATATCCATGTCAGCGACCTCGCCGCCGCCCATGTCGATGCGCTCGAAAAGCTCGTCGCCGCGCCCGGGCACAGCCACGTCATGAATTGCGGCTACGGGCGCGGCTTTTCGGTTCTCGAAGTGCTCGACGCGGTCGATCGCGTGACCAATATGGAGATCGAGCGGCGGCTGTCGCCGCGCCGCGCCGGCGATCCGCCCGCGCTCGTCGCCGACAATGGCCGCATCCTCGCGACATTGCCGTGGCGGCCGGCGCGCGACGATCTCGACACGATCGTCGCCGACGCGCTCGCCTGGGAGCGCAAGCTCGCCGAACGCCGTTAAGCGGCCGCGGGCTCGGTCGCGAGAAACCAGCGTTCGCCGCCTTCGAGGCCGAGCGCGGTCAGCCGGCCGCTGGCATAGGCCCCGGTGTCGATGCCGATCCGATTGGGGCGGATATCGACATCCTGGGTGATCGAATGGCCGTGGACGACGATCCGGCCGAACGTGTCGCGGTGGCGCAGGAAATCGTCGCGAATCCAGCGCAGGTCCGCGCCCGCCTGCTCTTCCAGGGGCACGCCGGGGCGGATTCCGGCATGGACGAACAAATAGTCGCCCGCCTCGACCCAGCGTTCGAAACCCGACAGGAAGGCGATATGTTCGGCCGGAACCTTTGCGCGCACCCGCCCCATCAGATCCTCGAAATCGAGCGCGCGATAGTTCTCCTCGGTGATGCCGTAGCTCAGGATCGTCTCGCGGCCGCCGATCCGGATCAGGAACCTCAATGCCTTCAGATCGCCGGACAGGGCCCTGAGGAACACCTCCTCGTGATTGCCCATCAGGAAGCGGGTGGCGATCGGCCCGCGGCCATATTCGATCAGGCGATCGACCACGCCGCGCGACTCCGGGCCGCGGTCGATGAGATCGCCGAGGAATATGACAAGCGTATCGGCCGGCCCGCGCGCGGCGATGTCGGCCTCGATCCTGACGAGCAGCGCGTCGAGCAGATCGCGGCGGCCGTGGATGTCGCCCACCGCATAGACGCGCCGGCCCGCCGGCAGGCGCCCTCGCGGTGCCTGGCGGTCGGTGACATATTTGAAAAGGCGACGGACGGGCATGATGGGTGCTGGAATGATCGAGCGCGCGAGATAGGCCCGGACCGGCCCAACATCAATCGCCTGGCGGCACGGCGCGCGATCCGGTGCTTGAACCGTTCGCGCGGGCCGACTATCGCGGCGCGGTGGGGACGGATTTAGCAATATATTAGCAATATAAGAGACCATGACGGACGAATGGATGTGGGCGCTGGCGATCTGCGCGGTGCCGTTTCTGATCTTTGGCGCGATCGAGCTTGCCGCCGCCATGCGGCGCCGGCGCTACGAAGCGGTCGCCCGCCGACCCAAGGGGCGCGGCTGAGACGCAAGCCGCCTCGCTCCGGATCGCATGGCTTGCGCCCACGATCCGGGCTGGCGCGCCGGTACGAAGGATCGGGAGGCTGCTTTTTGGCACGGTTGGCCGCATGGCTTGGTCTTGCGCTGCTGTTGTTTGCGGGCCTTGCCGCGCCGGCGACCGCGGCGGTCGATATCGCTTTCTATTCGCGTGAACTCGGCGGCAATAATTTCCCGCACGCCTTCGTCGTCATCGACGGCACGATCGACGCCACCGGTGAACGGGTTCATGCCAGCTACGGCTTCACCGCCAAGGCGATCACGCCGGCGATCCTGTTCGGGTCGGTCGCCGGCGAGGTGATCGACGAAAGCCCCCGCCAGGTCGAACGCAGCACCCGCCAGTTCGATCTGGTCCTGACCGACGACCAGTATCGCGCGGTGATGGCGACGATGCAGCAGTGGCGCGACCGCCAGCAGCCTTCGTACAATCTCAACCGCCGTAATTGCGTCCATTTCGTCGCGTCTCTCGCCGAAGCGTCGGGGCTGAGGGTCGATTATCCCCGTCGGTTGATGAAGCGGCCGCGCTCCTATCTCGAGCACATCCGCGACCTCAATCCTCGGCTCGTCGCGCGGCGCTGACCTTTCGTCGCGCTTTTCTTGGTTGGCCGGACCAGCCGATCTGGTATGACCCCCCTACGGATTGCGGCATCCGAAAAGATGATGGGGGGCATGGATGGTGCTGGTGCCCGGGGCGAGCCTTGGTGGGAATGGCGAAGCGGGGAACGGCGTGCGCGCGGCGCGTGCCCGTCGCTGGACGGCAAGGGCGGCGCTCGGCGCCGGCCAGGCGCTGATTTTCGCGAGCGCCGCTTACGGCCAGGCCGCGCCGCCGCCGGTCCAGGCGACTCCGCCCACGCGCGAGGAGATCGAGCGGCCACAGGCCCAGGCCCCGGAGAATCGGACCCGCCTCACCGTCGAAGGCGGGCTCGAACGCGGGCCCTGCGCGCTCGACCGGCCGGAATATCAGAACATCCGCTTCACCTTCCGGGAGGCGGTGTTCGACGATCTGCACGGTCTTTCGGCGGATGAGCTGCGGCCGGCTTATGCCGAATATATCGGGACCGAGCAGCCGGTCTCGGTGATCTGCGCGGTGCGCGACCGCGCCATCGCGATCCTGCGCGATCGCGGCTATATCGCCACCGTTCAGGTGCCGGAGCAGCGCATCGCCGACGGCACGATCCACCTCCATGTGCTGATGGCCAAGCTCGTCGCCTTGCGCGTGCGCGGCAATGCCGGGCGCGCCGAGCGGCTGATCGCCTCCTATCTCGATCCGCTGACCCACCAGGAGGTGTTCAACCGCTTCCAGGCCGAGCGCGCGCTGCTGCTCGCAAGCGACCTTCCCGGCTACAATGTGCGCCTGACGCTGCGTTCGGCCGGCACGGCGCCGGGCGAGGTCGTGGGCGACGTCACCGTCGAGCATATCCCCGCGGTGATCGATCTCACGGTCCAGAATCTGGGTTCGCACGCGCTCGGCCGCTGGGGCGGCCTGCTGCGCGCGGAATTCTACGGCCTGACCGGCCTTGGCGACCGCACCAGCATCTCGCTGTTCAGCACCGCCGACTGGGACGAGCAGAATACGGTCCAGGTCGCGCACGAATTCCGGCTCGGCCATCAGGGTCTCGCGCTCTCCGGCCAGTTCACCTACGCTTGGGCGAGCCCCGACCTTGGCGATCCCGCGATCGACATCGATTCGAACACCCTGTTCGCGACGCTCCAGGCGACCTATCCGTTCGTGCGGCGTCAGGCCGCGACCCTGCGCGGCGCGCTCGGCCTCGACATCGTCGATCAGGACGTGAAGTTCGGCGGCATCCCGATCAACCGCGATCGGCTGCGCGTCGGCTTCGCCCGGCTGAGCTTCGATGCCGCCGCGCTCGACAATCCCGATCCGCGCTACAATGCGGCCGCGCCATTGTGGCGGATCAACGCCACCGCCGAGCTGCGCCAGGGCGTCGATATCTTCAACGCGACCGATCCGTGCGGCGCCGGCTTCGCGAATTGCCTGCTGCCCGGTGTGGTGCCGCCGACCCGATTCGAGGCCGATCCGACCGCGACGGTGGTGCGCGGCAGCTTCAACGGCGAATATCGCCCGACGCCGAAGTTCACGATGGCGCTTGGTCTGCGCGCCCAATATAGCGCCCACCCGCTGCTGAGCTTCGAGGAATATTCGGGCGGCAATTATACGATCGGGCGCGGCTACGAGCCGGGCGCGGTGCTCGGCGACAGCGGCGTCGGCGTCCAGGCGGAGCTTCGCTACGGTCGCGCGCAACCGCGCCGTGTCAACGATCTCGCGCTTGAGCCCTATGTCTTCCTCGATCAGACCTGGGTGTGGAATCGCGACAGGATTTTCGCGATCCGGCACGATCAGCTCACCTCGGCCGGCATCGGCGTGCGCGCCGCTTACGGCAATCTCTTCCGTCTCGACGCGACGCTCGCGGTGCCGTTGCAGCGCACCGAGGCGCAGACCCGGCGCGGCGACACCCGTTTCCTGATCACGCTCACCACCCGCTTGTGGCCATGGAGTCTGCGATGACGGCTTTCCGGTCCCGCAATTCGGCCGAGCGCCTGCGCCGGCATCACGCGCGGCGCAAAGGGCTCTTGCTGAGCTGCGCCCTCGGCACCAGCGTCGCGCTGACGCTGCCGGCGGCGGCCTATGCCCAGCAGGGCGCCTTCCGGGGCACGATCACCAACGGCGACGGCCCGGGATTCACCCGCACCCCGATCACCGACCAGACCGAAACGATTCAGATCAACGGGCCGTCCGCGGTCATCAACTGGCAACCGGACGCCGGCGGCGATTTCCTGCCGGCGGGAAACACCGCCACCTTCCAGGGCAATGGCGATTTCGCGGTGCTCAATCGCATTTCGCCGATCGGCGTGCCGATCCAGTTCAACGGCCGCGTCGTGAGCCAGATTCAGAATCCGGCGACCGGCATCACGTCAAGGGGCGGCACCGTGCTGTTCTCGGCGCCGTCCGGGATCATCATCGGCGCGAACGCGGTCTTCGACGTCGGCAGCCTCGTCCTCACGACGCTTGAGGTGAACAGTCTCGGCGGCGGCGACGCCTATGGCAATTTCGATTTCATCGCGCCTGACGGGTCGATCGGCTTCTTCAATTCCGACATCGCCGGCGGCATCACGACCGATGCGGGATCGCAGATACGCGCGAATTCCGTCCCCGGCAGCTACGTCGCCCTGATCGCGCCGAACATCGATCATGCGGGATCGATCCTCGTCAACGGTTCGGCGGCGCTGCTCGGCGCCGGCGCGACCGCGACGCTCAACCTCACTCCCGGCCAGTTCCGGATCTCGGTCGACAGCGGTCCTGGCAATTCGGTCACGACCAGGAGCGGCTCTTCGATCACCGCCGAAGCCTCTCCGGGCAGCAATGTCGCCCTGGTGGCGCCAAGCGTGACGCATGGCGGCGCGATCCGCGTCGACGGGCAGGCGGCCCTGGTCGCCGGCGAGACGGTCGAGATCAGCCTCAGCGCGGCCAACGGGCTGTTCAATATCGCGGTTCCGATCGGCGTACGATCGGGCGCGCCGGCCGGCGGCCTCACCAGCACCGGTTCGATCGGCGGGCCGGCCAGCACCGGTGCTGGCGATCCGCACGCCATCTATCTGGTTACCGTGCCGCGTCCCGACGAGGCGACGACGCTGCTGCTCGACGGCGCGGTCGGCTTCGATGCGCCGGTGAGCGCCAGCGTCCAGAACGGCCAGATCGTGATTTCGGCGGGCTACAACATCACCGATGGCGCGTCCGACGCGACGACCGATTTCCAGAATATCGACGGCAGCTTCGGCTTTCCCGGCGAGAGCGACATCATCATCGATGGCGGCACCTTCACGTCGGACGTCAACGCCCGCGCTTACGGCACCATCTCGCTCAATGGCGGCACGTTCACCAGCATGACCGCGAATGCGACGCGCGACTTCTATGCCTATACCAATAACGCGCCGATCGATTTCAGCGGCGATCTCACCGTCAACGTCGGTGGATATACTTATGGCTATGGGTCTTCGGCGGGTTATGCCGGTCTCGGCGCGCGCGGCGGGAACAATTTCCATGTCGGCGGCGATCTGTCGATCACCTCGCTCGCCCAGACAAGCTTTTCCGATCTTGGCGCCTTCCGGCAAGGCGGCGGAATCGCCATTAATGCCAGCGAGGGCGGCAATTTCATCGTCGACGGCGCCGCGCGGCTCGACGCCTCCGCCACGGGCGGCGAGACCGGCTATGGCGACGGCGAGGGCGGCGCTGGTGGCAATGTGCGCCTTGGGGCCAATGCGGGCAGCGGCATCCAGATTGGCGGCGACCTGACCATATTGGCCAGCGGGACCGGCGCGGATACGAATGGATCCTATGATTACGCAAATGCCGGTCGCGGCGGGGGCGGCAGGACCAATATCGATGCGAATGGCGGTGCGATCTCGATCGGCGGCAATCTGCTCGTCGATGTGAGCGGCACCGCGGGCAGCCAGCAAAGCAATTACGAAGGCGGAACCTACGGCCAGGCCGGATATGGCGGCAGCATCGACATAAGGGGCCAGGACGGCGGCACGATCGCCGTCACGGGCACCGGCCAGCTTCTTGCCTCTGGGCGGGGCGGCGATATCGGAAACAACAATCCCGATGCCGCCGGCGGTTCGGGCTATGGCGGCTATGTCGGCATTACCGGAGCGGGGGGCGCGGTCACGCTGACCGGCGCGACCAATATCGATGTGCGCGGCCTGGGCGGCGCGGGCCCCAATGGCGGCTATGGCGGCGGCGGCTATGCCAGCGCCAGTGCTTATGAGGGCGGCAATGTCGTGTTCAGCGGCGCGATCGGCATCGACGCGAGCGGCCTTGGCGGCGCCGGGACGACCGGCGCCGGCGGCGACGGGCGTGGCGGCTATGCCGGCCTCGACGTCTATGGCGGCTCGATCACCTTCGATACCGCGCAGCTCAGGGCCGACGGCACCGGCGGCAATGGCGTGACCCGTGGCGGCGACGGCCTGGGCGGCGCCGGCGGCGGCGATGGGGGACCGCAGGGCGTCTATATCGAGTCGCGCAACGGCGGTTCGATCGCCGGCCGCTTCATGACGGCATCGGCGGCGGGCGTTGGCGGCGCGGCGAGCGCCGGCGATGGCGGCGAAGGCGATGGCGGCCGAATCCAGGTCCACGCATTCAATGCCGATTCGAGCAGCACCATCAATCTCGCCGGCGCGAGCAGCCTGGACGTATCGGGCCGTGGCGGCGCCGGCGGCAATGGCGGCGCGGGCGGCGATGCCAGCGGCGGTGACGCCGCCGCGATCGGCGAATCGCTCAATTCCACGTTTTCGTCCAATGGCATGACGATCGACGCGACCGCGACCGGCGGCGCGGGCAGCGTCAATCCATCGGGCGCGGGCGGACGCGGCGGCGATGCCACCGGCGGCACCGTCCTGGTCGGCCTGGTGAGCGGATACGGCTCCGCCGGCGCCGATGCCGGCAGTGTCATCTTCACGGCCCCGATCGTTGCGGACGTTTCGGCGCGCGGCGGGGCGGGCGGCGGCGATGGCGGCGATGGCACGGCCGGCTCCGCGAGCCTGGTGGCCGAAGGCGGCACAATGACCACCGGCGACATCACCTTCACCGCGATCGGCACCGGCGGCAATGCCGGGGCCGGTGGCGCCGGTGGCGACGGGACGGGCGGCGACGCATCCGCGACGTTCACGATCCGCACCGCGGGCCTGCCGTCGGATGGGGGCGGGCAAGCCTTCCAGCCGCAGGCGGCGAGCGATGGCGTCAGCGCGATCCTCGGCAATTTCACCGCGACGACCAGCGGCATCGCCGGCACCGGCGCCACCGATGGCGCGTCGCGCTACGGGACGCTCGGGATCAGTTCGTCGAGCAGCATCGTCGAATTCAGCAACATCGCCCTGTCGGTCCTTGGCGACGGCGCGGTCGATCCCGCCGACACGACCACGATCAGCGTCAACGACAGCCAGTTCGACATCACCAACGGTTTCTCGCTGACGACTCCCGGCCTCGCCGCCATCGAGCTCGTCAATTCGTCCTCCACGGACAATGGCACGTTCGATGTCGCGGCCAGCGGCGTCACCTTCACCGCCGACACCAGCTTCTTCCAGGTCCAGGGCGACGCCAGCTTCGATCTGGCGGGCGCCGTCCTTGGTCAGCCACTGTCCGGCAACGATTTCGCGCTGACCGCCGACAACAGCACCGTCGATTTCCAAGGCGGGCTCGGCATCGATGTCAGCGCGACCGGCAGCAGCGCGGTCGGTGGAACGATCTCGATCTCCGCGACCAACAACAGCCTGTTCTCGTCCGGCGTCTCGATGTGGAACGCGGTCGGCACCGGCACCGGCGCGAGCGGCGTTGGCGGCGGCGGCACGATCACGGTCACCGCCGGGGCGGGCAGCACGGTCGATCTCGGCGGCGGTTCGATCAATGCGAACGGCGTCGGCGGCAATGGCGGGGGCGGGCCGGGCGGCGGCGGCGTGGGCGGGGCGATCCTGATCACGGCCCTTACCGGCGGCACGATCGCGGCGGCAGACCTCGGCATCGTCGCCAATGGCCTTGGCGGAACCGGCTTCGGCGGCGGCGGCGGGATCGGCGGCAATGTGCAGGTGCTGGCGAGCGGCGGCACGCTCGATTTCGGCGGCACGGTCTCGCTCGGGGCACGTGGCATCGGCGGCGCCGGTGCACCCGGCGCCGGCGGTGCCGGCGCCGGCACGCTGGCATTGGTCTCTGTCAGCGACGGCGGCAGCCTGACCTTCGACCAGCTCGCGATCGACGCGAGCGGGATCGGCGGCAGCGGGTCCACCGGCGGCCAAGGCTTGGGCGGCTTCAGCCCCGATGCGCCCCAAGAGATTGGTAGCGGCGCCTTCCTCCTGGTCTCCGGCGGCAGCGCGACCGGCAATGGCGTGACTCTCGCCGCGGCCGGCACGGGCGGCGCTGGGCTTGGCGATGTGGGAGGCGACGGGCTGGGCGGCACCGCGCAGATCGCCGGCCTGGGTGAGGATGTACCGAGCAACATCGATATCGGCACGGCGTCGATCGATCTCTCCGGCTTCGGCGGCGCTGGCGGCGAGGGCTCCGAAGGTGATGGCGCGGCCGGAGGCAATGCGCTGGGCGGCGACGCGCGGGTCTTTTCGAGCAATGGCACGCTCCAGATCGACACACTGGCCGTCACCGCGGTCGCGCGCGGCGGCCAGGGCGGCGACGGCGTCACGACGCCGGCCGGCGGTGGGGCGGGCGGCGCGGGCGGCTCCGCCCAGGGCGGCTCCGTCGGCATCGGCGCCAGCGCCGCGACGGGCAATGCCATATTCGGCAGCGCCTCGCTCAACGCAACCGCGACCGGCGGGAATGGCGGCGCGCCCGGCGGCGCGGCAACCGGTGGCGCGGGCGGTGATGCCCAAGCTGGTATCGCCCAACTCGGCGTCAGCGGCGGCGCGGTCGATGCCGGCAATGTCCAGCTCATCGCGGACGGTGTCGGCGGCGCTGCTGGTGCCGGCGGCATCGGCGGCATTGGGGCGGGCGGCTTTGCCGGGACGGATCTTACAGACGGCGCCGATGTCACGGTCGATACGCTTGGCGCCTCGGTCTCGGGTCTTGGCGGCGGTGGCGCCGCCGCCGGCGCGGCGCTTTTTGGCGAGATCGCGATCAATGTCATTTCGAGCAACCTCGCGCTCGGCAACGCGACGCTGACCGCATTCGGCGATGCGCCGTCAGAGCGATTCTCCGATCCCTCGCGGATCGCCCTCGACGGCGGCCAGATCACGTTGACCGGTACGCTGGCGTTCAACGTGCCGGGCGAGCTCGACGTGACCGGGGCCGGCACGCTCGGCGGCAGCGGCAACGCCTTGTTCAGCGCGGACCGGATCAGCTTCTCCGACGGCAGTACGATCAGCCTCGGCGCGATCGACGCCAGCGCCCAGGGCGACATCGTCGTCGACAGCGGTGCGACGGTGCGCGCGGCGAGCAACATAAACTTCTACGCCGGCGGCACCGCCGAGATCGCCGGCCGCGTGGCGGGCGACGGCATCAACATCAGCTCGACCGACATCGACATCGCCGAATCCGGCTTCATCGGCGATTCGGGGACGGGCACGGTTAATCTCAACGTCAATCCGGGCAGCGGCCAGGCCGTGATCGGCGGCGATGAGGAGGGGCCGGGTTACACGCTCGACAATGGCGAGGCCCAGCGCATCCAGGCGGGGGTGCTCAGGATCAGCGTTCCCGTGACGGGGACCAGCGCCACCCGCGACCCCGATGTCCTGATCCGCGACCTGACGCTGAACGGCACGCCTTCGCCGAATGGCGGCGGCGCCGTCGGCACGCTCGAAATCGATGTCGGCGGCGGCGTCGAGGGGCCCGATTCCGTCGGCATCCGTCCCGCCGCCGCGCCGCAGCCGGGCGAGGGGATCGCGCGGATCGAGGGCAATGTCCTGCTTGCCAATGCCGGCGCCGACAACCGCATCCTGATCGAGGCGGACGGCCTTCTCACCATGGTGACGCCGGACGGCAGCCTGCGTGTCCAGGATGCCTCCGGAAATCCGACCGGCCTCATCGGGCTCGCCTCCAACAATATCTGGGTGGGCGCGCAAGGCCTGCTCGATCAGCTCGCCGCCGATCCCGATTTCGCCGGCCGCGACGATGCGCTTCTCGCCAACAACGGCGCCGAGGAGCCGCGCGGCTATATCGAGGGTGGCGACGTGCAGATGTTCGTGCGCGACACGTTGTTCGTCCAGAACACCGGCAATGCCGACACGTTCGGCGGCATCACCGTGACCGGCGACCTCACCGTGACCCCGTCGGGCCAGACGCCGCTCGACGTGCGGGCGTTCGGCCGGCGGCTCAATGCAGATGGGACGTTCCAGACGAACAACGATTTCTTCCGCACCGTGGCGTTCGAGCAGGGCTATGGCGGCTTCACCGATACCGCCGAATTCAACCTGTGCGTGATCGCGTCCGGCGTCTGTCCGGGCGACGTGGTCCAGCCCGACGACACCATCCAGCCGCCGACCTCCGACCAGATCCAGCAGCCGGTCGAGGGGACCGGCGACGAGACGACGCAGCCGGTGGTCAACGTCAATGCCGAGTTCGACGAAAACAGCGTCTTCGACAGCAACGAGCTGATCGAGGAGCCGGTGACCAGCGGTGGTGATGCCGGCCTGTGGACCGACAACAGACATTGCGACGAAAATGGCGAGCATTGCACCGACGGCGACGGCACGCCGGCGAACACCACCCAGTCCTCAGGCAATCCCGGCGGGGGCAGCAATGGCAATTAAGCTCATCCGGCGCGCCGCGGCGCTCGGCGCTTTCCTCGCTTCGGCGCTGTGCGTCGCGCCCGCTTCGGCCCAGCCGATCAGCGTGCGCGACGGTTTTCCGATCGGCGGCGACGGCAATGTGATGTGTTCGGCCCAGGCGATGGTCACCGATCCCGGCCTCGTCGACATGTTCGATCGCGGCTATTCGATCGTCTGCCGCGATGCCGCGCTGCCGGTCGGCCGCATCTATGCGCTGCGCGCCCGCGGCAGCGATCCGATCGCGCGATTGTCCGCGATCCGCGACGAACGGGCAACCTGCGAAGCCGCCGCATCGACGACCGTCGAGGATCTGGGCGCGGTCGATACGCACGCTTGCCGGCTCAAGTCCGGCGACGTCACCTACAATGTCTATGCGGTCCGGCGCGGCGGCACGATCTATGTCGGCGAGGGTCTCGGCGGCTATGACAGCGCCATTCGCCTGGCGCTGCGCAGCGTCGTCGCGGACCGGCTGATCGCCGGCGAGGTCTCGATCGCGACCACCGGCGCTGGCGATCCGGCGGCCTTTGCCCGGCTCCAGGCCGGCACGCTCGATCGCGAGGCGGCGCTTGCCGAAGCCTATCGCCGCAACAATGCCGGCAGCTACGCCGAATCGGCCGAATTCTTTTCGGTCATCGGCCAGAACCGCTCCGACACCGACCGCGCCGAGGCGCTGGTCAACGAGGCGCTGCAGAAGTCCAATCTGGGCCGCTTCGGCGAGGCGGACGTGCTGTTCGTCCAGGCGCAGGGAATGGCGGCCGGCGATCCGGTGACGGCGCGCCGCTTCCGCAATTATCGCGCGATCCATCTGCTCAACCAGGGGCGGGTGGACGACGCGCTGGCCGAGCTCGATCGCCCGCTGCCGCCGCCCCCGGTCAGCGCCGGGGTCCAGCAGCTCGTCATCGACGGCGACACCGCACAGCGCCTGTCCGCCGAAGCGCCGGGCGCGCGGCGCCTGACCGGCGTCGGCGAGGGGCTGTCGGATCAGGATCGTATCCAGATTCTCGACAGCCAGGCGCTCCAGTTGCGCGGCACCGTGCTTCGCCTCAAGAATCGCGATGCCGAAGCGGTGCAGCCCTTCACCGAGGCGCTCGACCGGCTGGTCGCGATCCGCGGTGGCCGTATCTCCGCGACGGTCTGGATGCGCGCGCAGATCCTCGACGAACTCGCCGCGATCGCCGAGGCGCGCGGCGACCGCGCCGGCGCCGAACAGCAATATCAGGCCGCCATCGCGCTGCTCCAGTCCGCCTATCCGGGCTCGCAGGCGCTGCTGAGCGCGCAGGGCCAGCTTGCCGGTTTCTATGCGCGCACCGGCGACACCGAACATGCGATCGCGCTCTATCGCCAGATCGTCGTGGCCAGCGCCGATAATGACGACGCATCGCCGGCGTTGCGGCGCGCGCTCGCGCCTTATTTCCGGCTGCTCGCCACGCGCGGCGAGGATGCGAGCGCCGTTTCCGACATGTTCGCCGCCGGCCAGGTGTTGATCCGCCCCGGCGTCGCCCAGACCCAGGCGGTGCTCGCCCGCGAGCTTTCCGGCGGCAGCGACGAGGCCTCGCGCCTGTTCCGCCAGTCGGTCAACCTTACCCGCGATATCGAGCGCGGCCGCGTCGAGCTCGCGCGCTTTGACAACGCTCAGGATCCGACCGCGGCCGATATCGACCGCGCCACCGCGCTGCGCGCCTCGCTCCAGCAGCTCCAGCAGCAGCAGGCGACCACGCAGGCGAGCCTGGCCCAGTTCCCCCGCTACCGCGCTGTCTCCGGCAATGCGGTGACGCTGGCCGATCTCCAGGCGCTGCTCGGGCCGGGCGAAGCCTATTACAAGATGGTCGTCCTCGACGACGACAGCTACGGCCTGTTCATCACCCATGATTCGGCTCGCGGCTTCCGCATTCCGGCCGGGCCGGCGGAGCTCGACCGGCAGGTGGACCAGCTGCGCGCGACCATCTCGATCATCGAGAACGGGCAGCAGCTCACCTATCCGTTCAACCTCGAGCTCGCGTCGCGCCTCTATCAGGAGCTGTTCGGCCCGGTCGCGGCGAGCGTCGGCGACGTCCATCACCTGATCTTCGAGCCGGACGGGGCGCTGCTCCGCCTGCCGCCGAACCTGCTCGTCATGAATCACGCGGCGGTCGATACCTATCGCACCCGCGTCGCGGCTGGCGGCGACGATTTCGATTTCCGCGGCGTCCCCTGGCTCGGCCGCGACCGCGACATCAGCACCGCCGTTTCGGCGCGCTCGTTCCGCGACGTGCGCCGCGCGCCGCCCAGCCGCGCGCGCGGCGAGTTCCTCGGCTTCGGCCAGAATGCGCCGGCGGCGAACATCCTCTCGACCGCCACGGGCACGCGCGGGATCCTCTCCTCGGGCGTGGCCGGCGACGATTGCGCGTGGCCGCTCGCCGCCTGGAGCCACCCGATTTCGGCCGACGAACTCTATACGGCGCAGCGCGCGATCAGCGCCGACGCGGCCGGGCGGACCGACATCGTGACCGGCGCCGCCTTCAGCGACACCTCGATCAAGGAGCGCGGCGATCTCGACCAGTACCGCATCCTCCAGTTCGCAACCCACGGCCTGGTCAGCGCGCCGCGGCCAGAATGTCCGGCCCGGCCGGCTTTGCTCACCAGCTTCGGTGGCCAGGGCTCGGACGGTCTGCTCACCTTCTCCGAAATCTTCGATCTGAAGCTCGACGCCGATCTCATCATCCTGTCCGCCTGCGACACCGCCGGGCGCGCGAGCGTCGCGGCGACGCAGGAAGCGGGGCTCACCACCGGTGGCGGCTTCGCGCTCGACGGGCTGGTCCGCGCCTTCGTCGGCGCCGGCGGCCGGATGATCGTCGCCAGTCACTGGCCGGTGCCGGATGATTTCAACGCCACGCAAAGGCTCATCACCGGGCTGTTCGCGGCGCCGGTCGGGACGGGCACGGCCGCGGCGCTGCGCGCGGCCCAGCGCGGCCTGATGGATGAGGCGCAGACCTCGCATCCCTTCTACTGGGCGGCCTTCGCGGTGATCGGCGACGGTGCCGCGCCGGTGATCCGCCCCGCCGCCCCGGCACAGACCGCCTCCGCGAATTGAGGCATTGAACGATCGGTCCGGATCGCTAGTCCACTGACCGCGACGGCTCCGGCGCGGAGCGCGCGAAGACCGGCGGAGAGCGGCACGATGGATCAATGGCACGGCAGGCTGTTCAGCGGCGGCTGGATCGAGGCGCGGGGCGGCCGGATCGAGGTGCGCGAGCCGGCGACCGGCGCTCGCCTCGCCGAAGTCGGCCAGGCCGATGCGGACGACGTCCGCGCCGCCGCTGCCGCGGCCCATGCCGCCCAGCCCGCCTGGGCCGCCTTTTCGCCGTCCGACAAGGCGGCGATCCTGCGCCGCGCGGCGGACTATCTCGAAAGCCAGGCGGCGCTCGTCGCCGAATGGATCGTCCGCGAGACCGGAGCTGTCGCCGGCAAGGCGGCGGTCGAGCTCAAGCTGGCGACCGGCGTGCTCCATCGGGCCGCCGCGATGGCGCTGGAGCCGCGCGGGCTCATCCTGCCGAGCGAGACGGGGACGACCAGCCTCGCGCGGCGCGTGCCCCACGGCGTCGTCGGGATTATTTCACCCTTCAACTTTCCGCTGATCCTGTCGGCGCGCGCGCTCGCGCCGGCGCTCGCGGCCGGCAATGCGGTGGTGCTGAAGCCCGATCCGCGCACGCCCGTCACCGGCGGCCTGCTCCTCGCTCGCGCCTTCGAGGAGGCGGGGCTTCCCGATGGCCTGCTCCACGTCCTGCCGGGCGGCGCCGAGGCAGGCGAGGCGCTGGTCGCCGATCCGGACGTGGCGATGATCTCGTTCACCGGCTCGACCGCCGCCGGCCGGCGTGTCGCCGCGCTCGCCGCGCAATCGCTGAAGAAGGTGAGCCTCGAGCTAGGCGGCAAGAATGCGCTGATCGTCCTCGACGACGCCGATCTCGACCTCGCCGTTTCGAACACCGCTTGGGGCGCTTTCCTTCATCAGGGCCAGATCTGCATGGCGACGGGCCGCGTGCTCGTGCCGGAGCATCTCGCCGAGGATTTCGCCGCACGGCTTGCCGAGCGGGCCGAACGCCTGCCGGTCGGCGATCCCCATCGCGAGGAGGTCGCGCTCGGGCCGCTGATCGACACGCGCCAGGCGGCGCGGGCGATCACGATCGTCGAGGCGAGCATCGCCGCCGGCGCCCGGCTGCGCGCCGGCGGGACGGCGGACGGCGTCTTCATGCGCCCGACCGTGCTTGATCGGGTCGCGCCGGACATGCCGGCCTTCGAGCAGGAGATTTTCGGCCCGGTCGCGCCGATCACCGCCTATCGCGACGAGGACGAAGCCGCCCGCCTCGCCAACCGGACCGACTATGGCCTTTCCGCCGGCATCGTTACCGGATCGGTCGCGCGCGGGCTGGACTTCGCGGCCCGGCTCGACACCGGCATCGTCCATATCAACGACCAGACCGTCGCCGACGAGCCCTGGGCGCCGTTCGGCGGCACCGGCGCGAGCGGCGGCGGGCGCCATGGCGGCCCCGCCAATTGGGAGGAATTCACCCGCTGGCAGTGGCTGACGATGAAGGCCGCGCCGCCCGCTTATCCGTTCTGAGCGGACGGCTCAAACGAGCGCGGCGTCGAGCGTGATCGGCACGCTCGCCAGTGCCTTGGAAAGCGGGCAATTCGCCTTGGCGGCGGCGGCAAGCTCGCCGAACTTCGCATCGTCGATGCCCGGAATGCGGGCACGGATCACGAGCTTGATGCCGGTGATCGCGAAGCCGCCCTCGACCTGCTCGAGCGTGACCTCGGCATTGGTGTCCATCCGCTCGGCGGTATAGCCGGCGTCGCCGAGCACCAGCGATGTCGCCATCGTGAAGCAGGCGGCATGGGACGCGCCGAGCAGCTCCTCGGGATTGCTGCCGGCGACGCCCTCGAAGCGGCTGGCGAAGCCATAGGGATAATCCTTGAGCGCGCCGCTCGCGGTCGAGATCGAGCCCCGCCCGTCCTTGAGCCCGCCTTCCCAGCCGACCGAAGCCTTGCGATTGATCTTGAGCATGATGTGTCCTCCTCAGCGAATCGGGAGGTCATCCTAGGCCGCTGGCGCGACGCTCGCTCGGTCGAAAATGAGAAGAATGGTGCCCGGGGGCGGGATCGAACCACCGACACCGTGATTTTCAGTCACGTGCTCTACCAACTGAGCTACCCGGGCATCCCCGCGAATGCGGAAAGCGCGGCCTATAGAGGCGCGTCGGGCTCTCTGTCCAGCCCCCCGTCGGCATCGGCGTCGGCGCTCCGCCCCGGCACGCGATAGGCATCGCCGAGCCAGTTCAGCAGGTCGCGATCGCGGCAGCCCTGGCCACAGAAGGGCCTGTGCGCGGGCGACGCCGGTTTGCCGCAGAGCGGGCAGACGTTCTTGTCAGCTTTGGGCGCGGTGGACATGCCCCGCCGATATGGCGAGCCCGGCCTCGCCCCGCAAGACGAGAGGGGCGCCGGCCGCGCGCTCCAGCGTCGCGATCCAGTCCGCCTCCGCCGCGATCCGATCGACGACCGCGGGGTGGGCGTGCAGCGCAACCGGCCCCAGCCCCTGTGTGCGCTGCGCCCGGCGCATCAGCGCGCGGGCGGCCGCGCCGGCGGGGTCGGCGCGCAGCAATTCGGGGATCGACGCGCGCGCGCGCCGGCGCACGATCTGGAGAAAGCCGAAGCCGTTCACCGCGGTGCGCTCAAAGGGTTGGGGCAGGCTATCGTCCATCGCCGCCGCCGCCGCCTGCCGCTCGGCGCGGCCGGCGAGCGTCGGAAGATCAATCCCGATCGATCCGCCGATGCCGAAGCGGCGGATCGCGCGCGCCGCCGCATCCGCGCCGGCGACCGCCAGCGCGGCCGGATCGAGCCGTCCGTCGACATCGAACAACGTCATGGCGGGGGTCATGCTCATCCGCAGCGCGCCGCCGGGAAAGGCGATTTCGCCGCTGGCGGCCGTGTCGAGCAACTCGCTCCAGCCGGCGGCTTCGAACAGGTCGGGTCCGTGCGGCGGGAGCGGCGCGGGGCGGCCGATGCGCTCGTGAAGGTCGGGGCCGGGACGGGGCTCCGCGTCTGTCACGCGCGCCTTCGCGCGCTTCGGCCGGCCGGGTTCGGCGATCGGCTCGCGAAGGATCTCGGCGTGGAACGAGGCGCCTTCGGTCAGGCCGTTCGGCAGCGGCTCGATCAGCGCCTCCGTGCCGCCCTCCAGGGCGGCGAGCCCCCGCCGGCCCGGAATCAGGATCGTGGCGAGACGGGCCGGCACCACCGCGCCCGTCCGCACCGTTTCGGGCAGCTCGATCGCGGCTTCGAGGATCGTTCCGGCCTCGACCAGGATCGCGCGGCTCTCGCCGATCCCGACCTCGTAGAGCCATTGTGCCATGACGGTGTCAGGCGAGCGCGTAGCCGGCCGCGCGCAGCAGCGTCCGCGTCTCGAAGACGGCCAGGCCCATCACGCCGGAAAAGGAGCCGGAAATGGCGCGGATCAGTGCTTCGGCCTTGCCCTGGATCGCATAGCCGCCGGCCTTGCCGCGCCATTCGCCGGTCGCGATATAGCCGTCGATCTCCTCCGGCGAGAGCCGCTTGAAGGCGACGATGGTGCTCGACAGGCGATGGCGGGCGCGACCGGCGCCGTCGATCAGCGTGATCGCGCAATGAACCTTGTGCCGCCGGCCCGAGAGCAAGGTGAGGCAGCGGCGCGCCTCGGCTTCGGTTTCGGCCTTGGGCAGGATGCGCCGGCCCGCGGCGACGACGACATCGGCGGCGAGCGTCAGCGCGCCGGACTCGGCGACCGCCCCGGCCTTCGCCGCGGCGACCCGCAGCGCATAGGGCACCGGCCGTTCGCCGGCGAGCGGCGTCTCGTCGATATCGGCGGGAACGACCGCGTCGGGGACGACGCCGATCCGCTTGAGCAGCTCCAGCCGTCGTGGCGAAGAGGAAGCGAGGATCAGCCGCACATGCCCACCCTTGTCGTGGCGAATCTCGCGCGGGCTGGTTGGGCCGGCGCGCGGTCTATTTGAAGCGGTAGGTGATGCGGCCCTTGGTCAGATCGTAAGGTGTCAGCTCGACCAGCACTTCGTCGCCGGTCAGCACGCGGATTCGGTTCTTGCGCATCTTGCCGGCGGTATGCCCGAGGATCTCATGGCCGTTTTCCAGCTCCACGCGGAACATGGCGTTGGGCAGCAGCTCAACCACCCGCCCGCGCATCTCGAGAAGTTCTTCCTTGGCCATTCACATCCTTAAGGCTGGAGGGACGGACGCCCTTAGCGGTTCGCCCGGCGAAATGAAACCCCGCCCGGCATGGCCGGGCGGGGCGCCATTCCCGCTAGAGGACCGATCAACCCACCGCGTGGCCGGCCAAAGCCGCGAGCAGGAGCAGGGCGACGATGTTGGTGATCTTGATCATCGGGTTGACCGCCGGGCCGGCCGTGTCCTTGTAGGGATCGCCGACCGTGTCGCCGGTCACCGCGGCCTTGTGGGCTTCCGAGCCCTTGCCGCCATAATGGCCGTCCTCGATATATTTCTTGGCATTGTCCCAGGCGCCGCCGCCCGAGGTCATCGAGATGGCGACGAACAGGCCGGAGACGATGACGCCGAGAAGCAGCGCGCCCAGGGCGGCGAAGCCCGATGCCTGGCCGGCGACCGCCGTGATCACATAATAGACGACGATCGGCGCCAGCACCGGCAGCAGGCTGGGGATGATCATCTCCTTGATCGCGGCGCGGGTGACGAGATCGACGGTGCGGCCGTAATTGGGCCGGCTGGTCCCTTCCATGATCCCCGGATTGTCGCGGAACTGGGCGCGCACGTCCTCCACCACCGATCCGGCGGCGCGGCCGACCGCGGTCATGCCGAAGGCGCCGAACAGATAGGGCAGCAGCGCGCCCAGCAGCAAGCCGACGATGACGTAGGGGTTGGAGAGCGAGAAATCGACCGGAACGCCGGGGAAGAATTCCCGAAGATCGGTCGTATAGGCGCCGAACAGGACGAGCGCGGCGAGCGCGGCCGATCCGATCGCATAGCCCTTGGTCACCGCCTTGGTCGTATTGCCGACCGCGTCCAGTGCGTCGGTGCGCACGCGCACCTCATCGGGCAGGCCCGCCATCTCGGCGATGCCGCCGGCATTGTCGGTGACCGGGCCATAGGCGTCCAGGGCGACGACCATGCCGGCCAGCGCCAGCATCGCGGTCGCGCCGAAGGCGACGCCGATCACGCCGGCGACCTGATAGGCCGCGACCACCGCGACGATGATGACGAGCGTCGGCAGCGCGGTCGATTCGAGGCTGATCGCCAGGCCCTGGATCACGTTGGTGCCGTGGCCGGTCTGCGAGGCCCGCGCGATCGAGCGGACCGGGCGGAAATTGGTCCCGGTATAATATTCGGTGATCCACACGAGCGCACCGGTCAGCGCGAGGCCGATCAGCATGCAGATGAAAAGCTTCATGCCGGTGAGCGCGATCGTCGCGCCGCCGACGCCGGCGATCGTGGCGAGCGTCGCGTTCATGTCGCCGAGCACATATTGGGTGGCGAAATAGACGGCGATCGCGCCGAGGATCGCGGCGGTCCAGAAGCCCTTGTAGAGCGCGCCCATGATCGACTGCTTGCCGCCGAGGCGGACCATGTAGGTGCCGATGATCGAGGTGACGATGCACACGCCGCCGACGATGAGCGGCAGCGTCATCAGCTTGAGCAGCAGCGCGGAGGATTCGCCGGCGATGGTGAGCGCGATCGAGACCATGGTGACGCCGAGCGTCACGACATAGGTCTCGAACAGATCGGCGGCCATGCCGGCGCAGTCGCCGACATTGTCGCCGACATTGTCGGCGATGGTTGCGGGGTTGCGGGGATCGTCCTCCGGAATGCCGGCCTCGACCTTGCCGACCAGATCGGCGCCGACGTCGGCGGCCTTGGTGAAGATGCCGCCGCCGAGACGGGCGAAGATCGAGATCAAGGAAGCGCCGAAGGCGAGCGCGACGAGCGCATCGACGACGACGCGGTCGTTCGGGGCGTGGCCGCCCGGGCCGATCAGATACCAGAAGAAGCACGAGATCGCGAGCAGACCGAGGCCGGCCACCAGCAGGCCGGTGATCGCGCCCGAACGGAACGCCATGGTGAGGCCGCCCTGAAGCGAGGTGCGCGCCGCCTCCGCGGTGCGGACATTGGCCTTCACCGAGACGTTCATGCCGACGAAGCCGGTGACGCCCGAAAGGATCGCGCCGATCGCGAAGCCGACCGCCGAGATGGGGCCGAGGAACCAGGCGACGAGCGCGACGACGATCACGCCGACGATCGCGATGGCGCGGTACTGGCGGGCGAGATAGGCGCGCGCGCCCTCCTGCACGGCGGCGGCGATGTCCTGCATCCGCTCGCTGCCCGCGGGCGCCTTCAACACCTGCAGGATGGTGACGATGCCATAAAGCACCGCGAGCAAGCCGCAGGCGATGGCGATGTACACGACGTTCATTCAAATTCCCCCTGGATTTCGCAAGAAAGGCGCGGCGCCGCGGAGCGGGCGTGCCCGGGTGTGGCGCGCGGTTTAGAAGGGAAGCACGGGGATTTCAATCGCGCAAGCATCCGGGTTCAGGCGCCATGCTCGAAGCCGAGCCGGGCGGGCAGCGCGACCTCGGCGCCGCCGTCGGTCAGCGTCAGCCCGTCGCCTTCGGTGAAGCGCCCGATCCGGGTAAAGGACAGGCCGATCTCCCCGGCGAGCGCGAGCAGTCGCGGCGCCGTTTCGGCGGCCGCGGCGAAGAGCAATTCGTAATCGTCGCCGGCCGCCGCCGCGTCGAGCCTGGCCTCGCGGTCCTCGCCGCGCAGCGCCCGATAATCCGCGGACAGCGGTATGGCATCGAGCGCGATCGTGGCACGGCACCGGCTCGCCGCCGCCATCCGCCCGGCGTCGATGAGCAGGCCGTCGGAAACGTCCATCATCGCCGAGACGAGAGGGGCGAGCCGGGCGCCGGCCTCGAGCCGGGGGCGCGGGGTGCGATAGCGTTCGATCAGGTTTGGCGGGCCGGCATCCCCGGTCTCGAGCAAGGCGAGCCCCGCGCCGGCATCGCCGATCGTGCCGCTGACCCACAAATCGTCGCCGGCGTGGGCGCCGCCGCGGCTCGGCGCCGGCCCGTCGGCGCGGCCGATCGCGGTGAGCCCGAAGGCGCGGGGGCTTCCGCTCGGCATCGCCACCGTGTCGCCGCCGAGCAGGGGGAGATCGAAGGCGCCGAGCGCGGCGCCGAGCCCCCGGGCGAAGGCGCGGTCCCAATCCGCCTCGCCGAGCGCATAGCCGAGCAGGACGCCGATCGGGTGCGCGCCCTTGGCGGCGAGATCCGAAAGGTTCACCGCGACCAGCTTCCACGCGACCTCCGCGGCCGGATCGTGGGCGAGATAATGGACGCCCTCGACGATCATGTCGTGGGTGAGCACGATCGTCGCGCCGCCGATGTCGAGCACCGCCGCGTCGTCCATCAACCCGCGCGCCGCCGGATCGTGGGCGAGCGCGCGCAGGGAGTCGATGAAGGCGGATTCGGTGCTCACTTCATTCCCCCCTGTCGCCGCAGGCGATGGGGAGGGGGACCGCTCGAAGAGCGGTGGAGGGGCTTACGGCGCCGTAAAGCCCCTCCACCATCCTTCGGATGGTCCCCCTCCCCATCCGCTTCGCGGACAGGGAGGAGTTTCACGTCCGCACCTCTTTCGCGATGGCATCCAGGAGGCCGTTGACGAAGCCGCTTTCACGGGCGTCGTAGAAGGCCTTGGCGACATCGACATATTCGCTGATCGCGGTGGCGACGGGGACGTCGGCGCGGGCGGCGAGCTCGTAGGCGCCGGCGCGCAGGATCGCCTTCATCGGCTTGTCGAGCCGGGCGAGCGTCCAGCCGGCGGCGAGCCTGGCCGCGATCAATGCGTCGAGCTCGTCGCGGCGCGCATCGACGCCGGCAACGACATCGTCGAAGAAATCGACCTCCGCGTCGGCATATTGGGCGCCGTCGATCGTCGCGCCGAGGCGGTGGTGGTGGAATTCGTGGAGCAGGGGGGCGAGCGGCGTCTCCTCCATCTCCTGCTGATAGAGCGCCTGCACGGCGGCGAGGCGGGCGGCGGAGCGGGACTGCGATCTTTTTGGGGTCGTGGACATGCCGTGCGCCATAGCTAAGGCGTCTCCGCGATGAAATCCCGGATCGCCGCGATGACGAATTCGGGATGTTCCCATGGGATGAAATGGCCGGCGGCGGGCGTGGCGGCGATGGCGAGATCGTCGATCAGCTCGTGGAGGGCGCCGAGCTGGATCGGGAGCAGGGCCTTGTCCCTGAGCCCCCAGATCACCAGCGTCGGGAGAGCGATGTGCGGGAAAGGGCCCTTCGTCCACGCCGGAAGCGCGGCCGCCTCGCCGATCGCGGGCACGACGATCTCGCTTGCCCGATACCAGTTCAGCATCGCGCTCAGCGCGCCCGGCGCGGACCATTGATCGAGATAGGTTCGCTTCTCCTCCGGCGGGATCCGGTCGAGATCGGCATGGGCGCCGAAGGTCTTCTCGTAGAAGGTCTCGAACCCCATCGCTTCGATCGCCCGCTCGATGCCGGGATCGCGGAAGGCGCGGATATATTGCGAGGCGGCGCGCTGGGCGGCGTCCTCGATCAGGCTCTTCTGGAAGATGAGCGGATGCGGCGAATTGACGATGACGAGGCGCCTGATCCGGTCGGGATGCCTGAGCGCGGCGAGCCATGCGACCGCGCCGCCCCAGTCATGGCCGACCAGGGTGAAGTGTTCGAGGCCGAGCGCGTCGGCGAGCGCGATCAGATCGGCGAGGATCGCATCGGTCCGATAGGCCGCGGCGCCCTCCGGCTTGTCCGATCCGGCGAAACCGCGCTGATCCGGCGCGGCGACGAAGAAATCGCGGGCGAGATCGGGCGCCACGTCGCGCCAGGTGCGGTGCGATTCCGGAAAGCCGTGGAGGAGGACGATTGCCTCGCCGCCTTCGGGGCCCACGGCCTGGAGGTTGAGGGCGACGCCGGTGGGAAGGGCGATGCGGCGTTCCGTCAGCGTCATGGATAGGTGACCGTCATCGGCACCTCGGGGAGCGGGATATATTCGTCATGGTCGTCGGGCGGGAGCGTGAAGCGGCCGGCGATCCAGTCCGCCTTGGCCTGCTCGATCCGCTCCCGGCGCGAGGAGACGAAATTCCACCAGACGTGGCGCGGCCCGTCCAACGGCGCGCCGCCGCACAGCATGACATGGCCACCGGCGCCCGAACGCAGGGTGGCGGAAGTGCCGGGGCGCAGCACATAGAGCGTGCTCGGCGCGAGCGCGACGCCATCGAGCGAGGCTTCGCCCTCGGCGAGGAAGACGCCGCGCTCGTCCGCCTCGGCGTCGATCGGCATCGCCCCGCCGGGGTCGAGCGCGATGTCGGCATAGATGGTATGGCTGTGGGCGGTGACCGGCGAGGTCGCGCCCCATAGGCTCCCCATCACGACGCGGGCGCGGGCGCCGGACCCTTCGACCAGAGGCAGCGCATCCTTTGCGACATGCTCGAAGGCCGGGTCCATCTCCTCCTTGGCGGTCGGCAGAGTGAGCCAGGTCTGGATGCCGGAGAGGGTGGGGCCATCCGGCCTGAGCGCGGCGGGCGATCGTTCGCTGTGCGCGATCCCCTTGCCGGCGGTCATCAGATTGACCGCGCCGGGCTCGATTCGGGCGAAGGTGCCCAATGAATCGCGATGCTCGATCGCGCCGGCGAAGAGATAGGTGACGGTGGCGAGATTGATATGCGGGTGCGGCCGGACGTCGATGCCGGTCCCCGCCGCGAGCTTCGCCGGCCCCATCTGGTCGAAGAAGATGAACGGGCCGATCATGCGCCGCTCGCGCTTGGGCAGCACGCGATGGACCTTGAATCCGCCGAGATCGTGAGTGGATGGCAGCAGGGTCTGGAGGATAAGATCGTCGCTCATGGGGCCATCCTACGCCGAGTCGGCGGCGAAGCGAAGCGACGGCGGAGCGCGAATGTTCCCAATGTTCGCGGTGGCCAAGGAGGGCGCGCTCCCGGCATTTCCGGGAGGCGAAGGGCGTCGAAGCGAACCTGTCAAAGAGCCTTGGGAGCGGAGCTAAACCCCGAGTCGCGGCGAGCATGACAGGCGAAATCCTATTTGTATCCAACAAACGCGATCGCGCGGCCATGTCCGCGAGGAGGGGAGCGACGCGCTGAAACGACGCGCGCGGGCGGAGTGTCCCTCGCTATTCCCCCGGTGCCGTCGCCCGGATCGCCAGTGCGTGGATGCGTTCCTTCATCAGGTCGCCGAGCGCGGCGTTGACGGCGCGCTGGCGTTCGAGGCGGGTCTTGCCAGTGAAGGCGGGGGATTCGATGATGACGGTGAAGTGGCTTTCGCCGCTGCCGTCGTGGCCGGCATGGCCGTGATGATGCTCGCTGTCGTTGACCACCTCGAGCCGCGACGGGGCGAGGGCGGCGGCGAGACGGGTCGCGATCTCGGCGGCGACGGTGCCGGTGAAAGTCGATGGCATTGGGTCTATATACAAAGGTCGATCGGGAAAGGCAGTCGGGTTTGGCGAGCACGCAAAGGAAGCAGCGGTTTCACGGCCGGATCGAGGGGCGCGAGGAAAGCTGCGCCTGGCCGGGGTGCGAGGCGGCCGGCGAATTCCGCGCGCCGGGCGACATGCGGCCGGGGTTCGACGGGCCGGGCGACTGGCGCTGGCTGTGCCTCGATCATGTCCGCGAATTCAACAGCGCCTATAACTGGTTCCAGGGGATGAGCCCGGAGGAGATCGCCGCCGCGCAGACGCCCTATGGCGGCTGGGACCGCGAGACCCGCGCCTTCGCCACGGGCGGCGCCGACCGACCGCCGAAATGGGCCGATTTCGCCGATCCGCTGGACGCGATCGGCGCGCGTTTCCGGGCGGCGGGGCCCCAACAGCGCAAGGACGGCAAGCCGCTCTCCGAGGGGGACCGGAAGAACCTGCGCACGCTCGGGCTCGACATCGACGCCGACCGCCGGGAGCTCAGGGCGCGCTACAGCGAGCTTGTCCGCCGTTACCATCCCGACCGCAATGGCGGCGACCGGAGCCACGAGAAAGCGTTGCAGCAGGTTATCGAGGCTTATACGGCGCTCAAGAGCCGGCCGGCCTTCGCCTGACCCAATTTCAAGAGAACCGAGACATGGCAGACATTCCCAACGTCAACCCCGACAGCCGCGCCGCGACCGTGATGGACGCGCCCGACCGGATGGTGAAGGTGCGCGAGGCGTTCGGCGTCGATTCGGACATGGAGGTGCCCGCCTTCTCCGAAGCCGACGAGCGCGTCCCCGATCTCGATCCCGCCTATGTCTTCGATCCGGACACGACGCTCGCGATCTGCGCCGGGTTCGCCAAGAACCGGCGGGTGATGATCCAGGGCTATCACGGCACCGGCAAGTCCACCCATGTCGAGCAGGTCGCGGCCCGATTGAACTGGCCGACGATCCGGATCAATCTCGACGCGCATATCAGCCGGATCGACCTGATCGGCCGCGACGCGATCGTGCTGCGCGACGGCCAGCAGGTGACCGAGTTCCGCGAGGGGCTGCTGCCCTGGGCGCTGCAGACGCCGACCGCCCTGGTGTTCGACGAATATGATGCGGGCCGGCCCGACGTGATGTTCGTGATCCAGCGCGTGCTGGAGACGGAAGGGAAGCTGACCCTGCTCGACCAGAACAAGGTGATCCGTCCGCATCCCTATTTCCGCCTGTTCGCGACCACCAACACGGTGGGCCTCGGCGACACGACCGGCCTCTATCACGGCACCCAGCAGATCAATCAGGGCCAGATGGACCGCTGGAACATCGTCGTGACGCTCAATTACCTGCCGGCCGAGACCGAGGCGCGGATCGTCCTCGCCAAGTCCGGCGAATATGACCATGAGGGCGGCCGCGCCGAGGTCGAGCGGATGATCAAGGTCGCCGAACTGACCCGGCGGGGCTTCGTCGCCGGCGACATCTCGACCGTGATGAGCCCGCGCACCGTCATCTCCTGGGCGCAGAACGCGCTCATCTTCGGCGACATCGGCTTCGCCTTCCGGCTCTCGTTCCTCAACAAGTGCGACGAGGCGGAGCGCGGGATCGTGGCGGAATATTACCAGCGCGTGTTCGGCAAGGATCTGCCGGAAAGCGTGGTGGGGAAGGCTTGAGCATGAACGAACAACTGGACAGGATCACGATGCGCCCGGACGTCATGGGCGGGAAGCCGTGTATCCGTGACATGCGGGTGACGGTGGGTGCGCTGGTCGGGCAGATCGGTGCCGGGCGGACGATCGAAGCCCTGCTCGAAGACTATCCATATCTGGAACGGGAGGACGTGCTTCAGGCGCTGCGCTACGCGGCCTGGCGGTCCGAGGAGCGTGAGGTGTCGCTCCGGCAGGCATGAAGCTGCTGCTCGACATGAACCTGTCGCCGCGCTGGTGCGAGGTGCTGGCGGGCGAAGGCTTCGATGCGACGCATTGGAGCGCGATCGGGGCCCATGGCGCGGCCGATCGTGAGATCATGGATTTCGCCGCGGCCCAGGATTTTGTCATTCTCACCCACGATCTGGATTTCGGCGCGATTCTCGCTGCGTCCAAAGGTGCTCGGCCCAGCGTCGTGCAGATGCGTACCGACGACATCAGTCCTGAAGCCGGTTCGGGAATCCTGATTCAGGCCCTGAGCCAATTCTCCGCCGAACTGCGGGCAGGGGCGCTGCTCACCATCGATGTGGCGCGAACGCGCCTCACTCTCCTGCCGCTACGAAACTGACCATGGCCGACGATTCCCCACTCGAAGCCTTCCGTCAGGCGCTCGCGGGCGCGACGCGGGCGATTGCGGGCGATGGCGAGGTCGAGCTTGGCTTCACCAGCGAGGCGCCGTCGGTTTCCGGCAAGAGCGTCAAGGCGCCGATGCCGGGAAGGACGCTGGGGCCGAACGAGGTCGCCGAGGCGCGCGGGTTCGCCGACGCTGCGGCGCTGCGGCTGCGCTATCACAATGCGCGGCTCCACACGCGCGGCGCGCCGGCGGACGATGTCGCCCGCGCCGTCTATGACGCGGCCGAGCAGGCGCGCTGCGAGGCGCTCGGCGCGCGCAGCCTGGCCGGGGTGCGCGACAATCTGGCGCATCTGACCGAGCTTCGGCTCAGGACCGATCCGCTGGTCCGGGCGCGGACGCGCGAGGAGGTGCCGCTCGGCTCGGCGATCGGGCTGATCGTGCGCGAGCGGCTGACCGGCATGGCCCCGCCCGAGGCGGCGGTCGCGCCGCTGCGGCTGGTCGAAGACTGGATCGAGGACAAGGCCGGCGGCGATCTCGACGCGCTCGGCCTCGCGCTCGACGATCAGGCTGCGTTCGCCGATCTCGTCGGCAAGCTCTTGCGCGATCTCGAGCTGGTCGAGGGCGAGCCCGAGGCGCCGGCCGAGCCCGACCAGGGCGACGAGGGCGAGGGCGAGGACGACCAGCAAAAGGACGGCGACGAGGGCGAGGAGGACGAGAGCCAGGACGGCGCCGGCCGCGGCGAGGCCGAGATCCGCGGCGAGCAGGAAGAGGAAGGCGAGGACTCCGAGCGCGACTGGAACGAGGAGGATTTCAGCGAGAGCGACAACGGCATCGGCGAGGAGGGCGACGAGGGCATCCTGCCGGTCCGCCCGAACCGGCCGCTCTCCGATCTGCCGCCGCAGTTCGACTATCGCGTCTTCACCACCCAATATGACGAGATCGTCCGCGCGACCGAATTGTGCGACGAGGAGGAATTGGGCCGGCTGCGCGCCTATCTCGACCAGCAGCTCACCCATTTGCAGGGCGCGGTGACCAAGCTCGCCAACCGGCTCCAGCGCCGGCTGATGGCGCAGCAGAACAGGTCATGGGATTTCGACCAGGAGGAAGGGCTGCTCGACGTCGCCCGGCTGGCGCGCGTCGTCGTCAGCCCCGGCCACAGCCTCTCCTACAAGGTCGAGAAGGAGGCCGCGTTTCGCGACACGATCGTGACCCTGCTGATCGACAATTCGGGATCGATGCGCGGCCGGCCGATCTCGATCGCGGCGATCAGCGCCGACATCCTCGCGCGCACGCTGGAGCGGGTCGGGGTGAAGGTCGAAATCCTCGGCTTCACGACGCGCGCCTGGAAGGGCGGGCAGGCCAGGGAGAAATGGCTGGCGGAAGGACGCCCGCCGGGGCCGGGGCGGCTCAACGACTTGAGGCACGTCATCTACAAGCAGGCCGACGAGCCGTGGCGGCGGGCGCGCAAGAATCTGGGCCTCATGATGCGCGAGGGGCTCTTGAAGGAGAATATCGACGGCGAGGCTTTGCTCTGGGCGCACGAGCGGCTGATCGGCCGGGCCGAGGAGCGCAAGATATTGATGGTGATCTCGGACGGCGCGCCGGTCGACGATTCGACGCTGTCGGTCAATTCGGGCACCTATCTGGAGCGGCATTTGCGGCAGGTGATCGGCTGGATCGAGACGCGCTCGCCGGTCGAATTGGTCGCGATCGGCATCGGCCACGACGTCACGCGCTATTATAATCGCGCGGTCACGATCATGGACGCCGAGCAGCTTGGCGGGACGATGATCGAGCAGCTCGCCGGTCTGTTCGACGGCGATCCCGGAGCACGCTAGGAACGGGCATGTTCAACACGATCGCCGATGTGCTGAATGCGGCGGAGCTCACGGAGCTGCGCGCCATCGCCGCGCGCGCGACCTTCATCGACGGGCGGGCGAGCGCGCCCGGCGCGCCGCTCAAGAACAATCTCGTCGTCGGCGACCCGGCGATGCTCGATCGTTCCGCCCAGATCGTCGCCGACGCCCTGTTCCGCAGCGAGGATTTCCGGGTCTTCGCCTTCCCCAAGGCGATGATGCCGCCGATCCTCACCCGATACGGGGCGGGCATGTATTACGGCACCCATGTCGATGCGGCCTTCATGCCGCACCCTGCCCGATCGCTGCGGAGTGATCTGTCCTGCACGATCTTTCTCAGCGACCCGGACGACTATGAGGGCGGCGCCCTCGTCGCGCGGCTCGGCACGTCGGAGGTCAGGCTGCGGGCGCCGGCCGGGGCGGCGATCGTCTATCCTTCGACGACTTTGCACCGCGTCGAGGAGGTCACGCGCGGCGAGCGGCTGGTCGCGCTCACCTTCATCGAGAGTCGGATCGCCGATGCCGAGCGCCGCGAGCTGCTCTACGAGCTGAAGGAAGTCGGGGCGATCGCGGGCCCGGCGATGGACGTGGACACCTACACGCGACTCCAGCGGGTTCAGGAAAACCTCTTCCGGCGCTGGGCCGATCCCGATTGACCGGACGAAAAAGGGCCGGCCGCTGGCTGCCGCGGCCGGCCCTGCCCTCGTTACGCAACAGGAGGGCGCCTTTCGTTGGTTCAGCGGCGGCAGTCGCCCTTGTCGATCGCGTTGCCGAGCAAAGCCCCGGCGCCGCCGCCGATCAGCGCGCCGACCGTGCGATCGCCGCGGCCGGCGACGCTGGAGCCGAGCAGGCCGCCGGCGATCGCGCCGATGATCGTGCCGGTGGCGCCGTCGCTGGTGCAGCGCCGGCCGTAATAGCGGCCGTAATCGGGGGCCTGGTAGCGGCGCTGCGCATAGACGCGGTTGTCGAACCGCTGCGCCTGGTGGCCGCGATAGCTCTGGCCGTAATAGCTCTGGCCATAATAGCCCTGGCCATTATAGCCGCGACGGGGCTGCGCGTCGGCCGCGGCCGGCAATGCGGCGAGCGTCGTCGCGGCGATGGCGGTGGAAAGAACGATTTTCTTCAGCATGTCCTCTACTCCTTCTGGCGCTTCGGCCGTTCGCCTTCCGGCGCTGGTCCTTGGCGACGTGAGGATGGTTTTCGCACGGGCGGATTGATCGGGGCCTGAATGTGATCGTCAGCGGCCGTTCATGAAACTGGCGACTTTTCTGAACGAACTGGAGCGATCGCGCGCGGCGCGGGTGGCGGGCCTGCTCCTCCTCGCCGGCCTCCTTGGCACCTTCGTCCGGCCCGGGCCGGCGCCACCGCCGCGCGGCGCCAGCGTGGCGCGGCTGTTCGCGGCGCCGGTCGCGCTCGATCCCGCCGATCCGGGGCGGACCCGGGTCGGCGGCCTCGTCTTCCGGCGCGGCTGGGTGCTGACCAGCGACGATCCGCGCTTCGGCGGGATTTCGGCGATGCATGTCGAACGCGGCGGCGTGCTGGCGGTGGCCGACACCGGCACGATCTTCCGCTTCGCCATCCCGTCGCGCGCCGGCGCGGCGCCGGTGCGGATCGCGCCGCTCATCGCCGGGCCGGGGGACGCGAACGTCAAGTGGAACCGCGATTCCGAATCGGTGGCGGTGTGGGGCGACGCGGTCTGGATCGGCTTCGAGGGCGCCAATGCGATCTGGCGCTATCGCCGGTCGGACGGGCGCGCCGAGGCGCATGCCGCGCCGGCGGCGATGCGGCGCTGGCGATCGAACAGCGGCCCCGAATCGGTGGCGCGGCTGCGCGACGGCCGCTTCCTCGTCATCGCCGAGGACCGCGACAATGCCCAGCCGTTCAGCCGCGCTTTGCTCTTTTCAGGCGATCCGGCGGTGCCGGGCACACCGGCGACGAAGCTGCGCTATCGCCGCGTGCCCGGCGCGCGGCCGACCGATGCGGTGCAGATGCAGGACGGGCGGGTGCTGATCCTCAACCGCCATTTCGGCTTGCTGTCCTGGCTGTCGGCGACGCTGGTCGTGGCCGACCCGCGCGGCCTGCGGCCGAACGCGATCATCGAGTCGCGCGCGGTCGCGACGCTCGCCGCGCCGCTGACGGTCGATAATATGGAGGCGCTCAGCGTCGGCTGCGAATCGGGCCGGACGATCATCTACATCGCCTCGGACGACAATCTGATGCCGATCCAGCGGACCTTGTTCCTGGAATTCGAGCTGGCCCCGCAATTCGCGGGGGCGTGCCGCTAGAGCGGCTTGCGATCCGATTGCATCGGACCGGTCGCTCTAGGCCGTTGTTTTTGCGCTATTTCCGAGTCGTCAGATGATTCCATCTGACTAGAAATCGCTCCAGCCTCAGGCCGCCGCGGCCTCGCCGCCCTTCCTGGCGATCTCGCGCTTCAGGCGGCGCGCCTTGAGGCTCAATTTGTCGTCGCCGGTCTTGGCGAGCCAGTTGTCGAGGCCGCCGACATGCTCCACCGAGCGCAGCCCGGCGGTCGACACGCGCAGCTTCACGCCGCGGCCGAGCGAGTCGGAGATGAGCGTGACGTTCTGCAGGTTCGGCAGGAACGTGCGCTTGGTCTTGTTGTTGGCGTGGGAAACATTGTTGCCCACCTGCCGGCCCTTGCCGGTCAGCTCGCAAATGCGCGACATGATCAAATCTCTTCCAAAGGAAATCGGGCCCCGAAGGGCCCCGAAAGCCGGGCGCAGATAGATGGAACGGGACGTTTCGTCAACCGCCTCGCCCGCCAATAATCCTCCCCTTCGAGGGGAGGGGGACCGTTCGCCGCGGGCGAATGGTGGAGGGGTGTCAGCGTCTGAGAATATATCTCGACCGCTGACACCCCTCCGTCAGCCCCGCGGGCCGCCACCTCCCCTCGAGGGGAGGATTAAAAGGCGTCGCCCCAGACCGCGATTTCGTTGCGCGGCGGAAACCAACGCGCCCCGTGCTCGTTGTCTTGCCGGAACCGAACGGAGAAGACCATGCGCGCCTTCCTGCTTCTCATTGCCCTGCTGATCCTGATCGCGATCGGCCTCGTCTATTTCGGCGTCATCACCGTGCGTAGTCAGGACAATGGCGTCACGCTCCAGACCCACGACGTCGAGGTCGGGACGACGACCCGGAACGTGCAGGTGCCGGTGGTGCGGATGGAGAACCGCCAGGTCGCGGTGCCGGCGGTCGGCGTCGAGAACCAGGCCGCGCCGGCCCCCGCCAACACGCAATAGCCTTCGCGCGGCGGGCAGGTTAGGCGGGAGGCATGAGCTTCCCGCTGCCCGATCCGATGCGCGCCGCCCTTGATGGCGCCCAAGCCGCGGCCGAACATGGCGAAGTGCCGGTCGGCGCGGTGATCGTGCGCGATGGGGAGATACTCGTCACGGCCGGCAATGCGCCGCGCACGCTCCACGATCCGACAGCGCATGCCGAGATGCTGGCGATCCGCGAGGCGACGCGGCTGCTGGGCCGCGATCGGCTGGAGGATTGCGATCTGTGGGTGACGCTGGAGCCGTGCGCGATGTGCGCGGGGGCGATCTCGCTCGCCCGGATCGCGCGGCTTTATTACGGCGCGAACGATCCCAAAGGCGGGGCGGTCGAGCATGGCCCGCGCTTCTTTTCCCAGCCGACCTGCCACCATCGCCCCGAAATCTATGCCGGCATCGGCGAGAGCGAGGCGGGCGCGATGCTGCGCGCCTTCTTCCGGGCGCGGCGCGATGCTTGATGCGCGCGCTTCTTCCCGGTTATGGGTACGCACCCTAGAATGATCGTGGCCATGCCCGCCGCCCCTCCGCTCGCGCCATTTCCCTGGATCGACGTCGTCGTCATCTTCCTGCTCGTCCTCGTGAACGCGCTGTTCGCGATGTCGGAGCTGGCGATCGTCTCCTCGCGCCGGGCGCGGCTCAGGGCGATGGCGAAAGCGGGGCGGCGCGGCGCCGACACCGCGCTCGATCTCGCCGCCAATCCCGGCCGGTTCCTGTCGACCGTGCAGACCGGCATCACCCTGATCGCGATCGTATCGGGCGCTTATTCGGGCGCGAGCCTGGGCGGGCCGGTGGGCGATCGGCTGGCCTGGACCGGCATCGACGCCGAGACCGCGCACACCGCCGGCTTCGGCATCGTCATCATCATCACCACCTATGTCTCGCTGGTGATCGGCGAGCTCGTGCCCAAGCAGTTCGCGCTGCGCGCCCCGGAGCCGATCGCGGTCGTCGCGGCGATCCCGATGCTGTGGCTCTCGCGCGCGACCGCGCCGTTCGTATGGCTGCTCGATCGGACCAGCGCGCTCATCTTCCGCCTTCTCGGCCTGAGGCGCGAATCGTCCGATCACGTCACCGCCGAGGATCTCCACATGGTCGTCGCCGAGGCGACCAGTGCCGGCGTGCTCGAGGAAAGCGAGCGCGCGATCATCTCGGGCGTTGTCCGCCTCGCCGACCGGCCGGCGCGTGAGGTGATGACGCCGCGCACCGAGGTGGACTGGATCGACGTCGATGCCGATGCCCAGGCGGTCCGCACGGCGCTGCTCGCGATGCCGCACAGCCGCCTGCCCGTCGCCGAGGGGACGGTCGACCGGCTGATCGGCGTCGTCCAGACGCGGGACATCGCCGCCGCCCTGATCGAAGGGCGCCCGCTCGATCTGCGCGCGATGTTGCGCGAGGTGCCGATCGTCCCCGACCAGATGGATGCGATGGACGCGCTGACCGCGCTGCGCGACGCCGAGGTTCCCGTCGCCTTCGTCCATGACGAATATGGCCATTTCGAAGGGATCATCACGCCGACCGATCTCCTGGCCGCGCTCGCCGGTGCCTTCGTCTCGGACCAGGATCTGGATACCGATCCGCCATTCGTCGAGCGCGACGACGGGAGCTGGTGGGTCTCCGGCTCGGCCGCCGCCGACCAGCTCGCCGACCGCCTGTGCATCCGCCTGCCCGAGGACCGCGATTATGCGACCGCGGCCGGATTCGCGCTGTCGGTGCTGAAGCATCTCCCCGAGGTCGGCGAACGGTTCGCCTATCAGGGCTGGCGATTCGAGATCGTCGACATGGACGGGCGCAAGATCGACAAATTGCTGGCGAGCGAGGCACCGCGCGCGCGCCGCGTCGCGCGCTGATGTGCAACGATTATCGCAGCCACGTCGCGCGGGCCCAGGTCCAGGACGTTTTCGACGCGCTTCACATCCAGCTTCTCTATCCCGACGGCGTCCCCAATTTCGAGCCGCGCGACGACATCCGGATCACCGATCGCGCGCCGATCGTCCGCTCCGGGCATGAGCCGGGCACGGCGGAGCTCGTCCAGTGCCGCTGGAGCTGGCCGGGGCCGAACGGCAAGCCCGTTTATAATTTCCGGTCCGACGGGCGGAGGCTCGACCGCGGCCGCTGCCTGATCCTCGCCGACGGCTTCTACGAATTCACCGCGCACGGCGATCCCAAATCGAAGCGCAAGCACAAATGGCTGTTCACGCTCGCCGGCGAGCCGTGGTTCTGCATCGCCGGCCTGTGGCATCGCGATCCGGATGTCGGCCCGGCTTTCACCATGCTGACCTCGCCGCCCGGACCGGACATCGCGCCCTATCACGGCCGCCAGATCGCGGTGCTGACGCGCGAGAATTGGGCGCGCTGGCTCGATCCGAAGGTGCCGACGGCGGACATCGTCGGGCCGCTGCCGGCGGGGACGTTGGCGGTGGCGCAGGTGGCTTAGATCCCACACCGCGCGCAGCTCCGTTCGGGCTGAGCTTGTCGAAGCCCACCCCTTCTCTTCTCCCTCGAAGGAAGGAGAGCCCTTCGACAGGCTCAGGGCGAACGGTGTCTCTGGCCGTCGTCCTGGATCAGCCGCCAAGTTTGCCGAACTTCTCCTCGAAGCCGTCGGTGTCGCCGCGGGCGAGATAGTCGGCCTGCTCGGCGATGCGGTCGCGCGCGATGCGGCCCTTGAACGGGCCCATGCGCTCATCGAGATGGGCAAGCTCGGTTTCGTTGAGGCCCGCGAGCTGATCGTAGCGGGTGACGCCGAGCTCGTTGAGGCGGGTGACGAACTTGGGGCCGACGCCCTTGATCTTCTGGAGGTCGTCCCCCGGTCCCTCGCCGCCCGACAGCGCGCGGTGGGCGGCGATGCCGAGCACTTCGCCCGACACGTCGGTCGCGGCCGCCGCAAGCTCGCCGGCGACTCCTTCGCCTTCGGCTGGGGGCGGCGGCGCCTTCACATAGGGCCGTTCGGTGCTGGCGACATAGGGTTCTGCGTCGCGCTTCGGCTCGATGCGCGCGGTGCCGCGCGGACGCATGACGAGAAAGCCGAGGATGAGGACGGCGACGACGGCGATGATGATATAGACGGTCGTGGACGACATGAGCGGCGGTGATCCTTCCGGGAATCAGGGTCTGGTTGAACGGCGGCGCAGCCACCAGCCGGTGGCGAGGCCGATGAGCAATGCCGCGACGAGCAGCGGGATGTTGAACTGGGCGAGGCTCAGCATGGCGCGTTCCTCACAGATAGCCTTCGCGGCGCGGCCGGAAGGCCAGCCAGCCGATCCCGATCCCGATCAGCCAGGCGATCAGGGCCAGGCCCTGGGTCTCGGCGAGCAAGGGCGGCGCGAAGCGGCCCGGCCCGGCGTCCGCCCAACGCACCGCGCCGACGCCCGGCACGGCGGCGACGCGGCCGGTGATGCCGGGCAGCAGCCCCATGCCGTTGCGCTGGAAATCATTGGCCTGGCCCGACAGGGTGGCGGCGCGGTTCAGCGGATCGCGGCCGAAGGCGACGCGGACATCGGGGGCGCCGGATTCGCGGATCGCGGCCTGTGCCCGCGCGTGGACGGCGGCGAGGAAGGCCTCGCCCTGCCCGAGCGGCCCGTGGACGATCCAGCCGCAGGCCAGCACGGCAACGAACGAGATCAGGACTTTCACCGGCGCCTTCATGCGCCGTCGACCTTAGCGCCGCGTTCGATCTCGCGCCAGCCGATGTCCCGCCGGCAGAAGCCGGAAGGGAAATCGATTTTCGTCAGCGCCGCATAAGCCGCGCGCCGCGCGGCGGCGACGTCGGCGCCGGCCGCGGTCACGTTCAGCACCCGCCCGCCGTCGGCGAAGAGCGCGCCATCCGCCAGAACCGTGCCGGCCTGGAAGACCTTCGCGCCATCGGCTTCGGCTTCGGCGAGGCCGGCGATCGCGCCGCCTTTCTCGGGCGTGCCCGGATAGCCGTTGGCGGCCATCACGACGGTCAGCGCCGCTTCGGGGGAGAAAGCCGCCGGCCGCGCCTCGGCGAGCTGTCCCTTCGCCGTCGCCAGCATCAGATCGACGAGGTCGCTTTCGAGCCGCATCATCAGCACCTGGCATTCGGGATCGCCGAAGCGGGCATTATATTCGACCAGCTTGGGGCCCTCGGCGGTCAGCATCAGCCCGGCATAAAGGACGCCGGAATAAGGCGTGCCCGCCTCGGCCAGCGCGCGGGCGGTCGGGCGGACGATCTCGTCGAGCGTACGCGCCTCCAGATCGGGCGTGAAGATCGACGCCGGGCTGTAGGCGCCCATGCCGCCGGTATTGGGGCCGGTATCGCCCTCGCCGACGCGCTTGTGATCCTGCGCCGATCCGAACGGGACGACCGTCTCGCCATCGACCAGGGCGAAGAAGCTCACTTCCTCGCCGGTCATATATTCCTCGATAACCACGCTCTCGCCGGCGCCGCCGAAGCCGCCGTCGAACATCGCATCGAGCGCGGCCTCGGCCTCCTTTGCGGTCTCGGCGATGATCACGCCCTTGCCGGCGGCGAGCCCGTCCGCCTTGATCACGACCGGCAGGCCGAAATCCGCCAGTGCCGCCTCCGCCGCCAGCCGGTCCGAGGCGCGGGCATAGCGCGCGGTCGGGATACCGGCGCCGGCGCACAGATCCTTGGTGAAGCCCTTCGATCCTTCGAGCTGGGCCGGGATCCGGTCCGGCCCGAACACGGCAATCCCCATCGCGCGAAGGTTGTCGGCGAGGCCGTCGACCAGCGGCGCCTCGGGCCCGATCACGACCAGGCCGATCGAATGACGGCGGCAGAAATCGATCACCGCGCGATGATCGGCGGCGTCGATCCCGGCAAGCTCGGCGTGGTCCGCGATCCCCGGATTTCCCGGCGCGGCGTATAATTTGTCGAGGCGCGGCGATTGCGCGAGCTTCCAGGCCAGCGCATGTTCGCGCCCGCCCGAACCGATGAGCAACAGATTCACGAGCAGAGCTTTGGCATGAGTGACGATTTCCCCGCGGGCGACCCCGGGCTCCTAGCAAGCGAGCCGCCGGGCGACAACGCGCCGCCATTTTCGGTGTCCGAACTGTCGTCGGCGCTGAAGCGCACCGTCGAGGGCGCGTTCGATCATGTCCGGGTGCGCGGCGAGATTTCGGGGTTCAAGCGGGTCGCCTCGGGCCATTGCTATTTCACGCTGAAGGACGAGGGCGCCTGTATCGACGCGGTGATCTGGCGCGGGCAAGCCGGCGCGCTGCGCTTCCAGCCGGAGGACGGCGTCGAGGTGATCGCGACCGGCAGGCTCACCACCTATCCGGCGCGCTCGCGCTACCAGATCGTCGTCGACCGGCTCGAACTGGCGGGGCAGGGCGCGCTGATGGCGCTGCTCGACCAGCGCCGCCGCAAGCTCGCCGCCGAAGGGCTGTTCGACGAGGCGCGCAAGCGGCCGCTGCCGTTCGCGCCGGCGCGGATCGGCGTCGTCACCTCGCCGACCGGCGCGGTGATCCGCGACATCCTCCACCGGCTCGAGGACCGCTTCCCGACCCATGTCCAGCTCTGGCCGGTGCCGGTCCAGGGCGAGGGCGCGGCGGAGAAGATCGCCGCCGCCGTCGCCGGCTTCAACGCGCTTCCCGATCCGCCCGACCTCGTCATCGTCGCGCGCGGCGGCGGCTCGATCGAGGATTTGTGGGCGTTCAACGAGGAGGTCGTGGTGCGCGCGGTGGCGGCGTCCGCCATCCCCACCATCTCGGCGGTCGGGCACGAGACCGACACCACCTTGTGCGATTTCGCCGCCGATCGGCGCGCGCCGACGCCGACCGCCGCGGCGGAACTCGCGGTGCCGGTTCGCGCCGAATTGCTGGCGCAGGTGCAGGGCCTTGGCGGGCGGGCCGAACGCTGCGCGCGGCGTACCCGCGAGCGACTCGGCGAGCGGCTCGACGCCTTGCTACGGCACTGGCCGGACCGCGAGAGCCTGCTCGGCCCCCAGCGGCAGCGGCTGGACGAGCTCGGCGAGCGACTGCCGCGCGGGCTTCGCGGCAGGCTCGATCGCGCGCGCGGCGAGCTTGGCCACGCCGCCGGCGCGCTGCGGCCCGGGCTCCTGGGCCAGGCGCAGGCGCGCGCGAAGGAGCGGCTGGCGGCGCTGTGGCGGATCGCGGAGGCGGCGCATCCCGAAAAGCCGCTCGCGCGCGGCTATGCGCTGGTGCGCGACCGCGCCGGCCACGTCCTGACCTCGGCGGCGGCGGCGCGGTCGGCGCGGCTCATCGACCTCAAATTCCATGACGGCGACGTCGAGGCCGCGACCGCCGGCGACGCGCCGACACGCCGTTCCCCCTTGCCCGGCAAGCCCGACCAGCCCAAATTGCTGTGATATGAGGATTTGCTAGATGCTGATGTCACACAAGGGCCGCCCGGCCCGCGTCCACTATCTTCAGGGCACGTACCGCGTGCTCGTGCCCGGCGACCATGTCCTGTGCGCGGTCACCCACCAGCCGGTGCCGCTCGGCGAGCTTCGCTACTGGAATGTCGAGCGGCAGGAGGCCTATGCCGACGCCGCCGCCGCGCTCAGGGCCGAAGGGCGCGGATGACGATCGCGCTGGCCGTCGCGTCGCTGCTGCTCGCCGCCGCGACCGATCCCGCGGTCCGGCTCGATGGCCCGCCGATGCAGGGCGCGTTGCTGCACGGCATTGCGCCGCCGGGAACGGTGTCGCTGGCGCTCGACGGCCGCGCCGTCCCGCTCGCCCCGGACGGGCGCTTTCTGCTCGGTTTCGATCGCGACGCCGGGCCGGTCGCGCGTCTCGCGATCCGGCGCGCCGACGGTGGCGAGACCGTCGAGGCGTTGAACGTGGCGCCGCGCCGGTGGCGGATCGAACATGTCGGCATGGCCCGGCCGACGGGCGGGCCGACGCCGGAATTCCAGCGGCTGCGCGCGGGCGAGCTCGTCCGGATCGGCGCGGCGCGCGCGCAAAATTCCGACAGCATGGGCTGGACGCAACGCTTCGTGTGGCCGGCGCGCGGACGGATCAGCGGCGTGTTCGGATCGCAACGCATCTATGCCGGCGGCGTGCCGGCCGCCTATCACAGTGGAACGGACATCGCGGCCGGCGCCGGCGCGACGGTGGTCGCGCCCGCGGACGGCGTGGTCACGCTGGCGCCGCCGCCGATGTTCAGCCTCGAGGGCAATCTCGTCATCCTCGACCACGGCATGGGGCTGACCAGCGCCTTCCTGCACATGTCGCGCGTCCTGGTCCATGTCGGCGATCATGTCCGCCAGGGCCAGCCGATCGGCCGGGTCGGCGCGACCGGCCGCGCGACCGGGCCGCATCTCCACTGGAGCCTGGTGTGGAACGGCGCGCGGATCGACGCGCAGCCGCTATTGCCACGCTGACGGCTCAGCCGGTCCGGCGGACCCGTATGCCGGGCTGGCCGGCGATCTCCATCATGTAATTGCCGACAAGACCGCGGCGGACCACCACGGTGGTGCCCCGGCGCGGCCAGATCGCGAGCGGGTGGTTGTCGACCTGGGTCCAGGTGCCGCCGTCCTCAAGGGTGACGACCCAGCGCCCTCCCTGGCCGTTCGACGCGCTGGCGACGGTGGCGTGCAGCTCGCGGACCTCGTCGGCGTCGTCGTTCTGCGCCTGGCCGTCGCGATCGCGATGGCCAGAGCCGAACAGGCGGATATCGGGAAGGGCAAAGCCGAACAGGCGCCGCCGCGTCTCGCGGACCTGATTGCGATCGACGACGACGATGTCGTGGCGCTCGGTCGCTTCGGCAAGCTGCGCGACGGCGGCGTCGAAGCATTGCAGCCGCTGGGCGCTGTCGGTGACGGCGCGGCAATGGATCACGGCGTCGACCTGATCCGCCGATCCGACTTCGGTCTGCGCCGTGGCCGGCGGCCGCCCTTGGCCGGTCGCCGCGATCGGAAGGGCGAGCAGGGCGGCGGTGGCGAAAAAGCGCAATGTCATGGTCCGGCTCCGATCGTGTCGCGTCGGATTGTGGCGCAACGGCGGCCTGCAAGGCAACCGTTTCCTCACCGCTTCCCCGCCTCGCGGTGGCCCGACTCGATTGTGGCAATTTTGTCACGGAAAGGAAAATAGGGCCGCCGCGGCCGAGAGGAGAATTGCGTCGCGCGCTGGTTTTCTTAAAGAGGCGATGCTTGCGCGGCCTGCATCAGGCTGCATGTGGGGCATATTTCAAAGGCGGCCAAGCCGTACCAAGGGGATGCAAATGACCAACCGGATAATGACCAAGCTGCTGGCGACCACCGTCTTTTGTGGCGCGGCCGTCGTTGCGGCGCCTGCGTTCGCGCAGGACAATCAGTCCACCGCGACTGGCGATGCCCAGCCGGAGCAGCAGGCCATCGTCGTCACCGGCTCGCGCATTCCGCAGCCGAACCTCGAGAGCGCCAGCCCGATCACCGTGGTCAACAGCCAGGACGTCACCCTGACGGGCACGACCCGCACCGAGGATCTGGTCAACTCGCTGCCGCAGGTCTTCGCGGGGCAGAGCTCGACCGTGGCGAATGGCGCGACGGGCACGGCGACGATCAACCTGCGCGGCCTCGGCTCCGAGCGCAACCTCGTCCTCGTCAACGGTCGCCGGCTCGTCCCGGGCGATCCGAGCTCGGCGGCGGCCGACATCAACATGATCCCGGCGGCGCTCATCGATCGTGTCGACGTGCTGACCGGCGGCGCCTCGTCGGTGTACGGCGCCGACGCCGTGACCGGCGTCGTCAACTTCATCCTCGACACCAACTTCGAGGGCTTCCGCCTCGATTCGCAATATTCCTTCTATCAGCACAACAATCGCGCGGGCTCGGACATCACCAGCGCGCTCGATGCCCGGGACTTCGGCTACCCGACCGGCAACGTCGCCGATGGCGGCACTTGGGATACGACCGTCGCCTTCGGCGCGAGCTTCGACGATGGCCGCGGCCACGTGACGGCTTATGCCGGCTACCGCAAGATCAACGCGGTGCTTCAGGCCCGTCGCGACTACAGCGCGTGCAACCTGGGCGCCAACGCTTCGACGCCCGGCTTCACCTGTGGTGGCTCGGCGACTTCGGCGAACGGCTCGTTCATCGTCTTCCAGCCGCAGGCCAACCCGAACCGTCCGTTCACGTCGACCTTCTTCCAGGTTGGCCCGAACCGGACCTTCATTCCCGGCTCGACGCCGTATAATTTCGGCCCGCTGAACTATTATCAGCGGCCCGACGAACGCTATACGGCGGGCCTGTTCGCGAACTACGAGATCAGCGAGGGGATCCACCCCTATCTCGAGTTCATGTTCATGGACGATCGCACGGTCGCGCAGATCGCCGGCTCGGGCGATTTCGGTAACACGTTCAGCCTGAACTGCGACAACCCGCTATTGTCCGCGCAGCAACGCTCGATCGTCTGCGCCGCGAACAACTTGCTCGTCGATCCGGGCGGCGACACGGTCGCCAGCGATCTCAATGCGGTGGCCGCGGCCAATGCATTGAACTCGGACGCCGATCCAACCAACGACATCCCGGTGCCGACCGTTCGCGCGCCGTTCAATTTCATCGACCCGCTTACGGGCGCAACCTATAATCAAGGCTTCGCGCAGATCCTGCGGCGCAACGTCGAGGGCGGTGGTCGTCGCGACGATCTGCAGCACGTCGAATATCGCACCGTGGTCGGTGTGCGCGGCGATATCGATCCGGTTTGGTCGTACGATGTTTATTATCAATATGGCCGCACCAACTTCTCCGAGACATATTTCAACGATTTCTCGGTGACTCGTCTGATCCGCGCTCTTGATGTCATCGACGATCCGAGCACGCCGGGCGTCGATCCGATTTGCCGCTCGGCGCAGGCCGGCGGCGCCGATCCGAACTGCGTCCCCTATGACATCTTCGGCGCCGGTGGAGTCACGCCTCAGGCACTGACGTATCTCCAGGCTCCGGGCTTCCAGCGTGGCGTGAACGGCGAATCCGTTGCTTCCGCCAGCATTACCGGCCAGCTCGGCAATTACGGCCTTCAATTCCCGTGGACCGACGAAGGCATCGGCATCGCGGCGGGCGTCGAGTATCGCAAGGAATCGCTCGACTTCTTCTCCGATCTCGAATTCCAGACCGGCGATCTTGCTGGTCAGGGCGCGCCGACGCTGCCGGTCAGCGGTTCGTTTAACGTCAAGGAAGCTTTCGCCGAAATCCGTATCCCGATCGTGAGCGACAATTTCCTGCACGAGCTGACGATCACAGGCGGTTACCGCTATTCGGATTACAGCAATTCTTCCGGCGGTGGCTTCAGCACCAATACCTACAAGATCGAGGGCACCCTGTCCCCGGTTCGGGACATCACGTTCCGCGGCGGCTACAACCGCGCGGTTCGCGCACCGACGATCCAGGATCTCTTCTCGCCGAACCGCGTGGTGCTCGATGGCTCGACCGATCCGTGCGCGAAGGTGGACGATACGGGCGCGCCGGTCGCGATCACCGCGGCCGATACAGGATGTCTCGCACAGGGCCTGACCCCGGGTCAGGTGGTTTCGCAGAACCCGGCCAATCAGTATAATGGCCTGATCGGCGGCAACACGAACCTCGAGCCCGAGATCGCTGACACCTATACGGTCGGCGTGTTGTTGCAGCCGCGCTGGATTCCGCGGCTCGCGATCAGCGTCGATTACTTCAACATCAAGCTCCAACAGGCGATCACCGGCATCGGCGCCGACACTATCGTACAGAATTGTACGGATACCGCCGATCCCTTCTTCTGCAGCCTGATCCATCGCGATCAGTTCGGTTCGCTGTGGCGGTCTTCGGATGGCTTCATCACCGATACGACGCAGAATATCGGTGGTCTCAAGACCAGCGGCATCGATGTAAACGCCAGCTACAATGTTCGCGTCGGCTCGTTCGGTTCGCTGGGCTTCAACTTCGTCGGCACCTGGCTCGACGAGCTGATCACGGATACCGGTGTTGGCGATGTGATCGAATGCGCCGGCCAGTATGGCAACGTCTGCGGCACACCGAGCCCCGAATGGCGGCACCAGTTCCGCGTGACCTGGACCGGCCCGCACGGTGTTGGCGCTTCGCTCCGCTGGAGGTACTACAGCAGTGTCGATATCGACGGCAGTTCGACCCGTCCGGAGCTGCTTCACATCAACGCCCAGAACTATTTCGATCTGGCGCTCACCTTCCGGGTGAACAACCACTATTCGTTGCGTCTGGGCGCCAACAATCTGCTCGACCGGTCGCCGCCGATCACGGCCTCGCAGGCCTGCCCGGCGGGTATCTGCAACGGCAACGCCTTCTCGCAGGTGTACGATGCGCTCGGTCGGTATATCTATGCCGGCGTCACGCTCGACTTCTAAGTCGATCGTCGGTGAAAACTCGGATGGCGGGTCTTCGGGCCCGCCATTTTTCTTTGGGACAGGACCGGCTAAGGTATCGGCCATGACGGGCGCGACCAGCCAGCCGGCGGTGGACATGCAGTTCGAATCGGACGCCGACCGCGCGGCCGCGCGCGGCGATCTTGCCGCTGCGCGCGCGTTGCTCGAACAGGCGACCCGAAACGGGCCGCCGCGGCTCCAGCCCTGGCTGAAGCTCAGCGCGATCTGCCGGGGGCTGGGCGATCTGGACGGAGCACTCGCCGCCGTTGATGGCGGCCTGACGGTCGAGCCGCTCGGCTTCATGCCGCTCCTGCTCAAGGCGAATCTCCTCGAGGCCAGGGGCAACACCGACGAGGCCGGTGAGATCTACGGCTATGCGCTTGCCCAGCAGCCCGCCGAGGTGCCACCGCAATTGCGCGACATGGCCGACCGCGCGCGTCGATTTCATTCGGACTTCATCGACGGCAAGGACCGTCGCCTCGCGGCCGCGCAGGCCACCATCTCCCTCGATGCGCGCGAAGCGGCGCGCGTCGACCGTTTCCGCACCAACATCGTGCGAAAGACGAGGCCGTTTCACGCCGAGCCGACCCATTTCCACTATCCGGGCCTGCGCGAGCGCGAGTTTCACGACCGGCAGGATTTCGAGTGGATCTCTCGGCTGGAGGCGGCGACGCAAGCCGTCATCGAGGATTTCCATCGGGTGACGGCGGCCGAGCGGTCCGAACTCGTTCCCTATATCCAATATCCCCACAACGTGCCGCTGCGGCAGTGGGCCACGCTCAATCACAATCGGGCCTGGACCGCGATCCATCTCATCCAGAACGGTCGCGTGATCGAAGCGAATGCGCGGCATTGCCCGGCGATCATGAATCTCCTGCCGGGGCTCGATCAGCCCACGATCCCGGGGCGTGGGCCGAATGCGATGTTCTCGCTGCTCGCGCCGGGCGCGCATATTCCACCCCATAACGGGGTCGCCAACACCCGGCTCGTTTGCCACCTGCCTCTTATCGTTCCGCCCGGCTGCTGGTTTCGGGTCGGCGACAGTCGGCGCGAATGGACAGCGGGTGAGGCATGGGTATTCGACGACACGATCGAACATGAAGCGATGAACGGCGGTGGGGCGCTCAGGGTGATCCTGATCGTCGATACCTGGCATCCCGATCTGTCACCCGCGGAGCGCGGGGCGATCGGCGCCGTCATGGCGGCGACCGATCCGCCCGGGGCGGCGGAGTCGAGGTGAGGGCCGATGCCCGGCGGCTGCTCGTCCAGGTCGATCCGCGCAGTCCGGACTCGATCTTCAAGGCCGCGGCGACGGCGATAAGGTGCGGTCTCGTCGAAGAGGCGCTGCCGCTCGCGAAGCACGGTACGTCGGCATATCCGACGGACGCGCGTATGTGGCAGGTGTTGGGGCTCGCCCATCGCGCGCTGGAGGATTCCGCGCGCGCGATCGACGCGTTCACAAAGGCCGCGCGGCTGGCGCCCTTGGATCCGCTCATCGCCCACAGTCTCGCCCGCGTGACGTTGGAAGGCGGGCTGCCCGCGGTGGAATTGTTCGATCGCGCGCGTGGGCTGGCGCCGACGGACGGCTCGGTACTGCTGGGCCGGACCGCGGCCCTTTTCGCGAGAGGTCGGATCGCCGACGCCATCGCCGATCTCGACCGATTGCTCGATCGGCATCCCGGCTGGACCGACGGCCATGCCACGGCAGCCCGCCTGCGCTGGATGCTGGGCGATCGGGCCACCTTCACGTCCAGCTTCGAGCGGGCGTCGCGGGCCGCGCCGAGAGAAGCGGCGATTTGGTGGGGCCTCGTTGGCACACTGATGGATGCCGAGCGATACGACGACGCGCTGGATGCGATCGCGCGCGGCCGCGACGCGGCCGGCGCGAGCCGCCGTTTCGACGCAATGGAGGCGGCGTGCGTGGCGGAGTCCGGCACCGCCGGCGCGGCCGATCGCCTGTTCGCGTCGCTCGTGCCGTTCGACGATGTCGGAACGGTGGTGCGCTTCGTGCGCCATCTGCTTCGTTCGGCGCGCCCGGCCGAGGCGGCCGAGATTGCGGAGGCCTGGGTCGGCAACGATCCCGCCGATTTGTTGTGGCCCTATCTAGCCGCCGCCTGGCGAATGCTGGGCGATCCCCGCTGGACATGGCTCGAAGGGAATCCCCGCTTCGTCGGGGTCTATGATATCGGCGACAAGGTCGGCTCGCTCGACGCACTCGCGCAACGCCTGCGCGCGCTGCACCTCGCCGTCCACCAACCGCTCGATCAGAGCCTGCGCGGCGGCACGCAGACCGACGGCCCCCTCTTCGCCCGAATGGAGCTGGAGATACGTGCCTTGCGCACGGCGATCGTCGACGCGGTCAAGACCCATGTCGCGCAACTGCCGCCGCGCGATCCCAGACATCCCCTCTTGAAGATGCCGCGCGCACCGATCAGCTTTTCGGGCTCGTGGTCGGTCCGCCTCCACGCCGAAGGTCATCATATCAATCACATCCACTCGGCGGGGTGGATCAGTTCGGCTTTCTATGTCGCGCTGCCGCAAGCCCATATGGGCGGCGCGGGGCATGCCGGCTGGCTCAGCCTCGGGGAGGTCACGGAGCTCGGACTCGGCCTGGCGCCGCTGCGGCTGATCGAACCGAAGCCCGGACGGCTGGTTCTCTTTCCGTCCACGATGTGGCATGGCACCCGCCCATTCGCGGGAGGCGAACGATTGACCGTTGCTTTTGACGTTGCGCGAGGAACCTGATGGCCGCCGCCCCGCCGCGCGAGCTTGCTACCGCGTTCGACCTGTTTCGCCGCCGCGATTTCGCGGGCGCCCGCACCGCCGCCGAGGCCGCGCTGGCCGCTCAGCCGAACGATCCGGCGCTGATCGGCTTTATCGGCCTCGTCTGCGCGCAAATGGGCGATCCTGGCGCGTCCATTCCCCATTTTCGTCGATTGCTGGACCTTGCGCCGGGCGATCGGTCGGCACGCATCAACCTCACCACCGCGCTGGTTGCGACGGGCGCATTCGACGAGGCGCTTTCGCTCTGCGATGGGGCGGACGAGATCAAGATGATCCGTCTTGCCGCCTTTGCCCATCAGCAGCTGGGCCGGCTCGGCGAGGCGGCCGCGGGCTATGAAAAGGTGGTCGCGACCGAGATCGAGGATTTCGAAAGCTGGAACAATCTCGGCAATGTGCGCTCGGCGGCCGGCGACGTCGGTGGCGCGATCAAAGCATTCGAGCGGGCGATCAATCTTCGGCCCGATGCCGTTCCGATCTATATCAACCTGTCTGAGCTGCTGGCGCGAACCGACCAGATCGAGCCCCGCCGGACGACGATGCGCGAGGCGGCACGGATCGTGCCGGACGATGCGCAGGTCCAGACCGAACTCGGCCTGGCGGAGACCGCGGCGCGCGATTTCCCGGCGGCGGAGCGGGCTTTTAGAAAGGCGATCCGGATCAGCAACGGGTTCACCGCGGCCTATCTCGAACTCGGCCTGCTGTTGGAGAACCTCAACCGTGTCGATGAGCTCGCCGCCCTCGTCGAGGAAGCGGCCGCGCGGGGCCTGGCCAATTCGGAGCTCGATTTCCTGAAGGCATGGGCCCTGCGCCGGCAAGGGCGTCTCGCCGAGGCGTTGCCGCTCGCGGAGCGGACGCCGCCGTCCATTCATCCCGTTCGCCGCGCTCAATTGCTGGCGGAACTCTACGATCGTTTGGGCGATGAGACGCGCGCCTTTCCCGCGTTCGTGGAAATGAATCATGCGGCGCTTGCCGTTTCGATGCCACTCGCCGGTCCGAGTTACCGCGAGCATGTCACGTCCGCCGCGGCGCTCATTACCCCCGATCGCATCGCCGGGTGGACGTCGATCGATGTTCCGGCCACGCCTGCCGCACCCGCGTTCATCGTCGGCTTTCCGCGATCGGGCACGACGCTCCTCGACACCCTCCTGATGAATCTCCCCAGCCTACATGTGCTTGAGGAGATGCCCATATTGCATGAAGTCGATAGCAAGCTGGGGGATGAGGCGCGCCTGGCGACCCTTTCCTCCGGCGAGGCGAAGGCGTTGAGGGCGCGCTATTTCACGGTGCTGAATGACCTGTCGCCGCCGGCGCCCAACCAGATGATCATCGACAAACATCCGCTCCACATGGCGTTGATGCCGCTGATCCACCGCTTGTTTCCAAATGCCAGGACGGTGCTGGTCGAACGTCATCCATGCGATGCCGTGCTCAGCTGTTTCATGGCGAATTTTCAGCTCAATGGGGGAATGCGCAGCTTTACCGATCTCGAGGAAGCCGCGCGCACCTATGACGCGGTTTTTGATGCCTGGACCCGCGCCGAGACGCTGCTGCCACTCACGGTTCACCGCATCCGCTATGAACGCATGGTCGAGGATCTCGAGGGCGAAATGCGCGACCTGCTCGCCTTCCTGAGCCTTCCCTGGGACGACAAGGTGCTCGACAATCGTGGCAGCGCGGCCCGGCGCGACCACGTCCGCACCGCCAGCTATGCGCAGATCACCGAACCGATCTATACGCGCGCCGCCGGCCGCTGGCAGCGTTATCGTGCCCAGATGGAACCCGTGCTGCCGATCCTCGCGCCCTGGGCGGAGCGGATGGGCTACGAAATCTAGGCCCGGGATTCTAAGCGGTCAGGCCGGCGACAGCTTCAGCGCGCCGTCGCCTTCGTCGACCTTGACCGTCTGGCCGTCCTTGACCTCGCCCTTGAGGATGGCGTCGGCGAGCGGGTCCTGGAGATATTTCTGGACGGCCCTCTTCAAGGGTCGCGCGCCATAGACCGGATCGTAGCCGACCCGGCCGAGCCAGGCGCGGGCGCCGTCGGTGAGATCGAGCGCGATCTTGCGGTCCTTGAGCAATTTCTGGACGCGGGCGACCTGGATGTCGACGATCGGGCCCATATGGGACTGGCCGAGGCGGTGGAAGAGGATGATCTCGTCCAGCCGGTTGAGGAATTCCGGGCGGAAATGGCCGCGCACGATCTCCATCACCTGCGGCTCGACGCTCTCGACGCTCTGGTCGTCGGCGAGGCCGGTCAGGAACTGGCTGCCGAGGTTCGAGGTCAGGATGATGATCGTGTTGGTGAAATCCACCGTGCGGCCCTGGCCGTCGGTGAGCCGGCCGTCGTCGAGCACCTGGAGGAGGATGTTGAAGACGTCGCCATGCGCCTTTTCGACCTCGTCGAACAGGACGACCTGATAGGGCCGGCGCCGCACCGCTTCGGTCAGCACGCCGCCTTCCTCATAGCCGACATAGCCGGGCGGCGCGCCGATCAGCCGGGCAACGCTGTGCTTTTCCATGAATTCGGACATGTCGATGCGGACCATCGCGCTGTCGTCGTCGAACAGGAATCCGGCAAGGGCGCGGGTGAGCTCGGTCTTGCCGACGCCGGTGGGGCCGAGGAAGAGGAAGCTGCCGAGCGGCCGGTTCGGATCCTGAAGGCCGGCGCGGGCGCGGCGGATGGCGCGGCTCACCGCCTCGACCGCCTCGCGCTGGCCGATCACGCGCTGGCCGATCGTCTCTTCCATGGCGAGCAGCTTCTCGCGCTCGCCCTCCAGCATCTTGTCGACGGGGATGCCGGTCCAGCGCGAGACGATCGCGGCGATGTCCTCGCTCGTCACCTCCTCGCGCAGCATCGCGCTCGAGCTGACCGCCTGCGCGTCCTCGAGCTGGCGTTCGAGCCCGGGGATGACGCCGTAGGAAAGCTCGCCCGCCTTGGCGAGATCGCCCGAACGCTGCGCCTGATCGAGCTGGAGCCGGGCGGCGTCGAGCTGCTCCTTGATCCTGGCCTCGGCGTGGATTTTTTCCTTCTCCGCCTGCCAGCGCCCGGTCAGTCCGGCTGATTGCTCTTCCAGCCCGGCAAGATCGGATTCGAGCGTCTTGAGCCGGTCCTTCGAGGCGGCGTCGCTCTCCTTCTTCAGGGCCTCGCGTTCGATCTTCAATTGGATGATGCGGCGGTCGAGGCTTTCGATCTCCTCGGGCTTGGATTCGACCTCCATGCGGATCCGGCTCGCGGCCTCGTCCATGAGGTCGATCGCCTTGTCGGGGAGGAAGCGGTCGGTGATGTAGCGGTTGGAAAGGGTCGCCGCAGACACGAGTGCGCTGTCGGTGATCCGGACGCCATGATGGAGCTCGTATTTCTCCTTCAGGCCGCGCAGGATCGAGATCGTATCCTCGACGGTCGGCTCGCCGATGAAGACCGGCTGGAAGCGCCGCTGGAGCGCCGCGTCCTTTTCGACATATTTGCGATATTCGTCGAGCGTGGTCGCGCCGATGCAGTGCAGCTCGCCGCGGGCCAGAGCGGGCTTCAGGAGGTTGCCGGCGTCCATCGATCCTTCGCTCGCGCCGGCGCCGATCAGGGTGTGCATCTCGTCGATGAACAGCACGACCTCGCCCGCTGCCTGGCGGACCTCGTCGAGTACGCCCTTCAGCCGCTCCTCGAACTCGCCGCGATATTTGGCGCCGGCGATCAGCGCGCCCATGTCGAGCGCCATCAGGCGGCGGTCTTTCAGCGAGTCCGGCACGTCGCCGTTCGCGATGCGGAGCGCGAGCCCCTCGGCGATCGCGGTCTTGCCGACGCCGGGGTCGCCGATCAGCACCGGATTGTTCTTGGTGCGCCGGGCAAGGATCTGGACGGTGCGGCGGATCTCCTCGTCGCGGCCGATGACGGGATCGAGCTTGCCGTCATGCGCCGCGCTGGTCAGGTCGCGCGCGAATTTTTTGAGCGCGTCGTAGCGGTCCTCGGCCGACGCGGTGTCGGCGGAACGGCCGCCGCGAAGCGCGTTGATCGCGGCGTTGAGCGCGTCCGCCTTGAGCCCGGCGGCGGCGAGCGCCTTGCCGGCATCGGTGGTCGAGGCGAGGACGAGGGCGAGCAGCAGCCGCTCGACCGTCACATAGGAATCGCCGGCCTTCTGCGCGATCTGCTCGGCCTGGTCGAGCAGGCGTACCGTCTCGCCGTCGAGCGCCGGGACGGCATTGGCGCCGCTCCCCGAGACCGCCGGGATCTTCGCCAGCGCCTTGTCGGTCTCGCGTCGCGCCGCCTCGGCATCGCCGCCGGCGCGCGCGATCAGGCCGGAGGCCATGCCCTGGTCGTCCTCGAGCAGCGCCTTCAGGAGATGCGATGGCGCGATCCGCTGATGATCCATCCTCAGCGCGACGGTCTGCGCCGCCTGGAGGAAGCCGCGCGCGCGATCGGTGAATTTCTCGAGGTTCATGTCGGTCCCTGTCCGGTTCAGCGTCCGATGTAATGTTGCATATTTGCCACGCAAGGCGCATCCCAAACCAGATGGGGAAGGGGGCAAGCAGCGTCGCGCCGCGGCATGGCTCGCCAATCGGCGAAGGCCGGCGCCGGCCGCTCTTCAAGACATGGCTGGTCGGCGTCGCGATCATCATCGCCGACATCGCCGGCGCGGTGCTGCTCGTGCAGGCCGGCTATGACGTGACGGCGATGGTCTGGACGGTCCTGTGCGCGCTGGCCATGCTGGTCGGCGCGCTTGAGTCGCTCGCCGTCGGATTCGTCGGGATCCTGATCGCCTGCGCGGCGGGGATCGTCGCGAGCGGCGAGGACGCCCCGATCTTCGGCGGCAGCGCGCGCGACGTGCAGGTTGCGTCGGCCCCCGGCGTTTCCGCGACCTTCTTCCATTTTCGCGACGGCCGAGTGCTTGCCGACATGGCCGAGCCGATCGATATTCTCGGCGGAACGCAGCGCCAGGGAACCCACCTCCTTTATACGCTCTATGTCGCACCGGTCGTCGGCGCCGACTGGACGCCAGCGCAACCCGTCACCGTCTTCGCCGTCACGGGCCATCCCGGAAACGATCAGGGCCGGAGCCAGTGGGCGCGCCCCTGGCGCGCGGGGATTCGGCTCGGCGGCTTGAACAGCGCGGAAATCCGCGGCGGGATCGAGGAGATCGCGCATCGTTCCGGGATCATCGCGGCGGCCGATGCGGTGAGGGTGCGCTGGACCGCCGATCCGGAGGGCGAGGCGGCGGCGGCCCGGATTCGGCTGATCACGATCGCGTCGATCGCGGCGCTGTTCTGGGCCGGGGTGCTGATTTCCGGCCGCATCGTCGGCGCGCGGCGCCGCCGCTGAAGGCGGAGCGGCGATTTCACCTTTGCATTCACGTCTTTTTTCCGCAGCCGTATTGCATTGATCGCACACCGCGCTAGTGTCCGGCCCACGTGACTATCGGGGGTTTCCATGCACAAGTTGTTGACCACATTCGCTTTGGCGGCCGGCATTTCGATCGCCGGGCTCGCTTCGTCCAGTCCGGCCGCGATCGCGCAGGCGCCGGCGGCGTCGGATGGCGGATCGGTCCAGCAGCTCGTTGCCGCGGTCAACATCCCGCACCAGGAATTCACCCTGCCCAATGGCCTGCGCGTGATCGTCCATGAGGATCACAAGGCGCCGATCGTCGCGGTTTCGGTCTGGTATTCGATCGGCTCTAAGGACGAGCCGGCGGGGCGGACCGGCTTCGCCCATCTGTTCGAGCATCTGATGTTCGGCGGTTCGGAGAACAGCAACACCAGCTATTTCGAGCCGATGCAGCAGATCGGCGCGACCGACATGAACGGCACGACCTGGTTCGATCGCACGAATTATTTCGAGACCGTGCCGCGCGGCGCGCTCGATCGCGCGCTGTTCCTCGAATCGGACCGCATGGGCCATCTGCTCGGGGCGGTCACCCAGCAGAAGCTCGATATCCAGCGCGGCGTCGTCCAGAACGAGAAGCGCCAGGGCGACAACCAGCCTTTCGGGCTCGTCGAATATCACGAATTGAACGCGCTGTTCCCGGCCGGCCACCCCTATCATCACTCGACGATCGGCTCGATGGCCGATCTCGACCAGGCATCGCTACAGACGGTGCAGCAATGGTTCCGCGACCATTATGGCCCGAACAATTCGGTGCTGGTCCTCGCCGGCGACATCACCCTCGCGGACGCGCGCCAGCTCGTCACCCGCTATTTCGGCGACATCCCGCGCGGGCCGCAGAACCATCCGGCCGAGGCGGCGGTGCCGACGCTGCCGGCGCGGGTCGATGAGACGATGCACGATCATGTGCCGGCGACGCGGCTTTATCGCGAATGGGTCGTCCCCGGCATCCTCGATGATTCGCAGGCGCCGCTCGACGTCGCCGCGGGCGTGCTCGGCGGCCTCGCCAGCTCGCGGCTCGACAACGCGCTGGTCCGCGGCGATCAGAGCGCGGTCAGCGTCAGCGCCAGCCTCGAAACCTTCCATCGCGTCAGCTTCTTCAAGGTCCAGGTCGACGTGAAGCCGGGCGTCGACGCCGATGCGGTGTCGCGCCGCGTCGACGAGATCATCGCCGATTTCGTCGCCCACGGCCCGACCGACGACGAGGTCCGCCGGTATGTCACCAGTTCGATCGCGGGGCGCATCCGCGGGCTCGAGCAGGTCGGCGGGTTTGGCGGCAAGGCGGTCGCGCTCGCGGAAGGCGCGCTCTACGCCAACGATTCCAATTTCTACCGCCACCAGCTCGAATCGCTCGCCGCCGTCACGCCCGCCAGCGTGCGCGCGACGATGCAGCATTGGCTGACCCGGCCGGTCTATGCGCTCCGGGTCGATCCCGGCGAGCGCGAGCCTTATCAGGAAGCGTCCGGTTCGGGCGCGGCATCGTCGCACATGCCGCGTTACTATCGCACGCCGACGGCGGACGAGCAGCCGCTCGCGCCGAATCCGTCGGCCCCCGCCGATCAGGCGGCCGGGATCGCCCGGCCGCTGAGCTATGACGTCGATCGTTCGCATCTGCCCGCGGTCGGCGAGATCGCCGATCTCCAGTTCCCGCGCATCGAGCATGCGCGCCTTTCCAACGGCATCGAGGTGACCTTCGCGCGCCGGACCGCCGTGCCGGTGGTGCGGGTCGCCGTCCAGTTCGACGCCGGCTATGCCGCCGATCGGCCCGACAGCTCGGGCCTGCAAAGCTTCATGGCCGGCCTGCTCGACGAGGGCACGGCGCGGCTGAATTCGGTTCAGCTCGCCGAGGCGCGCGAGCGGCTCGGGGCCCAGATCACGACCGGCGCCAGCCTCGATCGCACGTCGGTGACGCTGGCGGCGCTGAAGCCGATGCTCGGCCAGTCGCTCGATCTCATGGCCGACATCATCAAGAGCCCGGCCTTCGCGCCGACCGAGATCGAACGGTTGCGCGGCCAGCGCCTCGCCCAGATCGCCAACGAGATGTCGCAGCCGCAGGGTCTCGCGCTGCGGACGCTGCCGCCTTTGCTCTACGGCACGGCTTATCCCTATGGCACGCCGTTCACCGGATCGGGCTCGCCGGATGCGGTGCGCGGCTTCACCCGCGACCAGATCGTCGCGGCGCACGATGCCTGGATCCGCCCGGACACGGCGCAGATCTTCGTCGTCGGCGACACCACGCTCGCCGAGATCGTGCCGATGCTCGAAGCCCGCTTCGGCAGTTGGCGGGCGCCGGCGAGCGCGCGCGGGGCGAAGAGCTTCACCGGGGCGATCCCGGAGGCGCGGGCCCGGATCATCCTGGTCGATCGGCCGCAATCGCCGCAATCGCTGATCCTCGGCGGCGTCGTGCTCGGCGTCGACGGGACCGACGATCTGCTCGATCTCACCGCCGCCAACGACGTGCTTGGCGTCAGCTTCCTGTCGCGGCTCAACAGCGAGCTGCGCGAGACGCGGCACTGGTCCTATGGCGTGTTCGGCATCGTTAACCGGGTCCAGCACCGCGTGCCCTATATCGTCTTCGCCCCGGTCCAGGCGGATCACACCGGCGATTCGGTGGCGGCGCTGCGGACGCAGCTCGCGGAATTCCTGGGCACGCGCGGGATCACGCCGGAGGAGCTCCAGCGCACCGTCAACGGCGGCATCCGCGAGCTGCCCGGCAGCTTCGAAACGTCGGGCGCGGTGCTCGGCGCGCTCGAGCAGAACGCGCTCTATCACCGGCCGGACAATTATTACGACACGCTGGCCAGCCGCTACCGGTCGATGACCGCGAGCCAGCTCGACGCGGCGGCGCGGCGCACGATCGATCCGTCGAAGTTCATCTGGGTCGTGGTCGGTGACGCCTCGCGGGTCCGCAGCCAGCTCGAGCCGCTCGGCCTGCCGATCGAGACGGTCGCCGCGCCGGCGCCGGCCGCGCCCGCCGCCCATTGATCCGGCGCGGGCGGAAGGCTTGAGGCTTTGGGTCTCAGGCCTCCGCCCGGCCGCTCAATCGCGTGACGTGGCCCATCTTGCGGCCGGGCCGTGCGTCGGTCTTGCCGTAGAGGTGGAGGTGCGCGGTGGGATCGGCGAGGATCGCCGGCCAGCCGTCCGCTTCCTCGCCGATCAGGTTGGTCATCTCGATCCTCGGCGCGGTGAGCGCGGTGGGGCCAAGCGGCAGACCGCAGATCGCGCGGATGTGATTCTCGAATTGCGAGGTCGCGGCGCCCTCGATCGTCCAGTGGCCGCTATTGTGGACGCGCGGCGCCATTTCGTTGAACACCGCGTCGCCGCCGAGCGCGAAATATTCGACCGCGAGCACGCCGACAAAATCGAGCGCCTCGGCGATCGCGCGGGCGAACGCGGCGCCCTGCTCGATCGCCGGCGCGAAGGCGCCGGGCGCCGGGACGGTCGAGCGGCGCAAGATGCCGTTCTCATGCACGTTTCGCGGCGCGTCCCATAAGGCGATGGCGCCGTCCGCGCCCCGGCAGAGCAGGATCGAGAATTCGCCGTCGAAGGCGACGAATCCTTCGAGCACCGATGGCGCGCCCTTGACCGCCGCGAAGGCGGCGTCGGCCTGTGCGGGCGCTTCGATCCGCGCCTGGCCCTTGCCGTCATAGCCGAGCCGGCGGGTCTTCAGGATCGCCGGCGCGCCGATCGCCGCCAGCGCGGCGTCGAGACCGGCGCGGTCGTCGACCGCCGCGAACGGGGCGGGGCGACCGCCGAGACCGGCGACGAACGTCTTTTCGGCGAGCCGGTCCTGCGCGATCTCCAGCGCGCGCGGCGGCGGGTGGAGCACGGCATGTTCGCCAAGCGCCTTCAAAGGCCCCGCCGCGATATTCTCGAACTCATAGGTGACGACATCGACCGTGTCGGCGAAGCGCGCCAGCGCCTCGGCATCGTCGAAGGCGCCCCGGGTGAAGGCGGCGGCGACCTCGGCCGCGGGCGGCGCCGCGCCCGGCGCATAGATGTGGCAGCGATAGCCCAAAGGCGCGGCGGCGAGCGCGAGCATCCGGCCGAGCTGGCCGCCGCCGACGATGCCGATGGTCGCGCCGGGCTGGATCATTCAGGCCGGTCGGCGACCGCGTCGGTCTGGGCCTTGCGCCAGGCGTCGAGCCGGGCGGCAAGCGCATCGTCGGCGAGCGCCAGGATGGCGGCGGCGGCAAGGCCGGCATTGGCCGCGCCCGCCGGCCCGATCGCGAAGGTCGCCACCGGCACCCCGGTCGGCATCTGGACGATCGACAGCAGGCTGTCCAAGCCGGACAGCGCCTTCGATTCGACCGGCACGCCGAGCACCGGCAGCCGCGTCATCGCCGCCGTCATGCCGGGCAGATGCGCGGCGCCGCCGGCGCCGGCGATGATCACCCGGAGCCCGCGCGCGGCGGCCCCGGTCGCATAATCGTAGAGCCGCCGCGGCGTGCGGTGCGCGGAGACCACACGGGTCTCGTAAGCGACGCCGAGCGCGTCCAGCATTTCGGCGGCGCGGCGCATCGTCTCCCAATCGGATCGGCTGCCCATGATGAGCCCGACAAGCGGCGCGGCTTCGGCCATGCGATCGACCCCCTTGGAACGAAGCGCAGTCCTTAACGGCGGCGCGCCGCCCCGGCAATGCGGCGGTGCTTCGCGGCTTGTTAACCAGTGCGCGCTATGGGGGATGGCGAGGGATCTGGCGAATGGCCGACATGGAACGGGACGAAGAACTGGACGGCGCGGCGCGCGCCGCGCTCGATCGGCTTGCCGATGAGAATGCGCTGTTGCGCGCGGCGCTGGCGGAGGTCCGCGCGCGCGTCGCCGAGCTCGAAGCCAGTGCCGACGCCGATCCGCTGACCGGCCTTCCCAACGAACGCGATCTTGCGCGACAGCTCGACCGGATCGTCAGCCAGAGCGGCCGCCACGGCACCCCCGCCGCTCTACTTTCGATCGACGTCAAGGCGCTGCGCGACATCAACGCGCGTCACGGCCGCATCGCCGGCGACGCCGCGCTGCGCCACCTCGCCCGATTGCTGAAGGGCTTGATCCGCGCCAGCGACGTGGTCGGGCGGATGAACGGCGGCTTCGCCCTGATCCTCGATCATCTCGACAGCGAATCGGCGATCGAGACCGGCGAGCGCATCGCCCGCTTCGTCGCCGGCCAGCCGCTCGACATCGGCGGCACCGATCTCGCGCTCGACCTCACCGTCGGCGTCGCCGCGATCCTCCCGGGCGACAGCGCCGACGACGTCCTCCACCGCGCCCACCGCAATCTCGCGCGGGTGAAGGAATTCTGATCTTCCTTAGCCCCTCCCCTTCAGGGGAGGGGCTGGGGTGGGGCCTTTCCGATCCGCTTCGGCCTTGCGACATTCCCCACCCCTCGATCCCCTCCCCTGAAGGGGAGGGGAGGATCAACGGTCCTTCAGATAATAACGATCGACCTCGTTCAGATCGTCGTCCAGCTCATAGACGATCGGCTGACCGGTCGGGATTTCCAGCGCGGTGATCTCGTCATCGGGGATGCGCGAGAGGTGCTTGACCAGCGCGCGCAGCGAATTGCCGTGGGCGGAGATCAGCACGCGCTCGCCCGCCTTGAGCGCCGGCGCGATCCGCTCATCCCAATAAGGCAGCACGCGCGCGATCGTATCTTTCAGGCTCTCGGTCGCCGGCACGTCCACGCCGGCATAGCGGCGATCCTTCGACAGGTCGTAAGGCCCGCCCGCCGCCATCGGCGGTGGCGGGATGTCGAACGAACGGCGCCAGACATGGACCTGTTCATCGCCATGCCTGGCCGCGGTCTCGGCCTTGTCGAGCCCGGTGAGGCCGCCATAATGACGCTCGTTCAGCCGCCAGTCCTTCTCCTCCGGCAGCCACAGCCGGTCCATCGCCCTCAGCGCGATGTGGAGCGTGCGGATCGCGCGGGTCTGGAGGCTGGTGAAGCAAAGATCGAAATCGATCCCCTTCGCGGCCAGCAACTCGCCCGCGGCCTTGGCCTCGGCCTCGCCCTGCGCGGTGAGGTCGACGTCCCACCAGCCGGTGAAGCGATTCTTCAGGTTCCAGGCCGACTGGCCGTGGCGGATGAGGACGAGCCTGGGCATCAGGCGCGATAGGCGGCGATCTTGTCCGACACCGCGTGCAGCGCGTCGAGGCTGGCGCGACCGAGCAGGCGGCAGCGATCGGGCGACCAGCCATAGGTCGCGTCGGGGAGCGCGTCATTGTCCTTGAACGGCATTTCCAGCGTCATCGAGACCGCGCCATAGCGTTCGGCGAGCTGGGCGGTGGACATGGAAAGGTTCGCCCGGCCCGCCGCCGGAACCTCATAGCCCTTGTCGGTCTGGAAATCGGGCGACGCGGCGACCAGGGCGGCCGAGAAGGCGTCGAACAGATCCTGCTGCGCCTGCTTGAACGAGGGGATGCCTTCGAAGCCGGCAAGGAAATTGGCGGCGATCGCCTCGTCGCCATGGACGTCCATCGCGAAATCGACGCCGGTCTTGTCCATCTCACCCCGGACATGGAGCACTTCCGGGCTCTTCTCCGCGCTCGGCGCATGCCATTCGCGGTTGAGGTTCACGCCGACGGCGTTGGTCCGAAGATGGCCGCGGCGCGATCCGTCCGGGTTCATGTTCGGAACGATATGGAAGGTGAACCGCTCGCGCAGGCGGCGCACGACGGGATCGGCATCGTCGAGCAGCCGTTCGAGCGCGCCCTCCATCCACCATTCGGCCATCGTCTCGCCGGGATGCTGGCGCGCATAGAGCCAGGCCTGCAAGGGGCCGCCGGGGAGCTTGAAATAGTCGAGCTCCTGCCCGTCCAGCGTCTGGCCGAGCGAGCGATATTCGACGCCCGGCTGCGCCGCGGCCGAGGCGACGAGATCGTGATGCCGCTCCATCGTATAGGGCGCGAAATAGGCGATCCAGACGCTGTCCGACGCCGGCGTCAGCCGCGCGGTCAGCACGCCGCCGTCATAGGATGTGTCGATCCGCGTCCATTCCTCGCGATCGTAGGACATGCAGGCGCGGTAATTCTCCCACCCGTGCGGATAAGCGGAGCCGGCGCAGTTGAGGAGGCGCAGCGCAAGATCGCGGCCGGCGGCCCCGGTCACGCGGAAGTAGAACCATTGATAGAAATCGGACTGATGGTCCTTGGCGATTTCGAGATCGACGCGGTCGCCGTCGATCCCGACCAAATGGATGTTGCCGCCGTCGAAGGCGCTCGAAATGGAGAGAGTCATTGCTTCCCTGGATGATGATTTGGCTGTCAGCGCACGGTGATAGTGCGCCCGGACTCTCCAGGGAAGCCTTGAAAGAGCGCGGTGGCCAGCCGGTCCACCGCCGCCCGCTGATCGGCGAGCGGCGATCCAGGCGTCGCCTCGATCTCGGCGCGGCCTTCCCAGGCGACGGTGGCGTCGGAGCGGCGCTGGATGCGGATCGCGAGGCTGGTGACGAGGATCCCGCTCTCCCGCGCGCGTCCGATCGGGATCGTGCCGCCGACGCCGACGCCCGCCCCGCCATGATAGCCGCCGGTCCCGCCGCCGATGCCGATGCTGAGGCCGGAGCGGCGCGCCGGGCCTCCCTCGCGCCGGGTCTGGACGATCCGCACGGTCGCGACCTGCTCGGACGGCGCGCCGGCGGGCGCGATCGTCCAGCCGAGCCGGGTCAGCTCGCGTACGACCGGTCCCGATAATTGGGTGAATTCGAGGCTGTTCTCATCCGCCGAATTGCCTGGCTCGACCCGGATCGAGCCGCGCGCGATCGGCTGATCGAGGTGGAAGCGGGTGAGGGTCACCCCGGATCGCGAGACCGCGCCCTGCTCGGTCGCGCAGCCGGCGGCAAGAATGGCGGCGGCGGCGAGGACCAGGCTCGAACGAAGCATCGACATACGCATGGGAACCTCCGGGCGGGTAAGAGCTTGCCGCCATATTAGCGCGTTTCCGCCCGGAAGCATCTTCCAATCGCGAAGCGCGCCTTGGCACAAGGCACGCGCGCCCCAGCCCTTTGCGGGCGCAACATTGCTAATTCACCCCGCCGCGCGATCCCGCATTGCGGCATCGCGGCGGATCATGCTGTTTTCCGGCCCGCCCACGATTCGAAACAGGGGGAATGCTCCAATGAAACTGGTTTCCAAGGCTCTCATCGTCGCCGGTCTGATGACGCTCGGCGCTTGCGGCGGCGGCACGAACGCGGCCGATAATTCGGCCGATCTCAATGCGGTCGACGAAAATCTCACGCTGCCGCCCGAGGATCTCGCCAATCTGTCCGAAGCGCCGGCCGACGCCAACGCCGTCGATGCGAATGCGGCGGGCGCCGATGCCGAAACGGCGGCTCCCGTTGACGCGAATGCAACCGCCAACGCGCAATAATTTCGCCGATACCGCCGAGGTCTCCCTAGGTTGACGCGGTGAGCCTGGCCCCCGGCGGCAGCGCCGGGGGCTTTTTCATGCGCGCGCGTCTTCGCGAAGCGGATAGGCGGTGCTGTGCTTGACCCGTTCCATCGCGAAGCGCGAGGTGACGTTCTTGAGCGGCACGTCCGCGATCAGCCGGCGGTAGAAATCGTCGAAGTCGGCCATCGATCCGACCGCGACGCGCAGCAGATAATCGATCTCGCCCGCCATGCGGTAAACCTCCATCACCTCGGGCATCGCGGCGACCGCGTCGGCGAAGCTCTTCAGCCAGTCGGGGCTGTGATCCGGCGCCTCGATCTCGACGAAGACCGAAAGACCGAGTCCGATCGCATGGGGATCGACCAGCGCGACGCGCCGCTGGATCACGCCCTGCGTCTCAAGCTTCTGGATGCGCCGCCAGCAGGGCGTCTGCGACAGGTTCACCCGGCTGGCGATCTCCGCCACGGGCAGCGACGAATCCTGCTGGAGGATGGCGAGGATTTTGAGATCGGTGCGGTCCATGGGCGTCCCTGGAATATTCTTGCTCAAGAGCAGCGTTCATAGCGCAGCGGGAGAATAAACTTCCACACAAAAACGTGAATGCTCCGGCCTATCGCGCGTGTGGGCGATGGTTGACTTCGGCGGCCCGCCCCCTTAGGTGGGCGCCTCGCTTTTCAGACAACCAAGAAGCTTGAAGACAGGCAGCGCGCGCCATGAAGATCCGCAATTCCCTGAAGTCCCTGAAGTCGCGTCACCGCGACTGCCGCGTGATCCGCCGCCGGGGCCGCACCTACGTCATCAACAAGACGAACCGCCGCTTCAAGGCGCGCCAGGGCTAAGTGCCGGCGCGGGCCGTCGTCTTCGACGTCGGCAACGTCCTCTACGGCTGGGATCCCGAGGCTTTCCTGGTGACCCAGGTGGCCGATGACGATGCGCGCCTGAAGTTCATCGAGGACACCGATCTCTTCGCCTGGCACGAGACGCTCGACGCCGGGCGGCCCTATGACGAGGCTGCCGCCGAGCTCAGCGAAACCTTCCCCGAATATGCCCATCTCATCGCCGCATGGAGCGACCGATTCGGCGAGACGATCACCGGGCCGGTGCCGGGCACGCACGAGATCGTCGCCGCGCTCGACGCGAAAGGCGTGCCGCTGTTCGCGATCACCAATTTCTCGGCCGATTTCTGGGCGCCGTTCCGCGCGCGCGAGACGGCCTTCTTCGATCGCTTCCAGGGCATCGTCGTGTCGGGCGAAGAAAAGCTGCTGAAGCCCGATCCGGCGATCTACTATCTCGCGCTCGACCGCTTCCGGCTCCGGCCCGCCGACGCCCTGTTCGTCGATGATCGCGCGATCAATGTCGCCGGCGCCGAGGCGGTGGGGATGAAGGCGCATCTGTTCATTGGCGCGGAGAATCTGCGGGCGCGGCTGGTGGCGGAGGGGCTGCTCTAGCCTGCCTTGTGCCTCTCCAGCTCGTCGCCGGTAAGCCGGGCGACATGGACCACATTGGTCGATCCGGGCACGCCGAACGGCACGCCGGCGGTGACGATCAGCCGGTCGCCGCCCTTCGCGACTTCATGCCGCAAGGCCATGCGCTTCGATTTGCCGACCATCTCCTCGAAGCTGTGGACATCGCGCGTGCGTACGCCGTGCGCGCCCCACAGCAGGCCGAGCTGGCGCGCGGTCCGCATCGACGGCGTCAGCACAAGGAGCGGCACGCTCGGCCGCTCGCGCGCCACCCGCCGCGCGGTCGATCCCGAGCTGGTGAAGCACACGATCGCCGCAGCCGATACGGTGCGGGCCATCTCGCTCGCCGCGCGGGCGATCGCATCGTTGGTGGTCGCATCGGGCAGCGTCTGGGTGAAATGGACGCGGGCATAATGGGTGGGATCCGATTCGGCGCTGGTCGCGATCCGGTTCATCATCGCCACCGCCTCGCGCGGGAACTGGCCCGATGCGCTTTCGGCCGATAGCATGATCGCGTCGGCGCCGTCATAGACCGCGGTGGCAACGTCGGAGACCTCGGCCCGGGTCGGCGATGGCGAGACGATCATCGATTCGAGCATCTGGGTCGCGACCACCACCGGCCGGCCCAGCCGCCGCGCCGCCTCGACGATCCTTTTCTGCAGCGGCGGCACCGCCTCGGGCGGCAGCTCGACGCCAAGATCGCCGCGCGCGACCATCACCGCGTCGGCGAGCTCCAATATGCCTTCGAGCCGGTCGATCGCCTGCGGCTTCTCGATCTTGGCGAGCAAGGCGGCCTTGCCGCCGATCAGCCGGCGCGCCTCCGCCACGTCCTCGGGCCGCTGGACGAACGAAAGCGCGATCCAGTCGACGCCCTCCTCCAGCGCGAAGGCAAGGTCGGCCCGGTCCTTCTCGGTGAGCGCGGCGAGCGGCAGCACGACATCGGGCAGGTTCAGCCCCTTGTTGTTCGAGATCGTGCCGCCGACCTCGACCTCGGTCTCGATCCTCTCCTCGTCATGGGCGGTCACCCGAAGCACGAGCTTGCCGTCATCGACGAGCAGCCGCGCGCCGGGCTGGACGGCCTCGAAAATCTCCTTGTGCGGCAGCTGGGCGCGGGTCGCGTCGCCGAGCGCGGCCTTGCGATCGAAGGTGAAGGCCTGGCCGTTCTTCAGCTCCGCCTTGTCGCCCTTGAACCGGCCGACGCGCAGCTTGGGCCCTTGCAGGTCGGCGAGAATCGTCGTCGGTCGTCCGATCTCGGTCTCCAGCCTGCGGATCGCGGCGATGCGGCGGCGGTGATCGGCATGATCGCCGTGGCTCATGTTGATCCGGAAGGCATCGGCCCCGGCCTCGGCCAATGCGCGGATCATCTCGGGCGTGTCGCTTGCCGGCCCGAGCGTGGCGAGGATGCGCACCTTGCGGCTGCGCGGGACATGGGGCCCGTGGCTCGGCTCTTTTCTCGGCATGGCGCAGAGGCATAAACGCTGGCGATGACAGTGCAAGGCGCTTGAGCCCGGCGGCCCCAAACCGTAGAGCCGCCGCTCAACTGCGAATCCGATGGAGCGTGACTTGGCGGAAGGAAGCATTGCGGCCGATGAACTGCGGCTGCTGATCGAGCGCATCGAGCGGCTCGAGGAAGAGAAGAAAGCGATGCAGGACGACATCAAGGACGTCTATGGCGAAGCCAAGGCACGCGGCTACGATCCCAAGACGATGCGGACGGTCGTGCGCCTCAGGAAGATGGAGACGCACGCCCGCCAGGAAGCCGAGGCGATCCTTGACACCTACAAGGCGGCGCTGGGTCTGGGCTGAACCGTCAGAATGTGAAAGGGTGAACGGCGATGGCCGGCCACAGCAAGTTCAAGAACATCATGTATCGCAAGGGCGCGCAGGACAAGAAGCGTTCGGCGATGTTCTCCAAGCTCAGCCGCGAGATCACGGTGGCGGCGAAGGCCGGCCTGCCCGATCCCGACGCCAATCCGCGCCTCAGGGCCGCCGTGCTCGCCGCGCGCGCGCAATCGATGCCCAAGGACAATATCCAGCGCGCGATCGACAAGGCGTCGGGCGGCGATGCCGACAATTACGAGGAGATCCGCTATGAGGGCTTCGGGCCCGGCGGCGTCTCGATCGTCGTCGATGCCTTGACCGACAACCGCAATCGCACCGCGACCAACGTCCGCACCGCTTTCTCCAAGAATGGCGGCAATCTCGGCGCGTCGGGATCGGTGACGCATGGCTTCGACCGGCTGGGCCTGATCGAATATCCGATCGCCGCGGGCGATGCCGACAAGGTGCTGGAAGCGGCGATCGAGGCCGGCGCCGAGGATGTGGAATCGGACGAGGACGGCCATCGCGTGTGGACGACGATCGACGATCTCCACGGCGTCTCGCGCGGGCTCGAATCCGCATTGGGCGAGGCCGAGGCGGTGAAGCTCGCCTGGCGCCCGCAAAATTCGGTCACGGTCGGCGAGGACGACGCGCAGCAGCTTTTGAAGCTCGTCGATACGCTGGACGAGGATGACGACGTCCAGACCGTCTGGGGCAATTATGAAGTCCCGGACGAGGTGATGGAGAAACTTGGTTAGGATGCGCGCGGAGACGCGGAGACGCGGAGGAGCCGAGGTTCCAAACCTTTCGTCTGGCGCGGAGCGCCCTTTTAGAGCACGACGGAAAAGGGGCGCCAGCGCGTTCATCCGCTCCGGCTCCTCCGCGCCTCCGCGCCTCCGCGCGAACCCCGCTTTTTTCTCATGATCGTCATCGGCCTCGATCCGGGCCTTGCCTGCACCGGCTGGGGGGTGATCGCGGCGGAGGGGAACCGGTTGAGTCACGTCGCCAATGGGCAGGTGCGGACCGATGCGAAGGAGCCCCTGCCGGCGCGGCTGGTGCGGCTCGAAGGGCTGCTGGCGGCGGTGCTCGAAGCGCACGCGCCCGCCGCCGCGGCGGTCGAGGAGGTGTTCCTCAACGAAAATCCGCAATCGACGCTGAAGCTCGGCCAGGCGCGCGGCGTCGTATTGCTGGTCGCGGCGCGGCGCGGGATCGCGGTCGGCGAATATGCGCCGCGCCTCGTCAAGAAGGCGGTGGTCGGCACCGGCGGGGCGGAAAAGCGCCAGGTCCACGCGATGGTCCAGCGGCTGCTGCCGGCGGCGAAGATCGCCGGGGCGGACGCCGCCGATGCGCTCGCCGTCGCGATCACTCACGCCCATCATCTCGCCAGCGCGCGGCGCGTCGGGTAGAGGTCGGGAATGATCGCACGGCTCAAGGGCAGGCTCGAGGATTTCGGCGCCGATTTCGCGGTGATCGACGTCAATGGCGTCGGCTATCTCGTCTCCGCCTCCAGCCGGACCTTGTCTTCGCTCGGCGCGATCGGCGGCGAGGTGATCGTGCACACCGAGATGCTGGTCGGCGACGATTTCATCCGCCTGGTCGGCTTCGCGAGCGCCGGCGAGCGCGACTGGTTCCGGCTGCTCGTCTCGGTCCAGGGCGTCGGCGCGCGGGTCGCACTCGCGATCCTCTCGGCCTTGTCGGCGGACGAGATCGCCAATGCGGTGGCATCCGGCGACAGCGCGACGGTCGCGCGGGCGCAGGGCGTCGGGCCCAAGCTTGCCCAGCGCATCGTCAACGAATTGAAGGACAAGGCAGGCGGCGTCGCGCTTGGGCCTGGCGGCGCGGTGGCGGGACCGGGCGGCGCGCGCGGGGACGCGCTCTCGGCGCTCGCCAATCTCGGCTTCCGCCCCGCCGATGCCAATGCCGCCGTCGCCGCCGCCGAAGCCGAGCTTGGACCCGAGGCGGGGCTCGATGCGCTTGTCCGCCTGGCGCTCAAGAAGGCAGCGAAAGCGTGAGCGATCCGCTCGCCGCGAGCGCGGAGGGAATGCGGGCCACGCTCGAAGACGCGCCGGAAGATGCCGCCGCCTTGCTCCGCGCCGGGGCCGAGGCGGGATTGCCGGAGGCGCAGGCGGCCTTGGCGCAGGCGCTGCTCGACGGGCGCGGGGTCGCGGCCGATCCCGCCGCCGCGCTCGGCTGGTTCCACAAGGCGGCGGGCGCGGGCCATGTGATGGCGATGAACATGGTCGGGCGTTGCTACGAGAAGGGCTGGGGCACGGCCGAAAATCGGGGCGAGGCGGCGCGCTGGTACGGCCTTGCGGCGGAGCGCGGGCTCGATTGGGGCATGTACAATTACGGCGGCGCGCTCGCGCTCGGCAGCGGCGTGGCGCGCGACGAACGCGCGGCATTGGGCTGGTTCGCGCAAGCGGCGGCGCTCGGCCACGCCAAGTCGGCCAATTTCGTCGGCACCTTCCACGAGGAGGGCCGGATCGTCCCGCGCGATAGGGCGAAGGCGACCGAATATTATGAGCGGGCCGCCGAGGGCGGCGATTTCCGGGGCCAGTTCAACCATGCCCGGCTGCTCGCCGAAGCGGGACGGATGGACGCGGCGGCGCAATGGATCGCCCGCGCCGCCGAAACCGCGACCCCGGCCTTTCGCGCGCGCATGCGGGACTGGTGTGTCGAGGCGCGCGCGCCGGCGCTCGTCCGTCTTGCCGATACGGTGCTCGCCGCAGATTGCGGACCTCGCGGAGCCGCCGTAGTTTGAGACGCGAAACGACTGGGAGTGACTCGATGAAGAAGCTCTTATGTGCAACGGCCTTGCTTGCGCTTGTTTTGCCCGATCTCGCTTTGGCCCAGACCAACAACAGTCAGACCCATCAGCGGCCCGGCGCGACGCGGCCGGCAAGGCCAGCAAGGCCGGCGCGGCCCAATCGCCCGGCGCGGCCGACCCCGCTTCCGCAGCCGGTTCGTCCCCAGCCACCGCGTCCGCGACCGCCCGGTGCCGTCCGTCCGCCGGTTCGCCCGCCCGTCGTAAGGCCGCCCGTCGCGCGACCGCCCCATCGCCCGGTGCGGCCCCCGCATCGGCCCGGCTTCCGGCCGCCGCATTTCCGGCCGATCCACGGCCCGGTCTTCCATTATCCGCGCGGCTACCGCTACCGGCGCTGGGCGATCGGCCTGCTGCTGCCGAGGCTGTTCCTGTCCAACACCTATTATTACAACAATTATTACGGCCTCGGCTTCGGGCCGCCGCCGGCCGGCTATCGCTGGGTGCGCTACGGCCCGGACCTGCTGCTCGTGAACACCCGCACCCGCCGTATCTCCGACGTGGTCTACGGCGTTTTCAACTAAGCCGTGCCGGCCCCGCTCGACAGGAGCGGGGCTCGGCGGGTAGGTGTCGGCCATGTCCGACGCCGATCGCCTGACCACGCCGGAACGCCGGCCCGACGATCACGACGCGGCGCTCAGGCCGAAGACGCTCGACGAATTCGTCGGACAGCAGGCGGCGCGGGACAATCTGCGGGTGTTCATCGATGCCGCGAAACGGCGCGGCGAGGCGCTCGATCACGTCCTCTTCTTCGGGCCGCCCGGGCTCGGCAAGACGACGCTCGCCCAGATCATCGCGCGCGAGCTTGGCGTCGGCTTTCGCGCGACCTCCGGCCCGGTCATCGCCAAATCGGGCGATCTCGCCGCGATCCTGACCAATCTCGAGGATGGCGACGTGCTGTTCATCGACGAGATCCACCGGCTCGCGCCCGCGGTCGAGGAAATCCTCTATCCGGCGATGGAGGATCGGATGCTCGATCTCGTCATCGGCGAGGGGCCGTCGGCGCGTTCGGTGCGGATCGACCTGCCGAACTTCACCCTTGTCGGCGCGACGACTCGGCAGGGGTTGATCACCACGCCCCTGCGCGATCGCTTCGGCATCCCGGTCCGGCTCAATTTCTATTCGGTCGCTGAACTGGAGCAGGTCGTCCGCCGAGCGGCCCGGCTGCTCGGCCTGCCGCTGACCGAGGACGGCGCGCGCGAGGTGGCGCGGCGTTCACGCGGCACACCCCGCATCGCCGGACGGCTGCTCAGGCGCGTGCGCGACTTCGCCCAGGCGGCGGACGATGCCGAGGTCGATGCGAAGATCGCCGATGCCGCGCTCACCCGGATGGAGGTCGATCATCTCGGCCTCGACGCGATGGACCGGCGCTATCTGACGATGATCGCCGACATCTATCGCGGCGGCCCGGTCGGGGTGGAGACGCTCGCCGCCGGCCTCTCCGAACCGCGCGACACGATCGAAGAAGTGATCGAACCTTACCTCATCCAGCTTGGCCTGATCGCCCGCACCGCGCGCGGGCGCTGCCTCAACGGCCCCGGCTGGACCCATCTCGGCCTGCCTCAGCCTTCGGGCGGGCAGACCGGGCTGTTCGACGCCAAGTGAAGGAGCATCGCATGAAGTCGCTTGCCGCCGCGTTGGTTCTCGCCCTGCTTCCGACGCCCGTGCTCGCCCAGGAGGCCGCGCCGGCATCGGCCGCGCCCGATTATGCCGATCAGGCGACGTGGCTCTGCCTGCCCGGCCGCGCCGACGATGCCTGCGCCCGGCCGCTCGCCACCGCCGATCTCAACCCCGAGGGCTATGGTCCGGTCAGCGAGGACGCGCCGGCCGTCGATCCGCCGATCGACTGTTTCTACATCTATCCCACCGTCTCGCACGATCCGGGGATGAACAGCGACATGACGCCGGGCCGCGAGGAGATGGCCGCCGCCGCGGTGCAGTTCGCGCGCTTCGGTGGCGTCTGCAAGACCTATGCGCCTGTCTATCGCCAGGCCACGACGCGAAGCATCGGCGCGGTGATGGGCGGGCAGGATCCGGCGCCGATCTTCCGCCTGGCCTATGGCGACGTGCTTGCTGCCTGGCATTATTATCTCGACCATTACAACAACGGGCGGCCGTTCGTGATCGTCGGCCACAGCCAGGGCGCGATCCACGGCATCACGCTCATCCAGCGCGAGATCGAGGGGCGGCCGATCGCCGCGAAGATGGTCTCCGCGATCCTGCTCGGCTTCAACGTCGAGGTGCCGGACGGCCGCGACGTCGGCGGCACGTTCCAGCACACGCCCTTGTGCACCCGCGCCGGCGAGACCGGCTGCGTCATCACCTACCAGTCGTTCCGCGCCGAAGCGCCACCGACCGGGCCGGGACTCTTCTCCTATGCGAGCCGCGACGGATGGACCGTCGGCTGCACGAATCCCGCCGCGCTCGGCAGCGACGGCGCCGCTCCGCTCGACAGCTACTGGATCGCGACCCCGGCGGGATCGCCCGGCATCACCTGGTCCTCGACGGGCGCGCCGCCGGCGACTTTCCTGCACACGCAGGGCCTCGTTTCCGGCCAGTGCATGCACGATGGCCGAATCGGCTATTTTGCCATCCGGGTGAACGCCGATCCGAACGACGCGCGGACCGACGCCATTCCGGGCGACGTCCCGCTGCCAGGCTGGGGCATCCATCTGGTCGATGTCAACGAGGCCCAGGGCGATCTCATCCGCGCGGTGGCGGCACAAAGCGCGGCATTCGCCGCGGCCAATCGCTAAAGCAGCAGCCACACCGCGCCGCCGGCGGCGACGCCGAAAATGCCGGTGACGAAGAAGGTCAACAGGCCCGAGACGAAGGATTCCGAGCGGCGGCGCATGAACGACGATCGCGGCATCGGCTTTTGCCAGCGAAGCTCGATCAGGCCGGCGGTCGCGCCGCCGATGATGGTGAAGATGAGCGTGACGATCGCGCCCCGGATCGTCGTGAACCCGATCGCGATCGGCAGGAGGAGCGAGAGCGGCGCGGCCATCGCCACGGCGGTGGCGAGCTTGATCCGCTCGCTCGCCCGCTTCGTGACCGGCGCCACCGTCAGCAGGTCCGGCGCATCCTCGCCCGAAAGCAGGATCCAGGCGAGGCTGCCGATCACCTGGCCCGATCCGATCACGCTGATGAGGGCGAGGGTCGGTGCGATCGGCGGGCCGTTGCCATGGTTCATCGCGACGAAGACGAGCGGCGCGAGATAGATGATCCTGAGCACGATCTGAAAGGCGAGCGCCGGATCGCGGGCGAGCAGCCGCCATTCCTTGGCGAACATCGACGTGAACAGGCCGGCATGGAAATGGCGGGCGATCGCGCGATTCGAGGCGCGGCCGGCACGCGGCGACAGGCGGATGCCGGCGCCCTGATAGCCCTTGAGGAAGGCACGGGCGAACAGGAGGCCCGTGCCCACGAAGATCAGCACCGCGCCGCCGAGGACGAGCGCGATCGCGCCCGGATCGCCGAATGCCGCGCGCCCCGGCAGGCCGGCGATACCGCCAGTGCCGACATGATGGCCGCTGAACCAGCGGAACAGCGCGAGCCCGCCCGAGCGGCGGCTGCCGGGATGCTGCGAGATGAGCTGCGAGACCAGGAAGATCGCGCCGGCGAGGATGGCCGCGACGATCTGCCCGACGGTGCGCGCCGCGCGCGGGCCCGCGATCTTCGCGACGCCGAGCGTGATCGCAAGGCCAAGGCAGGCGGCGACCAGCGCCAGCGCGATCAGCAAGGCGGGGATGCCGAGCAGGCCCGGATGGCCGAGCAGCGCGACCGGCAGCACCATCGGCAGCAGCAAGGCGGCGAAGGTCAAGGCGACGCTGACCGCGATCCCGCCAAGCTTGGCGAGCAGCACCGTGCGCGGGGGAGTCGGCGCCGAGAGCAGGAGATCGAGGTCGCCGCTTTCGAACAAGGTACGCTGGCTGGCCAGCATCGCCTGGGTGGTCATGAAGCTGGTCAACACGATCGCGCCGGCGAGCACCCCGGTGAGCGCGATCGAATTGGGGACGATGGCGGTATCGCGAAAGGCGATGCCGACGGCGATCCCCATCGCGAAATAGAGCGTGAGGACGACGATGGCGAAGATCGTGCCGCGCCCGCGCGCACGGGCGCGCAAGGCGAGCCGCAGCTCGTGCAGGACCAGCCAGGCGAAGCCGCCCGGCCGCAGGCGGCGGAGCAGGACATTCATGCCGGCGCGCGCGGGCTGGTCAGGCGGATGAAGGCGTCCTCGAGCGTCATGTCGTCGGAGCCGACTTGGTCGCGCAGCTCTTTCAGCGTGCCCTGGGCAAGCAATTTCCCGCCGGCGATGATGCCGATCCGGTCGGCCATGCGCTCGGCGACCTCGAGGATGTGGGTGGTGATGACCACGGTCGCGCCGGCATCGACCGCCTCGCGTAGCGCGTCCTTGACCGCGCGCGCCATCGCCGCGTCGAGGCCGGTCAGCGGCTCGTCGAGGATCAGGAGGCGCGGGCGGTGGATAAGCGCGCCGGCGAGCGCGACCTTCTGCTTCATGCCGCGCGAGAAGCCCTCGCAACGCTGGTCGCGCTGGTCCCACAGCTCCAGCCATTTGAGCAGCCGCTCCGCATCCGGCGCGGCCTCGCCCGGCGGGATCCGCCACAGGCCGGCGACGAAGCCGAGATATTCGGCCGGGCTCAATTTGTCGTAGAGCATCGGCTCGTCGGGCAGCCAGGCGGTGACCGCCTTGGCGGCGAGCGGATCGGCGCGCGCGTCGATGCCGAAAATGTGGATCGAGCCTGCGTCGGGGCTGGTGAGGCCGGTCACCATCCTCAGCGTCGTCGTCTTGCCGGCGCCGTTCGGGCCAAGCAGCGCGTAGAGTTCGCCGGCGGCGATGGTGAGGTCGAGATCGTCGACGACCTTCTTGTCGAAGGCCTTGGAAAGGCCGGAGATGCTGAGCGCGGGGTCCGTCATGGCGGCGAAACTAGGGATTGAAGTGGTGCGCGCAAGCGCGATCAACCTTCGAGGCTGAAGATACGCTCGACCGGTTCGCCGAGCGCGCGGGCGAGCTTGAGCGCCAGCACGGTCGAGGGGACGAACACCCCGTTCTCGACCGTGTTGATCGTTTTGCGGCTGACGCCGACCAACTCCGCTAGTGCCGCCTGAGTGAGGCCCCGTTCGGTGCGGTGTTCGAGCAGGCGGTTCGAGAGGCGCTCGGGCATCTCACAGCGCGCGCCGTTCGAGCCAGCCGAAGCGGATCAGGGCCACCCCGATTCCGATCGCCATCAGCAGATGGATCGTCTCGCGCGCTTCGAGCGGATCGAAAAAGCTGAGGAAAAAGAGGCCGATCGCGCCAACCATGGTGGCAAGAAAGCCGACGCGGAGCGCATCCGCGCGGTTGGCGCGGGTCGGCTCGTCGTCCATCAGTTCGCGCACGCGCTTCGGCTTGAACCAGAAACCGTCGGTGGTGAGTGCCAACAGCAGCACGATCGACATGAGGAGCCAGCCGGCGATCCGAAGCTGGTCCACGGGGCGCGTCAGATCTTCGGTCTTGGTGGTGAAATAGATCCCCTGTTGGGCGATGAAGATGACGGCCATGGTCGGGAGCATCCGAGCGCGGCGCTGAGTCAGCCGGTCTGCGGCTTCGATGTCGGATTGGATCACCATTTCAAGGCTCCTGTGTAACTCCTAGGTGACATGTAACTCATGGGTTACATGCTCGTCAAGCGCGAAGACCAACGCAAAATCCCCTCATCTCGTCCCACGGCCGATACGGGGGGTTGGCCGCCGAGTCCGGCATGGTTAAGCGCGATGAATTGTGGGTGACGCGATCGACAGGGCCTATGCGGGCGCTTGGGTGGGCAAGACCCATCATTTCGCGCTGCGCGTCTATTTCGAGGACACGGACGTCGCCGGCATCGTCTATTATGCCAATTATCTCAAGTTCATGGAGCGCGCGCGATCGGACATGCTGCGCGCCGCCGGCATCGATCAGCGCGCCGCGCTGGAGGCGGGCGAGGGGGTCTATGCGGTCGTCGAGGCGCACATCAAATATCGCGCACCGGGGAAACTCGACGACGAGTTGCTCATTCTAAGCGAGCTGCGTGAGGTCCGCGCGGCGAGCGCGCTCATTCATCAGCGAGTCATGCGCGGGCCGGAGACTCTGGCCGATGCGTTGATCACGGCCGCCTTCCTCTCGCTGGATGGCCGGCCGAAGCGTCAGCCGCGCGACTGGGTCGAACGGTTCGAGCGGTTGAAAGGGGAAGGTGTTTGACAGGATTCACTCTCGTGCACTGGGCGATGTCGCCGGTCGCCTTGTTCATGCAGGCGGATATCGTCGTGAAGGTCGTGATGGTCGGCCTGCTGCTCGCCAGCGTGTGGACCTGGGCGATCATCGTCGGCCAGTGGCTGAAGATGGGCCGCGCCCGGCGCGAGAGCGACCGCTTCGAGCGCGATTTCTGGAAGGCGCAGGACATCGACGCCTTCCACGACGCGCGCGGCCGCAGCGATCTTCCTTCGGCCAAGGTGCTCGCGGCCGGCATCGCCGAATGGCGCCGCTCCACCGCCGGCCGCGCAATCGATCGCGACGGCACCCGATCGCGGCTGGCGGTCGCGCTGAACGCGGCGGTCGGGGCGGAGATCGACCGGCTCGCCGGGCGGCTCAATATCCTGGCGACGGTCGGCTCGGTCGCCCCGTTCGTCGGCCTGTTTGGCACGGTCTGGGGCATCATGCGAAGCTTCACCGACATCGCCGGCCAGCAGAATACCAGCCTTGCCGTCGTCGCGCCGGGCATCGCGGAGGCCTTGTTCGCGACCGCATTGGGCCTGTTCGCGGCGATCCCGGCGGTGATCGCCTACAATCGCTTCAGCTTCGGCATCAACCGCTTCGAAGCGCGGCTGCAAAGGTTCGCCGACGGCTTCCACGGCACCCTGTCGCGCGAGCTTGAGGCGGAGGCCTGATGGCGATGGGCCCCATAGCCGGCCCGGGCCGGCGCGGGCGCCGGGCGCCGATGGCGGAGATCAACGTCACGCCGATGGTGGATGTGATGCTGGTGCTCCTGATCATCTTCATGGTGACCGCGCCATTGCTCACCGCCGGCGTCCAGGTCGATCTGCCGCAGACCAAGGCGGCGGCGCTCGATCAGGACCAGCGGCCGGTGTCGATCTCGATCGACCGATCGGGCGCGATCTTCATCGACAATACGCAGATTCCGGAAGGTGCGCTCGGCGCGCGGCTCCGGGCGATCGCTTCCGGCTCGAGCGTCGAAGGCGGCCCACGCATCTACCTGCGCGCCGACCGGGGGCTCGATTACGGCCGGGTCATGCAGGTGATGGGCGAGATCAACCACGCGGGTCTCCGCCGCATGGCGCTGGTCGGCAATCCGCAGGGCGAGGCGCGCTGATGGACCGGGCGGAAAAGACCGGCGTCGGCATATCGGTGGCGGGCCATCTGGCCCTGCTCGCATTGCTGTCGCTGGCCCTTGCTCGCGCCGCCTTGCCGCCAGCGCCGTCCGATTCGATCGAGGTCTCGTTCGTCGATCGCGTCGCGCTCCAATCCGCCGCGCCCGCGCCCGCGCCGGCTCCGCCCGAACAAGGGCAGGCGCCCGACACCGGCCCGAACGAGGATGCGGCGCCGGCGCCCGCGCCGCAACCAACGCCGGCGCCGCCCGCGCCGCGCCAGGCCGATGTCGCGCCGAGCCCCGAGCGCGCCCGGCCACAGCCCGCGGAAACCCGCCCCTCGCCGCCGCGCGCCCCGCCGACCCCGCCGCGCACGCGCCCGGGCACGCAGGGCGACGCGCAGCAGACCCGCCGCTCGCTGCTCGGTCCGAATCTCCTGCGCGGCATCGGTCGCGATCCATCGCCCTCGCACGACAACCGCCAGCAGGCCGCGACGATGAACGCGCAGGCCGCGGCCAGCATCGCCTCGGCGATCGCGCGCCAAGTCCAGCCCTGCGCCGACCAGCAGGTCAATCCGGGGCCGGGCGCCGAGCGCATCCGCACCGCGATCAACTTGAGACTGAACCGCGACGGCTCGCTCGCCGGCCGGCCACGGGTCACCGGCCAGACCGGCATCGACGACGAGAATCGCCGCTATGCCGCGCGCGTCGCCGATCTTGCCATCGCCACTTTCGTCGGCTGCTCGCCGCTCCGCGGCCTGCCGCAGGAGCTCTATGATGTGCCGCGCGGCTGGGCGAACTTCACCATGACCTACAGCCTTCCGGGATGAGGATGAAATCCGTGCGTATCAGCCTGACCATAGCCGCCGCCGCAACCGCCCTGATCGGCGCCGTTGCGTTCAGCCAGACACGGCCGTCCGCGCCGCCGCCAACCGTCCAGGCGCCGCCGCCCCAAGGCCAGCAGGCCGGCCAGCCGGGCGCCGATTCGGGTCAGCTCGTGGTCGATGTGACCGGCGGCCGGCGCGCGCCGATGCCGATCGCCATCCCCTATATGCCGACGCCGGCCGCGACCGGCACCGCGGCGGGCAACACCGCCTCGTTGGGGCACCAGGTTTCGGACATCATCGCCAACAATCTCAGGAATTCGGGCCTGTTCTCGCCGATCGGGCCGCAGGGCCTGCCCGATGTCGGCTTCGCGCAGGTGACCGCGCCCGATTTCGCGGCGTTCGGCTCGACCGGCGCGCAGGCACTCGTCCAAGGCTTCGTCCAAGCCAATGGCAATGGCACGCTCACCGTCGGCTGCTATCTCTACGACGTCGCCTCGCACAGCGAGCTTGCCCGCCAGGGCTTCGTCGTCCAGCCCGCCCAGTGGCGCCGCGCCGCGCACAAATGTTCGGACACGATCTATACGCGCCTGACCGGTGAGGGCCCCTATTTCGACACCCGTGTGATCTACGTCTCGGAAAGCGGCCCGGCGCGCCACCGGATCAAGCGGCTCGCGATCATGGATCAGGACGGCGCCAACCATCGCTTCCTGACCAACGGCCAGGCAACCGTGCTGACGCCGCGCTTCGCGCCGAACCAACAGACGATCGCCTACATGTCCTATGAGAACAACCAGCCGCGCGTTTACGTCTATGACGTCGGCTCCGGACGCAGCCGGCCGCTGGTCGCCCAGCCCTATATGACCTTCGCGCCGCGTTTCTCGCCCGACGGTCATTCGGTCGTCTTCTCGATGGCGGTGAACGGCAATACCGACATCTATCGCATCTCGTCGTCGGGCGGGACGCCCCGGCGGCTCACCAATTCGCCGGGCATTGACGACGGCGGCTCCTATTCGCCGGACGGCAGCAAGATCGTCTTCGAAAGCGATCGCGGCGGCACCCAGCAGCTCTATGTCATGAATGCCGACGGATCGAACCAGCACCGGATCAGCTTCGGCGGCGGCCGCTACGGCACGCCGGTGTGGAGCCCGCGCGGCGATCTCATCGCCTTCACCCAGGTCGGCTCGTTCCGGATCGGCGTCATGAACGCCGACGGCGGCGGCGAGCATATTCTGTCGAACGGCCCGCTCGACGAGGGGCCGACCTGGGCGCCCAACGGCCGGGTCATCATGTTCAGCCGTGGCAACGGCCAGATCTGGTCGGTCGATATCACCGGCATGGCGATGCGCCACGTGCCGACGCCGCTCGGCGCTTCGGACCCGTCATGGTCCCCTTTGCGCGATTAAGCGTTTCAGCAATTCCAAGAGGAGGGAAGCGTATGACCTACAAGATGACGAGCCTGGCGCTGATCGCCGCCGTGGCGCTGACGGCGGGCTGCGCCCATCGCCGGCCCGACCAGCTCCCGCCGGCGCCGCCGACCGACATGACGCCGCCCGATCAGGGCAATGGCGCCGGTGATCAGGGCAATGTCGGCAATGCCGCCTTGCCGGGTTCGCGCGCCGATTTCCTGCAGAGCGTCAGCTCGGACCGCGTCTTCTTCGACACCGACAGCTACTCGGTCGACGATCGCGCCCGCGCCGTGCTCGACGCCCAGGCGCAATGGCTGGGCCGCAACCAGAACGTGCGGGTCACGATCGAGGGCCACGCCGACGAACGCGGCACGCGCGAATATAATCTCGCGCTCGGCGATCGCCGCGCCAATTCGGTGCGCGATTATCTCCAGTCGCGCGGCGTCGCGGCGGGGCGGATGCAGACGATCAGCTGGGGCAAGGAACGCCCGGCGGTCGATGGCCATGACGAAAGCGCCTGGGCCCAGAACCGCCGCGCCGTCACGGTGGTGCCGGAGTAAAGAGAAGGGAATCCTCCCCATCGCCTGCGGCGACAGGGAGGATTTTCAGGCCGCGAACGCTTCGTCCAGCATGCGGGCGAGGCGTTCGCCGCCGCGGGCCACCTGCAGGCGCAGCACCGGGATCAGGCGCCGGGTCAGCGCCTCGTCCATCACCGCGTGCGGCGGGATCGGCGTCGTGCACGGATCGACGACCAGCGAGCCGTAAACGAACCGGCGGCTCGCCTCCCAGCTTTCGCGCGCCCAATCCTCGACGCTGCCGGCGCGCATCGCCTGGCGCTGCTCCGGCGTGAGCTCGGACAGGATACCGCGCGCGTCCGCGGGCGGGGTCGAGATCGCGCGGTCGGCGAGCAGGCCGTCCCAGATGCTGTGCAGATTGGTCCGCCCGCCGATCGCGCCATAAGCGACGATCTCGTCATTGCCGCCACGGTCGTCATGGTCGCTGGCGTGCAGCGGCTGGTGCAGGTCGCCGACGAAATGAACCAGGAAGGCCAGCGCCATCAGCCGCTCGCGCACCGGAACATGATGGTTGCGGATCAGCCGCAGGTTGCGCTCGATCTGGTCGGTTACGCAATCATGATCGCGGCAGGCGGCGTGGAGATCGAACGGCCGGCAGATATCGACATCCGCGAAATGCCACGAATAAGCATAGCTGAACCGGTCGCGATACCGCTTGATGCAGTCCGGCCAGACGCTGAGATCGGAAATGTTGGCGGCGGGGCATTCGGGCGTTTCGAGCAGCCGCGAATGCGCCATCAACCGGCTGATCTCGGCGCGGGTGTGCGGCGTGACCTCCAGCCAGGCAATCCGCGCCACCGTTTGATGGCCATATTCCCACCAGGCGAACGCTGGCGTCGGCGCGAGGACAAGGGCGAGGAGCGCGCCGAGGCGCAGGATGACGATTCGCATCATTTGCCCCTATCGCGCCCCGGCCCGCGCGCAAAGCCGGGTCTGAACATTCCGACAAGTGGCTGATCGAAACCGGCTGGCGGCCTTGCGCGGCCCCGGCTAGAGCCCGCGCGATGACGACGCATATCGACACGCCCAAGAGCGACCATCGGGTCGAGAGCCGCGACGATCTCCTCGCCGTTTTCGCCAGGGGCGAGAAGCCGGTCGCCGACTGGCGGATCGGGACCGAGCACGAGAAGTTCGTCTATCGCCACGCCGATCATCGCGCGCCATCCTATGACGAGCCCGGCGGCATCCGCGATCTTTTGAACGCGCTGACCCGCTTCGGCTGGAACCCGGTGATGGAAAGTGGCAGGATCATCGCGCTTTCGGGCCCCGACGGCGCGATCAGTCTCGAGCCCGCTGGCCAGTTCGAGCTTTCCGGCGCGCCGCGCCGCACGATCCACGAAACCTGTACCGAGGCCGGCCGCCACCTGATGCAGGTGAAGACGGTCGGCGACGAGCTCGGCGTCGGTTTCCTCGGCCTCGGCATGTGGCCGGACAAGACGCGCGAAGAGCTGCCGCGCATGCCCAAGGGCCGCTACGGGATCATGCTGAATTACATGCCGAAGGTCGGCACATTGGGCCTCGACATGATGCTGCGGACCTGCACCATCCAGGTCAATCTGGACTATGAGTCCGAAGCCGACATGGCGAAGAAGTTCCGCGTCGGCCTCGCGCTCCAGCCGCTCGCCACCGCGCTCTTCGCCAATTCGCCGTTCACCGAAGGCAAGCCCAACGGCTTCCTTTCCTTCCGCAGCCACATCTGGTCGGACACCGATCCCGACCGCACCGGCATGCTGCCCTTCGTGTTCGAGGACGGCTTCGGCTACGAACGCTATCTCGATTATGCGCTCGATGTGCCGATGTACTTCCTCTATCGCGACGGCCGCTATCTCGACGTCGCCGGCCAGTCCTTCCGCGATTTCCTGGAAGGGAAGCTACCGGGCCTGCCGGGCGAGAAGCCGCTCGTTTCCGATTTCACCGATCATCTCTCGACGATCTTCCCGGAAGTGCGGCTGAAGAGCTTCCTCGAGATGCGCGGCGCCGATGGCGGGCCGTGGAGCCGGATCTGCGCGCTCCCCGCGCTATGGGTCGGGTTGCTTTACGATAGCGGCGCGCTCGACGCGGCCTGGGACGAGGTGAAGCATTGGCGCCTCGATGGCCGCCAGCGGCTGCGCGAGGCGGTGCCCAGGCTCGGCCTCGCCGCCGAGACGCCGGATGGTGAGAGCCTGCTCGATCTTGGCCGCCGCGTGCTCGCGATCGCCGAGGCGGGGCTCAATGCGCGCGCCGGGCTCAATGCGTCCGGCGACAATGAATCGGGCTTCCTCGATCCGCTGCGCGACATCGTCGCCAGCGGCAAGACGCCGGCCGAGGGGCTGCTGGAGCGTTATAGTGGCGCCTGGGGCGGTGACATCCGCCATGTCTATCAGGAAGAGAGCTTCTAACTCGTCCGCGATTTGACTCTTCGCCGTCATTCCAGCGACAACCGGAACGACGACGACCATCACAATCCGGAGAAGCCGATGCCAGAGCGCCGCACCCTCTATCCGCCGATCGAGCCCTATGAGACCGGACGGCTGGACGTCGGCGACGGGCATGTCCTCTATTGGGAGCGGTGCGGGACGAAGGGCGCGAAGCCGGTCGTCTTCCTGCACGGCGGGCCGGGCGCGGGATGCAGCCCCGATCATCGCCGCCAGTTCGATCCGGCGCGCTACGACATATTATTGTTCGATCAGCGCGGTTGCGGCCGTTCGACGCCGCATGCGAGCCTGGATGCGAACACGACCTGGCATCTCGTCGCCGACATCGAGCGGCTGCGCGAGATGGCGGGGCACGACAAATGGATGGTCTATGGCGGATCGTGGGGATCGACCCTCTCGCTCGCTTATGCCCAGACCCATCCCGAGCGCGCGACCGAGCTGGTGCTTCGGGGCATCTTCACCTTCCGCCAGAGCGAGCTCGACTGGCTCTATCTCAAGGGCGCCTCCGAAATCTTTCCGGACAAATGGCCGGAATTCCTCGCGCCGATCCCGCAAGACGAGCGCGGCGACCTCGTCGGCGCCTATCAGCGCCGCCTCACCGGCACCGATCGCGCGGCGCAGCTCGAGGCGGCCAAGGCGTGGAGCAAATGGGAGGCCGAAACCGTCACCCTGCTGCCCGATCCGCACGTCATCGAGGAGTTCACCGACGACGATTTCGCGATCGCGATCGCCCGGATCGAGAATCATTATATGGTTCACCGGGGCTGGCTGGAGGAAGGCCAGCTCCTCGCCGGCGCGGCAAAACTGCGCGACATTCCCGGCGTCATCGTTCAGGGTCGCTACGATTGCTGCACCCCGCCTGTCACCGCCTGGGACTTGAAGCAGGCTTGGCCCGAGGTCGAGCTTCATCTCATCCCCGATGGCGGCCATCTGTTCAGCGAACCGGGCGTGACCGACGCGCTCATTCGTGCGACCGACCGCTTCGCGGCATGAAAATCCGCGACCGGTTCATTTGCCGGCAAGCTCAATCGGTTTATCGCTGAATCTGCACGGCCTATCGTGCGTGCGAGGCCCCTCCGCCTCGCGAAGGGGAGATTTCACATGCGTCTTTCGGTTTCCATCGCCGCGCTTGCCGCAGCCCTGAGCCTCGCCGGGGCGGCCGCCGCCCAGAGCGGCACCTATCACGGCACGCTCGCGCAATGCGCCGACGGCCAGCAGCTCCAGCTGCGCGGCGGCCAGCGTTACGTCATCGCGGCCACCGCCGGCAGCTTCGATACGGTGCTCAGGATCGTGCGTTCGGGCAGCAGCGACGTGCTCGCGCAGGACGATGACGGGGGCGACGGCACCAATTCGCGCCTGAGCTTCACGCCCGCCGAGAGCGGAACCTATATCGCCTGCGTCACCGCCTATGGCAGCAGGGGCGCTGGCGCCTACACGCTGACCGTCGAGAACGCGCCGCCGCTGCCGGCGCCGGTGAGCCGACCGACCGGCACGGAAACGGCCACGTGGCAGGTGTTCGACGGCACGCTCGCCGATGGCGACCAGACCGACAACGGCGCCCGGTTCGACGATTATCAGATCCAGATTCCGGACGGCCAGCGCGCGATGATCAGCCTCGAATCGCCGGCCTTCGATACCGTGCTCAAGGTCTATCGCGGCGATCAGCGCGGCGGCGAAGTCGCGGCGAGCGACGACGACAGCGGCGGCGGGCTCAATTCCTTCCTCATGTTCGCGCCGGAACAGGGCGGCACCTTCATCGTGCGCGCCACCTCCTACGGATCGGATTCAGCCGGCGCCTATCGGCTGCGCGTGACGACCAGCCCTATTCCGCAGCGATCGGATCAGGGCGCCCCCGCCGTGGGCGCAGAAGAGGGGGAGTAAGCTTCGCGATGAGGCGTGGGATGGGGCCGTTGCGCGCCATCCACGCCGCATAATCCTGGTAGGCGGGGTCGGCCATCAGGTGCCGTTCCTCGGTGCGCGCGCGCCAGTAATAGACCCCGCTGACCAGGCCGAGCACGACCGTGTTGCGGATTGCGTCCACCACATTGTGGGTGGTGGCGAGGAAAGGCAGGGTCGCGAACCACCAGAACAGGTTCTTCGACAGATAGGCCGGATGCTTGGAAAAGGCATAGGGCCCGTGCGTCAGCACACCGCGATGGGTGAGGTTGGAGAAGCGGATGCCGAAGGCGACGGTCGCCCAGGCGTAGATGCCGGTCAGGAAAACCAGCCACAGGCCGATCAGCGACATGATCAGCGGATCGTCGCCAAGCCAGTAGATCCAGTCGGCGGTGCCGATATGATAATCGAGCGGCCCGCCGGGGTTCATCATGATGAAGGGCGGGTAGCAGATCAGCGCCGCTGCCCAGCCCGCCGCATAGGGATTGGCGGTGCGGATATGGGCGTCCAGCGGCTTGAAGGTCAGCACATAGCCGACGGTCGCGAAGCTCACGTCGATCATGAACATGACGCTGATCAGCCAGCGCGCGAGATTGACCGGATCGTCGCTGATCCAGGCCGATTCGGGATGGATCGCCTCCACCCAGTTGCCGGGCACGATCGAGATCATGAAGGCGAGGAAGAAGGCCTTGACCGCCCAGGCGCGATAGAAATCGTGCAGCGCCTGTTTGTCGGCGCGATCGCCACGGCCGATCAGGAGCTGGCCGAAATGCCAGGCGCCGTCCTTCGGCTCTTTCAACCGCCGGTCGAGCCAGATCACATAGGGGATCGACAGGACGAGCATCGGGATCGAGGCGATGCCAAGCGTCTGCATCGCGAACAGCCAGGCGCCGTCCCAATACCAGCGCGCGATGCAATAGGCCGCGCCGATGAACGCCCAGATGCCCCACAGGCCCGCGATCTTGGCGATCGAGACGTCGAGCGATTCCTTCAGCGGCCGCGGCGGCGACTCCCAGTCGATCCCGGTCGAGGGCCGGCGGTGGACCTTGTCGACGATCAGCGACCAGGCGATCATCGGCAGGCCGCAGGCGATCAGCGCGGTCAGCGCCGCCAGCGGCCCTTCCATTCCGTAGATGCGGGCGACGCAGGTCCAGGCGATGAGGCCGACAAGGCCGATCAGGCCGACGCCGGTGCTGACCGCTGAGGCCGGGCGGGGATCGTAAAGCGCATCGGGCGCAAGCTTGGTTTCGGCGTTCATCGCCTTGCGCCCTAGCGCCAAGAAGTAAGCAAGCGGTGAAGGATGGAACCTGCGCCGGGCGCGGGTCGGCCGATAAGGTTTCCTCAACCCATTTTCGGCGACAATGGCGGCGAAAAGCCCGTTTCATCGTGTGGGGAAAGCCGATGCTGGCCCAGGACAGGGTCGAGGAGACCAGCTTCTCCTTCTCAGCCGACGTGCCGATGCCGCCCGAACGGCGGCACCAGGATCGTCATATCAAGATCCTGCGGGTTGGCGCGATCTTCATCGACGGCCGCCGCGAGCTGTGCCTCATCCGCAATATCTCGGCCGGCGGGCTGATGGCGCACGTCTATAGCAGCGTCCGGCCCGGCCAGCGCGTCACCGTCGAACTGAAGACCAACCAGCAGGTGGCCGGCCACATCGTGTGGGTGCGCGAGGCCAATGCCGGCATCGCCTTCGACGGCGCGGTCGACATCGGTGAGCTGCTCGCCAATCCGGCCCAGCTTGACAATGGCTGGAAAGCGCGGGCGCCGCGGGTCGAGGTCGATCGGCCCTGCGTGCTTCGCGTCGGCGCGCGCACCTGGCGTGTCCGCACCCGCGATATCTCGCAAAGCGGGCTCAAGATCGATGTCGATCAAGAGCTGGCTCCAGGCACCGAAGTGATGCTGACCCCCGAGGACTTCCGCCCGATCGCCGGCATCGTGCGCTGGCAGCAGGGCAACGCCTGCGGTATCTCCTTCAACCAGCTCGTGCCGCTGGCCGAACTGATCGCCTGGCTGAAGAAGCGGTAGGCCACCGGATCGCGGGACCGGCGCGGCCGGCCCGAAGCGTTTCGGCGCGCGGGCAGCGGGCGCATGGCGTCTATCGTCAGATGCTGTAGATGCGGCGGTGTTCCATGCGAGGAAGTCGCGTTGACCCTGTTCGTCCCATCAGCATTGTCGATATTGTCGATCCTAGCGCGCGCGCAGTGTGCCTTTGTCCCCGCCATGGCGCGGCGAACGGACTGAAACGTGACGACGGGCGGCCTTTTCGACCTGTTTGCCGCCGAGCGCGACAGCCTGCTGCGTTATCTGGGGCTCAGGGGCGCGGCGCCGGAGGAAGCCGAGGACATCCTTCAGGAAATATATCTCAAGCTGAGGGAGGCCGGCACCGGCCCGATCGCCCAGCCAAAGGCCTACCTCTTCAAGATGACGACCAACGCCTATCTGATGACGCGGCGCGCCGCCGTTCGCCGTGCCCGCCGCGAGGAAGGCTGGATGGACGCGGCGCTCGAGGACGGCGGGGCAAGTCCCGAACCCTCGGCCGAAGCGCGCCTGATCGCCCGCGAGCGGCTGGCGGCGGTCCAGCGGGCGATCGGGGCGCTGCCGGAGCGGACCCGGATCATCCTCCGCCGCTTTCGCCTCGACGGCGCGAGCCAGCGCGCGATCGCGGTGGAGATGGGCGTGAGCGTGAGCGCGGTCGAGAAGCATCTCCAGCGCGCCTATCACGCGCTCGCCGACGTGCGCGCCGCGCTCGATGCGGATTCGCCTCAGGCGCGGCATCCTAGGGACGATGGGGGAGCGAATGAACCCTGAGCCGGAAGAAATCCGGGACGCGGCGATCGCCTGGCACCTGCGCTTGCGGGACGGCGATGACGCGGACTGGCCCGCGTTCATGGACTGGCTGGGCGCCGATTCCGCGCATGCACGGGCCTATGATCTCGTCGAGGTGGCGGACGCCGATCTCGAAGACGAATTGCGGCGGGTGCTCGCCACGACGCCGGCGATCGAGGCCCCGTCCGCGCCCCGCCGGATCGATCGGCGCTGGTTCGTCGCGGGCGCCGGCGCGCTGGCCGCGTCCATTGTCGGCGCCCTGCTGCTCATGCCGGCGCGGCACGATTTCTACGAGGTCACCACGCGGCCGGGCGAGCAGCGCGTCGTCGCGGTCGATCCGGCGACCAGCATCGCGCTCAACGGCGCGACCCGGCTGCGGCTCGACCGAAGCGATCCGCGCTATGCTTCGCTCGAAACGGGCGAGGCCCAGTTCACGGTCCGGCATGACCCGGCGCGTCCCTTCACGCTCGACGTTGGCGAGGATCGCATCGTCGATGTCGGCACGCGCTTCAACGTGGCGAGGCGGGCGACGGGCCTCGAATTGTCGGTGGCCGAAGGCGCAGTCCTCTACAACCCCGGTCGCGAGGCTGTCTCCGTCGCGGCCGGGCAGCGCCTGCGCGACACTGCCGCCTCGGGCCAGGTAAGGGTGGACCGGATCGATGCCGGTGCCGTCGGCGGCTGGCGCTCCGGCCGCTTCATCTATTCGGCGACGCCGCTGGGCGCCGTCGCCGAAGATCTGGCTCGCGCGATCGGCCGACCGATCGCGGTCGCGCCGGCGCTCGGGGCACGGCCGTTCTCCGGAGCGATCGTCCTGGAGCCCGGCGACCGCGGCGATCCGGCGCGTCTGGCCACTGTCCTTCAGGTCCGCATCGTGGCATTCGGTACAGGCTGGAAAATGGAGCCTGCCCACGGTGCGACCCCTTGAACTCGCGGGCGCCGGCGCAGTCCTGATCGGCCTTGCCGGCCCCGCCGCCGCCCAATCGGACAGCCGTCGGTTCGATATCGCGCCCGGGCCGCTCGGCCATGTGGCCGCGATGATCGGTGCCCAGGCCGGGGTCACGATCGGGGTCGCCGATCCAATGCTCGCGCTGCGCCCATCCCCCGGCGTTCGCGGCACCTTCGGCGTCGAGACCGCGCTCGCGCGCGCGCTCCACGGCACCGGCGCGCGGGCGGCCGCAATCGACGGGCGGACCTATCGCATCGTCGCTGTCCCGCCGCGCCAAAGGGCGAGTCCTTCCGCGAGCCCGATCGTTCGCCGCGCGCCGCCGCTCGCCGAGCCGTCCGCCGAAATCATCGTCACGGCGACGAAGATACCGGTGCCGGCCGGACGCTATCCAGGCAGCCTCGAGATCGTCGATCTCGACGGCGCGATCAATGGCGGAACCGGCGCGCTCGAGGGGACATTGCTGCGCATTCCGACGATCAGCGGCACGAGCCTGGGGCCGGGGCGCGACAAGCTCTTCATCCGCGGCATTGCCGATTCGAGCTTCAACGGCCCGACGCAGGAGACGGTCGGGCTCTATCTGGATGACGTGCGGCTTACCTACAACGCGCCCGATCCAGACCTCAACCTCTACGACATGCGCCGGATCGAGGTGCTCGTCGGCCCTCAGGAGACGCTCTACGGGACCGGCGCGCTGGGCGGCATCGTCCGCCTGTCGCCGAACCTGCCGGACGCTTCCACCACCGCCGGATCGGCCGCGCTCGGCGTCTCGACGACCGCGCATGGCGGGATCGGCACAGATGCGGCCGCGATGCTGAACGTGCCGCTGGGCGATCGCGCCGCGTTGCGCGTCGTCGGCTATCGCACACTTGATGCGGGCTATATCGACGATTCCCAGCGCGGCCTGTCGAACATCAATCGAACGGTGGGGAGAGGCGGCCGGATCGCCCTCAGGCTCGATGATCGAGGCGGCTGGACGTTCGATCTGGGCGGTGTCCTCCAGAATATCGACAGCCGGGACGGGCAATATACGCTGCGCGGCGATCCGCCGCTGACCCGGAGCGGCAGCCTCGCCCAGCCTTTCGATAACGACTATCGGCTGGCCTATGTGACCGCGCGACGGCGGATCGGGGCGGCGCAGATCGTCTCGACGACCTCGATCGTGGATCACAATATCAGCTCGACCTTCGATGCGACCGGCTTCGTCGGCGACGGGCCGGCGGTGCTCCAGGAGGACACGTCGATCACCCTGATCTCCCACGAGACGCGGCTTTCGGCCTCCCCATCCTCCTCGACGCCATGGATCGTCGGCATCAGCCTTCTCGACGACATCAGCCGCGTTCGTCGAATGCTGGGATCCGCCGCCGCGCCATCGGCCATCGCCAGCGTGCGCAACGACAATTTCGAGGGTGCGCTGTTCGCCCACCTCTCCTGGTCACTCCTGCCACGGTTGGTGGCGACGGTCGGCGGGCGGGCGACTTTCAGCCGATCGGTCGGCGGACTCCTCGGGCGCGACGAGGACGAGGTGGGCGAGCCCAGACGCACCGGCTTTCGTGCGACGCCGAGCCTCTCGCTTTCCTGGCAAGCCGTCCGACGCCTCCAGCTTTACGCACGCTATCAGCGGGGCGCGCGCGCGGGAGGGCTCGCGGTCGAGGCCGTCAATGGCCGCGTATCGGCTCAACGGTTCAGGCCCGATGGTCTGACGATGGTCGAATTCGGCCTGCGTCGGCCCGAGCCTGTTAGAGGTCTTTGGGCGCACGCCGCGATCTCCTATGTCGGCTGGAACAGCATCCAGGCCGATCTCATCGACGATCGCGGCCTCCCGTTCACCACCAATATCGGCGACGGCCGGATCGTGACCGGCGAGGTGTCGATGGGCTGGCGGCCGGTTTCCGGGCTGACGCTGGAAGTATCGGGTTTCCTCGCCGACAGCGCGCTGTCCTCGCCGACGGCGGACCTGCTTCCCGAGCGCGACCGTGACTTGCCCAATGTCCCGTCGCGCGGCGGACGGGCCAGCGCCGGCTGGCACGGGGCCGTTTCGCCCGATTTGCAGCTCTCGCTCGAAGGTTCGGTTCGATATGTCGGGCGCTCGCAGCTCGGCATCGGGCCGCCGCTGGACGTGAGCCAGGGCGAATATGTCGTCGCCGCGGCGCGCGCGCGTCTGTCCCACGGCCGCGTCGGCCTTTCGCTCGACATCGACAATATCGCCGACGCGCGGGCCAACCGGTTCGCGTTCGGCAATCCCTTCGGGCTCGAGCTCGGCAATCAGGAAACGCCACTTCGGCCGCGGACGATCAGGATCGGGCTCGATGCGCGATTCTAAACGCCTGCTGGTCTCGATCCACGACGTGAGCCCGAAATTCTCGGGACAGATCGAGACGCTCGTCGACTTTCTCTCCCGCGAGATCGGCGAGGGCCGTTTCGCGATGCTCGTCGTTCCCGATTTCTGGGGCGAGGCGCCGCTCCTCCAGGATCGGGCGTTCAACGCGCGGCTCAGGGATTGGGCCGATCTTGGCGTCGAGATGTTCGTGCACGGCTGGTGCCATCGCGACGACAGTCCGCATCGCGGGGCGCTGGCCCGGATCAAGGCGCGCCACATGACCGCCGGCGAAGGCGAATTCCTCGGTCTGTCACGAGACGAGGCGGCCGCGCGCATGTGTCGCGGCCGCGATCTGGTCGAGCAGGCGACCGGCCGTCCCGTGGCGGGCTTCATCGCGCCCGCCTGGCTCTATGGGCCGGGCGCGCTCGACGCGGCGGCGGCGCTCGGTTTCGCGCTCGCCGAGGATCACATGAAGGTGTGGAGCCCGGCCTGGAACCGGGTGCTGGCGCGGGGCCCGGTCATCACCTGGGCCAGCCGGACACGCATGCGGGCGGCAAGCTCGCTCGCCTTCGCCGCGCTGGCGCGCCGGACGCTGGGTGGCATGACGACGGTCCGGATTGCGCTGCACCCTGGCGACGTCGCCGACCGGCGCCTGATCGACAGCGCCCGGCTTACCCTGGCACGGTTCCGGCGGGACCGCGCGGTGGCGCGCTATCGCGATCTGCTCGATGCGGGAGGCGGCGCCCGGCGGCATCTCTAACGCGAGCAGATGTCTGGCGGGTTCGATGCCGAAGATCATGATGTTCCTCCACAGCTTCGAGCCGGGCGGGGTCGAGCGGGTCGCCTTTCGTCTTGCCGATGCCTGGGTCCGGGCCGGCCTGTCCACGTTCGCGGTGATCGGGCGCGCCGAAGGCGCGGCCGGGCCGCAAAGCGTTCCGTACCGGGTCGAGATCCTCCAGCGCGGGCGGATGTCGACCCGCCGTTTCGAGACATTGTGGATGATCGCCAATCTTCCGCGCATTGTCGCCCGTGAACGGCCCGACCTTCTGTTCTGCGCTGGCAATACCTACGCCGCCGTCGCCGTCGCCCTGCGTCTGATGCTGGGGGCGCAATGTCCGCCGGTCGTCGCCAAGGTCAGCAACGATCTCGAGCGGCGCGATCTGCCGCGACCGCTGCGCTTCCTCTATCATCTCTGGCTGCTGATCCAGGGGCGCTGGATCGACCATTTCGTGGCGCTGTCGCCGGCCATGCGGTCCGAGATCGCGGCGATGATGGGCATCTCGCAGCAGCGAATCTCGGTCATCGAGGATCCGGGCCTGACGCTGGAGGAGGTGGGCCGGCTCGGGGCTTCGCGCCCTCCGGGCGCGCGACCGCATCGCGGCCGCCGCTTCCTCGCCGTCGGGCGGCTCGCACGGCAGAAGAATTTCCCGCTGCTGCTGCACGCCTTCGCGCGGATCGCGGGCGAGGACGATCGGCTTGTTATCCTCGGCGACGGCCCGGAGCGGCGGCGCCTCGAAGGCCTCGCCGAACGGCTCGGCATCGCTGATCGCCTGCGCCTGCCGGGGCATGTCGACCCCATGGACGGCTGGTGGTCGGGCGCCGACACATTCGTGCTCTCCTCGGACTATGAGGGGCTGCCGGCGGTGCTGGTCGAGGCGATCGCCGCCGGTCCCGCGATCGTCGCCACCGGTTGCAGCCCAAGCGTTGCGGAGATCCTGGACCGGGGCCGCTTCGGCACCATCGTCGCGCGCCGCGATCCGCGCGCGCTCGCCGCGGCGATGCGGAACGCCGATCCCGATCGGGTGCCGCCTCTCGCCGATCGGAGCGCCTGGTGCGCGCGCTACACGATCGAGCGCGGCGCGCGCCTCTATGCCGATCTGATGCGCCGGCTCGCGCATGCGACGCAGCCCCGCGCCGACGGCGCCAACTTTTTGGATGCGCGCGGTGAGGATCGGGAGGACCGGCGGCATCTTTGATGCGGGTTCACCAGCGTCAGGGTATTTGTGTCGACATCGCCGCGCCACGCCATCGGTCCCGTTTCGCCGCATCTCGCCCTGGATCCGCTGGGCGCATTGCCCCGCCGGCCGGCGCCGAGAACATTCTGGACCTATCTGCCGATCGCGATCTCGCTGGCCGTTATCGCGACCGCCTTTGCCGAGCTGCGCCATCTCCACGTCGGCGATCTTGCCTCCCTCCTGCCGCGCGGGCCCCTCTTCTGGCTGACGTTCGCGGCCGTCTATCTCGCCCAGCCGGTCGCCGACTGGATCATCTTCCGGCGGCTGTGGGGTCTGCCGGCGGCCGGGATGGTGCCGTTGCTGCGCAAGTTCGTCGCGAACGAGCTGGTGCTCGGCTATAGCGGCGAGCTCTATTTCTACGCTTGGGCGCGGCGCCATTCGCGGCTGACCGCGGCACCCTTTGGCGCGGTCAAGGACGTCACTGTCCTTTCGGCGCTGACCGGCAATGCCGCGACATTGCTCCTGCTCGTCTTGGCCTTTCCGATCTGGAACGAGATCGGCCTGGCGCGCACCGGCAGCGCGATGACCCTGTCGGTCGTCTTCGTCCTGCTGACCTCGATCGCGATGCTGCTGCTGCGCGCCCGATTGTTCACGCTGCCCCGGCGCGAGCTGTGGGTGGTGGCCGCGATCCACACCGGCCGCATCCTGCTCGTCACCGGCCTCACCGCCTGGCTCTGGCACCTTTGCCTGCCCGCGGTCGGCGTCGCCTGGTGGATTCTGCTCGCGACCCTGCGCTCGCTGCTCTCGCGGCTTCCCTTCCTCCCCAACAAGGACGTCGCCTTCGCCGGAATCGCAATCTTCCTGGTCGGCCACGACGTCGAGATCGGCGCCCTGATGACGTTGATCGCCGGCCTCGTCGTCGCGGCCCACGTGGCGGTGGGCAGCCTGCTCGCGCTCGCCGAGCTGACCGAACGGAGGGCCGAACCATGATGGCCGCGGTCCCGCCGGCGAACAGCCCGCATTACATCCCCTCCACGCCGGCGCTGGGCGTCGCCGAGGGACGCTGCCGCCCGAACGAGCCGGGCCCCGCGCTGCTGATCACGGCGGTCGGACTGAAGGACCGGCGCGGGCGTCTGCGTGCCGAGCTCTATCCGCCCGGCGACGACGATTTCCTCGCCGACGACAATGTCCTCGTGATGCGGGGCGCCACATTTCGCCGGGTGGAGATTCCGGTCCCGCCCGCCGGGCCCGCGCGGCTCTGCATCCGCGTGCCCCGGCCCGGCATCTACACGCTTTCCCTGCTTCACGACCGCGACGCCAACCGTCGCTTCTCGCTGTCGATCGACGGCATCGGCTTTGCCAACAATCCGCGGCTCGGCTGGCGTCGCCCCGCCGCTTCGGCGGTGCGCTTCCGCGCTGGCCCCGGTCTCACCTCGCTCGACATCGTCCTCAACTATCGGCGGGGACTTATGTCCTTCGGCCCGATCGGGGGCCGCTGAGATGAAGATCGTCGACGTCTGCCCGTTCTATGCGCCGAAGGGCGGCGGCGTGCGTACCTATGTCGACCGCAAGCTCGAGTCCCTGAGCCTCGCGGGCCACGAGGTCGTCGTGATCGCGCCCGGCAAGGCGGATCGCGACGAAGAGCGCCCGGGCGGCGGACGAATCCGCTGGGTCCACGCGCCGCTGTTCCCGCTCGACCGCAATTATCGCTATTTCTCCAGGGCTGAGCCGGTCCACGACTTGCTGGACGCCGAGCAGCCCGACGCCGTGGAGGCCTCCTCGCCCTGGCGCGCCGCCACCATCGTCGCGGCCTGGCGCGGGCGGGCATTGCGCGCGCTCGTCATGCATGCCGATCCGATGGCGGCGCACGCCTATCGCATCCTGGGGCCGATCGCCGACCGCGACCTGATCGACCGCAGCTGCGAGCCCTATTGGCGACATCTGCGGCGGCTGAACGACGCGTTCGACGTCGTCGTCAGCGCCGGCGGGACTCTATCGGCGCGGCTGCGCGCCGGCGGACTCACCAAGGTCGCGACGGTGCCGATGGGCGTCGATCCGGGCCTCTTCTCACCGTTGCTCCGCGATGAGGAGCTGCGCCGGCGGTTGCTCGCGCTCTGCGATCTCGGGCCCGAGGCCGCCCTGTTTCTCGGTGTCGGCCGGCTTGGCCCGGAAAAAAGGTGGGAGATGATCGCGGCGGCGGCGACCGCGGCGGCTGCCCGGCATCCGCTCGGGCTCGTGATCGCCGGCGACGGAAAATCTCGTCGACAGCTGGACCGCGCGATCGGAGACAATCCGCATATCCGCCTGCTCGGCCCGATCGCCGACCGGCCGTTCCTCGCGCGGCTGATGGCGAGCTGCGATGCGCTCGTCCATGGCTGCGAGGCCGAAACCTTCTGCTTCGCGGCGGCCGAGGCGCGCGCCAGCGGCCTGCCGCTCATCGTGCCGGACGAAGGCGGTGCGGCGGACCATGCCGCCGATGGGGGCGGCTGGCGATACAAAGCGGGCGACGCCGCCGATGCGGCGCGTGCCATGCTCCGCTACGCTGACGCGCGTCGCGGCGGGCCCGCTGCTCCCAGGGGTGGCGTCAGGACGATGGACGACCACTTCCGCGATCTCGTCGCGCTTTACGAACGGGGCGCGGACCAGGAGCTGGCGGCATGACGGCGGCCGCCCGACTGGCGCGCCCGGCCGCGCGCGAGGCGGCGCCGGCCGACGAAGCCATTCCCCCGGAGGCATGTCCGCAAAGCTTGCCCGATACGCGGCAGGCGCGCGTCTTCATCGATGATTGCGCTTGCCTTCCCTTCGTCGTGCGTTTGCTCTTGTGGGCGACGCGGAACGCGCGATGAAGCGCGCCGACCGGCCGCGCAATCCCGGCGTGATCCTGGATCGCTACATCCTCGGGAGCATCGTCTGGCGCGCGGCGAGCATCGTCGGGATCCTCGTCCTCGTCCTCGAGCTGGAAAATGTGATGCGCCTCGTCGGGCAGGTGGATCATGTCGATCGGCCGTTCGTGATGCTTTCGACGCTCTGCGGCCTGCTCGTGCCGGAATATGTCGCCCTGGCGCTGCCCTTCGCCTTGTTCCTCGCGACCGCGCTCGCCTTCCGCCAGCTCGCCATGCGCAGCGAGCTTGCCGCGATGCTGGCGGCCGGAGTCTCGCGGCGGCGGTTGATCCGCGGCCCCCTGCTGCTTGGCTTCGCCTGCGCGAGCAGCCTGCTTGCGCTGCGTGGCTACGTCCAGCCCGCCTGCGAAGCTCAGCTCGCCGCCAGGGGCGACCAGATCCGGGCGGGGCTCTTCGGCCTCGGATTGGTGACTGGCGAAATCGCGCGCCCGTCGCCCGACACGGTCCTTCTGATCGGCGGCGCCGGTCGCAAGCGGGGCGAGTTGACCGACATCTTCCTCGACCTGCCGGCCGGAACCTTCAGCGCGCCCCGCGCGCATGCGGCCTTCGGCGAGGACGGTGAGCTCGCCTTGACCCTGTTCGACGGCCGGGCGGTCCAACGCGACGCGGCGGCCAGGCGCGGACGCGCCCGATTCCGGCGCCTCACGGTCAGGGTGCCGCTCGTCATCCCGCCGGCGCGGCGCCTCACTCCCGATCAGCGGCTGGAACTCCTCACCCAGACGGAATTGCTCGCGCGGGTGCCGCGGGCGCTGGCGCGGGCGGCGACCACGACCTTCCTGTCGCGCATCAGCTTCGCGCTCTTCTGTCTCGTCGCGCCGGTGGTTGGCGTCGGCGCCGGGATCGTTGCGCCGCGCCGCGCCAGCGTGGTTGGTCTCGGCGTCGGATTGGTCCTCGTCCTTCTGTTTGTCCGCCTGAACGAGGGGACGCGCGCGCTGCCCGTCGACATGGCCGCGATCGCCCAGGTCGCGATCCTCGGCGCGAGCCTGGCCGCCGGCCTGTGGCTCTACCGGCGCAAGACCGCTCCGGTATGACGATGTGGACGCCCTTGGACGGCAACGGAAACGGCCGGCAGGGCGCAGCGCGGATCAGGTTTCGAGGGTTCGTCGACGCGATGGGCGCAAGCTGGAGCGGGTGAAGGGAATCGAACCTCCAGCGCAGCCCGACAGGGCGCAGCGCAAATGAGGACTCGAGGGTTCGTCGACGCGATGGGCGCAAGCTGGAGCGGGTGAAGGGAATCGAACCCTCGTCATAAGCTTGGAAGGCTTCTGCTCTACCATTGAGCTACACCCGCATGGCGCGCTCCACTGCCACCGCCGATGCCCCTGCGTCAACCGGCGTGCCTCTTGCCAGCGGCAAGCGCCTGAAACAAAAGCATGCCTCCATAAAAGACGGAGGGGTGACGCTCATGCGCCGCAGGACATTTATCGCTTCGCTTCCCGTGGCCGCGGCCGCATTTCCACTTCTCGCCCAGGAAAATGCGCCCGCGCCGGGGGCGTTGCCGGGCCTGCCGGCGGACGACGGACCCTTCTGGGCGCCTGATGCGCCGCGCTACATCCGCGGCGATGTCCATGCCGGCGATCGGCCGGTCGGGGCGAGCTTCGCATCGCGCACCGCGGTCTATGGCATGTCTGGCGCCGCCGGCACCGCCCATCCGCTCGCGACCATGGCGGGGATCGAGATATTGAAGGCGGGCGGATCGGCGGTCGATGCCGCGATCGCGATCAATGCCTGTCTCGGCTTCCTCGAGCCGACGTCGAGCGGCATCGGCGGCGATTGCTTCGCGATGCTGTGGGATCCAGCGCAGAGGAAGGTCGTCGGCATCGCCGGATCGGGCGGCAGTCCGCGCGCGCTCACCCTCGACATCGCCCGCGCCCATGCGCGGGACGGCCATCTGCCGCCATTGGGCGCGGTCGCGGTCTCGGTGCCCGGCGCGGTCGATGCCTGGTGGATGCTCCACCAGCGTTACGGCAAGCTCCCTTGGGCGGACGTGCTCGCCCCCGCCATCGCGCTGGCGGAGAATGGCGCGCCGGTGCCCGACATCATCGCTTATTACATCCGTGGCAATCTGCGCGCCTTCCGCCGGCCGGGCGCCGGCGTCGAGGAGACCGAGAACGCCTTTCGCACCTACGCGATCAACGGCGTCGGCCCGCAATCGGGCGAGGTGTTCCGCAACCCCGACCTCGCCCGCACCTATCGCGCGATCGCCCAGGGCGGCCGCGACGCTTTCTACAACGGCGAGATCGCGCGCACGATCGACGCTTATTTCCGCCGCATCGGCGGCTGGCTCCGGCGCGAGGATCTCGCCGCCCATCACGGCGAATGGGTCGAGCCTTATGCCACCGATTATCGCGGCGTGACCGTCCACGCGCTCGGCGCCAACACGCAGGGCATCGCGACCTTGCAGATGCTCAACATGATCGAGCATTTCGACATGAAGGGCTATGGCTTCCAGTCGCCGCTCTCGATCCACATGGCGGCCGAGGCCAAGCGCCTCGCGTACGAGGATCGCGCCCGCTTCTACGCCGATCCGCATTTCTCCCGCGTGCCGGTCGAATGGCTGATCTCGAAGGATTATGCCCGCCGGCGCGCGGCGACGATCCGGCCGGATCGGCTCAACCCGAATGTCAGCCCCGGCCAGGCGCCGAGCCATGGCGACACCACCTATTTCTCCGCCGCCGATGCCGACGGGATGATGGTGTCGATGATCCAGTCCAATTTCCGCGGCATGGGATCGGGCCTGGTCGCGGACGGACTGGGCTTCATGTTCCAGGATCGCGGCCAGCTCTTCTCGCTCCAGGACGGCCATCCCAACATCTATGCGCCGGGCAAGCGGCCGTTCCAGACGATCATCCCCGGCTTCGCGACCAAGGACGGCGCGCCCTGGATGAGCTTCGGCGTGATGGGCGGCGACATGCAGCCGCAGGGCCAGTCGCAGATCATCATCAACCGCGTCGATTACGGCCTCGAAATCCAGTCGGCGGGTGATTCGCCGCGCTGGCACCACGAAGGCTCGTCGCAGTCGATGGGCGAGGATTCGCCGGGTCTCGGCCCGACGGGGCTGCTGCGGCTGGAAAGCGGGGTGCCGATGACGACGCGCCGGGCGCTGGCCGATCTCGGCTGGCGCATCGGCGAGCCCGACGGCGGCTTCGGCCGCTATGAATGCGTCCAGCATCGGATGAGCGGGGAGCGGCGCGTCTATGCCGCCGCCAGCGAGATGCGCGCGGACGGGTGCGCTCTGGCTTATTGAGTTAAATCCTCCCTGTCCGCGAAGCGGATGGGGAGGGGGACCGCTCGAAGAGCGGTGGAGGGGCTTTACCGAGTCCGAAAAGCCCCTCCACCATGCTTCGCATGGTCCCCCTCCCCATGAAGCTTCGCTTCACAGGGAGGATTATTTTCAGTGCAGTCCCACTTGCCCCGCGAGGCTCGCGTAGATCGCCTGGCTGTCGTAGCCGAGGCCGTGTTTGAACACGATCACCGGCCGGGTGATCGCGGTGATGTCGCTGGTGAGATCGCCGTCCAAAAGGACGATGTCGGCGCGCTTGCCGGGCTGGAGGCTGCCGGTCTCGTTGGCGATGCCTTGATAGGTGGCGCCGTTGAGCGTCGCGATGCGGATCGCTTCGGGGACGCTGAAGCCGGCCTCGTGCAGCAGCTCGATATTGCGCTGGTCGCCGAGGCCGGCGATGACATGGCCATCGCCGGTCGGATCGGCGCCCGCCATCAGCATCCCGCCGGCGGCGACGAAGGCGCGCTCGAACGCCATTTCCTTCCTGAGCCGCATGTCGAGGAAGGCCGCGGCCGGCGCTTCGGCGGCGTGGCGGCGGACCTCCCAATCCCAGATCGCGGGGTGGAGCAACGCGCGAAGATGCGGCGTCTCTTCGAGGTTCGGCCGATCGCCGCCTTCGAACACCGCCAGCGTCGAGGTGATCGCGACATGATGCGCGACGAGCGTGTGGATCATCCGCGTCACCTCGGGTGAATCGGGCTCCACGTTCTGGACGATGTTGCGGATCACCGGGCCGGCGCTCTGCCCCGGTCCGTGCGAACACAGGCCCGGCGCGCGCTCGGCGTCGAGTTCGCCGTCGGGGGCGCCGAACGGGCCATGCTCCAGATTGTCGATGCCGAGCCGCGCCGCCTCCTCATAGCCGACCGAGCAGATGTGGCCGGTGATCTTCATATGATGGCGGTGCGCTTCGTCGATCGCGGCGCCGAGCTCGGCGGGCGAGATGTTCATATAGGCCTTGGCGGAGGTGAAGCCGACCGAGTTCCAGTAGCGCACCAGATTGCGCGCCTCCTCCGGATTCCGCAGCGGATAAAGCTGCGCGATCGCCGGCGGATCGCCCTCCAGATAGGGAGTGGTGAGGTCGAGATCGGGGCCGACCATCCGCCCCGCCGCGATCTCGCGCTTGATGCCGATGTCGCCATAAGGGTCCATCGATCCGCCGGTGCGCGCGGTGGTGACGCCGCTCGCCAGGTAGAGCTGCGGGAAGGTCACGAACATCTCGTTGCCGATGAACGGGCCGTCGATCGAGGCGGGGCGGAACATATGCTCGTGCATGCCGACCAGGCCGGGAATCACGGTCTTGCCGGTGCCGTCGATCTCGCGCGTGCCCTCGGGCAGGCGCACCGAACCGTCGGCGCCGATCGCGGCGATGCGGTCATGATCGATGAGCAGGGTCTGGTTCGCGCGCGGCGGTGCGCCGGTGCCGTCGATCAACGTCACATGCTCGATCGCGATCAGCGGCCCGCGCTCGCGCACGAAATCCGGGCGCTGCGGCGGCTGGGCCTGGCCCGGCAGGGCGCAGAGCAGGCAGGCGAAAAACGGAAGCGTCTTGCGGATCATCGGCGGCCCCCTTTTGCTGGCAGCGTTTCCTATGAAGCCCCGGCGGTCCGCGCATTGTTCGCGCGGTCGCGGTCGGGGATGCGGTGATCGGGATCGATCTCGGCGCGGGTGACGGTCTGGCCGGCGGGCACGAACACCTTGGTCGTCGTGTTGCGGATCCAGCTTTCCGCAGGCAGCCGATAGTCGCGGTGGCTGCCGTCGGCGAAGCTGACCCGCAGCGTCGCCGGCAGGATCAGCCGATCGTGGCTGCCGACGACGATCTCGGTGCCGCCGCCCTCGGCCGGGCCGATCCGATCGACCGCGAGATCGAGCTGCCAGTTGTTCGCGTACCAGCCGCGCCACCACCAGGAGAGATCCTCGCCGCCTGCGCTCTCCATCGCGCGGAAGAAATCGGCGGGCTGCGGGTGCTTGTAGGCCCAGGCGGCGATGAAGCGGCGGAAGGCGGGATCGAACCGCTCCGGCCCCAATATCTCCTCGCGCAGCAGGACGAGACCGAGCGCCGATTTGAAATAGGTAACGGGATGGCGCCAGCGTTCGATCACGGTGTCGGCGCGCGACAGGATCGGCGGCGCATTGGGATCGGCGAGGATCGGCAATATCTCGTCGACCGGATTGCCGCCATGCGGGGCATATTCGCCGTCGCGCTTGGGCGCATATTCGCCATGGTTGAAATCGTCGGACTCGTAGACATCGATGAAGGTGTTGAAGCCTTCGTCCATCCAGGCGTGGCGGCGTTCGTCGAAGCCGACGATCATCGGGAACCAGCTGTGGCCGATCTCGTGCGCGCTGATCCAGAACAGGGTCTTGCCGGCATCGGGGATGCCGTCGAAGACGATGCCGGGATATTCCATGCCGGTCGCCGGCCCCGCGATGTTGATCGCCGCCGGCCAGGGATAAGGGAACCAGCGGCGCGAGAAATTCTCGACCGCGTCCTTCATATATTCGGTCGATCGGCCCCAGCGCGCATTGCCCTGGCTCTCGGCCGGATAGAGCGACATGGCGAGCGACGAGCGCCCGCCCGGCAGATTGATCCGCGCGGCATCCCAGGCGAAGACCCGGCTCGCGCTGAACGCGACGTCGCGCGTATTCTCCATCCGGAAATGCCAGGTGAGCGTGCCGCTCTGGCGCGGGCGGCTGGCGGGATCGCCGATCTCCCGCGGCGACCGGATCATCACCGTCGCGTCGCTGTGGCGGGCCTGCTCGAGCCGGCGGCGCTGCTCGGCGGTGAGCACGTCGGCCTCGTTGACCAGCGCGCCCGAGCCGGCGACCAGCATGTCGGCGGGGACGGTCACGAAATAATCGAAATCGCCATAATCGAGATAGAATTCCTGGGCGAGATAGGGGAGCGTGTCCCAGCCGCGGATGTCGTCATAGACGGCCATGCGCGGATACCATTGGGCGAGATCGTAGATCGGGCCCGCCTCGGCATTGCCCCACGCCATGCGGCCGCCCCATTCGCCGGGGATGGTGAAATGCCAGGCGATCCGCATCCTGACCTTCTGGCCGTGCCCGGCCAGCATCCGCGGCAGATCGACCCGCATGCGGGTGTCGGCGACGACATGGTTGGCGGCGACGAAATGGCCGTTCTGCTCGATCTCGACCGAATCGAGGACATAGCCGTCGGTCGTGCCCCCCTGCCGCCGGCCGCTCGCGAAGGCCGAGCGGCTGTTCTCGCGATAGATGTTCTGGTCGAGCTGGACCCAGAGCGCGTCGAGCGAGTCGGGGCTGTTGTTGGTGTAGGTGACGATCTCGCTGCCGGTCAGCACCGGGCCGTGCCCATCGCCATGTTCGTCGAGGCTGGCGTGGATTTCGTAATCGGCGCGGTTCGTCCAGTAAGCCGGGCCGGGCAGGCCGCTGGCGGAGCGATACTGGTTCACCGGCTGGCCCATGTCGAACGGCGCGAACAGGGCGGCGGGATCATAGCCGGGATGCGATTGGGCGGCGGCCGGCCCCTGCGCCGCGAGTCCGGTCAAGGCGACGATCCATGCGGCCCAGGCTTTCATCCGTTCGCTCTCCTTTTCCGATTCCACCATTTTTGCGCCTTTTGGACCCCGATCCGACCTCAAAAGCGCATTTCCGCCGGCCGGGCGCCCCGAAAAACCCGCGGATTTGCGCCGAAGTTCACGAAGTGCCTGGAGTCCGCCACCAAAATCGTGAACTTAGCGGGTGTCTTGTTTCCTTTTCAATGGCTTGGGCCGTTTTACGAATATGCGTGCCGCCGGGCGCATTCATTCGAGGCCAATCTCCGCTGCCGATCGGCCGATCATGACAGATCGGCGCCCTGTAGGAAAATCAGACGGCGGGCTCGCTCGCGATCTTGCGGAGCGCCTGTTCGAAGGCTTCGGGCGGCTGGCCGCCGGAGATGAGATAGCGGCCGTCGATGATGATCGCCGGCACCGAATTGATGCCCCGCGACCGCCAGAGTTGCTCGGCCTGGCGGACCTCGGCGGCGTAGCGGCCCGAGTCGAGCACCGCGCGCGCCGCGGCGGGATCGAGCCCCGCTTTTTCCGCCGCCGCGACCAGCACGCCGCGGTCCGACGGATTGTCGTCGTCGGTGAAATAGGCCTCGAACAACGCGTGCTTGAGCGCGGCCTGCTTGCCCTCGCCCTCGGCCCAGTGGAGCAGGCGGTGGGCGTCGAACGTGTTGTAGATGCGGCTGTCCTCGCCGCGCGCCATGGTGAAGCCGACCGACGCGGCGCGATCGCGGATCATCTCGCGGTTCGCCGCCATCTGTTCGGGCGTCGAACCATATTTGCGGGCGATATGCTCGGCGCCGTTCTCGCCCTCGGGCGCCATGTCCGGGTTGAGCTCGAACGGCTGGAAATGGATGTCCGCGTCGACGAGATCGCCGGTCCGCGCCAGCGCCTCCTCCAGCCCCATGAGGCCGACGACGCACCAGGGGCAGGAGACATCGGAGACGAAATCGATCCGCATCGGGCGCGCCATGGCTTGCTCCTTTTGAATGACGCCGCCGATATGCGGTTTCGCGTCGCGAAATTCCAGCGGGCTTGCCGCGCCCGGGCCGCCGCTTCATGAAGCGGCGCATGGACGAGCAGGGCAAGCCAGGATCGGTGCTGCGCCATTTCCTGGCGAGCGAGGCGGCCGGCGGGCTGCTGCTGATCGGCGCGGCGGCGCTGGCGCTGATCGTCGCCAATAGCGGCCTGGGCGCGGATTATCGCCACCTGCTCCATTTGCCCGCCGGACGGTTGCCGGGCTGGGGCCCGACCGATCTCCATTTCTGGGTGAATGACGGGGCGATGGCGGTCTTCTTCCTGTTCGTCGGGCTCGAGATCAAGCGCGAATGGCTGGACGGCAATCTGCGCGACTGGGACAGCCGCCGCCTGCCGCTGATCGCCGCCGTCGCGGGAATGATCCTGCCGGCGATCCTCTATCTCGGCATCGCCGGCGCGGGTGAGCTTGCCCGCGGCTGGGCGATCCCGGCGGCGACCGACATCGCCTTCGCGATTGGCGTGCTGGCGCTGCTCGGCCGGCGCGCCCCGACGAGCCTCAAATTGTTCCTGACCAGCGTGTCGATCGCCGACGATCTCGGCGCGGTGGCGATCATCGCCGTCGCTTACACGGCGCGGCTCGATTGGGCCGCGCTCGGCGCCGCGGCGCTGATCGCGGGGACGATGTATGCGATGGGCCGCGGCGGCGTGACCCGCCTCTGGCCGTTCCTGATCGGCGCGATCCTGCTCTGGTATGCGGTGCTTGCTTCCGGCGTCCATGCGACCGTGGCCGGGGTGATCGCGGCGGCGACCATTCCGCCGCGCGTCACGCCGGGCGCGCCGGATGCGGAAGATTCGCCGCTCCATCGGCTCGAACATGCGCTCGCGCCCTGGGTGGCGTTCCTGATCATTCCGGTCTTCGGTTTCGCCAATGCCGGCGTATCGCTCGCCGGGCTCGGCCTCGGCGCCCTGCTCGCGCCGCTGCCGCTCGCCGTCGCCGGCGGCCTCTTCCTGGGCAAGCAGGCCGGCATTTTCGGCGCGGTGCGGCTCGCGGTGGCGCTGAGGATCGCCGCGCGGCCGGCGGGGGCGAGCTGGCTCCAGATCTATGGCGTCGCCCTGCTGTGCGGCATCGGCTTCACGATGAGCCTGTTCATCGGCGCGCTCGCCTTTCCGGAACGGCCGGCGCTCGCCGAGGAGGCCAAGGTCGGCATCCTCGCCGGCTCCTTCCTGTCGGCGCTCGCCGGCTATCTCATTCTGCGTCTGGCGCCGGCGCGGCCTTCTCCCGCTTCACCAGCACCGCCTCCGGGAAGCGGATCGTGAAGGCGGCGCCGCGCGGCTCCTCGCGGGTCGCGGCGGCGACCGTCAGCCCCATCGCCTCGGCGAAGCCCTTGACGATGGCCAGGCCAAGGCCGGTGCCGCCCTTGCGGCCCGATCCATCGATCCGGGCGAAGGTTTCGAAGACCTTGCTCTCCTTGCCCGGCGGCAGACCCGGCCCCTGATCGATCACCGAAAGGGTGAGGCCGTCGCTCCGCCGCGTTGCCGCGATCGCGATCGGGGTGCCGGGATCGGCATATTTGCCGGCATTTTCGAGCAGGTTGATCAGGCAATGGTGGAAGATCTGGGGATCGACCCGGACCGGCGGCAGCTCGGGCGACACGTCGAGATCGATCCTGTGGCCCTCGAGCCCGCGTTTGAGATCGTGCGCCGCGCTCGCCACCGCATCGGCGAGATCGACCGGGGCGAGCGCGAGGGGAAGCGCGCCCGCCTCGATCCGCGCCATATCGAGCAGATTGGCGCCGAAGCGGTCCAGCCATTCCGCTTCCGCCTGGAGCGAGGCGACCAGCGCCGGATCGGCCTTCCTGCGCTTCAGCTCGGCGACCGCGCCGAGGATGGTGGCGAGCGGCGTCCCGAGATCGTGGCTGACCGACGAGAGCAAGGCGGCGCGCAGCCGATCGCGCTCCTTCAGCCGGGTGATCGTCGTCATCTCGCCTTCGAGCCCGATCCGCTCGAGCGCGAGCGCGGCCTGATCGAGCAGGCTGAGCAGCAGCGGCAACTGGTCCGAGCGCAGCGCGGCGCCGCCATCGGCGCGGGCGAGGCCGAAGACGCCCAGCGACTTGCCGCCGGCGCGCAGCGGGTGGAACAGCCAGTCCGACGCGGTCAGCGTGTCCGAACCGAGCCCCGCCGGCTGGCCGTGATCGAAGGCCCATTGCGACGCGGCCTGCTCGATCGTGCCGAGCCGGTCCTCCGGCGGCACGGCGGCGGCGAGCTTGAGCCCGTCCTTTTCGGGCAGCAGCAGCACCGTATCGACGTCGAGCAGGCGCGAGACCTCGCCGCACAGGGTCTGGCCGAGCTCGGTGCCCGAACTGATCCCGGTCAGCGTCCGGGCGAAACCGGCCAGCGCCGAATTCTGCCGCGCGCTGCGCCGCGCGAGATCGGCCTGCGCGCGCACCCGCTCGGCGAGCTGGCTGGCGACCACCGCGACCCCGATCAGCACCAGCACCGTGATCAGGTTCGCCGGATCGCGGATGGTGAAATTGTAGAGCGGCGGGATGAAGAAGAAATTGTAGAAGAGCGAGGAGACGATACCGGTCGCGATCCCGGTGCGGACGCCGTAGCGCGTCGCCGCGAGCATCACCGGAATGAGGTAGAGCAGGCCGATATTGGTGATGTGGCCGAGCGCATAGATGGTGGTGCCGAGCACGGTGACGAGCGCGACCGCGAGCGCCGAGACGAGATAGCCGGTCGGCCGGCCCCATCCGGCGCTTCGCCTGGGCCCCGATCGCGCCGCCGCGCGGCCGGACGGCGCATCGATCGGCAGGACATGGACCGCGACGCCCGGCGTCTCGCGCACCAGCCGGTCGACGACCGAGCCGTGGCGAAGCTCGAACCAGCGCGAGCGGGCCGACTTGCCGACGACGATCTGCGTCGTCCTATTGTCCTCGGCGAAACGCTTCACGCCCTCCGTCACCGACGGCGCGGACAAAGCGGCGACGCGGGCGCCGAGCTGGCGCGCGAGCTGCAGCGTCGCGGCGACGCGCTGGCGCTGATCGTCGGAGAATTCGCGCGCGCGCGGCGTCTCGATATGGACCGCGGTCCACGGCGCGCGCAGCGCGTCGGCGAGCCGCTTGGTCGCGCGCACCAGCTCGTCGGCGCCGGGCAGCTCGCTGACCGCGACCAGCACCCGTTCGCCCGCCGCCCACGTCCCGGCCAGCGCGTGCGCCTGGACATGTTCGAGCATCTGATCGTCGGCCGCCTGGGCGGCGCGGCGCAGCGCCATCTCGCGCAGTGCCGACAGAGTCGATTTCGAGAAGAAATGGCCGAGCGCCCGCGTCGCTTCGTGCGGCACGTGGACCTTGCCCTCCTTGAGGCGCTCGATCAGCTCGTCGGGCGGGATATCGACGACCTCGATCTCGGCATTTTCGAGCACCGTGTCCGGCACGGTCTCGAGCACGCGCATCCTGGTGAAGCTCGCGACGACGTCGTTGAGGCTTTCGAGATCCTGGATGTTGAGCGTCGAGAAGACGTCGATGCCGGCGTCGAGCAATTCCTCGACATCCTGCCAGCGTTTGGGGTGCCGGCTCCCCGGCGCGTTGCTGTGCGCGAGCTCGTCGACGAGCACCAGCGCGGGGTGGCGGGCGAGGATGGCGTCGAGGTCCATCTCGGTCAGCGGCCGGCCTTCGAAGGTGATCTCGCGCCGCGGGACGACCGCCTGGTCGCCGATCAGCGCCGCGGTCTCGGCGCGCCCGTGCGTCTCGACGACGCCGATGGCGACATCGACACCCTCCGCGCGCCGGGCCGCGCCCTCGCGCAGCATCTCATAGGTCTTGCCGACCCCGGGCGCGGCGCCGAGGAACAGCTTCAAACGGCCGCGCCCCTCCTCCGCGGCTTCGCTCGGCGATGGCGGGTCGATGTCGTCGGGCCGGTTCACCTGGGCGAATGTGCGCCGATCCGCCCCGGATGTCGATCAACGAGCGACAGGAGACCTCGTTACGCATCCGTGCTAAACCGGCCTCGCGGCGAATCGGCCGGGGAGATTGCGCGATGTTCCGCCTGTTGATCGCCATGCTCTCGATCGCGCTCGCCGCGCCGTGCGCCGCCGCCGTCGCGCCCTATCCGCCCGGCTTCGCGGCGCGTGACATCGATGTCGGCGGCGCGACCCTCCATGTCCGCGTCGGCGGGCATGGGCCGGCGGTCCTGCTGCTTCACGGTTTCGGCGATACCGGCGACATGTGGCAGCCGGTCACCGTCCGGTTGATGGCCGATCACACGGTGATCGTCCCGGATCTGCGCGGCATGGGCCTCTCCTCCCATCCGGATGGCGGCTACGACAAGAAGAGCCAGGCCGAAGGTCTGGCGCGCCTGCTCCACGCGCTCGGCCAGGACGGGCCGCTCGCGCTCGTCACCCACGATATCGGCAATATGGTCGGCTATGCCTTCGCCGCGCAGAATCGCGAGCGGGTGACACGATGGGTGGTGATCGATGCGCCGCTGCCCGGCATCGGCCATTGGGACGACCAGTATCGCAACCCGAAGACCTGGCATTTCAACTTCCGTGGCCCGGACGTCGAGCGGCTCGTCGCGGGGCGCGAGCGCATCCTCCTCGATCGCTTCTACAACGATCTTTCCGCCAATCCCGCCGGCATCGACGAGGCGACGCGGCGCCATTATGCCGCGCTCTACGCACGGCCGCATGCGATCCACGACGCTTTCGAGCAATTCGCCGCCTTCGATCGCGACGCGGCCGACAACCAGGCCTTTCTGGCCCAGGGGCCGCTGACGATGCCGGTGCTCGCGATCGGCGGCGACCATAGCTATGGCGCCGGCCTCGCCACCGAGATCGGCTTCGTCGCCAGCAATGTGCGCCCGCTCGTCATCGCCAATGGCGGTCACTGGCTGATGGAGGAGCAGCCGGCTGCGACGACGAACGCGATCCTCGCCTTCCTGGCGGAGCGTTAGGCCGGATCGACATTCAGCCAACCTACTTCCCCTCCCTGCTGGCAGGGAGGGGATTGAGGGGTGGGTGCGCGCGTCCGCGCGCCCAAAAGACTCTACTGCCGTGCCAACAGCACCGGACGAGGCATCGAGCCTCGCCCGGCGCTAAACCCACCCCTACCCCTTCCTGTCAGGGAGGGGAGAAGTTTGAATGTCGATCGGTCCTAGGGCGGCCAGGCGAAGGTCAGCGCGGTCTCGCCGGTCGCCGCGCCGGCGGCATCGTAGCGCCGCTCGATCATCGTGCCGCGCCCATCCATCCTGATTGCGACGATGGTGCCGCACCGCGTCCCGTACACCGGATTGCGGATGAAGATCGGCGATTGCGCCGGCTCCCGCGGCACGTCCGACGGTTCAGCGGGATCGAGGCCGGCCGTGGGCAGGCGGTCCTCGCCGAGGACGTCCAGCAATAGCTTGGGACCGCTCGCGCCGGCGACGATCCAATCGAGCAGCCGCTGCTTCAGCCGCAGCGTCTTGGGCCATGGTTCGTCGAGCGCGCCGTTCGACAGGCCGTAGAGGCCGGGCGCGAGCGTGGCGCGGACCGGCTCCGGACGATTGGTGAGGAAGAGGGCCTCGTCATGGCCGGCGGCGATCAGGTTGAATGGATTGAACGCATCGGGCGCCGCCGGTGCCTCGCCCGCCAGCATGTCCGTCACCAGCGCGCCGCGCGAGGTCCGGTCGGGCGCCGGCGGCCCGAAACCGCGCAAATTGGTGACGACCGCGAACCGCCCCTGCTCCGACACACCGAGCCATGTCCCGCCCGACTGAAGGTCGCGCCCGGCGATGATGCCCGGCGCATCGCCCCAGCGCGCCAGCGCCGCCGCGGGCCGGGCGTGAAGCTCGTCGCGATTGCCGGCCAGGACGAGTCGCCAATCGGGATGGGCCTGCCAGGCGAAGGCGAGGACGCACATCTCAGGCGTCGGGCCCGACCCAGAGCTTCGGTCCCTGAACCAGGCAGATGAGCGCGACGGTGATGAAGATGAAGGCCATGACCGCGGCCAAGCCAGCGGCGACGTAATAGCCAGTCGGCCCCTTTTCGTCTTCCGCGAGCGCATAAGCGCCGATGGCGATCAGCGCGGCGATCCCGCCAAGCGTCCCGGAGAGCAATGCCGCCTGCCGCGCGCCGCGCCGTCGCGCGCCGAGCGACCGAGAGCCCTCGGCCTTCCCTGATACGGAGCGCAGGTAGCGGACGGCGGGCGCGGCCAGGACGATCCAGGGAATCGCGAGCGTTGCCGAGCGCGAATGACCACCCAGCCAATTGTCCTGAAGCCTCATCAACCAGCCGTAAAGGCCGCCGTCGGTGAACAGGCCCCAGACCATGTAGAGGCCGACGAGCAGGATCCACAAGCCGCCGAGCGCGCTAAGCGCCTTATCCCGATCCGCCAAGACGGTCTCCTTCGCAGCCCGGGCTCGATCTCGAAGAATGGTGGACAGGGCTGGATTCGAACCAGCGTACGGGAAACCCGGGCAGATTTACAGTCTGCTGCCTTTAACCACTCGGCCACCTGTCCAGGGGCTTCCGACATGGGAAGCGCGCGCTATTGGCGAAAGCGGACCGGGCTGTCAACGCGCCGCCGCTTGCCAGCGGTGCCGGCGCGCGCCAATGCGGGGCGATGCGACGCAAAGCCCGCCAGGCCTCCAAGCCCGAAAACCGTCCCCGCTTCTGGGGCCGCCACGCCATCGCCGCCGCGCTTGCCAATCCGGAGCGCGCGATCGTCCGGATCTGGGCAACGCGCGAGGCGGCGGCGGAGCTCGATATTCCGGCGGACATCACGGTCAGCTTCGCCGATGTCGCCGATCTCGGCCGGATGGTGCCGCGCGACGCACCACATCAGGGGCTGGTCGCCGAGGTCGAGCGGCTCGACGACATATTGCTCGCCGATCTGCTCGACCGCGCCGAGGACGGGCGGCCGCTGCTGGTGCTCGATTCGGTGACCGATCCGCACAATGTCGGCGCGATCCTGCGCTCGGCCGCCGCCTTCGACGCGCTCGGCATCGTGACGCAGGATCGGCACGCGCCGGGCGAATCGGGCGCGCTCGCCAAGGCGGCGAGCGGCGCGCTCGAGACCATGCCGTGGGCGCGCGTCGTCAATCTTTCGCGCGCGCTCGACGAGATCGCCGAGGCCGGCTTCTGGCGGATCGGCCTTGCCGGTGATGCGGAGGCGACGCTCGCCGAATCGCTCGGCCCGAAGCGCGTCGCGATCGTGCTCGGTGCCGAGGGCGAGGGGCTTCGCGCCAACGTCGCCGCCCATTGCGACACGCTCGCCCGCCTGCCGATCAGCAGCGCGATCGAAAGCCTGAATGTGTCGAATGCCGCCGCAATCGCGCTCTACGCGGCGAGTATCGCCTAGTCCTCCGGCGCGATCGTCACCTTGAGTCCGTCCAGTTCGTGGGTGAACATGATCTGGCAGGAGAGGCGGCTGGTTTCGGCGCGGTGATCGGACGTGTCGAGGAGGTCGTCTTCGTCCGCGCGGCGCGGGCCGGTCCTGCCGATCCAGTCCGGATCGACATGGACGTGACAGGTCGCGCACGAGCAGCAGCCGCCGCAGAGCGCCAGCACCTCGTCGATGCCGTTGTCACGGATATTCTCCATGACGCTCCAGCCGGCGCGGCCTTCGAGCGCATGTTCCGCACCGTCGCGGGTGGTGACGATCAAACGGGGCATGGCGTCCTTTGATGCGAAGAAAGAAGAGGCGTCGGTGCCGGCCTATGCTAGGCGGGCGGCTTCGGATCAAGGGCGAGGGCGTTTGTGGGGATCGCGGCGGAAGAGTTGACGGCGGCGCTCGACGCGCTGGCGGCGATCGAGCCCGCCTTCGCGCGGGCGCGGGCCGAGATCGGCGATCCGCCGCCGCGCATCCGCGACCGGGGCTTCGAGACGCTGCTGCGCGCGATCGTCGGCCAGCAGGTCAGCGTCAAGGCGGCCAATGCGATCTGGGACAAGGTCGATGCCGCGACCGGCGGCGCCGGCGATCCGGCCAAGGTCGCGACGACCGGCGACGAGGCGCTGCGCGCCGCCGGCCTTTCGCGCCAGAAGATCGCTTATGCCAAGAGCCTGGCCGAAGAGGTGCTGTCCGGCCGGCTCGATTTCGCGAACCTGCCCGAGGATGACGAGGCGGCGATCGCCGCGCTCACCCGCGCCCACGGCATCGGCCGCTGGACCGCCGAGGTCTATCTGCTGTTCGCCGAAGCGCGCGGCGACATCTTCCCCGCGGGCGATCTTGCCATCCGCCAGGAGATCGGCCGCATCCTCGGGCTCGAAGCGCCGCCCACCGAGAAGCGCGTGCGCGAGCTGGCCGAAGCCTGGCGGCCCCACCGCGGCGCGGCGGCGATCTTCGCCTGGCACCATCGCCACATGATCGCGCTGTAGCCGGAGGATCAGTCCTCCGTATTGGCGTCGGCGTCGGCGTCGGCGTCGCCCTCGGCCCCGCTTTCGCCTTCGTCGCGCCACCAGATTTCGATCGGGCCGGAAAGCTTCACCGTCACCGGCATGCCGCGCCGATCGACTGCTTTGCCGGCGGCGACGCGGATCCAGCCTTCGGAGGCGCAATATTCCTCGACATCGGACCGCTCGCGCTCCTTGAAGCGCACGCCGACGCCGCGCTGGAGCGCCGCCATGTCGAAATACTCGCTGCTCGGATCGTTGGAGAGGCGATCGGGGGGCGTATCGGCCATTTTCAGTCCTTTTCAGCTCAATTCGGGCGCTATCTAGCGCGTGGGGGCGCGCCGTCCAGCCTCATGCGCGCGCTCGGCCTCCCAGCAGGGATCCCAGGCCGGCTCCGGGCCGAACCGCGTCACCAGGAAATCGACCAGGGCGCGCACCCGCGCCGTCGTCGCGCGGCCCGGCGGCATCACCGCATGGAGCGCGCCTTCCTCGTTGGGGAAATCGCGCAGCACCGGCTCGACCGCGCGCTCCGCCAGCGCGGGCGCGGCCATGAAATTGGGAAGCAGGCACAGGCCGAGCCCGGCCCTCGCGGCGGCGAGCAGCATGTCGCCATTGTTGGAACGCATCACCGGCGTCACCCGGATCGTCTCCCAGCGCGCGCCAACGCGGAATCGCCAGCTTTCGTTGGCGTAGAGCAGGATCGCATGATCGGCGAGGTCGGCGGGACGCTCCGGCCGGCCGTGCGCGTCGAGATAGGCGGCGCTCGCCACCACCGTCTTGCGGACCGGCGCGATCCGCCGCGCGACCAAGGCGGAATCGGCGAGGCGGCCGATCCGGATCGCCATGTCATAGCCGCCGCCGGCGAGATCGACGGTGCGGTCCTCGAACTCGATGTCGAGCTCGACCCTGGGATGGGCCGCCGCGAATTCGGCGAGCGCCGGGGCGAGATGGGTGACGCCGAAGGTCAAGGGCGCGGTCAGCCGGATCGGCCCCGCGACCTGCGTCACCGCTTCGGCGACGACCTCCTCGGCAGCGTCGAGATCGGCGAGGATATTGGCGGCGCGGGCATAATAAGCCTGGCCGATATCGGTCGGCTGGGCGCCGCGCGCGGTGCGGGTCAGGAGGCGCGCGCCAAGCTGCTCCTCGAGCCGCGCGACGCGGCGCGACAGGACCGGCTTGCTGAGGCCCATCCGCTCGGCGGCGCGGGCGAAGGAGCCGGTCTCGGCCACCCGCACGAAGGCGAGGACATCGACCAGGTCGGTGGACGAGCGTTCCATTTATCGCAACACCATGATGTCAGTTGCTTGGCTTCTGGCAACGCCACTAGCCGATTACATCGCTCCCTGCAAAACATTCCCAAGGGGAGAATTTAAGATGACCACCGCCCTTATCGTCACCAGCAGCGCCAATGGCGACGCCTCGGTCTCCAACCGGATCGCCGGCGCCTTCGCCGATCGGCTGCGCGAGATCGATCCGGCCGTCCGCGTCATCGCGCGCGATGTCGGCGGCCAGCCGCTGCCGCACCTCGCGCCGGACAATGTCGCCGGCGTTCGCGCCGAGGCGCGGAGCGACGCCGAACATGCCGCGCGCGACCTTTCCGACACGCTGATCGCCGAGCTTGCCGATGCCGACGTCCTCGTCATCGCCTCGCCGATGTATAATTTCGGCATCAGCTCGACGCTGAAGGCCTGGTTCGACCATGTCCTGCGGCCGCGCGTCACCTTCGCTTATTCCGAAAAGGGGCCCGAGGGCCTGATGACCGGCAAGAAGGCGGTCGTGATCGAAAGCCGCGGCGGCTTCTACAGCGAAGGCCCGGCGGCGGCGTTCGACAGCCAGGAGGCGCATCTTCGCAACATGCTCGGCTTCATGGGCATCACTGACGTGACCTTCGTGCGCGCCGAGAAACTGGCCTTCGGCCCCGACGCGGTCGACGCGGCGGTCGACGCGGCGCGCGCGGCGCTCGATGGCTTCGCCCGCGAGGGCCTCGCGCTCGCCGCGTGAACCCTAACCCCGACTCCCCCACCCCAACCCCTCCCCTGAAGGGGAGGGGCTTGCTATGTCGCTTTTCAGGAGACTCACCATGATCGACGTCCGCACATTCGGTTCGCTCGGCCATGCCGACCATGGCTGGCTCGACGCGCGCCATCATTTCTCCTTCGCCGACTATCACGATCCGGCCCGCATGGGCTGGGGCGCGATCCGGGTGTGGAACGACGACGAGATCGCCGCCCGCTCCGGCTTCCCGCCGCATCCGCACCGCGACATGGAGATCATCACCTATGTCCGCAGCGGCGCGATCACTCATCAGGATTCGATGGGCAACAAGGGCCGCACCGCCGCCGGCGACGTTCAGGTGATGAGCGCCGGCACCGGCGTCCAGCATGCCGAATATAATCTGGAGGACGAGGCGACGACCTTGTTCCAGATCTGGGTGCTGACCGACAAGCCGGGCGCGACTCCGGATTGGGGCGCGGCGAAATTCCCCAAGGCCGATCGCTCGGGCCGGTTCGTGACGCTGGCCAGCGGTTTCGCGGAGGATGCCGACGCGCTGAAGATCAATTCGGCCGCCCGCGTCATGGGCGCGACGCTGGCGAAGGGCGAGAGCGCCGAACTCCAGCTCGACCCCGCCCGCCATGCCTATCTGGTCGCGACGCAGGGCCCGATCGAGGTCAACGGCGTGCGCGCCGAAGCCCGCGACGGCGTCGCCATCACCGGCGAGAGCAAGGTGACGATCGCCGCGCTCGAAGATGCGGAGATCGTCCTGGTCGACGCGCGGTAATCTTCCTCCCCTCCCCTTCAGGGAGGGGATCGAGGGGTGGGGCCTGTCGAAGGGAAAAGCCGGGCTGTTACATTCCCCACCCCAACCCCTCCCCTGAAGGGAATAATATACTTGACTCAGCAAATGAGTGACCCTAAGAGGGGGCATGGCGCAGGAACCCCGAACCCTCATTGAAGCCGTCCGGTACTTCGCAGACCCGGATGTAGCCCTCAAGCATATGGTTGAGCTTCGTTGGCCGGGCGGCGTCCACTGCCCAACTTGCGGACGCACAGACGTTCGCTTCCTCGCGACCCGCCGCCTTTGGGAGTGCAGAGAGAAGCATGCTCGCAAGCAATTCTCCGCCAAGGTCGGCACGATCTTCGAGGACAGCGCGCTTTCGCTCGATAAGTGGTTTGTCGCCATCTGGATGGTCGCCAACTGCAAGAACGGGATCAGTTCCTACGAGATGGCGCGGGCGATCGGCGTCACGCAAAAGTCCGCGTGGCACATGAACCATCGCATCCGGCTCGCCATGAAGCTCGGCACCATCGAAAAGATGGACGGCCACTTGGAAGCTGACGAAACCTATATCGGCGGCAAGGCTGTGAACCGCCATAAGGGCGACCCGAAGAACGGCCCCGGTACCGCTGGCAAGGTCGCGGTCGTCGGCGCTCTCCAGCGTGACGGCAAGGCTGTCGCTGCCGTGATCGAGCGGCCCGACACGCGGACCTTGGACGGTTTCGTTCATGCGGTCGCAGCGCCGCTAGCGACGGTCTCGACTGACGAGCATTCCGGCTACCGCCACTTGGGCCGCACCTTCAACCACGGCGTCGTCCGCCACAGCGCTGGCGAGTACGTCAAGGGCGTTCATCATACCAATTCAATCGAGGGATTTTGGGCGCTGCTGAAGCGTTCGATCAAGGGTACCTACATCAGCGTTGAGCCCTTCCATCTTGGCCGGTACGTTGATGAGCATACCTTCCGCTTCAATGAGCGTAAGGGAAATGACGGTAGTCGCTTCCAGAGCGCTCTGCGGGGGATTACAGGCCGCCGGTTGACCTACAAGGAGCTTACCCGGAATGGAGCGATCGCAAGCGCCACGTGAAAGCCCCGCCAAGGCCGAGGCCGACGATCCCCGAACTCCGATGGAGAGGTTCAGGGATCTGGCGCGCAGCGTGGTGAACGCCCCTCGGGACAGCGTGAAGGAAGAGGAAAGGCGCATCGCGCTCGAAAATGCTGCGCGCAAAAAACGCCCGGCCAAACGCTAATGCTCGCGCTGTACAAATCGGAACGGGAAGTAGAGGTTAAACTCCTCCATCCCCTATTCCGGGACATTTTAGGCTATCCAGAAGATGAGCTGGACTGGGCTGTCCCCGTCGAGATGAATTTCGGCCGCGAGAAACGGACGAAGGAGGCCGATCTAGTAGCCAAATATAAGGGCCGAAACGTCATAACGGTCGAAGCGAAGAAACCGACTGTGCCCGTTCAAGCGCACATGGGCCAACTCGATTCCTACGCATATCATCTGCAAACGCCCTATAGCGTTATTACGAACGGCCATCAGTTTATCCTTCGCGGATATTACTCCTTCAACAGTCGCATCAATGTCATTGATGAGAGTGTCGATGGACTGGCCAGTTCAAAATGGGAAAAGCTGGCCAGTCTAATATCGTTCAAAAATATTAAGTCGACGATCGACGAGCCAACGCTCCCGCTTGCCCTGCCCGACGAAGGCAAGATACGCGACTATAGGCGGTTCTTTCGACGCATACACAACACGATACGCGACCGGGACAAGCTTGATCCTGCTGCGGCCTTCGATGAATTGAGCAAACTTCTCTTTCTCAAGGCGGCTGAGGACGAATGGATTTCCCGGAACGCCGCGAAGCCTGTCCTGACGTCGGAGAAGATCCTTGAGTGGGAATCTCTCGGCAAGGAGATCGCTCAAAAGCTCGTCAACGATTGGTTCAACGCTGCGACAAACGAACTCTTCCCCGGTGTCTTCGGAGATCAGCCCCAGATAAACCTCTCTCCCGCCACGCTGGCGATCGTGCTCAACGACATGGCGAACTTCCACGTCAAGGGCGGCGATGTTGACGTGAAGGGCCGCGCATTCGAGGAATTTCTCCCCTCGCAACTGCGTGGCGAGGGTCTGGGCCAGTTCTTTACGCCCCGCCCGGTAGTCAATTTCATGGCGGACCTAGCTGGTATTTCCATACACGACGTCGTCGCGGATTTTGCATGTGGCTCGGGTGGATTTCTGATCAGAGCGTTCGAGCAAATGGAACGAGGCGTCGAGCAGCTGCCGGACGGAATGCTGGCGCGCCTTGGAAGCTCTCGCGCCGATCTTCTGGAAGACATCAAGTCTCACCAGATTTTCGGTATCGACGCGGAACCGAGGGCGGCCCGGACCGCCAAAATGAACATGCTCATGTGGGGGGACGGGAAGAAGGTCGTTCGCGGCAACGGGCTCGACGATAAGGACCTTGCCGGCAACCCCTATGAGCTGATCGAGTATGACCCCCGCAACCAAGGTTCGGGGTGTACGATTATTCTCGCGAACCCGCCGTTTGGCAGCAGCGAGAAAGATCAGCGCATTCTTCGTCGATACTCCCTCGGGGGCCGGACTCAGGAAAAGAAGTCTGAAAAAACGGAGATCTTGTTTATAGAGAAGGGGATCAAGCTGCTTCGCCCCGAGGGCAAGATGCTGATCGTGTTGCCGCAAGGATTGATGAGCGGTGTGAACAACGCTCGCGTCCGCGACTATATTCATAGTCAGGCAGAGGTGAGGGCGGTGATCAGCCTTCCCACGCATTCCTTTGTTCAATCCGGTGTTGCAACGGTCAACACGTGCGTGCTCTTTCTTCAGAAGTTTGCCGAAGAGAAAAAAGAGCTTTATGACAAGAAAACCGCATGGCTGAAGCCTCCCGCCATTCGCAAGTTGATCCGCACGGACCCGGATTTCGACTATCCGATTTTCATGGGAACGGCAGAATTCGTTGGGTTCGAGCCAAGTGGCCGTTCGATTGTTGAGCCGGACGAAATGACGGACCTTGATCTTCTATTGGAAGACTTTGCGAACAAGGATGGTTTGGCCAACCCCGAGATCGACCTGTTCGAGTTCGCTGCCCGCTTCTATGGTGAGAAGTCGTTCCGCCGGAAGGATCAAACCGTCCGGGGGACCGTAAAAGGGCTCAAAACGTCGTTCTCCATCCGGCTGAGCGAAACCGTCGATCGCTTCGACCCACCGTTCTACTTGTTCCGCGCACAGGCTGGCCCCACAATCGACGCGCTGGAGCGGCTTGGGGACAGGGTTCGCGAGGTAAAGGACCGGCTCAAAATCGCGACCGAGGACGATAAAGATCGAGAATTTGCCTTCGCCTCGGTCTCAAGTGACGGAAGCGTGACGCTTGACGAGATTAGGAAGGGCGAGGAATTCGCCACGACCTATAAACCTAAAAAAGTCTCGCCCGGAGACTTCATTTATAATCCCATGCGGATAAATATCGGAAGCATCGGCGTCGTTCCGGACTCAACGATGAATATGATAACCAGTCCGGATTACGTCGTATTTCAGGCGACTGGGATCAACCCTACCTTTCTTCTGAATTTGCTTCGTTCGCCGTTCTATAGAATGTACATCGATGTCGTTTCGACGGGATCCATTAGGGATCGTCTTTACTTCGAAGATCTTCAAAACTTGCGGATCCCGGAAACGTCGGATGCCGAGCAAACGCTATTGTCGGAGTTTGGCAGGCGAGTCGAGGAAGAGAGCCGCGAACTCTTAGCTGAGATCAGAGCGCAGCGATCTCACGTCAATGAGCGCCTTCACGCGCTGGTTCGCGAAGCCGAGGTCGGAGATGCCGAGACATCGGTCTCTGCTATGTTTCGGATCCTCGCGGACAAATGGAAGCACGAAACGGCAATAGTCTCGTCCACTACGAAAAAGATAAAGCACCCCGCCTATCGTCGGATCGTGGGAATGGGCGAGGCCGTAGTCCCCAATCTGCTCCGTGAGTTGGTCAAGGAGCCGGACCACTGGTTTTCAGCCTTGGAGGAAATCACAGGCAGGAATCCGGTGGATGAGGCCGATAGAAAGGACATCGCACGGGCCACCCAAGCTTGGGTCGCATGGGCGCACGAGAACGGGTTTTCCTTGAATGTCTGAGGGCTATCTGCCTCCCGAAATCGAGGCCAATTTCCCGAACCTTCGCCGGGGCGAATACGAGAAAACGAGCGAAAACACTGCCGTTTACAATTGCATCGCCCATGCCGCAGAGGATGATAGCCTTTGGTGGTGGCCCGACCAAGGCGTCGGCATCTATTGGCCCCCTGAGGCCCCTCAGGAAGAGACCATCGAGAGCTTCATCCAAGCGTACGGCACGATCGGCTACAAGGTTTGCGATAAGGAGCGCCGGAATGCGGAGCCCGGCTTTCAAAAGATCGCTATCTACGTGGATGAAGAAGGCGTGCCCACCCACGCGGCGCGTCAACTTCCATCCGGCCTTTGGACAAGCAAGCTAGGCAAGGCAGAGGATATCCAGCACGACACGCTGGAGGCTGTGGAGAGCGACCCCGTTATCGGCCTCGGCTATGGCAAGGTCGCCCTGATCTTACGGCGGCCAGCCCCTGACATTGCTGAGTGAAATATATTAGTCCCTCCCCTGAAGGGGAGGGGCTATATCCCGATTATTTCTCCTCCTCGCCGGGCCTCCGCGCCCCACCGCCCTTCCGGAACAGCGGGATGAGGCCGAGCAGGCCGAGCAATCCCAGCAGCCCCCAGTCGAACCCGCTCTCTTCGCGCGCGGCGGTCGCGGCGTCGTTGGCGAACGGATCCTCGGGATCGGCGAAGCCGTTGGGATATTCGGCGTCGGGGGAGATCGTCACCGGTTCGGACGGAACCTGCGGCTGCGGCGGCGCCACCACCGTCTCGTTGGCAACGGGGGCCGCGCTCGCCTGATTGCCCAAGATCACCGGCGGCGGCGGCGCGATGATGACCGGCGCCGTGGGCTCCGTCTTCGGCGCCGGCGCGGCTTGGCTGGCCGGTGTCGCCACGGCGCTGTTCTGGGCCGACGCGCCGGTTGCGGCGACGGTCGCGACCAGGACCGCAAGCAAGCTGAGACGCATCCGATTCCCTTTCGATTTTCCAAACTCGCCCAAGAGCTTACGTTGTTAATACGGTATCGGGCAAAGCCTATCATCCGCTCGTCGCCGCGCGAAAACAACCCGTCGCAGCGCGCCTCGCGCGGTGCGGCGAAACGTGCACGATCGACGATGGCGGCACCGCGATACGCGCGGACGGCGCGCCTTTGCGTGGGGGACGGCTTTACCTTGGCGATGTATGTCTACAGCACCGGCGGCGAGCCCGTCGGCTTCGTGTTCGAAACCAACATCCACGATCTCGACGGCACGCCGCTCGGCCGCATCGTCGGCTGCCGGGTCCACCGGTTCGACGGCACCTATGTCGGCGAATGGTTCCGCGACATGGTGGTGCGCCGCCCGCAGGCGCGGCCGCGGCTCATCCATCCGTCCAATCCGCCGCCGCCGCGACCGCCGGTGGGCGCGTCCTACAATCTGCGCGCGGTGGTCGATTACGGCTATCCCGATTGCTTCGGAATGCTGCGCGACGGCGCCTACAGCCAGGCCGCGGAGTAAGTCTCCGAACCGTCACATAATCGCCGCACGATGGCGGCGCGATGGACCTGATCTGCTACACCTATCCGGGCTGGGAGCCGCGCATCCGTCCGGCCGGGCCGAAGCGCGCCTGGATGGAGGCGACGCCGGAGCGTTTCGCCTATCGCTGCCTGCCGCTCGCCATCGCCAACGCGCATGGCTGGGAGGTGCTGACCCCCTGCGGATTTTCCGCGCGCTGGACGGGCGGGAGCGGAACCGATGCGGTCGAGATCAGGCTCGATCCCGGCGCCGATCCCAAGCGCGCGCCGGTGTCGCTGTTCGGCCAGGGCACGATCACGCTCCATATCGAGGGCATCTTCAGGACGAGCGAGGGCTGGAACCTGTGGGTCGGCGGCCCGCCCAATGATGCCAAGGACGGGATCGCGCCGCTGGGCGGGGTGATCGAGACCGATTGGTCGCCCTACACCTTCACCATGAACTGGCGCTTCACCCGGCCGAACCATTGGGTCCGGTTCGAGGAGAACGACCCCTTCTGCTTCCTCTTCCCGGTCCAGCGCCAGGCCCTGGCCGCGACCGCGCCCCGGATGCGGCCGATCGAGGACGAGCCGGGCCTCAAGCAGGCGTTCGAAAGCTGGAGCCAGTCGCGCGACGCCTTCCAGAAATGGGTCGAGGAAACCAGGCCCGCCGCGCCCGCCGACAAATGGCAGAAGCTCTATTATCGCGGCGTCCGGCCGGATGGCACGCCGGGGCCGGCGGACCACAATGCCAAGCTGCGCCTCCGGCCCTTCGCCCGGCCCGATGGCGGCATTGTCGAGCCGCCCGCGCCAAGGGTCTGCCCGGTCGCGCATGACCCGGCAGCGTCGTCGCCCAACGCGCTGCTCGCCGCGACGGCGGCGCCGATGCAGAATCCGGCGCTCGCGCTGACGCTGGGGCGGCTCGGCTTCGCCCCGCCGGGCGCCGCCGCCGCGCCGGCACTCGCGACCCGTCCCGCCAGCGGCCTGGCCGAGAAGCGCCGCGACTGGATCCTCGACGTCGCCGAGCGCCAGCGCGCGCTGTCGGAGAAAGCCGGCGCGATCCCGCGCGTGCGCGATCTATCGACCGAGGACTTCCTCGATCTCTATTATGCGCCCGGGCGGCCGGTGGTGATCGAAGGCGCGATGGCGGATTGGCCGGCGCTGGCGCGCTGGACCCCCGATTATCTCAAGCGCAAGATCGGCAAGGCGCCGATCGAATATCAGGGCGGCCGCGACGGCAGCCCGGAGTTTGAGCTGTGGAAGGACGACCACAAGCGCCGCGCGCCGTTCGACGCCTATATCGACATGATCCGCCGCCCCGGCAACGATGCCTATCTGACCGCCTATAACAGCGCCGCCAACCGCGCCGCGCTGAAGGTGCTGGACAAGGATCTCGGCCGGCTCGACCGCTATCTCGAGGGGCGGGGCGGGATGATCTGGATCGGGCCGGGCGGGACGTTCACGCCGCTCCATTTCGATCTCACCAACAATCTGATCGCGCAGATCGTGGGGACCAAGGAATTGCTGCTGGCGCCGCCGTCGGAGACCCGGCTGCTCTACCATCACCGCCACGTCTTCAGCCAGGTCCACGACCTTGCCGATGCGGCGCGGCTGGAGCAGTTCCCGCTGGCGCGCCAGGCGCGCACCTTCGCGGTCCAGCTCAACCCCGGCGACATGATCTACGTGCCGGTCGGCTGGTGGCATCAGGTGCGCGCGCGCGATTTCTCGGTGACGATGACCCATACGAATTTCCGCTGGCCGAACGACGCTTCGGAAAGTTTTCCAGCCGATTGAGCCACCCCTTGCGCGCCGCCTTTCACGGGTCCAGTAGGGCGCCACACAAAAAAACTGGGAGGGAATCAAGACGATGCGGCTCGCTTTTGTCACAGCCATTCTGCTCGCCACCACCGCCACCGCCGGCGGCGCCCAGGATCGGGCCGACCGATCCGACCATCCCGATCCGCAGGAGCGCGCCGCGACACACGCGCAGGCGCAGCGCACGCATCGCGAATCGATGGTCGCCGACGTGGAGGACGCCTGGGCGCGTCCGCCGGTCGACGAGCACACCGCCGTCAGCCACGGCGCCGTCACCGTGGGCGGCCAGCGCATCGCCTATACGGCGACCGCCGGCACGGTCACGATCCGCGACGACGACGGCAAGCCGACCGCGTCGGTCTTCTACACCGCTTATACCCGCGATGGCGTTCCGGCGCGCGACCGGCCGGTGACCTTCTTCTACAATGGCGGCCCGGGCTCCGCGACGGTGTGGCTGCACATGGGCAGCTTCGCGCCGGTCCGGGTGCAGACCGGCGATCCGGTCTATATCCATCCGGCCCCCTACGGCTTCGGCCCCAATCCCGATTCGCTGATCGACACCACCGACATGGTGTTCATCGACGCGATCGGCGCCGGCTGGTCGCGTCCGCTGGGCGAGAAGACCGGCCGCGATTTCTGGGGCGTCGATCAGGATGCCGACGCCTTCACCCGCACGATCGAGCGTTACGTGACGCTCAACAGCCGCTGGTCGAGCCCCAAATTCCTGTTCGGCGAGAGCTACGGGACGCTTCGCAACGGCGCGGTCGCCGCCCGGCTGGAAGAGGACGGATTGAGCCTCAACGGCGTTGTCTTCCTCTCCTCCATCCTCAATTACGGCGTCCGCCAGCCGGGCTACGACCAGGACTATATGGTGCTGCTGCCGAGCTATGCGGCGACCGCCTGGTATCACAATCACCTGCCGAACCGGCCGGCCGACCTGCCCGCTTTCCTCGATCAGGTGCGCGCCTTCGCCGGCGGTCCCTATGCCGCCGCGCTCGCCAAAGGATCGGCCCTGCCGCCGGCCGAGGCGCAGCAGATCGCCCAGCAGATGTCGCAATATATCGGGCTCAGCCCCGAATATATCCTGCGCGCCAATCTGCGCGTCGACCTCAGGCATTTCGAGACCGAGCTGCTGCGCGACCGGCGCGAGGTCGTCGGGCGGCTCGATTCGCGCTACCTGCTCAATCCGACCGACGCCAATGCCGACAGCCCGACCGACGATCCGGCCTCGACCGCGACCACCGGCGCGTTCGTCTCGAGCTTCCAGGATTATGCGCGCCGGACGCTCGGCTATGACAGCGCCATGCCCTATCGCGTCTCGGCCCGCGGCGAGGATTTCCGCTGGGATTGGGCGCACCGCCCCGCCGGATCGCGCCGCGGCGCGTTCGGCGGTCAGACATCGCCCAACACCGCGGTCGACCTCGCTTATACGATGCGGACCAATCCCTACCTCAAGGTGCTGTTCCTGAACGGCTATTTCGATCTCGCGACGCCGTTCTACGGCACCGAGTTCGACGTCAACCACATGCTGCTGGACGCCAACCTCCAGCGCAATGTGGGCTTCCGTTATTATCAGTCGGGCCACATGGTCTATATGAACCCGGCGACCCTGCATCAGATGCACGACGATCTCGAAGCCTGGTATCGCGACACGCTGTCGCACTGACCGGGCGCGCATCCGTCGCTTCCTTCCAGGCCGGCCGGCGCTCCAGCGCCGCGCCGGCCTTCTTTCTTTTCGGGCAATGGCCGGGCGCACCCGCGTCCGCCTGGGTTGGGCGTCGTCGCCTTTCCCTTTGCCATGCTTCGCGCTAGCCCCCCGATATGGCTGGTGCAGGCAAGGAGAAGCCGGGTCGTCCCGGAACGTCCGTCGTGTCGCCGGCGGCGCCGGTGGGGAAGATGGGGCCGCCGCGGCAGCGGATCTTCGCCGCGCGCCGCGATGCGCTGCTCGCCGAGCTCGACGAATCGCTCGGCGCGCTGCTGACCATCGCCCAGTCACCGGCGGGCTTCGGCAAGACGACCTTGCTCGCCCAATGGTACGAACGGCTGCACGCCCGCGAAGGCGTGACCGTGGCCTGGCTCAGCCTCGACGAGGATGACGGCGAGATCACCCGGTTCCTCGCCAACCTCGCGCTCGCGCTAGAGGCCGCGGGCGCGATCATCGATCCGTCGGCGACGCACCAGGCGGCCTCGTTCAGCGAAGCCGTCTATCGCCGCGAGGCGCTCGCCAAGGCGATCGATCGCACCCCGGGCACGATCGTCATCATCCTCGACGATTATCATCGCGTCCGATCGGCCGAGGTGGATCAGGCGCTCGACGGCCTGATCCGCCGCCACCCGACCGGATTCCATCTCGTCATCAGCACGCGCGACCGTCCGGCCTTGCGGGTCGCGGACCTGGAGGCCCAGGGCCTGGTCGGCACCGTCGACGCGGCGATGCTGGCGCTGACGATCGAGGAGGCGGCGGAGATTTTCGAAGGCCGGCTCGATCCCGCCGATGTCGCCGCGATCCACGCCCGCACCGAAGGCTGGGCGGTGGCGCTCCAGCTCGCCAAGCTGTGGCTGGAGCGCGATCGCGCGCGCGGCGCCGAGATCGGCGCCTTTTCGGGGCGGACCGACGCCATCGCGCGCTATCTCCTCGAACAGGTGCTCGGCGAGCTCGACACCGAGCTGCGCGATTTCCTGGTCGAAACCTCGATCCTCGACAGTTTCGACGCGGAGACCGCCGATGCCGTGCGCGGGCGGGCGGACAGCCGCGCCGCGCTCGCCCGCCTCGTCGGATTCGATGCGCTGGTGGTTCCGCTCGACGCCGGCCGCCGCTGGTTTCGCTATCATCATCTCTTCGCCGATTTTCTTGGCGAGCGGCTTCAGGACGACGGTGCCCGCGCGATGGCGCTGCACCGCCGCGCCGCCGGCTATTTCGCGGCGCGCGGCGATATCCTCCAGGCGGTCAAGCACGCGCTGCGCGGCGACGATCTGGCGATGGCGGTGGCGCTGGTCGGCACGGCCGGCGGCTGGGAAATGGTGCTGCATCAGGGGATCGGCTTCACCCGCGGCCTGATGGCGTTGTTCGATCCGGCGGCGATCGAGAGCGAGGCCGCCTTGTTGCGCGTGCAGGGCTATCTCCAGCTCAAATATGGCGAGGTCGAACGCGCGCGGCACTGCATCGTGCGCGCTCGCTCGCTCGCCGGGGCCGACGCGGACGATCGCGACGACGCGGTTCTGGAGGCATTGCTGCGAACCTATGCGGACGAGGTGCGCGAGCCGGAATGGCTCCCGACGCTGGAGGCGCGGATCGGGCGCCTCGCCGCGGGGGACCAGCTCGGCCGCGCCACCCTTCTCGCCGCGGTCGCGGTCGGCGCGCTCGGCGCCGGCGATTTCGCGCTTGCCGAGCGCAGCAGCAGCGAAGGGATCGCCGCGATGGAAATCGCGGGGTCCGCGCTCGGCGCGACCTATTGCCGCTACCATTTCGCCCAGAGCCATTTCTATCGCGGCGACATGGAACGGGCCGAGGCCTGCTTTCGCCAGGCGCTGGTCGCGGCGGAGGAGAATTACGGCTCCGATCGGGCGTTGAAGGCGGTCGGCAATTCGATGCTCGCCCATCTTCTCTACTGGCGCGGCGAGCTCGACGAGGCCCGGCGCCGGATCGAATCGGCGCTCGGTGCGCTGGAGGCGCATGATAGCTGGCTGGACGTGCTGGCCGTCGCCTGCTTCACCGCGGTCGCGCTTGGCGGGCTCGATCCGCCGCCGCACACCGCCGCCGCGCTGCTCGATCGCACGGTGGCGCTGGCGCAGGCGCGCGGTCTGCCGAGCCTCGCCGCGCTCGCCGATGCCTGGCGGGTCGAGCGCCTGGTCGCGCGCGGCGATCTCGAGAAGGCGGAACAACTGGCGCGCGAGAGCGGGATGGAAGGCCGGCTGCGCGGCGGCGCCGACCCCTTCGAATGGCGGGTGCGGACCGCAAGCGGACTTGCGCTTGCCCAGCTTCATCTGCGCGCCGGCCAGGGCTCGAAGGCGTTGCGGATCCTGCGGCCGCTGCGCGATATCGGCCGCGCGCAGGGGCGGGCCTTCGATGTCGCGCGGATCGACGTGCTGATCGCTGCCGCGGCGCGGCTGCGCGGCGATACGGCGGCGATGCTCGCCAGCCTGGCGCCGGCGCTCGCTTATGCCGCGCGCAACGACGTGCCACGCATCGTCACCGGCGTCGCGGTGGAGATCGATCCGATGCTGAACGCCGCGCTGCGTTCCGGCGGCGATCTGCTCGACGAGGATCTGCGCGCGTTCGCGCGGCGCCTGCGCCAGATGCTGCCGACCGCGCCGACGGCGACCGGCGAGGCGCTGTCCGGACGCGAGCTCGCGGTGCTCGGGCAATTATGCGTCGGCCGTTCCAACAAGGATATCGGCCGCCATCTCGATCTGTCGGAGAATACGGTGAAGTTCCACCTCAAGCGGGTTTACGAAAAGCTCGGCGCCCATTCGCGATCGGCCGCCGTTTCGGCCGCGATCCAGCGCGGCCTGATCCGCATCGATTGAGCGGCGCGCTACCCGTTCGGGTGGGCGATCCGCCGCTTGGCGGCGTCACTACCCGTTCACGCCCGCGCTCGTCCGGCTTTTCCGATTGCCGTCGCGGCCGCTCGGCCGGCACCCTTGGGGCCAGATAGACAAGACCTGCGGGGGAGAAAGCATATGGTCAGCCGGCGCATCGCCAGTCTTCTTGCGGCAACGATCCTCGGCGGGGGCGCGGCGCCCGCGCTGGCCCAGTCCGCCGCCGACGCCGCGCCGCCGCCCGCGGCGACGAGCGACGATCAGGGCCAGGAGATCATCATCACCGCGCGCTATCGCGACGAGCGGCTCCAGGACGTGCCGATCGCGGTCACCGCCTTCGGCCAGCGCGAGATCAACGACGCGCGCATCCAGGAGGTCGGCGATTTCGTCAACCTCACCCCCAACGTCACCATCGCCCAGTCGGAAAGCTCGGGCCTCAGCGCGCTTTCGATCCGCGGCATCACCCAGGTCCGCAATTCCGAGGCGCCGGTCGCGGTCGTCGTCGACGGCGTTCTTCAGAACAATCCGCGCCAGTTCGCGCAGGAGCTGCTCGACATCTCGTCGATCCAGGTGCTGCGCGGGCCGCAGGGCGCGCTCTACGGCCGCAACGCCACCGGCGGCGCGATCATCATCACCACGCGCATGCCGACCAACGAATTCAGCGGCCATGTCGCGGCGGGCTACGCGACCGGCGGCGAATATTCGCTCGAAGGCTCGGCCGGCGGCGCGATCGTTCCCGATCGCCTGCTGTTTCGCGTCGGCGCGCGCTACGTCGATCGCAACGGCTATTACGACAATATCTTCCTGGGCGAGAAGCAGGATCCCTATCGCGATTTCTCGACCAACGCGCTGCTGCAATGGCGGCCGACCGACACGCTGACCTTCGATCTGCGCGGCTCCTTGTCGCGCACCCGCGGCGGCGCGCTCGATTTCTGGTATCAGCCCGCCAATCTCGCGGCCGACGGCGTCTCGCTCGATCCCGCCAATCCGTTCAACGCCAATCCCGGCGATGCCGATGCGGTGCGGCGCTATTTCTACTCGACCAATCGCGGCACCGACGATCGCGACATCGACGATATCTCGCTGAAGATCGACGCCGATCTCGGCGGCGCCACCCTGACCTCGATCAGCGCCTATAACCGGCTCGAGGAATTCGTGGCGGGCGATCAGGTTCCCTATACGGCGGCGACCAATCTGTTCGGACTCGACGGCACTCAGACCCAATATATCGACATCCACGCCTTCAGCCAGGAACTCAGGCTGACCTCGTCGTCGGCGCAACGCTTCCGCTGGATGTTCGGCGGCTATTTCCTCGATTCCAAGCGGTTCATCGGGACGACGACCGGCTTCGACAGCGGCACCGGCATCGCCCGCGTCGAACGCATCCCGCGCGGCGCCGGCGAGACCAATCCGACCCTGAGCTTCTTCGGCGACGACAATCGCAACCGCGATTATGCCGCGTTCGGCAATGTCGCCTACGACATCGTCCCCGGCCTCGAGGCGAACCTTGCGCTGCGCTACGACCGCGAGACGCGGCGCCAGACCGTGTCGCCGTTCAACTCGGGCGGCATTCCAGGCGCGGTCAACCGGGCGACGTTCGACAAATGGCAGCCGCGCGCCAGCCTGTCCTATCGGCCGAACGACGATCTCAACCTCTACGTCACCTATGGCGAAGGCTTCCGTTCGGGCCAGTTCAACCAGAACGGCACCGCGGCGGCGGCCGGGGCGGCCGGCGTCGACGGCGTCTCGGACCGGGTGCCGCAGGAGAATACCCGGACTTACGAGGCCGGCGCGAAGATCCAGCTCGCGCATCGCCGGATCCGGATCGACACCGCGGTGTTCGACACGCGGGTGACCAACCAGCAATATTTCGTGTTCATCGGCGCGATCGGCGCGCAGGTGCTGGTGCCGATCGACCGGGTCCACCTCCAGGGTTTCGAGGCGCTGGCGACGGCGGACATCGTCCACGGCCTCTCGGCCTATGCCGGCTTCGGCTATACCGACAGCGACATCCAGCGTTATTCGGTGGCGCCGACGGACGTCGGCAATCGCGCGCCCTATGTGCCCAAGACGACGATCAATCTCGGCGTCCAGTATCGCACGCCGATCACCGACGGCATCGGCATCTTCGCGCGCGCCGATTATCGCCGGCTCGGGCGGCAATATTGGGATCCGGAGAACACGACCGCGCGATCGAATGTCGATCTCGCCGATTTCCGGCTCGGGCTCGAAAGCACGAGCGGGCGCTGGTCGCTGACCGGCTCCGTCGAGAACGCCTTCGACAAGGTCTATAATTCCGAATATGTGCTCGGCGGCTTCGCCCACGCCGCGCCGCCGCGGGTGTGGCGGCTCGACCTGCGCTACAATTTCTAGGCGCCGCGTCCCGTGTCCAAGCGTCTCAGAGTGGCGAGCGACGTCGGCGGCACTTTCACCGACCTCGTCTGGTGCGAGGTCGATGAAGCGACCGGCACGGCCGGGCCGGTGCGGGCGGTCAAGGCCGATACCACCCCGCCCGATTTCGAGGAGGGCGTGCTCGCCTCGATCGACAAGGCCGGCCTCGATCTCGGCGCGGTCGGCTTCCTCGCCCACGGCTCGACCGTGGTCATCAATGCGCTGACCGAGCGCAAGGGCGCGCCGACCGCGCTTATCACCACGGCCGGCTTTCGCGACGTGCTCGAAATCGCGCGCGGCAACCGGCCCGATCTGTTCAACTTCAACTTCCGCAAGCCGCCGCCCTTCGTCGAGCGCCATCTCAGGCGCGAGGTGGATGAACGAACCAACGTGCTCGGCGAGATCGTGCGCGCACCCGCGCTCGCCGATCTCGATGCGGCGGTCGCGCATTTCAGGGCGGAGGGCGTGCGGGCGATCGCGGTCTGCTTCCTCCATGCCTATGCCAATCCGGCCAACGAGAAGGCGGTCGCCGCGACGCTGCGCGCTCTGATGCCCGAAGCGGCGGTCATCGCCAGCCACGAGATCAGCCGCGAATGGCGCGAATATGAGCGGACCTCGACGACGGTCCTGTCCGCCTATATCGCGCCGGTCGTCGAATCCTATGTCGGCGCGCTGGAATCGAAGCTCGCCACGCGGGGCCTCCCGTCCGCCCCCTATATCATGCAGTCGAACGGCGGCGTCGCGACCGTCTCGGCGGTGCGCCGTAACCCGATCACCATGGTCGAATCCGGCCCGGCATCGGGCATCTTCGCGGCCGCCGCATTGGGCCGGATGATCGACGAGCCCGACCTGCTCGTCCTCGACATCGGCGGCACCACCGCCAAATGCGCGCTGATCGAGGGCGGCGAGGTCAAGGTCGCGACCGATTATTATATCGAGCGCGACCGCAAGCGGCCCGGCTATCCGATCCAGACGCCGGTCGCCGAGATCGTCGAAATCGGCAATGGCGGCGGCTCGATCGCGTGGGTCGATGCTGGCGGCAAGCTCCATGTCGGGCCCAAATCCGCCGGCGCTCGCCCAGGCCCCGCCGCTTATGGCCGCGGCGGCGATCAGCCGACGACGACCGACGCCAATCTCGTGCTCGGCCGGATCGATCCGTCGGCATTCGTTGGCGGCGAGGTCGATCCCGATTGGGACGCGATCGACCGTGCCTTCGCGCCGCTGACGCAGCGGCTCGGCATGGACAAGGCCGCGCTTGCCGCCGGGATCGTCCGCATCGCCAACGCCAATATGGTCAATGCGCTGCGGCTCGTGTCGACCAACAAGGGTTACGATCCGCGCGATTTCGCGCTGATGGTATGCGGCGGCGGCGGCGCGATGCACGGCGTCGCCCTGGCCGGGGAGCTTGGCGTCCGGCGCGTGATCGTGCCGGTCAACTCATCGGCCTTTTCCGCGTGGGGGATGCTGCTGTCCGATCTCAGGCGCGATTATCTGCGGACCAGCCTCACCGATCTCGCGGCCGGCGCGGAGGGTGCGGTCGAGGCCCTGTTCGCCGCGCTGGAGGCGGAGGCCGCGCGCGATTTCCTCGACGACGGCGAAAGGCGCGCGCCTCTGTTCGAGCGTTTCGCCGACATGCGCTACCAGGGCCAGGAGCATACAGTGAAGGTGCCGCTCGCCGGCAGCGGCGGGCTCGCCGGGCTGATCGAGCGGTTCCACGCGCTGCACGAGAAACGCTACACCTACCGGCTCGACAATCCGGTCCAGCTCGTCAACGCCCATCTCGTCGCGCGGGTCGAGGTCGCCAAGCCGTCGCTGCCCGAGCGTGCGATGACCGGGGCCGCGCTCGCCGATGCCCGGCGCGGCACGCGCCAGGTCTCGTTCGATCGCGCCGGGACGCACGCGGCGGCGATCTATGACGGCCTCGCGCTCGAACCCGGCATGACCTTCGCCGGTCCCGCCGTCGTCCAGGAGCCGTCGGCGACGCTCGTCGTGCCGCCGGGGCCTCGCGTGTCGATCGACCGCTTCGGCAATTATCACGTCCATCTCGGCGAGGAGGGCTGAACGATGCGCGAGGATCCGTTCACCATCGAAATCATCAAGGAGGCGCTGGTCGCGATCGGCGACGAGATGTTCGCCGCGCTGATCCGCACCTCGATGAGCCCGATCATCTACGAAACCACCGATTTCGCGGTCGGCGCGACCGACGCCGCGGGCAATCTCCTCGCGCAGGGCAACGGCGTCACCGGATTCCTGGCGACGCTCGACACCGCGGTGCAGAGCACGCTCGGCCATTATCCCGGCCCGGACGATATCCGTCCCGGTGACGTCTTCATCACCAACAGTCCCTATGAAGGCGGCGGCACCCATCTTTCCGACGTCGTCATCCTGCTCCCGGTCTTCGACGAGGGCATTCTGATCGCCTGGACCGTCAACAAGGCGCATTGGACCGAGGTTGGCGGCGCCTTCCCCGGCAGCGCATCGACCCAGTCGACCGACATCTTCCAGGAGGGGCTGCACTTCCGCTTCCTCAAGCTCTACGAGGAAGGGCGGATCAACCGGGCGATCGTCGAGATCATCCGCGCCAATGTGCGCCTGCCCGACAGCACGATCGGCGATCTCCATGCCGGCGTCGCCGCCTGCCGGGTCGGCGGTCAGCGCGTGCTCGAGTTGGTCGCGAAATATGGCCGCGAGGCCGTGCTGACCGCGATGCGCGAGCTGCTCGATTATGGCGAACGCATGACCCGCGCCGCGCTGGACGCGCTGCCCCAGGGCGTGTTCGAGGCCGAGGACGTGATCGAGGAGGACGGCGTCGGCGGCGGGCCGTTCGCGATCAAGGTCAAGGTGACGATCGCCGAGGGCCGTATGATCGCCGACTTCACCGGCACTTCGGCCCAGGCGAAGGGTCCGATCAACACCAGCTTCGCCGGCCTGATCACCGCCGCGCGTTGCGCCTTCAAGGCGGTCACCGATCCCGACATCCCGGCCAATGGCGGCTGCTTCCGCGCGCTCGACATCGTCTGCCCGCCGGGCACGATCCTGTCCGCGCAGAGCCCGGCGCCGGTCTCGGTCTATTATGAATCGATGATCGCCGCGATCGAGGTGATGTGGCGCGCGTTGATGCCCCACATCCCCGATCGGCTTCCGGTCGGCCATACCCGCAGCGTCGGCGCGACCTTCATCTCGGGTATCCATCCGCGCTCGGGCGCGCTGTTCGTGATGGGCGAGCCTTTGCTCGGCGGCTGGGGCGCGTCGGCAGACGCCGATGGCGACAACGGCCAGTTCTGCTGCGGCAATGGCGAGACGTTCAACATCCCGATCGAGCTCGCCGAGAGCCGCTACGGCTTCGAGATCGATCGCTACGCCTTCCACGACGCGCCCGGCGGCGAGGGGCGCTATCGCGGCGGTAAGGGTGTCGTCCTCGATTACCGCATCACCGCCGACGAGGCGTTCCTCACCTTCTCGTCGACCCGCACGAGTTCGCGTCCCTGGGCCGCCGCCGGCGGGCGCGAAGGCTCGCATAACGGCGCCTTCATCCTGCGCGGCGATGGCGCCGAGGAATCGCACACGATGGTGACCGGCCTGCGGGTGGCGAAGGGCGAGACGATCCGCGTCGTCACCGCCACCGGCGGCGGCTATGGACCGGCCGTCGAACGGCCACGGGCGGAGGTCGAGCGCGATCTCAGGAACGGCTTCATCACGGCGGCCCAGGCGACGGAGATTTTCGGCCAGACGCCGCCATGACCCTCGCCGGCGTCTGGCGGAACGATTATGGCTCGCGGATGAGCCTCGATGTCGATGGCGACCTCATATTCGGCACCTATTCCTCGACCACCGGCTCGACCGGAACATATGGCGTCGTCGGCCGCCAGCAGGCCGTCGATCCGACCTCGGCGCTCGGCCAGGCGGCCGCGCTGGCGATCGCATGGCGCTCGATCGTCCCCGGCCCCGCCGACAATAGCTGGCACTGGTCCTCCGCCCTCAGCGGGCAGCTCAGCCTCGAGGACGGGCGCGAATCGCTCGTCCTGACCCACGCATTGGTCGCGAGCAGCGGCTTTCCGGGGCTGTGCGAGGCGGGAACCCATCTCGACAAGCTCGCCTATCGCCGCGTCGCCGACAGGCCGGCGGAACCGCTTGCCAGGCCGGACCTGTCGGCGCCGCGCGCGGATCCGGTTTGCGGAGTCTGGCGGAGCGCCGACGGCGCGATGCGCCTCACCATCCGGGTCTATGCCGGGCCCGGCAACCTGTTCGGCTGGGTGCGGGGCGAGCTCGAGATGAACGGCGGACTCTACACGATCGACGGCGTCACCGACATCGACGCGGGTCCAGCGGGGCTCGCGCGCCAATCGATCGGACTCGTCGCGCTCGCGGGAAATGGTGACGGCCCGGCCATCGCGTTCGCGGGCTGCCTCGACCCGCGGAAAGGAATTTTGAACCTGCTCAATCTTTCGAGCCGGCCGACCGCGCCCGACGCGACCTATGTCCAGACCACCGCCGCGCACCAGAGCTTCCGCCGCGTGGGCGTTGGGGAGGCCATCGCCAAATCGACCGCGGGCCACTGATCGCGAAGGCCAGCGAACAAGGATTGGTGCCCAGGAGAGGGACCGAATTATTATAATAAAATTATGATGATAAATCTAAACTGGTATCACACGAGAATGTGATACCAACAAATATCGTTATAAATTGCGGGATATAGTGAGATCCATAAAGACATAATTGGATTCCTGATACGGATATTTGCGAATCAGATCACTCACCGCAACAGTGCGGAATATGGTCTTGGGATCGATACCCTCGCTACGAAGCTCGTGCGCGCACACGATCGGCTGAAGCATCAGCAGTTGGGCAAGCTGTGCGCGCCGAGGTGAAGATACCGCGCTGCGGATTGACGAAGGGGATACGCTCTCCCCGAAAGTGAAAGCCGACAGCAAGGTCCTCGGTATCGAGCGGGCGCCCGGCGGCCCGCTGTTCGATCTGGGCGATTGCGGCCTGGCGCATGGCGGCATCGAGGGGATCGACGGCGCTCACCCGAGATAGCGGTGCTCGCGGTGCCAAGCGAGCTCGTCGGCGGCGGGAGACCCCTTGTCCAGGGCTGGGGGAAAATGCGAAAAGAGGGCTCACTGAGCGACTAGCCTCGTTTTTGGCCGTAAGCGGAACGACGGGTTTGGGCGGAGGGCAACGTTACGCGAGACGCTCATCGCGAAGCCCCGCACGCCGGACCTTTCCTGCTTCGTCGCGCAGGGGGACACTGACGATTTCGTAGCTTTGGGGGCATTTATATCGCGCGAGCCGGTCGCGCGCGAACGCGTCCAGCGCCTCCGCCGACAGTTCCTTCGTCGATTGAATGATCGCATGGACACGCGCACCATATTCTTCGCACGGCAGGCCCAGCACGACGGCATCCGCTATGTCCGGATGCTCGGCGAGCACCGCTTCAATTTCCGCCGGATAGATATTGGCGCCGCCGCGCAGGATCAGGTCGGTGCGCCGATCCGAGAGGAATAGATAGCCGTCTTCATCCAGATAGCCGAGGTCGCCGAGCGACATTCGGCCATCGCCGTCGAGGCGGGGGTCGGCGCCGATATAATGGAAGCGCGTCGCGGTTTCGGGGGCGAAGAAGACTTCGCCGACCACGCCCGGCGAGCAGAGATTGCCCTGCTCGTCGCGGACGCTCAGCGCCCCGGGCGGCGCCTTGCCCACTGACCCGGGCTTCCTGAGCCACTCCTCGCCGGTGATCAGGATCGCCGCGCCCTCGGTGCCGGCATAGACTTCGAGGATGCGCTCGGGACCCAGCCAGTCGATCCAGGCGCGCTTGAGCCACACCGGACAGGGCGCGCCGAGATGGACGATGGTGCGCAGCGAGGAGAGATCGTAGTGTGCGCGCACCTCGGGCGGCAGGCTCCAGATGCGGTGCATCATCGTCGGCACCAGGCAAACCCATTCGACACGCTCGCGCTCGATCAGGCGCAGCGCTTCCTCGGCGTCGAACCGATCCATGCCGACCACGCGCGTCCCCGCCAGCAGGGCGAGGCTAGTGAACAGGAACGGCGCGTTGTGATAGAGCGGGCCGGGATTGAGCATGACCCCGCCCCGTGGAATCCGAGCCAGTGCGGTCAGCCCTTGCAGGCGCGCATCATAGCGCGCGGCTGCGTGATCGACGATCAGCTTGGGCCGGCCGGTCGAGCCGCCGCTGGCGACCGCCTTCCACTGCGCGGCGGCCAGATCGGGCGGCAGATCGACGGCCCGGTCATCCCCGCCGGGAGCGATCTGCGTCACGCCATCGACCGGTTCACCGCCGTCGCGGATCAGGAGGCGGGGCGCAGCGAGCTCGACGATCTGCGCCAGCTCGCGGCCGGGCAGCTTCTTCGGCAGGATGCAAGGCGTTGCCCCCGCACGCCACGCGGCGAAGGCGCCGACGTGATGCTCGACGCCATTGGACAGCGCGATCGCGACGAAATCGTCTGGCTTCACGCCAAGCCCGATCAGCCGGCGGGCACCGGCCGCGCTGCACGCATCGAGTTCAGCCCAGCTCAGCGTTTCGCCCGGATAGGAGATCGCGGGGCCCGCGCTATGCGCGTGCGCCTGAAGGACAGCGCCGAAGCCGGGGACGGTCATATGCTGAGCCCGCCGCCGACGATCAGCACTTGGCCAGACACATAATCGCTGTCGGGCGAGCAGAAGAGATAAACGCCGCCGGCGGCTTCCTCGGGGGTGCCGGCGCGGCCCAGCGGCACCAGCATCTTCAGAGCGCCGAGCGTCCCGGCAGGCACGCCGGTCTGGATTACCTGCCCGTCGATCTCGATCCGCGTCGCCGGATCGTCCTGCGTCTTCGTCAACCGGGTGTCGATAAAGCCGAAGGCAACGCAGTTCACGCAGACCTTCAGCCGGCCCCATTCCTTGGCGAGCGTCTTGGTCATGCCGGTGATGGCGGCCTTGGCCGAGGAGTAATTGACCTGCCCGGCATTGCCGTTCGTGCCCGCCATCGACGAGATATTGACCACCTTGCGGATCACCTCGCGCCCTTCGGCCGTCTCCTTTTTGGCCATCGCGCGCCAAGGCTCGGCCGCCGCGCGCAGGATGCGAAAGGGCGCGGTGACGTGGACGTCGAGCATCGCCTGGAACTGCTCGTCGGTCTGCTTCTGGATCACGCCGTCGCGGGTGTAGCCAGCGTTGTTGACGATGATATCGAGCCCGCCGAAGCGGTCGATCGCCGTTTGCACGAAGCGTTCGCCGAAATCGGGGGCGGTGACGTTGCCGACGCACGCCGTCGCCTCGCCTCCCGCCGCCTCGATCGCCGCGATCGTTTCGAGCGCGGGGGCTTCGTCGAGGTCGTTGACCACAACCTTCGCGCCTTCGGCCGCGAGCCGGAGCGCGACCCCGCGGCCGATGCCGCGCCCCGAGCCGGAAACGATGGCGACCTTGCCGTTGAGCTTACCCATGAAAATCTCTCCTCAAGCCAGCGCCACGACGGCCTCGCCGTCGAGCGTCTGCACATCCTTGTCCGTCCAGCTGCCGATCCGGACGCGCGCCAGCCGCTCGCCGCCCTCCTCGACAATCTCGATGATTTCGCCGCGGCAGGTGACGGTCGCGTGGAGCGGGGTGATCGCGGTGAAGCGCACGGTCCAGCGCCGCAGCCGCTCCTGCGGCGCCCAGTGCGTCAGCATCTGCGCGAGCCAGGCCATCGACAGCATGCCGTGCGCGAACACGTCATCCATGCCGGCCGACTTGGCGAAGTCGCTGTCGATATGAAGCGGCACGTGATCGTGGCTGGCACCGGCGAACAGCGCCAGCGTCGCGCGGTCGATCGGGCCGCGGACCAGTTCGGGCACCATGTAGCCGACCTCAACCATTGCGGACCACCGCGAGCTGGCGCGCCTCCGCGCAGAGCGTGCCGTTGTCCTTCTCGAAACGGGTGGTCTGGACGACGAATTCCAGCGCGCCGCCCTTCTTCGCGTAAATGTCCTCGGTGGTCGTGATGACCGTCAGGCGGTCGCCCGCATAAGCGAGCGCGTGATAAGTGAAGCCCTGGTCACCGTGCAGGATTTTCATCATGTCGACGCCGAGGCCGTTTTCGGGGTCGAAGATGTCGCCGCGCTTGGCCGGACGGCTCATGTGCAGCGAGAAGTAATAGGTGGGCGGCACAGGGATCGCCGGGTGCCCCGCCGCGCGCGCCGCCGCGTCGTCGAAATAGACCGGATCGGTCTCCCCGGTCGCCCTGGCGAAGAAGGTGAGGAAGCCCACCTCGACATCGACGATGCGCGGTTCGGAGACGATGCCGACATGGCGGTCGCGGTCGATCATCTCACGCCGCCTTGCCGTAGAGTGTGACGACGCAGGCGCCGCCGAGGCCGAGATTGTGCTGGAGGCCGAACTGCGGGCTTTCCACCTGCCGGGCATCGGCGGTGCCGCGCAACTGATGGGTCAGCTCGTAACATTGCGCCAGCCCAGTCGCGCCGAGCGGGTGCCCCTTCGACAGCAGGCCGCCCGAGGAATTGGTGACATGATCGCCGCCATAGCTGTTGCGGCCATCACGGATATAGGCCTCCGCGCCGCCCTCCGGACAGAGGCCGAGCGCCTCGTAGGTGATGAGCTCGTTGGGCGTGAAGCAGTCGTGAAGCTCGACCACCTCGATGTCGTCGGGGCCGACGCCGGCCGCTTCGTAGACCTGCCGCGCGGCTTCCTTCGACATCTCGTAGCCGACGACCGACATCATCGAGCGGCCGGCGAAGGTCTCGGCGTAATCGGTGGTCATCGCCTGCGCGACGATCTCGACCGGGGCGTTCAGCCCGTGCTTCGCGGCAAAGGCGGGCGACACCAGCAGCGCCGCCGCCGCGCCGCAGGTCGGCGGGCAGGCCTGAAAGCGCGTGATCGGGCCGTAGAGGTGCCTGGAGGCCATCACCTCCTCGAGCGTCAGCGGCGTCCTGAACAGTGCCAACGGGTTGTTCGCCGCATGCCGCCGCGCCTTGACCGAGATCAGGCCGAACACCTCGTCGGCGATGCCGTAGCGCTGCTGATAGTCGAGGCCCGCGCCGCCGAATTGCTGCGCCGCCATTGGCGCGGCGTCGTCCCAGCCCTGAATTTCGATCTGCTTCGACAGGTGATGATCGAGCGTACGCTTGCGGTCCTCGAACACGAGCCCCAGCGCGCCGGGCAGCATCTGCTCGAAGCCGACCGCCAGCACACACTCCGCCGCGCCGCCCTCGATCGCCTGCCGCGCGAGATACAGCGCGGTCGAGCCGGTCGAGCAATTGTTGTTGACGTTGACCACCGGAATACCGGTGCAGCCGACGCGATAGAGCGCCGACTGGCCCGCGGTCGAATCGGCATAGACATAGCCGGCATAGGCCTGCTGGACCCGATCGTAACCCAAGCCGGCATCTGCGAGCGCGAGGCGGATCGCCTTCTCCGCCATCACGTCCCAATCCTCGCTCTCGCCCGGCTTGGTGAAGGGGATCATGCCGACGCCGGCGATGCGTGCTCTGGTCATGGTTTCACTCCTTGGGCCGCCCGCGTCACAGCGCGCGGGCGACGATCAGCTTCATGATTTCACTGGCCCCGCCGTAGATCCGTGCCACGCGGGCGTCGGCATAGAGGCGGGCGATCGGATATTCGGTCATGTAGCCATAGCCGCCGAACAGCTGCAGGCAGGCGTCGACCACCTTGCACTGCGCCTCGGTGGTCCACAGCTTGGCCGCCGCCGCGGTAGCGGGATCGAGGTCGTCGGCGAGCAGGCGGACCATCAGGCTGTCGAGCAGGCAGCGCGCGGCGATCGCCTGCGCCTTGCAGTCGGCGAGCACGAATTGCGTGTTCTGCTGCTCGATCAGCGGCTTGCCGAAGGCGGTCCGCTCGCGGACATAAGCGATGGTGAGATCGAGCGCGCGCTCGATGCCGACCACCGCGTCTAGCGTGATGATCAGCCGCTCCCAGGCGAGCTGGTGCATGAGCTGCTCGAAGCCGCGCCCCGCGCCGCCGAGCAGGTTGTCGCCGGGAACGAACACATCGTCGAAGGCGAGCTCGGACGTGTCCTGCGCGTGCAGGCCGATCTTGTCGAGCTTGCGACCGCGGGTGAAACCCTCGGCGTCCTCGGTTTCGAGCATCAGAATCGACAGCCCGCGCGCGCCCGGCGTCTCTTCGGTTCGCGCGACGATGGCGATGAGGTTCGCGGTCTGGCCATTGCTGATGAAGGTCTTCTGGCCGCTGAGCCGAAAACCACCCTCCACCCGCCGCCCATTGGTGCGGATCGCCTGAAGGTCGGACCCCGCGCCGGGCTCGGTCATCGCGATCGCGGCGATCCGCTCGCCGCGCGCCATCGCCGACAGCCAGCGCTGCTTCTGCGCCTCGCTGCCGTAGGCGAGGATATAGTGCGCGACGATGCTGGAGCTGATGCTGTTGGCGATGCCGAAGCTGCCGCCGAGGCCGGTGCGGCTGACCTCCTGATGGATCACCGCTTCGTGCGCGCGGGTTCCGCCGCCGCCGCCATAGGCCTCGGGAATGCTGGCGCAGAGCAAGCCGGCGTCGGCGGCCTTCCGCCATGAGTCAGGATCGATCGCGCCGCGCGCCTCCCACGCCGCCGCCTTGGGCACGAACTCACGTTCGAGAAAGCGCGCGACCTGTTCGCCAAGCATGGCGAGCTCGTCGTCGATCCAGGGGGATGCGCTCATTCGCCGACCCAGATTGGCGGGGTGCGTCGCCACCATTGCATCGCCGCCTCGAGCTGATAGGCGAGCGCGAGCAGCAGCGCTTCGCCGCCGGGCTGGGTGGCGAACTGGACGCCGACCGGCAGGCCGGTGTCGCTGAACCCCATCGGCAGGCTGATCGACGGCGAGCCGGCGAAATTGTCGATCCAGCAATAGCCGGCATAATCGACGAGGTGATCTTTCTGATCGTCCCACGCCACGTCGGGACCGAACACCCCGATGTGCACGGTCTCGCTGCCAAAGGTCGGGGTCATCCAGATGTCGATCTCGCTCAATCGGCCGAGATAGGCCGCGACGATTCCCGCCATCTCCTGCCAGGCCGCGGCGAAGCGCGCGTCGTCGACACGGCGGCCGGCCTCGATCAGGGTGAGGGAGCGATATTCGAGGTCTTCGGGCGCGATCTGGACCCCGATCAGGTCGCAGAGCGCGCCGAGCCGCCGCGCGAACATGCCTTCGGTGATGTCGTTGAGCACCGCGATCGAGCGCGCGCCATCGAACGGCAAAGGCGCATCGGCGACGCGATGGCCGAGCTTGCCGAGCAGCGCGATCGTCTCCGCGAGGACGCGGCCGACGCTGGCGTCGGGGGTCGCATCCGTGCGCATGATCGCGCTGTATGCGTGGATGGTGAGCGGCCGGTCGATCGGGGCGGTGACCAGCGGGACCGGAGCGAAGGCTGCGTCGGCGACGCGCGTCTGGGTCGCCTCCAGCCAGGCGGCGGTGTCGCGCACCGTGCGGCTGACGCAGCCATTGGTATTGAGGTCGGCGATCGAGCGCAGCGCCTCGTCGCCGATATTGCGCCCGCGCGAGGGCTTGAGGCCGACGAGGCCGCAGGGCGCGGCGCCGTGGCGGATCGATCCCAGGCCGTCGCTGCCATGCGCGATCGGCACTACGCCGGCGGCCACGGCCGCCGCGGCGCCGCCTGACGAGCCGCCCGGGGTATGATCGAGACTCCACGGATTGCGCGTCGGCCCGACCAGCGGCGATTCGGTCACGACATTGAGCCCGAGCTCGGGCATCGCCGACCGCGCGATCGAAATGAGGCCGGCGGCAGCGATCGCCCGCGCATAAGGCGCGTCTTCCGGCGCGATATAATCGTGCAGCGCCGCCGCGCCCCAGCTGGCCGGCAGGCCTTTCTGGGGCAGCGTGTCCTTGATCATCGTCGGAACGCCTGCGAGCGGGCCGCCGACGGGCGCGCGCGCCTCGTGCCGCGCGCGATCGAAATTCGCGGAGGCGATGAAGTTGAGCTTCGGATTGGCCGCCTCCGCGCGCGCGATGGCTTGCTCGACCAGCGCGGCGGCCGTGGTCCGGCCGGCGGCGATGTCGCCGCGCATCGCGGTCATGTCGGTCGGCATGGTGTCGGCCGATGGGATCGTCGTCATGCTTGCTCCCGTGAAGAATCGGATCGGAGGGCCCGGACCGTCGCGGCGTAGGACGGCCGGGCGAGCGAGATCAGCGCCGCCGAGGCGATCAGGCTCGGCAGGTTCACGATGGTCATCGCGAGGAGGAGGTTGCGCGGCCCGGCGATCAGGCTCGCCACCGTGCCGATCGCCATCGGCGAGACGGCGAGCGCCAGCGGCGTCGCGATCGTCAGCGCGGCCAGAACGCGGGCGCGCAGGTGCGGCGGCGCCAGATCCTGGAGCAGGCCGGGCGTCAGCGCGCAGGCGGCGATGCCGAGCGCGCCCTGCATCGTGGCGATCGCATAAGCCTGGAAGGCGGTGGTGGCGAAGGGCAGCAGCGCGGTCGGCAAGGCGGCGAGGGCGGTGAAGATCGCGAAGGCGCGTAGCGGCTTCTGATCGGTGTCACCGCGCCACAGCTTCAGCACCAGCCCCGGCAGGAAGACGCCGATCAATGTCGCCACCGTGATCGCCGTCCCGAGCGCGACGCCGACGCTCGCCGGGTCGATGCCGAACGCACGCGGCAGCGCGAGCGGGAACCAGGTCAGGCTCGACGACAGCGGGATGTTGATGACGAAGACGATGGCGAAGAAGAAGGCGAGGGTGCGCCGCTGCGAGCGCGCATAAGCGAGGAAGCCGATCCCCGCCGGCGCGCCCGCGGCCGTGCTCACCAGCGGCCGATCATTCCCGCCCAAGCCGAGCGGCATCGTCAGCAGCAGCACGCAGAACAGCGGGCCGGGCAAAGCGACCATCAGCATCGCGATGCGCCATGTGTCGAGCCCGGCGAGCCATGCCGGCAGGTCCGTCGCCGATCCCGACAGCCATTGCAGCGTTGCGCCGCCGATCGCCATGCCGGCACCGGCGCCGATCAGCGAGGCGCCGTAGAAGATGAAGTTCGCGGCATTGCGTCGCCGCTCGGGGAAGAGATCGGGGATCATCGCATAGATGATCGGCGCGACACCGGCCTCGCCGATCGCGATGCCGATCGTGCCGAGGAAGAGGCCGCCAAAGCTGTTCTGGAGCGCGCTGATGCCGGTCGCCAGCGACCAGCAGGCAACGCCGATGGCGAGAATCAGCCGGCGCCCGAACCGGTCCGCCAGCCAGCCCATTGGATAAGCGGCGACGCTGGCGAAGATCGCCATGCCCAATCCTTGCAGCATGCCGATCTGAAAATCGGTGAAGCCGAGCGTGGTCTGGAGCGACGGCGCGACCAGATTGAGGATCTGGCGATCGACGAAGGCGAACAATGTCGTCATCACCAGCACGAACAGGCCGTACCAGGCCGATGCGGGGGTCTTGCGCGGGAGGTCTTCGACGATGTCCGCGCCGGCCGCGACGGCCAAGGCTCCGCTTTCCATCATCTCTCTCCCACCTCATTCGCCGGGGCTATTGCATACCCTCATTGTTGGTCAAAAAGAAACAAGTTGACTTTATTGTCAAGTGGAGAGATGTCTCGCCGTCGAAAGAACGGCGCGGGGGCGACAGGCTCTGGAACCCCATGCGCCGCGAGGAGGAGGATGCGTTCGCGCGTCGCGTTGCCCCGGGCGCGCGGCGCCCCGGACGGCCTGATGGAGCTTGCGATGCAGTTTTCGGTCCGTGCGTCCCTCGAACAATTCGTGCTCCCGCATCCCGGCGGGGAGGGCCAGTTGAAGATCAGCGTCGCCGCGCCGGCAATGGCGCCCGCCGGCGCGACACTTCCGGTCCTCTATGTGGTCGACGGCGATTTCCTGTTCGGCATCGCGGCGGAGCTCGCCCGCGCGATCACGAGCGTCGCGGCCTTCCCGCCCTTTTACGTCGTCGGCATCGGCTATGACGCCGATTATCTCGATTTCCTGAAGCTGAGGACGGCGGACCTCTCGCCGCCGATCAGCGCCGAGGCGGCAGCGGCGATGGGCACGGTCGGCGCGATGGTTGGCGCCGACCGCAACGGCGGCGCCGACCGGTTTCTTGCCTTCCTCGCCGACACGCTGAAGCCGGAGATCGCGGCGCGCTATCCCGGGACGGGCGGCGCGCAGATCCTGTTCGGCCATTCGCTCGGCGGCCTGTTCGCCGCGCACGCGCTGCTGGCCCGGCCCGATGCCTTTTCGAGCTTCATCATCGGCAGCCCTTCGCTGTGGTGGGACGGCTTTTCGATCCTCGGGAAGCTGCCGGCCTTCGCCGGGCGGTTGCCCGCCCCGCCAAGCCAGCCGCGCGTGTTCGTCGGCGTCGGTGGCAAGGAGCAGGATCCGCCGACCAGCGTGCCGCCCGGCCTCGGCGTCTCGCTGGAGGAAGCGCAGGCGCAGATCCGCGCCTCGCGGATGGTCGATGCGGCGAAGGAGTTCGCCGACGCGCTGGGCACGGCGGGGGTGGCCGCGCTGCGCCATGTCGCCTTCGCCGAGGAGGACCACGCCTCGGTCGCGGCGAGCGTCATCATCCACGGCATGCGCTTCGCGCTGGGGCGGGACGGCTAGCAAGAGATCAACGAGACAATCGGGAGGGATCGAGATGCGGACTTTGTGGGCAAAGATGCTGGCAGGAACGGCGCTTGCGATCGTCATCGCGCCGCCGGCCTTCGGCCAGAGCGCCGACACGCAAGCGGCGGGCGCCACCGCCGCGCCGACCGCGACGCCGGACGATCCCGACGCGATCGTCGTGACCGCGCAGAAGCGCTCGCAGACCCTGATCGACGTGCCGCAGGCCGTCTCGGTCGTCTCGGGCGCGACGCTGGCACAGCAGAACGCGACCAATTTCAGCGATTATCTGAAGGACGTGCCAAGCCTCCAGCTGGTCCAGGGCACGCCGGGGCAGGGGCGGCTGGTGCTGCGCGGCGTCAACACCGGCGGCGTCGCCTCGACGGTCGCCGTCTATGTCGACGAGACGCCCTTCGGCTCCAGCACGGCGCTGGCCAACGGCGCGGTGCTCGCCGGCGATTTCGATACGTTCGACATCGCCCGGATCGAGGTGCTGCGCGGCCCGCAAGGCACGCTCTACGGCGCGAGTTCGCTCGGCGGGCTGCTCAAGTTCGTCACCAACGAGCCCTCGACCAGCGGCTTCGAGGGGCGGGCGCTGGCCGGGGTGGAATTCACCGACGGCGGCGACGCCTCCTATCGCGGCGCCGCGATGCTCAATGTGCCGCTCGGCGACACGCTGGCGCTGCGCGTCTCCGGTTCCTATCGCCGGCAGGGCGGCTATATCGATTCGATCGGCACGGCCGGGTCGCTGATCGATCGCGACTTCAACGATTTCCGGAATTACGGCGGCCGCGCCTCCTTGCTGTGGACGCCGAATTCGCGGCTCCGCGTCCGGCTCAGCGCCTTGCTCCAGAATCTCTACGTCGATGGCGCGCCGAGCTTCGTCGAATCCGATCCGGCGACCTTGCGCCCGCTCTACGGGAATCTGACCCAGTCGGAATATGTGCCCTCGTACAGCGACGTCAAATACCGGCTCTACAACGCCACGATCGATTATGATCTGGGCTTCGCGTCGTTGACATCGGCGACCAGCTACGGGCAGCAGCTCCAGTCGCTGCGCACCGATTACACCGCCAATCTCAGCGGGCCGCTTGCCGGGCCGCTGTCGGACCTGCTCCAATTCCTCGGCGCGCCGCGCATCCCGGCGAACTACGCCTATTTCGACCAGCTCACCCAGAACCGCAAATGGACGCAGGAGCTTCGCCTCGCCTCGAACGACGGCCGCGTCCTCGAATGGCTGGTCGGCGGCTATTACACGCATGAAAAGGCGCGGATCTTCCAGCATCTGAACCTCGCCGAGCCGGGCACGCTGGCGCCGATCGCCTATCCGCTGGATCTCGCGACGTTCAGCCTCGATTCGCGCTACGAGGAGTTTGCCGGCTTCGCCAATGCGACGCTCCATCTCGGGCGCTGGTTCGATCTCGATCTCGGCGGGCGCTACAGCCACAATCGCCAGAGCGCCGACCAGGTGTCGGGCGGCCTGCTGCTGACCGGCCCCAGCCTGGCCGGCCTGCGCTCGTCCGACGACATCTTCACCTTCGCGATCGCGCCGAAGATCAAGCTCGGCGAGCGGGCGTCGCTCTACGCGCGGGTGTCGCGCGGCTATCGTCCCGGCGGGCCCAATGTCATTCCGCCGGGCGCGCCGGCCGGCACGCCGACGACCTTCGGTCCCGACACCGTCACCAGCTACGAAGTCGGCGTGAAGGCCGAGACAAGCGACCGGACCTTCGCGATCGAGGCGGCGGCTTATCATATCGACTGGAACGACATTCAGCTCTTCGCCGTGGTCAACGGCTTCGGCGTCAATGCCAACGGCCGGGGCGCGAATGTCGACGGCGTCGAGATCGCGGCGATGTTGCGGCCGGTGCGCGGGCTGACGACCTCGGCCAATTTCACCTTCAACAATGCCCGGCTCAGCGGCGATACCGATCCGCTGGTCGTTGGCGCGGTGAAGGGCGATCGCCTGCCGTTCACGCCCCGCTATGCGGTCAGCGTCAACGCGGACTATCAGTGGGCGCTGGGCGGCGACGTCACCGCGTCGGTCGGCGGCTCGATCCGGTCGCTGTCGCGCCAGTCGGGGGGCTACGATCCGGCCTATCTCGCGGTCTTCGGCCATTTCCCGCGCGTCCCCGCTTACGAGGTGGTGGACCTGCGCGCGAGCCTTTCCTTCGGCCGCTATTCGATCGGCGCCTATGTCAACAATCTGACCAACGCCGCCGGCATCACCTCCACCGATGCATTGACGGCCAACGGATTCGCCCGCAATCCCGGCGGCGCGATCGGCACGGGCGTGATCCGTCCGCGCACGATCGGCCTCACGGCCGCGGTGGGATTCTGAGCGATTCTGGCGGGCGACCGGGATTGGCTTCGCGCGGGCAGGACGATCGGGCATGAGTTGCACTATGACGAAGACCGCCGCCAATGTCCGTCGCACTCAGGCAGACCGAAGCGCCGCCACCCGTGCCAAGGTGCTCACGGCCGCCCACGATGTCCTGTGCGCCCAAGGCTATTCGGGCGCGACGATGCACGCGATCCGCGACGCCGCCGGCATAAGCCTTGGAGCGATCCAGCATCAGTTTCCCACCAAGGCCAAGCTCATGGCCGCGGTCGCGGCGGAGTTCGCAGCCTATCGGACGCGGATCTATGCCGACGCTATCCGGCGCGGGAAAACGCCCCGGGACTCGATGGAAAATCTGCTCGACGCCAATTTCGGGATGGTCGGTCGGCCGGAAATGGCCGCGGTGCTCGAAATTCACCTCGCCCGGCGCAATGACCCCGATCTTGACCGCGAGGTCGCACCGAGCACGCGCCGCTTCGACCGGCGCGTACGCCTCTGGGGCTATAATATCCTTCGCGCCGCCGGGATCGAGGATGATGAAGCGCATATGAGCCTGCAACTGCTCAATAACGCCGTCACGCGCGGCCTGACGGTGGAATATATACGCAATCCGAACAAGGCGATCGTCGCGCGCGCAATACGAATCTGGAAAACGCAAATTCTCCATATGCTCTTCGATGTCTGAATGCGATCAGCCGAGGATTGCGTTCGAAAGGCGCGGCTTCATCTGTCAACGCACTGAACTGCCTGAACGAACGGCGGCTTCGGGGATCGGTGTCCTGACCGCTGAGTGGCAAGGATGGGCACGCCGCTGCCTGACGGAATCTGGCCGATAGCGGAACGGCCGGTCCCGGTGAGCTAAGGCGGTTAGCAGCCGTTTCGCCCGAAGGTTCGATCAGCTGGATGCCGGTGCTAATTCGGACATCCTGCGATAATCCTAAACCTGCCGGTCCCAACAATTTCTCACTCGTCGTGTCGGGGTTTGGCGCCCATTCAAACCGGCGTTCACAATGTCTACTTAGTCCTGACAGCTGACGTGGCGGCCGACTGTTCGAAATCGAACGCTTGAGGCGCATCGGCTAGCTCGCTTTGACCGGCATTAATAAGCATGCCCTGCAATTCCTCGAGTAACGTGCGGCTGGTCCGCCAGATAACAATGGCCGCTTCGAGCCTTGAGGGTCGTTCGTTGCGCGGCCGTGGCGCGGCTCGAGTCACCTGCTCACTGTCATAGACGTCGGAGATACGCTCGTTGATGGCATGTAGGTTGGCGCGCAACTGCAAGAATTTCTCGAGCATCTCGTGGGGGAGGCGCGCGGTGTCGAAGTCGCGCATACCGGCGACCATTTCGGCCGTCCGCTCGCCGCGCAGGCGGTACGGATGCTTCGCATCTTCGGGGGCTAGAACAGCATCGAGACGCTCTCCAACGGTTGTCATCGCGTGCGCGGCGACAAGATGCGCCGCGCGAGCATTGGCCACTCTCACCGCATCAGCGTCCGCGATTTCCAGGGCACGCTGGCAAAGAATGGTCGCAAATCCGACGACAATCGCCATGATCGCGCCGACGGCCTGCACCCACGCCGCTCCGTCACGTTCGTCCGTACCCGCAAGGCAGTGCGCGAGTTTGATCGACGCGGTCAGAATTAGCCCAAAGGCGACCGCCGCAATTATTGCTATGACCATCACTCTGCTTGCTGCAGACTGGGCTTTCAGCATGGATGCTCCCTCCGCCTTGGATGCTCTCAACGATAGCCGCCCCGTTCGTCCGATTGTTTGATTGTTTGCAGAGCGACCCGGTTCCCGGTGGCGACGAAGCGGGCGAGATAGGCGCTTTGCGGCGCTTCGAAATGCCAGTGCGAAGACGCGCAGTCGTCGATGAGGAAGCGGCGGAAGCGGGTGCGCAATTGCGCGTCGACCCGGCGTTGATGGCGCGCGGCCAACAGGTCGGACGCCGCGCTCGACCTTGAAAATGCGGCAAGCGCGTTCGGCGCGAAACAGGGGATGCCGGCCTCGACCGATCGCGCGATCAGGATGGTGCGCACGCACCAGATCATGCGGCGGGCGGTGACGCTTGAATCGAGCTCCTGGCCGAAGCGATCGAGAAACCAGCCAAGATCGCAGGCCTGCTGGATCACCTCGGTATAATTCGCCCGCGGCTGGAAAGCAGCGCGCAGACGCCTTAGACGGTCGCCGGGGTCGAAGATGGGCTTGGCCTCGCGGACGAGGTGGCAGGTGAACAGGTCGCCTTGTGCTGCGTCGTCGAGCAGCTTCGGCCACGCATAGACGAACATCGAAAAATTATCCCAAGATAGGTGCCGGGGCTCACCCTGCGAGGCGATGAGCAGGAGGTCGGTGTCGGAGCCCCGGGCTTCGTCCCGGCGCGCCCGGCTACCGAACAAGAGGATCGCGGTGACGCTCGCTTCCGGGTCCAGCGCCCTATCCGGCAGGCGTTCGATGAGGCCGTCCTGCATCAGCCGGTCGGCGCGGCGCGCTTCAGCGCCTGCATCGACATCTCGCGCGCGGCCTGCCGCGCGGCGTCCACCGCGGCGCGATTGCGCAGCACCAGCTGCTGCTTTTCCGGGGCGAGCAGGCCGGCGTCGACGTCGAGATTGTTGGCGCTCATCATATAGAAAGCGGTGCTGAGCCGGCAGGGCATGATCAGCACGCCGTCTGTCATATTGTATTCGGCGGCGATCGCCGCCTTGCGCTCCTCCGCCAGCTCGGGATTGGGGACGATCTCCAGGTCGATCAGGTGGATCCACATGAAGTCCAGAGTCTGGTCGACATTGGCCGGCATCGTTGCGCCGACCGTCAGGATCCGGTCCAGATTATAATCGCGAAACTCATTGTGATGGCGGGCCCAGGCGCGCGCATACCAGCGTCCGGCACTGTGCACGAGGGAATGCGGCGCGATCCGCCGCGGCAGCTCCGGCGAACCGGTGATCGAGGCATATTCGACCTCGAGCTCGCATTTGAGACGGATCGCGTCGACGATCCTCAGCAACACGTCGGGGTCCGTTCGCCGCCGCTCCAGACGCACCACCTCGAACGGCGGCGGCTCGTCGAACCAGGTGTCGTCGGCGCGCATCCAGCGATGCTCGACGGCGACGAGCTGGAGGAGATAGCGCTCGACGGAATGACGGATCAGGGCCGGGCCGTAGCCGGCCGCGCGCAGATAGGCTTTCTCCCGGCCGTCATAAAAGAGGTTGTTCGGCGCCACCTGTTCATATTGCGCGATGTCGGCCGAGGCCTGCTGGGGCGAGATTCCGAAGGTCTCGGACAGGTCCTTCCGATTGAACCGGCCGTCCCAGAACAGCCGGAAATCGATGAACTCCAGCCGCCGTCGGACGCCCCAGCGCACGTTGATCTCCTGCTCCGTCCCCACATTCATCCCCAGAAAAAGTAATCTAAAGTGGAGATTATATGTCGCATAACTTGATCTATCGCCTCGCAGCCCCCATTCTTCATGGACGCGTCGGGGCGGCGAATCAATCTCGGCTCGGCGCATTGTGCAGCAGGAGATCGGAATATGGGCAAGAATCAGCATGTTGTGCCGCATGGCGATGGCTGGGCGGTTCGCGGCGCGGGCAACAGCCGCATAACCTCCACCCATGGCACCCAAGCCGAGGCTCAGGCCGCGGCCCGGGACATCGCCATCAACCAGCGCAGCGAGGTCGTGATCCACCGGCCGAACGGCCAGATCCGTGACAAGGACTCCTACGGGAATGACGACTTTCCGCCCAGAGGCTGATCAGTCGGGCCGGGGCCCGACCGATCGTCGCCGCACTTCGCCGTCGCGCCGTTCTGGTGCGGCGACTTTTTTATTTTGGCGGCGCGCCCGCAATCGGAACGGGAGGCGAGGCGCGTGAGCATCGCCGAAACCTTCAAGGAGTTTCTCTCCAACCTCGCGGTCGACAATGCTGCAACCATCTCGCTGCGCTATGGCGAGATCACCGCCGCGCTCAACAAATGCTTCCGGTCGACCGAGTCCAAGACCGACCACAGCCTGCAGGTCGGCTCCTACGGCCGGCACACAGCGATCAAGGGCATCTCCGACCTCGACATGCTCTACATCATGCCGGCGACCAGCTGGAGCAAATATAGCACCGGCGGCCAATATGCGCTTTTGAAGGCCGCGGCCGACGCGATCTCGGCGCGCTATCCGACGACGGTCGTGAAGGTCGACCGCCTAGTCGTCCGCGTCCTCTACGACAAGTTCCACGTCGAGGTGCAGCCGGTCTTCGAGGAGGAGGACGGCAGCTTCTGTTATCCGGACACCTATGATGGGGGCAGCTGGAAGATCACCAAGCCGCGCGAGGAGATCGCGGCGATGACCGAGTTCGACGCCCAGAAGAACCGCAACCTCAGGCGGCTCTGCAAGATGGCCCGCGCCTGGAAGAACAAGCACGGGGTCGGCATGGGCGGTCTGCTGGTCGACACGCTCGCGCATAATTTCCTCCGATCGACCGGCGACTATGACGAGAAGAGCTACCTGTATTACGACTTTATGAGCCGCGATTTCTTCGCCTATCTCGCCGCTCTGCCCTATCAGGAATATTATGCGGCGCTTGGCAGCGGCCAGCGCGTCCGGGTGAAGAAGCGGTTCCAGAAGAAGGCCAAGAAGGCCTATGAGTTGTGCGTCAAGGCGATCGACGCCGAGGGCAGCTCGACCCAGAACGCGAAGTGGAAGAAGGTGTTCGGCCGACCCTTCCCGGCGGACGTCCAGGAGGTCGCGAAGGCGTTCATCGCCGCAGCTGGCCACCGGGCCCTCGACACCGAGGAATTGTTCGAGGACCGTTTCCCTTATGATGTCCGGCACGGCATCAAGCTAGATTGCGAGGTAACCCAGAATGGCTTCCGGCCCTATCTGCTGCGGGACTGGCTGCTGAAGCGGCTCCGCCTGGGCCACCAGCGTTCGCTCCGCTTCTTCGTCGCCAGCCACGACGTTCCCGAGCCTTTCACGCTCTATTGGAAGGTGCTGAACCGCGGCGCCGAGGCGGTCAGGCGCGACTGCGTCAGGGGCCAGATCGTCGCGGACTTCGGTCGGATGGAGAAGCAGGAGACGACCGATTTCCACGGCGATCATGTCGTCGCCTGCGTCGCGGTCAAGAACGGCGTAGTTGTCGCCACCGATCGCATCCTAGTGCCGATCGAGTAAGAGGAGCCCATGGAAAAGGCGGCCCTGCTGAAATCGATCGCGGAAACCGGATATAATGTCGGCTTTGGCGCCAAGAAGCATTTCGCGACCTACGACATCGTCGAAAAGGTGCCGGGCTGGATCGCCTTCCTTTCGATCGCGATCGGCGTCTACGGCCTCGTGTTCGAGCAGCTGTCGGGCAAGACGCTCGCCGCGACCCTGGTCGTCTCCGGCATCGTCGGCCTCTACATCTTCTTCTACGACAGCCAGAAGATGAGCTATGAGAAGGCCGGCCGGGAGCTGACCCAGATCTACAACCGGCTGCGAGACCTCTATCGCGAGGTTCAGTCGGCGCCGGCGCGGGACCTCGCCGCCGCCGAACAGTCGCTCCGCGCGCTGGAAAGCGAATATTATTGCAAGTGCATCAGCAAGCAGATCCTGTTCAGCGACTGGTACGCGCATTACAAATTCTTCTGGCAGCACCAGATCGACTGGATCGACGAGCAGAAGCGCTTCCGCTTCCTGCGCGACAAGGTGCCGCTGACCTTCTATTTCGCGCTAGCCGCATTACTCCTTGCCGCGGTCGTCCTGTCGGTGAGGTGGTGGATTCGCGCGGGATGAGTGACCCGGCGGCCAACGCGCTCGCCGGGCTGCTGGGGAAGCGCTCCACGACGCGTTCCGCCGCCGATTACGAGCATATGTTCGACGACTTTGTCGTCGCCTCGGGCGGCGGGCGGGTCGGCGATCGCTTCACCCTACCGCCGGGACTTTGCAACGCCGACTATCATTTCGCGACCGCCGACTATGACCTCCTCCTCGAGCTGAAGCAGATCAGCGCCTATCGGCCGCAGGCGACGCTCGACGCTTATTTCAACAAGCTGCTGAGCTTGGGCCGCGTCCGCCAAGCGACCCGGCCCATAAGCGGAAAGCTCGAGATCGTGCCCGAGAGCCTCAGCGAGCGGGACTGGAACCGCTTCTACGGGAAATTCCGGCCGGCGGTCAGCGAGCATCTCAGAAAGGCGGCGCGGCAGCTGAAGGAAACCGATCGCCATCTGCCCCACAGCGCCAAGCCGCGGCTTTGCGGGCTCGTCCTAATCAACAGCGGCGACTATGCCTTGCCGCTCGATCTCATGTTCCGGCTGGTGGAGTGGCGGGTCAAAAGGGAATGGCAGGCTGGGCATTTCTCGAAGCTGGATTTCGTGAGCTGCCTGACTGTCGATTTCGCACCGCTCGAAGGCCAGCATCCGCTACAGGGCCGGCATATTATCCGGCCCGAGCCGCACCCGCTGCTCGTGGGGGCGGTCCGGCGCCTCTATGATGACTGGCTGCATTATGTCGCCAACGCCCTCGGGGCTACGGTGACGTTCGAGCCCGGCGCCAGCGCGCCCGAGCCGCCTCTAGTGCTCGCCGGCGCTTATGCCGGCAAGCTGCAACGGGTCGATACGTGACGCGCCGCCGCGAGCCGACGCCGGTCGCGTTGCCGGCTGGCCGACAGCCGACTTACCAGTCGCAAACAGTGATAGCTGCCTCTCCTGTGCCAAATCCCTGCGGACGCGGTCAGCAATGCGAATAGGGCAAGCGGACGTGGAGACCGTACAATCGTCCAGAAATCATACACGGGGGCGAGCAGCTCGGCCGTGTCGCCGATGTCGCAATCGCGAAAGGTGTCGACCTCGTTGCTCTGCCGTAGCGCGTCCAGCATAGTGGGCCAGCAATGGGAGCGGCACGGGGCGGCAGGCGAATAATATCGCTTTCTGATCAGCCAGGAATAGGAAGCGATGATCCTCACAGTGGCTTTTGACGTGAAGAACCATGTCGAGGTGATGGAAAGCTGGCCGATCAAGAAGGCGGACACCACTTTCTTCTTAGAGAGGGAGGGCGACGTCCTTAAGAGGGTCTGCCTTGCTTTCTCTGGGGTCGGCATCGAGCATGCGCCCCGCCTGACGCCGGAAAAGGACGGCGTTGCTCAGGCCAATCTCACGATAGAGGGCGGCGATTACGCCGCGCTTGCCCGAAAGACGATCATGAACTGGCAGGCCGTCGTGAGCGGACCTCAGATCGTCGACCTGGATTACGACAGCTACGAGCTAAGGTTTCATCCTGAAAGCATTGAAGAAGAGCCGTTAATCCACGTTTCTGCGTTCAAAACCGATTCTGGAAAGTCCTTAAATCGGGCGTGCGATTTCGAGCAGATGGGGAGAGCTTTCTGTGTCTGCCCCATTTCCGACGATAGAATCGAATCGACATCGCATTTTCGCGAGGGCCGAATAGCATTCGAGGCGGGTCGTTATGTCGACGCGTACAACAACATGTTTCTGTTTCTCGAGACCCGATACTGCGAGGGAAAGACGGGCAACGACAGGCAGACCGCTATCCTGTCGAAGCATCGGGAGTTCTGCGATATCGTCGAACAGACCGCCAAGGAGTTTTTCAGGGAAGCTGCGCCGCCTCGCGGGCGCACGTTGGACTTGTTCAAACCGGACGATGCTATTCGGGATAAGATCAAGGCGCTGGTTCTTTTGCGCGGGAAGCTTCGCCATCACTCGCTAAAAAGCCCGCATCGCTGGGACCCCAACCGGCAGGACGCGTACGAGAACCCAGCACGGTTCTTGAGCGCCGTGGTGGGAGATATCGTCATCAAGGAGTCTCTAGCGGACATTTATTCCCCGCCCGCCCTGCAGGCATTCAGAGAGATTTCTGTAGCGACCGGTCACGAGACGAAGATCACCCTCGACACCTCCAGACTGGAGAAGAAGCGCACGCTCTCGCTGAATATGAGCTATCCAACGACCGTTGTCTCGAGTTCACTTTGCCTTGCGACCGTGCGAAACGCGATCGATGCCTGCGAACGGGATGGCCAGCTCAGCGACACCGTCAAATTTGAAGGGACGCATACCAAGCTGGGGCTCGAATTGCTCTCGGTGGAATTCGATGTCTGGGCATATACCGAGACAAGAGCCATCGAGATGGAAAAACCGATTGAGCGCATCCGATGCGAGTTCGAGCATTATCGTTCCGGCACGATCATCAAGCATAGCTTTTCGTTTCCTTTCAAATGCATGAAACTGACCATTCCAGATGCCTGGAACCTGTTGCGCTTCAGCTTCGACCACATTGAAAAGAAGGATCCTACGACCCGGATCATGAAACTGAAATTGTTCCTCGACCGGGGAAAGAAGGCGATTGTGTCCTATCGCGTCGGTGCTCAGGTACGCCATTAGGCGCAAGTGCAGCGGTCAAAGGCAGACCCGCGATGAGCCGATGCAAGTTCGCACCGCTTGTGACCACGCCAGCCCGACGACACCAAACCGGCAGCGGCTCACTCCAGGTGGCCCTAGGTAACGGTCTTACCGGGATCGATCAGGCCGCGAACCACCGATCATCTCTTGTGGTGACGGGGATTGGCGCAGGCAATCTCGCCGCGAGGTCGGGTAAGCTTGGAATAACATCATCGCCGCTCGTGCCAGCTAACCACAGCCGCCGCCCAGTGGGCTCAAGAATGAATTAGGCGACTGGGGCGACGACAGGATCGGACAGGAGGCTTCTGGGAAATGGATCATTGATCGGGATGTCCGCTTTCAGGGAGATCACTGCAATCGCTGAACGACTGATATGGGCGGATTGTGTTGAAGAAGTCGGTGTTGGGCAGCGTTGCTGTCGGTGCCGAGGCCAGGCGAGCGTCGGCGATGATCCGTTTCAGGCCGGCATCGGGACCAGCTTCGCCATCTTGCGCAGGTTCTGGGCTGTGGCGGCGAGGAGGAACTCGTCTTTTGCGCCGTTGGGACCTCTGAGGCGCAGGCGGTCGAGCCTCAGGATGCGCTTGAGGTGGGCGAACAGCATCTCGACCTTCTTTCGCTCGCGCCGCGAGGTCAGATAGGCGTCGGTTAGTGTCAGATCGCGAGCCAGATCACGCGCGCCTTCATGGATGGATCGTAGCACCTTGCGCTGAGGCTGGGTCGGGCAGCATCGCGCCTTGAGCGCGCAGGCGCCGCAGTCCGCCGTCCTCGCTCGATATCGCATCATTCCGTCCTGACCGACGGAGTCGCGCGGCGTGGCGAACGACCGGTGATAGCGCTTCAGCTCGTGGCCGCGCGGGCAGATATACGCATCCCGCTTGTGGTCGAACGTGAAGTCGCTGCGCGAGAAGATGCCGTCGGTCCGGCTCTTCTCGAACACCGGGATATGCGGTTCGATGCCCTTTTCGTGCACGAGCCAGGCGAGGTTCTCTGCCGAGCCGTAGCCGGTGTCGGCCGCCAACCGCTCGGGCCAGAAGCCGAACCGCTCATGGGTGCGCTCGATCATCGTGCGCTGTGCGGTCACCTCGGCCTGGCGCACCGCGGTCGTCGCCTCGACATCCATGATCACCGCATGCCTCAGGTCGATCAGATAGTTGGTGCAGTAGGCGAAGAAGGCGAGCCCGCCATTGGCCCCGGTCCAGCGCGACGCGGGGTCGGCGGTCGAGATGAACTTGGGCACGACGGGCGTTGCACCACCGAAGGCGGCCTCGTCGAGCACCGTCAGATACTCGCGCACTGCATGGCTGCTCTCTTCCGGCGCCGTCCACTCTGAACCCGGCACGCTGTTCTGGCGGTTGGCATCGGCCTTGATCATGCTGGCGTCGACCGCGAACGCCTCTCCGCCGACCAAACCCTCGGCGATGCAGCGCCGCACCGTGAGCTCGAACACCTCGCGCAGCAGGTCGCTGTCGCGGAAGCGGCCGTGCCGGTTCTTCGAGAAGGTGGAGTGGTCGGGCACCGCGGCGTCCAGGCCCAGCCGGCAGAACCAGCGATATGCGAGGTTGAGGTGTACCTCCTCGCACAGCCGGCGCTCCGAGCGGATGCCAAAGCAATAGCCCACGATCAGCATCCGGACATCAGCTCCGGGTCGATCGAAGGCCGGCCGGTATCGCTGTAATGGGGCCGCAGGTGCTCGCGGATCCCGCCAAGATCGACGAACCGGTCGATCGAGCGCAGCATGTGATCCTTCGGCACATGCTGCTCCAGGCTGAACCCGTAGAACAGCGACTCCTGCATCACCGTCCGCTCGCCCATCATCAGCCCATCTCCCGCTGCTGCAGAGGCTGAATCAGATCAGAGGCGCGACTTCAATGCCGAGTTTTTCAACACAATCGGCGCATTGCGGCCGACGCCCCCCCTCGCCAGCGATTGCAACCAGAAGGGCCGAGATGCGGGAGGCTTCCGCGGCTCGGGCGCAAAGCACTGGGCACCCTTTTATGCCTTATCAGGACCAAGCTGCCGGGAACCGGGACAGATCGGCCGCTCATGCCGGCGCCGACCCGAGGCGCCGGGAGCCGGCCCGTCCCTTCGATGAAGTCCATGCGGCGCAGGTTCAGCTGCCCAGGTCTTCACCGGGCGCGTGACGGATCTCGCCATTCGGCTTTGGAAAATGCCCGACCTGAGTTTCGGTGATCCGGTCGGTAGGACAGAGCCCGGCAAATCCGGGAACGACATATGGACGGATTGGCTCAGAGTGCGGAGACGATCCTGGAGCCAGTCGTCGATGTCATTCGGCTCGCGGCCGCAGGAATTTTCCGAAGATGATGTGCGTTTGGGCCTCGTGCGCGTCTAGAAAAGAGAGTCGGACGAGATTTGCGCCGCCAATGGAGTCAGATGCCGCAACCCGCCGAAGACATGATGACCGCGCTCAGCCGGCGCTATCGACCTGCGCTGATGGCGTTCTTCGTGCGCCGCATCCGCAATCCGATCGAGGCGGAGGATCTGACCCAGGACGTGCTGATGCGATTGGCGCAGCTTCCCGAAAACCAGATGCGCCAGCCGGAGGCCTATATCTTCAGCACGGCCGCCAATCTGTTGCGCGATCGCCATCGCCGCGCCCGGGTGCGCGAGGCCTGGGCGCTCGACGCGGCCCAGCGCGACGAGCGGCTGGTCGACTATATCGATCCCTTGCGACTGATCGAGGCGCGCGAACGCCTCGGCTTGGTCAGCCGGGCCTTGTCGGAGCTGTCGCAACGCAGCCGCGACATCCTCTTGCTGTTTCGGCTCGAGCGCATGAAGAAGCGTGAGATCGCCGACAGCTTCGGAATTTCCGTGAGCGCTGTCGACAAGCATATCATTCGCGCGCTCGCGCATCTGACGCGCCGCCTGGAGGACGAGGCATGAGCGTGGCACGGATCCCGCAGGAGGCGCGCGAGGATGCCGCGACCTGGTGCGCGCGCATCGCGGAGGGCCCGCTCGACGAGGAGGGGCGCCGTGCCTTCCAGACCTGGCTCGATGCCGCCGCCGAGCATCCGGCATTGTTCGAACGCACCGTCGCCGCCTGGCAGGCGATCGAGGACCAGGCCGGCGCGCCCGAGCTGATCAGAATGCGCGGCGGCGCGCTTGAGAGCCTGCGGCGAGCCAACGGTCGGCGCTGGATGCGGGTGGGAACGTTGTGGCGGGCCGCGGCGATCGCCGCATCGCTCCTGATCGCGCTCGGCCTCGGCATATCATGGTATCTGGCGCCGGCGCGCTACGTGACCGGAATCGGCGAGCGCCGGGTCGTCGCGCTGGCTGACGGCTCGAGCATCTCGCTGGACGCGGCGAGCGAGGTCGATGTGCGCTATTCCGGCGATCGCCGCCAATTGTGGCTGCGCCGCGGCCGCGCCAAGTTCAGCGTCGCGCACGATCCGTTGCGCCCGTTCTCGGTTGCCGCCGGCAAGCGCATGGTGATCGCTACGGGCACCCAGTTCAGCGTCGAGACCTTGCCGGACCAGGTCCGCGTGGTCCTCTACGAAGGTCATGTCTCGGTTCTCGACACTGAAGGCGCGACCAGCCGGCCGGTCGCGGTGCGGGTCGGCGCGCGGCAGGTCAGCGCCGAACAGGCACTGGCGCCGGGGCGCGAACTGATCCTGGCCGCGGCGAGGCCACAGGGGCGGATCGCGCCTGTCGATGCCGGGCCGTCGCTTGCCTGGGAATCGGGGCTCATGCAGTTCGACGAGGAGCCGCTCGGGATCGCGGTCGAACGCATGAACCGCTATGCGGCGACGAAGCTGCGCGCCGGCGACGCGGCGGCGGCGGCGATGCCGATCAGCGGGCAGTTCGTCGGCGGCGATGTCGGTGCCTTCGTCGAGGGCGTGACCGCCGTCTTCCCGCTCACCGCGTCGCGCCGTGGCGGCGAGATCGTCTTTCGCGCGCGCGGTGCGGCCCGGGACACGAACTCATGACGAAGAGGTGAATCTTTCGCGCGCCGATGCGTCTTTCCCTTTGAAGGGCCGGCCAAGGCCCAAATGGGGGAGAGGAAAATGAAATTCCGCCTGGGAGCGCGCCGGAAATGCGCCACCGCGATCGCCGCCGCGATCATGTTCGGCTTGCCGAGCCCGGCTCTCGCGCAGCCGCAGACCTACCGGTTCGACATTCCCGCCGGCGACCTCGCCGGCGCGCTGACGCGCTTCGCGCGCATCACCCGGCGCCAGCTCGTCTTCGATGGCGCCGCGGCGCGCCAGGCCCGCAGCGCCGGCGTTCGCGGCGCGATGAGCGCCGAGGCGGCGCTCGCCCGCTTGCTCGGCGGCACCGGCTTCTCGTTCAGGACCGGAACCGCGGGCGTGCTGATCGTCGAGCGCGCCGCGCGCGATGCCGCTGCCCTCGCGCAGGCCGATGCCGGTGAAGCCGGCAATTCGGAGATCATCGTCACCGGCACCAACATTCGCGGCGTCACGCCGCGCTCGTCGCCGCTGACCGTCATCGACCGGCGCGAAATGGACGCGCGGGGCGCCGCGACCGCCGAGCAAGTGATCAACAGCCTCACCCAGAATTTCAACTCGGTGAACGCGAACGGGCTGGCCGCGACGCGTTCGGGCTATTTCAACATTAACGCGCTCAACGGCGTCGACCTGCGCGGCCTGGGGTCAGGCACCACCCTCGTCCTGCTCAACGGCAGGCGGCTCTCCGGATCGTCCAACGGCCGGGTGGTCGATGTCTCGCTGATCCCGCTGTCGGCGGTCGAACGGGTCGATGTGCTGACCGACAGCGCCTCGTCGATCTACGGCTCGGACGCGGTCGGCGGCGTGGTCAATTTCGTCCTGCGCGACCATTTTCGCGGCCTTGAGGCGACCAGCGCCTATGGCGGCGCGGACGGCCAGGACGAATATCGCGCCTCGCTGACCGGCGGCCTCAACTGGTCCACCGGCAATCTCGTCGCCAGCGCCAGCTATTTCGATCGCGGGGCGCTCACCACGGACGAGCGCGATTTTTCAAGCGACGTCGCGGGCCTTTACAATCTGATCCCGCCCGAGCAGCGTTACGGGCTGTTCCTCAGCGGCCGGCAGGACATTGGCGATCGCCTGACGCTCAATGCGACCGGACTTTACAGCCGCCGCAGCGGCACCTTCAATCAATATCGCGACCTCGGCGTGCTGGCCGGCCTCGGCCCTTATACGACGCAGTCCGCCTACAGCTTCAGCTCGGAGTCCTGGTTCGGTTCGCTTGGCGGCACCTATCGGGTCAGCGATGCCCTTATCATCGATCTCACCGGCTCTTATTCGCGCCTATCGGATCTCAGCGATGATTACGAGACCTCGACGATCCGCGGCCCGCGCACGATCGGCTATCGCTCGCGTTCCCAGACCTACGATGCCACCGCGGGCGCCAGCGGCCGCCTCGCCGCGCTGCCCGGCGGCGACCTGTCTTATTCAATCGGCGCGGGGACGACCCGCGAGACGGTTGCGAGCATCCATTCCTATATTCTCGAATCCTTGGGCGGCGGCGCGCCGACGATCGGCGCCGACATGTACGACCGGCATCGCTCGACCTTTTATGCATATGGCGAACTCCACCTACCGCTGGTCGGCCCCGGCAATGCCGCGAACGGCGTCCATCGTCTCGAGATCGACGCCTCAGCGCGCTATTCCCATTATTCGGATTTCGGCGGCAATCTCAGCCCCAAGATCGGCATCCTGTGGGCGCCGACGGAAGGGTTCAACCTGAGGGGCAGCTACGGCAAGACCTTTCGCGCGCCCTATTTGAGCGACATCGGGCAGATCGGGGTCTATCAGATCCTCAACGTCGTCGATTACGGCTATCCCGATCCGACGCACGGCACCGCGGGCACGCCGATCGGGCTTTACATCGACGATGGCGTGGATTCCGATCTTGGCCCCGAGACGTCGAACCTGCTCGCGCTCGGCCTCGATCTTCGCCCGCCGAGCGTGCCCAACCTGTCATTGAGCTTCACCTATGTCTCGATCGACTACACCAACCGGATCGCGCGTGGCGATCCCGGACGCGGCACCGGCTATATCGTCCAGCCCGACCTTTATGGCGACCTCTACAATTTCGCGCCGACGCGCGACGATATCGCGGCGATCCTCGCAAGCTCCACGTTCAACGGCGGCGACAACGTCACCGGCTTCGACCAGACGGATCTCGACGCCCTCGCCGCCAATGTCGACTATATTCTCGACAATCGCCTGCGCAACATCGCGCAATCGCGCCAGCAGGCAGTCGATGTCAGCGCGACCTATGGCTTCTCGCGCGGACCGATCGCGTTCACGCTCGGCGCGAACGCGACCTACATCCTCAAGTCCGACGCCAGGACGACGCCGGATTCGCCGTTGCTTACCCAGATCGACATCCTGGGCCGGCCGGTCGATTTTCGCGCCAACGCCTATGTCGGCCTGGCGACCGGCGGCTTCTCGGGGCGGCTCACCGGCAAATATGTCGGGCCTTATGCCAATCCCTACACGCCCGCCTCGCCGCGGATCGGCGACTGGCTGACCTTCGATCTGACCGCGAGCTACGATTTCGGCGCGCGGCCGGGCTTGCTGTCGGGAACGTCGATCCTGCTCTCGGTGCGCAACCTGCTCGACACCGATCCGCCCTATGTCGCCGATATCGGCGCCGGGGTGACCGACGGGCTGAGCGAGCCGATCGGCTACGACCCTGCCAACGCCAATCCGCTCGGCCGCTATGTCGCGCTCGAGCTGCGCAAGCGCTTCTGAGTCCCGTCCGGACATCTTCAAGAAAACGGGAGAACCGAAATGCGCGCCCTTGTCCGCCTCAGCCTGGCCGCGGCGCTCACGATCTCGAGCCCCGCCTTCGCCGACGATCGCATCGCATCGCCGCCACCCGACCTCGCGCCCGCTTATGTCCACCCGAACATCGCGCAGCCATCGAGCACCCGCGCCTTTTCGGTCTCGAGCGACGGCGCCCTCGCCGCTTATGTCGTGCAGGTGCCGGTCGCCGATCCCGCCCCGAGCGCGGCCATGTTCCTTTCCACGGGCGCGCCAACGATGGTCGCCCAGGGTGCCCGGATCATGATCGTCGATCTTCGCGGCGGCGCGCCGAGCCGCATCTGCGCCTCGCCGGGCAATGACTGGGACCCGGTCTGGTCGCCCGACGGCAGCCGCTTGGCTTTCTATTCCGATCGCGACGGCGAGGCCCGCTTGTGGCTTTACGAGCGCGCGAGCCGGCAATGCCGCCGTGTCGCCGAGCGCCCGGCAAAGTCCCTCCTGTGGGCGCATGAGGAGCCGCGCTGGAGCCCCGACGGCAGCCGGATCTACTTTGCCGTCTGGCCCGAAAGCGGGCGCGGCTCGCCAGCGCAGGCGCGGGTCGCGCTTACCCCCAATAGCGCGCCGGAGATGGCGCCGGGCGGGGTCTCGCTTTACCGCCACGATCCGGCCGCTGCGGATGCGCCGGCCGCGCGCCCGGCCCAGGCGCAAGGCGAAGATTTCGAAACGCGCTGCGGCTTCGTCAGCTACGCCGCCGCGTCGATCGCGGTCGTGCCCGCCGACGGAGGCGGCGAGGCCCGCATCCTCGCCGATGCCGATCTTCTCAGCCGGCCGAACACGCCCAACCGACATTTCCCCTCGCCTTATTTCCGGCTTTCGGCCTCGGGCCGCTGGATCACCTATTTCGACACCGCCTGCACCCGGCCCGGCGATCCGCGCCACATGACGACGCGGCTGTTCGCGATTCCGGCGACCGGCGGCGCCCCGATCCTGGTCGCCGACAATCTGCGCGCAGCGGTCGGCGGCGACGAGAATATCCTCGACTATCGCTGGAGCCCGCGGGCAGACCAGCTCGTCTTCACGCGCGACGGCGCGCTGTGGCGGGTCGACTTCGGGTCCGAGGGGCCCGGCGCGCCGCAGCGGCTCGCAGAGCCGCTGGGGACGCTCTCTCCGGCGCTCGATTGGTATAGCGAGGATGGCGCGCTGGTGCTCGTCGGGACCGATCCGGTCCAGACCGGACGCGGCAACGATCCGTTCGAAAAGGATATCGACCTTGCCCTGGTCCCGGTCGCCGGCGGCGCGCCGATCCGCATCCCGATCGACCGGCAGCGCTGGGCGATCACAGGGGTCGTGGCGCGCGACGACCGGACCTTGCTCCAGCCCGGCCCGACCTCGTTCAGGCTGCTCGGCCGCGACAAGCGGAGCGGCGAGAATGTCGTGCTGACCTTCGACTGGCGCACCCGCGCGACCAGCATCGCCTGGCACGGGCGCGGCCGCTTCCACGGCCTGCGGACCGCCGGGAACCGGCTGGTCGGCATTTATGAGGATTTCCGAACGCCCGCCAATCTGTTCGCCTTCTCGCACGATCTCGGCTCGCCCATGCGTCTCAGCGACGTCGCGCCCGAGCTGCGCGCCGCCGCCGCCGGGCAGGTCGAGCTGTTCGACACCACGGTCCCGCAGTTCGACGGGAGCCTCAAGACGGTGCACACCGCCGTGCTGCTGCCGACCGGGGCGCGGCAGGGCGATCGGCTGCCGGCGGTGGTGCTGATCTATCCGGGCGAGGACCTGACCGCCCGGCTCGCCACCTTCGGCGCGCCCGGCGTGGGCGATCCCGCCTATCTGCTGACCAGCCGCGGCTATGCCGTCGTCCTCACCGATGTCGCGATCGGGCCGGGCGAGCTGCGCGGCCATGTCATCGACGAGATCATGGATTCGCTGCTGCCCCAGCTCTACCGCGCGGCCGACCTCGGCTTTGTCGATATCAACCGGCTGGCGGTGCGCGGCCAATCGTTCGGCGGTTTCGCGACCGCCGCGGTGATCGCGCGCACCAACCTGTTTCGCGCCGCCATCGCCAGCTCGGGCGTCTACGACCTCGGCGGCAGCTATGGCGACACCAACTTCATCCGCGGCCAGGCGCTCGACAATAGCGACTGGGCGGAAGCCTCGCAGCCCCGGCTCGGCCAGCCGGTCTGGGCCGATCCGCTGCGCTATATCGAAAACTCGCCTTATTATCTCGCCGACCGGATCCGCACGCCGCTCCTCATTCTCCAGGGCACCGCCGACTTCGTCGGCGCGCGCGAGAGCGGCAAGCTGTTCTCGGCGCTGCGCCGGCTCGATCGCCCGGTCGCGCTCGCTCTCTATGAGGGCGGCGGCCACTCGCCCGCCCACTTTCCACCTGCGCAAGCGGTGGACCAGATGGCGCGCACGATCGAATTCCTGCGCGTCCATATCGGACCGGGCTGGACGCCCGGGCAAGCGAGACCAGAAGGCGCGGGCCGCCCATCGGATCAGCGTGATTGATCGGCCCAAGCCGGCCGCCCGCCCGACGCAATCGAGACACTTTCGCTGATGGCGGGTAACGGATGGGCGGCTTTCGAGATGGGTTGAGAGGAAAAGCCAAGTTCCGTTCAGTGAGGAGTCGCTGCGGCTAAATGACCAAACCGAGCTGAGATTGCGCGGCCCCGCCCGGTTGACTGCTCACCGGCGCTCTTCCAGCCTTTCCATTATGCGCGCATAACGCGCTCGTCGAGACGATAGCCGCTCCGGGCAGCAGCATTTTAGCGAGCAGACGGAAGCCGGCTGCGGCGGCTGATATGCGCCTTCAACAGACGCTCCGAGCGCGAGGATCTTCGGCTAAAAGCCGACATCGCACAAAGGGTGGAACTTGGTCACCGGGAGGCCTCGTTCAGCCTGTCGCGGCCACCGATATTTCTGGCGACCAGCATGTCGACTGCATCAAGACGTCGCTTTCGGATGGCAGGATCGTTTTCATGAGATGCGTAGATCCGCATGAGCGGCTCCCATAGCCATCCTGTCAATTGTCCAGCCGCCGCTCGTCTGGCGTTTGGCCTGGTGCCATTCCGTGCAATTTTTCGCTCGACTGCAAACTCGACCCCGATGCCGATGTCACCGATCGGCTCGATCGTGATCGACTGCGCCCGCCCGTCGATCAGTTCGAGCAAATGACGGATAAGCCACAGGGGTTCGTACCGGTTGCCAACCTTGTCTGCGATCCCGCCCGGATGCGCTGCTCAGGCCTTCCCAAGTCTGGTGCAGCTGGGCTCGAGCGTCGCCCAGATTTCGTCGATCACCTGCCCGAGTTCCACGGTCGGCAGGTCGAGCGAGGCGACATAGGCTTTCCAGCGCTGCCGAGCGGCGGCGTCTTCAGCCATTTGTGCTGAAAGCCCTGTCGGACGCTCGAGCGGTATCGGCGTATGGCGCCGCTCGAATGTTGCTGCGATCGCGGCATCGAGTGCCTTCTCCTCGATCGAAAGGGACTTCGGCACCGACCAGAGGTCGTGGAAGTCCTTCATCCGGCCGTTGGCCAGACCTAGGGCCACGATCGCCTGGAATTTCTCGGCGATCACCGCCTCGGGCGGATAGCTGCGGATGTTGGGGCGTCCCATGTCGAGGAGCGAAGGATAGTCGATGGTCCGGGTGGCATCGGCGAGCGCGTCTCCGAACCCGACATCGAGTGTCACCGGGATACGGGTGCGCTCGAGATAGACGGAAGTCTTGAGGCGAATACCCCCATATTCCATCTCTTCGCGGATCGCGCTGGCTGCAAGCGCATCGACGTCGAAGACAAGCCCGTCACCAGTCTCAATTGTCATGATCTCGGCGAAGATCGCTGTGATCGCTGCCTCGTCGTCTGGGCCGAAGCCGAGGAAATCGAGGTCGCGCGTTTCTCGATTGCCATGCTCGAGCCACTGGGTGACGAGCATGCCGCCCTTGAGGACGTAATTGTCGCGATGTGGTGAGAGGGACAGGCGAAAGAGCAGCCGTTCGAGCGCGAAACGTACGAGCAAAAGGTCGAATGCCCGACCCTGCTCGCGCGACATGGTCAGCAGGCGCGCCTTGACCGATGCGGCCCTATTTTTCGGACTATCAGCCATTGAAGGTCAGGGCCTCGAGATAGGGCCGCATGATGCGCCATGCGCCGCCGGCGCGAGCGGCTTCCGCGATGGCCGAGGGTGTGGCCTTGCGCTGTTCGACCGCGGCGCGCAGCCCTTCGACCGCGACCGAACGATCGACCAGCCGGCCGTTGCGGAACAGGTCGGCGAGCGTCTTGGGCACCGAGTAGATCGGCACATCGACCCCGCAGATGGTGTGATGTTCCACGCCTTGGGCGAGATACTTGTCGGCGAAGCGCACGATACGGACGGGCGGAGAGCCCGATACCGGGGACCAGTCGCTCGTGCCGATCGCGATCCAGGTCTTGCGCGGTATCTGGTCGGTCAGGCCATGCCAGGCGAGCGCAGAGACCATCGCAATGACCCCTTTGGGAATGCGCTTGGCGATTTCCGCCAGCATGAGGTCGCTGTCGATCTCGGCTTCCGGATCCTGGTAGAGTCCGCGACCGATGCGGATCAGGTCGCCATCGTCGAGCGCGCGCCGGATCGTGGTGCCGGCAATACCATGGTCGCGCAGGTCCTGTGCCCGCAGAATCGTGCGGCCCGCTACAAGCGTGCGAAGCTTTTGCCGCTGACTGATCGCATTGTCCGGCACGTTACAAATCCTATGACTGAAATCAATCTAGTCAGAGGTTTTGTAACAAAGAGAGGGCGGGCGCGCCAGAGGCAAGTCCGAAACGACGATCATGCCGTATCGGAAACCTGCAAAATCGGCCAGCGGCGGCTAGCGGACCATCTATGTGTTCGGCGGCGTGCATATGTACGCGATTGGCCGAAGAGGCCGGCCTTCCTGGGCTATTATATTCCTCATGGAGAGCCGTGCTACATTCCCCCGAAAAGCCTCATCCATACCTCGGCGCTGAAACGGATGAGGGATTGTAAAGGATATGCTCCTGAGAATGCTCTTCCGATCGGCGATTATGCGGTCGAGCCGATGGCCGGTCCACGGAACTGAACGTCGAGCCGCTCGTGCGAAAGGGCTCACCCTCCGATGGTCATTGTCTCGACAAATCCGCAGCTCGGCCGCTGACCTTAGACAACAAGACGAAGGTCGGACTTGGGCACCCACATCCTTATCGAACATGACAGCTTCGGGCCGCGCCATGAGAATCGGAATTTTGCCGTTGCCGGCCGCCTATCCGCGAATGTGAATCTTGTCCGCTCTGCTTGGGTAGCGGATCGCGCTCGAAGGTAAGACCGGAAGCGATCGCTGCTTCGGCCAGTTCCGGAAAATAGCGCACTTCGACAATGAGCGCCTCCGCGTCCCAACTCGCGCCTACGCCAGCATAGTCGCCGAGCCAGGCGGCCGCGGCGGGTGTGAGCGGCGCGACCCGCGCGAGGCCGCCATGACGGGTCACGGCGAACGCCGCGCCGGCTCCGGGCGGTAAGGCCGCCTGCCACAGACGGTCGTCCAGAGGCGGATTTTCGCGAATGGTCATTGGATATCGTCGCCGAGATCGGCGAGGAGGACCGAGAGGCGCAGCGTGGCGGCTTCGGTCAGCGCGATCTGCACGGGGCGACGGCTCTGCGTGGACTGGCGCTCTACAAGACCCTCATTCTCAAGCCGGGACAGCAGACGCCGCAGTGACGCCGCTGACAGGTTCGCCACCATTCCGGCGCGCGTGAGATTGATCGCCTGATGTTCATGGCGCGCGACATACAGGGTGAGCAGCAGATCCCAGGCCGGCTCGCCGAACAGGCTGGCCGGGAAATGGCGATGGCGTCGATCCCGGCACGCAAGAATGCGGCGCGCATTGGCCAGTGGATCGACCGCACGGATCCGCGGCGGGAACTGAAAGATCGGTCGTTCGCGCGGAGACGCCGTCTCTGCGAGGTCATCCGGATCTTGGGTCACGCCTGGAATCGTATCCATCGGATCGCGATGCGCGCCTATGGCGACGACTCGCAAGCCGGGTCCCCTCCAGAATGGATCAAAGCAGACCGAGAGCGCGGAAACTCGTCCACCCGCCATGCGCGATAATGAAATGGTCGAGTAGCGGCATCTCAACCGCGCGCGCGATGTCGGAAATTCGCCGGGTGAGAGCCTTGTCGGCCGCGCTCGGCGTCGGATCGCCCGAGGGATGATTGTGGACAAGGATGATCGCCCGCGCCTTTGCGTTGATCGCATGGCGGGCGATCTCGCGGATCGACACCACCGTATCTTCGAGACCGCCCCTGCTGAGTACCACCTCGCGCAGCAGCCGGCGCTGCTGGTCGAGCAGCAGGAGCAGTACCGATTCGGCATGATCGTGGGCGAGCCGGGCGAAGAGATAGCCGGCGACGGCGTCGGCATGGTCAAGCACCGGACCGAGAGACGCGACGGCGCGCAGCGACCGCAGCTGCGCGGCGTGGACGGCGGCGAGCAAGGCAGCTGGGCATGGATGTTCGATCGTGCGCTCGACCGCCTCGGCACCGGCGGCTAGCACCGCGCCGAGCGACCCGAACTCCTCGATCAGTGCTTCGGCCCAGACACGGGACTGGCGCGGATCAAGGAAGGCCAGGAGTCGTTCCAGGACGGATCGGTCCCGGTCCGTCTCAGCCGCTCCTGATGACGGACCGCACCGATCACGAGCAGCAGGAGCTGCGGATAGCTCCACATCGCGATCATTATCGAATAGGCGCGACGGATCAGCTCGGGGTCCGCGAATTTGGCGAGGTGCGCCGCGACCGTCACCGCCTGCAGGCTCGCGACCAGGAGCGGCCAATAGCGATCCGCCTTCACGGCAATCACCACCAGGATTGCGAACAGGATCAGGTCGACCAGGAACACGCCCGTCGACACGGTGTAGAAGCGTCGCGCCATCGGCAGATTGACTGCCGCCGTCGCGACGAAGGCGATCAGGAACGCGATGGCGACCGCGCGCTCGGGCGCGCCGCCCCGCCACAGCGCATAAACCGAGCAGACGAGAAAGAAACCGTAGAAGAAGAGCGGCGGGAGCACCGCGTGATCGAAACATGCCGTCCGAGTCCGGTCAAGCGGTACTCCCACCAAGTCAGGCGACGGCCTTCAGCGTCGTCAGCGTGCTCGACGCGTCGATCGGCGGGCAGCCTTGACCGTCGCCCCAGCCGACAACGCCGAGGCCGACCTCGTGCGGAAGCTCGGCGAGCGCACGGTGGGCCTCGATGAAGGACTGGCGGGCCTGCACCGCAAGTGCGGCTCCCTGGGACAGGTGCCCGATCGCGGCGAGGCCGGTCCCGAGCGGGAGATTGGCCCTGGCGCGCGCCTCGAGCGCGGTCGCCAGGCAGCGGGCGGCGCGGATCGCGGCTTCATCCTGGGCCTGTTCGGCCGGCAGGAAGGTGGAACGGACCGCCTCGGCGGCGTCACGACGTTCTTTGAGCATGAGCTTCTCCCCTCCGCGAAGCACAGGGTGCCGCGCGGTTCATGTTGTGCGTGATTGAATTGTCAGTTGGAGCGGGACGCGAGGCCCCAGAGCGTTCGTTGCAGGGATTCGGCGACGGCGAGCATGACGAACAGCCCGATGACGATGGCGAGCGCGCCGACGGCGATCCAGATCAGCCGTTCGATCATGGTCAGGTCATTGCGCTTTCCCCCCGTTGCGGGAAGCGGCCCCCGAAAGAGCCGGCGCCGGCGTCGCCCGAGCCAGTCGTCGAAGCTGGTATCGCTTTCGCCCAGGCTGTCGCGAACATGTCCCCCATCCGGCCTCTCCCCCGATTGCGAGGGGGCCATGATGTCCGACACGAGGGGCGCGGCAAGCGCTGCCGGTTCGTATGCGAGCCATTCGTATTCGTGCGAACCTTCGTGACGCGCGAGCAGCAGCGCGGCCTCGGTCCGGCTTTCGACGCCCAGCGTCTGCAGGGCGCGCTCGATCCTTTTGTCGATGGTGAAGCGCGACTTGCCAAGCAGGCGCGCGATCTCTTTCGAGCTCTTGTGCGCCAGGACGAGGCGCAGACATTCGCGCTGGCCCTCGGTGAGCTTCTCGAATCTGTGGCACCCCATCGCCGTTAACTATCTTTGCCCCACGGCCTGGCCGCAAGGCTCGACGACATCTTTGTCGAAGGATGGCTCATGGCGTGATCAGCAATCGCGCCTGACGGTCGAAGATCCGGGGCGCCGGATGGCGGAATAGGTCGGTGAACGAGAGGGCCGCCTTCTCGAGCAGAATGTCGACGCCATTGATGGTGCGATGGCCGCGTTGGTTGGCGTCCCTGAGCAGTGGCGTATGGGCCGGGTCGATCGCGAGATCATAGACAATGGCGTCGGGTACCAGAGCATCGAGCAACGGACGAAGATCGGGCACGAAGTCGCGGCGGGCCGGGGTTGCGTTGACCAGCAGGCTGTGGTGCTCGACGATTTCGGGTGGGTGCATGAGCGAATGGGCTGCATGGCCGTTCTTCGGGCCGAGTTCCTGGACGAGCTGGCGGGCATGCTCGACGCGCCGATTGAGGATGTCGAGCCGGAACCCTGATTCGGCCAGAACATGCGCAATGGTGCGCGCGGCCCGGCCGCTGCCGATCACCATGGCAGTGCGCCTGCTGATTCTCGCGAGATGGGGCCGCAGCGGCGCCATGAAAGCGCGCGCCGTGCTGTTGCACCCCAAGAGCCCGCCGCCCTCGCGGACGATCAGGTCCACGGTCCCCAATCGCGCCGCCATCGGGTCGAGTCGATTAACGAGGGCGGCCGCGGCCTCTTCGAGCGGCTCGTTGACGTCGCAGCCGAGCCAGGCGGCGTCGCGGCGCCGCTCGGCGAGATGGGCATGGAGGTTGCGCAGATAGTCGCAGATCGCGCCCGGCGGCACGCGTGCCGATCGATAAGCGTGCGGCAGGTTTAGCTTACCGAGCCAGTAGCGGTAGAGGATGAGCAGCGTCTCGCAATTGTCGCCGATGACTTCCCCATAGAGGGCCGGAACCGCCGCTCCCCCGCCGCGTCGTTGCATGGGCCACCCATTCTCATCGTGACCGGCAACGCGCCGCGGCGGATGCTTCGGCCTTCCCCTCCCGGAACCCGGCGCATCGGCGGCTTCCCTGTCCATAGACGCATGAGCGCGAGGTTTCCGCATTTGCAGTGGTGCGCGCCGGCCCGGCCACGACCAGACCGGCGCGGAAACCTGACGGGCCCGGGTGCGCACACCCGAGCCGTGACCGGGCTTCTCGGCGAGCCGACAATGGCAGAAAGCGGCCGCCTATTCCCTTAGACGCACGGGGCGCGTATTTCCGCAGCGGCCAACATGTCCCGCCCAAATCCAGCCGCGCCTATCCGGCGCTGCGAAGGCTCGGAAAAGCTGTTGTAAGCGGCTGATTTTGGCATTCTTTAGCTGTCTTCCGGCGCGCCGCTTTCGGCTCGCGCCCAGGGAGACTGACCCGTGACCGAGCCCTTGGCCATCGTCCACCAGCGCAGCACTTCGATGCTGCGTAGCGCGCTCGGCCCGGCAATCGCGACATGGCTCGACGAGCCCAACATCGCCGAGATCATGCTCAACGCCGACGGGCGCTTGTGGGTCGACCGGCTCGACAGCGGCATGGCCGACACCGGCGAGCGGCTATCGCCAATGCAGGCGGAACGGATCATCCGGCTGGTTGCGCATCATGTCGGCACGGAGGTTCATCGCGGGAGCCCCCGCGTTTCGGCCGAGCTGCCGGACGGCGGCGAGCGGTTCGAGGGTCTGCTGCCGCCGGTGGTCGTCGAGCCGGTCTTTTCGATCCGGCGGCCGGCGAGCTTGGCCGTGGCACTTGCCGATTATGTCGCGGCCGGCGTGATGACCGTCACGGCGGCCGGCTATCTCGCCGATGCGGTCCAGACCCGCGCGAACATCCTCGTCGCCGGCGGCACCTCGACCGGCAAGACGACGCTCACCAACGCGCTGCTCGCCGTCGCATCGGACAGCAATGATCGCATCATCCTCATTGAGGACACGCGCGAGCTCAGGTGCGACGCCGCCAACGTGCTGGCGCTCAGAACCGCGCCGGGCGTCACCATGACCGATCTCGTCCGCTCGAGCCTGCGCCTGCGCCCCGACCGCATTCCGGTCGGCGAGGTGCGCGGCCCCGAGGCGCTCGACCTGCTCAAAGCCTGGGGCACAGGCCATCCCGGCGGGATCGGCACGATCCACGCCGGCAGCGCCATCGCCGCGCTCCACCGCATGGAGCAATTGATCCTCGAAGCGGTCGCCCATGTCCCGCGCGCGCTCATCGCCGAGACGATCGACGTCATCGCCGTCCTGACCGGCCGCGGCGCGGAGCGCCGCCTCAGCGAGCTCGTCCGCGTCGAGGGCCTCGACGCCCAAGGTGTCTATCGCCTCCTTCCCCTCCTCACGCCTCAGGGAGCCTCCGCATGATCGCCAACCGCTTCGCCCGCCGCGTCCTCCTTTCCGGCCTTGCCCTTGCCATCGCCGCGCCCGCCTGGGCCGGCGGCACCGGCATGCCCTGGGAGACCCCGCTCCAGTCGATCGTCGATTCCGTGCAGGGCCCGGTCGCCAAGGTGATCGGCGTTATCGCTATTGTCATCACCGGCCTGACGCTCGCCTTCGGCGACACGTCGGGCGGGTTCCGGCGCATGGTCCAGATCGTGTTCGGCCTCTCGGTCGCGTTCGCCGCCAGCTCCTTCTTTCTCAGCTTCTTCAGCTTCGGCGGCGGGGCGCTCGTCTGATGGACGAGAATCTCCCTGGATTCGCGGTGCCGGTCCACCGCGCGCTCGCCGAGCCAATCCTGCTCGCCGGCGCGCCAAGGGCGCTCGCGATCGTCAATGGCACGATCGCCGCCGCGATCGGCATCGGCCTGCGCCTCTGGATCGCCGGCGTCGTCCTGGCGCTCGTTGGCCATGGCTTCGCCGTGTTCGCCGCCCGGCGCGATGCGCAGATCCTCGCCGTCGCCCGGCGCCACATGGCGCTTCCCACCCTCTTCGAAAGCTAAAGGCCATGATGTTTCTTCGCGAGCATGCGCGCCGCGCATCACGTCTCTCGGACTTCCTCCCCTGGGCCGCTTTGGTCGCGCCCGGCATCACCCTCAACAAGGATGGCAGCTTCATGCGGGTTGCGCGCTTTCGCGGTCCCGATCTCGACAGCGCCACCCAGGCCGAGCTGATCGGCACCTCCAACCGGCTGAACAGCGCCTTGAAGCGCCTCGGCACCGGCTGGGCGATCTATGTCGAGGCGCAGCGCACGGCCTCGCCCGGCTATCCGACATCGACCGGGTTCGCCGATCCCGTCTCCGCGCTGATCGACGAGGAACGCCGCGACCAGTTCGAAGTAGATGTCACCCAGCCCAATTTCACCAGCGTCTATTATCTCACCCTGCAATGGTTGCCGCCGGCCGACGACACGTCGAAAGCGTCCTCTATGCTGTTCGAGGGCGGCGCCGAAGGCATCGCCACCGCCGCCGACCATCTCGACGATTTCGAGCAGGGCACCGGCCGCGTCCTCGATATGATCGAAGGCGTCATGCCGGAGGCAGCCTGGCTCTCCGATGCCGAGACGCTGACCTATCTCCACTCGACGATCTCGACGCACGATCAGCGCGTCGCCGTCCCCGGCACGCCGATGCACCTCGACGCCCTGCTGGCGGACGAGATGCTGGTCGGCGGCCTCACCCCCCAACTCGGCGACAAGCATCTCAGGTGCCTCTCGATCACCGGCTTCCCGGCCTGGACGGTGCCGGGGATGCTCGACGAGCTGAACCGGCTCGGCTTCGCCTATCGTTGGACGACGCGGGCGATCTGCATGGACAAGGTGACCGCGCAGCGCACGCTCAACCGGATCCGCCGCTTGTGGTTCGCCAAGCGCAAGAGCCTGGCGGCGATCATCAAGGAGGTGATGACCAACGAGGCGAGCGTGCTGGTCGACACCGACGCCGCCAACAAGTCGGCCGATGCCGACGCGGCCTTGCAGGAGCTGGGCGCCGACATCGCCGGGTTCGCCTATGTCACCACGACCATCGTCGTGCTCGGCGACACGCCTCGCGATGCCGACATCCGTCTCCAGGCAATCGAGAAGATCGTGCGGGGCCGCGACTTCGCCTGCATTCCCGAAGGGCTGAACGCGCTCGAGGCCTGGCTCGGCTCGCTCCCCGGCAACCCTTATGCCAATGTCCGCCAGCCGCCGATCTCGACGCTCAACCTCGCCCATGTGATGCCGGTCTCGGCGGTCTGGGCCGGCCAGGACGGGGACGGGCATTTCGGCGCGCCGCCTTTGTTTCATGCGCGGACGCAAGGGGCCACGCCGTTCCGGTTCAGCCTGCATGTCGGCGATGTCGGCCACACGCTCGTGGTCGGCCCGACGGGCTCGGGCAAGAGCGTGCTGCTCGCGTTCATGGCGCTCCAGTTCCGCCGCTATGAGGGCGCGCAGATCTTCGCGTTCGACCATGGCGGCTCGATCCGCGCCGCGACGCTCGGCATCGGCGGCGAATGGCACGATCTCGGCGGCGTGCTGGGCGGCGGCGGCGACAAGCCCGTGTCGCTTCAGCCGCTGGCGCGGATCGACGAGCTGGACGAACGCGCCTGGGCGGCCGAATGGCTCGCCGCGATCCTCGCGCGCGAAGAGTTTGCGATCACGCCCGAGGTGAAGGACCATCTGTGGACGGCGCTTGGCAGCCTTGCCGACGCGCCCGCCGACCAGCGCACTCTGACCGGTCTCGCCGTGCTGATCCAGGCCTCGGGCCTGAAGCGCGCGCTGATCCCTTATACCCTGGCCGGCCCCTATGGGCGGCTGCTCGACGCTGACGGCGAGCAGTTCGGCAGCCATGATGCGCAGGCTTTCGAGACCGAAGGGCTTGTCGGCACGCCCGCGGCGCCGGCGGTGCTCGCTTATCTGTTCCACAGGATCGGCCGGCGGCTCGACGGGCGCCCGACGTTGATCCTGATCGACGAAGGCTGGCTGGCGCTCGACGATCCCCTGTTCGGCCGCCAGCTCAAGGAATGGCTGAAAACGCTCCGCAAGAAGAATGCGAGCGTCGTGTTCGCGACGCAGAGCCTCGCCGATATCGAGGGCTCGCCAATCGCGCCCGCCATCATCGAGAGCTGCCCGACCCGCTTGTTCCTCGCCAACGAGCGCGCCCTCGAGCCGCAGATCGCGAGCATCTATCGCCGGTTCGGCCTCAATGATCGCCAGATCGAGATCATCGCCTCGGCGACGCCGAAGCGCGATTATTATTGCCAGTCGGCGCTCGGCAACCGGCTGTTCGACCTCGGCCTCGGGCCATTGGCGCTGGCGTTCGCCGCCGCCTCGCAGCGCGGCGACCTCAATACGATCAGCGCGATCCTCGAAGCGTACGGCCCCGACACCTTCGCGGAACGCTGGCTGCGCCATCGCGGTCTCGGCTGGGCCGCCGACCTCGCCGCCGCCGAACGCGCGCCCATCCCCGCCCCCCATGAAGAGGAGATCATCGTATGACCCGCATCCGCTTTCCGCACCCATTGCTCATCGCCGCGAGCGCGGTCGCGTTGCTCGCGGCGACCCCGCCGGCCCAGGCCCAGCTCACCGTCTATGACCCGACCAATTATGCGCAGAACGTCCTCCAGGCCGCCCGCGCGCTCCAGTCGATCAACAACCAGGTCACGAGCCTCCAAAATCAGGCGCAAAGCCTCATCAACCAGGCGCGCAACCTGACCGCGCTGCCGACCAATGCCCTGTCAGGCATCCGACAGTCGATGGACCGCACCAGGCAGCTCATCAGCCAAGCCCAGCAGATCGCCTATAATGTGCAAGATATCGACCGGGTGTTCGATCAGCGCTATCCGGCCGGCGCGCTGTCGGGCACCTCGTCGGGCCAGCTCGTCGCCAATGCGGAGGAACGCTGGCACGATGCGGTTGGCGCGTTCCAGGACTCGCTAAGGACGCAGGCGACGATCGTCACCAACCTCGGCGACACCCGCAGTCAGATCGATACCCTGGTTGGCGCCAGCCAGGACGCCACCGGCGCACTCCAGGCGGCGCAGGCCGGCAACCAGCTTGTCGCTATGCAGACCCGCCAGCTCGCTGATCTCACTGCCGTGGTGGCGGCGCAGAGCCGCGCGGCGAGTATCGCGGCGGCCCGCGCCGCGGCCGACGAGGCGCAGGGCCGCGAGCAATCGCGGCGGTTCCTCGGCACGCCCGGCACCTATGCGCCGCGCGGCGTGGAGCTGTTCCATGAATGAGACCGAGCGCGTGCCGCGCCGCCGCCGGCGGCCGCCCTGGCGGCCGCTGGCCGCTGCTGGGCTGGTGGCTGTGGTGGGCACTGCGGCCATCCTTGTCCTGAATCGGCCGGAGAGGGAGCCCGCGCACTTCATGGTCGTCGCGCATGCACCCGCAACCAGGCAGGGCGCGACAGCCGATCGGATGGCGGACGCACTCCAGCGGTGCCGCGCACTTTCCGCCGACGCGGAGGATCAAGGCTGCCGCGCGGTCTGGGAGGCTAATCGGCGGCGCTTCTTCGACCATTGAGAAATGGCCGGGGGGATTTCGCGGCTGTCGCAGCGAAACGCGATCATGCTAGACAAGGGCGATGCCCTTCCCCGGTCCAGATGATCATGCGCCACCGATTTCAGTTGGCGAATGGGCGCTGCTCACGGTCGGGGCGCTGTGTCTCGTGATCTCCATTCTGGCCTATCTGCTATGATCGATGGCACGATGACATCCGAGCGCGAGCTTTGGGCCTGCGCCCTTGCGGTCGAGCACCAGCATGGCGCGGGTGCGTCGGCGTTCATCGCGGAGCGGATCGGTGCGTTGGCGATGGCGGGCGATGTGGCAGGCCTCAAACGCTGGAAAGCCATAGCAACCTGCCTCGACGTCATGCGCGCCGAGACCTCGCTCTTGCACTGAGCGCGCGCCTCATCCTGTCCTGGCAAGACCGCCAGCCCCCGCTTGTGCAACACTATCTTGTGCCGAACGCTTGTGGCGATGCTTCGGATCGATAGATTGGCCTTGTGCAAACGGTAGAGGGTGAAGCCCGTGCGCGGCTGGATCCTGTTTCATCACGAACTCGACCCGGCCCTTCCCGAAGTGCCGGAGATATTCCGGTTCCGCGAGGCGGCGGCGGACCTGGCGATCGACCTCGAGATCCTGCACCCGCACAATTTCGATCTTGTCGTCGGTGCGGATGACGATTGGACGATCACCTACGAAGACCGGCCGATGGAGCGGCCGGACTTCATCCTGTGCCGGACCGGCGCCGAGACGGATTATTTCACGCTAGCGCTGCTGCGCCATCTCGAGCGGCGCTGCGTGCGCCTGGTCAACGGGCCGGCGGCGATCGAGCTGGTCGCCGACAAGCTCCACAGCCTCCAGCGCCTGATCCGCGCTGGCCTGCCGATCCCCCGAACCATCCTTGGCCAGTTTCCGATGGACGTCGCGCTGGTCGAACGCGAGCTGGGTTTTCCGGTGATCGTGAAGACGCTCAAGGGCACGCGCGGCGCCGGCGTGCTCAAATGCGAGGATCGCGGTCAGTTCGAGGATCTGGCAGGGCTCCTCGAAAGCGCCGACGCGCAGGCCGACTTCATCCTCCAGCATTATGTCCGGGCCAGCCACGGTCGCGACGTGCGTATCCTCGTCGTCGGCGGCCGGGTCGTCGCCGCGATGGAGCGGCGCTCGCTTACCGGCGGCTTCAAGTCCAACGTCTCGCTCGGCGGCGTCGGTGTCGCGTATAACCCGCCGGCCGAGATGGCCGAACTCGCGGTCCAGGCGGCGGACGTGCTGGGTCTCGATGTCACCGGCATCGACATCCTGTTCGACGAGGACGGCTATCGTATTTGCGAGGCGAATTCGGCGCCGGGCTTCCAAGGACTGGAGCAAGCAAGCGGGCTCGACGTCCCGACCGCGATCCTCGAGTGGATCGTCGCGACCCAGGACGCGCCGACGCCGGCGCCGATACGGACGGAAAATCCCGCGCTGGCCGATCTCGCCTTCGGCGGACGGGCGGGGCTGCGTGCGTTGAGTGATCGCAGCCCCGGCCCTCGCCGCTTCGCCAGCGCCGTCGGCGTGCGGCTGATCGCAGCCGGCCTTGGCGCGCTCGGTCATGCCATCACGCCGCCGCTCCTCATCGACGAGCGGAGCAAAAGGAGTCAGGCGCTCAGGACCTTGTTCGAGGACCGGATTCGCACCGATCTCACCGCCTTCGCCGATGCCGAGCAGGAGCGCACGTTCCTCGTGGTGCTTGGCGTCTCGATCTGGGCGGCCGTCCTACCCTGGCTGGCCGGGGCAGGCGCAACGCTCGCCGGCTTCCTCTCGGTGCTGGCGCTCGCCTATCCGCTGATCTTCCTGCTCACCTCGGCATCGGGCCGCATTCGCAGAACCGCTTCGTTGCTGGCGCAGAGAGATGAGCGATGATCGACTTTGGCGCGATCCCGTGGGCCGATCTCGCTCCCTTCCTCGCGATCGGCTTTTGCGCGCAGCTCGTCGACAGCGCGCTCGGCATGGCCTTCGGCGTCGTCTCCAATGCGCTGCTGCTGATGCTCGGCATGCCGCCGGTGGCGGCGTCCGCCGCCACTCATACGGTCGAGAGCTTCACCAGCGGCGCCTCTGGCCTCGGTCACGCGGCGCAGCGCAATATCGACTGGCCCTTGTTCGCCCGACTCATCGTCCCCGGCATATTGGGCGGGCTGCTCGGCGTGTGGGCGCTGACGATCGCGGACTTCGCCATCGTCCGGCCGGTGGTTCTCGTCTATATGACCGCGATCGGCGCCTACCTCATCTGGCGCGGGCCCCGGCGGCCGCAGGGCTACCGCCGGTTGAAGCTGGTGGGTTCGGTTGGCTTGGTCGGCGGCTTTCTGGACGCGGCCGGTGGCGGCGGCTGGGGGCCGGTGGTCACCGGCAATTTGCTCGCCCAGGGCATGACGCCCCGGATGGCGATCGGCACCGCGAACGCCGCCGAGTTCTTCGTCACCGTCACCGTGCTGGCCGCGTTCATCGGCACCTTGGGGCTTGAATCCTTCACGATCGCCGCTTCGGGACTCCTGGTCGGAGGCCTCGTCGCGGCGCCGCTTGGTGCTTGGCTCACCAAGCGCATCGTCCCGCGGCTGCTGATGCAATTGGTGGGCACGGTTCTCGTCGCGGGCGCCCTCTACGGGTTTGTTGCGCTAATGTTCGAGCCCGTTCCGGCATTTCCTCGCTTTTGAGATGGGCCGGTTGACCGAGATTGGTGACGGACGGTAAACGACAAGAAAAGGGGGACAGACTCGCTCACGGGAGGCGGATATGTCCAAAGAAGATATCAGCTACTACGAAGATCGTGCGCGGCAGGAGGCTCGCGCCGCCGAGCAAGCCGACAGCGAAACCGCCGCATCGGCGCATAGACTCCTGGCAATTGAATATGAGGCACACGCCAAATCGCTGCGGGAGCGGTCTGCCATGCCTCAGCTGAATCGCGCGCGCGACGCTCACTGACGGTTTTGCACGGGCCGCGGTCCTCCATGCCATCGGCGCGAAGCCGCCTCCGGCTGGACATAAATCGTCATCGCTAAAATAGGGCGTTTCTGGGCGAGGGTTCAAAGAACCCGCCGGATCAACAGCATCATGATCATCAATGCGCCGAGCGACAGCAGGACGCTCGCCAGGACATAGCCGATCATGGCGCCCAGCTGGCCGCGCTCCCACAGGGTCACGGCGTCCAACGAGAAGGTCGAAAAGGTGGTGAAACCTCCGATCAGCCCGGTCGCGATGAACAGCCGCGTATCCTGACTGGCGATTTCGAAATGGGTGAAGAGCCCGATAATGAGTCCCATCAGCGCGGAGCCGACGATGTTGATGGTCAGCGTTCCATACGGAAAGCCCGGACCGAGCCAGCGCAGTGACAGCAGACCGATCCCATGACGGGCCATGCCGCCGATGCCCGAACCGACGAAAACGAGAAGAAATCCCACACAATCCTCCTGCCGCGCGAGAGCGCGTTGTCGCAGGAGTCATCAGCAACGATGCGGTTTTACGGGAGACCCCATTCCCTCGGGCGATATCGCATCGCTGGTTCGGTTCATCAAGTCTGGGGGGATTCGCCGTGATCGCTGCTGGACGGCAACGGCGCGGTCCAAGAACCGCTCAATAGGGCGCGGGCGGCCAGCGAGAAAGGCGCGGATATGGCGCCTAACTCGCTGGTCTGACCAACGCGAGATCGCCTTTGTCTAGCCGATCGCCGCCGCCGCTGCGCTGTGTGCAATCGGCTGTTGCCGCAGGCTGATTCGCGCATTCTTTGGGTGCCTCCACGAACGCGGAGGCTTTGAATGATTCGCTTTGTCCATCGGTCCGGCGCCGCGTCGGCCGGCTGCTTGCAGGCGAGCTGAGCCATGGACGGGCCTGGCATTGTCGATCGCTTCCTCGACGTGTTCGCGCGCTATATCGACAGCGGGTTCGGGCTGATCTCGGGCGATGTCGGCTTCCTGGCGAGCTCGCTGATCGTCATCGACGTGACGCTCGCCCTATTGTTCGCGACCTGGGGCGCGGGCGAGGATGTCATCGCCAAGCTGGTCAAGAAGACGCTGCAGGTCGGCTTCTTCGCCTTCCTCATCTCCAACTGGAATGGGCTGGCGCGGATCGTCTATCTGAGCTTCTCCGGCATCGGCCTCAAGGCGGCCGGCTCCGGCGGGGCGGAGGACCTGCTTCATCCCGGCCGGATCGCCGCGATCGGCATCGATGCGGGCCGCCCCTTGCTCGATCAGGCATCCGCCCTTGCCGGGCCGGTCGGCCTGTTCACCAATTTCGTCGAGATCGCGGTGCTGATCATCGCCTGGGCGATTGTCCTGCTCGCTTTCTTCATCATCGCGATCCAGCTCTTCGTCACCCTGATCGAGTTCAAGCTGGTGACGCTGGCCGGGTTCGTGCTGGTGCCGTTCGGCCTGTTCGGCCGCACCGCGTTCCTGGCCGAGCGGGTGCTCGGCAATGTGATGGCGACGGCCGTCAAGGTGCTGGTGCTCGCGGTCATCATCGGCATCGGCTCGACCATCTTCAGCGAGTTCACGGCCGACCTCGGCGGCGCCCCGCCGACGCTCGAACAGGTCACCTCGATGGCGCTCGGCGCCATGACGCTGCTGGGCCTCGCCATCTTCGGTCCGGGCATCGCGACGGGGCTGATCTCGGGCGGTCCGCAGCTCGGCGTTGGCGCCGCGGTCGGCACGACGCTGACCGCGGCCGGGCTCGGCGCGGCGGGCGGCATGGCGGTGGCATCCGCCGCCGGCGCCGCGGGCCGGACCGGCTCCAAGGCCGCCGCTTCCTACTCCCGATCCGCTGGGATGCCCCCGCCCAGTGGATCCCCGCCCAAGGGTCCGACGGCCAAGCCGGGCCCGGCGGGTGGCGCTTCGGGCTCCAGCCCCTCGTCCGGAGCGCCGGGAGGTGGGGCACCAAAAGGCGGAGGGTCGGGCGGCAGCAGTCCTGCGGGCGGCGAACAGAGCGGTGCGGCGGCGGCAAGCGCACCCAGCGGGACCGCCGACGCGGCCAGCGGCGCCGTTGCCGAGATGCCCACGACCATCAGCGGTTCTCCGCCATCATCGGCTGGCGATGGGCTCGCGCCCACGGACCCCGCGCTCACGTCCGATACGACGGCATCGCCTGCGAGCGAGGCACCGGCACCGGGCGGGACGGCGATCACGCCCGATCCGCCCATGCTCCTTTCCGGACCGGCCGCGCCGGCACTCGCCAAGGCGGCGGCGCAAGCGCCGGCGCCGGCCTGGGCGCAGCGGCTGCGTCGCCGACAGGTCGTTTCGCAGGGCGCGACCCTTGCCGCCCAGACGCTGCGCACGTCCGACAGTGGCGGCGGCGCGACCCAGATCCCGCTGGAGGACCGTTCATGAATCCCTTTCGCCGCCCTTCGTCCCGGTTCGGCCGCGAGCCCAGGCCGGAGACGCCCTATCAACGTGCACAGCAGGCCTGGGACGAGCGGATCGGCTCGGCCCGCGCCCAGGCCTATCATTGGCGGCTGATGGCGTTCGGGGCGATGGCGCTGCTGGCCATTTCCGCGACCGACAATCTGCGCTTGAGGTTCGGGACGCACATCATTCCCTATGTGGTCGAGGTCGATCGGCTGGGTCAGGCGCGTGCGGTCGCCCAGGTCGAGGCCGATTATCGTCCGACCGATCCGCAGATTGCGTGGCACCTGGCGCGGTTCATCGAGAATGTCCGCTCGCGCCCCGCCGATCCGATCGTGCTGAGGCAGAATCTCGACAGCGCCTATCAGTTCACGACCGAGCAAGGCGCGGCGGCGCTGAACGACTATGCCCGCGCCAACGATCCGTTCGCCGGTCTTCCCGACACCCAGGTCTCGGTCGACGTGAAGAGCGTCGTGCGCGCAAGCGCAGACAGCTTCCGCATCGCCTGGGACGAGCGGCGCTACGATCATGGCCAGCTCAGCGCCACCAGCCACTGGTCGGCGATCCTAACCGTGGTCGTGCGCACGCCCAGCGATGCCGAGACCCTCATCGACAATCCGCTCGGGCTCTACGTCCACGCGATCAACTGGTCCCGCGACCTTGGAGAATGACATGCGCGCCATAATGCTGATTTCGACGCTGCTGACCGCCGCGCCCGTTCTGGCCGATCCGCCGCAGCGCGTGCGCGCGGTCGCCGCAGCGACCGAGGCCGCGCGCGTGCCGCCGCGGCTGTCGGGCTGGCAGGGCGCGACCCAGATATTTTCCTATGCGCCGAGCGGGCTCTACGAGGTCACCGCCGCCGTCGGCCAGGTCACCGACATCATGTTGCAGGCGGGCGAGAGCCTCTCCGATACCGGCGCGGTCGCGGCTGGCGACACAGTGCGCTGGGTGATCGGCGAGGCCGCGAGCGGCAGTGGGCCGCAGCGCCGCACGCACATTCTGGTGAAGCCGACCGATCCAGGTCTTCGCACCAACCTCGTCATCAACACCGACCGGCGCACCTATCATGTCGAGCTGCGTTCGACGGCCGGCACCTATATGGCCAGCATCGCCTTCGCCTATCCGCAGGACGAATTGATCGCGATCCGGGCCCGCACGCAGGCCGCCGCGCAGGTCGCAGCGACCCGGGTCCAGGCGAACATCGATCCGACGCGGCTCAACTTCGCCTACCGGCTGCGCGGCGATAGTCCGCCGTGGCGGCCGGCCCAAGTCTTCGACGACGGCGCCAAGACCTATATCCTCTTTCCGGCCAACATCGCGCAAAGCGAGCTGCCGCCTTTATTCCTGATCGGCGAGCATGGCCGCGCCGAGCTCGTCAACTATCGTGTGTCGGCGCGCTACATGATCGTCGATCGCCTGTTCGACCAGGCGGAACTGCGGCTGGGCACGCGCCGGCCGCAGGTGGTCCGGATCGAGCGCACCCGCGCCCGGGAGCCGCGCGCGTGACCGGGACCGAAGAGGCCACGCCGCCGGCGCAGACGCGCGCGCCCATCGCCACGCGGGCCGCGCCGCCGCGCCCGCGGCGCCTGTCGCGCCGCGCGCTGGCGACGATCGCAGGCGTGAGCGCGTTCGGCATTGCCGGCGCGCTCGTCTATAGCCTCGGTCGCGGGCCGAGCGCCGAGGTCCGCCAAGAGAACGTGTCGATCGGCCATCGCCAGGGCGCCGACCTGCTGGAGGACGCGCCGCGCGACTATGGTGATCTTGCGCGGCAGGCCTCGGCCGATATCGGACCGCCCGCGCCGGAACCCGCGCAGCCGATCGCCGCCGCGCCGGCACGCCCGGTCACGCCGGCCGACACGCAGGCGGATGCGGCCGAGCAGCGCCGCCGGCAACAGCGCGAGAGCGCCCGGGCGAGCACCCTGTTCGCGAGCAACCCGGGCGATCGCGCAGCGCGGGCAACGGCCGCCACCGCATCGACGCCGGCCCCAGCCATTTCGGGCGCGACCGCCCCAGGCGCGCCGAGCGATGCGCAGGACCGGCGCGCGGCCTTCGTGCGCGGCGGGCCGCCGGCGCCGAGCGTCAATAGCGGTCGGCTGCGTCCGCCGACGGAGCCGTTCACTTTGTCGGCCGGTTCGACGATCGCCGCCGCCCTGGTCACCGGCCTCTCATCGGATCTGCCGGGCGAGGTGATCGCCCAGGTGACGGAGGACGTGTTCGACAGCGTCACCGGTCGTATCCGGCTCATTCCGCAAGGAACGCGCCTCATCGGCAGCTATGATGCGCGGGTGTCCTTCGGCCAAAGTCGCGCGCTGGTGGTGTGGACGCGGCTGGTCCTGCCCGATGGGCGCAGCCTCGATCTCGACCGCATGATCGGTACGGATGCGAGCGGGCAGTCCGGGTTCGCCGACCGGGTCGATCATCATGTGGACCGGATGGTCGGGGCAGCGGTGCTTTCGACCCTGTTCGGCGTGGGCGCGAGCCTGGCCACGATCCGCGGCGACAATAGCGACATTGCGTCCGCGATCCGCGAGAGCGCCGGGCGTTCGGTCGAGAGCACCGGCGAGCGGCTGGTGTCGCGCCAGCTCGACGTGCCGCCGACGATCACGGTGCGGCCAGGCGCGCGGGTCAGAGTGCTGGTCAGCCGCGACCTAGGGCTCGGGCCTTGGCCACCTGAAGCGGCTTTGTCATCGAACGGGGAATGAGGAATTTACCCGAAATCCACGGCCAAACACCTGTTCTTGAATGATTTAACCTGCACTCGCGAAAAATTGGAATTTGTAGGTTAAACGCCGAGGCACATGGTCGAGATCGCTGCTGCCCTGGAAAGGCGGATGAACCGATGAGGCAACCGCATTCAACGCGATAGGGGTCGTACCGCAGCCTGACTTTCGATGACACGAAGCGTCTCGATCGCGTGATCCAGATAGATCACGGTCATTTCCTCGGATGGGTCGGTAAGCATTGCGCGTGCGAGTTCGATCAGACGCTCCGCCTCACCGCGTCGTGCAAAATTTGAAGTCGGCGCCTGCCTCGACATGCTTGTTCCCACGTTTTGACTCCCGAAGTGACATCCTGCTGCACCCATCGGCTTCCATCATTAATTATAATGAATAACGACGAAGGTGCAATTCCCCGACCTTGTCGACATGGACATGCGCAAGGTAGTGGGTTGCAATTTCGCCCGTCTGAGACGGAGCCGGGGGATGACTCAGGAGGAAGCTGCGGAGCGGTCCGGCTTTGCCCAAAGCTATATTGCGTGGTTGGAGCGCGGTCGGCGCAATCCAACCGCGATAAGCCTCTATTTGCTGGCACAGTCGGTCGATGCCATGCCCGCCGATCTGATGGCGCCGATTGATGAGGATGCGAGCTGAATAACATACGAACGCGATGGAATGGATCTCAGGGACGTCCTCTCCTTAAATCTGCGTCGCTTCCGGACTGAGTACGGTCGTACTTAAGAAGAGATGGCACATGTCCTAGGTATAAGTTCCCGCCATCTCGGTTCGATCGAGCGCGACCGCGTGTCGCCGAGCACCTCATTGCTGGGCAGATTTGCGGCGGCGCTGGATGTGGATTCATGTGTGCTCATTCGTAAGCCGCCGAGGCGAGACTAACGACGCGCTTACGTATGCAGGCGAGGAGTTTGTGCCGCAGCGGATTGCGATCTCCTCGTCGCCTGATCCCATCGACTGCGACAAGGCCATCGGCGCCTGCGATCGGACGAATAGCGATCCCCGGCCGCGGCGGGACGGCGGACGCGAACGAGAGGGTCGCGCCCACGCCCATCGCGACCATGTCCAGGAGCGCCGCGCCCGACACGTCATGCCGCTCGTCATCAAGACGGCCAATGCCGGCGCGGGCCAGAAGGGCGCGCCAGTCGAACGGGCCTTGCGACCTGCCGAGGATGAGCCGGAGGCTGGCGACATCGTCCCATTCCAGCATGGGCCGGCCGGCAAGCGCATGACCTTCATGCAGGGCGATAACCAGCCGCTCCATCCAGAGCGTTTCCTGAACGACGATCGTGTTGGCGAGATCGGGCATTAGCGCGACGATCATGAGGTCGAGCGCGTGCTCGCTGAACCGGCGATGGAGATCGCCGGGCGGACCCTCGACCAGGCGAAGCCGCACCTCAGGACGCGCGGCGATGAAATCGGCGAGACCCTCGCGCAGGGGACCGGCGGCGAGCCCGCAGTTGATGCCGACCGTCAATGTTTCGCGCTGGCCCTGCGCCATCCGCGCCGCGCGCGCCATCTGCTCGTCGATGCCGTGCAAGAGCATCCGGGCCGTGGGCACAAGGTCCTTGCCCATTTGCGTCAGGATGAGCGGCGCGCCGGGCCGGCGCTGGAATAGGTTGCCGCCGCAGATCTCTTCGAGCCGCGCGATCGCCTGACTGACCGCCGGCTGGCTGCGGGCGAGCTGGCGCGCCGCGGCGGCGAAACTCCCTGTTTCGACGGCCTTGAGGAAGACTTCGAGCTGATGGAATTCAGGGCGTTGACGCGGCTGCGGCCGGTTCATGCCGGCCGCTCCAGGCGCGGTCGAAGTCTCGGGTCTTGAACCGCCGGCGATGCCGCCATGTCCCGATCCCGAGGGCAACAATCATCGGATAACTCCAGATCGCCATCATCAGCGCATAGGTAACGCGGATCATCTGAACGTCGAACAGCTTGAGGACATGGGCTCCGACCGCATCGAGCTGGAGACCGGCGAGGAGCAGGGGCCAGCCGCGGTCGGCGCGTAGCGCCACCGCGACCAGCACGAAGAACAAGGCGATGTCGATGGCGAACGTGTCGTACTCGACATGATAGAAGCGCAGAGCCAGGTCCGAGTAGCTCACGAGCGTCGCTGCATAGGCTGCGAGCAGCGATCCTCCAACGATCCGCTCCGGTGGTCCACCGCGCACGAGCGCATAGCAGCAGCAGCTGAACAGCAACCCATCGAAAAACAGGATGCGCAGCATCGTATCAGCTTGCGATCGCGGCGCGGCGGACCCTCCACCGCGCTTTCAGGCCGCGGCCGCGAGCGGGACCAATGTGGCCGACCCGAATTCGCGATCGGTCGGCGGACAGGGCGACCCGTCGCCGAACATGCGCTCGAGGCCGAGCTTCTTGATCACCTCGGGAGTCAGGGCATGGGCTTCGATGAACAGCCGGCGCGCCTGGACATTGGAATTGAGTGCATCGACCAGCTTGTCGAGCAGGTCGGTGCCGACGGTGATCGGCAGATCCGCCTCGATCCGCACGCGCAACATCTCGGCGATGCAGGTCGCCGAATCCGCCGCAGCCCGATCGGTCGAGAGCTCCGCAGCCCGGAACAGCGGGTGGATGGTCTCGAATGCCTGCTTCCTTTGTCTCAACATGCGCATCTCCTCGCCGCGGCCGGCGAGGGACGCGGGCTTTGGGGTCAAGGGTAATCGGAAAGGTCGATCCCTTCGGCGCGAAAGATCCAGGTGATCGCCTCGGCGCCGACGAGCAAGCCGCCGATAAGCGCCACCGCGCCAAACGCGATGGCGACAATCAGGCCGATCCTCTGAAGGGTGCCGAGAGGATAACGATTCCGAGCAGTCGCGTCCGCGGCCGCCCCGCTTTCATCCGGGAATTGGCGATCGAGGCCTATTCTGTTTGGAAGAGGGACACCGAAAGTGTCTTGCTCATGATGGACCAGTAACCGCGCGGCCTGCATGCTTCGATTGACGTTGAGTATGCGTCGGCAATCGCGCAGATGCTCTCGCACGGTAAAGGGTGACAGGCCGAGTTCGGCGCCAATCTCCTTGATCGCGAGGTTAGCATAGCACAGCCGCAGGCATTGCCGCTGACGCTCGCTCAATTTGTCAAAGCGATGCTGCTCCATTGTCTAAAAAGCAATCCGAATTGTCGATTAGTGCGCGATTTGGCGGTCATGGCACCATGGTGTTCGAAGCACCGCACGCCACCAGCGTTGCGCGATGGCCGGGGTGCACGACTCTTAATACTGGCTCGTCACTCCCCGCCTCGACAGCGAAAAGCGACGGTCCAAATTATAAGATGCACAGGAGATGCATTTTCCGCCCTCATATGCGAGCCCCTCCTACGTGAAGCCGCGCGCCCGGCGGATCAGACTGAGATTTCGGACAAGGATATCTCCGGGGCGCATCGCGCGCGAGGCGACCAGACAATGGCTCTCTTATTCGAGGGCAGATGTGCCTCTTTTTGAGCCATACGCTCTGAGAATCCACTTCTATCGCCTGCATTGAATCCGATGACGCCATCTCGCATGTGAAAACGCGATCGCCGGTTTGCGACAGACCATCGCCATCGGCCCATGCCTCGCCAAAAAAAATGGCCGGCGCTAGGGGGCGCCGGCCGAAGTCTGTTGCGGCCCTCGAGCCATAATCGGGACGATGATGAACCCGCGGGTCCCGTCCCACGAACAAGATGCTTCAGCAGGGGCGATTCCGCCCGCCGGTTGCGCAAAACGGATTCATTGCTAGGTTCCACCGGCTTTGGAGGCCAGCCGCGAGGGCGCATTGGCCGGGCGTAGCAATGATCGGACCATGACCAGGATCACCGCGGAACGCGAATTGTGGCTGGCGCGGCATATCCTGCCGCACGAGGCCGCTTTGCGCGAGCAGCTCGCCCGTTGGCGCCTGCCGGACGATCTCGAAGCCGATGATGTGATTCAGGAATCCTACAGCCGCCTCGCATCGATGGAGTCGGTCGCCGACATCCGCAGTCCGCGCAATTATTTCTACTCGGTCGCGCGCACGACGATCCTGCTGCACCTGCGCCGTTCGCGTATCGTCCCGATCCGCACGGTGGACGATCTCGATTCCTTCGAGGTTCCGGCCGACCAGCCGTCGCCTGAGGAACAGGCCAGCGACCGCGAGCAGCTTCATTTGCTCGCATTGGCCGTGGCCCGCCTGCCGGAACCTGGTCGTAAAGCGTTTATATTGCGCGCGACGGAAGAGGTTTCGCATCGCGAGATCGGCGAAAGACTTGGGATGACCGGCAATGCCGTTCAGAAGAGTCTCTCAAAAACCATCCAGATGCTCGGCAATCTTCTTGGCCGGGGCGGAAATGCCGATCCCCGCGCATCTAACCAACAGACGCAATCACGAGAGTCATATTCGAATGACCACGCGCGAGACGAGCGCCGAGATTGACGCCGCAGCGGCCGATTGGGCCGTTCGCGTCGATGATGGGCCGCTCGATCCGCAAGGTCAGGCGGCGCTGGACGGCTGGCTGGCCGGCGACAGCCGGCGGCTCGGCGCTTATGCGCGCGCCCGGGCCGTCTTCGCGCAGGCGCGCCGGGTGAAGGCGCTCGGATCCGATTTCGATCCGGACGCCTATGCCGACGCGAATCGCGCCCGGCCGGCCGATCGCGGGACGGTGGTTCCGATCGCCGAAGCCGGCGACGCGGACCATCGTCCGACGCGGCGGCGCCTGTTGATCTGGGGCGGCTCGGCCGTCGCCGCCGGCGCGGTCGGCATGATCGGGCTGGGCTGGCCCGCCGCGGCGCAAACCTACAGCACGGGCAAGGGCGAGATTCGCCTGGTGCCGCTGTCCGATGGTTCGTCGATCACGCTCAACACATTGTCGGAGGTGCGGGTTCGCTACCGCGCCGACGAGCGGCATGTCGAACTGGTCCAGGGCGAGGCGCTGTTCGATGTCGCGCATGACGCGCATCGGCCCTTCCTCGTCGATGCCGGCGATACCGAGGTGAGGGCGATCGGCACGAGCTTCACCGTCCGATGGCTTGGGACGCAGCCCGTGCAGGTGCTGGTGCGGCAGGGCGTCGTCGAGATCGCCCGCCCGGAGCAGCCGGCCGTTCGCCCGCAGCGCGTGGCGGCGAATGTCCGCGCCGTGGCGCCGCCGGCCGCGCCGATTGTCGAAACGCCGCTCGCGCCGCAGGCCGTCAGCCGCCAGCTCGCCTGGCGCGAAGGCATGCTGGCCTTCGAGGACATGCCGCTGCGCGACGCCGCAGCCGAGTTCGCGCGCTACAGCGACGTGCGGATCACCTTCGCGGATCCGGGAATCGGCAACGAAACCGTGACCGGCCTCTACGCGGCCAACAATCCGCGTGGGTTTGCGCGGTCGGTGGCGATGAGCCTCGGCTTGCAGGCGCGCAACGGCCCCGAAAGCGTGACCATGGCGCGCTGAGCAATAAAATTGCGCGAGGCCGGGCGTAATCGCGCGGCGCCGCGCATCTACCCCTTTGAACGAGTGTCACGGAAATGACACCGACATGCGAGGGGGAAGAGGATGACCGGGATTTCTGCGCGCAAGGCGATTCTAGCATGTGGAGCGGCCGTGGCGCTGGCGATGACGGCGACACCGGCTTTGGCCCAGCAGCGCACGTTCGATCTGCCGGCGCAGTCGGCGACGCGCTCGATCCCGGAGTTCGCGCGGCAGGCGGGGGTTCAGATCATCGCACCGGGGGCGCGGCTTCGGGGTATTCGCACGCCGGCGTTGCGGGGCGACTATGACGTGCGGGAGGCGCTTCGCCGGCTAATCGAGGGGACGGGGCTGCGGATCATTTCCGATGAGGGATCGACGATCACTTTGGGGGAAGACCAGGCCGGGAGCGCCGCGGCCGATCGCGAGAGCGTTGACGCAGGGGCAACGCCGGAAATTCTCGTCGTGGGCCAGCGCTCGCAGAACGTGGATATTCGTCGTACCGAAAACGATCCTCAACCTTATGTTGTTTATGAGCGTACGGAGATCAATCAAAGTGGCGTGGCCAATCTCGAAGATTTTTTCCTTACTCGGCTGCCCATGAACACACTTTCACGACCGAATAGTAAAAATAATACCCAGTCATTCACAAGCGCAAGCACCGTAACATTGCGGGGTCTGCCGGCTAATCAAACTTTGATTTTGCTGGACGGGCGCCGCCTGCCCCGTGTGGTAAATAGCGGAAGTGACTTCACGCAAGCCGACATAAATGGCATTCCGCTGGAGTCGATTGAGAGAATTGAAGTCCTTCCAGCTACCGCAGGCGGTATCTACGGGGGTGGCGCAGTCGGTGGCGTTATCAACATCATCCAGCGCCGAGATTATTCAGGAATAGTCGGTAGAGTCACAGTTGGTGGCGCCTTCACCGGCGGGGCTGAATCCTTTAGGCTAGAGCTTAGCGGCGCCTTCTCACCAAACCACGGACGAACCCAGTTTACTTTCTCCGGCTCACGGTCCTTATCAGAACCGCTATATGCGGAGGAGAACGATTTGTTCTTGCGGGGCAGGAGGCTCTACGAGCAATTTGTTCCTAATCAGACTTTGCTCGGAAATCCTTACACTCCAAATATTAGGTCGCAGAATGGTCTGCCGCTGATCTTTGACAATGGCACCCCATTGGGTTCGAATCACACTTTTGTTCCTGTCGGATATGCGGGTGTGCTCACCGATCGCGGAGCGGCGCTTCTTGCCAACGCAGGAAAATATAATGTGGACTTGTCAAATGATGCTGCGGGTCGGCGAGCACTTCTAAGTGCTGGCGTAGACACGACTTCTGCGAACTTCGGCGTGCGTCACGCATTGACGCAGAACATAGACTTATATACTAATGTATATTTCACCCAGGATCACTCAACAGCGGTCACGCAAATAGCTACGGTAGTAGCTACGCTCCCGGCAGACGCTCCGAATAATCCGTTTACCACGCCCATTCAGGTCGCCTTTCCAGTGGCCGACGGCGGGAGGCCCCGTGAATTCAGGTCGCAGACGCTGATGGCCTCCGGCGGCGCAATTGCGCGGATCGCCCGAGGCTGGGCTCTCGCAACGGACTTCAGTATCGGCCGTTCACGCACAGAATCCTCAAGCTACAATACCCTTCAGCCATCGACCCTCTACACAGTGCCACTCAGCAATGGCACGCTAAACGTAGTCCGAGATCTGAATCTTTACCCTATCAGTTTTTCGCCATTCATTACGGGCTCACCCGCTTTCCGCAGCGGCCCCTATGACACAGTTCAGCGGACTGGATCGCTTCGGTTATCCGGTACGCCCCTCCATCTCCCTGGTGGGCCGCTGACCTTTACTGCGCTCGCGGAGTATCGGTCTGAAAGCGCCAGCGAAAATCGCAATGTCAACTCAAGCAATCCAAGCGCGATCACGACATTCGTTAACCCGGCCCGGTCCCAACGTGTGCTGAGTGGCTATGGGGAGCTGCGTGCTCCCCTGATCGGTGAGGCCCAATCTATCCCGTTGGTGCGGTCGTTTGAATTGCAGGCGTCTGTGCGGCAGGACGATTATAGTACGCGGTTCGCCACGCCGGCATCGGCCAGCCTTTCGCCCACAAATCCAACGCTGCCTAACTTCACGTATAGCAACGCAAAAGTGAACGCCACGACCTACACGTTCGCCGCGTTGTGGGAGGCTGTTCCGGGGATCCGCCTACGATCTAGCTATGCGACTGGATTCTTGCCGCCTTCCATAAGTCAGTTGAATCAGAGTCAGAGCACTTGCGGCGGTGTCGACCCGCGGAGAGGTAACCAGCAGATAGGCACTCTGGCGAGCTGTATCAGCTTTTTTGGGGGCAACCCAGGGATCGAGCCGGAGCAATCGCGGAGTCTGTCTGCGGGTGCGGTGATCTCACCGGCTTTCCTGCCAAACCTCCGTCTCTCTGTGGACTACACGAGAATCCGGAAGAGTGGTGAGATCGGAAGCATCCCGGACCTTTTGATCAATGAGACGCTTTATCCCGGCCGTGTCGTTCGAGCCGCTAATCTGCCTGGAGATCAGCCAGGGTGGCCGGGGCCGATCATCGCAATCGATCAAACCCTAGCCAATATCACAAGGACTCGGGTGGCCGCTTGGGACTTCCAGTTGGACTATGCGTTCAACTTGGGCAACCTCGGTAGATTGTCGCTATATGGCGTAGCCAGTCATCTGACGCAGTTCCGCCGCCAAGTCGCCTCGACAACTACATCGTTCGATACGGTGGGCTACCGCGATGGGCCGCTTCGGTGGAGAGGTAATCTCGGCTTCAATTGGGACTACAGGAATCTTCGGGTCGGATGGAATACACAGTATTATAGTAGCTATAGCGCGCGATTCGGCAGCGCCCCCACGTCTTTCTCATCTGCTCTCCAGGTAACGTTGGACAATAGGGAAGCCTTGCCGAGTCAAATGTACAGCGACGTGAGCGTAACATACAAAATTAACGCTCGAAATTCGTCCCCGCTTTCTGGAATTGAGATCTCGGGCGGCATTCAGAATGTATTTAATCAAATGCCGCCAGCCGAGGGCGCTGCGGCGTACGGATATAGTCCATATGGAGATCCGCGGCTCCGGCGATTCTGGCTGAGCTTGCGTGTTGCTCTCGATCATTGATCCCGAATAATCGGATAGTCGTAAGGCGTAGCTACGCCAAGTTAATATTTTATAGACTGAGGATCGACGATGAAGCGGAACCTCATTACTATCTTATTTGCGGCTTTGACGCCGATGGCGGTTCTGTGTGAACCTGTCGGTGCACAAGTGCGAGTCGACTGGACTGTCGAGACCTCGATTGGCGTGGCGTATTTTTCCGACGCAGACCTCAGCTCCTACACATGGCCCTCGCCGCGGAATGCTTCCGCGGATCGGCAATCTTATCAGCCGAGATTTGTAATCAGATCGCCAGATGGGCGCTATTTTTACGTATTAATTCATCGGGGAGTGCTGGTGCGCGACTCCAACGTGTACGAGTTACTCGTGTACAGAACGCAAGATGTGCGCCGGGCGACTAATGCCGAGACCCAGATTCCGCCGCTGTTTCGAATCGTACGTGAGACGCGATCTAGCCGAATGGGAGCGATCGACGATGTGGAATGGCAGTCAGATAGCCGCTTCCTCCATTTCATGGCCTCGGTAAGGCCCGAGGACGATAGGCGTGAACTGCACGAACTGGATATGTCGACGGGGGAAGTGCGGCAACTCACTCATATCAACGGGATGGGTGTTCAATCCAACACCAGCGTCAGAATGGTTGCGGCCAGGGACGGCGGTGTGTTGTTCAATATTACGCGGTCCGACCCAAATGATCTGACGGCGGCCTATCCATCTGTAGCACTGGATCGCCGACAAGATGGTGGCCTTCGGATACCACCTCCCTTTGTAAACATCCGATCTAACTCGTATGCCGGTTCTCAGGGCCAGCTCGCATATGAAGGTGATGGCGAGTTTCTTAACGGGCAGGTGTTGACTGGTGGACGCCGAGCGGTGGCAGTCCTTCGATCTGGAAATAGTTTTAGGTTCCTTGAGCTCGATCTTACATCCCGACGTACCCATGAGTTGGGAAGAGCGGTCGGGCCTGATGCGCGTGTGATTAGCGTGCCTCAGTCTGGGGAGATCCTCCTTGTGGGTTTGGTGTCCGGTAGCACACCGCGTATCGTTGAATATGAACCGGGGCGGTCGCGTATCATCGACGTGGGGGCGAGCCCGCAGGGCGCCGAAGTCACCTCTTTCAGTCCGGAGGGATTTGTCCTCCGCGACGGTGCTTCATCAGTGATCTATCGGAAACGTGGAGGGTCGTGGGTGCGTATCGCCAACTCGACCGTGGCGCCCTCCGCGGGCGTGGAACCGCGACAGTCGTCGAGGTTGACGATAGAGGTTCGCCAGGGCGCAAACGATCGACCCGTTCTAATTGCCTCCGAAGGCCGACATCACACGATATTGCTAGATCCCAATCCGCAGTTGGAGTCTGCGCGCTGGTCGCCTGTGCAACCTTTTTCTTGGCCGGAGGCAGCCGGTGAAGTGGAAGGGCTTCTTATACGACCGGCAGGGACGACCGGCGTGCTCCCGCCGTTGATTGTACAGATCCAAAACAATGCGGATCCCAGAATCTTCCTGCCCGATGGATTTCAGTCAGCGGGATATGCTGCCCAGGCATTCGCCGCTCAGGGTTACACAGTCCTGATTGTTCCTTCGGTGGAAGCAACTGCGACAGCCGAGGAAGGCCCGAACATTGTTCGGCGCATTGACGCTGCGGTCACGGCGATTGGTAATGCAGGTCTCGCAGATCCCACTTGCGTTGGTCTTATGGGATTTTCACGCAACGGATATCAGGCTCACTACGTAGTCTCACACCCTGGGCGGACACCGATCATGGCCTTTGCAGCCTTCGATTCCGCGACAGCCGACTACGGCGCTGGTCTACATTCCGTAGTTTGGCCTCAAAGCCCACCCGGCAATCAGCCTTACAGAGCGAATCGCGTAGAAACGTTCTATTCCGACAGGTCGGCTTGGCTTGAGAATGAGATAACCTTCAATGCCGATCGCGTGCGCACCGCGTTACTATTTACGTTCCATGAGCGATCCTCTCCTACTTCAAGTAGTGAATATTACGGACACATTCTGGGGGCTTACAATGCCAATCGTGTTCCTTCTGAGTTCGTCTTCTTTCCGCAATCATCGCATAGTCTGATCCGTCCGTTGGAACGCCAATCGGAGATGCAGTTAACAATCGACTGGATGAATTTTTGGCTGCGAGATTTGGAGCCGGCGGACCAGCAACGCGCCGAGCGATGGAGAGCCCTACGGCCTCTCTATCGTGAAATGATGGCTAGGCCCCAGCGTCAAACCCATTGGATTCAAGTACCGAACTGATAGCGCGACAATGTCAATGTTAAGACCTCCGCGACGTTGGTTCGCTTCAAATCACGCAAAACATTCGGAATCCATTTACGTAAAATGTAAGCGGCGGTTTCTCGCCGCGCGGGAGGGTGCTTTGCGTAGAATCTTGATCGCCTGCTTGGCCATCGGTTGCCTGCCGTGTCTATCCTCGACTTCGGCCTACGCCCTGACCCCACCTGTGGCTACTCGCGCCCCGATAGCAGATTCCAATCGCGCTTTGCTCGATCGGATCAACATCAGCTTCCAGAGCTTCACCCTCGCCAACGGCCTTCGCGTCGTCGTCCACACCGACCGCAAGGCGCCGGTCGTCGCGGTCAGCATCTGGTACAATGTGGGCTCCAAGGATGAGCCGGCCGGTCGCACCGGCTTTGCCCATCTGTTCGAGCATCTGATGTTCAACGGCTCGGAGAACGCGCCGGGGGATTATTTCACCTATACGAGTGCGATCGGCGCGACTGACCTCAACGGGCAAACATTGTTCGATTGGACCAAATATTATCAGACGGTGCCGACGCCGGCACTGGAGCGCGCGCTGTTCCTGGAAAGCGACCGGATGGGGCATCTGCTCGGCGCCCTGACCCAGGAGGCGCTGACCAACCAGATCAGCGTGGTCCTGAACGAGAAGCGACAGCGGCACATCGATCCTCCGTTTGGCATGGTCGAATTTGTTCAGACAGACGAGCTATTCCCGCGTGGCCATCCCTATGGCCACACAACAATCGGCTCGACGGCCGACATCTCGGCCTCGACCCTCGACACGGTGCGCGGCTGGTTCCAGGGCCATTATGGCCCCAACAATGCGGTATTGGTGCTTGCCGGTGACATCGACGCCGCCACCGCGCGGCCTATGGTCGAGCGCCAGTTCGGCGACATCCCGCGCGGACCGGTCAATGTGCCGGCCGCGGCCTCCGTCCCGACCCTGCTGCAGCGCATCGACCGCGCCATGCACGATCATGTCGCCAACACGCGGCTCTACCGCACTTGGGTCGTGCCGGGGCTGACTGATGAGTCCCAAGTGCCGCTCGATGTCGCCGCAACCATATTGGGTGGCCTCGCCAGTTCGCGGCTCGACAATGCGCTGGTGCGCGGCGAGGAAAGCGCGGTCCGCGTCACCGCAGGTCTCCAGCCCTTCCAGCGGATCAGCGAGTTCGAAGTCACTGTTGACGTCAAGCCCGGCCAGGATGTCGATGCCGTCGGCCGGCGGCTCGACCAGATCATCGCCGGCTTCGTCGCGCAGGGACCGACCCAGGACGAGATCGACCGGACCGTCACTACCTTGCTCGCCGCAGGGGTCCGTGGGCTTGAGCAGGTTAACGGCAAGGCGACCGCGCTCGCCGAAGGCATGCTCTATGCCGACAATCCCGGCTTCTATCATCACCAACTCGAACGTCTGGCGCGGGTGACGCCGGCCGAGGTCCAGGCCGCGATGCGGCGCTGGCTGACCCGCCCCGTCCTCGCCCTGCGCGTCGATCCGGGCGAGCGCGAGCCCTATCAGGAGGCGCTGGCCCAGGCGACGACCGCACAGGCCGATCCCGACGCGACTGCCGCGCCGCGCGGCGCCGCACGCACCATGCCGGCGGTGGCCGATGCGCCCGGCCTCGATCTTCCGCCCGTAGCCCGGGCGCAGCTCTCCAACGGCATTTGGATCGTCTATGCCCAGCGAACCGCCATCCCGGTCACGCGGATGGTAATGGAGTTCGACGCCGGCACTGCCGCCGACACCGCCGACCGGCGCGGCCTTCAGCGGATGATGACGGGACTGCTCACCGAGGGGACGACCAGCCGCAACGCCAATGCGCTGGCCGAAGCCCAGGAGCGGCTCGGGGCGCAAATCGGCGCCAGTGTCTCGCTCGATCGGACGAGCGTGGTTCTCAACGCGCTCACGCCTAATCTCGGCGCCTCGCTCGATCTGTTCGCCGACATCGTGCGCAACCCCGGCTTTGCCGACCAGGATGTCGAACGTCTTCGCGCCCAAATGCTCGCCGCGATCTCCTCGGAGCTGACCCAGCCGCAGGGCCTGGTCGCGCGCGCGCTGCCGCCTCTGCTCTATGGACCCGGCCATCCTTATGGCCGGCCCGGCGGCGCCGGCGATGCCGTGGCGGTGCGCGCCTTCATGCGCGACGATGTGACGGCCGCGCATCAACGATGGATTCGTCCCGACAATGCGACCTTGTTCGTGGTGAGCGACCTGCCGTTGGCGCAGGTCCAGGCACAGCTGGAGGTGCGGTTCGGCAACTGGCAGGCGCCGGCTGGCCCACGCGGCACCAAGGACTTCCCGGCGGTGATTCCGGCGGCGCGTCCGCGCATCGTCCTCATCGACCGGCCGCAATCGCCGCAGTCGCTGATCGTCGCCGCCGAAGTGCTCGACGCCGATGGCCGTCAGGACCTGTTCGACTTGAACGCCGCCAATGACGTGATTGCCGGCGACTTCCTCGCCCGGCTCAACATGGACCTGCGCGAGCGGCGCGGCTGGTCTTACGGCGTGCGCGGCGGGGTCGGGATGCGCGAACATCGGGTCAGCTACACAATCTCGGCACCTGTCCAGGCCGATCGGACCGGCGAGTCGATCGCCGCGCTGCGTGAGCTGCTATCGGCCTTCCCGGCGACCAGCGGCACCCAGCCGGCCGAGCTGGAACGTGTCATCGAGAGCAACACCCGCACCTTGCCGGGCCAATTCCAGACCTCGCAGGCGCTGCTTGGCTCGATGGTCTCGAACGCGCTGCTCGGCCGCCCGGACGATTATTACGAGACCCTCGCGGCACGCTATCGCCATCTCACCGCCGCCGAGCTGGATGCGGCCGCGCACCGCTATCTCCATCCCGACCGGCTCGTCTGGGTCGTGGTCGGCGACGCCAGCGTCGTCCGGCCACAGCTCGAACATCTCGGCCTTCCGATTGAGACGGTCCAGCCAGACTGATTAAGAACGGCACGCCGGAGCGGAATCCGGCCGGCTCCTGCATCTATATCAGTAGGGTGAGGCCGCCCTCTCGTAAATCAAAAGCCGGCCGAACCTTAGAAGCCTGACCGTGGCGGCGTAACGGACCGCCATTTCATCCCCCGGCTTCCGCGCCGGTCCGACCCGGAATCGGACCGGCGTGCATGGGGCAGGGAGGGGTGATTGGATGCAGGACCAAGGCGAAGGTGATTTCGACGGTGCGGAGCGGCGCGCCGAGGCGCGTCTGGCGGCGAAGCTGCGCACGGCGAAGCTGACCGCCGATCGCGGCGAGCACTTTTGTCGGGTCGTGAACCTGTCGCCGCGCGGCATGACCGCCGAGGCGGAGGGGGACTGGTCGCCCGGCGAGGCCGTCACGGTCGAGCTGAAGCCGGGCGAGATCGCGGAGGGAAGGATCGCCTGGGCCGACGGCGGCCGGATCGGCATCGCCTTCGATGACGAGATCGACCCCGGACAGAGTCTCGCGGGCGAGGCTGATGGCGCGGGCCGTTGCGGCGCCCCGGCCAGGGTCAGCCTCTGCATCGGCGGCGGCGTCTTCTGCCGGGCTGTCGTCGTCGATATCGCCCTGGACCGGATCGAGGTCGAGCTGGACGCGCCGGACTGCGCCGGCCGCGCCGTCGTCGTGACCCTCGAAGGGCTGTCCTCGCTTGACGGCATCGTGCGCTGGCAGCGGGACGGCCGCGCCGGCATCGACTTCGATCAGCCGCTTTCGCTCGATGCCTTCGCCTTCTGGCTCGGCCGCGCCTCCTGACCGCGCCCGCGCCATGGCGCCGCCGGCCCCCCCCGCACGTCTTCACCCGCGCCACCCCAGCGACGCGGGCGCGCGCCCGCGGGCGCGTCCCTCCGCGATCGCGCCACCCGGAAACCCGGGCGCGCAAAGGGACCGGTCCGGCACCGAGCGCCCTAACCGCCTGCCCTTCCTCGGCTTTCCTCGTGCCCTTGCTGCCGAATTCGTCGGCCGGCCACGCTGCAGGATCGGGCCGGCCCGACGAGCGTTCCAGCGCGGGAGCGGGTGCGGGATTCGCCGGTTCCCGGTGTCGCCGCCCATGCAGAATCCGTCGGTCCCGTTACGAGCGGGCGCTGCAGGATTCGCCGGACCGATCGGCTGCCGGTTCGCTTCCGGCAAGCGGTCCGTCGAGCACCGCTGGCGCGCGCGTCGGCGTTCGGGCAGGATGACATCATGCCGCCCCGCGATCTCGCCCGCCTGACCGAGGACCAGTTGCGCGCCTTCCACCGCAACTGCCTGCTGAACCTCGATTGCCCCGATCGCGGCGATGAGGCCGCGGCGTTGCTGCCGGGCATCCACGCCGAATATGCCCGCCGCGCCCAGGCCGCCGCGCCGGAGGATTTCCTGCCGATGCTCGATTGCGTCGGCTACAATGTGCGCTGGCACGGTCTCGGCATCGTCGAGCGCCACCGCCTTCTCGATTGGCTGCTGGTCGGCGACCTGCCGCGGATCAATGATGCCCCTTACATGGCGAGCTGGGGCGAGCCCGGCTCGCCCGCCCGTTGGCAATGCCTGCGCGAGAACATCCGGATCTATCGCCACCGTTATGGCAACGGTCCGGGCATGGAAAACGCCGCCGCGCGTTGGGATGCCGATCTCGCCTATCTCGACGCCCACGAACCTTGAGGTCGCACCGTAGACGCGCTGGTCGTTGACATCGGGCGGCGGGAAAGGGGAGGCTGTGTGAATGGTGGCCCGTCTGACCAAGCCCGCGTCCACGCCGGACATTCATCGCCGCCCGATCGTCGGCGCTTCGCTGGAGCGGTGCATCTATTGCCGCGGCACGGCGATCACGCGCCAGGGCCGGCGCCGCAAGAAGTTCGAGGAGGTGCAGCTCTGGTCCTGCCGGACCTGCGGGCGCACCTTCACCGCGCAACGCGCCAAGGGCCGCACCTATCCGCTGAAGATCGTCGTCGAGAGCCTGATGCTCTATTATCGCGGCGAGACCCGCGCGCGCACCGCCAAGGCGATCAAGGAGCGCTTCGGGATCAACGTGCCGCCGCGCACCTTGTCGAGCTGGCTCGCCGACTATCGCGAGCTCACCACCTATGCGCGGTTGCGCGACGGCTTGCGCGGCGCCTATCGGCCCGCGCGCCTGGTCCGCTCCACCCGGCTTCATCATAAGCAGGTCTACAAATATTGCGTTCACAGTGGAAAGCTCGACGCGCTGCTGGCCGAACCCGCTCATCGCAAGTTCGGATCGGTCGGCAACTATCTCGGCGCCATGCTGACCGATTGTCCGCACAGCCTGTTCCAGACCGACGCCCGCGCCTCGCAGGGCAAGGCGCCGTTCGACCTTGACGCGGTCGCCATCGCCGCCAAGCGCAACCATGCCTGCCGCCTCGCCGACCTGTGCTTGCAGGCGGTCACGATGAACAAGCGGCGGCACGACGAGTTGCAGCGCTTCATGCTGCTGACCGATTCCGCCACCGTCGCGGTCGAGGTGCCGATCTATCTGACCGGCGAGGATATCGCCCATTTCAACGAGGCGCTCGGCTTCGCCGTGCCGCTCGATCGCGCCGCCACCCTGACCGGCCATATCGACATTCTGCAGCTGCGCGGCGGCGCGGTCCACATCCTCGACTACAAGCCTAAAGCCGACAAGGAGAAGCCGATCGTCCAGCTCATGGTCTATGCGCTCGCTTTGTCGCGCCGCACCGGCCTCAAACTCTTCGACTTCGTCTGCGCCTGGTTCGACGAGGACAATTATTACGAATTCTTCCCGCTGCACGTCGTCCACAAGGCCGGCCGGGGTAGGGCGTCAGGCCGGGAACACCCGCCGCGCGATGAACAGGCCGATGATCGGCACGTCCGGAAAGCGCCCGCCGAGCAGCGCGTGCATCGCTCGGAAATGGGTGCCGGAGGTCAGCACGTCGTCGACCACCGCCAGCCGCCGCGGCGCCGGGTCCGCTTGCGTCTCGTCGATTCGATAGAGATCGAGCAGCGCCTCGACCGTGACCCGCTCGCCCTCCATCGCCTCGTGCGAGGCGACGGTCGAATCCGTCTGGACGACGAGGGAGCGGACATCGACGTCCGGGCCGATGGCGCGGCAGACCCGCTCCATCCGGTCGTCATGGTCGGCATGGCCGGGTGCCTTGGAGCAGGGGACCGGCACCAGGCTCGCCTCGGCGAGCCACGCCGGATTGAGCGCGCCGCGCAGCGCCGCCGCGCAGTCGCCGATCGCCCGCACCTTATAGTCGTAGCCGGGCCGCCCCGCCCAGCTCGGCTTCTTCTTGAGGTTGCTGATCAGGTTGTTGGTGCGGCTGAAGCTGTAGTCGCGGTGCGAGGTATATTCGTAGAGATGGTAGCAGATGTCGTCCGGCCCGAGACGCGAATGGTCGTGGCGGTTGGTCTCGTCGATCTGCGAGAGGCGCATCAGCCGAGCGCCGACCAGATGTCCTCGGAATCGCGCACCCGGATCGCGCCCTCGCCGGCGAATCTGGCCGGCCAGCTGAGGCCCTCGCGCGCGAAGCAGGAATCGAGGATGAACAGCTTGCGTCCTTGGTGCATGGCGGCGCGCGCCTGGGTCAGCGTTCCCGACGTCTCGCCGGCCTCGATGATCACCGTCCCCTCGGTCAGCGCGCTCATTGTCACGTTGCGCTCGGGGAAGAACAGCCGGTTCTGCGGCGGCGCCTGGCGCTGATAGCGCAGGATCGGCACTTGCGAGATCAGCAGATGCTCCTTGGCGATGAGGTCCTGAAGCGGCCGGTTCTCGCGCGGATAATATTGGCCGAGCGGGGTGCCGATCACCGCGATGACGTGGCCCCCGGCTTCGATCGCGCCGGTGAGCGCCGCCGTGTCGATGCCGGCGGCGAGGCCGGAGACGACCGTGAACCCGCGCTCGACCAGCTCGCGCGCCACCCGCGCCGCGCGCCGGATACCGTCCGGGCTCGGCTGGCGCGTGCCGACCACCGCCACGCAGCGCCGTTCCGTCGCCTCCCAGGCGCCCTGATAATAGAGCAGTTCGATCGGATGGCGCGCGTCGCGCAGCTTGGCGGGATATTCGCCGGCATGGTGAATGCGCACCCCGAACTGATGGACACCGGCCTGCTTGAGCCGCTTCAACGCCTCTTCGGCGCAGCCCTCGGCCTCGCCTGCGGCAACGAAGTCCGATGGGAGCGCCTCGGGATCGCGTGCGAACCTTTCCGCCAGGCTCTTGAAGCTGGCGCCGGGCTGCAGCCAGAGCGCCTCATAGGCGCCGAGCTCGCGACGCGGCGAGATCGGCGAAAGCGCCGGTCCGCCATGATCGAACGCGAGCTGCACGGGCGCCTCCTTGTTCCCGACGGCGAGTCGCCGCCTCGGGCTAGACCTGCCCGCCCGTCCGGTGCCGGGCAAGGATTCGTTGCCATGATCGGGCGTCGAAGTCGCAGCAACGCGCCTAGTTTGCCCCAATTCGGCAATAGCATGTCCAGGTTTTGGCTGACGTGTTGCTGCAATGCCAGACCGGGACCCGGATAGCGCCGAACATGCGCCTGTGGGCTAGGCCGAACCATGAGAAAGAATGGGAGGGACGCGCTGCGGCAGGTGGGCATAGGGAAATCTCACCCGCATCCAACGCGTGCTGGTGGCAGGCTTCACATAGCCCTCGCGCTTGCGGAATTGCATGATCTCACTGGCGAGCGCGGCATCTTCGATCTGTCGCTTTAATTGCATCGATTCGGACCGCGACAGGTGCTTCCCGCTGCTTCGCGATCGGCTGAACTCTCCCCGCTCAATCTCGCGCGTGCCGATCAGCTCGCAGGCCAGCTTGGCGGTGCTGTCATCCCCGCCCCCTCCGCAGCGCAGGATCAGCAGGTTCCCGCAATTCTCCACAATAGTATGCGCGCCTTCGCCATAGATCTGCTTGACCTGTGCGAACGACTGGAACCCGATCGCGACCCGCCCGCCGAACTTGCGCAGCCGCGCCTGGGCGTCCTTCAGCCCCTCGATCCGGCCGAGCGCGTCGAGCTCATCGACATGGAACCAGATGCGCCGCTCGCGCGACGGCGTCAGTGACAGCGTCTCGAGGATCGCGATGTTCATCCAGCAGGAGACCAACGCGCGCAGCGCGGCGACCTGATTGGCGGCATAGGGCATCCAGAGCGTGCCGGCCCCGCCGCGGATCCATTGCCGCACCGAGAACGGCTCTCCCTTGGTCGCGACGATCATCTGGAGATTGCCGACGGCGGGGGCCATGGTGCCGAGGATGGAGGCCAGCATCCGCTCCCCGCCTTCCTCGAAATAGCGCGCCGACGGCGTTCCCGCGCACAGCTCCTTCAGCTCGCTGAGCTTCGCGCTGGCGAGCGTCGCGACATAGTCGTCGGTGCCGCCGAGCCCGAGGGTCACGAAATTCTCAAGCGTGTCGGCGAGCATGCGCTGGGCGTAGCTGATCCATTGATCGTGATCGCCCTGGCCCAGGTGCGGCAGCAGCGAGCTGGCGAGGAACGCATAGTCGCTCGGGGATTCGATCTCGGCGAGCAGATCCCAGCGCGCGCAGCGGGAATCGAACGGGTTCAGGATGATGTCGCCCTCACGGAAGAAGGCCGCCATCGCCGACCCTTCCGGATCGGCTACAACATGACGATCGCCGCGCCGCATCGCGCCCGCCATCAACGCGCGCAGGGCCGTCGACTTGCCCGTGCCAGTCGCCCCGATCGCGGCGACGTGCATGGTCTCGTCCTCGAGGCTCAGCGGTACGCCAGCGAGCATCACGCGGCCGGCGAGACGCGCGTGAAGCCGTCGCAGCCGTCCTCCGCCTGCTGACCGCACCCGGGTGCCGCGTATATGGCGGACCCTGTCGGGCAAGGGCGCGAGCCGCGCGGCGACGGCGCCGCCGAGGAATGCGAACGTCGCCGGCATCGTCACCGCGAGCGGCCAGCTATCCTGCCGGAAGCCGAGATAGAGCAGATAGCCTGCGCCCGTGCCTGCCAGCCAGCCGAGCGGCGCGAGGACAAGCGGCCAAAGCACACGGTGGCCGATCCCCATGACGATCGCGATGGCGAGCACACCCGGCGCCGCGGCGACCGCGAACCAGAGATGATAATCGTGGACGGCGAGCCACGCCCAGCGCCGGTCGAGCCAGGGCTGCAACGCATGGCGATGCGCCCAATGCTCGCGGACGAGATCGACGAACGCAAACTGCCCATCCGGCGGAATCCATGCCCGTACAAGCGGCCAGCCGACATCGATCGCGACCAGCGCCGCCACGAACGCGACCTGCCGGACCATCGCGTCGCCCGGACCTGCTCCACGCGATGCCATCACAGTTCCGCTCCGCTGTCGCGGCTGCGGGCGCGGCCTTTGCCAGTGACCGCACTCGCCGCCTTGGCGAGCGCCTGGCGCATGGATTCCGCAGTGTGCTTCGGCGCAGCCGCGCGCGCCGCTACCATTGCGCGAAGGCGCTTCGCGCGGTCGCTCTGCGTCGGGTCCGCCGCGCCATAGTCCGCCGCCGTTCCGCGCGCCTGCGCAGCCGCGCCGCTGCGTCCCGCACCCTGCCGCTGCCCGGTCTGCTGATAGTCGAGCGCCATGTCCTTCGGCCGCTCGCGCGCCAGCGTGCGGCGCAGCTTCTCCTCGCCGGCGAAATCGTCGCGGCCATATTGGAGCGCGGTGCCGTGACGGTGCCGGCTAAGCGCGACATAGGAGGAGTGCGCGTCGAGTCCCGGCGTCGCCAGCACATGGGTGCGATCGACGGTCATGCCCTGCGTCTTGTGGACGGTGGCAGCATAGCCATGATCGAGATGGGCATAGGATTTGAGGTCGACGTCGATGCGCCGGCCGTCGTCGAGTCGCACCGCGAGATGATCGCGCGACGCCTTCTCGACCGTGCCCAGCGTGCCATTCTTCACGCCCAGATCCCGCTCATTCTTCAGGAACAGGATCCGGTCATTGTCCGCGACCTGGCGCAAACCGCGTTCGGTGCGGATCGCGACGTCCTCGCCCAGCTCATGCTGCGCGGCGCGCTTCTCGCGCGCGGCCTGGTTCAACATCTGCACCTCCTTGTTCAAATGGGTGAGGATCATACGCGAGGCCGCCGGATCGGCTCGGCGCTCGGCATCCCAGCGGTCGATCAGCGCCGCGCGCGCGGCTGCGCGGCTTTCGGCCGCGTGGACCATGCCGGCTTGGCTGTAGGCGGCGACCGCCTCGCCGCCCCGATGGCGCGCGAAGTTCCGCGTCGCCTCGCGCATCCATTCCTCCGACTGCCGGCGCACTTCGCCAAGCTCGGCCGCGCCATGACGCTCGGCGAGCAGCCGGAACGCGGCGCCGGCCTCGATCGACTGGAGCTGCTGGACATCGCCGACCATCACGACCTTGGCGCCGGCGCCGGCCGCCTCGGCGAGCACTCGGCTAAGCTGGCGCGAGCCGACCATGCCGGTCTCGTCGACCACCAGCACGTCGTTCGAGGTCAGCCGGTCATAGCCCTTCGCCCAGCCATGCTCGAAGCTGGCGAGCGTGCGTGACGAAATGCCGGAGCCGCTTTCGAGACTTTCGGCTGCGATGCCCGACAAGGCCGCGCCGCGGACCGTGTAGCCGACTGACTCCCATGCCTCGCGCGCGACGCCGAGCATCGCGGACTTGCCGGTGCCGGCATATCCAACCACGAGCGCCAGATCGGGTCTCTGCAACACATGGTCCAGCGCCTCGCGCTGCTCGCCGCTGAGCCGCAGGCCACGCGCCGCAGCATCGTTCACCGCGCGCTCCACGTCGATGCGCGCGACCTTATGAGCGCGTCCGGCGGCCAGCCGCTCGGCGTCGCGCACCAGCGTCTCCTCGACGCTCATCATACTCTTCGTCGTGAACCTTTCGTCGCCGCGCCCATCGCGCCCGAGGGCCAGGACGGACTCGTGATACTGCATCGCGGCGCGCACCTGGTCGAACTGCTCGCGCCCGTCCGAATGCCGATGCGCGAACATGGCGATGTCGTGCGTGGTGAATGTCGCCTGCTGCCGAGTCAGCGTCTCCAGCCCGAGGCTCGGATCAGTGATGATCGCTGCCCCGTTCCGGCGCGCGATTTCACGATGGTCCTCGGCGCGTTCGGCCTCCTCGCCCTTGGCCTCGCGGCGCGCGCCGGCCGCGCCGATCTTGTGCTGCGGTTCGAGCGCGATGCCCTGTTCGTCATAGGAGCGATGGTCGATGCGCACTGCGATACCGAGCTCGGCGCACCGCTCGTTCACATGATCGGCCCAGGACTCGCGCCACTGCCGGAGCAGCGCGGTCGCGTTCCACTCGCGCACCTTCGCCCCGAACCCGTCCGGTCCGACCTCTCGCATGGTGAGCATGACATGGGCGTGAGGCTTGGCCTCGCCGTCCGCACCGATATCCCAATGCACGTTCAGATCCGCGACCATGCCGCTTGTCACAAATTCCCGTTCGACGAAGTCGCGCGCCAGGGCGATGCCCTGTTCCTTCGTCATCTCGCGCGGAATGGCGAACTCGACCTCGCGGGCGAGCTGCGCGTCCTTCCGTTTCTCGGTCGCCTCGACCTCGTTCCACAGGGATTCCCGGTCACGCAGCCGCTCGGGCGCGCCGTCCGGAAGCATGATCTCGGAGTGGGCGACGCCCGCCTTGTTGGTGAAGTCGTGATCGCGGCCGAGCCGCTCGTCATGGAGCCGGGAGGCCGAGCGATAGGCGGCGGCAGCGACCGCGCTGCGCCCGCTGCCGCGCCCGATGACCTTTGCCGAGAAATGGTAGATCGCCATGACGGGACCGAGTGTAGGCCGGAGGCCCGCGACGTCGGTACGACGTATAAGCGCGCTCTCATGCGCTGGAGTACGCCTGAGAGATTCGACCCGTTGAACAGGACATCACACGACCCACTTCGCCCGCATCACCTCGGCAATTGGAGATGCGAAGATGCGAAAGGTGCGGGATTTCGATGCGGAGCTGAAGGCTCTGAACGAGCGGACCAAGCTCCTGCAACAGCGCAAGGTCCAGCAGTTCGGCGAGCTGGTCGAGGCTACTGGGGCCGATGCGCTCGATCCCGACGTGCTGGCCGGCGCCCTCGTCGCGGCCGTCGCGGAAAAGGACAAGGCGACGATCGCCGGCTGGCGTTCGCGCGGCGAGGCGTTCTTTCGCTCGCGTGAGCGCAAACGCCCGAGCCGCGCTGGCAGCGGCGGCACGGGCGGCGAAGCGGCTGCGACAGGCGCGCAGCAGACTTGAGGCGGCCCGAGCGCGGATGGACACGAGGGCATGGGTCGTGGCACGGCGGACACGCACGCGGCATCTGATCGAGCTGGGCGGCCTGGTGCAGAAGGCCGGGCTGGTCGAGATCGCCGACGACGATCGGGCGATGCTATATGGCGCCTTCCTCAATCTCGCGCAGCGGCTTCGGGGCGAAGACGGTGCGGCGTTGCGCATGCTGCTGCGCCGGCGCGGATCGCGCGCCTTCGCGGACGAAGCGGAAGCGGCGAAAGCCGGACGCGCCACCGCAGCCGTGCAGAAGGTCATCGAGAGAAAATGACAAGATCGGGCACCATGATGCGCGGCCGACGCCGTCAGGCCGGGCAGCGGGTCAATCGCCGTCATCGCGCCGCGCCGGCGCTGCCAGCGGGAACAGCCCGCCTGGCGCGCGGCGCACTGGCAATTGGTCGGCATCGGCAACGCTCGCGGACGCCGCAGGCGAAGGCGTGGGACGTGCGATGAACAGCGCAGCCTCCTGCCAGCGCGGCGCGACCGGCACCGCCGCAGCGTTCGGCGCGCTGCCCGCCAGCCGCGCCGTATAAGCGACGGTTTCGGCGGGGAGCGGAACGCCGCCCGCGACATATCGCCGGTAGCGGCCGGGGCCGGCATTATAAGCCGAATAGGCGCCGGGCGTGCCGAACTGCGCGACCAGCTCGGCCAGATAGAGGGCGCCGCCGTTCATGTTCATGCGCGCATCGAACGGATCGCGGCCGAGCCGGTAGCGGCGCGTGAGATCGTTCCAGGTCGCCGGCATGATCTGCATGCAGCCGATCGCGCCTCGGGGCGAGACGGCATGGGCATCGCCGCCGCTCTCCGCGCGCATGACGCGCAGCACGATTTCGACGGGCAGACGGGCGCGCGCCGCGGCCTCGGCCGCATGGTCAAGGCAGCGCCCTGACGCGCGCGAACGGACCGGCTGCACGCTCGCCGGGAGCGGCGCGGCCGCGCATGCGACCATGGCGAGGACCGGGAAGAAGCGTCGTTTCACGGCCAGGTCCACAGCGGCCGTGCGCGCCCGACGACGCGCAAGCGAGCGACTGCACCAAAATAGCGGCTGTCGAACGAGTCCGGCCGCGCCGGCGCGATCAGGAAGAGCTGATCGGCACCGAGCCGCCAGCAGCCCTGCCAGCGTGGCAAGGCCCGGCCGCGCCGATCGCGCTCCAGCGCGGTGGCGATATGCCGGCCGTCGATCGTGACATCCGTTCCCCGCCGGCAGACACGGGCGCCGGCGGGCGCCGCGATCGGCTTCACTAGCAACACGCCTTGCTCGACATAGCCGCGCATGGCCATGAACCGCGCGAGTGCGGGCGATGGCCGTATGGCGGCCAGCTCGCCGACGCGCGGGTGCGTGCCCGGCGCGACGCGGTAGAGGCCGGTGGGAACGCTCTGCGAGGCGTTCCAGACAAGGCGCGGTGCGGGGCGATGCATGATCGGGAAGAGGAGCGCGGCGATCGTTGCGGCCGTCACGACGAGCTGGCGGTTGCGCCGCGTGCGACGTGGGTCGCACGGGCGGACGCCGGCATGATGCGCGATCCGGCGCATCATGCGTTTCCCTTGCCGACTGCCTTGCCGCGTCCGTGGATCAACGGCTCCAGGTCGGCTTGGCGGCGCGCGGCGTCGAGCGGCGGCAGGGCCACCGCGAAGCGTGAGACGCCCGACCCGTCGAAGCTGTCGACGCCGGCCGCCGCGCATAGCCGGATGCGGCGCGCGCTGTTGACCCGCCCGACATGACAGATCGTGCCGTGGGCGTGCGCCAGCCGCGCCCATATCGCCATCGTCGTCAGCTTCCAGGCGGTATCGCCGCCGACGAAGACGCCGACGCGCGGACCGAGCAGGCGGCGAAGATGTTGCGGCGCCATGCCGTTCTGCACGGCGATCAGGAACATCTTGTTCCGGAGATTATGGCGCTGGCGCAGCTTGTGCAGCCAGGCCTGCGAGAAGCGAAGCGACGCAAGGCCGCCGATCACGATGTCGGGGAGAACGATCCAGTCGGCGCCGGCGCCGACGCGCGCGAGGGCCCGTTCGAAGGCCGCGGCATGAAAAGCTTCGCCGCGCTGGAACGAGGTCCATGCACCATTGTCGAGGGCGTAGCGGAAGCCTTCGGTCCGCAAGACGCCGCGCGCCGAGATCATCAGCCGCCAGCACGCTGCGCGCAGCGCGGCGAGATTGCGGCATGTTCCGGTCCGGGAGGCGTAGGCGATCATCATTGCCCGCGCCGCAGTGCGGGCGACACGGCGCCATTGTTGGGATCCGAGGTGGACGCGCAGGCGCCGGCATCGCACCAGGCGCGCAGATCCTCGATCGTGTAGATGACACGCCCGCCGATCTTGCGATAGGCCGGGCCGGTGCCATAGGTGCGGTGCTTCTCGAGCGTGCGCGCGGAAAGCCCGACATAATGCGCGGCTTCCTTGGTGCGCAGATAGCGCGTGTCCTTGATGATATCGGCCATGAGCGGATCCTCGTCTTCGCCCCTCGTGCGGCGGAGTGTCGTGAGGTCCCCGATGCCCGGCAAGCGGGCCGGCGCTTATGCGGCGATAAGGTGCGCGTTATGCCGGCGTCCCGGCCCTCAGGCCCGAGCGAGACGCATTGATGCGCATTTGAACCGCGAAACGCCCCGCCCGGCGCGTACCGGGCAGGGCGGGAGCGGTCGGCTTTACTCGCCGTTGCGGCGGGACGGGCGCGACCAGATCAGGCTGTAGGTGTCGCCGCCCTCGTCGTCGAAGAGGTTGGCGTAAATGGGGGCGGTGAAGCTCGGATCGTCGAGCTTGAGGCCCAGATATTCGCGATCCTCGTTGGACCGCTTGGTCCAGGCGGCACCGATCTCGGCCTTGCCGACCATGATCCGGTGCGACGGGGCGTTCTCGTTGCTGCGGTTCTGATCGGGGACGATGCGCACGCCCTTGGCCTGGACGCTGAGGGTGACGATGTCGCCGACGAACTCGTTGTTGGCGGTCTTCTTGAAGGTGCCGATGGTGGCCATGATGAAGTCTCCTGTCTTGATCCTCGAGCCCGCCCGATTGCGGCCTCGATGGCGTGAGGCATGACCGGGACTGCCGCGGCCGCAGTCGCAGACCCGAAGCGAAGCGGCGGACGGCGAAGGCGCGCTATTTTGCTCCGCGCGGAATGCCGGCCCTGGCCGGCAGGGGAAAATAGCGTGCCGCAGCCGTTGCGGCCGTCAGCGGCGGAGGCGAAGCCGGTTCCGGTCATCAGGCCATCAGGAGAGGCCGTGACGGGCCGGGCACGGATCGGCCCGCAAAGAGACATGGCGCCGCGAACGGTCCTGTCCAGACGACCAGCGCCGGCAGCGTGGCGCAGGATAGACCGGGCCGCGCACAGGCGGGGATGCAATTCTCCCGCACGAGCCGCGCCATACGCCCTACGCCGGCTCCGGCCGTCCGAGACGCCGACCTGACTGGCAGCGAGTCCTGCGGCTCCGCGAACTCATGGACTCCGCCGCCGCGCCGGCAGCGTCCGATTTCGATGCGCTCATGGGGACGAGGCCGCGCGGCCCGCGCTGCTCAAAGAGCGCCGCCCGCTCATTGGCGGCACGGCCGACTGCGAACATCGCCCGGCCTATGCCGCCAGGCGCGCGTGCGCGGGCATGTGCTGGACGGGCTCAGCGCGCCGGCCACTGGAGCCGATGGACGGCGATCGTGCCGGTGATTACGGCCGCGACCGAGGCGGGGACGATGGCGAAGCCAGCGAGTCCGACCAATACCGCGAGCGCGCCGCCAATCGCATAGCCGGCGACGCCGGCGGGGATCGCGAACATGGCCGTGAGCAGGCTGCGCCCGCCGGGCGAGGCCATTCGCAGCATCGCGAAGCGGCCGGCCGCGACAGCGATTAGGAAGGCGGCCGCGCCGACCAGGGTTGATGTTCCTGGCGACAGGTCGGCGGAGCTGGCGCCGAACCCGGCGGTCATGCCGATCAGCAGCGGCAGCGCGTGGCTGGCGGTCGCGAAGAGATAATAGATGAGGAGGCCGAGCCCGATCAGGGTCAGAGGAAGTGTGATGAACATGGTATCGCATCCTTGTCGATTGGATGCGCTTCCACCGGCCACCACAGCGCATCGAAATTGTAGCGCGTCTTCGGGCGCGCGCGAAAGGCGCGGGCCCTGGTCGCTGTCGCGAACGATCTCGCCCAATCAGACGGCGAGCGCGTCATATTCGCGGACCACCCGATCGGGGTCGCCGTCATAATCGTCGGTCGGCATGGCGGCGTAGCCAGCGTCGGTCTCGATGAGGACGATGATCACCTTGAGCGTGCAGGCGAGGCTCCAGGCGAAATCCTGTGCGGCTTCGAGCGGCATGATGAGCTCCTGTCATTTGGAGCGGGGCCTCTCCCCGCTCGACAGGCGCCGACGCAGCCGGCCGCGCGGCCGCGATCACCGCGGGTCGGCACCGTCGTCCCGCGGCCGCATGCGCTTGCCGCATAGCGGACCCTTTACGGGTTGATCGTCACAAGGCCGAAGGCAGGAAAGGACCAGCGCCTCCAAGAGCGGGGCGAGGCCCTGCGGCCGGCGGGAGGCTGGCGCGCGAAGGGCGGGTCCGTGCCCAACTGAGTCTCTGCTTGTGGTCGATCGCAACGGTCATGCGCAGTTAAGTGCTTCGCGACAACTGCACGGCATGCGGACTTCGGCGGGGGAATTAAGGTTTGACGGGTCGGCAGTTCACGGGAAGAAGGCCGGAAAATCTTTGATATCGATCACCGCACGACAAGGAGGCGTTCATGTCCGAAGAGGAAAAGAGCACGAGCAATCATCTGGAGCTGGCGACCGAGCTCACCATTGCCTGGCTCTCCAACCCCAACACGCGCGCAACCAAGGAGGAAGTTCCCGATTTCCTCAAGTCGATGCACGAGGCTGTCGCCAATTTATCGGATGCCGGGTCGGCGGAGGGCGAAGCGCCGACGGTCGAGCATGCGCCGGCGGTCAGTGTGCGCAAGTCGCTTGCCTCGAAGGATCACATCGTCTCGATGATCGACGGCAAGTCCTACAAGACGTTGCGCCGTCATCTATCGACCCATGGCCTGACGCCGGCAGAATATCGGGAGCGCTACGGTCTCAAGCCCGATTATCCGATGGTGGCGCCGAGCTATAGCGAGCATCGTCGCGCGATGGCCAAGAAGATCGGGCTTGGCCGCAAGCCGGGCGCGAAGGTGTCGGCCCGCAGGAATGGCGGACGCGCCAAACCGGCGGCGGGCGCCTAGTCGCCTTTGTCGCCTCGTCGCGCGGCTTCTTCGTCTCGCCGATGACGGCCCGAACGAGCATGTGGCGCCTCATTGGAACCGCCAAACCAAAATGCCCATCTTGCGCGCCTTGTCGGCGAGATTGGCATTGATGCCCGTGCCCGGAAAGGCGAGCACACCGACCGGCAGTTCGGCAAGCAGCATATCGTTGCGCTTGAACGGCGCGGCCTTGTGGTGACGGTTCCAGTCGGGCCGAAATGCGATCGTCGCGACGTTGCGCGCGCGTGCCCAGCATTCGGCGATCTGCTCGGCGCCGGTCGGCGTGCCGCCATGCAGCAGCACCATGTCGGCATGTTTGGCGCGCACCTTGTCGAGCGCCTCCCAGATGCGCCGATGATTCTGATAATCGGCGCCGCCGGTGATCGCGATCCGCGTGCCCACCGGGATCAGGACCTGATTGTCGGCGCGCTTGCGTGCGGCGATGAACTCGCGGCTGTCGACCATCGCGGCGGTGAGTGCTTGGCGGTTGACCAGCGAGCCGCTACGCGGTGTCCAGGCACGGCCGAGATGCAGCCGATATTGGTCGGCACAGGCTTCGCGGAAGAATTCCATGGCGTCACGGCGTTCGATCAGGGTGGTGCCCTCGCGCAGCAGGGTTTCGAGCTCGACCGATCTGACTTCGCTGCCGTCCTGGGCGCGGACGGATCGGCGCTGCGCCACTTCATTGTCGTCGAGCTGGCGCTCGATCCGTGACGCGGCGCGGTGGAAGATGTTGCCGATCGCCCAAAGCAGATCCTCAAGGTCGGGCTCGAGCCGTGTGTCTTGGAACGTCGCGACCATCGCGTCGAACATATCGGCGATGGCCCCGGCGGCGTGCCGCGGTTCGGGGAGTGGGCGCGGATCGGGTTCGTCTTCGAACGGGCGATAACCACAGAGCGCAATTTCGTCGAGCAGGTGGGCGGTCTGCGAGAGCGTGCTGTCCTCTTCGTCATCGGTCGTCATGATGATCTCCTTGCCTGTCGGTGCCGCACGGTGCGGGCCTTACCGGCGATCCTCTCGGGCGCCGGCGCAGGGCCGGCGCACCCTTCTTCCCGGCAAGTTCGGGATGACTGGCAATGATCGAAGGGCCGGAGCGAAGCGGAGGACGGGCGCGGCGGCTATTTTGTCTCGCGCTGCAAAGCGGAGGCATCAGCCGAAGCGGCGGAAAATAGCCGCCGCGCCCGTTGCGCCGGCCCTGCGCTGCCGCCAGATCGCCCCTTCAAAGGCCCGCCCGTGCGGTTTCTAACAGGGCAATGATCAGATGCTCGCCATGAGAAGCGGTCCGCTCCTAGACCAGCTACCGAGCGGCTCGCGGCTAAGTTCCCGTCGGCCGAGGGCAAGCGGCGCAGCGCTGGGTCGGTGCCAGTCGGGCGGAATGGGCGGCAGGATTCCGACGCTGTCGGCTGTCCGCACGAAGCGCGGCGTCGGGTCCGTATCCCAACGCCAGGGGCAAATCAGGATGCTAAATTCATCGTCAGGCGCTTCACGACTCCCACCAGGCCGATCGCCAGGAGTGCGGCGAGCCAGAGGCTGGCCGTCGCCGACCAGCTATACCCGACGGCGCCGACGATCCCGCCCAGGACAAGTGAGAGCCAAAGCAGAAGATAGGATATCCAGGCGGTTCGGCTCCCGCCTCTGGCGGCGTCGGCGAGCCGGTGGCCGAGTCTCACCAGCGTGCCGGTCATATAGGTGACACCTATGCTGACCTCTCCCTCGCGCTGGAAAATCGTATTGGACGCGCCCATGGCCAAGCACAACGCAGCGATCGTCGCGAGATCCCAACCAAGGCTTTGGAAGCTTGCCGCCGCGAGGAGGAGGGCCGCCACGCCGGCCGTTGCCGTGACTTTTCGGTGCATGACAAAAATGCTCGAGGCCACAAGGACGTTCAGTGTGACGCCAAGCACGAACAATGCGATCAGCGCAGCGGCCGCCAGACCGGTCGTGGTGGCTTGCACGATCCCGACCGCGAGCCTGGTTGAATTGCCGCTCATGAACGAAACGAACAGGCCGCCAGATTTGAGAAAGCCGATCGAATCGACGAATCCAGCCAGCGCCGCGAAACATAATGCGGCAACACGAAGGTTCCTGTCGTAGCGGATCATGACCGGCCCTTAGCAAGACAGGCCGGGTCGGCCACGTCTGATTTTCGGCCGCGCCATTTAGAAAGTCAAAGCGCCGAACAGCCGGGCGGGTCTGTGATAGCCCGCGCTGTCGCCAGATCGCTCTTTCAAAGGCCCGCCCGTGCGGTTTCCACGGAAGACAATCAGACAGCCGACATGAGAAAGCGGTCCGCGTCTTCATGGAGTAGCTGCGGTGCGAGTCTCGCGGCAAGCTTCTGTCGGCCGAGCGCGCGCAAGGCATCGTTGAAGTCGGCGCCGGTCGGGGGGATCAGCGGAAGGATCTCGATGCCGTCGGCCGCACCACGCTCGCAAAGCGTACGCCAGGCGCCTATTCCGGCGCCGTCAACATCGCGCACGATATAGAGTCGACGAAGCGGTGAAGGCCAGGCGAGCGCGGCGAGATGAGCCGACGAGAGGCAAGCGACCGTCGGCAATGCCGGCATCGGCATATACAGCGACAAGATCGTCTCCAATCCCTCGCCCGCTGCCATGACCGTGCCCGCCGCGCCGAACCGCACGCCATGTCCGAGCAGGTCGCCCATGGCCCGACGCGGCGTGGTGATGTTGGCCTTGTCGCGCGTGGCTGGGTCGAGCCAGGTGCGATGGACGCCGGCGATATTGCCATCATTGTCGGTGACGGCGGAGATGAGGGCTGGGAACGCGCTGGGCGTGCCCGGCGCATCGTCTTCATCTGCGCGATACCAGCAATGCGGGTGGAAGCGCAGCCAGCGTAGATCGCGCGCGTCAGTGATGCCGCGCTGGCGCAGATAGGCCTCGGCGAGGGTGCCGGCGATCGATCGGGATGCGGCGAACAGCCGGCGAGCTGCCTTGCGCGATCCAGCCGGCGCGCGCGGCGTGTTCGGGCCGTCATTCGCTGCCGGCCGGGGCAGCGACAGGAACCGCCGTGCCTCGTCCAGGGTCTCGGCGAACCTGGGATGACCCTGATTGAGGCCGATCAGATCAAGGAGGTCGCCATGCGCGCCGGTCGCGGCGTCGGTCCATTTGCCGGCGGCGCCCTTGCCATGATCGCCGCCCTTCAACCGGACATAGAGGCTGCGTCCTGGCGATCCCAAGGCATCGCCCACGATCCAGTAGCGGCCGACGCGGTGGCCGGCGGCAAGATAGTGTCGGCAGACATTTTCGGCATTTTGCGCGAGCTTGCGCGACAGATCGGATGCGGCTCGGGGCACGAGGATCTCCCGCAAAAAGATGGGGTCCGCCGCGGTGACGGACCCCAGGACGTGACGGGATTATTCAGCGGCGACCGGGAGGGCTTCGTCGCCGTCGGCCACATCCTCTGCGCCGTGCGCGGCGCTGTCGATGGCCGGCTCGCCGTCATTTGCCGCCGATTGCTCGACCGGCGCGGCGACCGGCTCCGGCCCGCGCAGCGGCTCCGGCAGCCAGCCGGTGCCGGCGAGCAGCTGCTCGGCCTCCTTGACCATGTCCGGCTTCTTGAACCCCTCGATCCTGCGGCCCGCCTCGATGCCCTTGGCCTCCTCGACCGCCGCCACGATGCGCGCCTTGGTCACGCGGCCGAGGAAATTGTCGGCCGTCGGCGTCCAGCCGGCGGCGACCATGTCGAGCCCGACCGCCTGCGCCAACCGATCGGCATGGGCGATCGCGCGCGGACGACGATTGTAGGACTCGATCACCGCGTTGACGCCGACCGATACGCAATAGGCGAACAGCATGCGCGCCTTCTCCTCGGCAAATGCGACCAGCGCATCCCACAAATCCTCGGACTCCTTCGGGAGCGCCGACACCCAGGCCTGGTGCCGCTCGTCGAGCATGTGCGCGGAGACGCAGTCGGCAAGCTCCGGCCCCTGCGCGCTGAACGCGACATGTTTGACGTCGAGCTCGATGCAGGAATCGAGGCCATAGCGGTAGAACACCTTCAGGCAGAGCGCATGAAGCGCGGCCAGGAAGGCGATCTCCGGCCGTGCGCCGAGCGCGGCGCGCAGGGCAAGCGTGCGATGCGCGGTCAGCTCGGCGACGAGCCGGTCCGGCAAGGGCTTCATTCCCTCGTCCTCCGGTTCGGGCGCGACGGTCGCGGCGCCACCGGACGACGGCTCCGCCACATCATTGGCCGCCGTCGGCCCCTCGCCCGCCCCGTCCTGATCGCCCATGTCGCCAGGCAACGGCGGCTCGTCCTCGGGCCGGACATAGCCGCGCTCGACCCTGAGATTGCCGCCGCCGTCGATGCTGACGAAAATGCCGGCACGGGCAATCTCCTCGGGATCGTAGCGGACGGGACGGACCTCGAACTCGCCAAGCGCGGTCTCGATCTCGCCGAGCCGCTCATCGACCCCGTCGGGGACCTCGTTGGCTTCCGCATAGCTCGCTTCGAGCGTGTCGAGCTCCGCCTGGAGCGCATCGCGCGTCGCCGTCTCCTCGTCGGAGAGCGGCACCTCCTCGCCGCGCAGCAGCCTGAGGCCGTAGGTGTGGCCATAGGGGAAGCTGATCGCGGCATCGATCCACTTCCAGCCCTCGACCTTGAGCCGCTCGCACTCCTCGCGCAATTTCTCGGTGACCAGCATGTCGAGCAGCGAGGTATCCTGCAGCCAGCCGCCATCGTCGGACTCGAAGAGGTCGCGCATAATGGCGCCGCCGGCCTCCACATAGGCGTCGATGCCCACGAACTGCGCGCGCCGGTCCGAAGCCCGGACCGCGGACTCGGTCAGCATGCGGCGGATCTCGAAGGGCTGCTTCGAATAGGAACGCTGCAGTGCTTCCCAGACCTGCTCCTGGCGCTCATGGTCGGGACTGACGGTGAACGCCATCAATTGCTCCAGCGTCATGCCGTCCTCGGCATAGATGTCGAGCAAGGTCGGGCTGACCGCGGCAAGGCGCAGGCGCTGTTGCACCACATTGACCGAGACGAAGAAGGCCGCGGCGATCTCCTCCTCGGAATGGCCTTTCTCGCGCATTGCTTGGAAGGCGCGGAACTGGTCGAGCGGATGAAGCGGCGCGCGCTCGATATTCTCGGCGAGGCTGTCCTCCTCGGCGAGCCCAGTTTCGCGCACGACACACGGGACCGGCGCGGTCTTGGGCAGGCGCTTCTGCTTGACCAGCAATTGCAGCGCCCGGTAGCGCCGCCCGCCGGCCGGCACCTCGAACATGCCGGTCTCGGCGCCATCGGCGTCGAGCACCGGCCGGACGGTCAGGCTCTGCAGCAAAGTGCGCCGGGCGATGCTCTCGGCCAACTCCTCGATCGACACGCCGGCCTTGATCCGGCGGACGTTCGACTGGCTGAGCACGAGCTTGTTGAACGGAATGTCCCGCGAGCGGGAAAGGACGATCTTCTGGGCCGTGGCCATGGCTTTTCTCCATGACGGGCCGGCCGGGAGCCTCTCTCTCGGCGCTCAACCCGTCATGGACGCGGCGCGGCCCTCTCCCTCTGGGGGGAGAGCCGCGCCGTTTCCATCGGTGCCGGTCAGGCTGCGGCGTGTTTCCGCTCGGCGGCGAGGGTGCGGGCGCGAAGCGCCGACCGGAACACAGCGTCGCCCGCCTCGTGCGAAAGATCGCTATGTTCGACCGTGAGGAGGCAGGCCTCGCGGATGTCCGCATCGGTCACCTCATCGAGGGCGAGATCCTCCGACGGTTCGGCTTCGAAAATCTCGCGAAGCGTGGCGCAAACCTGCTCCTCGGCAAGGCGCAGAAGGACGTGAACCCCATATCCGGGCGCGCAAGCGAGATCGCCATGTTCAGCGCGATCGAGCAGCTCATATTCCATCTCGCTGGTCGAGCTGGAGAGGATTTGGTCGGCGGTGATCACGATGACCATCCCGCCAAACCCGTCGGGGCGCATCTTCGAGCAGGTGAAGGCCGAGACGACGCTGACATGGTCCAGCGTCGCCGAGCGGCAGATGATGTCCTGGAAAATGAAGGCATAGGACTTCATCGACAGGTCGAGCTCGAGATCTTCGGCGTCCGCACCAAGTTCGGCCAGTGCTTCGGCGACGAGGGTGGCGGCTTCGCTGGCGATGCCCTCGGACTGGGCAAGCGCCTCGCGCACCTCGCCGAGGTCAAGCCAGAACATATCGTTGATCGACTGCTCCTCGAAGAAATAGACCGCGTCCCCGTCCGGCTCGGACTCGAAGATCTGCGAGAGGAGCAGCAGCTCCAGCGGGGTCATGTCGGCGACCGGGATATCCGGCTGGACGACGGTGGGCGAATAATAATCGGCCATGTGAAGTTTCCTCGAAAATGCGAGAGCCCGGCGGGATGGCCGGGCTCTCGAAGGTCAGTGAAGTCGGGAAAGGCGGCGGTCAGGCCGCCTCGCGACCGGGCAGCGCGAACGGATCCACAAGTTTGTGGATCGGCTGCGCGCGGCCCATCCAGGGTTCGGGACGGATGGAGCGGACCCAGTCGGCGAAGCTCGGGACGAACCCCAGATCCTCGACGACATGCTGTTCGCCCACCAGCCGGACCGGGACGACGCGCCCGGTCGAGATGGTGATCGCCGGCCCGAAGAACCGCTCCAGCATGAAGATGCCCTCGGCATGGTGCCGGAGCGCCCGATGGCGGAAGTCGGCGGTGATCATCTTGGATTCGTCGAACCACTGATGCAGTGGCAGGAAATCCTCCGCCGTGCCGCCCCATTTGCGTTGCGAGGAAAGCGCGTGGTGATAGCAATGTCCCATCACGTCCTCCTCAGAACTCGTACATGTGGTTGTCGACGGCCTCGATCCGGTAGTTGAAATCGAGCGCGATCGAGTCCTCGGCGACGTCGAACACGAACTCGCCATAGGCACCCTCATTATTCTCCCAGCCGCCATGCTTGGCCTCGAGGATGAGGTAGCACAGGGACTCGAGCGCCTGGGGAAGTGGCTCGGTGCGCCGATGGACCTCGTCGGAGAAGTACTCCGTGCTGGCGATCTCGACCGGCGTGTCGGGGAGCGCGACGATTTCGTCACCGGCCTTCGCCTCGATATTCTCGATCTGGCCGCTGTCGCCGACGCCGTCGAACGATACGGCGACGCTGGTGATTCCGGCTGCGGCGAGCGCGGCGTGGAGATTGGCCTTGTTGGCAGGATAGAGCTCCGCCGCGCGGACCTCATAGGCCGCGAGGCGGCGCATGAAGTCGTCCGCGTCGAATTGCGGCGCGGGAATTGGGGTGTCGTCCGGCATGATCGGTCTCCATGACGGGCCGGCCGGGAGTCCTTCTCTCGGCGCTCGACCCGTCATGGACGCGGCGCGGCCCTCTCCCCCTGGGAGGAGAACCGCGCCGGTCGCGACGAAGCGACGTGACTTAGTGGACGGTGGCGAGGAGCTTGGCGGCCTTGCCCTCCAGCTCCAGCCTGGAATCCTGATGCGGCTTGTCGCGGGCGATCGCGGTGATCCCCTGGACGAAGTCGAAGATGGATTCCGGCTTGCGCCCTTCCTCATCCAATACCCTGGCGATGATCTTCTCGGTCTCGCCTTTCGAGAAGCCGCGCTTGCGCAGGAAGTCCTGCCGATCATCATCGTCGCGGGCGACAATCTGCGCGCGGGCGACCTTGATCCCGGCCATGAACGGTGCCGGGGACGACGTGGCGAACCGCTCCAGCGCCGGCGCCGCCTCATGGGCGAAACGATTGGCTGCGAATTTCGAGTGCCGGATGCTGATCTCCTCGAACCCCTCCGCGCCCCAGATGTTGCGGTTCATGCACACCGCGCGCAGATAGAAGGACGCCATGCCGAGCGTCTTCGAGCCGACCTCGCTGTTCCAGCAATAGAAGCCCCGGAAATAAAGGTCGGGATCGCCGTTCGGCAGACGGCCTGCCTCGATCGGGTGCATGTCGTCGACCAGGAACAGGAAGACGTCGCGGTCGCTTGCATAGAGCGTGGTCGTATCCTTGGTCACCTCGACGAATGGATTGTGGGTCATGGTCGACCAGTCGAGCAGGCCCGGCACCTTCCAGCGCGTGTCGCCGTTGCCGTTGCCGGCGATCTTCATCACCGCGGCGACCAGCTCGTGATCCCAGATCCGGCCATAGTCCGGGCTGGTGACGGCGCGCAGCTCGAGGCGGCCGTCCTCGGTCTCGAGCGTCTTCATGAGCTCGGCCCGATGGGCGACGAGACCGTGCTGCATATTGATGCCGGCGAGCGGTGCCGGCAACTCGCGCAGGTAGCCAGCCGGTGCGCCGACCAGACTGCAGAGCTGGCCGAACGACCAATGGGTCGGCGCGATCGGCTCGTCGCGGCCGGGTACGAGCAGGGCCAGCCGCGCCGCATTGTCCCGCGACGCCTCCACCCGCACCTCCCTGGTCTCGACGGTTCGCGTCGAGGTGCGTTCCGCACGGTCCTTCACCGCTTCATAAAGCTCGGTGAGGGACAAATAGCGCTCGTCATCCGGGCGGGAGAACCATTCGGACGAGACGCGGCCAATGCATTGGCCGCGGGAGATGTCGACCTTGAAGCCGGGACCGGCGGGAGAGGACGCGGGGGACTGGGTGAGAAGGGTTGCCATGGGAGATCTCCGCGACGGGCGCCGAGAGACTCTCTCTCGAATCCTGACCCGTCACGGCGATCGGCGCCTCCTCTTTCTTTGGGACTGTGGTTCGCCGCGCGGCGGTCGCCTCGTCAACACGGTCAACTGACATGGCGCCGAAGCGCCGAACCGGACCGCGATTTGCGGCGACACGCTGCTTGAGGTCGGCGATCGCAAGGGCGCCGCAACCTGATGGCGCGACTGCGCCATTACACATATGCGCGAGCCGGACTGGCTTTGCTAAGCAACCGTGCGATTGAGCTCGCTCGATCAAGCGCGAGCGCGTCCATCCGCTGAAATGGTCGGCGACGAGGGCTTATGACAGCCCCGATCTGCCCCAATGGCTGGCGGGGCCGCGGCACCAGACCGTCATCCCGCCCGGGCGCAGCCGCAAGGTCAAGCGCGACTGCGATCCGATCGTCTACAAGCAGCGCAACGTCGTCGAGCGCACGTTCTGTCGCTTCAGGACTAGCGCCGGGTCGCCACACGACACGACCGAAACATCAAAACCGACTGGCAACCATCGCTATCGCCGCAGCCGTCACCTGGTTGGCCTAATGAACTCCCCAGCTACAATCCAATATTATACCTTCTATAAGAGAGGCGCATGTTAGCTTCTGCTTATAGCTAATATAAATGCTAGAGGCATTGACCGGCTCGGGGTTGCCATACGATGAATTGTAAAATTCATTCGTAAAGAGCGGTAAGAATATGGCTGCCAACCGCGGCTCAATATCGGACAAATTGCTTGATCGAGGCGAGCGCCTGTCGGTCGCCACCATGCATGAAGCCGCCGGCCGATGCGGCGCGCTGCCAGACGATTTGCGGCCGCTCGATTCCGCCATGCGCGTGATCGGGCGGGCTTTGCCGGTTCGATGTCCCAGTGGCGACAATTTGTGGATCCATCGCGCCATTGCACGGGCGCGGCCGCAGGACGTCATCATTGTCGAGGTCGGCGCTTCGGGTACGGCGTTCGGCTATTGGGGCGAGATAATGGCCTCGGCCGCGATTGCCCGCGGTGTTGCCGGTCTGGTCATCAATGGTGGCGTGCGTGATTCCACGCGCCTCATTGAGCTTGGCCTGCCCACCTTTTCGGCAAGGATCACCGTGCGCGGCACAACGAAGGATCCGGCCAAGGACGGTGCGGTAGGCGAGCCGATTCGCCTCGGCGACGTTATCATCCGACACGGCGATCTCGTGCTTGGGGATGCCGACGGCGTAATCGCGCTCACCCCCAATCAGGCGCGGCGCGCCATTCCTGCGTCGGAGCGACGCGAGGCCGACGAGCGGGACATCATCGAGCGCATCGGGAGCGGCGCGCTGACGATCGATATCTACAATCTTTGATCTGACTGGGAGACCGACTGCCGTGATTATCGATGCTCACGCTCATCTTTGTGCGCCGCCGTCCCTTTATGCTCATCGCTGCAATCTCGTCGCGTCGGCGGGCCAATATGGCGAGAGCTGGCGCGCAAAGATTTCCGACAAGGATCTCCAGATGGCAGCGGACGGCAACGTGGCGATCATGGACGCGGTCGGCACGGACATGCAGCTGCTCTCGCCGCGGCCCTTCTTGATGTTGAACGGGAGCGCGCGCTGGAATGACATCGTCGATTGGGCGATGGACAATAACGACACCATCGCGCGAACGGTGAAGCTTCATCCGAAGCGCTTCCGCGGTGTCGGATCGCTGCCCCAACAGGCAGGTCGCCCGGTCGAGTCGCTGTTCCCCGAGATTACCCGCATCACCGAGGAACTCGGTTTCGTTGGAATATTATTGAACCCCGATCCGAGCGAGGGCGGTAACGGATCACCGCCGCTCGGCGATCCTTATTGGTACCCGCTTTACGAGCGCCTCTGCGAGCTCGACCTGCCGGCGCATATTCACAGCGGCAGTTGCTGCAATGGGCGTGAAACCTATGACGAGCATTTCATTGCCGAAGAAAGCCTGGCGATCACCTCGGTCTACCGTGCGGACGTGTTCGAACGCTTTCCAACGCTTAAGCTGATCGTCAGCCACGGCGGAGGGGCTATCCCCTATCAGGTCGGACGCTGGCGCTCGCATCGCGAAACGCGTCGCGCGGCCGGCAAGGTAGCGAAGGGCGCGCCGACATTTGACGAGATCTTGCGGACGTTCTGGTTCGACACCGTTGTTCACAACAAGGGATCGCTCGAGCTGTTGTTCGATGTGGTCGGTGTCGACCGCTGTTGTTTCGGCACCGAGCGGCCCGGCTCCGGCGGTGGAATCGACCCCGCGACCGGACGTCCGATGGATGATCTCAAGCCGGTGATCGAGAGCATCGGATCGCTTTCCGATCAGGACCGTACTGCCCTCTTTGAGGGCAACGCGAGGCGACTCTTCACGCGTCTGGACGTATGACGTGGCGCGGCTCGTTCTAGGCGTTGCTACGTCGCATAGCCCTGTCCTCACCCTCGACAGCAGCGACTGGCTGCACCGCGCGGACGCGGATTATGCCAATCCCGCGCTGACCTTGGCCGATGGCCGCACGATGACGTACGCGGAACTCGTCGCGGAGCGCGGCGAGCTCCATGAAGATCAGACGACGCCGGAGGTTTTCGAGCAGATTGCGATCCGCTGCCAAGCCAGCCTCGATCGTATCGCCGGCGACATCGCCGCGGCGCGCCCCGACGTGGTCGTGATCGTTGGGGACGACCAAGACGAGCTCTATACGGCGGGCAACACCCCCGCGATTGCCCTTTTTTGGGGCGACGAAGTCGTGACGCACCCGTGGGAGGGGGACGCCCCACAGTGGGTGAAAACCATGGCCAAGGGCTATGGCATGGACGAAATTCATCGCTTTCCCGGCCATCGCGCATTCGCCGCCGACCTCGTTCGGGGTCTTGTGGCAGGCGGTGTCGATCTAGCCATCTGCAACGAAGTGCCCGATCCGCAAGTCGCCGGCTTCGGTCACGCATTCGGATTTCCGGTAGAACGCTTGTTTCGCGGGCGATCGATCCCGATCGTCCCGATCATGCTTAATACTTATTTCCCGCCGAACGTGATCTCGCCATCGCGATGCATCGATATCGGTATCGCTCTCAGGCAGGCGATCGAGGCGAGCCCGCTCGATCTACGGGTGGTCGTATTGGCGTCGGGCGGACTCAGTCATTTCGTCGTCGAGGAAGAGCTCGATCGCCGCGTCATCGACAATCTCGGTGCAGATGGCACCGAAGCGTTGCGCGAGCTGAACCGCGACGGCCTGATCGAAGGGACATCGGAGATTCTGAACTGGGTCCTGACCGCCGGCGCGGTCTCGCATCTTCCGGTTCGCTGGACTGCTTATGAACCGTTGCGGCGCACTCCGGCGGGCACTGGAATCGGTCTCGGGTTTGCCGTTTGGGGGGAGACCACGTCATGAATGCGCGATGCAGTATCGCCGTCGAAGGTTTCAGTCATGGTGCGCAGCCGATCCCGGCGGCCGCCCGCGTGGGTCCGTTGCTGATGACGGGTGGAATCTATGGCGTCGATCCGGAAACCGGCGCCATTCCCGACGATGCGAAGCAGCAAACGCGGCTGATGTTCGCCAATCTCAAGCGCGTGCTCGTTGCGGGCGGCGCCTCGTTCGGCTGCGTGGCGCGGATGACAATCTATGTGAAGCGGACCGAGGCGAAGGCGGCACTCAATGAGGAATGGGAGAAAGCCTTTCCCGATCCGGCCTCGCGCCCAGCGCGCCATACGCTGACCTATGAGGGTTTGCCGGCGAACATGATGATCCAATGCGATGCGACGGCATTCATCGGGGCCGATGCCGAGACGGCCGTGGGACAACGGACATGACGGAGCGGGACGCAGCAGACGATCCGCTCGTCCAGCGGCTCGCCCGTCTGGATACACCGACGGTTTCGGACGCACTCGACTCGCTTGGCCATCGGGGCGCGGTCTTTGGCATTGTACCGATGACGGTGGAGCGCCGGATTGTTGGGCGCGCGATCACCGTGAAGCTCGGCCCACCGATTCCCGGCGCGCCCAAGCGCCATCTCGGCGTGGCGACAATCAATATGGCCCATGCAAACGACATCATCGTTGTCGAGCATGGCCGGGACGACGTGTCCGGCTGGGGCGGCCTTCTCTCTCGCGCCGCGGTTGCCAAAGGGATAGCCGGCGTCGTCATCGACGGCGCTTTTCGCGATATCGACGAGGCGCGAGAACTTGGTCTTGCGGTCTATGGGCGCGCCGCTGTCCCGGTCACGGCCCGCGGCCGGATCGCCGAACATGGGTTCGATGTGCCGGTGACGATTGCCGGCGTCTCGGTCGATCCGGGCGATCTGGTCCTGGCGGACGGTAGCGGCATCGTGTTCGTCGCCGCGTCGCATGCAGAAGAGACATTGAGGGCCGCCGAGGCGATCGCGGCCAAGGAGAGCCTGATGGCACGAGACATCGATGCGGGCATACCGCTCGACCAGGTGCTTGGGGCAAATTACGAGGACATGCTGAAAGGGGGCGCCCAATCGTGAGCGACCAGGATCTGTCGGCCCGATTGCGGCATGTCGGAGTCACGGCATTGTCCGATGCACTTGATCGGCTCGGCATCGATGGGCAGGCGATCGGGATCATGCCGGTCGCGCGGACGATGGGTTTCGCGGGGCCCGCCTTCACGGTCCGGATGCTGCCGGTCGGTGTCTCCGGTGGATCGGTCGGCGATTATATCGACGATGTTCCGGCGGGCCATGTCATCGTCATCGACAATGACGGCCGAATGGACGCGACCGTGTGGGGCGACATCCTGACCTCGATCGCGTCCACGATGGGCATCGCGGCGACGGTGATCGATGGCGTTTGCAGAGATTCGGATCGTTGCGTGGATCTCGGTTACGCCGTTTTTGCGCGCGGCAATACGATGCGCACCGGCAAGGATCGCGTGACCGCGAACGCTTATAACGTGCCTGTCCAGATCGCCTCCGTCAGGATCGCGCCGGGGGACTGGCTCGTGGGCGACGCCGATGGCGTCGTCGCCATTCCCGCCGAGCGGCTCGCGGAGGTTCTCGCGATTGCCGAGGATATCGATGCGGTCGAGGCGCGTATCCGCGCCGATGTCGAAGCAGGCATGCGACTGGATCAAGCGCGCGCGAAGTCCAGCTATCATTCGCTCCAGACGCGCGCTCCCAAACAATAGGACGAGCGGCTAGATCGAGATCGGATTCGCATCGAGGCGCACGATCGAGTCAACCTCGCCACGGAAGGCGGGATAGCGTTCCAGTACGAGGGGGTCGTGCCCCGGAATGATGTGGTGCGGCGAGCTCGCGAGCTGACGCATGCGTTCGTAACCAGCCAGCATCTCGACCACGTTCTGGACGACTGGAAACGGACGATCTTGCTCGAAATTGGCGTAAAAGTGTGAGGCGTCCGAACCGAGAACCACCCAGCCGCGCCGTGTTCGCACGCGAGTGATCTGGAGCCCGCGCGTGTGGCCGCCGACACGGTGGACCGTCAGCCCCGGCGCGATCTCGCTGTCGCCATTATGGAAGGCGACTCGTCCATCGAAGACGCGCCGCACCATCAGCGCCACGTCGTCCGCTTCATAGGAATGACGCAGATATTCGTGACACATGCAGCGCCCCGTGCAGAAATCCATTTCCGAATCCTGCAAATGATAGCGGGCAGCCGGGAACAGATCGGCATTCCCGGCATGATCGAAGTGCATGTGCGAGATGATCACGTCGGAGACGGTTCCAGGGTCGATCCCGACGGCTTGGAGACCTTCGGCGACCGGCCGAACGAGCGTCCGGCCGCGCTTCGCCGCCATGGCCTCATCGAAACCGGTGTCGAGGATGTAGGTCTTGCCCGCGCCGACGATCGCCCAGACGAAATAATCGAGGGCCATCGGATAATCATGTTCGTCGCCGCCGATGAAGTTGGCGGCAGCGTTGCGGTCGTGATGACCATAGCGAATGGCGTAAATCTCGAAGCTGTCGCTCATCGTCATCCTTCCGGCGGCTTGGCGGTTGCCGCATCAGTCGCTGATCTCGACACCCGCCCACTGCTCGATCACCCGGGCGATCGAGGTGAAATCCGAATCGGCGCCGTATTGCGCCTGGGTGATGGAGAGCATCGTCCTGACCAGGCCACCCACCATCATCGGCACGCCCAGCGCCTCGGCCTCCTCCAGGCAGAGTCGCATGTCCTTGAGAGAAAGGCCCGTTGCAAAGCCGAAGTCGAAGGTGCGCGGCAACACCGCCCGCGGTAACTTGTCCAACGTCGCGCTGTTGCGACCGCTCGACGCGTTGAGCACGTCCAGCATGACGCGCGGCGTCAGCCCCGCCTTCACGCCGAGCGCAAGCCCCTCTGACGAGACAACGAGCGCCGCGACGGACAGGACATTGTTGATGAGCTTCATCATCTGCGCCTGGCCCGCCCTCTCTCCGACATGGAACGCCTTGCCGAAAATGGCGAGCAACGGCTCGATATCCGGCCACAGATCGTCCGGGCATGCCACCATCAGCGCCAGCTTGCCGGCGATCGCGCCGGCGCGCCCGCCGCTAACGGCCGCATCGACAAATCCGACATCGGCCATCTGGAGCGCGGCGGCGACCTCGGCCGACATGCGTGGACCCGATGTCGAGAGATCGACGATGGTCGCCGGATTGCCCGAAATCAAACCATCGGTGCCGATCGCCACATCGCGCATAATTGCGGGCGTCGGCAGGCTCATGAAGACGATGTTGCTTCGCGCGCCGACCTCGGCCACCGAAGCAGCGATCTCGCCTCCCGCTGCTGCAAGTCCACCACCCGCCGCCTCGTTTGGGTCGAATCCGATGACCCGATGACCGGCGGCAATCAGACGCGGCGCCATGGCACTTCCCATGCTGCCGAGTCCGACAAACCCCAATGCTCCGCGATGCGACATGTCGATTCCTCTTCGCTCGTCTCAGCTGCGCGCGAGCCATCCGCCTTCAACGGGCAGGACGGCGCCATTCATATCCTCCCCGGCCGGCCCGCAGAGCAGCAGCAGCATGTCCGCGACGCTCTGCGGATCGATGAAACGGCCGCTCGGTTGCTTGCCCTCCAGAAAGCGGGCCTCGGCGTCTTTTGCGGTCACACCTTCGCTGTCGACCAGCGCGTCGACCCGCACCTGCGTCCCCGGCGTCCGGACCGAGCCGGGCATGAGCGCGTGGCAGCTGACCGGACTGCCCGCGACCTCGAGCGCAGCAGCACGAGTCAGGCCCTGCAATGCGCTCTTGGTCGTGACATAGCCGACGCGGTCGACGGCGCCGCGCATCCCATAGATCGACGTCATGTTGATGATGCGCCCATAGCCGAGGCGACGCATGGCCGGGAGAACCTGTTGAATCGCGAGGAAGGCGGCGGTGAGGTTGACCGACAATGCGCGGTTCCAGTGATCGAGCGGGAATTTCTCGAGCGGCGCGAAGTGCCGCACCACCGCGTTGTTGACGAGGATTGTTACCGGACCAAAATGCGTAGCGGTGTCATCGATCAGGCCGGTGACCCGTGCTGGATCGGAAAGATCGGCCTCGTGATAGGCGATGCGCGCGCCATGCCGGCACCGTAGCGCGTCAATTGCTCCGGCACATTCGTCCGCGGCGCGGATATCGCTCAGCATCACGTGGGCGCCGGCTTCGGCGAGCGCCGCCGCCATGACGTTGCCGAGCCCGTCGATCGATCCCGTGACGAGAGCCGTTCGTCCATCCAAAGATCGACGGTCAGTCATGGTCGGGCACCAGAGCCGCGGTAAAGGAAGAGGCTTTGTCCAGCCCATCGAACGCCAATGCCATTTCGATCACCCGATCGGCCTGGGCCGGCGACAGCGTGCCGTCGACATTTTCACGAAACTTGGCGACGATCTCTTCGATCGTCATCGGGTTTTCCGCGGAGCCGCGATTGTGCTCCTCCACTTCCTCGATCTCGGTGCCGTCGGCGAGAGTGATGCGCACGATTCCCTTGAACTGTTCCGGCCCTGGCAGTCTGGGATCGACCGCGATGTCGATGCGGTCAGCCAGCGAGAGGATCCCCGGGTCGCTCAGCGAAGCGGGTGAATAAGCGTGGCGGCCAAGCGTGCCACGCACGAGCGCCTCCGCAAGCGTGTACTGGATGCTGACGCGACCGTGGGAATCGGTGCGCGGGCGCCGCTTTTCCGCGAGCGGTTCACAGACGATGCCGACGATATAGGGCGCGACGGGGACGGTGACGCGCGCGATCCAGTCCGGCGTCAAGTTATGGCGTTCACGCAAGCGCAGCGCCGCATCGATATAGGGGTGAATGACGTGCGCTGCGGGAAACGGCTTGAACGAGGCGTTGCGACTGTCCCAGCGCTCGCCGAGTCGAGCATGGAGCCGCGCGAAGGCAGGTTCGGACGCGCCATCCTGAAGATGCGACGCGAAGAGGCCGAACCGGCCCTCAAATATCTCCACCGGCCCGGTCACGCCCTCACGGGCCAGCTGCGCCGCGCGGATGCCGCTCTGCGCGGCCCAGCCCGGATGCAGGAATTTCGATTGGGTCCCGTCGGCCCAACATTGGATCAGGCCGGCCGCGAAGCTGCCGACAATGCCAGCGCCCGCAACCATCTGCGCTTCATCGAGGCCAAGCATTCGACCCGCCAGGAAGGTCGTTCCGAACGGGGCGAACAGGCCGGACGGGTGGAAACCGCGTTTGTGGAATTGCCCCGGCGCGACACTCCCCGCCCGGCTGGAGATTTCGTTACCGATCGCTACCGCGAGGATCACGCTTCTTCCGTTCGTGCTGCCGCCGTCGGCCAGCGCCAGCGCGGCGGCGACCGCGGGGCTGCTCATATGCACAATCGATTCATTGTGGGTGTCATCATATTCGAGCGCCTGAGACAGGGCGCCGTTGACGAAGGCGGCGTCGGCCATGCTGGCGCGTCGACCGGTTCCCCATAGCCGACATCCGGCGTCGGAGCGGCTTTCGGTCGCGCGGCGCACGGCTTGGCCGAAGGCGGTGGCCCCGCCAGCGATCGAAAGACCCGCGACGTCGAGAATGCGCAGCCGCGTGGCGGCAACCACGTCCTCCGGCAGGTCGGCGAATTCGATCTCGGATGCCCACCGGGCAACATGTTCCGAATAAGATCCCACAGCCCCCTCAAGTATCGGTCAGATACCGGTATCATGCCATTAGGTCGCCAAATGTCTGGGCGCAAGGGCCGCGGATAATTCCCCGGAGAGTTCCTCTCAGTCGAGCCGGAGAAGGCGACATCCCTTCGTCAAAATGATTTGCGAGCCTGCGGGATTTGCGACATTGCGATGCTTTGGGGACACCGATAGCGGCACGTCCGGGTGCGAACCCTCAAGGATCAACGTGCGTCGCCGGAGCCCGGTATCTGGCCCGAACTGGAAGGGAAGGGTGCGTGCCTGCCTCCAAGAAAGTGACTGGCACGGTGCGCATGCGCGACGTCGCGGAGCGCGCCCGCGTATCGCGCATGACCGTGTCGCGGGTATTGAACCAGCCCGAGATCGTGAACGAGGCGCTCCGCGTCCGAGTGCTCCAGGCAGTCGAGGAGCTTGGCTATGTTCACAACCATCTCGCCCGCAACCTCTCCTCCAGTCGGTCCAATGTGATCGGGCTGATCCTGCCCAGCCTGGAAAATTCGATCTTCGCCCAGACCGTCAAGGGCATTTCGGATACGCTAAGACCCGCGGGCTATCATCTAATGTTGGCCGAAAGTGCGGATGACCCGGAGGACGAGGAACGGATCGTCACCGCATTTCTCGCGCAACGGGTCGGTGGCCTTGTTCTGCACTCGACGACCCATACGCCAGCGACCATCCGGATGTTGCGCGCGTCGCGGACCCCGGTCGTTGAAAATGGTGACCTCCCAGCCGATCCCATCGACATGGTCGCGAGCTATTCCAATCGCGCCGCCGCAAAGGCGATGACGTTGCATCTTGCGCGCCTGGGCTATGAGCGGATCGTTTTCGCAAGCCTTGCCGCCAATCCCCGTGCCGACGAGCGCCGGCTCGGTTTCTTCGATGCGCTGGCCGAGATTGGCCAATCGCCCGAGCCGAGGCGTGCGGTGAGCGTGTCGCGCGGTTTCGGCGGCGGTACCGAGGCGGTTGGTTACGTCGACGCCGATATGCCCGATGCGGATGCTCTTTTCTGCGCCGGCGATGTGCTGGCGGTCGGTGCGTTGTTCGAATGCGACCGACGTGGCTGGGCCGTGCCCGAGCGGCTGGCCATTGCGAGCTTCGACGATCTGGACCTCATGCGTCACGTCAGCCCCGCCATCACCTCGTTGCGTCTGCCGCGTTACGAAATCGGCCGGCGCACCGGCCGAATGCTCCTTGGCCGTATCAACGAGGAGCAGATGCCGATTAAGACTGTCGATCTGGGGTTCGAACTCGTCCAGCGCGCCAGCAGCTGAGCTGCGCGACGACAAAGTGCTTGAGGCTCAATCGGCACTGGCTTCACGAAAGATGGAGGCTGAAACGGGCGCACGGTCACCCGCGCGCCGCGTCCAGTTCGGCAAATGCTTCGCGGGCTATGCGGGTTGAATCAAGGCCGGCGGGTACCCCGCAATAGATCGCGACCTGCAGCAGCACCTCGCGAATCTCGTCGCGAGACAACCCGTTGGTGAGCGCCGCCTTGACGTGCAGCTTGAGCTCATTTGGTCGATTGAGCGCGCTGATCATACCGATATTGACCAAGCTCCGGTCGCGCCGCGAAAGGCCTTCACGACTCCAGACCTTTCCCCAGCAATATTCGGTCGAAAGCTCCTGCATGGGGCGGCTGAAATCATCGGCGGCGGCAAAGGAGCGGGCCACGTAATCCGCCCCCAAAACCTCCTTGCGCAGCGCCAGCCCGCGTTCGTAGTCGTCACTCGCCATCAATGATCTCCTCGGATTGTTGAATCGGATCGGCGACGGGGTCGCCCTTGCATAACGCTATCGCGATGAGATACCGGTAACAAGTCCGTTGATGCAACCGGGCGCGTCCGGCACGGGGCAGGAGGATCGAATATGAACCAGCTTGTGGGGAAGACTGCGATCGTCACGGGCGCGGCGCGGGGGATCGGCCACGCCATCGCGATCGCGCTCGCGCAAGCTGGAGCGGGCGTCATTCTCGTTGACCTTCGCGCCGAAGAAGCCGCGCGAGCCGCCGGCGCGATCCGCGCCACGGGGGCGGCGGCCTGGGCATTCGCCCTGGACGTCGCCGACCCCGCAGCTTGCGAGGCCCTGGCGGCGCAGACCGCGACCGAGATCGGTGGCATCTCGATCCTGGTCAACAATGCCGGCGTGATTTTTCCGGGGCGGATCGACGATCCGGATGCTCGCGCGCACTGGGAGCGGACATTGGCGATCAATGTCGGCGGGCAATTCAACATGTGTCGTGCCTTCCACCGGCAGCTCCAGGAGACGCGGGGGGCGGTCATCAATCTTGCCTCGATCCGGTCCTTCGTCGCCGCCGGCAATGCTGCGGCTTATGCGGCCTCGAAGGGCGCGGTGATGCAGTTTACGAAGGCGCTCGCGGTCGAGTGGGGCGCAGAAGGGATTCGCGTGAACGCGATCGCCCCCGGATTTGTTGAATCGGCCTTGGTTCCGCAGGGCGAAAAGACGCCGGAACGAGAGGTGGCGATCATCGAACGCACGCCGCTGCGCCGGCAGGGTCAGCCGGCCGATATTGGCGGACTTGCGGTCTTTCTCGCTTCCGACGCGGCGTCCTTTCTCACCGGCACGATCATCCCGGCAGACGGCGGCTATCTCGCCGGCTAGATGGTGTCAGCCGCGGATCGCTGCGATAATCGCGTCATAGCTGTCGGGATTGATATCCACGTCGATGAGCGCTGGACGCCCGCTTGCGAGAGCGTCTGCGAACGCATCTCCCAGTTCGGTCTCTTCCGAAACGCGGCGTGCGTGCCAGCCGAAGCCGGTTGCGACGGCCGCGAAATCCGTTCGCGAGAAATCTACGCCGGCCGGAGCGAGCTGCCGCCGACGCTGCTTCGCGCCGATCAGGGTGAGCGCCGAATCGTTGAATATGATCACGATTGGCCGGGCGCCATATTGGATAGCGGTTCCGAACTCGCCAAGACACATCATCGCGCCGCCATCGCCGGTGAAGGCCACGGTGGTCCGGGCTGGATCGGCCAGGCTCGCTGCGATTGCCGCCGGAATCGCGAACCCCATCGTCGAAAGGCCGCGCGAGATCAGCGAACGGTTGGCGTCCGCGCAGCGCCACATGTGCAGCACCGGCAGCATGTGCGCGCCGGCATCAATGGTGATGCAGCTGTCGGCGGGAAGGGCGCTGATGGCGGAACGCATGAGCGCGGCGGGCGCGATGCCATCGCCCGTGAAGATTTCGGCGGCGGACCGGAGGGCGTGCTTCTGCTCGGCCAGCTCTGCCTCGCTCCAGCCGCGCGCATCGACGGCGTCGGTAAGACTGGAGAGGGACCGCGCGATGTCTCCCGGCACAGATATGGTCGGATCCAGCAATGGCGGCATAAAGACGTGATTGGTGAGCTCGAGCGTCGGCAGGCCGGCGTAGCGCCATGGCTGCGGCGGCCCTTCAACCGGGTCGAAGCCGTATAGTAAAATGAGATCGGCCGCGCGCATCAGCGGTTCCTCCGCAGCGCCGCCGGCATAGAGGCCGAGCCCGCGTGAATCATATTCGGACACGACGCCCTTGGCTTTGTAGGTCGTAAGGACCGGGCAATGAGTCGTCTGGACGAACGCGCGAAGCGCGGCGGTCGCTGCGTTCGAACGCGCCTGGAGGCCGGCGAGGATCAGTGGTCGCCGCGAGCGGGCGAGCAATTCGCGCCCACGATCGAGATCGTCGGGCGATGGCGCTGGGAGGACGGGCCTGTCCATTCTGAAAGACGAGGGCAAGGCGCCGCGCCGGATCGCCGGACCCGAGACCTCAAGATAAGCGGGGCCCGGCGGGTTGCCCTGCGCCGCATCCAGTAGACGGTCGACCTCCGCGACACCGTCCGCACCGCGCAGATCGGACCATGCTCGCGTAAGGGGCGCGAGCATGGCAGCCTGGTCGATCCGCTGGTGACTGACATGGGCGTCGTGGTCGTGATAACCATCGGCGATCAATAGCAGCGGAGCGCGATCGAGATGCGCGTAGGCGACGCCGTTGGCGGCGGCCGCGAGGCCCGGCCCGCGGGTCGTCATCGCCACGCCCGGCGCACCGCCGATCTCCGCAGAGACGCAGGCCATGATCGCCGCCGATGTCTCGGTCCGCGTCAGGATGAAGCGGAGACCCCGCCGCTCGGCGGCGGCGATGAAATCGAGATTGCACTCGCCCCCCGGCACGCCAAAGATGTGGCGCACGCCCGCATCCGCGAGCCGAGCGATGATCGCTTCGGTGACCGTTTCGATTGTCATGATGCTCAGGCGGCCTGTTCGAGCGTGGGCGCGCTGTCCCCCAGCGTCACCCGGCGCAGGTCGCGCGGATAGGTCTGGTCATCGTAACGCAGGCCGCGGTGCATGGTGCAGCGATTGTCCCATATGACGAGATCGCCCATGGTCCAGCCATGCGAATAGACGAACTCGCGTTGTGTCGCGAACTCGGTGAGCTCGCGGATCAACGCCATCGCCTCCGGACGCGGCGAGCCTTCGATCGCGCCGATATGCGCCGAAAGATAGAGCGCGTGCCGCCCCGATTCCGGATGCAGGCGTACAAGCCGTTGGCGCACCGGTGCGCAACGCTCCATCTCCTCTGGGCTGAATGCCTCGAACCCGAGCTGGGCGCGTGAGTAGATCAGCGAGTGATGCGTCACCAGATGGCGGACCTGCTCCTTCATCTTGTCGGGCAGCCGTTCCCAGGCGATGCGCGTGTCGACATATTCGGTGTTGCCGCCTTCGGGCGGAATCACGCGCGCCTGGAGCATCGACCAGTAAGCGGGCGTTGGCTTGAAGCTGCTGTCGCTATGCCAAAGCAGGTTGCCGAGATTGTACATGCGGCGCCGGTCGTCCGCAGGCCAGATCTTCCCATCGGGACCCAGATTGGAAATGTCGTTGATCTGCATGTTGGAAAGGCGGCGCCGAGCCTGATCCACGAGCGTTGGAGTTGCCTCGATCGCGCCGAATTGTTGGGCGAACGCCGCTTGCTCGTCGTCGGTCATGTCCTGGCCGGGAAAGACTAAGACCGCGAAGCGATCCATCGCTGCCTTGACCTCGGACTTCTGCGTCTCCGTGAGTGGTACGCGCAGGTCGACACCGTTGGCACGCGCGCCGAAAAGCGGATGGATCGACGTCAGCTTCAATGAGCCGGTCGGGCCTGGGGTGGCGGCTTGAGCGGGCATCATGCTCTCCTGTCGGATGGTGGCGCCGTCGCGCTCATGCTAGTTGATGAGCCGGGCAAGGACGCGGGCTGGCGCGCCGTCGCTGCCAGTGATCGGCAGAGCGCCGAAGAGGAATTCGGCGCGCTCGCCCGCAAGCGCCGCGTGCCCGGTCAGGTGCTCGCAAATCAGGATTCCGTTTGCGAGCAGGATACGATGGACCGGCCAGTCGAAGCCCGGTTGGCGCAGATGGTAGACGAGGTCCGGCGTCGCGAAATCGCAGGCGAGGAGCTTGATCCGACGCTCCAGCAGCCAGAACGCCGCGTCGGCGCTGAGGCTCGGGTGATGCTCATAATCGGGCGTACCGAAGCGGCGGGCCCAGCCCGTATCGAGCGCCAGGATGTCGCCTTCGCGCACGTGAGGGCGGCAGCACTCCAGGTCGGAGGCATCGATGACCTGGTTCGGTTCGGCCTGGATCCGCCAGACGATGCCCTCTCCGCCCAGCCGGTCGGGGGGGATCGAGGCCATGTCGGGCGCATCCGCGAAATAGTGAAGCGGCGCATCGACATGGGTGCCGGCATGCGCCACCATATGGATGTCGGTGACGTTGAAAGGGTCGTCCGGCAGGCTCTTCAGCCGGTCGAACCGGGGCGACGGAAAGATAGACGCGCAGGGCATACCGGGGCCCGCGACATGGGTGAGATCGATCCAGGGCCCTGTCGGTTGCGCCGGTGTTCGGGGCGCGGCGGGAAGATCGAGCCAACCGATCCAGCCGCGCGGCGTCGGGGGGCAATAATCGCACATGCTCTTCTCCTCTGCTGCGCGCAGCGAGCGTCAGGTCTGGACCCGGAACGGGTCGCGTTCGACCTCGGACAGGCTGATCATCACATTCTTCGTGGTGAGGAACTCGCGCAGCCCTTCCTCGCCGCGTTCGCGGCCGAAGCCGCTATCCTTGATGCCGCCGAATGGGGTCTGAACCGCAACGGCCCGATAGGTGTTGACCCAGACCATCCCCGTGCGCAGCGCGCGCGACACGCGGTGCATCCGGTTGAGGTTCTGCGTCCAGATGCCCGAAGCGAGGCCGAAGCTCTGATCGTTCGCTATCCCGATCGCTTCGTCCTCGGTGTCGAAGGGTATGATCGAAAGCACCGGTCCGAAAACCTCTTCGCGGGCGATCCGCATGTCGTTGCGCACGTCGGCGAAGACCGTCGGCTGGACGAACAGACCTTTCGCGAGCGTGGCGTAGCGGGCCGCCCCTCCGCCCGTGACGAGGCGCGCACCGTCACTCTTGGCGGATTCAATGAACGACAGAATGCGCTCGAACTGAGGCTCGTTCGCTGCGGTGCCCATTTCGGTCGCCGGATCGAGCGGATCGCCGAGACGAATATGTTCCGCGCGCGTCGCGAGCTCGGCGACGACGGTCTCGTAGATGGGGCGCTGCACCAGCAGGCGCGAGCCGGCAATGCAGGTCTGCCCGGAGGCGGCGAAGATGCCCGCGAGCGCACCGATGATTGCCTGGGGAAGATCGGCATCCTCGAAGATGATGTTTGGGGATTTTCCGCCGAGTTCGAGGATGAGGGGGGTGAGGGTTCGGCCGGCGGTGGCGGCGATCTCCCGCCCTCCCGCGGTGCTGCCCGTGAAGCTGATCTTGTCGAGTCCGCCATGTTCGACCAGTGCCTTGCCGGCGCGCACGTCGCCGGTGACGACGTTGAAGACTCCCGCCGGGAATCCGGCTTCCTCCACTAGCTTAGTGAATTCCAGCGTCGTGACAGAGGCGTGTTCCGATGGTTTGACGACGACGCAATTGCCCGCCGCCAGCGCCGCCGGCACCTTGTTGGCGAGCAGTGCGATCGGTGAATTCCAGGCGGTGATCACGCCGATCACACCCAACGGCTCAAGCGTCGCGTAGTCGAACAGATCATCGCGGTCGAGCGGGATGACCTTGCCAAAGATCTTATCGGCATAGCCAGCAAAATAACGGAACACGCGCGCGCAGAAGCGCATCTGCGATCGCGTCTCGCGGATCACCTTGCCGTTGTCGAGCGATTCCAGCGTCGCCATGCGATCGGCGTCGCGTTCGATCAGATCCGCGAGCCGAAACATCAACCGCGCGCGTTCGACACCGGGAAGGCAGCCCCACTTTTGCTCGAAGGCCTCGCGCGCGGCCGCGATGGCGGCGTCGACATCGGTCGCATCGGCCTGGGCGATGCTTGCCCAGGCCTGCCGGTTGAACGGATTGCGCGTAGGAAATCGCTCGCCGGACGATGGCGGCACCCAGCTGCCGCCGATATAAAGACCATATTCCGCCTGCGCTGCCAAACGACTTCCCCTCATCCTTTCGGAGCGGAGAATTAGCGGGCGCCGAGGACCCACTCTAATATATTATCCCTTAATGAGGGATAGGATTCCATTATGGCGGGCTTCGTGAGATTCCGATTTGTCGGTCATTGATGGCGCGGTTGCGTATTTTCCGCGCGACGGCTCCGCTGCTATACTATTTAGCTATACTGGCACCAAGTCGATTGTATTGGAACCAATGCTGGCGGGGCTTAGGATCATCTGGAGCCATAAGCCGCCAGGAATGAAAGTGCCCGCGCCAGACACCCATGACGACAGTTATGATTTTATTGTCGTGGGCGCCGGCTCAGCGGGGTGTGCGGTGGCCAACCGTCTGTCGGAGGATGGGCGCGAACGCGTGCTGCTCATCGAGGCAGGGGGCCGGGATTCCAGCCTCAAGATCCACATTCCGCTGATGGTCGTCCATTTGCTCAAAGATCCAAAATTCACCTGGCCCTTCGTGACCGAGCCGCAGCGCGCGCTCAAGAATCGGCAGCAGCTCTGGACGCGCGGACGGGTTCTTGGCGGGTCGAGTTCGATCAATGGGAACGTCTATGTCCGCGGCGATCCGGCCGAGTTCGATTCATGGAAGGAGCAAGGCCTGCCGGGCTGGGGCTGGCAGGATATGCTGCCTTACTTCAAGCGGATGGAGAGCTATCGCGAGGGCGATCCCGATGTCCGCGGTCACCACGGTCCGATCGGGGTCACCAGCCTCAAGCATTTCGATGCGCTTGCCGATGCCTATGTCGATGCATGCGCCGAGGCCGGGTTCGAGGTGGTCGAGGATTATAATGACGGCCGTTACGAAGGGGCCGCCTATCTCCAATATTCGACCCGGCGCGGTTTCCGGTCGTCCTCGGCGGTCGGTTATCTGAAACCCGCGCGGCATCGTCGCAATCTGGATGTGATGGTGGACGCGTCTGTCACCCGCTTACTGATAAAGAATGGCGCGGCGAGCGGGGTCGAGGTGCGCCAGGGATCCCGAATCCTTCGGATCGCTGCGCGCAAAGAGGTGATTCTTTCGGCCGGGCCAGTACAGAGCCCCAAGCTGCTCGAACTTTCCGGCATCGGTCAGCACCAGCTGCTGCAGCGCTACGGCATTCCGGTGGTCCGGGACTTGCCGGGCGTGGGTGAGAATCTGGTTGACCATCCCAATACGCGACTGACCTTCGAATGCAGTCGGCCGATTACCATCAACGACGTGCTCCAGCGACCCACCGCGAAGATAAGAGAGGGTCTGAAGTTCGCCTTGTTCGGCAAGGGATTGCTCTCGATCTGTTCGGCGGTCGCGCACACCGTGATGCGCTCGACACCCGATCAGCCGCGGGCGGATCTCAAGCTTCAGCTTCAGCCCTTCTCCGGAAAGGACCGCTATGCCCGCCGGCCGCAGGATGGGCTTGATGCGCATTCCGGTTTCACCATCGGCGTCATGGGCTTGCGGCCCCATAGCCTCGGCTGGACGCATGTCTCGTCCGCCGATCCGGATGAATATCCAAGGATCGATCCCAACTACCTCGGGGATTCGCGCGACGTGGACGTGCTGCTGGCCGGGATCAAGGCGGTGCGGCGCATCGCCTCCTGTCCGGCCATGCAGCGCATGATCGTGCGCGAGACGCGGCCGGGCGGCGAGATCGCGACAGACGAGAAGATCGTCGATTACATCCGTGAGACCACGCAGACGACCTGGCATATCGTCGGAAGCTGCAAAGCGGGAACCGACGATCGCGCGGTGGTTGATCCTGAGTTGCGCGTACACGGCGTGCGCCGACTGCGCGTGATCGACTCCTCGATCTTTCCGACGATCCCGTCCTCCAACACCAACGCGCCCACTATCGCGCTCGGCGAGCGCGGCGCGGACATCGTGCTGGCGAGCTGGCGCAACGACGCGCGAGCCGCCGCATGATCCGGATCGAAGGTATCGAGCTTCACGTCGTGGAGCTGCCGGTTCGCCTGCAGCGCACATTTTCCAGTGGCAGCTACGACACGGGCCCCGCTGGCCAACTCCTGGGCAAGCCGCTTCTGCTCAAGCTGCATGCTGAAGGCGTGACCGGTATTGCGCAGATTCGACCGATCACCCCTGGTCACTTCGTCGCGGACACCGTTCATAGCGTTATTGGCGCCATCCGGGACATTTATGGTCCGCTGCTCAAGGGCCAGCGAGTCGCCGATCTAGAGGCGATCGATGACTTGCTGACGTCACGTCTGGCCGGCAATCCTGCGGCGCGCGCGTTGATCGATATTGCCCTCCATGACGCGCTGGGCAAAGTGCTGGGCGTGCCGGTGCACGATCTCATTGGGGGGCGTGCCAACGAGACGATCCCGCTCGAATGGTCGGTCAGCCTCTATGACGACGTCCAGCGAATGGTCGACGATTCGCGCCGCGCCGTCGAGGAATTCGGCATCAAGGTTCTCTGCCTGAAGGCGGGCGGCCGGAGGGGATGGCGTGAAGACGTACGCAACCTCGAGGCGGTACGCGCGGCGGTCGGGCCGGACGTCATGATCGGCGTCGATCCGAATACTGGCTGGACGGCTGCGGACAGCGTACGGGCGCTGTCGGCGATGCGCGCGTTCGATGTCGGCTATTGCGAGCAACCGGTCGAGCGTAGCGACCTTCGTGGCATGGCCGCGATCCGCGCGCAGGTGGGCGGCGTGCCGATTATCGCCGACGAAAGCCTGTTCACGATCGAGCAGGCGGGCCAGATTGCACAGGTCGGCGCGGCGGACGTTTTCTGCATCAAGCTCTACAAGGTCGGTGGGCTATTGCCGGCGCGCCGGATCGCTGCGGTTGGGAAAGCGCATGGGATCGGGATCAATTGCGGCGGACTTGCCGTCGCCTCGCAGATCGAAGCGGCAGCGGCCGCACATTTCTGCACCGCGACACCCGCTTCGCGCACTTTCGGGGCGGCCGAATTCGTCTTCGGCGTGGGCGCGCTCGGCGCGGACCCACTGATTGCCGAAGGCGCGATGGCGATATGCGACGGCGCGGTCTCGCCGCCGACAGGCCCAGGTCTCGGACTTCGAATCGACGAGAAGATGCTGAGCCGCATGTCGCTCGCGCGCGAGATGGTCTAGCTTTCTCTGCCTGTTGCGGCGCGGAACGTGCGCATGGTGCTCCGCACCACGGCTGGCGTCAGATGGGGCGCCACCGATTGGATGAAATCGAGGAGGAAGACTCGCAGATAGGTGCTCGGTCGCAATGCGATCTTGATCGTGCTCGATGGCAGCAGGTGTGACGCGTCGCGCGCGCCGATTTGCGTGTCGTGTTCGGCATCATAGGTCATATCGGCGAGGATGCCGATGCCCAGCCCAACGCCGACAAAGGTCTTGCACACGTCCGCGTCGATCCCGCTCATTACGATTTTGGGGTCGAGCCCGGCTTCGGCAAACGTCTTCATCACTTTCCACCGGCCGCTGTAGCGCGTGTCATAGGTGATGATCGGATAGCGCGCGATTTCTGCAAGGGTGAGCACGGCAACATCTAGGATCGGGTGGCCCAGCGGCGCGACGATGCAGCGCTGAAGGTCGAAGCAGGGAAGCTTGACGAGGTTCGGGAAATCACGGACCGTCTCGGTGCCGATCGCGAGGTCGGCATCGCCGGATTCGACGAGGGCGCAGATTTCCTCCGGGTCGCCCTGCTTCAGCACCAGCTTCACCTCGGGATAGCGCGCGACAAATTGGCGAACGACCTCGGGAAGCACATAGCGCGCCTGGGTATGGGTCGTCGCGATCGTGAAGACACCGCGATCGCCTGCCTCTATCTCTTCCTTGAGTGATCGCAGCGCGGCGACATCGGTAGCGACGCGCTGGGCGATCTCGAGCACGACCTTTCCCGGTTCGCTCAGCCCGACGATGCGGTTGCGGGTCCGCAGGAAGATGTCGAACTTGAGCTCTCGTTCCAGGGCTTGAATTTGGCGGCTCACGCCGGGCTGCGACGTGTTGAGCGCCGCTGCGGCGGCGGAGAGGCGATTTCCGTGCCGGACGATCTCTGCGACGTATCGGAGTTGCTGGAGGTTCATGTCTTAGTATAACCTTTATGCATGTCTTAATGCCGCAATATTCCGTGACAGCATAGTAAAAATCACAGAGGGACCCGGCGGAGCTTGCCGGCGGCGACCGGCGTGGGATCGGTCCGAGCCGACGGGAGAAGCGACGTTGAGGCGACAACCAGATTATGATGTGGTCGTGGTTGGCGGTGGCAATGCCGCGCTGTGCGCCGCGATCAGCGCGACTGAAGGCGGAGCGCGCGTCCTCGTGTTGGAGCGTTCGCCGATCGAGGAACGCGGCGGCAACACGGCCTATACCGACGGACTGATGCGCACCGTCTACGACAGCGCCGACGACATTCGCGCCTTCTGCCCCGATCTGACCGACGCCGAGGTCGAGGTCAGCGATTTCGGCACCTATACCGAGGAGCAGTTCTTTACCGACATGGGGGAGATCACCCAGTATCGCACCGATCCCGATCTGTGCGAGATCCTGGTCAAGCATAGCCGTGAGACGATCCTGTGGTTGCGCGATCAAGGCGTTCGCTTCTTCCCCAATTTCGGTCGTCAAGCCTATCGCATGGACGGCCGCTTCAAATTTTGGGGTGGTGCGACGATCGCAGTGGCGAGCGGTGGCCCAGGCCTCGTTGAATCTCTGTTCAAGGCAGCGGACAAATGCGGCATCGTGGTGCGTTACGACGCCTGGGTACGCGAGCTCCTGTGCGAGGAGGGCGGGGTAACAGGCGTCGTGATCTCCGCCTCCGACGGCGAACGCGAGACCATCCGGGCAGGATCCGTGATCCTCGCCTGCGGCGGATTCGAGGCCAATGCCGAGTGGCGCGCGCGCTATCTCGGGCCCGGCTGGGATCTGGCGAAGGTGCGCGGTTCACGCTTCAATACCGGCGACGGTTTGGCGATGGCGCTCGCGGCCGGCGCGCAGCCTTATGGTCACTGGTCGGGTTGCCATGCCGTGTCTTGGGAACGTAACGCGCTCGACTTCGGCGATCTCGCGCTGACGCCGCAATATCAGCGGCATTCCTATCCGCTGTGCATCATGGTCAACTGGGACGGCCGCCGCTTCGTCGACGAGGGAGCGGACTTTCGCAACTACACCTATGCCAAATATGGCCACGCGGTGCTTCAGCAGCCAGGACAGCTCGCCTGGCAGGTCTATGATGCGAAGGTGACGCATCTGCTGCGCGACGAATATCGCACCCGCGGTGTGACCAAGGTCACGGCGCAGACGATCGAGGAGCTGGCCGACCGCATCGGCGAGATCGACAAGGCACAGTTCCTGGCGACGGTTGCCGAGTTCAACGATTCGGTGGACGAAGAGAAGCCCTTCGATCCCAACGTGAAGGACGGCCGCAGCGCGCGCAGCGGTGGCGTCGCGCGCAGCAACTGGGCCAACCGGATCGATACGCCGCCATTCGAGGCCTATGCCGTCACCTGCGGCGTCACCTTCACCTTCGGCGGCGTGCGCATATCGACCGATGGGGCGGTGATCGACACGAACGGCCATCCGATTCCCGGCCTGTTCGCGGCCGGCGAGATGGTCGGTGGCATCTTCTACTTTAACTATCCGGGAGCGAGCGGGCTCACCAGCGGGTCCGTCTTCGGGCGCCTCGCGGGCCGCAGCGCCGCCGCCTTCGCCAAATCGGCCGAGCCCGTGCCGGCCTGAACCCGGCCGCGCCCCACCTCACTCATCTGTCAGGATCTGCCACATGACCGCCCACGCCGACATCGCCGTTCCCGACACCACTCACCAGGTCGCCGAATTTGGCGCCAACCTGCAATATGCCGATTTGCCCGATGATCTGATCGTCAACGCCAAGCGATGCATCCGCGACAGCCTCGGCTGCGGGCTGTTCGGGTCGCCCAAGCCTTGGACGCAGTCGGTGGCGCGGGTCGTCGCTTCGCTCGGGCAGGCACCCAAAGCGAGTGCATGGGGCATCAAACTGCGCGCCGATGCTCTCGGTGCCGCCTTCATCAACGGCACTGCGGCGCAGGGATTCGAGCTCGACGATTGCCACGATCAGTCGATGTCGCACTATGGTGCCGGCGTGGTGCCGGCGGTGCTCGCATGCGCCGAAGGCTTTGGCACGTTCAGCGGCAAGGACGTGATTCTCGCCACTGTCGCGGGCTATGAGCTCGGGACACGGATTGGCAATACCGTTAGCCCCCACGCTTTCCATCGCGGCTTCCATCCGTGTGGGCTCACCAGCACCTTTGCCTCGGCCGCCGCGATCGCCCGGTTGCTCGGGCTCACCACCGATCAATATGTCAGCGCGCTCGGCCTTGCCGGTTCGCAGGCCGCCGGCCTGATGGCCTCGCAATTCGGCGCAATGGCCAAGCGCTTCCATTCCGGCAAGGCCGCCCAGAACGGGATCATCGCCGCGCTGTGCGCGCGTGAGGGATTGACGGGCGTGCGTAACGTGCTGGAAGCACCTTATGGCGGATTCTGCTCGACCTACGCGGCCGAATATAATCTCGATTGGGCGACCGACGGGCTCGGCAGTGAATTCGAGATGCGCAGGAACGGGTTCAAGCGCTATTCCTCGCTAGCCAGTAGCCAGACGTCGGTGGACGCATTGCGGCAGATTATCGCGCGTACCGACATCAAGGGCGAGGATGTCGCGAAGGTTCGGATCGGCACGACCAATATGGTCTATGTCCATTGCGGCTGGCCCTATGAGCCCAAGGAAACGATCACCGCGCAGATGAACCTGCCCTATACTGCGGCGGTGACGCTGCTGGAAGGCAACGCCTTCGTCGATCAATATGCCGATGAGAAGCTGCGCGATCCGGTCATCCTGGATCTCGCCGATCGCGTAGAGGTCTATGTCGATCCAGAGCTCGACGCCGGCGGGCCGCACGAGATGCGTGCGGTGCGGGCTGAGGTGACGATGCGGTCGGGCGAGGTTCATCGGGAGGACGTCACTTATCGCAGCGGTCATTGGAAGAACCCACTGTCGGAGGACGTGCTGAAAGGGAAGTTCCGCGATCTTGCCGGCCGTGTTCTGGTCGGGGACGCGGTGACCGAGGTCGAGCGGATCATCGACAACCTGGAAAACGAGGAGGCGCCGGCAGAACTGCTTGGTCGGGCGCTTCAGCGCACCCGCTGAACCGGAGGGAGGATCGATGGGACGGGCATTGGCCGAGATTTTCGCCGACTATGCAGCCGACTTTTCAAGCGCGGACATGCCGGGATCAGTACGCGATGCGGCGCGCTGGCACGTGATCGACGCGATCGGCGTATCGATCGCCGGCGCCAGTCCCGAAGAGGAAAGCGGCCGGGCCGCCGCCGAACTCGGCCGGACCTGGGGCGACGCGACGGGGGTACGGCTTCTCGGTCTGGGGCTTCGGGCACGGCCGGAGCTGGCAGCCCTGCTCAACGGTGCGCTCGCCCAGGCACTCGAGATGGACGACAAGCACGGTTCGTCACTCGCTCGGCCCGGTTCCACGGTCGTTCCGGCCGTGCTCGCCACCGCGGAAGCGAAGGGCGCAACGCTCGCCGAAGCCATCGACGCCGCGGTTGTCGGCTATGAAGTCATGATCCGGCTCGGCTTCGTTGGCGGCGATCGTTTCCTCACACGCGGCTATCACACCAGTTCCCTCATCGGCTCCTTCGGCGTTGTCGCTGCGATCGGTCGCCTCGTCGGAGCCTCTCCGGCGCGGATCGTCGATGCGTTCGGAATCAGTGGAACCTTCGCGTCGGGCATCCAGGAATCGACGCGAACCGGGTCGACCTCGAAAATCCTGCACGGAGGTTGGGGCGCCCATGCCGGAATGCTTGCCGTCGATCTCGCTCAAGCCGGAATCAGCGGTCCCGCGAGCGTATTTGAGGGCAAATTCGGCTTCTTCGAGACCCACCTCACGCCGATCAATGGCCCGCTGGATTTCGCACGCGCGGCCGAGGCGCTGGGTAGCCGCTGGTATCTGCCGGAGACGGCTTACAAGCCCTACCCCTGCTGTCAGCTGCTCCATGCCTTCATAGAAGCGGTCAAACGGATACGCGCGGATTTCGAACGCGACGGCGTCGGTCCTGCCGATATCGATACGATCCATTGCCAGCTCGCCGAGCCTGGTCTGACGCTCGTCACCGAGCCGCTCGAGCGCAAGAAGGCACCGAGCACGCCGCACGAAGGGAGGTTCAGCCTCTTTTTTGGTGTCGCGGCCGCTTTGGTCGACGGCGATGTCGGACTCGAGACCTTCCTCCCCGAGCGGCTTGGCGATCCCGAGATCCTGAGGCTGGCGCGGTTGACGGCGGCGTCAGCCGACCCCGAGTCCGATTATCCCGCCCATTGCCCTGCACGGCTGACAGTGAAAGCGCGCGGCAAGACCTATTTCAAGCACGTACCCTATCATCCGGGTTCACCAGAAGCGGCGCTGACTCGCAACGAGGTGCTCGCCAAGTTCGAGCGCAACGCTCGCTGGTATTTTGGCGGCGATGCGCGGGCAGTTGCTGAAACTATGGCGCAGATGCCCGAGACGGCACCGATCGCGGAATTCCTCGCCCACGCGGACCGGGGGGCGCCTTCGCGTCGGGTATCGTGAGCGGAGCCGCAGTGCCCAAGTGCTTCGATCGTCTGTTCATCGGGGGCGAATGGGTCGCGGCCCATTCGGATGCGGCGATCGCGACCATCGACCCGTCGACCGAAGAGGTCTGGGCGGAGGTCGCGATCGCCGACCAAGTCGATGTCGACCGCGCTGTCGCCGCCGCGCGTGTCGCCATGACCGGGCCGTGGCGGACGATGGCGCCGAGCGCGCGTGGTGCGCTGATCGCCAGACTGGCCGAACTGCTGCGGCGCGACGCGCGCAGTCTTGCCGAGATCGAGAGCCGCGACAATGGCAAGCCGCTTCGCGACACGCTTGGCGAAGTCCAGCGCGCTGCCGATTGGCTTACCTTCTTCGCGGGCGCTGCCGACAAGGTGAACGGCGCCCAGATTCCGTTCCGGAGCGACGCGCTGGCCTATACCCGTCTCGAGCCCGTCGGTGTGGTTGCGGCGATCCTGCCCTGGAATTCGCCGATCTCACTCGCATCATGGAAACTCGGCCCGGGTCTTGCGGCTGGCAATGCGATGATCCTCAAGCCGGCAGAGCAGACCCCGGCCAGCATGGTTGCTCTGGCATGCTTGGTGGAAGAGGCGGGATTTCCCGCGGGTGTTATCAACGTCCTCCCCGGAGATGGGGAAGTGGGCGCCGCACTGGCCAGACATGGTGGTGTCGACAAGGTCAGCTTCACGGGATCGCATGATACGGCGATCCGGATCATGCAGGCCGCCAGCGCCAATCTGAAGCGCTGTTCGTTCGAATGCGGCGGGAAGTCGCCATTCATCGTCTTTGCGGATGCCGATCTGGACAAGGCATTGTCCGTGGCGGTGCACAGCGCGTTCCGCTCGACTGGCCAGTCCTGCACGATGGCGGCCCGCATTTTCGTGGAGCGGCCAGTCTATGAAGAGTTTGCAGCCGCGCTGGCGGAGCGGGCACGCAAGATACGTGTTGGCGCACCTTTCGATCCCACGACCCATATCGGACCGCAAACTTCCGCCGAGCAGCGCGACAAGACGGAAAGCTATATCCTGCTCGGCCGGCAGTCGGGCGCGCGTCTCCTGGCCGGGGGCGAACGACCGTCCGGCCTCGGTCGCGGCTATTACATCGAGCCGACCGTCTTCGTCGACGCGGACAATCGCTCGAGACTGGCCCAGGAGGAAATTTTCGGCCCGGTCACCGCTGTCATGCCATTTGCCGGCGAGGAGGAGGCGATCGCGCTGGCCAATGATACGCGCTACGGCCTCGTCAGTGGTTTGTGGACGAACGACATAACACGCGCGCACCGGGTCGCGTCAGCCATCGAAGCGGGGCTGGTGTCGGTCAACACATTCCGTCCGGTCCACTTCATGCTGCCCTATGGCGGCTACAAGCTGAGCGGGATCGGGCGGGAGAACGGATTGGACGCCATCCGTGAGTTCACCGAAACGAAGACGGTCGTCGTCGATCTCAACAGCGATACGCCAGCCGATCCCTTCGCCGACACAAATTAGATTCGGGGCGCCAGCACTCCAGATAGAAGTCAATGCTTTGGGAGACATCGATTTTTGCGTGTTGCGGCACGCACTCAATCGTCCATAACAGCAATGGGGATCACAGAGGCTGCGGGAAGTTTCCATGAATCCGTGAGCCTCGCTGGCGCGAGCGGGAAATGGATTTACGTCAACTCACCTATTTCGTTCGCGTCGCCGAAATGAAGAGTTTCACCAAGGCGGCTGGTGTTTTGTATGTCGCCCAACCGGCACTCGGATTTCAGATCAGGAAGCTAGAAGACGAATTGCAGGTTCAGCTGCTGAACAGGCATTCCCGGGGCGTCGAACCGACTGAAGCAGGACTGTTGCTGCTCGAACATGCGCGCGCTCTTTTAAGCGCGGCTGAGACCGCTAAACGGCTGGTCATGGATTACGAGGGGCCGGAACGAGGGCTGGTCAATCTCGGCGTGCCGCCAGGACATCCGCTGACGAGCGAGGCGATCATCCGGACGCGGCGCGAATTCCCCCAAATTGTGCTGAATGTCGTCGAGGATTATGCAAACGCGATCATTGAGCAGATCGCAGCGAATTCCCTCGATCTCGGATGCATATACACGGATATCGACAAGAAGCTCTCCGTTCCCGGCCTCACGTTCGAGCCACTGACCGAGGATCATCTTTGCCTGATCGGCTCAAAGATGACCATGGGAAAGGAGCTTGGCCCCATCACGTTCGCTGATGTCGCGGCTCACCCGCTGGTGCTGGCGCGCGAGCCATGGGGTATTCGTCAGCGGATGGACGGGGTGGCGGAATCGCTCGGGCTGACGCTCGACATCGCGTTTCAGATCCATTCCGAACCGCTGGTGAGCCGATTGATCGACGAAGGAGAAGTTTTCGCGATCAAGCCGTCCGCACTGGTCCGTCATCAGATAGACAATAACCGGTTCGCGGCCCGGCAGATTGTCGAACCGATGCTGCGCAGTCGTCTTCATCTCGTTTATTCTGATCGCCATCCCGTTTCGAAGGCGAGCCGGGCAATGCGCCGCATGATCCGGGCGCTTGCATCGGAGGACACAGAGGGTGCGTGAACGGGCGGACAGTCTGCGCGTCGGCATCGTCGGATTGGGGACCATTTCCAGCGCCATCATTGAGCAAATAGCGGCCACGGAAGGTTGTACGTTGGCCGCTGGCGGAGACGTTCGACCCGAGGCGCGCACAACCTTCGAGCGGGCGCATGGGCTGCCCGCGTTCGAAGGCGCAAGAGCCATGTGCGAAAGCGGTACGGTCGATGTCGTCTGGGTTGCCACGCCCAATCATCAGCATTGCGCCGTCGCGCTCGACGCGATCCGATGTGGCGCGCACGTCGTTTGTGAAAAGCCACTCGCGGCTACACTCGCTGAATGCGATGCGCTCGTCGCCGCCTCAGCCGGTCGGAGCGTGCGAGTTGTGCAGGGGCATTCGCGCGTGTTCGACGCGCCAGTGCAAGCGATCCGGCAGGTGATCCAGGAAGGAGCGCTCGGTCGCGTCCTCCAGGTGGATAGCTGGATGTTCAACGATTGGCTCCAGCGGCCGCGCCTTGCCGAAGAACTCGATATCGAAAAGGGGGGTGGCGTCGTGATGCGTCAGGGACCGCATATGGTCGACATCGCGCGCTTCATTGTCGGGACACGGGTCGAATCGGTGCATGCGACATCCGGCGGCGCTAGCGCCGGATGCGCGGCCGACGGCAATTTCACCGCCCTGCTCGACTTTGAAGGCGGCGCTGCTGCCGCATTGAGCTTCAACGGCTATGGCCATTTCGACATCGCCGAGCTGACCTGGGGCATTGACGCTGCAGGTCGCCGCAGCGGCCGCAGGGAGCTGCGGCGTCGCCGACCGCGCCGTGACGGCCCGATGACGGCGAACGAGAAGTTCGGCGAAGCGATGGCGATGGCGCCGGCGCGTCTTCGTCGGCCGGGCGCGGTCGGCCTTCCATTCTTCGGACTCACGATCGTGAGCTGCGAGCGGGGCGTGGTCCGCCAGAGTCCGCGCGGTCTATTTGTGTACGGCGAGAATGGCTTCGCGATCAGGCCGGTGGCGCCGGCCCGCGCGGGAGCCCCCGAACTGAACGAACTGCGGAGCGCCCTCGATGACGGTCGCGATGTCTTTCCCGACGCGCGATGGGGGCGCGATACCGTCGAGATCTGCCTCGGCATAATTGCATCGGCGCGCGGCCGCGAGACGATTTCATTGGCCCAAGGCGGCCCACTGCCCCTTCCAAATCAGGTGGACTATGAAAGATAGGGATTCACTCAGGAGCGAAGTGGCCCGTGCGTGCCGCGTCCTAGGTCGGCTCGATCTCACCAAGGGCACGCTTGGTCATGTCAGCGCCAGAATCCCGGATGAAGATCGTGTGCTCATCCGGGCACGCGGGCCCGCCGAACTTGGTGTGGAGTTGACCACCGAGGATCAGGTCATAGAGATCGACCTCGACGGCGAAGTGATCTCGAGCCGTCTCGAAGGGCTGGCGCCGCCGCTCGAGGTCTTCATCCATACCGCATTGTATCGCAGGCGACCCGACGTTCTGGCGGTCACGCATCTGCATCCCCGCGCTGCGATGCTGAGCACGGTATGCGAGACTCCGTTATTGCCGATCTACGGTGCCTACGATCCGCAAAGCGCTCAATTGGCGATTGAAGGTATCCCCGTTTATCCGCGGAGCACATTGATCGATACGCCGAGGCTTGGCGACGACCTGGCGGACGTGATCGGCGACAAGCGCGTATGCCTGATGCATGGCCACGGCGTGACTACGGTCGGACCGAGCGTCACCGATGCCGCGCTTCACGCCATTTTTCTCAACGATCTCGCTTCGCTGAATCATGAAGCTTTGAAGCTGGGTGGACAGCGACCGATCAGTGTCGAGGACCAGGTCGTCATCGCAAGCCTTGGCAAGCCAAAGCCAGGCGAAGGCCACCCGACATCCTACGCCGCGGCTCTTTGGCGCTACTACTGCGCGCGCACCGGCGCCTGACCCAGAGTGGAAGCGGAATGCCTGCCAAAAAGAAACCCTATTGGACGCGGTGTTTCGAGCGGGACTATTTGATGCTGTCAGGTTGACGATTACGGAAGAATAATATGCTGACGGCTGAAGAAAACGAACTTCTGACACATGTCGGACCCGGGACGCGCATGGGCGGGCTTATGCGTCGCTATTGGCATCCTGTTGCCGGCGTCGAAGAAATGAAGGATCGCTGGACTCTTCGTGTCAGACTGCTCGGCGAGGATCTCGTCCTGTTCAAGGATCGTGGCGGCAAGCTCGGATTGATTTCGGAAAATTGTCCCCACAGGGGCGTCTCCTTGGCCTGCGGTATTCCGCAGGAGGATGGCATACGCTGCCCTTATCATGGCTGGAAATTCGACGGTGAGGGGCATTGCGTCGAACAGCCGAACGAATCGGCCAGGAACGCCCTTCTCGGCAAAAAGGTTATTTCCGGATATCCGGTGCAACAGCTTGGTGGCTTGGTCTGGGCCTATCTCGGCCCGGAACCCGCACCGCTGATTCCCCGGTGGGATGCGCTCGTCGACGAGCCGATGATCCGTCACATTGGCAAGGCAGTGATCCCCTGCAACTGGCTTCAGGTGATGGAGAACTCTGTCGACCCGGTCCATGTGGAGTGGGCCCACGGGGCGCTGTTCGAGTTCGTCATGGAAAACCAGCCGGGGTTCAAGGTAGCCATGAGCCGGAAGCACCAGAAGATCGGATTCGACGAATTCGAACATGGCATCATCAAGCGGCGTCTCCTCGTCGGTCAGACCGAGGAAGACGAAGATTGGCGTGTCGGTCATCCGCTTCTTTTCCCCAATACGTTGAGCGTCGGAAGCAAGTTCAACGATTTTATAAACTATACGTTGCAAATTCGCGTGCCGATGGATGACACGCATACGATGCATTACTGGTACCATTCATATAAAGTACCGGAGAAAGCTGGCATTCCAGACCATCTTCTTAATGGGGCGCCAGTCTATGACGTGCCGATTTGGGATGAAAACGGCGACTATCTTTTGCAATATATTCATGCTCAGGACATCATGAACTGGGTGACCCAGGGTCCGATTGCCGATCGGACGCGAGAGAATCTCGGCGCAAGCGACCGCGGGCTTGTCGTCTACCGGCGTCTGCTCCAGCGCGAGATGGAACGCTCCGAGCGCGGCGAGGATCCGATCAACGTGCTCCGCGATGAAGAGATGAACCATCACATCGCGCTCCCCATCGAACTGGCGCGCGAATATGTGCGCGAGAGCTTCGAGAAGCTGCTTCGCCGCCATATGACTGGTTTCTCTCCAATTGCGGACGATCTCGTTCGCGTCATCGGTGGCGGCGCGCCAGTTCCCCAGGATGAGTTAGCGTGACGCGCGACCGCCGGAAACGGAAGGCCCATCAGGGGTAAGCTCCATGTACCGCTCAATCTCAGGCGCGTTGGAAATGAGTCATTCGCCGCCGTACGGCAGCACTTCGATCGAACCGGCCGAGGGGTGGATCACGGTCCGCCTGACATCGATTCGATACGCCGCCGATGGCATCAATCTCTACGAGTTCATCCGGCTGGATGAGGCCTCATTGCCGCCGGCCTCGCCGGGCGCGCATATCGACATCGCCTTGCCCGGCGGACTCGTTCGTCAGTACTCGCTGATCGAAACCGCCGACGCGCCCAGCCATTATGTCGTCTGCGTCAAGCGGGACCCGAACAGTCGCGGCGGATCGCGATATATCCATGAGGAGATGGCCATTGGCCAGACCCTTAGGATCAGCAGGCCGCGCAACAATTTTGCACTCGACGAAGCTGCAGCCCATAGTGTGCTCGTCGCCGGCGGGATCGGCATCACGCCGCTCTTTGCGATGATGGACTGCCTGCGTGCGCTCGGCCGCAAGTATGAACTTCATTATGCCTGTCGCACGCGCCGCGAGGCGATCTTCCGCACCGAGTTGGAAGCCGATGGGCATGTCACCCTGCACGTCGACGATGAGGTCGGCTCTGTCCTGAATATCGGAGCGATCTTAGAACGTGCACCGGCGGAGAGTCATTTCTACTGTTGTGGCCCAACGCCGATGCTCGAAACGTTCGAGGCGGCGGCGCGCGCTCTCTCTGTTGCGCCCGACCGAATCCACACGGAGTATTTCTCCGCCAGGCACGAGGCTGCGGCGGGCGGCTTCGTCGTCGAACTGGCGCGCAGCGGCCGGAGCATCGACATTCCGGCGGGCGAGACGATTCTCGACACCTTGCGCGAAGCAGGCATCGATGTGCCGTCCGCATGCGAACAGGGCCTGTGTGGTGCCTGTGAAACCCATGTGATCCGCGGCACGCCCGACCATCGGGATTCTATTTTAAGTGAGGATGAGCGCGCGGCCAGCGAAACGATGATGATTTGCTGTTCGGGCTCCAAATCCGATCGTCTGGTGCTGGATTTGTGATGGCTGAATCCGTGTATGTGACGATCACGCGCTACGATGTCGAACCGGGCGCCGAGCTTACTTTCGAAGCCGGTGTGGAAATTTCCCGACCATTGTTCGCCCGGCAGTCGGGATATGAAGCTCTCGAACTTGAACGGTCGAACGCATCGCCGGGTCGCTATTGGCTTCGCGTCGCATGGCGCGAGATGGAAGGTTGCGCCGAACAGATGGTCCGGATGCAGCTTCAGCTCGATGATCTGCTCAATGATTGCCTGAGGGTCGCGCCGGGATTCGAAAGATGCGTTCGGGTGATAGCTGGATCCTGCACGGACCCACTTCCGGCGCCCGCTGCGCGCAACGAAGGACTTGATATCTATCGATTGGTCGCGCGACCGGCGAAGCCGTTCGACACGCAGCGTCGCCCGGACATTCCCCGCTTGCCGACGTCAGCGGATCCCTCAGCGAGCCACGTCCCCATATCAAGAAGTTAGTCATCTCATATAAGGACTATGTTGTGGACCGGAAATTATCCAACATATAATCTAATAAATGACTGGTTTCTATCGTCGGTCGGTTTACGCATGGTAAATCGTAGCGATGGCGGCTGGGAATCATAAAAATAAAAATAAATGAAAAATGATTTCGGGGAGGTCATAAATGCACAGTTTATCTGGTGCGAGAATTTTTTTTCTTGCTGCGACGAGCATGTTGTCTTTAGCGACGGCCAGCGGGGCGGCGGCGCAGACTCCTGAAAGTGCTTCACCGCCTGTTGTGGACGAAGGCGCGTTACCGGCTCCCGAAGCGGATTCTTCTGCGCCGTCGGATCCGTCTTCCGCTTCGATGCAAGCCGCCGGCGTGACCGATATCGTCGTCACAGGGTCGCGCATCCGGCGCCAGGACTATTCCTCGGCAACGCCCATCGTGACCCTGTCTGCTGAAAGCCTTGACCGCAGCTCGGCTGGTATCGTCTCCGACGCCCTCAATCAGCTTCCGCAGATCACGGCACCGAACAACAACGTATCGTCGGCCGCCGGTCGCGCGGGACGGTCCACGGTCGATCTGCGCGGCTTGGGAGCGCAACGTACGCTGGTTCTCCTTGACGGCCGTCGCGTTCAGCCTTCCACGGCCGACGGTACTATCGATATCAACTTCTTGCCGAGCGCTCTGATCGAGCAGGTGGAGGTCATTACCGGCGGCGCATCGTCTGTCTATGGTTCCGATGCAATGGCGGGCGTCGTCAATTTCATTCTTCGCAAAAATGTCGAGGGGATCGAGCTTCACGGACAATATAATGCGCCTGAAATTGGCGCCGGCAGCTCTTATGACTTTGGTCTGATCGGCGGGCATTCATTCGGCAATGCCCGGTTCCTATTTGCCGTCAATCGGACCGTGCGGACTCGCGCGGTGCGGAGCGCGCGAGATTATTGGCAATTCTCTCAGACCTCGGCGATTCTCGACCGGCCGGTATTCAACTTTTCATCGAACGCCCCGTCTCAGGCGGCGGTGAATGGCGTCTTCGGTGGCTATGGTGCGGCTCCCGGACTGGTGCGGCCGACGAGCCGGCTTGCGGTCAACGAAGACCAGACGCTCTTTACCCAGACCCAAGTCGGCTCGCCGATCGTCAATTATCGTGGGCAGCTCGGTCGATTGATGCAGATCGACGGTGATTCGGTGGTCCGCAACAATGGCCTCACTTATGACGTGATCGTTCCCATCAGAAGGACAAACGTCTTCGGGCGGTTCGATTATGATTTCTCGCCTGAAACCAAAGCGTTCGTCCAGGTTTTGTTCAGTCGGACCAATGTTTCGTCCCAATCCACTGATACCGGTCCCGGGACCAATGGGACCAATGCCTTTCTGCCCGCGACCAATCCTTTCATCCCCGCGGATTTGCGGACATTGCTCGACTCCCGCGCGAATCCCGATGCGATGGTGCCGTTTCAGCTGATGCTGACACAGCTTGGCCCCAGCACGGTCAACTCGCGCTACGATGTGTTTCAGGCGGTCGCAGGACTCTCCGGCAAGATTTTCGACAATAGCTGGAATTGGGACCTCTACGCCACTTACGGCCGGTCAACTGGGCGCGCACGGCAGATCGGAGGTTCGTCGCTTGCGGCGATCCAAACTCTGCTTGAGGCCCCCGATGGAGGGGTCGGTCTCTGCGATGGCGGATTCAACGTTTTCGGGCCGACCGACTCGTTCTCGCAGTCGTGCCTCGACTACATTTCCCGCTCTGCTTATTCGACCGAGGCGCTTGATCAGCAGGTGGTCGAGGGGTCCCTTGAAGGTCCGTTGCTTTCGCTGCCGGCCGGCGAGGTTCGGCTCGCGGTGGGTGCCGACTATCGAAGGACGAGCTTTGCGACTAGTCCCGATCCGCAACTGGGAACCGGCGACTTCGTGGGATCAATGGCGTCATTTCCGTCACGCGGATCGCAGCGCGCCGCGGAAATCTACGGCGAGCTTTACATTCCGCTTATCCATGACGTCCCGCTGATCCGCGAACTGAGCGTGGATGTCGGCGGCCGCTATTCGAATTATTCCAACTTCGGGGGCGCCACGACCTATAAGGCAGATGTCGAGTGGTCGTTGACGCGGTGGTTCAAGGTCCGCGGCGGCTATGCGCGTGCCATCCGCGCGCCGAGCCTTTCCGAACTTTACAGCGCGACCACGCCCGTGAACGCGACGATCGGCGGGGCGGCTCCTGGCGCTTTCACTGGCGATCCATGCGACATCCGTACCGCGTTTCGTACCGGCCCGAACGGGTCGCAGGTGCGCGCGCTCTGCATCGCCCAAGGCGTGCCCGCGGAAGGGGTGGATTCCTATACCTATCCCACCACCAGCATCTTCGGCGCGACCTCGGGCAATCCGGGCCTTAAGCCGGAGGTCGGCAACACCTATACGGTGGGCGTGATCCTTCGCTCGCCATTCGCGACCCCGCTCCTGTCAGGCTTCACCGCGTCGATCGATTATTACAATATACGGATCAAGGGAGCGATCGGTCAGCTGCCGATCACGACTACCTTGGCACGGTGTTTCAATGCCGACGGATCGAATCCGAATTATTCTGCTGACAATTTCTATTGCCAGTTCATCGGGCGCAATGCGGTTGGATCGCTTGCCGGCGGGACGGTGGTTCCGACACTGAACCTTGCTTCCTATCGCACGTCCGGAATCGACCTGCAGGTCGACTGGACGATCAATCTGCGGGACCTGGCGGCGTCAATTCCCGGCCGGCTGGGCGTCAATTTCGTCGGCAATTATCTGGACCGGTTCGTGGTTCAGCCGCTCAGCGGCACGGTCCCGATCGACTATGCCGGATATAGCGAAGGCGCCATTACAAGCTCAGTGCTGCCGAAATGGCGATCCAATATGGACGTGAGCTATTCGCTCGACCAAGGGGAGGTTGGCGTGCGGTGGCGCCATTTCGGCACTGTGGCCGATATCTCGCGAGCCACGTCTTCGACGAGCACCGCGAGGGGCGTGAGCGCCCGGGACTATTTCGACCTGCACTTCGCGGTCAATGTTGTCGGAGGCTTGAGCTTCTTCGGTGGGATCAACAATCTTTTCGACCAGGATCCACCACAGGTCGGATCGCGCGCCGGGTTTTCGACGGACATCGCGACCTATGATACGCTCGGCCGCACTTACTTCTTCGGCGTGAGAGCGACGTATTAGCCGGAGCCATCACGCGAAGAAATCCACGACTCGGTTCGGAATCACAGGCGTGCGCCGCAGACTAGAATGTTCTGCCTCATCCACGTTAGGGCCGGGCCTTTCGGGGAGACTCCTTCGTCCGTCCCAGGGAAGTGATCCATGGCCAGGCAAGTGATCGACGTCTCCAAGGTCGTTGAAACGCAGACGCGGCGGCGTTTCCTGTGGACCGTCGTCGGCCTCTGCTCCCTCATCGTCCTGCTCGACGGCTACGAGCTCACCGTCCTGGCTTTTGCTGCGCCGTACATCCAGCGGGCGCTCGACGTCCCGATGTCCGACTTCACGTCGATCTTCAGCCTGGGACCGATCGGCAACATCATTGGCGGGATCCTGTTCGGCTATCTGGGGGACAGGATCGGCCGGCGGCGGAGTCTCGCGATCGCGGTCGTCTGCTATTCGTTCCTGAGTCTCCTGATGGGCTTTGCGACGAGCATCCCCGAGTTTCTCGTGTTGCGATTGCTGACCGGCGCCGCGGTTGGGGGGCTGATGCCCGTGCTGTGGACGCTCGTTATCGAATATTCCCCAAGCCGCTGGCGCGTGACGATGCTCACGATCGTGATGTGCGCCTATGTCGGCGGGCACGCCTCGGTCGGGTTCGTGTCGGCCGTTTTGGTGCCGATCTTCGATTGGCGCTTCCTATTCTGGTTCGGTGCGGTTGCACCGATGATCGTGCTTGTCCCCCAGCTGCTGTTCCTGCCTGAGTCGGTGCAATATCTCGCCAGCAGAGGCACCGAGAAGCATCGCATTGCGAAGATACTGAAGCGGATAAACCCGGACATCGAGATCGGCCCGGAAACAGTATTTATTGTCTCGGATGGCGGTGAAAGCACCGGCTTGGCGACGAGGGGACAGAAATTTCACATCCGGCTCCTGTTCGCTGGCAAACTAAAATGGATCACGCCGTTGCTGTGGATTTCGTTCATCTGCACGACCGCCACGGTCTTCTTTTTCAGCTGGGCGCCTCTGCTGGCTGAGGCGGCGGGCATATCGTCGAAAGCAACAGCGATCGGCATGAGCGCATTTCAGATCGGGGGCATCATCGGCAGCCTGGTGCTTGCACGCGCGCTCGACAAGCGGGGCCCGATCGCGATTGTCATCCTGCCGCTGCTGGCGGCGCCGCTGGTCGTCGGCCTTGGTTCCCTCGGCAATCTTACCGATACAGCCTTCTATGTCTTGATGTTTGCCACCGGCTGCATGGTTCTCGGCGGGCATCATGGATTACAGGCGATCATCGGTCTTTTCTATCCAACGTCCTATCGTTCGACCGGGGCGGGATGGGCTTATGGAGTCGGGCGCATCGGTTCTGTTGTCGGTCCGTTAGTCGCTGGCATTCTCCTCGCGCGCGGATGGTCCGTGACGCATGTCTTCCCCATTGTTGCGATGCCCCTCCTCATATTCGCAGCGGCGATCTTCCTCGTCAGCGCGATCCAAAAGAGGGCGGACCCACGGACGCCTTGGGCCGGCGATGGGGATCGGGCGCAGGCTTAATTAGAATCGGACCCGGACGCTCTCTTTTGATCTGTGACAGCAGGCTCGCATGTCGAGCGTGCGGTCTCACGTCCTGGCTGTCGAAATCGCCGAGCACGAAATGCGTCTCGAGATAGCCGGCGAGCTTGGTTCGTCGACGACGCGCGCGCTGCGGTGGATGCGGTCGTCGATCTTGGCGTCGCACGGCCGGACCGGATCGCAATTGGCGGCGACAGCTACGGGGGCGATGGTCGCGAACCTGCTCGCTTATACCGATCTGTTCCGCACCGGCGTCGCAATGTCCGGCGCCTATAACCGTACCCTGACGCCATTCGACTTCCAGACGGAGCATCGGACATTCTGGGAGGCGCCGGAGGATTATCTGGCGATGAGCCCGCGCATTCATGCCGACCGGATCAACGAGCGGCTTCTGCTCATTCATGGGGGTGAGGATCCGAAGAACGGGACCACGCCGATGCAGAGCGAGCGTCTCTATGAAGCATTGCAGGGACTCGGCGGGACGGTGCGCTACGTGATGCTCCCGTTCGAAGGCCACCGCTATGGGGCTCGTGAATCGGTCATGCACGCATTCTGGGAGATCAGCCGCTGGCTCAACCGCTATCTCGAGGCGCCGAACAATGCGGCGGAGGCGCCCGGGGCAGGGATGGCGGGAGCACCGACTTTCTGAGTTCAGGGCGAACGCACCGTGCTGGCAGGTCGTCGATCACCCCCCATTCCGGCAGCGTGGGTTCGGCGTCAATGCCGGTAGCCGAAAATCCGTCTGGTCGGCATTCGCCGACTCTCTGGGGCCACAGGCTGAAGTAGCGCGTGCGCTGTGTGACCGGCAGCCGCTATGAGCGTGACGTGATCAGAACCGCCCCTCCAGCGTCACACCTAGAATGCGCGGCTCGCCGAACAGGCTCTCCTGATGGTCGCCGTTCAGATAGCTGTAGTCGAAATAATGGGTGTTGAAGATATTGGTCGCGGTGAGGAACGCGCCGACATGGTCGTTCTGCCAGCCGATCCGGGCGTTGGCGATGAGGTGGCGGCGAAGGTCGCGCAGGTCTTGTGGATCGATCCTCGAAAAAGCCGATGAGCGGTAGCTCGCGTTGAGGTTCGCGAACCAGCCCCTTGGGCTCTGCCAGGTCGCGCCGGCGGCGAGCGTGAGGCGTGGCGCGCTTGGAAATTCGCGGCCGCTATAATCGGCGAGCGTGCCGACGGTGGAGATGAAATCCTTGAAGCGCGTGTTGGCGTAGCCGAGCGAGGCATAGGCGCTGAGCGCCCGGCTCGCCCGGAACCGCGATTCCAGCTCGAAGCCCCAGACGCGCGAGGAGCCGGCGTTGATCGTCTGATAATCGTAGATGTTGCCGGACAGCTGCACGTTCACCTGCTGCTGCTTCCAGTCGATGTAGAAAGCATTGGCGTTCAATGAGAGCCGGTGGTCGAGCCATTCGGTCCTCAGCGCCAGTTCGTAATTCCAGGTATATTCGGGCTGGTAGGTATAAAGTTCGCCGCGCCCGGGATTGACGCCGCTGCCGCCCGATCGGTAGCCGCGCTGGACGGTGAAGCTCAGGCTCGCGTCCGGGTTGAAATCATAGGTGATCCCGGCCTTTGGCAGGAAGGCGCCGAAGCTGGTGCGCGCCGGCGGCGAGCTCGCATTGGCAGCGGCGACCTGTTCGGCGATCAGCGCGTTGACGAACGCGATCGTGTCGGCGAAGTCGCCGAAATCCTCCGGGTTCGGCAGCGGTGTGACCAGCGACACGATGTTGTTGTTGGCGCGCACCTGACGCTCATCATCGTAGCGGAAGCCGGCGCGCAACGTCAGGCGCGGCGCGACCTGCCAGGCGCCGTCGCCGAAGACGGCGAGGGTGCGTACCGTCTGCGGATAGAATTGCGATGTGTCGATATAGAGCCGGTCGGGATAGATGCCGGCGATCTCGGCGGGCAGGCCGAGGTCATCGACCGGACTCAGCGAGAAGACGCTGTTCGACAAATCGTGCTTGTTGTCGAGGTGCGAATAATAAGCGCCGATCAGGCCGGTGACGGGGCCGCTCGCCAGGCTGAGCCGCAGCTCCTGGGTGAGGGTGCGCTGGTCCTGGCTGAAGCTGCCATAGGCGCTGTCCTCGGCCGTGTCGTCGCCGTCATAGACGGTGGACGGGCGCACCCGTGCATAAGTCGTTACAGACGAGAGCGTCAGCGCATGGCCGAGATCATAGCTCGCATCGAGCGTCCAAAGATCGGTCTTTGTGCGGTCGATGGTCGGGCGGTTGCCCGCCGTGATCCGATGGCGCCACGCATCGGGCGTGTCGTCGAACGAATAGCTGACTCCATTCGAATGGCGGTCGTGAAGGTAGGAGGCGACAACGCGAAGCCCGGGCAGCGCGGTCGGGGTGAAGAGCAGCTTCCCCCGGATATTGTCGCCGTCATGGAATCCCGCGCGATCGTCGTCCCGGGTCACATTGGTGATAAGGCCGTCGGCGCGGCCGTGCTCGCCGGCGACGCGGAAGGCGAGCTGGCCATCGACGATCGGGCCGCCGAGCGCGAGGCCGAAGCGGCGCTCCTCGTCTTCGTCGGTGAGGATGATGCGACCGCGGCCAGTCCATTCGTAGGTCGGGTCGGCGGTGTGGATGATGACCGCACCGGCGAGCGCGTTGCGGCCCTGGAGCGTCGATTGCGGCCCGCGTAGCACCTCGACCTGGGCGACGTCCCACAAATCGAGCGGGCCGTTGAGCGCGGTGCGCGGCAGCGGCGAGCCGTCGAGATAGATCGTGGCGAGATCGCCGGTTCCGACGCCGGTCACATTGTCGTTGGCGATGCCGCGGATCGTGAAGCCCGATTTCTGGAAGGTCGAGGTGACGTTTGCGGTGCGCTCGAGCGCATCGAACAGGTCGATGAGATTGCCGCGCTCGATATCTTCGCTGGTGAATACCCGCACGCTGGTCAGTGTGTCCTGGAGCGATCGATCGACCTTCTCGCCGGTGACGACGATCTCCTGGTCCGACGTGTCCGCATCGGCAGTCGGCTGACCGCCGTCGGCCTGCGCGGCGTTCGCCACTTCGGGTGCCGGATCTTCGGCCAGAGTCGGCGCCGGGTCCGCGGCCAGAGCGGGCGCCGCAGTCCCCGCCAGAAAAGCGAGCGCGAGCAGTCGAAGACGATCGGTCATGTTCAAATTCCCCCTCAAGGCATGCGGCCTCGCTATTGCTAACGCTATTGCGAGTCAATCGCATCCCCGTTAAGCAGAGCGGGAAAGGGGGGCTTCGTGGGGCCTATAATCGTCATCGTCGCGCTTGCGCTGTCGCTCGCGGGAATCGCGCTCGCGCACCGCGCGTGGCGCCGGCGCACGAGCCGCCCATTCGCCGCCGGCCTCGTCCTGTGCGCGCTGGCCACTTTGGTCTGGATCTTGGGATTCGGTGCCGAGATCGGCATTCCGCTCGCGATCGACACCGGCTCGATCGCCGCCATCGCCTTCATCGTCGCGCGCGCCGAGCGGCGCACGATGCGCGAGCCGAAGGAACGCGACGTCGCGCCGACGCCGCTGACCGCCGGCCATCGCCTCCGGGGCACGGCGCGGACGCTGCTCGCCGGCCCGGTCGGCCTCGTCGCCGCGATCGCGGTCGGCGTCGCGATCGCGATCGCCGCGCCGATGAACGAGCAGACCCGGCTGATCCTCGCCGGCCTGCTTGTGCCCTCGCTCTGGGCCGGCGCGATGGTCTGGGCGCTGGCCGCGCGCCGCCTGCTTCGCCCGACACTCGGACTCGCCGCGCTGAGCGCCGCCGGCGCCGCCGGCGCCGCCGTCGCGCTGATGCCGCACGGCTGATCCGATGCGCCTCGCCATCTCCCGCGCCTTCACTAAGGCCATGCTCGATGTCCATTCGGTGCTGGGCATCGTCTTCGGCGCCGCGCTCTATCTGGTCTGCTTCAGCGGCACGCTCGCCGTCATCGCCGGCTCGTTCGAACATTGGGAGCAGCCCGGCGCGCCGACGCTCACCGCCGCCAGCCCCGACGCGCTGACCCGCGCCGCGCGCGAGGGCTATGCGCGCGCCGCCGCGCTGGGCAAGGTCGATTTCCTCTACGTCTCCGCGCCCACCGATCTCACCCCGCGCCTTGCCGTCTATGCCAGCGCCGAGGGCGAGGAGGAGGCGCATCAATGGTCCGCCGACGCGGCCGGCCGGCTCGTGCCCGCGCCGGAGGCGGCGTGGACCGATTTCATGCGCGGGCAGCATCACGACTTCAACTTGCCCGACCCCTGGGGTCTCTATCTGGTCGGTCTGCTCGGAACGCTGCTGATCGCGCTGCTCGTCTCCGGTCTGCTCGCCCACCGCCAGATCATCCGCGAGGCCTTCCATTTGAGGCGCGGTGGCACGCGGCGGCGGATCAACGTCGATCTCCACAACCGCACCGGCATCTGGGCGCTGCCCTTCCATGTCATCATCGCGCTCACCGGCGCGCTGCTCGGGCTCGCCGGGCTCATCATCGGCGTGCTCGCGCTCGTCGCCTATCAGGGCGACCAGGACCGCGCGATCGCCGCGCTGACCGGCCCCGCACCGACCCACGACCTGCGCCCCGCGCCGATCCCCGACATCGCGCCGATGGCCCGTCTCGTCGCCGCCCACGCGCCCGACGCGCCGATCACCAGCGTCGTCTTCCTTCAGCCGGGAACGCGGGGGCAATTGGTCAGCCTCACCACCGCCGACACCCATCACCTCTCGCGCAACGAGGGCTGGACCTTCACGCCGGGCGGCCGCCTGCTCGCCAAGGCCGGGTTCACGGACGGCACATTGGGGATGCGGATCTACGGCATGATCACGCCGCTCCATTACGGCACCTATGGCGGCCTGCCGCTCCAGCTCGTCTATCTCCTGCTCGGCGCCACATTGACGGTGACGGTCGCCACCGGGCTCTCGATCTGGCTCGCCCGCCGTCGCGAGCAGGGCCGCGCCGCGCCGGTCTGGGAGCGCTTGTGGCAAGGGGCGATCTGGAGCCAACCGATCGCCTTCGCGCTATCGGCATTCGGCGCGCTCGCTTTCTCGGGCTCGCCAACCGTCATCTATTGGCTGGCCGCGGTCGCGGCGCTCGCCGCGTCCGCCTTGTTGCCCGCCGGCCGACGCACCAACCGTGTCTGGGCTGGCGCGAGTGCCGCTGCGCTTTTCGCCGTCGCCATTGTTCATATCGTGGTGCGTGGAGTGCCGGACGCCCCGGCGGCCACGATCGATGGCGCGCTTGCGGCGGTCGCAGTCGCTTTGGTTTGGCGGATGCGCGGCGGAGTCGAGAACCCGGTCGGTTCCGCGATCAATAAGTGAGAAGCGTTTCTCGCCCCTCTTGTTATTTGTAATGTGGTATCATAACATGTTTCTCGCGACGGCGATCTAAAACTCCGCGGCGCGAAGCGCCCCGAAGGCTGGAGTGAACAAAATCAAGTCGGAGAGTCGAAGGACGAAGCTGCACCGCGTGCCGCCACATGCAGTCGCATTCGGTCGGCGTCTGGCCGCCGGGCGGGAGGCGGTCGTATGATCATGGCGCTTCGCCGCGCTGCTCCAAGCCGGAGCACCCGCTTCCTCGTACCGCTGCTGATCGCGTTCGCGGCGCTCATCTGGCAGAGCCTTGTCGTCGCGTCCCATGTCCATGCCGTGGACCGCACGGTCACGGCGCTTGCGGGTGAGGTCGGAGCTGCTGCGGTATCCCCGCATCAGCCGGCCGCGCCGGCGGCTCCTGGCGATTGCCCCATCTGCCAAAGCCAGGCGCTGCACGGCAGCTATCTCTCGCCGGCCCCTTTCAGCCTCGTGGTGCCTTTCATCGAAGCGGTCGGCAGCATTGCTGTCGGCCCGGCTCGCGCGGCTCCGCTCGTCCATCCCTCTTACGCCTGGCGCAGCCGGGCGCCGCCACGCAGCTCCATTCTCTGATCATCATTTCGGCGGCGCGCGGTCTTCTCTTCGCCGTGCGCCGCTCCCAACGGCGACTCGCAGCGAGCGCCGTCATCAGGGTTCGGAGCTCTTCCTCATGCGACACGCAGCAATATTCGGTGCCGTCGGCATCGCCTCTCTCCCGCACATGGCTTTCGCGCAGCAGGCCGTATCCGCCGCTCACGCGCAGACCGACCAGGTCGATCAGACCATCATCGTCACCGCCGCGCCCTACGGGATCGGGCGCGACCAGACGCCGACCATCTCGGCGCATGTCGATCGCCAGCAGATCCTCCAAAGCGGCGGCGCCAATCTCGCCGACGCGCTCCAGAACGTCCCGGGCATCGCGGGCACGGGTTTTGCGAGCGGCGCCAGCCGGCCGATCATCCGCGGCATGGACGCGACGCGCGTGCGCCTCGTCGAGGACGGGCTCAGCGCGTCCGACGTCTCGGATGTCGGGCCCGATCACGGCACTCCGATCGATCCGCTCGCCGCGCGCAGCATCGAGGTGGTGCGCGGCGCGGCGACCTTGCGCTACGGCAGTCAGGCGATCGGCGGCGTCGTCAACGCGATCAACAACCGCGTGCCGATGTCCCTGCCGACCCGCGCCGTTTCCGGTGAGCTCACCGGCAGCTACGACACGGTCAACGATGCCTTCGAAGGTTCGGTGCTCGCGGACGTGCGTGCCGGCAACTTCGCGCTTCACGGCGATGCCTTCTATCGCCACGCCGATGATTACGACACCCCGCTGGGGACGCAGCCCAATTCCTTCTTCCATGGCAATGGCGAGTCGATCGGCGGCTCCTATTTCCTCGGTGGCGGCAACAGCCATGTCGGCGCGGCGATCCAGCGTTACGCGGCGCAATATGGCATCCCGAGCGACGACACGTTCATCGATATGCACCAGACCAAGTTCGTGACACGGTCGTCATTCGATCTTGGCGGCGGGGCATTGAGGACGCTCAACCTCGATGGCAGCTATGCCGACTACAAGCATAGCGAGGACGAGCCTGACGGCACCGTCGTCACCACTTTCCTGAACAAGGAATATGACGGCCGGGCCGAATTGCTGTTCGCGCCGATCGGGCCGATCGAGAATTCGGCGCTCGGCGTCGAGATGCAGCGCCGGCGCTATTCCGCGCTCGGCGAGGACAGCTCCTATCTGTTCCCGACGCTGACCCGGACCGAGGCCGCCTATCTCTTCACCGACATGCCGCTGTCCGACAGCCTGAGGCTGGAGGCGAGCGGTCGGATCGAGCATGTCCACGTCACCGGCACGCCGGCTTCGGATGCGTTTACCAGCCGGGACTTCATGCCGCTGAGCGGCGCGATCGGCGCGCTCTATAGCTTCAACGACGCGGTGAAGCTTGGCGTCACTTTCTCCAGCACGGGACGCGCGCCGGCGATCACCGAGTTGTTCGCGCGTGGCGGCCATGACGGGCCGGGCACGTTTGAAACGGGCGATCCGAGCCTTTCCATCGAGCGCGCCAACTCGCTCGAAGGCACGCTGCGCATCAACAAGGGCCGTTTCCATTTCGAGGGCAGTATCTACAGCTCGTGGTTCGACAATTACATCTTCGGCGATCTCACCGGCCGGAGTTGCGATGATGACGGCAATTGCGTTGCCGGCGACGGTGAGGAGCTGCGCGAGCTGCTCTATCGTCAGCAAGGCGCGCACTTTCGCGGGCTGGAAGGCGAGGCCACCTACTGGCTGATCCGGACGCAAAGCGGCGGGCTTCAGGCGCATGTCGTCGCAGACTATGTCCGTGCGACATTCGATGACGGCAGCAACGTGCCGCGCATCCCCCCTTATCGGATCGCGGGCGGGCTGAACTGGACGAGCGCGCGTTTCGATGCCGGGTTCATGTTTACCCATTACGGCCGGCAGGACGATTTCGGCGCCTTCGACACCCCGACGCCGGGCTACGACAATCTCAACGCGCACATCAGCTGGCGGCCATTCGCGGCGCATCCGGGCGTCGAGTTTGCTCTTGTCGGTCAGAACCTGACCGACTCGGTTCAGCGCGACGCGGCGGCCCTCAATAAGGACGTCGTCGTGATGCCCGGGCGAAGTGTCCGGTTCGTGGTGCGGGTGGCGACCTTTTAGAGGTTCCAAGCCAATGGTGGAGAGGATGATTGCGACGGCGAGTCCTCTCCACTTTCCAGATCAAGCAAATCCATGGACGCGGAGAAAAATCGTGTCCGGAAAATTCGATATGAGAAATGTCCGGCCGGTACGCCGGCGCGCCGACATCCTTCCCGGCGCCGAACTCGATCGATGCGTCACCGGGATTCTCGCCGGGACGGACGTCCCGCTCGGCGCATATGACATCGCAGCCGCGCTCCGCGGCGCCGGCCGTCATGCCGTCGTCGCCTCGATCTACCGCTCGCTCGAGCGGCTGCGCGCAAGTGGCGCGGTCGAGAAAGTCGAGACATGTTCAGCGTTCAGGATCAGGGACGTGCCGGAGGCGGCGCTGATGGTCTGCAGCGAATGCGGCGTGGTCGCGGCGCTGCCCATTTCCGGTCCTTATGCTGCGATCGCTCGCGCGATCGCGGGTACCGGCTTTACGGTCGGCCATATCGCACTCGAGGCGACCGGCCTGTGCCGGGAGTGCGGACGGCGGCGCGGCGCATGACCTTCGCCGGCGCCATCGCAAGCCTCCCCATCGCCCTCGCCGCGGCGGCTGCGGCGGCAACCTATCTGGGCGGACGGATCGCGCTTCGGCTCGAAACACACATCTCGCTCATTCTCGGCGCCACCGCCGGCGTCGTGCTCGGCATCGCGCTGTTCGGCCTGCTGCCCGAGGCGCTTGAAGCGGCCGCCGGCAGGCTCGCGCCGCGCACATTGTTCGCCGCAATGGCTGGTGGCATGATGACCTATTTGATGCTCGACCGTCTGCTCGAGCGCAAGACGGCTTGCGCCGCCATCCGACCACATCTCGGACCGGCGGCGCTGACCGTGCATAGCTTTATCGATGGCGTCGGGATCGCTCTCGGCTTCGACATTTCTGTCGGCGTTGGAGTCGCTGTCGCGGGCGCAGTGCTCGCGCATGATCTCGCCGACGGCGCCAATGCAGTGGGGCTGAGCCTCGCGGCAGGGCGGCGCGACATTGCGCATCGCTGGCTGCTGATCAATTCGAGCGCGCCGCTCGCTGGCGTGCTCATAAGCGGAGTTCTACAGCCTGGCGCCGCCGCCGTTTCTCTGTTCCTTGCCGCGTTCGCCGGCTTGTTTCTCTATATCGGCACGTGCCAGCTCATCCCGCGCAGCCAGGCCAAAGGACATCAGCTCTGCGTGGCGGTGGCCACTGCATGCGGGATGATCTTCAGCTTCGGCGTCATTGGAATCACGCAAATCATATGATCGAACGAGTTCCCGTCTCATCGAGCCTATTGGGGCCCGGGCGTTGCGGACAAGTTGTCGCTGATTTCCCGTTCCTAACCTTACCAGCACGGCCGATGGATGTTTCGCGGGCCTCCGACGATTCTGCTGCCGGAGCCAAAGGCGCCAAATAAGCTAACGTAACTTATACGGATGATCGCTCCGGAGGTTGGTCGGTCGAAGCGACTGCGACAAGCGATTATGGTTAAACGGATCCTGCCGCTCGATAGAGCGCGGCGCGGCCCGCTTCGACCTTGCCGGGCAGTCGCTTCGCCCATATCTCGAACGGCAGTCAAAGCGAGGTTGCCTCATGCATCCACTTCTCTCCACCGTTCGTCGCAGCAAGGTCGCGCCCGACCTTCGTCCGACCGAAGCCGTCTACGACGTGCCCTCTGGACTGTGGATGGGGGCAAACGGTCCGGTGGCTGACGATCCGAACCGTATGCCCGACACTAAGAAAAATGATCTGGAGACCGGCGAAGACCAGAAGGGCCAGTAAGGATTGACGCACGAGGTCGAGGTCCTGATCCTTACGGCCGAACTCGATTTCGCGACCGACAGGATCTGTCGCGCCCTCGGCGAACGGGGCGTGCGCTATCTCAGACTCAATCGGGAGCACATCCCGCAGCTTGGGTTGACGCTTGATCCGGTGCTTCCGGAACTCCGCTGCACCCATCTGGGCCAGCGGTGGCGGATCGGTCGAGTGCTGCGGGCGGTGTGGTGGCGGCAAGGGACGTTCGACCGGTTCGCCACGACTGCCGCATCGATCCAAGATCAGATGATCCGAAGCCAAGGCGGCGCCTTCATGCGCAGCATGATGGTGTTCGACCAGGCCAGGTGGTTGAATCCTCCAGCGGCGACCTACCGTGCCGAAACCAAGGCGGTGCAGCTGCTCGAGGCCGATAGGCTCGGCTTCGACGTACCCGCCACGGTAATGACGAACGATCCAGCAGATGGGTGGGCTGGCCCTGGGGACCAGGAGGTCGCGCTCAAGAGCATCGACACGCTGCTGCTCCGCGATGGGGAGGACCAGTTCTTCGGCTATACAACCCTCACGCGCGCGGACGCGGTCGCGACCGAGGAACTCCGCGCCGCTCCCGCCACCGTGCAGAAGGCGGTCAGGAACAAGCTCGACCTGCGGGTCACCGTGCTGGGCGAACGCTGGTGGTGCGCGTCGATCGGCCGCGCGGGCAGGGGAGTGGAAGGCGACTGGCGCGTCACGTCCAAGGCCGAACTCGACATTCAAGCTTACGATCTGCCGGCGGTGGTAGCGGAGCGCTGTGTCGCGCTCGTCCGCCAACTGGGCCTCGTTTACGGCGCAATCGACCTCGCCGTGGCCGAAGGCCGGCACTGGTTCATCGAGATCAATCCAACCGGCGAGTGGGGCTGGCTCGACGCTGATCGGTCAATCTCAACCGCGATCGCGGAGGAACTGGCATGCGCATACCAGCCCGCCTGAAGGCCGTTCCGATGGTAGCGGGGCGCACAGCGAAGGGTCTTCTCGCCGAACTCCTGCAACCCCTGGGTGTGGTCCTCCTCAACCGGAAGCTGGCCGCCGCGGCCGTCGACGACGTCGACATCCACGCGCTTTCCGACGACGACCTGAAGAAGCTTGTCGAGTCCGAGTGGGTCAGGGCCAAGGAACTGGACGACAAGCTGCAGAAGCTGACGGCGGCGCTCTCTGTCTCGGTAACGATCGGCGGTCTCGTCGCGACCACAATCCTGCAGGACCTCGCACTCTCCGGGCTCAAGGTGGCTGCGGGTGCCCTCTTCTTACTCGCCGCTCTGCTCCTGTTTGGTGGGGTGCTGCTGGGCTTCAACGGACTGCGGCCGAAGCCGAGGTATGGCTACGGCGCGGCGTTCATGCGCAAGGTCGCCACCACCCACGGCACGGTCGCACGGGACGCGCTGATCGCGGCGGCCGGCGGCTTCCAACGGGACAATATGATCCGGGCGAATGAGGCGAGCGCGGCTACTGCTTCCATCAGGAACGGCATCGTGATCTTCGTTGCGGCGGTGCTGCTGGGCCTTTTCGCGGCGGCGGCAGGAAAAGCCCCGTCGGCGGTTGGCCCGCCCCCAGCCGCTCCGACGAGTTCAGTGCAATAGCATTTGGCAGCGGGAGGCACGATTTAGCAGAGGCTGAATCGAGCTCCGCTTTTCGTATCCGGTCATCCGATAGCGGACAGGCGGCTAACGGCCACGGCCGGCCGAGCAATCCAGCGCCGTTGCCAATGCTATGCCGCAGCCATTTATCCAGAGCTGTCCAACATTCCTGACAATGCGCCGGGCATTGCTGCGGAACCGGTTGTGCGGCCGTAGCTTGGATCGCACGCACTGACAGCGAGGTCTATTTTGTGATCGAGCGCTCTCATTTTCTAATTGCGAGCGAACGGTAACTTCGATACAAAGTGAGCGTTCGGTAACAGGAGGTCATGGTGCGCGTTCGGACAGCGAAGGACATCGGCGCTTTCATCCGAGATCGCCGCAAGTGGCAAAAATTGGATCAGGCTGACTTGGCAATGATGATTGGCGTCAATCGGCGGTGGGTCATGGAGGTCGAGCGTGGGAAGCCGCGCGCGGAGATCGGGCTCGTGCTCAAAGCAATCGAAGCGCTTGGCGTCGACCTGTCGGTCGACGGCAGCGACAAAACCCAAACGCTCCCCGATCTCGACGTCGTCGACATCGATGCGATCGTTCGCAAGGCTAGGGGCGCAGTCAAATGAGCAAGGAACTCATTGTCCTTCTGTCCGATCGCCCTGTCGGGCGTGTGATACAGGGCGAGCGCGGTCTTTTGACATTCACGTATGATGAAGCGTGGCGGGACCTCCGCGGCGCCTATCCGCTGTCTCTGTCGATGCCTCTGGCGGCGCTCGAGCATCCGCACGACAAGATCGATGCATTCATCTGGGGCTTGCTCCCCGACAACGAGTTGGTGCTCGATCGATGGGCGAAGAAATTCCAGGTTTCGGCCCGCAATGGCTTCGCGCTCATCGCCAACGTGGGCGAAGATTGCGCCGGCGCCGTCCAGTTCGTTCGGCCGGAGCGCCTCGAAGCGATACTCGCCCCCAAAACCGGCGATATTGCGTGGTTGGATGAGTCGGATATTGCCGTCCGCCTGCAGCAACTTCGGGAAGATCACTCGGCGTGGCGTCGCCCGGGCGACACAGGGCAGTTCAGCCTTGCCGGCGCCCAGCCCAAGACCGCGCTCCTGTTGCAGGACGGTCGCTGGGGTGTGCCGTCAGGGCGCATTCCCACGACTCATATTCTGAAACCCCCGACGAACAATTTCGTCGGACATGCGGAAAATGAGCATTTCTGCCTCACACTTGCGCGCGCGCTTGGTCTCCCCGCGGCGACTTCGACCGTCACGCATTTCGGTGACGAAGTCGCGTTCGTGGTGGAGCGCTACGACCGGCAGGTCACCGAACGGGGGATCGTGCGTGTGCACCAGGAGGACCTGTGTCAGGCGGCGAGCGTGCCGCCCACGAGGAAATATGAGAATGAGGGCGGTCCCGGCGTCACCCGAATCGTGGAGATCCTCAGAGAAAGCTCGAGCGTTCCCGAAGAAGATGTTCGCACCTTCCTCGATGCGATCATATTCAACTGGCTGATCGCCGGTACCGACGCACACGCGAAGAACTACTCGATCCTGATCGGAGCCAGCGGCCGGGTACGGCTGGCGCCGCTCTACGACGTCGCGAGCATATTGCCATATGACGATCTCGGGCCAATGCGCATCAAGCTCGCCATGAAGCTCGGCGGGAAATATCGGGTTCGGGACATCTCCGCGCGAAGCTGGGAAAAGCTCTCCGAAGACGTCGGTATGGACAAGGGCAACATGGCGCGCAGAGTGCAGGAGATGGCCGAGGCGCTTCCCAGTGCGGCCGAGGATATCCGGCAGGACATGCAGGCTGGACGAATGCGGCATGAGATCGTCGATCGAATCGTCGACTGTCTGAAAGCTCGTGCCGAAAAATGCGCGCGATCGTTCGCTCTGGCATCATGATCAAATGGAGCGGCGCTGATTGGCCGCTCCAATCAGTCCACAAATCGGCTTGCGATGGCTGGCCGACCATCGTCCGCTGGGTCGCGCAACATGTCGTTCTCATCGACCGCATCGATGGCGCAGCGTCGCCCCCTGACAGCCGAGCCAAGCAAAAACGGGGCCTGGCCGAAGTCGTCAAAATATTTTTCGCGCGCACTTTCGTACGCGCCGGCACGAGTCTGCGCGCGTGCGCGCGCTGGTGTGCGCCGGTACGATTTCGGCGCGGCTTGATCATCATTATCGGGGCCACATTTTCGGATCGTCCAGCTCTGGGCAGCCAAATTGAAGGAAGCCAAATGATATCCACCGACATGGTCCTCGCCGAAGATGTCATCCTGCGTCTGCCGGACGTGAAGCAGCGGACCGGGCTCAGCCGCTCGATGATCTACAGGAAGATGGCCGAGCGGACTTTTCCGTCCTCAATCAAACTTTCCGCGCATTGCGTCGGCTGGTACGCTTCGCAGATCAACGACTGGATCAGGAATCCGGCTGCCTACATGCGTGGGAATGCAGGGTCGCAATGACAGAACGAGGATCGCCAGGATCCCCAGTCCGTCATGCCGCAGCCTTCAGTGCGGCGGCTTTGGACCGCTCGACGGCAGCACTTCTGAGCTCGTCTATATAGTCTGACCAGAACTGCATCATGCGGACGCGCTCCTCCCAATATGTGCCGCGCGCGTAGATGCGGCGCACCGTATTGGCGTCGACATGGCCAAGCTGGCGTTCGATCGCATCGGGGTTCCATTTGCCAGTCTCATTCAGCAATGTGCTGGCCATGGCACGGAAGCCGTGCGCGGTCATTCGGCCGGCGAATCCGATCCGCTGGATGGCCAGATTGATCGTGTTCTCGCACATCGGTCGGTCGCGCTTGCCCATGCAAGGAAACAGATAGCTGCGCTTGCCGGTCACCGGCTTTATGTCTTCGATGATTTCGAGGGCCTGTCGAGACAGCGGAACGGTGTGCGGCCTGCGCATTTTCATCTTCTCGGCCGGGATGTTCCAGACGTTCTGCTCGAAATCGAACTCAGACCATTCGGCGTGACGCAGTTCACCCGGTCGGACGAAGAGATGAGGGGAGAGGCGCAGGGCGGCATGCGTGACGCGATACCCGTCGAAGCCTTCGATGGCAGACAGCAGGTCGCCGGCTTCCTTGGGATCGACGATCGCCGCGAGATGCTTGACCTTTGGCGTCACCAATGCGCCGCGAAGATCGGCGCAGACATCGCGATCGGCCCGGCCGGTCGCCACGGCGTAACGCAGCACCTGACCACACGCGCTGCGCAGGCGTCTGGCGGTCTCGTGAAAGCCCTTTTGTTCGACGCTTCGCAGAACCAGGAACACTTCATGCGCGCTGATCTGGTTGACGGGCCGGTTGCCGAGCTTTGGATAGGCGAAATTGAGCAGCCAGCGCTTCTTATAGAGCGTGACCTCGGTCAGCTGATCGCGCTCGCACTTTTCCAGCCATTCCTCGGCAACCGCCCTGAATGTCGTGGCGGCCGCGAGCCTGGCTGACAGCTTCTTCTCGATGGCGACGGCGACGGGATCCTCGCCGGACGCGAGCAGCTGGCGCACGGCGTCACGTTTGGCCCGCGCGTCCGCCAGGCCGACATCCGGATAGACGCCGAGCGCCATCGTGCGCTGTTTGCCGTCGTATCGGTATGCGAGGCGCCAATAGCGCGCACCGCTTGGCTGCACGAAGAGATACAGACCCCGGGAATCAGACACCTTGTACGGTCGCTCGCGACCCTTCGCGTTCCGCACTGCCATCGCGCTGAGAGCCATGTTGGTATCTCCCGAAAATACGAGCCTCGAGATACCAACATCTGCGCCAACGACCGCGTTGGATGCGTTGAAACGCAGCGGGACCTCGTTGGCTAATTTATGGCAGAAAACCGCCATTTTTGCAAGCATTTTGGGAAGGTTATGGACCCCCTAAAAAAGGGGGTCCTGGTGCCCAGGAGAGGACTCGAACCTCCACGCCCTTGCGAGCGCCAGCACCTGAAGCTGGTGCGTCTACCAATTCCGCCACCTGGGCACGGGGTAGGAGGGGCGCGTTAAGGGGCGCTTTGGGGCTTGTCAACGCGCCCCGCGTCTTGCCAAGCGCGGCGCGGGGCGGCAATGCACGGCGCATATTCGAAAGGCGCGAACCGATGGCGGCAAAGACGGACCGGCTGGTCACCCTGTTCGGCGGCGGCGGCTTCGTCGGCCGCTATGTCGCCCAGGCCCTGCTTGCCGCCGGCGCGCGGGTCCGGATCGCGCAGCGCGAGCCGCGACACGCTTATTTCATCCGTCCGCTCGGTGGGCTGGGCCAGGTCCAGTTCGTCCGCGCCGACGTGACCGACGCCGCTTCGGTGGCCGCCGCTGCCGCCGGCTCGAACGCGGTCGTCAATCTGGTCGGCACGCTCAAGGGCCGGTTCGAGGCGATCCACGTCGCCGGCGCGCGCAACGTCGCGGTCGCCGCCGCGGCGGCGGACGCGGATGCGCTTGTCCAGGTCTCGGCGATCGGCGCCGACGAGGATAGCGACAGCGCCTATGCCCGCACCAAGGGGAAGGGCGAGGCGGCGGCGCGCGCGGCCTTTGCCGGGGCGACGATCGTCCGCCCCTCGATCGTGTTCGGGCCCGAGGACGATTTCGTGAACCGCTTCGCGCGGCTGGCCCGGCTCGCGCCGGTCCTGCCGGTGGTGCGCGGCGGCTGGAGGCTCCAGCCGGTCCACTGCACCGATCTCGGCCGCGCCATCGCGGCGGCGGCGCAGGCGCCCGCGCTTCATGCCGGCCGGACCTGCGAGCTTGGCGGGCCGCAGGTGATGACGATGCGCGAGATCGAAGCGTGGATCGCGGGCGCGATCGGCCATGGCGGCAAGCCGGTCGTCGCGATTCCGGACGCGATCGCCCGGCTTGGCGCGCGGCTCACCGGCTGGCTTCCCTTCGCGCCGCTGTCCTGGGAGCAGTGGCTGATGATGCGGCACGACAATGTCGCGAGCGGCCCGGGTTTCGAAGCGTTCGATCTTCGCCCGACCCCGCTCGCCGCGGTCGCCGACGAATGGCTGACCATCTATCGTCGGCGCGGCCGGTTCGCGCCGCCGCAGGCTTATTGAGGAGCCGTCACGCAAGAAGGGGGCAAGAATGATGCGTCTCAAACCGATCCTGGCCGCGGCCGCCGCTTTTCTCCTCGCCCCCGCTCTCGCCGCGCCAGCGCAGCCGCCTCGGGCCGCCGCCGCGCCCACCGCCAGCGCCGGCGATATCCCGCCGCATTTCGCCTACAATACCGACGCTTGGGATTATGAACGCCGCGAGGTGATGATCCCGATGCGCGACGGCGTCAGGCTGCACACCGTCATCATCATCCCCAAGGGCGCGCACGATCTGCCGATCCTCTTGACCCGCACGCCCTATAACGCCTCCGGCCGCGTGAGCCGCGCCAACAGCCCGCACATGCTTGCCGCGCTTCCCGAAGGCGACGAGGTGTTCGTCCGCGACGGCTATATCCGCGTGTTCCAGGACGTGCGCGGCAAATACGGGTCGGAAGGGGTCTATGTGGTGACCCGCCCGCCGCGCGGGCCGCTCAACGCCACCAACGTCGATCACGTCACCGATGCCTGGGACACGATCGACTGGCTGGTGAAGAATCTCCACGAAAGCAACGGACGGGTCGGCATGATCGGCTCGTCCTACGAAGGCTTCACCGTCGCGATGGCGCTGCTCGATCCGCACCCGGCGCTTCGCGTCGCGGCGCCGGAAAGCCCGATGATCGATGGCTGGATGGGCGACGACTGGTTCCATTACGGCGCCTTCCGCCAGGCCAATATCGGCTGGATCGGATCGCAGACCGGCTGGAAGGGACGCGGCGAATCGCCGGTCACGAGCGCCTATGACGATTACCAGACCTTCCTTCGCGCCGGATCGGCCGGCGCCTGGGCGGCCCAATCGGGCTTCGATCGGCTGCCTTACTGGAACCGGATGACCCAGCATCCGGCCTATGACGCCTTCTGGCAGGGCCAGGCACTCGACCGGCTGATCGCCGCCCATCCCTCCAACGTGCCGACGATGTGGATTCAGGGCCTGTGGGATCAGGAGGACATGTACGGCGCCGTCCACACGTTCGAGGCGCTGAAGGCGGCCGGGCATGAATCGAACAATTATCTGGTGATGGGCCCGTGGCGGCACAGCCAGGTCAATTACAACGGATCGTCGCTGGGGCCGTTCAACTGGCAGGGCGACACCGCCGCCGAATTCCGCCGCGACGTGCTGCTCCCATTCTTCGATCATTATCTGAAGGATCGCCCGGCCGCCGATCCGCCGCGCGCGCTCATCTACAATACGGGCGAGAATCATTGGGATCGCCTGCCGCAATGGCCGCTCGCCTGCGAAAGCGGCTGCGCGCGGCCATTGACGCCGCTTTATTTCGAGGCCGGCTTCGGGCTCGGCTTCCAGCGGCCCTCCGGCGACGGTTCGGACAGCTACGTCTCCGATCCCGCCAAGCCGGTGCCCTATCTGGCGCCGCCGATCAGCTTCGCCGACGGCGATCGCTGGCGATCCTGGCTGGTGCAGGACCAGCGTTTCGCCGCGGTGCGGCCCGATGTGCTGGTCTATGAGACCGCGCCGTTGACCGAGCCGCTGCGTATTTCCGGCCCGCCGATCGTCGATCTCCATGCGGCGACGACCGGGACCGATGCCGATTGGGTGGTGAAGCTGATCGACGTCTATCCGGACGAGGTACCGTCCAACCCGCCGATGGGCGGCTACCAGCTCGCGCTCAGCCTCGACATCTTCCGCGGCCGTTACCGCGACAGCTTCGAGCACCCGTCCGCGATCCCGGCCGGGCAGGCGCAGACCTACCGCTTCCGCCTGCCGACCACCAACCACGTCTTCCTGCCCGGGCATCGGATCATGGTGCAGATCCAGTCGAGCCTGTTCCCGCTCTACGACCGCAACCCGCAGACCTACGTCCCCAACATCTTCTTCGCCCGCCCGCAGGATTATCACGCGGCGACGCAGACGGTGCTGCGGGGCAGCGCGAACGCGAGCGCGATCCTGCTTCCGGTGGTGCGCGGTCAAACTGGTCATTGATGGCCGCATTGATGCGATCTGCGCTGCGGCGGAAAGATGTCCATGAAATATGACGATGCCTCATGGCACTACGGCGCCGAAAACTTCTCGCCGGACCTGCCGCCGGAAGCGGGCGCTACGCATATTGCCATGTTCGTCGCCTGGGCGGCCTTGAACGGTCTCGCCGGCGAGCTGCATCTGGACGATTTTCAAGCCGAGCTTGAGCGACTCCGCAACCGGGAGTGGACACCGACGCAATGGTTTCTTTGCGTTTGCGACGAGAAATTCACGAATGAAGATTTGAACGAAGAGGGCAACCTCTTCGCCCGCGCTTATTATGGTGACGAGAATGGTCTGCCTACCAGCGCGGCTTCGTTCATCGACGACTATTGCGGCGCCTTTTCCTCGGAAGACATCTACGCGGTGCCGGATGGCTGGATGACCTACGCGGAAATCGCTTCGGTTATCGACCGGCGTTATGAGGCATGGCGGTCCAGGGCTTTTCCTACGTCCTAGTGCGGTAAGGATACGCGCGCTCCGGCCAAGCTGACTTTGCGCTGGACCGCCCGCGACGCCCCCCGCTAAACCCCGGCCGCAATGGACAGCATCCTCACCATCCTCCTGCTCGGCATCGTCGAGGGCGTCACCGAGTTCCTGCCGGTCTCCTCCACCGGCCATCTCATCCTCGCCGGCGCGCTGCTCGGCTATGACGAGCGGCACTGGATGGTGTTCAACATCGTCATCCAGCTCGGCGCGATCCTTGCCGTCGTCATGCTCTACTGGCGGACCTTCATGGCGGTGCTCGTCGGGCTCGCGCGGCGCCAGCCCGAATCGTGGCGGTTCGTCCGCAACATCCTCGTCGCGTTCGTGCCGGCGGCGGTGCTCGGGCTTGCCCTGCACAAGCAGATCGAGGCGATGCTCGGCAGCCCGACGATCGTCGCGGTCGCGCTGATCGCCGGCGGCATCGCGATCCTCGGCATCGAGCGCGCCGCGCCGGCGGGCAGCGAGAAGGGCGTCGCCGATATCGGCCTTAAGAAGGCGATCGCGATCGGCTTCGTCCAGTGCCTGGCGATGATCCCGGGGGTCAGCCGATCGGGCGCGACGATCATGGGCGCGCTCGCGATGGGCGTCGAGCGGCGCACCGCGGCCGAGTTCAGCTTCTTCCTCGCCATTCCCACCATGCTCGGCGCGACCACGCTGGAGCTCTGGAAGAACCGGAGCGATCTCGGTGAGGTAGGCGCCGGCGGCATCGCATTGGGCTTCGTCGTCTCCTTCGTCGTCGCCCTGGTCGTGATCCGCTGGTTCATCGGCATCGTCTCGAAACGCGGCTTCGCGCCCTTCGCCTGGTACCGGATCGTCGCCGGCGCGGCGGCTTTGGCGTGGCTGGTGGCGCGCTAGGAGCGATTTCAGGCTCGGCGCGGAAACGCCGGCGGCCGTCCGGCGATCACGGCCATTGCCGGGGCCGGGGAGGCAACCTAAAGGTCGCGTCATCCATGTGGCATCTCTATCAATTCCCGCTCTGCCCCTTCTCGCGCAAGGTGCGGCTCGCGCTCGCCGAAAAGGGCGTCGCGCATGAGCTTCGCCGGGTGTCGCCCTGGCTCCAGGACGACGATTTCGCCGATTTGAACCCGGCCGGCGAGACGCCGGTGCTGGTCGAGGAATCGAAGGGCATCGTCCTCATCGATTCGCTCGCCATCTGCGAATATTTCGAAGAGACGCTGGACAAGGCGCCGATGATCCCCGGCACCGCGAGCAACCGCGCCGAGGTGCGCCGCCTCGTCTGCTGGTTCGACGGCCGAATGCATCACGAGGTGGTCGCGCCTTTGATGGAGGAGCGGATGAGGAAGCGGCTGATCAGCCGCGCGCCGCCCGACACCGCCGAACTCCGCAAGGCGATGATGGCCGCCAACGGCCATCTCGACTATATCGATTACCTGCTCGATCACCGCCGCTGGCTCGCCGGCCCGGCGCTGACGCTGGCCGATCTCGCCGCCGCCGCGCAGCTTTCGGTCGCCGATTATCTCGGCGGCGTCGACTGGCGCGGCCACAAGCAGACCGCCGATTGGTATGCGGTGATGAAGTCCCGCCCGGCCTTCCGCCCCCTGCTCGCCGAACGGATGGAGGTGATCCAGCCGCCGGCCCATTACGACAAGGTCGATTTCTAGCGGGGTGCGGGCTGGTGCGGCGCGCGCAGATAGACCCGCGCGCGAATCTGCCCGAACCGGATCGCGTTGGCGCTTGGCGACGCGAAGTTCGCGTTGATGAACGAGGGCAGCTGGCAAAGATCGGGCCGGTTCGCCTCCACAGCCGAGCCGGGGCCGTTGACGACGAAGCGGGTCGTCCGGCATTCGGCGAGCTGGCCATCCGGCGCGACGCTGATCCGTGCCGCGGCATCCACGACGAGCTCGCCGGCCGCGCTCATGTCCGGTTCCTGCGCCGGCGCGGAATCGAGTTCGATCGTGTAAACGAACGCGACCCGGGCACCTGCGCCCGGCGTGGCGGAAGCCAGCGCGCGCACGTAGCCCGCGGCCGAACCGCACTGGAATCCTTGTTCGGATTCGACTTCGCGACCGTTCAGCTCGACGGCGCACCGAATGCCGTCCTCGCTGCCTTCCACCCACGTGATCATGACGATCGGTGGCTGTTGCGGCTCTGGGCGATCGGAATCCACCATGCGCCATCTGACCTGGTTGTCGATCGTGTCGGGGACCGGGCGTCCATGGTCGTCGCGGGCCGGCTCGAGCTGGGCGCGCGCCAGCAGCGTGGCGCAGGTGACGGCGTCGAGCGCCGGATCGCCGGCCGATCGGGTCACCGTACAGCCCGTCGCGTGGCCATATTTGTCGACCTGCAACCGGAAGGCGACCGTCCCTTCCGCGCCGCGCTGCATCGCCGTCGCGGGATAGTCGTCGGCGGTGAAATATTGGCCCAGATTGCCGCGCGCCACATGCGCGCGGTGCGCCGGATGATGTTCGGACTCATCGCCCGCCGGGGCCGCCATCAACGCGGCGATCAACAATATGGACATGCGGAAAGGCCCCCCTTTTCGATCCGGTCTTCTTAACGAAAGGAACGGGAGGACGAAAAGCCCTTGATGGACGATCCCGCGCGGCCCACATCGCCCTCATGCTGATCCAGACCGAGACCACGCCCAATCCGGCGACGTTGAAGTTCATGCCCGGCCGTCAGGTCATGGACATGGGCACGCGCGATTTCGCGGCGCCCGAGGAGGCGGGGGTGTCGCCGCTCGCCGCCGCGCTCTTTTCGACCGGCGACGTGACCGGCGTCTTCTTCGGCCGCGACTTCATCTCGGTGACGGCGGCGCCGGGCGTCGATTGGCGCGGCCTCAAGCCGCAGGTGCTCGAAGTCCTGCTCGATCATTTCGCGAGCGACGCGCCCTTGTTCAACGCGCCGAGCGCGGCGGACATCGTCGTGCCGGTCGATGACGATGTGACCGACGATCCCGCCGATGCCGAGGTGGTCGCGCAGATCCGCGCCCTCATCGACACGCGCGTGCGGCCCGCGGTCGCGAAGGACGGCGGCGACATCGTCTATCGCGGATTCCGCGAAGGGACCGTCTTCCTCGCCATGCACGGCGCCTGTTCGGGCTGCCCGTCCTCGACGATGACGCTCAAGAACGGCATCGAGAGCCTGCTGAAACATTATGTGCCGGAGGTCGAGACGGTCGAGGCCGTCTGAGCGGCCGATCGCGCATTCTCGACGCACGCCCTCTGGACTCCCGCGCGCGAGGGAGTGACGAAGGGCGGATGGGGAGCCCACGCCTTTGCTGCTGGTGATGGAAAGCGCCACCGCCGCCTGCTCGGCGGCGCTGCTCGACGCGGACGGCACCGTCATCGACCAGCGCCACGAAATCGTCGGGCGCGGCCATGCCGAGCGGCTGGTGCCGATGATCGCCGAGCTGCTTGCCGGGCGGCGGCCGGATGCGATTTTGGTCGATTGCGGGCCCGGCAGCTTCACCGGTATCCGTGTCGGTCTCGCCGCGGCCCATGGTCTTTCGATCGGCTGGGGGGTGCCGCTCTCCGGCTATTCCTCGCTGGCGTTGCTCGCGGCGGCGAGCGGCGGCGGCGATGTCACCGCCACGCTTCACGCGGGACATGGCGAGATTTTCGTGCAAGATTATGGCGGTGACCCGCTTGCGCCGCTCGCCGATCTCAGCTCCTTCCCGCCAGCCGAAGCCGCGCGCGCGGCCCATGCCGCGCGCGTCGTCGGCTCGGCCGCGGAGGCGCTGGTCGCCGCGCGCGGCTGGGGCGAGGCACGCGACGCACTGCCCCGCGCCGCCGATGCCGGGCGCCTCCCGCCGGCGCTGCGCGCGCTGCCGCCCCGTCCGATCTACGGCCGGGCGCCCGATGCGAAGCCTGCCCGGAGCGGCGTCGAGGGGCCGATGACATGACCGCCGATCCCGAGCTCGTCGCGGGCGGACCGGCCGATCTCGATGCCGTGATGGCGGTGATGAACGACAGTTTCGATCCGCGCTTCGGCGAGTGCTGGACCTTCTCCCAATGCGCGGGGCTGCTGCCGATGCCGGGCGTTTGGCTGACGCTGGCGCGGGTCGATGGCGTGGTCGCCGGCTTCGCGCTGTCGCGGACCGTGGCCGACGAGGCCGAGCTGCTGCTGCTCGCCGTCCGTAACGGCGAACAGCGGCGCGGCGTCGGCCGGCATCTGCTGGCGGCGTTCATGGCGGCGGCGCGGGCGCGCGGCGCCGATCGTCTTCATCTCGAAGTCCGCGACGACAATCCCGCCATCCGTCTCTATGAAGCGGCGGGCTTCGCGCTCGCGGGCCGGCGCCGCAATTATTATAGCGGCGCGGACGGGCGGACTTACGATGCGCTCACCCTGGCACGGATCGCCACTTCGCGCGGCTGACCATCGAATTGGATTGGTTGGGAGCGGCGATTTCGTTTTCGGCATTTGGGCGGCGTCGTTGGCGAAAAGCTGCCGCCGATCAATTTAGACCGCATTTGCATACCATTTCAGCTTGTCAAATTCGGGCAAACCGACCTATTCCAGCAATGCACCTGTCACGGCCAATGACGGGTGAACCTCTGATCACGTTATACGGGTATCGACACATGGATAATCAAGACGAATTCAGGGAGACATTGATCACCCTCACCGCCGATATCGTATCGGCCCACGTCAGCAATAACAGCGTCGCCGTTTCCGACCTGCCGTTGCTGATCAATAACGTTCATTCCGCATTGAACGGCCTCGGCGGCGGCCATGAGGAACCGGCGCCGAAGCAGGAGCCGGCGGTTTCGATCCGCTCGTCGATCAAGCCGGACTATGTCGTCTGTCTGGAAGACGGGAAGAAGCTGAAGATGCTGAAACGGCATCTGATGACCCATTACAACATGACCCCGGACGAATATCGGCAGAAATGGGGGCTTCCCGCCGATTATCCGATGGTCGCGCCCAATTATGCCGAGCAGCGCCGGACCCTCGCCAAGAAGATCGGCCTCGGCACCAAACGGCGTCGCACCCCGCGCAAATAAGCGCGGGTCACGCCACGGCCGTGAGAAACGCCGCCCCGCGCTCCGGCGCGGGGCGGCATCATGTCGTCAACGCTTTGACGGTGAGGCCTTGTCCGCTTAAATGAAGGCGATGACCCGCAGTATCGACATCGAGGCGCTGTGCGCCGAAAAAGGCCTGCGTATAACCGAGCAGCGCAAGGTTATCGCGCGCGTCCTGTCCGAGGCGGAAGACCATCCCGATGTCGAGGCGCTGCACGCGCGCGCGGCGGCGGTCGATCCGGGCATCTCGATCGCCACCGTCTATCGGACGGTGCGCCTGTTCGAGGAGGCCGGAATTCTCGAGCGCCACGATTTCGGCGACGGCCGCGCGCGCTACGAGGCCGCGGCCGAAACCCATCACGATCATCTGATCGACGTCGAGACCGGCAACGTCATCGAATTCGTCGATGAGGAGCTGGAGCAACTTCAGCGCCGGATCGCCGAGAAGCTCGGCTTCCGGCTCGTCGATCACCGCATGGAGCTTTATGGCGTCGCGCTTGGCCGCGACAAATAGGGTGCGGGCGCACCCCGAAGCGGTCGCCTGATGCGGTTCTACTGGCGCGCGCTGGCGATCGCCGCCGGCCTCGTCATCTGCTTTCCGCTCCATTATCTCTCGAAGCGCCTGTTCGGCCGCTCGCCTTGGGCGCGACTGTTCCTCGCTTATGCCGCCCGCCGCTGCGGTCTTCGCGTCCGGATCGAGGGCACGCCGCTGCCCGGCCGGGTGCTGTTCGCCGCCAATCATGTGAGCTGGCTCGATATCCTCGCGATCGGCGGCGCCGCGCGCACCGCCTTCGTCGCGAAGGACGAGGTGGAGCATTGGCCGATGATCGGCTGGATCGCGGACCTCAATGATACGATCTACGTCGCCCGCGCCGCCCGTCGCGAGGCGCGCGACCAGGCCGATCGCCTGCGCGCCGCGCTCGACGCGGGGCGCGCCATCGCCTTCTTCCCCGAAGGCACGACCGAGGGCGGCCGCGACGTGCTGCCGTTCCGCGCCAGCCTGTTCGCCTCGCTCTTCCCGCCGATCGCGGGCGTCGCGGTGCAGCCGGTCGCGCTCGATTATGGCGAGATCACCTCGGCCATCGCCTGGGTCGGCGAGGAAAGCACCGGCGCCAATGCGCGGCGCGTGATGAACGATTATCGCCGCATCCCGCTCACGATCCGCTTCCTGGACCCGATCGATCCGGGCGCGGCGGGCGACCGCAAGGCGCTGGCGATCGAGGCGCATGACGCGATCGTCGCGGCGCTCGGCGCTTCCGCTTCGCCGTCCGATCCCCTATAGGCGCCGGCCCATGGCCAATCCCCGCACCTTCGAGGTCAAATCTTTCGGCTGCCAGATGAACGTCTACGACGGCGAGCGCATGGGCGAGCTGCTCGCCGCCGACGGCATGCGCGCGGCCGAGGGGGACGAGGCGGCGGACCTCGTCGTCCTCAACACCTGCCACATCCGCGAGAAGGCGACCGAGAAGGTCTATTCCGAGATCGGCCGGCTGAAGCGCGCCGACGGCAGCCGGCCGATGGTCGCCGTCGCCGGCTGCGTCGCCCAGGCCGAGGGCGCCGAGATCGCGCGCCGGGCGAAGGTGGATGTCGTGGTCGGCCCGCAGGCCTATCATAATCTGCCGGCGCTGGTGGCGAAGGCCGCGTCGGGCACGCTCGCGCTCGACACCGACATGCCGGCCGCCTCCAAATTCGGCGCACTGCCGGCGCGGCGCAAGGTCGCGCCGTCGGCTTTCCTGACCGTGCAGGAGGGCTGCGACAAATTCTGCACCTATTGCGTCGTCCCTTATACGCGCGGCGCAGAGGTCAGCCGGGCCTTCGCCGCGATCCTCGACGAGGCGAAGGCGCTCGCCGATGCCGGCGCGCGCGAGCTCACCCTGCTCGGCCAGAACGTCAACGCCTGGGCGGACGAGGGCAGGGGCCTGCACGACCTGATCGAGGCGATCGCCGCCATCCCGGCCATCGCCCGCATCCGCTACACCACCAGCCACCCCAATGACATGACCGACGGCCTGATCGCCGCGCATCGCGACATCGCCAAGCTGATGCCCTATCTGCATCTTCCCGTGCAGGCCGGCAGCGATCGCGTCCTCAAGGCGATGAACCGCAGCCACACGACCGCGAGCTACCTCCGCATCCTCGACAAGGTCCGCGCCGCGCGCCCCGACATCGCGCTCTCCGGCGATTTCATTGTCGGCTTCCCCGGCGAGACCGACGCCGAGTTCGAGGAGACTTTGCGGCTGGTCGACGAAGTCCGCTACGCCCAGGCCTTCTCGTTCAGATATTCGCCGCGCCCCGGCACCCCGGCGGCGGAGATGGCCGATCAGGTCGCGCCCGAAGCGGCGGACGAGCGCCTCCAGCGCCTCCAGGCCCGGCTCAACGTCCACCAGGCCGCGTTCAACCGCGCCAGCGTCGGCAGGCGCACCGAGGTGCTGATCGAGCGTCAGGGGCGCAAGCCCGGCCAGATGCTCGGCAAGTCGCCCTGGCTCCAGTCGGTCCATTTCGAGAGCGCGGCGCGGATCGGCGACATCGTCCCTGTCGAGATCGTCGATGCCGGGCCCAATTCGCTGTCCGGCCTGGAAATGTCGCGGCTCGCGGCCTGACTTTCGCTCTGGCATTTCCGCGCGTCCGGCCCCACCTTGGCGCCGTGACTCGCCCATGTGAAAGGTCCGAATGAGCCGCAAGCCCGTTGCGCAGGGCACCGCGCCCCGTGCCCGCCTCGAAATCGAGTTCGAGCAGCCCCATCTCCTCGGCCCGCTGTTCGGGGAATTCGACCGCAACCTGGTCGCGATCGAGGACCGGCTCGGTGTCTATATCGCCGCGCGCGGGGCCAAGGTGCAGATCGAGGGCGAGGCCGACGATGCGGCGCGCGCGCGCGAGGTGCTGCTCGGCCTCTACAACCGGCTCGACGAGGGCCACGATATCGACGCCGAGACGGTCAACGCGATCATCGCGATGTCCGGCCAGCCGAACCTCGACGGCATCGTCGCGCCCGAGGTGATCGAGCCGCCCAAGGTGATGATCCGCACCCGCAAGAAGACGATCGTGCCGCGCTCCAAGACGCAAGCCGTCTATATGGAGGCGCTGGCCCGCGACGAGATGATCTTCGCATTGGGGCCCGCCGGCACCGGCAAGACCTATCTCGCGGTCGCACAGGCCGTGCAGCAACTGATCGGCGGCAGCGTCGATCGCCTGATCCTGTCGCGCCCGGCGGTCGAGGCGGGCGAGCGGCTTGGCTTCCTTCCCGGCGACATGAAAGAGAAGGTCGATCCCTATCTGCGCCCGCTCTACGACGCGCTCTACGACATGCTGCCGACCGAGCAGGTCGAGCGGCGGATCGCAAGCGGAGAGATCGAGATCGCGCCGATCGCCTTCATGCGCGGGCGCACCCTGTCCGACGCCTTCATCATCCTCGACGAAGCGCAGAACACCACGCCGCAGCAGATGAAGATGTTCCTGACCCGCTTCGGCATGCGAAGCCGCATGGTGATCTGCGGCGATCCCAACCAGACCGATCTGCCGAACGGGGTGACTTCTGGCCTGGCCGATGCGGTCGGCAAGCTCGAGGGGATCGACAAGATCGCCATGGTCCGCTTCGGCCCCGGCGACGTGGTGCGTCATCCGCTCGTGGGGAAGATCGTCGAGGCCTATGAGGGGCCTGCACAATGACCACTACCTCGCTCGTCCCGAGCGAAGTCGAGGGGCGCTGGCACGGAGTCATCACGAGCGCCCCTCGACTACGCTCGGGACGAGCGGACATTGGGGACGGCGCGTGATATTGGTCGAAGCCGATGTCTCCGACGATTGGGATAGTCGCACCGACTGGCCGGCGCTCGCCGATCGGTCGGTCCTCGCAGCGATCCGGCATAGCCGCCATGCCGCGCTCGCCGGGGCGGACACCGAAATCTCGGTCAAGTTCGCCTCCGACGCCGAGGTCCACGCCCTCAACGCCGAATGGCGCGGCAAGGACAAGCCGACCAACGTCCTCTCCTTTCCGATGGCCGAGCCCGACGCGCTCGCGCACGCGCCGATGCTCGGCGACATCGTGCTCGCCCGCGGCGTCTGCGCGGCCGAGGCGCGGGACAAGCGGATTCCGGTCGAAAGCCATGCCGCGCATCTGGTGGTGCACGGCATGCTGCATCTGCTAGGATATGACCACGAAACGAGCGACGCGGATGCCGAGGAGATGGAAGGCATCGAGCGACGCGCGCTCGCCACGCTCGGCATCGCCGATCCCTATCAACAGCATGAGGTTCAGACTTAAGCCCCATGGAAGACGACAGTCCCGGCGGCCGGGAAGAAGGACGCACATTCTGGGGCGGGCTGCGCGCCTTCCTGTTCGGCGATGACGGCGAGGCGAGCCTTCGCGACGAGATCGAGGAGGCGCTGGAGAGCCGCGAGGGCGAGGCGCCGCGCGTCGGCGATCTTTCCGCCGCCGAGCGGCAGATGCTCCGCAACATCCTCCATTTCGGCGAGAAGAATGCCGGCGATGTCGCGGTTCCGCGCGGCGACATCATCGCGGTGCCGGCGACGATCGGCTTCGACGATCTCGTCGCCGCGCTGCGCGAGGCCGAGCATAGCCGCCTGCCGGTCTATGAGGAGAGCCTCGATCGTGTCGTCGGCATGATCCACATCAAGGACGTCTTCCTCCACCAGGTCTCGGGCAAGGCGCCGCCCGCCGACATCCGCGCGCTGATGCGCACGCCGCTTTTCGTCCCCGAATCGATGGGCATGCTCGATCTGCTCGCGCAGATGCGCGCCGGCCGGGTCCACCTCGCCATCGTCGTCGATGAATTCGGCGGGACCGAAGGGCTGATCACGATCGAGGACGTGGTCGAGGAGATCGTCGGCGAGATCGAGGACGAGCATGACGAGGAGCCACAGGGCCTGCTCATCCCGCTCGAGGACGGCATCTGGGATGCCGATGCCCGCGCCGAGCTGGAGGATGTCGCGGTCGCCGTCGACGAACGGCTCGGCGAGGTCGAGGAGGATGTCGATACGCTGGGCGGCCTCGCCTTCGTGCTGGCCGGCCATATCCCGCAGCCGGGCGAAATGCTCGCGCACCCGAGCGGCTGGCGGCTCGAGGTGACCGAAGGCGACACGCGCCGCGTCACCCGCCTCAGGCTCCATGCCCCGGCTGAACCGGCGCCGACCGAATGAGCCACGAACATATCCGCCTGACCCAGGATGAAGCCGGCGTCGCGACGATCGCGATCAACCGACCCGATCGGCTGAACGCCCTCCATTCCGACGCGCTCGACGAGATGCGCGCTGCGATCCAGGGGCTGGCGCAAGCCGGGGCGCGCTGCCTGCTGCTGACCGGCGAGGGGCGCGCCTTTTCGAGCGGCGCCGATCTCGTCACCGACGGCGGGCTCCCCGACGATGTCGGCGCCGAGCTGGAGCATCATTTCAACCCGCTGATCGAGGCCTTGTTCGCGCTGCCGATGCCGGTCGTCGCGGCGGTCAATGGACCGTGCGCCGGCGCCGGCTGCTCGATCGCGCTTGCCGCCGACATCGTCATCGCGGGCCGATCGGCCTATTTCCTCCAGGCCTTCATCAATCTCGGCCTGATCCCCGATGCCGGCGCGACCTGGCTCTTGCCACGCCTCGCCGGCCGCGCGCGGGCGATGGAGATGATGATGCTCGGCGAACGCATCCCGGCGGAGAAAGCGGCCGAATGGGGCATGATCGCCCGCGTCGTCGATGACGCCGAACTGATGGGTGAGGCGAGTGCGCTCGCCACGCGCCTCGCCCGGGGCCCCACCGCCGCCTACGCCCTCCTCCGCCGTCTCGCCCGCGACGCCGAGCAGTCGAGCCTCACCCAAGCCCTCGCCGCCGAACGCATCGCCCAGCGCGACGCCGGCCGCACGGAGGATTTCAAGGCCGGGGTGACGGCCTTTCTCGCCAAGCAGCCGCCCAGGTTCGAAGGCCGCTGACCTGCCTCCCCTCCCGCAAGCGGGAGGGGAGGTTTTGTTGCCTCTCGGCAATCTCCCGCATAAGACCCCCGCCATGGCCACGACGATCGAAGAGCTCGAACAGCGCCGCGAGCAGGCGCGCCTTGGCGGGGGCATTGCGCGGATCGACGCGCAGCATGCCAAGGGCCGCCTCACCGCCCGCGAACGCCTCGGCGTCCTCCTCGATGGGGACAGCTTCGAGGAATATGACATGTTCGTCGAGCATAACTGCGCCGATTTCGGCATGGAGGCGCAGAAGGTGCCGGGCGACGGCGTCGTCACCGGCTCCGGCACGATCAACGGCCGCCTCGTCTACGTCTTCGCGCAGGATTTCACCGTCTTCGGCGGCTCATTGTCCGAACGCCACGCGCAGAAGATCTGCAAGATCATGGACATGGCGATGAAGGTCGGCGCGCCCGTGATCGGCCTCAACGACAGCGGCGGCGCCCGCATCCAGGAAGGCGTCGCCAGCCTCGGCGGCTATGCCGAGGTGTTCCAGCGCAACGTCCTCGCCTCCGGCGTCGTCCCGCAGCTCAGCCTCATCATGGGCCCCTGCGCGGGCGGCGCGGTCTATTCGCCGGCGATGACCGACTTCATCTTCATGGTGAAGGA